>Ga0335395_10000001_pt1 | contig 508112 bp, 438 predicted proteins | sample MAT02_FD_205744 | JGI IMG/M metagenome (GOLD analysis project Ga0335395, IMG submission 205744) | Freshwater microbial communities from Lake Fryxell liftoff mats and glacier meltwater in Antarctica - MAT-02 (spades assembly) (version 2) ...
CCTGGTTGCAGGAGCCGGCTTCGTGGCCACTCACGTGCACCGAGCCCTTTCCATGCGCGGGCACGTCCGGCTGGCTTAAATGGCCGTCCGCCGGGTGGCTGGATTTTGAATTAATCGGCAAACCCTAGGTACGGCTGCGCCGTTTCCCGCTCGATTCAGGGCCCAGCACCCTCGCCGAGCGCCAAACGTTTGATCCCGCCGAGATCGCGTTTGCCAGTCCCCAGCTTGGGAATGGCCTCGACGTGACGGATGTCGCCAGCCTTGGGTCGCCACAAGGCGGGCAATGAATCCAGGCCGGCGAGCCACGCCGTTGCCGTCGCTACGGTTCCGGTGGTCAGGACTATCAAGCGTTCGCCCTTGGCGGGGTCGGGAATGGCGGCAACCGCAACTTCGACCTCGTCCCCAGCCTGGGTCTGAAGGGCCACCTCGACGTTGTCGAGCGGCACCATTTCACCGCCGATCTTGGCGAAGCGGGCCAAGCGCCCGGTGATGAAGACGAAGCCGTCGCGGTCAACCCGGCCAATGTCACCGGTGTTGTAGCCGGCATGGATGAAGGCGGCGGTGCTCAGATCATCGCGATCGAGATAGCCCCGCATGCGCGCGGCACTGCGCACGATGAGCAGGCCCTCGGCGCCGGCCAGCAGCAGTTCTTTGCTTTCCGGATGCACGGTGAAGACATGGATGCCGGGCAGCGGTCGCCCGACCGAGCCCTCGCGCGAGCGGATTTCGGGGCCATCGGGATGGGCGACATTCGGCAGGTTCAAGGTTGCGACGGGGCTCAATTCCGTGCAGCCGTAGCCTTCCAGCAGATCGGCACCGTAGCGGTCCTTGAATTGACGCTTGAGGTCGCTGTCGCAGCGTTCGGCCCCAACCACGGCGTAGCGCAGATGCTGGAATTGCTCTGGTTCAATGCGCCGGAGCCAGCCGCGCACAAAGGTCGGCGTGCCGAGCAGAAAAGTCGCTTTGGCCGCTGCCGCGAGTTTGCCCAAGGCGGCACCGTCGCGGGGATCGGGCTGATTGGCGATGCGCAGTCCTGTGACCAGCCCCAGCCAAGTCCCGGGAATAAGGCCGAAGGAGTGGAACAGCGGTAATGGCGACAGGATGACATCCTGGCCGGGGACCAGATGCATGGCCTCGGTGACCGCAGCACAGTTGGCGAGAATATGGCGGTGGGTCAGCTCGACGCCTTTCGGCATGCCGGTCGATCCAGAACTGAAAATGATTGCAGCCACGTCTTCGGGGCGGCCTTGCGCCAACCAGGTGGCGGGCAAGAGCAGGGTGCCCAGCATCGCGCGCAGAATACGCAGGCGGCTGAGACCCTTGAGCAGGTCTTCGACCTGCACCATGCGGGCGGTGAGAGAAAGATCGCCGATTTTCGCCAGATACGGTCCCGCCGAGATCACCGTGCGGACGCCGGCGAGATCGCACAGTTGCTGCAATTGGCCGGGGCCGACCGTGTGATTGAGATTGACCGCGGTACGTCCGGCTAGGGCGCAGGCGACGTTGACGATCGCTCCGGCGCGACCCGGCGGGAGCAGAATGCCGACGCGGCGTTCATCGCTGGCGATGCCCAGGCGCGGCCACAGGGCCTGCGCCAAGCCGGCCAGGGTGAGGGTGCCCAGGGATCCCCCAGCATCCTGTACGGCGATGCGTCGAGGATGGCGTTTCGCCTGGGTCAGGAAGGCCGAGCCCAGGGTTACCTGGCTGTGCGTCGCGCGGTGCTGCGCGTCGTCATAGCTGAGCTGCAAGACCTGATTGCGCGCTGCGTTGGCGTCGGTGGTCGCGGGCAGAGGTGCACCCAGACGCAAGGCGACCCGGCGGAGAGGATTCCACCCGCGTTTGGGGGCTCGGCTGGCCAGAGCGCCCCAGAGGCCGTGCAGATGCGCCGGGACGATCGGTACTCCGGCGCGGCCGGCAATGCGTTCCATGCCAGCGCGGAAACTATCCATCTGACCCCCGCGGGTAATTTTCCCTTCCGGAAAGATCACGACGACTTCGCCCGCGCTGGCGGCTTCGACGGCGGCATCAATGCTGGCAGTCAAGGCCCGGCGACCATGTTCGGCGCTGATGGGAATGGCTCCCGCCACGCTGAGGATCCACCCCACCACCGGCGTTTTCAAATACGTGCGATAGACCAGATAGCGCGCCGGACGGGGCAGGCACGACCCCAGGATCAACCCGTCTGCATAACTGAGATGATTGCAGATCACCACGCAGCCACCTGATTCCGGCAGGTTTTCGAGCCCCTCGACCTGAATCGGATAGCAGATGCGGATGGCCCGGCCAAGCAGCCAGGCGCCGAGCTGGCGGCGATACTTCAGCGCGACGACGATCACCAAGGCCAGGGTGATCCACGCCAGGGTGGCCAGCACCGCCGGCGCCGATAAATGCAGCAAGCCGCTCAAAGGGAGGCACAAGGCAATGGTGGCCAGCATCGCCAGAGTGCCGACCATGCCGGCGCCGGACATCACTTGGTTGCGGATCGCCACTGGCGCCCGTTGCAGCAAAAGATTCTGTAAAGGTACTTCCCACAGCCCGCAGCCGAATCCGGTAATGAACAAACACCACCCGAAGCTGCCAAGGCCAAGATTGCCCCGCGCGGTGCTGGTGCCGGCAAAAGCCAGGGTGATGGCCGCAATGGCGGCGCCGACCAAGGGGAGGCCCGCGGGAAATGCCCGACTTTCCCAGCGCGGGGCACACAGTGCGCCGAGAATAATCCCGCCGGAAAGGATCAGGATCAGGATCGCACAGCCGCTCTGGTCCAGGCCGAAAGCAAATTTTCCGGTGGTCAGTACCTGGATATTTGCTGCCGCCGCCAAACCCCAGAATCCGCCCAACGCCAGGGCTGGGGCCACCAAGCCAGGGGCTTTGCCCAGCGCGACCAACGGCGCATGGAGAGCGAAGGGACGTAGCGGGGCGTTTCGGTCTGACGGTTGCAGACGCGGATACCCGAACGCGGCCACGGCGCCAATGGCGGCAAGGACCATGCCCATGCCCCATAAGGCCTGCCCGGGGGTGACCCAGGTCTGCACCACCGGATCGGTGCCGACCGCGAGCGCCGTGCCCGCGAGAATCGCGACAATGGTCACTGCCTGAAGCATGCCATTGGCGGCGCTTACCCGCGCTGGTGCGACCAGATCACTGACGAGGGATAATTTCGCAGGCGAGAAAAATGCACTCTGGATCGCCAGCGCACCCAAGGCCAAAAGCATAAGCCCCACGTGGTCCTGCGAAAACGCATACGCACCCAGGCACACCAGGACCAATTCGATCCCGCGCACCGCTTGGGCGATACGATTGCGCGGCAGGCGATCCCCCAAGGCTCCAGCGAGCGGGGCCAACAGGGCAAAGGGAACCAGAAACACCAAACCAGCGATCTGGGTGAGCATCTGGCCATGCTGTTCAGCGGCGGCGCCGGTCTGTCCGTGGCGCAGGGCCCAACCGGTCAGGGCGACGGTGAAGACCTGCTTGAAGAGGTTGTCGTTCGCGGCCCCGGTGGCCGACGCGATCACATGGGGGAGAAAGCGGTGCTGGCTCATGGCTTTAAGTTAACAAGTGAAAACATATGTCAAGTCCTTCCTGTCGTTGCCCACCCGGCGGTCTGCTGGTAAGACATGCGGGTATGCAAGTCGCCGAGCACGACCAGGTTCTGGTCATCACCTTCCAGGCCGAACACTATCACGAACTGTGGGGCATCCTAGAGTCGCACATGGCCGCGGGACGGCGCGGATTCGTGCTTGAGTGCAGCAAGGTCCGGTTTTTGAACAGTTTGAGCATCGCCGCGATCATTACCGCGCGCAATAAATTGGCGCAGAATGGGGCCAAGCTGGTGTTGGCCGGTCTGGCTGACCATGTCAAATCGGTGTTCCGTATCCTCAAGCTTGAGCGCATTTTCGCCCTCGACATGCAGGTCGAACAGGCTGTCGCCGCCGCCAAGTAAAACGACGAGCCAGGAGGCGATCCGGGCGGGATGGGCATTTGGCACGGTGTGAGCGTACTTCCCGGCATCGACCCCGTTTTCCGGAGTCCTGTCGGAGGAAGCCACCATGCGTGTCGCCATTCTGGTCTGTGCCGTCCTGGGAATCAGTGGCAGTCTTCCTGCCGCTGACCTGTGGCAGGCGGAAACCCTCGCTGACGGCAATCTCTATAGCGACCAAGTAGCACGCCGAACCGGCGACCTGATCACCATCCTGGTCAAGGAAACCACCCAGGTCACCGAGAACCAGAAAACGGAAACCAGCCGCGAGAATTCATTGGGGGCTTCAGTGAACATGATTCCCAACAGTGCTGCGGTCAAAGCGCAGACAGGCAACGGCACCGAGGGCCGTCTGCCTGCCTTCGAACTGGGTTCCAAGAAGGAATTTGAAGGCGAAGGCAAATACACCGCCCGCGGCGAAGTCCGCGCCACCATCACCGGCCGCGTTCTTGACGTGCTCGATAACGGCAACCTGGTCATCGAAGGGCGCCGTACCGTGCGGGTGAACGCCGATGCCAAGACCATTATCGTTACCGGTATCATCCGCGGCGCCGACATCCGCTCCGACAATACCGTCCTCTCCGAAAAACTGCACGGCTTCCAGGTCGCTATCGAAGGCGAAGGCCCGATGAGCCGAGCCCAACAGGAAGGGTGGTTGGCCCGTGTGTTTGATGCGGTGTGGCCATGGTAAATTTCAATTATTATCCATTCTTTGCCGTGGATATTGAGCAGTTAGATCGTTTGTCTGCGAGAGGTCCTAGGTCCGAGGTCCTATGTCCTAGGTCTACCATTCGGAATCAAGCTCACGTTATGAGACTTTCTTACCTCCCAAACGCCACGGGTCCTTTCCAGAAATTCGAGGACCTCGGACTTAGGACCTCGGACCTCGGACGCGTCATTTTACTTATCATTGCTATGCTCGTTATACCAGCGCATGCCCAAGATGCACAAGACGGCGTAAGACTCAAAGATCTCTGTGAAATATATGGGGTTCGCAGTAATCAATTGCATGGCGTCGGTATTGTCGTCGGTCTGCAAGGGACTGGCGATAAGAGTCAGGCGACGGTGCGAATGCTGCGGCAGTTGTTGGCGACCAAGCAGCTCAGCTTCAATGAGAGCGATCTGAATACCAACAGTGTGGCGATGGTGGCGATCACCGCGGAATTGCCGGCGTTCTCGCGCAAGGGTTCGCGGCTGTACACCCAGGTTTCCTGCCTGGGAAATGCCACCAGCCTAGCTGGGGGGGTGCTCTTGCAGACGCCGCTGGTGGCTGCGGATGAAAAGGTCTACGCCGTCGGCCAGGGCTCGGTGAGCATTGGCGGCACCGGCAACGCCGGCTCCGGCTTGGCGCCGACCGGCATCGATCATCGCAATCAGACCACGGTCGGCATTCTCAGTCAGGGCGCGCTGGTCGAACGGGAATTGCCGGAGACGCTTTTGTTCGGCGATCAATTGCGGATCTTTCTTCGCGATGGTGATTTCGCCACGGCCAATCGCGTCTCGCGGGCGCTGGGCGATGTGTTTGGGGCGCAACGGGTGCAGGCGCTGGATTCGAACATGATCACCCTGTCTTTTCCCACCCAGCCCACTGACGACGAACTGGTCGAGGTGATCGCCCGCCTGCAAGACGTCCGCGTCACCCCCGATCGCAAGGCCCGGGTGGTGATCAATGCCCGCACCGGCACCGTGGTCGCAGGCGGTGAAGTGCGCATCGCCGCGGTCGCAGTCAGCCATGGTGGGCTCAGCCTGCGCGTGCAACCGCGCACCGAACGGGTGCAGGAACGCCAGGGTGGAGAAGTGACTGAACGCACCGTCTATATCGATGGCGTTACTCGCGAACGTTTCACCGAGCCACCAATTGGCACCAAGCCGACCCAGATGCCCGGCACCCTGACCGTGCTGGAAGGTGTCTCCGTCGAATCGATTGCCAATGCACTGAATGCCATCGGCGCGCGGCCTCGGGATCTGGTGGCGATCTTCGAATCCATCCAACGGGCAGGCGCCCTCTACGGCGAATTGGTGGTGATGTGATGGACGGAATCGGCGGTTTGACGAAAATCCCCCACGGCGGTGATGAACGCCAGCGCATCGAAGCGGTGGCCAAAAATCTCGAAGGGGTCTTTCTGCGTTCTTTGCTCAGCCATGCGCGGGCGGTGGATATGTCCGATCAGGAAGGGCCGTTTGCCCGCAGCGCCGCAGGCGACCAGTTCCAGGAACTGTTGGATGCCCAATTCGCGGATAACGCCGCCGGCTCGTTGGGTATCGCCGAGATGGTGGTGCGCCAACTAGCAGCCCCGACCTCGACAAACTCAGCATCGAAGGGATCCGCCCCATGACCAAGACCGATCCTCGGAGCGACGCGGCCCTCTCGGATAAAAATACCGCCAGCGACACCGCTCGCGCGGCAGCACTCTTTATTACCCATCTCGATCGCGAAGCCGTCGCGTGCCGGTCCTTGTTGCATGCCGCCGAAGCCAAGCGCGCCGCGGTCATCGCCAATGAGCTGCCCGGCATCGTGGAAGCCGCTGATCGTGAAGAGGCTGCAGTCGCGGAAATGGCCCGCCTGCGCAGTGTCCGCAGCAAACTCTTCACGGGCTTGGGCAAAGCGGTCGGGCTGCCAGCGGGGACTCCCTTGCGGGTATTGATCGGCGCCTTGGCGGTTGAACGCCAGGATATCGCGGATCGGGTCGACGCCCTGCGTGATCTCGCGCAACGAGTCGAGGCGACCAATCTGGGCAATCAAGCCCTGCTGCGTCATGGCCTGGAAGTCATCAATGGGGTGCTCGCCCATCTGGCCGGCGACGAAGGTACTGCCGATACGGGCTACGGACCGAAAGCTCCCGCCGAACGGCGGCAGGGATTCTTGGATCTGAAGGCCTGATTCGGCCTCTAGACTTGGCACGGTGGGTGCGTTGGTTCACCTATGCCTGACTCCCTTCTCATCGGTCTGAGCGCCTTGCAGGCCCACCAGCGGGCGATGCAGGTCACCAGTCATAATCTCGCCAATGTCGCCACTCCTGGCTACAGTCGGCAGCGGGCCGAGCTGGGTACCCCGATTCCGGAAGACGCCCAGCCCGGTCAGGTGGGCCGCGGGGTTAATGCCACCGCCGTCCAACGCATTTACGATAATCTGCTCACTGACCAGCTCCGTCGTTCGGGCACTGAGGATGGCCGCCTCAGCCAGATGGGCGCGACTCTGAGTGCGATGGAATCATTGTTCAATGAGCCTGGCGACTCGGGCATCACCGCCGCTATCGCTAAGGTTCAAGCCGCTTTCCAATCCCTGGCCAATAATCCTGAAAATCATGGCATGCGTGCGGGCGCAGTCGCTGAGATCGCCTCCTTCAGCGACACCCTCAATTCGATGGCTGATCGCCTGAGTACCCTGCGTGACGATGTCGCGGACCAGCTCGGCGGCATGGCTGATCAGATCAATCTGCTCTCGCAGCAGATTTCCGATCTCAACTCGAATGTGCGCCGTCAGGTGGCGGTGGGGAATAATCCCAATGATCTCCTCGATGCCCGCGATCGGGCCTTGGCGGAATTGGGCAGTCTGCTCAACATCCGGGTCAAGGTCGATCCGCGCACCCAGGTCGCTTTCGTCGAGACGAACGGCCGCTTGATGATCGATTCCGATTCATTTCGGAGAGTGGAACCGGGAACCTCACTGGATTCACTATCGTTGCTCTTTTCCGATTCCGGAGAGGCCTTGAAGGTCGCCAGTGGCCGGGTGGGTGCTTTGATCGACCTGCACGCCAACGTGCTGCCGTCAACGATCAACCAGTTTGATGATATCGCGCGCACGATCGCCTTTTCTTACAATGCCATCCACGCGACCGGCCTCTCGCCCGATCGCCCACAGCAGACCTATCTCTCGCAGACCATTATCGCTAATGACCAAATCACCGTTGATCTCGACGCTGCGACCCAAATAGCGGGCAATGGCAAGGCCGGTATTCCCGGGGTGTTTTTACCCGGTTTCACCCAGGCTGACGGCAGCCCCAAAGCGACCACCCTGAGTATCAATGTCGTTGATCAGGCGAGCGGCATCGCGAGTAAATATTTGCTGCAATACGATCCGGGCGTCAGCCAGCCCTATACGACACGTTCGCTGCAGAATTTGGTTGATGCGATCAACACCGGCAGCGGCGGTGGATTCACCCTGATCGGCCCAGATGGCAGCGGCGTTGGCATCACTAATCTGACGGCATCCTTGGTCCCCGTGGATGGCGGCGTGCGCCTGAGCCTTTCCGCGGCGAACGGCCATAGTGTCGATTTTTCCAGCGCCCAAGACGTGCGGCCCAGCGATCATGCGCGCAACGCGTTGACCTGGACGGCCGGTTCACCGACGGTCGATGTCAGTGGTCGCTATACGGGAACACTGCCCTTTGCCAGCGCGCAGCCGTGGACGCTGGATGTGCTCGCGGGCGGTCAGGTCGGCTCGGCCACCGGACCGACGGTCCGGGTTACCTGGCAAGAAGACGTCGGCGGTTCGCCCGTTCTGCGCACCACCGACGTGGTCCTGGATCAAAGCTATGCGAATGGCAAGCCGCTGATCATCGGTGATGGCTTGTCGTTGAAGCTCGGCGCGGGGACGATGACGGCGGGCGACCGCGTGGAATTCCTCGTCGATGGCACCGGCGACCAAGCCCATCTGCTGGGCGCCCTGGGCATCAATTCGCTCTTCCAGGGTACCGATGCACGAACGTTGCGGGTCGCAGCTCCACTGTTGGCAGATCCCAGCCGTCTGGCGGTATCGCAATCGCGGGCGGTGGGCGACAACAGCAATATCCTTGCTATTCTGCAGCTGCGCAATCAGCCGCTATTTGGTGGTGGGTCGCGCTCGTTGGATGACGCGGTGTCATCCATGGTCGCGGAAACTGGTTCGCGCGCGAATCTCAATACCCGTCTGCAAAACAACCAAGCGGTGATTCAGCAGACGTTGGAAGCCCGCCGCGATGCGATCTCGGGCGTCAATATTGATGAGGAAGTCGGCCTGCTGATCCTGCAACAACAGGCTTATTCAGCGGCGGCGCGGATCATCACCAGCGCCCAAGAGAATATCCGCACCCTGCTCGGCATCTTCGGTTGAACCACTTTGTGAGGCACCCATGACCCGCATCGCCAGCATCACCATCAACCGCGACACCACCGCAGCCAATCAGGCTACGCTCAAGCAGATGACCAGTTGGCAGCTGCAACTGGCTGATGGCAAGCGGATCCATAAACCCAGCGATGATCCGATCGGCATCCGCCAGCAATTGCAGCTCAAGGCGCACAGCCTGAATGTCGATTCGCTGGTTGGGAATATCGATCGCAGCATCGGCTTTGGCAACGCAAGCGACGCCGCCTTTGCCGGAATGACCGATCTGCTGCAACAGACAAAGAGCCTGGCGGTGCAGGGCGGCAACGACACCAATACTCCGCAGAGCCGGGCTGCCCTGGGGGAGGAGGTCGACCGTCTGCTCGACCGCATGATCGATTTGGGCAACACCCAATACGATGGTCGCTTCATTTTTTCGGGCACGGCGACGACGACCAAGCCGTTTGCTTTGGATGCTGCTTCGGGCCAGGTGCTGTATCAGGGGACCAATGATACCTTTTCGGTCGAGATCACCACGGTCAGCCGCGCCCAGGTGTCCCTGGACGGCTCGGCATTTACCCAGCGGCCGCAGGACGTCTTCGCCACCCTGACCGCGTTGCGCGATGCCTTGCGCGCCGATGACGGTGCTAGCGTGCGCAATCTGATCGGTGACATCGACAGTGCCCACGGCCAGATCACCGATGCCTTCGGTGATCTGGGTGGGCGTCAGGCGCGTCTCGAAGCCACCAAGAACCAGCTATTGGACGTCCAGCTCAACCTGGATGAGCAGATCTCAATCCTAGGTGACGCGGACCTCGCTGAGGTCATCAGCAAGTTCAAACAGGCGGAAGTCGCACTCCAGGCGGGCCTGCAGGCCGGTGCACGGGTGATGCAGACCAGTCTGCTCGACTATCTCCAATGATGTGCGGCCAGCCACTCCCATTCCTGTAGTACAAGGATCCCCCTCGGATCGCCCGGACCCAGGTTTCCCATGGAGTGGTTTGGCGGCCCTTGTTATACCACACCGTCATGCGTCGGATCGCCATCATCAGTGACATCCACAGCAACATGGCTGCCCTCAATGCGGTGATCGCGGATCTCACTGCGCAACAGGTGCAAGCGGTGTACTGCTTGGGGGATGTCGTGGGCTATGGGCCCGAACCAATCGAAGCGATGAAGACCGTCATCGCGATCTGCGCCAATGGCAAAATCATCTGCGGCAATCATGACCACGCGGTCATTCATGAACCGATCGGTTTCAATGCCGAAGCCCGCAATGCGGCGCTGTGGACGAATCAAGTGATCCGCGCGGGATTCGTCGGTCTTTTCAGCGGAAAGCGCCGGCGCTGGAATTGGTTGCGGGATCTGCCGACCTCCTTCACTGAGGAGGACTGTCTCTTCGTGCATGCCAGCCCGCGCCAGCATCTCGAAGAATATATTCTCGAAGAGCACACCAAAGGCCGCAGCTTCATGGGTGAGGACCCCCAGCAATTGCTGGAAGAGAACTTCGCCCTGGTGCCGCACACCTGCTTCATCGGCCACACCCATCGCCCCGGAGTCATCACCGGCGACGACTACGTCTGGCATTCGCTGCCCCAACTCGACTACCGTTGGACCATCGATAGCCGCAAGACCATCATCAACGTCGGCTCGGTCGGCCAGCCACGCGACGGCGATCCGCGGTCCTGCTATGTCATCTTCGACGGCAACGAGGTCGTCTGGCGCCGGGTCGAATACGATGTCGAGCGCACCAAGAAGCTGATCTACGACAACCCAATGTTGGGCAACCACCTCGGTGATCGCCTCGTCGTTGGCCGCTGAGCACCCTGGTGGTGACCGCCGTTTGACCACAGCGCGAAGCGACAGGCCCTTGCGAATAGCCCGCTAAACGGGATCCAGATGCAGTACCGAGAGAGAGGGGCTTGCCTTCGCAAGGCGACCCCTACAGTGCGCCCTCCCCCGAAAAGGCCGTTTCCATGCCCAAGATGAAGTCCCACAAGAGCTCGCTGTCCCGTTGGCGCCTGACCAAGAAGGGCAAGATTCTGCGCACGCAGTGCGGCGTCCGCCACTTGCTGGCCGAACGTAGCCCCAAGCGCATGCGCAATCTGACCAAAAAGACCACCACCGACGCCACCGGCTACGTGCGCAAGGCGCGTATCGCCCTTGGTGAAGGCGTGCCCAGCCGCAAGGACGGCCCCAAGTACATTGCCAAAGCTGATCGTCCGGTCTGATCGTCGTCGTCTCAGTCGTCAGGTAAGCTCACCATCCATCACCAAGTAGGTCCCCAGCGGCCTCTCCGGCTACCCACTCAGGGGAGTCCGGGCTTGCACCGAAAGCAGTTGCTATGCGTTCCACCAACGGCGCCGCGCGCCATAGATCCAAAATGCGCGTCATGGATCGCGCCAAAGGCTTCCGTGGCGGTCGCCACACCATGTACACCGTGGCCACCGAAGCGGTCATGCGTGCCGAGGCCAATGCCTTTGTTGGCCGGAAGCTGAAGAAGCGAGACTACCGCAGCCTGTGGATCAACCGCATCAATATCGCCAGCCGCGAAGCCGGTCTTTCCTACAGCCGCCTCATTGCCGGCTTGCAAAAGGCCGACATCCGCCTCGATCGCAAACAACTCTCCGAGCTGGCAATCCACCAGCCCGAAGCGTTCAAGCAAATCGTCGGCCAAGCGAAAGCTGCCTTAGGTTAAGTTCATCCTCCTTACGGAGATGAGCCAAATCCCTCGCGTGCAATCACGCGAGGGATTTTTCGTTGCGTGTCCTAAGTCCTATTACGCAACTTCGTTGCGTGTCCTAAGTCCTAGGTCTAGAAATACTTTGCGAGATGATGTTCGAATTCATACGTTGTTTATTATGCACGCCTGCGGCTCGCGACTTCGGACCTCGGACCTCGCACCTCGGAATTGGAACGCAGTTTTTCATGCCAATGTATGAAGAACTTCACGGCGTCTTACCGTAGCTTCCAAAAGTCTTTGCAACGTAGCATGGAAATGAACACGTAGATCACACCCACCTGCGGCTCGGGACCTAGGACACGCAACGAAGTTGCGTAATAGGACCTAGGACTTAGGACAAGCAACGAAGTTGCTTTATGCCATAACCATATTCGGAATCGTATTCCGCTTATCACAGCGTGGACAATTCATCTCGTCCCCGGCCAGACGATGAGCGATCGAAAACCAAGTGGCGCAATGGGCGCAGGGGATGGCTTCGGGTGGATCGTCGACCCCGGCGATGCGGGTCGGGCCTTTGAGCGGTTGCTCGTCATCAGCGCCCATATCGAGATCAAGGCCGTCCTCGTCGCCGGCGACGGCTGCTTTGCGTTCGCCAATATGAAAGGTGATGCGGGCCTGACCACATTTGACGATATCGCGTTCGACCAATTGCCGACGACCGGATAATTTTTCCCGGTTGACCCAGGTGCCATTACTGGATCCGAGGTCCTCGATGAACCAGATACTGCCCTCGTCTTTGACGAAGGCGCAGTGCTCGCGCGAGATCGAGGTGTGCTTAATCGGAATGCCGGTGCGCGAGGAACGACCGATGACCATGCGATCCTGATCCAGATCCTGAAAGGTGTGGCCGTCGGTATTCTTGATGCGGATGGTCAGGTAAGGCATGGCGTTGACGCAGGGTAACCACACCCGGTGAGGCGCCTAGGGCGACTCCTGTCGGCCTTTCCTACAGCCTCGTTGATCAGCCACATGAAACCTCCCGGCAAGCGGGGGTTGGCAGCGCCCGGGCGGGTTCATAATGCCGCGCCCGCCGGAGCCTTCGTGGAATCCATTCTCACCGTCAAAGCCATGCAGTCCTGGAGCCGCGCGCAGCAACATGCGGGCAAACGCATCGCTTTCGTACCGACCATGGGTGCCCTGCATGAGGGCCATCTGAGCTTGGTGCGTCTGGCCAAGACCAAGGCAGACCTGGTGGTAGTCTCGATCTTCGTCAATCCGACCCAATTCGATCGGCCCGAGGATCTCGAACGCTATCCCGTCAGCCTGGAAGCCGACTGCGCCTTGCTGCTCAAAGAGGGGGTCGACGCGGTGTATATTCCCGACCGTGCCGGCATGTACCCCGATGGCTTTGCCACCTTCGTGAACGTGGTTGGCCCGCTCAGCGAAAGCCTATGTGCGATGGCCCGTCCGGGGCACTTCCGCGGTGTGACCACTGTGGTGGCCAAACTGTTCAATGCAGTCAAGCCCGATGTCGCGGTTTTCGGACAAAAGGATCTCCAGCAGGCTTTGATTGTTTCGCGGATGATCAGCGACCTTGATTTCGATATCGAACTCGTGGTCGGCCCGACCCTGCGCGAAGTTGATGGCTTGGCGATGTCGAGTCGCAATCGGCGGCTGAGTCCCGAACAGCGGCGTTCGGCCTTGGCCTTGCCGCGTGGCCTGGAGAAAGCCAACCGGCTGTTCCAGGACGGGGAACGCAACAGCGTCGCCCTGACCACCGCCGTCAGCGAAGAGATTCTGCTCGAACCGGAAACCGAAGTCGATTACGCCGACGTGATCAAGCTCACCGGCTTCCAGGAAACAGATTTCGCCGACGATGGATCCGTGCTCGCGGTTGCCGCCTTTTTTGGTGGCGTCCGCCTGATCGACCACATCCATCTCGGTGGCAAGCCTTTGCCGGTTGAGCTCAACGACTGACGAACGAGGGTGGAGTCTTCATTACCCAGGTGACCCCTCAAGGCCGCGCATGCCGATCGACGTTTTCAAGGATATGAACGAGGAACAGCGCGAGGCCATCGCCCACGTCGATGGTCCGCTGTTGGTGGTTGCAGGCGCCGGTTCAGGCAAGACCCGCGTCATCACCCATCGTATCGCCAATATCATCCAGCACGGGACCCGCCCGGATCGTATTCTCGCGATCACCTTCACCAATAAAGCCGCGGGTGAGATGCAGGAACGTGTCGAGCGCCTGATCCATCTGAAAACCCCATGGATCACCACCTTCCACAGTGCCGGCCTGCGCCTGCTCAAGATGGAATCGGCGCATCTGGGTTTTGAACATCCGTTTTCGGTGATCGACCCCGACGATCAGAAGCGGCTGTTCAAGCGCATCTACGAAGAACTCCATCTGGATGCCAAAGCCTACGATCCGCGCGGGGTCATCCATCGCATCAGCGCGTGGAAAAACGCGTTTGATGCGCGCGAATCCGTGCGTGCGTCCAGCGAAGAGGAAGTGGTCGCCCTCAAAGCCTGGGAGCGCTACGAAGCTATTGCCCAGAAGGAATGCCTGCTCGACTTCGATGATCTGCTCGTGTGGCCGGTGCGCCTGCTCGACCGCGATGCCGAGTTGCGGCGCAAATGGCAGGCACGCTTTCCGTATGTGCTGATCGATGAATACCAGGATACCAACACGGTCCAGTATCGTTTGATCCGCTTGCTCGCGGCGCACGGCAATGTTTGCGCGACCGGCGATCCCGATCAGGCAATTTATGGCTGGCGCGGCGCCGACATCGAAAACATCCTGCGCTTCGAAAAGGATTTCCCCGGGTGCAAGACCATCCTGCTCGAACGGAATTACCGTTCGACCAAGATGATCCTGAAAGCCGCCCAGGGCGTGGTCGAACGCAATACCCGGCGCAAGGAAAAGACCATCCGTACCGACCGTGCTGATGGGGTGCCGCTGACCTTGGCGGTGGTCGATGACGAAGTCGATGAGGCGCTGGCGGTGGCAGCGAAGATCGACAGTTTCCGCCGCGCTGGGCGCAAGTTGAATGAAATCGCGATCTTCTATCGCGCCAACGCGATGTCGCGGGCCATTGAAGATGGCCTGCGTCGCCGCGGCATTCCCTATCGCATGGTCGGGGGAACCCGCTTTTTTGATCGCAAAGAAGTCAGGGATCTGTTGGCGTATGCCAAGCTAATCGCTAACCCGCGCGACTCGCTGTCTTTCGAGCGCATCGCCAATGTCCCCAAGCGTGGCGTCGGCGATCGCACTCTGGCGGCGTTGATGGATCTGGCCACGGACGAACTGGTCGGCTTCCATGAAATATTGATGACCGATGCGTTGCTCGAACGCATCGCGGTCGGACGCAATGCCAATCCGCTCAACGGTCTCGCCAAGATTTGGCGCACCCTGCAGGCCCTGCCCAAGGCCAACCCGGTGGCCGCTATCGAAGGGATCCTGCGCCACACCGGCTTGGAGGAATTCTACGTCGAAGGCGAAGACGGCGAAGCCGGGCACGAACGCGTCGGCAACATGCGCGAAGTACTCACCGCGGCGCAGCAATTCATCGAAGGCATGCCCAATGCCAGTCTCGATGATTTTCTTGGTCATGTCGCTTTGATCACCTCTGCCGATGAGATCAGCGAAGCCGGCGCCGAACAGGTCACCCTGATGACCCTGCACGGCGCCAAAGGCCTGGAATTTCCAGTAGTCTTCATCGTCGGCCTAGAACAGGGGATCATGCCCATCGAACGCGCCGGCAGCACCGCCGACCTCGAGGAAGAGCGGCGCTTAATGTACGTCGGCATCACCCGCACCATGGAAATATTATTTTTGAGTCGGGCGCGCTGCCGCATGCAATACGGCAAAACCATGCGCAATCCGCCCAGCCTGTTTCTGGCTGAAATCCCGCAGGAATGCCTCAGTGTCAAAGGTGCCGACTACGCCGACGCCGTGCTCGAAGGCGCTGGGGCCGGTTCCGGCCCGGGCGACGGCGGCCCGCGCTTTGCTGGCTACAGCGGCCCGCGCAAGCGCCCCAACGTGGCTGACCTGGGTCTGATTACCGGCGCCGATCTGAAACGCCAGCTCGCCACTGACACCTATCACGCCGAAGCCGAAAAAACCTTTAAGGCCCAGACCGCGCTGGATACCCGCGACGGTGATCCTTTCGCCGTCGCCGCCCGGGTGCATCATACGATTTTCGGCGGCGGCGAAGTCGTTGGCTACGCTGGGCCAGTCAATGATCGTCGCATTCTCGTGCGCTTCGATGAGACCGGCCAACGCGAACTGCTGTTGTCATTTTGCGTCGGTAAATTACACGCCGAAACCTGACCGTCGCTGCAGAGTTATTCCAGATCGAGTGGTTGCATGATCGGAATCACCGCTGATGAGGGCGGATCGCCCCCGAGGCCGCGCACCAGGCTCAGGCTGGCGACCAGCTGTGAGGCGGTGAATGGTTTCGCCAGAAATCGGGTGTAGGGATCGTCGTCCAGCCCGGCCCGTAGGACCTCATCGCGTTCGTATCCAGACACCAGGATCACCGGTAATTCTGGCCATTGTTGGCGCAGTCGACGCAAGGTGGAGGGGCCGTCGAGATCGGGCATACGACAGTCGAGCAAAACGGTAGTGCAGCGCTCAGCAAGAAGCTTCAGACTGATCAGGCCTTCCAGGCCGCCACGTGCGCACATGGTTTCATAGCCCAGGTCCTTGACCAAAGCTTCGATGGTTTCGCGGATCAAGGGGTCATCGTCGACGATCAGGACCACGCCCTGTCCAACCGCGACCGCTGGACTGGTGCGTTCGCGCAAACCAGTGGTGCGGCGTGATGGTTTCGCCACCGGCAGGCTGACCGCGATGGTGGTCCCTTTACCGGGGGCCGAATGGCAATCGATGTGTCCACCGGCGTGCTCGATAATCCCGCGCACGGCCGCCAGCCCTAAGCCGTGCCCCTGGACCTTGGTAGTAAAATAAGGATCCCACATTCTGAGCATGGTGGCCTTGTCCATGCCGGCGCCGAGATCGCTGACGCGCAGCAAAAGATCACCGCTCCCCTGCGGCACCAGGCTAATGGTCACCAGGCCGGGTTGACTTTCATAACTCTCCGCCGCATTCATGATCAGATTGATCGCCACTTGCTGGAATTGGATCTGATCGAGCACGACCGGCGGAAGGTTATCGGCGAGCGCCAATTCAATCTGGATGCCGGGAGGTAATCCGTGTTGCAGTAAGCCAGCGATCTGACGGATCTCCTCGGCGAGATTCAGTGGCCGCGGTTCGATCGCGCCGGAACCGGCATAGGCCAGGATTTGTCGGACCAGACCATTGGCGCGATCGACGGCCATGAGGACCCGGTCTAATCGTTTCGCCATCATGGCCTGGTCACGGGTTACCGGTCGCAGCAATTCGGCATTACCGCGAATGGCCCCCAGGATATTATTGAAATCGTGAGCTACGCCACCGGCGAGCATGCCCAGGCTTTCATGCCGCTGGGCGATCGCCAATTGTTGTTGCAGCAGGCGATGCTCCTCTTGCGCCCGTTGTTCGGTAGTCAGATCCAGGCAGATACCATCAATGACCAAGCCGCGTTCACTCTGACTTGGGCGGGCATTGAGCAGAAATTGCCGCAGGCCGTCATCGCGGTGCCGCAGCCTGATAGTCATCTGCAAGGATTGGCTGTTGCGCAGACTCTGTTCGACCGCAATCAATAATTCCTGCCGACTCGCCGAGGTGAGTTGGCGCAGAAAGAGGGCTGGCGTACGCTGATAGCGGGTGAGGGGATATCCGAAAAGGTCAAGAATCGATGGGCTGGCCAATTCGGGCACGAAACGATGCGGATGCACCAGCACGCGAAAGGCGAGATAGGTGACCGCAAGATCAACTAGATTATGATAATGGGCTTGATTTTCCGTCAGGGCGCGATGCTGGCGTTGGGTGACAATGACCAAGCTGAGTACCAGGACGACAAAACTGGCGCCAAGTACCACCAGGACGACTCCCCAGCCACCACCATAACCAGGCGAAATATAGATCAGGTCTTCCCTGACTTCGGCCGCAATGCCCTGTTCGGTATAGGCCTGTTGGATGCTGAGTAGGCGCGCCAGCGAAATGCTGCCGAGCGGCATCACATGAGCATCAAGAAGGGCGATTCCCGAAGGAGCCTCCGCGAGCAGACGTAGGCGAAGGCGTTCGCGTCGGTCCGGCTCGCCGGGACTGGCGGCGGCCATTGCCTCAATCGCTGCGGTCGGATGGCGCAAGGTGGCGGTCCACCCAGCCAAGACCGCACTCCGCACGCGTTGGATCAAGGCGGGTTGCTCGCGGAAGGTGGTCCCCGTGCAGATCAGACTGTCGCCAATGAAAACTTCGGCGATGGGTCCGAGGGGCAGGGCACGGACGCGCATGTTTTCGCCATTCAGCCAAGCCACATCGATGGGTGCTTGGGTGAAGAGGCAATCCAGGCGGCCATCCCGCAAAGCGATGCGGCCGGTGTCCTCGACATCGGCGAGGCGGTCATCCTGTAATCCCAGGGCGCTGAGGGCGACCAGGACCGGACCACGGGTGCCATCCGCTCGGGCGGCGATGCGGCTGGCAGGATCCTGCCACAGCGCTGGCAGACTTCGCCACGGAGAATCTTCTGCGACCAAAGCAACGTCGGGATTGCGCTGTTGGATGATGGCGATGAGAGCGAGATCCTCGCCCGCAGCCCAGACCCGCGGCAGGGCGACGCGGCGTACGGCGAACCACGGTTCTTGCGCGGTCGCCGGCGTTGCCCAACGGATCTCCAAACCCTGCGCCGCAAATGTTCCGAGGTGGTCCCCGTATTGGAGCCCAAGTCCGCGGAAACCGGCGTCGTCCGGCAAAACGATATCGATCCGGTCGACGGCCCCGCACAGTGAACCGGTCACGATCAACCAGGCAGCGAAACACGACCATACGGACACCGCTACATCTTGCCGCGTCGTTGCCTCGGCTTCAATGCTCGACCATGCCCGAGGTTTGCCGGATTCGACTTCATCAATTGTTGTGGTCGGCAACAGTCGGCAACAGTTGGCACAGGTGGCGCGCGTTCGCGCTGATTGCGTGTCAATCTCAGCGGCGATGTAACCATGCCAGCAGGGCGCCACCGATGGCTAGGCAGGGCATGATCGCGACCAGCAACGCGGTGATCAGAGTCATCCCGCCTTCGCTGGCGGTCACCATAAACGCCGCCGACTCGCTGGCCGGAATCGGGTTCGCTGCACCTCGATTCGCCAACCAGCGCGCGATGGCGACGAGCGCATCCGCGTTGGCGTATTCATCGCGCGCGAGCACGCTGTTGGCAATGGCCGCGCGGCTGCCCCAAACGACGATGCGTGCCTGCTCACCTTGCCGGGCACTGCGCGGATCGCTGCGATAGGTGGCGGCGACGGCAAGTGGCAGTGGCGGTCGCTGCGCCAAATCGGCAGGTACCTTGGGCGGATCGCTACGCTGGGTCGTCCACACGTCGCCCGGAGCCCCGACAAAAAGCGGCAGCGGCGGTTGCGCGAATGGTGGTAGCCGATTGGCCGCGGCCAATTTCTGCAGGAGCTCGGCATCGTATTGCGGATCAAAATCCAATTGCCAGACCGGCGTTGTCCACGGGCTCAAAATCACCCGATTCGCTGCCGCCAACCCCGCCAGCGCGGGGTGCTCACTCATCAGTCGACCCTCAATGAGCAGATTGGCATACGGATATTCCGGATCCTGCAGATCCACGTGGCGCGTCCGACTGACCACGATCATTGGCTCTAGTGTCGGCGGATCGTCGGCGAACAACACGCTGGGATCACCCTGGAAAAGCCCGGCCGGAACCGCCGGACCACTCAGGAATCCCCATTGTCGCAGCAGGGTCGACAGATCGCGCGGCATGCGGTCATCCGCACACACCAGCACACTGCCGCCATCAATGAGATGTTGGTTGAGGGCCGCGATGACCGGCGCCCCGAGCGCCGTGATCGGTCCCGCTAACACCACCACGTGATCCGCAGGAATAGCGCCCGTGGCCGCGGTGACGCAGCGGAATCCAGCCAATTCCCAAGCACGCAGCAGCGCATCGAGGCCGTCCATCCCACCCTGCGCCGTCAATTCACCATGCCCACTGAGAACGCGCATCACTGGTGGGTCGGTTTCCGCCAACGCGAGCAACCCACCGCCGATTTCGCGTTGCAGAAATCGCCGCAATACCTGAGTCACCGGAATTTTGAAAGCGCGCGTGCCGCGGGTCAGGTAAATCGCCGGATAGGCGCCGTCACCAAAGGCCTTGCGATGTTGCTCATACTGCGGTTTATGCAGGACCGGATCGATATGCCGTACGCTCAAGCGTGGACTCGCCGCTGCCATCAGCGCCAGTCCCTCGCTGAGGGCGTCGATGCCGTTGCCCATCGCGGAATTTTCCCAGATCGTCACGATCTCGACGGGATCGCTTTGCGCGGTGATAATTCGCACCAGATCCGGATCCAGCGTGTAGCGACGGTCCGGCGAGAAATCGAGGGCGAGCTGGGCACGATCCGCACCGGCGACCAGCAGCACCAACACCACCAGGATGGTGAACGTGCGCCCACCCAGCCCGGCCAAGCGCAGCCGGCTGGTGTTTTTTGTTCCGTCACTGCCGTGAGCTGGTTCACCCATGCAGGCGTCTCGCTTTCAAGGCGGCGTGCGCACACACCAGCAGACCCGCGCTGGCAGCAATGAAATAGGCGGTGTCACCGCTGCGGATCTGACCGCTGAAGAAATGGCGGGCTCGTTCGATGAGGCCAATCCGCGCATTGATGGAGTCCAGGAAACTGCCCTCGGGACCAGCTCCGATCAGAAGCAGGACCGCAATCACGGCAAAGGTGATGACATAAGCTGCAACTGGCGCGTCGACCAACAGGCTGATCCACACGCCCAAGGCAGCGAAGAATGCCGACACCAACAAGATTCCGAGATATCCCGCGATCAGGTGCGGCAACTGCACCGCGCTGACGATGGCCAGGACAACGACCTGCCCGGCGGTGGTGGCGATCAGGGTGGCTAGCAACACAAAGGCCGCGGTGAATTTTCCCAAGACCAGATCGACCTCGCGCACCGGCACGGTCAGCAAAAGCTGCATGGTGCCTTGGCCCTGCTCCGCCGCAAAACTGTTCATGGTCAACGCGGGAGCGAGCAAGGTAAGCAAATAAATGCCGATAGTCAGCGTAGTGACATAGAGCGGGAGATCAGAGCCCAATCCCTCGGCATGGACCGGCTGCAGGCTCAAAAAGACAAAGACCCCATTGGTGATGAGCGTCCAACAGGCGATGACCAGCCAGGCCAAAGGAGTGGTGAATGCAGCCAGCAGATCTCGTCGGGCAAGGTGCCAAAACATCATGCGGGCAGAACCGGGCCGGACGGTTGGCGGTCGCGGAGCAAACGTTCGACCCAGCGCCCGATGAGGTCCTGTTCCAGATTCACCGCCGTGCCGGGGCGCAGATCACCCAGGGTGGTGTGGGTCAGGGTGTGGGGGATCACTGCCACGCTGCAGCGTGCCCCGCGACAATCCCAGGTGGTCAGACTGATGCCGTCAATGGTCACGGATCCTTTTTCGACCACGGCGATGTCGTCGGGTAAAAGAAAAGTCATACGCTCGCTGTCGCCCTCACGCCGGCGCTCAAGCAGACGTCCGATTCCGTCGACATGGCCGCTGACCAGATGCCCGCCCAGGCGCTGGCCAAAGGTCACCGCACGTTCGAGATTGACCGCGGTGCCGACGCTGAATCCGCCCAGGGTGGATTTGCGCAACGTCTCGGCACTGATATCAAAATCGGCGCAGTTTAGGCTCAGGGCGGCGATGGTCAGGCAACATCCAGAAACGCTGATGCTGTCGCCCAACGCGGCGCCCTCAGCCAGGGGGCCGAGATCGACGCTGATCCGCCGAGCGCGATTTCCTTCACTCAGCGTTCGCACGGTAGCGACGTGTTCAACCAGGCCCGTAAACATGGCCGCGGTGTACCCGATCAATAGGTCTACGGCAAGCCGCTGCGCTTGACCCCTGCTGGGCCGTGTGGGAAGGTCGGTCTGTGCACAAGCAAACTTGGCGTGACCGTTGGCTAGAGGCAGCTCCGCAGGCTCAGGCATTGCTAGATGAGCTCGATCGACTGGTGCCCAGTCTGCCCGATGCCGTGCGCGCCGAAGATGATCTGCGCCGCTATGTCGGCGTGGTTGGCGGTGAAACCGCTGCCGCTTGGCTGCTGCGCGATGGCGAGCGTCTGAGCCTGCTGCTGCGCCTGGGTGGCGTCAGCCGCTACGCTTTCGACGCCGTGCTTAAACGCCCGCAAGGTCTGCGCACCGTGGTCGAATCCGCGCAGCAACGCGAGGTCTGGGGGCGTTCGCGCTTGGCCAGCCATTTGGCAGCCGTAGTGGCGGAATTAACCACGGGAATTGAGGCGGGAACCGCACACGAGGACGAGTCGATCAGCGCGGCCATGGTCCGCTTCAAGGAACACCACTATATCCGCATTACCCTCGGTGACATCACCGGGCGGATGCGTTTCGAATCAGTCGTGGCCGAATTATCCGACCTGGTCGATGTCCTCGCCGAAGCAGCTTTGGCGCGGGCGCGGGTGGTGCTGACACCCAAGTGGGGACAACCTCAGCTGGACTTCGCCATTCTGGGCATGGGCAAGCTCGGTGGGCGGGAATTGAATTATTCCTCGGACATCGATCTGATCTTCCTCTATCAGGACTGCGCCACCGAAGAGTGGCCGGCGCACGAATACGCGCAAAAGCTCGGTGCGGCCCTGATTCGCATTCTCGATGAGCCGAGCGCGGCCGGGCGGCTGTTCCGCGTCGACATGCGTCTGCGCCCCGAAGGCGATCGCGGCGAACTGGCATTGAGCATGCGAGAAACCAGCGATTATTATTACAGCGCTGGCCGGTCCTGGGAACGACAGGCAATGATTAAGGCACGGCCCATAGCCGGCAATATCGACTTGGGCAAGCGCCTGCTCGACGAATTGCGACCCTGGATATTTCCCAAGGATCCGCAGTGGGATGAACTCGATAGCACCCGTGCGATGCGACGGCGTATCGAAGAACGTCGTGACACCGCCAATCTCAAGACTGGGGCAGGTGGAATCCGTGACATCGAATTCCTGGTCCAATTCTTTCAGCTCTCACACGGAGGGCGGCTGAGCGAACTGCGCAGCCGCTCGACCATTCCCACCCTGCGCGTGCTGAGTGACGTAGGTATCGTTGATGCTGACGATGTGCTGGAATTGGATGCCGCCTATCGCTTCCTGCGTACAGTCGAACATCGCCTGCAGATGTGGGAAGATCGGCAATTGCACGAATTGCCCAGCGATGCGGCCGAACGGACACTCGTCGCTCGCCGGTGCGGATTCACTGGTGCCGATGCGTTGGGCCGTTTTGATGCCAAGGTCGCGGCGGTGCGCGAGCGCGTCCGCGCCCTTGCCGATGTGCACTACCTGCGTGATTCCCGGGTTCAGGACGCTGTCCTCGCCCTTTTGGTGCAGGATGACGCAGATGCGGAGCTGATTGACACCGTGCTTTCTCCCTGGCCTTTCCGCGATCGTCGCCAAGCCGCGGCGAATCTGCGCCGCATGGCCCGCGAACCATTCTTTCTGCTCAGTCGCAGTCGGACCGAACGGGCCCTGGCAGCCCTGATTCCCGAGCTCTTGCCAATGGTCGCCGCGAGCCCCGATCCCGATCAGACCCTTGCCAACTTGGCGCGGATCACCGAAGCGGTCGGGGGACGAGCGACATTCTACGATCTGCTCGCCCAGACCGCGGGTGCGCGTCGGCTTATGTGTGATCTCGCTGGGTGGGCGACCTATCTGGTCAATCTCCTCGGTGAAGTCCCGGGTCTAGCCGATGAATTTGTGGATTCCATCAATCAGCCATTGCGCTCACCGCTTCTGCTGCGGCAGGAGGCCACCGCCCTGGTCGCGGGCATCGATGATATGGTGGTGCCACTGCGATTCTTTCAAGCCCGCGAGACCTTGGCTGCCGCGGTGCGCGATCTCGAAGGATTGGAATTGGCCCAGGTCAATCATCACCTCAGCAATGTCGCGGTCGCAACGATCAACGCCGTGCTGGCGCGTTGTATCGAGCATCGCGCCGCGGAATGGGGATTGCCGCAGATGAATGGGGTGCCGTCGCGGTTCTGTGTTCTCGGGTTGGGGAAGCTCGGCAGCCGGGCACTATCCTATGCATCCGACATGGATGTCATTTTCGTTTGCGATGATGGAGGGTTCTGTGCCGATGGAATCCGTGATGGCGAGACCTTTTGGACCCGCGTCGCCCAGGACTGCATGCGTATTCTTGATGACGGGAAATTGTACGAAATCGATCCACGCTTGCGGCCGTGGGGCGATCAGGGCTCCCTGGTGACGGCGATCGGAACCCTGCGGCAATATTGGAGCGAACCCCGCGAACTGTGGGAGCGCATGGCGATGGTGCGCATGGCCCCCATCGCCGGCGATTCCGCTTTGGCGGCCGAGTCAGTCGCCATCGCGCGTGGAGGGGCGCTTAACCAGGAACTGCCCGGCGATGCCATTTTCCAGGTCCGCGACATGCGTCGCCGCTTGGAAGAAAGCGTGAGTGGCCGTGACCACGTCAAGCGCGGCTGGGGCGGCTACGTCGACCATGAATTCATCGCCCAATATTTCAGTTTCGGTTTACCGTCGGAAGAGATCCCCATAGGCGTCAGCATCGGGGAATTATTGCAACACCTCGGAGCCATCGGTCGCATTCCTGCCGCCGCTGCTGCGGAATTACGTCGCGGGCTCATCTGGTTACGTTTTGTCGAAGCCCGCAGTCGACTGTCCGCGGGTAAAGCGGTATCGAGCATCCCCACCGATCCAGAGGGCCGCCTTGCCTTGGCCCGGCGCTGCGGAAATGCCGACATCGCAAGTTTCAACCTGGCGATGCACCATGCCCGGGCCCAGGCGCGGGCATGGTTTGAGACCCTGCTGAAAGAATGAGCGCGCGCTAGTTCACCGTTGGCGCGGCCAGGGCTGATTCAGCGTGAGCGGCCCGACGTTGCGGCCGTAGGTGATGCACAAGGCGATCAACGCAACCACATAGGGCAGGCCGGTAAATACCTGATACGGTATAAAACTGGTCCAGCCGGCGGCTTGGCAGTGTTGCTGTATGGCGGTGATCGCGCCAAAGAGCAAGCAGCCCAAGCCCAGACCAGCGGCGGTCCAGCGCCCGAAGATGACCAGGGCCAAGACCAGAAAGCCCTGGCTGCCGGTCATTTCGGGCACGAAACCGTGCGTGCGCATGACGCTCAGAAATGCTCCGGCTAAGCCGGCGAATAGACCGGCGTTTACCACCAAGCCGAAACGCCAGCGCCGCACCGCGATGCCATTGGCCGCGGCCGCGTCAGGCGCGTCACCGATGGCGGCGATGATGATCCCCGCACGAGTACGGCGCAAAAGGAGGCCGGCCAGCATCAGGCAGATCAGGGCGATCCAGAACAAGCCATGCTGATGGAAAACGCCGGGACCGAAGGGCTCCCAGCCGATGCCGGGTGCCAAGCGATCCAGCCCGCGCGCCTGCAATAATTCCCAGATGGTTCCCGAGGCGCCGACGGCGATCAAGTTGATCGCCATGCCGGTGACGATTTGGTCGACGCGGGCGAAAATGGTCACCACAGCAAAAATTGCTGCGAGCACTCCCGCCGCGAGCATTGCCGCCAGGACCGCGAGCCAGATCGAACCGGTCAGGCTGGCGACGGCGAAGCCGGCGATGCACCCGGTCAGCATCAATCCTTCGATGCCGACGTTAATCACCCCGGCGCGTTGGGCGAGCAATTCACCGCACCCAGCGACGGCCAAGGGCACGGCGCCGCTGAGGGTCTGCTGGATGATTGCGGTGGCGATGATCAGCGTACTCATGCGGGCCCACGAATCCGGCGCTGGCTACTGCGCATAAGCCAGGCCCCACCGATGAGCGCAACGATCAAAGCCAGCCCCTTGAGCAAATCGGCGAGATCACGGGGTGCGTGCAGCTCTTGCTCCAAGGCGCGCACGCTGCCATCCAGAAGGGCGAAAAATATTGCCGCAGCGACGACACCCAGCGGGTGCAATGCCCCCAGCAAGGCAACCGCAACGCCGAGATAGCCAAAGGAATTTCGCGTTACCATCGAATCCGAGAGAAAATAGGTAACACCCGCGGTCTGCATGGCCCCAGCCAGCCCGGCGAACGCACCCGAGAGCGCAAAAGTGTGCAGCCTCCGGCGCGGGACCGCCACGCCCAACGCCTGGGCGGCTTCGGCATTGCCGCCCATCATGCGTAATTCTAAACCAAAGCGGGTGCGTGATTCGACCAACCACCAGCCGACGGCGAGCACGAGGGCGAGCACGACACCGACATGAAAATGGCTGAGTGGGAGCATGACTGGCAGCCGATCGCTGCGGGCCAGCACCGCGGTCTGCGGAGCGCTGGTGCTGGGGTCGCCGAAGGGGCCTTCGATCAACCACAAAACCACGGCGATGGCGATATAATTCAAGAGGATGGTCGACAGCACCACGTTGACCCCGCGCCAGCGTTCAAGCCCCCCAGCGAGCAACGCCCACCCCGCTCCTGCGCCTGTCGCCGCTATGCAGCCGAGGACCAGGATCAGCCAACCGGGACCGGGTGGACGCCAGGTGGTGGCGAGCGCCATCATCGTCACCGCGCCGAGCAGGAATTGACCCTGCCCGCCAATATTGAATACGCCCGCGCGAAACGCGCACGCTGCCGCCAAGCCGCATAACAGCAGGGGGGCGACGTCTTCCAAGGCGATGGCCAGAGTGAGCGGCTGGGCAAACACCCCGTCCACGATGGCCGCCCAGGCGGCGGTGGGCGGGTGTCCCGCGAGCAGGATCAACCCGGCGCCACCGAGGACGGTGACCGCCACGACGACGGCGACCACGGTCAACGTGCGCACGGCTGACGACCACGTCGCGTTCATGTTACCTTCTCAGGCACGCCCAGCATCAGACGACCCAATTCCGCCCGGGTGGTCACTGGCCACGCCGTGGGGGTGAGCGTGGAATCATGCATGACCAACACGCGATCGGCGATGCTGAGCAATTCGTCGAGATCGAAGTGGACCAAAAGCACGCCCGCGCCTGCGGCGCGCGCGGCAAGCAGACGCTCGAAAACAAAATGGGTGGCGGCCAGGTCCAGCCCACGCGTGGGGTTAACTGCGATTACCAGATCGGCCGGTTCGGCCAATTCCCGAGCGATCACCACTTTCTGTTGATTGCCACCGGATAATTGCCCAACCCGGACCTGACCCGACGGGGTGCGAATGGAAAATTCCTGGATTAGCTTCGCGGCGCGCTGCTGCCAGCGGCCACGATGCAACCAGCCCCACTGGCTGCTCCATGGGGGGCGTGCCCGATCACGAAAGAGCAAATTGTCAGCCACGGTCATATCCGCAATGACCGCATGGCGCAGACGGTCCTCGGGAATGACGGCCACGCGTTTAGCCTGGAGGTCAATGCCCGCAACCGGGGCCTGCTGATGGCGCAGGATCGCCACGATCAGCGCGCTTTGCCCGTTGCCATCAACCCCAGCGATGGCGGTGATTTCGCCGCGGCGCACCGTTAATGTAATCGGGGTGGCGTGCGGCGTCAGACGCAAAGCATGCACGTTCAAAACGGCGGCTCCCGGCTCGGCGGCAGCGCGGGGTGCCAAGGCCATGGGCGCCGTACCGACCATTTTTTCCGCCATGGAGGTCGTACTGATATCCTGCCGCGGTCCGCTGTGGACCAGGCGACCGTGGCGCAGGATCGCAACGGTGTCGCAACAGCGTTCGACCTCGCTCAATTTGTGAGTAATAAACAGAATAGTCCGGCCGGCGCTGGCGAGGACCCGCAACGCGGTAAGGAGATCATCGACTTCTTGCGGCGCGAGCACCGCCGTCGGCTCGTCCAGGATCAGGGTGCGCCCACCCATGGCCAACGCCTTGAGGATTTCCAGGCGCTGCTGCTGGCCCACGGTCGCCGCACCGATCGGTCCGGAAATATCCAGCGTCCAACCCAGTTGCGTCGCCAGAGCGGTGATGTGATTCCGCAGGGCGGCGCGGTTCCCGCGCCCCAGTCCCTGGCCTAGGGCCAGAACCAGATTATCGGCATATGACAAGGTAGGCACGACGGCAAAATGCTGATGCACCATGCCGATGCCGTAGCGCTGCGCGTCGCGGGGCGAACGCAGGCGCACGCGCTGGCCATCAAAGCTGATCCATCCCTGATCCGGTTGGCGCAAGCCGAACAGGATATTCATCAAAGTCGATTTGCCGGCCCCATTTTCACCCACTATGCCGTGGATCTGGCCGGGGACGAAAGCGAGGTCGATCCGCTGCAAGGCGGGAATCCCGGCGTAGGTAGCGCTGACGCCATGCACGGCGAGCACCGCCGCAGCGGGCGTGGGAATCGGCGGCCGAAGAGCGGCCGCCGCGATCATTCCGTGGGGATCTTCACCGTGCCCGCGATGATTTTCGCGCCGACGGCGTCCAATTCGGCGCACATCTCGGGGGTGATCGTGGTCTTCAGGAGACGCGGATTTGGTACGAAGACGCAGGTTCCGCGGGCCAGGTTTTCGACCACCAGCCCCGGCTTGGAGGTGCCGGCCTGGACGTCCTTGATGATAGAGGCGAAGGTCGCGTCAAGGCGGATGACCGCCGAGCCCAGGATCGCATCCTTGACCAGCGGGCGATCATTCTGATCGGCAACGCAGCCGATGACCCAGGCGCTGCCGGGGCCGCCTTGGGCATTGGCGGCGGCGATGGCTTCGAAAATGCCGCTGCTGGCGGCATCGACATTGTGATAAATGACGTCGATTCCTTGTCGCAGCAGGGCTTCGGCTTGGGCTTTGTTCTGCTGCGGTTGATCCCAGCTGGTGTAGGTTTCCGAAACGGTGGCTTGGGGAAGGACGCTGCGCACCCCGGCAAGAAAACCGCGATAGCAGGCCTTGACCGAGGGGATCGGCGCGCCGCCGATATAACCAAAGGTTTTTTTCGTGCTCACCCGTGCGGCAAGGACGCCCGCCTGATACGATGCGCCAGACACGTCGAAATCGATGGTGATGATATTCGGGCGGGCGACATCGGCGCCGCTGACGACGATGCGCGTGTTGGGCGCGTGCGCCGCAACCTCGCTGGCAGGATTGAGATATTCGTAACCGTGCGCGATGATTAGCGGGATGCCCTTGGCCGCGAGCTGTTGCATGTGCCCAGCGGCGCGATCCTGCGCAACTTTTTGCAGAACGGTCAGCTGGACGTTCATGCCCTCGACGTCGACGGTGAGACCGTCTTTAGCGAGTTGATTCCAACCACCGTCGGTGATTGAACCGGTGGCGAGCAGGGCGATGCGAAATGTTACGCTTCTGGTATCAGCCGCAGCCGCAGCCGCAGCCGCAGGCAGGAAAGCGAACTGACCCAGGCACAGACACACCAGCAGCAGTCGAACCATGGAGACTCCAGGGGAGTAAAGAGTTTACTGCCCCCATCCCAGTTGTCCATGTCCGGTTATTGCTGCAAGGACTTTGCGTTTTGCGCCCACCATTCGAATCCCGATTCAATCGCCTGGCGGCGATCGAGGATATTGGCGCGCGTCTCGAAACCGAAATCCTGTCCGCTCAACCGGATGAGGGCTGCATTTATTGGGGTTCCAGCGACGTTGCCTTCCAAGGCCATGAGCAGAAAGGGAATGGCGCGTTTGACATCCAGCAGCGCCAAGGCCTGGGCACTGCGGGCGCGCACACCGGGATTGGAATCCGAAAGAGATTCGATCAGTACATCAGCATTGGCTGGATCGCCCAGGCGACCCAGACCGATGGCGGCCATACGGCGGATGTGCGGTTGGCTGTCGTAGCGCAGGGCGGTGGTCAACAGGGCCGTGGCTTCGGCGGCAGAAAGAATACCGAGACTGGTAACCGCACTAGCGCGCAAAGCATCATCGCTGTCCTCGCCACGTTGGAGGTAGAGCGGCGTCCCCATGGCCTCCAGACGGGTCAGTGTCTTCTGCGCCGCAGCGCGGACATCGGCGTCATCATGGGCGAGCAGTTTTTGCACCACGCTGGTGGCGGCGACGGCCTGCAATTCGGCCAAGGTTTCGCAGGCGGCGCGGAGCACGGCAGGGGAGTGATGGTAGCCCTCGGCGAACTTCATCACCATCGGCACGGCCTCGTGCACGTCGAGACGGCCCAGGGTGCGAATAGCGCGGATGACGTCGGCCTCTTTTTCACTATCGAGATCGGCGTAGGTCAGTGCGAGGTGGCGTTGAAACTGCGCATCCGCGGTGCGGGCTGCAGCCATCAACTCAGCGTCACTGGCCGCGATCTTCGGTTCGGCTGCGCTGGCAGCCCAAAGGGGGTGAGCCAGGGCAGAAAGCAGGATGAAGGGGAGCAGTAGGGCAAGTCGACTCGTCACAAGGATCTCCCGGGATTTTCCAGGCTAGGACCTGAGCCGGGGGCGGGGCGGCAAACCTGCCAGGCCGGTGCGGTCTCTGTGTGGCACTGCGGCAGCCAAAGCGGCGACCGGGTAACCCTGTTCCGGAACAAACGCAGCAAGCCGCAGCGATTCGCTGCGGCTTGCTTGCCCGGCTCGCACAGATGCGCGTGCGCTTACAGTTCGACCGGATTCTGGCCCAGGTGGGGGTGGCTCTCGCCCTTGAACAGCTTTAGGCGCTTGAGCATACCACGCGCGGCGCGGGTCTTGGGCAGCATGCGGCGGACCGCGAGCTGGAGCACGTCTTCGGGACGACGGGCCTGGAGTTCGCCGAAGCTGAGCTCCTGCAGACCGCCGATGAAGCCGGTGTGGAAACGGTAGATCTTGGTCTCGGCCTTGTTGCCGGTGACGACGAGCTTGTCGACATCGGTGACCACGACGAAGTCGCCCTGATCAACGGCCGGCGAGTACGACACCTTGCGCTTGCCCATGAGGACTTCAGCGATGCGGGTGGCGAGTTTACCGAGCACCTGGTTCTTGGCGCTGACGACGAACCAGGCACGGCTGGCGGTCTCGGTCTTGGGATGGGTGGTCTGATGCATGGGGGTATCTTTGCTAAAACGGCTGAAAACGCGGGCTTTCGCGATGCGGGGCTTGCGCTACGCGCGGCGCACTCACTGCTTGATGCGGAGGAGGCCGGCTTCGATCTCTTTGACGATGAGATCGATCTTGTCGTAATGACGCTGGTTAGTGGGGGGTTGGACCATCGGGGCGGCGCCGTTGTTCAGCTCTTTGAGACGGCGATTGATGATGGTGACAAAGTTGTAGTAGCCTCCGACCTTGAAAATGGCCTCAGCGTATTGGGTGTTTTCGAGGGTCATGCAGGCGGGGTTCCGTCGGAGGGGCCGGAGATTATAGCCCAGCCAACCGGTTACAAGGGGACTTTTTGGTTACGTGTTGAGGTTGTCTACTCGTGCTTAAGCTCAGCTCGTTCGAGTTTGAGGGTAGCACCTGAAGGAAGAACGGTCAATTGTCCTAGGTCCTAAGTCCGAGGTCCGAGGTCCCGATAGTATGCGATGGATTACCTTAGCTTTGTTGAGCATTTTTATTTACAAACATGAGCTCAACGTCTCGACCCCGCAGCTTAGAACACCCCCACAAACCTAACAGATATAGCAAGGGATCGGGACCTAGGACTTCGGACCTAGGACCTAGGACAAATCTTACTCAGGACTCGAAACCCCCACCCAAGCCAACGCCCAGCGTGGGAAAGTGTGGTGAGACTAGCCATGTCCCCACACTCCTCTACCCTACTCGCCTTCGAGGAATCCTGTGACTACGCCGACACCCGCCGAAAACCGTACCATTGCCTACCATGATGGGGCGTGGAAGCCGCTTCCGGAATGCACGGTGCCCATCAATACCCATGCCCTGCAATACGGGACTGGGGTCTTTGAGGGCATCCGCGGCTATTGGAATGGCGAACGCATTAATTTACTCTTTTTGCGCGAACATTTCGCACGCTTAGCCTGTAATGCGCGGATGATGTTTATGATCTCGCCCAGCGTCGACGAAATGATGGCGATCGCCGTTGACGTGGTGAAACGGAATAAGCCCACGCAGAACATTTATCTACGTCCGGTGGTCTATAAAAAGGGCACCCAGCTGGGCCCGATTCTGCTCAAAGTGGCGGATGGTTTTCTGTGCTATATGCAACCGCTGGGTGATTATCTCGACACCAGCAAGGGTTTGGAAGTCTGCGTGTCGTCGTGGCGGCGCTTGGCCGACAATATGATTCCGACCCGTTCCAAGGCGACCGGCGGGTATTTGAATTCTGCTCTCGCCAAAAGCGAAGCGGTGCTCAATGGCTACGACGAAGCGATCTTTCTCAACGACCGCAATCAGGTCTCCGAAGGCTCCGCTGAGAATATTTTCCTGGTCCGCGACGGCCGCCTACACACGCCCGACCGCACCGCGGATATTCTTGAAGGGATCACCCGCAAAGCGCTGATCACCATCGCCCGCGATCTCGGTATCGCCGTCGAAGAACGCCCCATCGCCCGCACCGAACTGTACCACGCCGACGAAATTTTCCTTTGTGGCACCGGCTGCCAAGTGTCCTGGGTGCGCAGCGTCGACCGCCGTCCCGTTGGCACCGGCGCACGTGGCGCGATTACCGCCCGCGTGCAGGAAGCCTACGAAAACGCGGTCTATGGCCGTGAGGCCGGGCGCAGCAGCTGGCTGTTGCCGGTCGGCTGAGGTAACCCGTTAAGGGTGTACCTTCAGGGTCGATCATCGCCGCGCCGCATTCAAATCCGTATTCATCGCCGCCAGCGCCGCGCCCGCGGCGTGGCGCCAATCGCCGCTGGCCTGCTGCCATGCACCGATGATGCCGCGGCTGGAATTGACCACGATGCCGCTGCCATCCGGGCGTTGCCCGGCTATGGCATCGGCGGCGCTGCCGCCTTGGGCCCCGTAGCCGGGGACCAGGAATGGTGTGTCAGGCATTAAAGTGCGCAGGTGGCGGGCCTGATCGGGATAGGTGGCGCCGACGACGGCGCCGATGTCGGATAAGCCGCAGCTGCCGCGCCGGGATGCGCCCCAAGCCGCGACGAGTTTGGCCATGCGTTCGGCGACGGTAGCTGGCGCGGAATCAGCAGAACCGGAGCCAGCAGCATCGCCCGTGCGGAGATCCTGCAGATCGCCACTCGACGGATTGCTGGTTTTTACCAACACGAAAATGCCGCGCTCGGGGCAGGCAAAGGGGGTTACCCCGTCGGCACCCAGGTAGCCGTTGACGGTCAGCCAATTGCCGCCCATGCCGGGTAGCTTGGCGCCGGCCAGACCCGGAGCAGCATCCAGAAACGCCTGGCGATAATGTTCGGCGGTCGAACCGATGTCACCGCGTTTAGCGTCGATAATCACCGGAATACCGGCGGCAGAGGCGGCGGCAACGGTGGCCTCCAGGCATCGCCAGCCGGCGGCGCCGTAGGCTTCGTAACAGGCTGCCTGGGGTTTGACCGCAGCGCAGTGTCCGGCGCAGACCTCGATCAGGCCGCGATTGAAGGCGAGAAACGCCGCGGCCACCGCCGCGGCCGTGTCGCCATGCGCGGCTAGTGCGGCCTCCCGCAGGGCGGGCGGGATCAACGCGGGACGCGGATCCAAACCGACGCAGGCGATGGAGCCGGTGCGTTCAATGGTGGCGTGCAGAAAATCAGCGGCGTGCATGGGGTGCGCTTTCGGTCACGGGATCGATGGGTCGACCGGTACCGGAATGAGGAATCAAGAAAATGGCGGAGCTCTGCGCTGGAGACAGGGCGGAGACAGGGCGGAACCGCGGCGGATTGCAATTCGGAAGCGACAGAAGGCAAGGCCAGACTTCGACGCGGGCAAACTCAACGCGCGCGCAACGCTTCGCGGCTTGCCGCTGCCACCGTCGCCAGCGGCAAGGCCGACGCCGCCGGTTGCCCGTTCGCATCCACGGTGGCCAGCTGCCCGACAAAACTGATCTGCGCGGCCTGGGGACGCGTGACCCAACGGCACGCCGCGGTTTCCACCGCCTGTAAGCGATGCGCGGCGCGACCCAGATCCGGCCACCGCACGCGGGGTCGGCGCACCGTCGCTGCCCATGAATGGCCGGGCGCGTCGAGCACATACACGGTGCCGGCTGGGCGGTGTTCGCCAGCGAGGCGAAAGCAGGTGTCCGGCCAGTGCCCAGCCAGGGCCAGGGTCGGCATATCGTCGTGGCTGGGCACGCCGAGAAAGGCATCCCAAGCATGCCCATATTCACCACGTTGCCAGATGACGCTGACTACATCGCCGAGGTGTTCGACCGTGACCCCGCTGCGGGCCTGAACGCGGGCGCGGGCGGCACTGACGCACTGCCATGCCGCATCGCGTTGCCGATCTGCTTTTCCGGAAGCGTCAATAATCTCGGGCAGGGTACGCGTGATGCGCTCGAGGCAGCGGTTCTGCCAAATACCAGCGGCGGCCTGTTCTTGACCGATAATCTGATGCAGGTGCCAGCACAGGCGGATCGCGCTTTCATCGACCCAAGCGGTGAAATCACCGCATTCTGCGGCGGCTTCGAGCACTGCCGCATACGGCAGAATATCCGTACCGCGGCAGGCGCAGGCGACCGCCAAAACCCCGTCGACATCGAGATGATCATTCGCTACCCAGGAAAACGCGGCGCATTGCTGCGGGTCCTGGGCTAAAATGCGCAATACCTGCCCGGTACTGGTATCGGCGCGCCACGCTGTCAGTAGCTCCGGCGCGTCAGGCCAATGGCTCCACGTCGCCGCGCCATCCGTGCGCGCACAGTCGACGATCAGGGTGTCGGCAGGCGGCGCTTCGGGTCCCAGGAACCGTGGCGCCGGCATTCAGCGGGCCAAATCGGCGCGGGCGCGATCCGCCCAGGGGCCGCTGCCGGTGGCGACATGGGCGAGCACTTTTTTCGCCTCAGGAGCGCGATTCTGTGCCTGCAAGGTCTGCGCGATGACATAAAAGGCTTCGCTGCTCTGCGGACTGTGCGCAGGAATGCCGGTGAGCACATTCATCGCGTCCATGGCACGATTGAGATCAAGCAGGCAGCGCGCTTCTTCGATGGCAATGCTGTCACTGCGTTCGCCGGGTTTGAGGGCACCGATGACCGAGCGGGCCTGATTCGCCTGCTTGGCTTGGCGATAGGCGCGCACTTCTTCGAGCACTGCCAATTCGCCGTGCGCACTATCGCGCAGGCGATTATAGCGCGCGCTGGCCAGGGTGAGATCGTTGGCGCTGACCGCTTCGCGGGCAGCCGCCAAAACCTGATCGGATTGCGATGGCGACAACCGCCCGGCGGGCGGGACGCCGGCAGGTAAGATTGCCGGCTTCGGTGGCAGGGCGGGCGCAGCCTTAACGACGGGAGGCAGCGGAGCTGCTGGGACGCTTGTTTTCGGTTCGGGTGTGACAGCAGCAGTGGGAGCGCTGGGGACCGCCTCGGGCTCGACCGCGGCCAGCGCCGCACCGGGTTGGCGACCACTGCGTTGCCAATCCGTGCCCGGTGCAGCGGGGGTGGCACGGACCTGATGTTCGGCCCATTCGCGTTCGAGACCGGGATTGCTGACCGTGGCGACGTCGGCAACGGGCACCGCCGGGGCGGGCGTGGGCACCACGATATCGGGACGATTCGGGTCAATCGGCGGTGCCGGTTTCACCACCGGCAAGGCAGCGAGGGCAGCCGCCAGAGCAGCGGCATCGGCGGGGGCCGGGCTGGGTTCAACTGCGGGCGCCGGAGCTGGGTTTACCGTGGCCACCGGGGCTGGCGCTGGATCAGCGACAACAGCCACCTCGGGCACGACGGGTGCGGCAGCGACCGTCAGCACCTGGGTTGCGGACACCGCCAAATTGCCCGCGCGATCCTGGGCCGCCAAACGGACGTGAACGGCGTTGGTACCCTGGGCTAGCGCCACCGGCAAAACGATGCTGCCGGTGGGTCCGCCTTTGGTCAGCGGGGCAAAGCTGGCGCCGCCGTCCAGGCTGGCTTCGACGGTGATCGGCTGCGCATCGAGATTTTCATCAGTGACGGCCCAGGCGAGCTTCACATGCAGATGAGCACCGCTGCGCTGTTGCACGTCGGCACTGAAACTGGCGATGGCAGGGGCTTTGGTATCGACCGCAAGCACCAGTTTTGCCGTGGTTCCGGCAGTGGGCTCGCCTTCACGGGTGCCATCGCGATAGGTCACCGTGGAATATAAATGATACACGCCATCACCGGATGCGGTGAAAGTGAAACGCGGGGTAACTTGCGGATCGACCACCAATTCTTCGGCCTTGGTCCAGGTCGCGCCGGCGTCTTTACTGACGTACAACCGTGCGCTGGCGACCTGGGCCAATTGGTCATCGACCAAAGGCAGGGTGCGGGTGGTGACGTTGGAGAGAATCGGCTCGGGTGCGGTCTCGGCCCCAGCGGAAACGCTGACGGCAGAGAGCAGGACGAGAGCAGGAACCAAGCGGAGCGTGCGGTGCATGGGCCGGAGACTAAACCGGTTGTTCGGCTGGACCACGACCAAAAAGCCCTGATCCACACAACTGGCCGATCCGCTACCTGGGCCGTCGACCCATCAGTCCGGGGGGGGTCCGGCCGCAGGCAAGCGTGCCACGATGGCGGCCCACAGCACCTGCTCATCCGCGGGCGCAAAGCCCAGGGCGATTTCCAAGACCAGCGTCGAGTCTAGGCCACGATGACGCAATTTTATCGCGTCTTTGGCGGTGACCACCAAGGTCGCCTGGTGCAGGCGGGCGGCTTTGGCTAGGTGTTCGATGTCGGCATCGGTATACGCGTGATGGTCGGGATAGCGCAGGTGATCGCGGATCGCCCAGCCCAGATTCTGCGCGGTGTGGGTGAAGCCCTCGGGATTTCCTATTCCGGAAGCCAGCACCACGGGCTTTCCCGCGAGCGTGGACGGTGACTGCGCTTCGCCCCTGTCCCCGCCACCGTCCAATGGCACCAGCCCAGTCGGCCGATGCTGGGCGCAGATCACAGGCACCTGCCAGCGCTGCAAGGTGGCGACTAGATTGGCCAAGGCGGCCGGCGTGACCTGATCGCTGCGGGTCACCACCAGGCACCCGGCGCGGCGCAACGACGAACGCCCTTCGCGCAATAATCCCAGCGGAATCACCGCGCCGCCACCCCACGGCCGCAAGGCATCAATAAGCACAATGTCGAGGTTCCGCGCCAAACGCCGGTGCTGAAAACCATCATCCAAGACAACGCAGGTTGCGCCCGCACCCAGGGCAGTATTGGCGCCACGCACGCGGTCGGGATCGCAGACCACCGGCACTGCCAATAATTGCGCCTCATCGTTGGGACCGCCGTCACCGCCGTAGCCGCGCATGAGCACGGCGGGCTTCCATCCTGCCTGGGACAGACGCTGACAAAGCCACGCGCAAAAAGGAGTTTTGCCCGTTCCGCCGGCACTCAGATTGCCGACCGCGATCACCGGCGCGTTCACGGTGCAGGTCGGCAGCCACCCCCAGTCGTACGCGATATTACGCAGCGCAACCAAGGGGCGATAGACCAGCCAGCCTGGGGCGAAAGCAAAACGCCAGGGCGACGCGAGTAGATCTTCCGGACGGCGGGGAGCGCGGAGTCTGGCCACCCGAGTCACAACATTTTGCGTTCAAGTGGCGCGTTCCGGCCCTTGCGGAGGTACACGCAACGCTGCGCCGGATCGAGGACCAAAGTGATGCAGCCGTCCGGATTGGCGACCAACCCGCGTTTGCGCCGGGTGGCGGTGTCGCTGGCAGTTGGCCGTTCATACGTGGTCGAATCTATGTCCAGGCCGAACCACGAAAACACCTGCGGCATTTCGATGTGACGGGCGCGGATCGCCGCCATTGCCACATGTTCCAGGCGTAGGCGCGAAAAAGGATCGTCGACAGTCAGCGGCTTGATGGCTTCGCTGAGCGCGTGATTGGTATGTACGCGCGGCACGGTCTGGTTCGGATCTGACAACACCGAGGTTTCCTTGCCGCTGAGTTCCACCGATTCCCGCGAACCATCGGCGGTAAGCATGTGAATGGCGCGTCCACCCCAGCGAGGTCCACGCCGAGAGCGGCTGACGGCATCGGAAAAACCCGGCGCCGTGGTCATTGCCGCGACCAGATGGGTGGTGAAATAACCCTGTGCGGGATCAGTGACCACCAAGGCGTTGCTGGCTACCGCCAAGCCTGCTTCATTCAAAAATGCGACCGGATGCATACCGGCCAGCGTCAGGCTCAGACTGGCCGGACCATGCGCGGGAATGCGGTGGACCAAGGTCACATATGGAATCAGCACCGGATCGCATTCCCACACCAAGACCTGGAGCGGCGTGCCCATCACGGTCTGGTTGGCGGGCACCGCGACAAATGTGCTTGGCGTTGCCGGTACGGTACTGCCGAGATGCGCCTGCAAGTCACTGTAGCCGTGAATGACCAGCAGATCCTCCAACGCCAGGCCAGATGTGCGCGAGCACGATTCGAGCTCCATCGCCAGGGAGGGTTCCAGCGCCGCTAGATTGGCCGCAGCAGGGGCGATCAGGGCACGGATCTGATCCGGGGTCTTCGCCCATTGGGTCAGGGCTGAATTCTGGGCGAGGTTTTCTAGAAGGTATTCAGCCAGAACATGCAGCCGGGCCTTGAGCCTTTGCCCCAGGGCCTCGCCGATGGCGCGAGGAGTACCGATCACCGAGACCTGCGGAATTCCGCCCACAAGTTCCGCATTGGTCACGGATGCTCTCATACGCTGAAAAACACCATGGCGCAACTGGCGTCGAGGCGAATTTCCATTATGTACCCCCTGGCTCACCCTCTGAGCGCATCGGAATGACATCGCGCGTTTCGCGTTGGGCGGTTCTAGCTTGATCCTTTGCTCGCCGCTCCCATCTTCCGGCCCGTTCTACGAAGGGTAAGAAGGTCCATGGCCAAGGCAGCGAAGCGACCGGCGACAGCCGGAAAATCTCCCGTCACCCGCGCGAAGGCAGCGCCCAAAGCGGCGGCAGTCAAGAAGCCAGCAGCGAAGGCTGCAGGCAAGGCTGCCGTCACCGCTAAGCCAGTCGCCCAGCCGACTAAGGCCAAAGCCAAGGCGACAGCTAAGCCAGTGAGCAAGCCCGTGGTGAAAGCCAAGGCGGCCGCTCCGGCGAAGCCGGTAGCCAAAGCCAAACCGGCAGTTGCCAAGGCGGCTCCTGCCAAGGCGGCTCCTGCTCCTGCTCCTGCCAAGCCAGCAACCGCCGTGCAGGCCAAGCCGAAAACCGGCAAGGTCGAAAAAGCGAATGCTGTCAAAGCGGGCGCCAAGCCTAGCATGAACGGAGCCCAGCCGAAACCGGCCCCGGCCGCCAAAGCCCGCCAATCCGCTTTGGAACCAAAACCGGGCGTCATTCCATCCTCGCAGCCCACCGCCCCGGCGGCACGGCGCAAAACCACCAGCCGGACCGCCTCTGTGGACGACCAGACCGAACGCTTCGAAGCCGCCAAACCCGGCACCGCCATTTATGAAAAGGCGAAGTCGACTCCCGTCATCCAGGCCGGTGCCGACGGCAGCAAATCACCGTTCTCGCCCAGCGAACTGCGGACCTGGCGCGCAATCCTGCTGCAAAAGCGCGCCGAATTGGCGGACGACATCGTCGATCTGCGCAAAGACGCGATGGAAGTCGAAGACGGCCACACGACCCCGAATCACATCGCCGAACGCGGCAGCGACGCCGATCTGCAGGACATGAGCCTGGGCATGGCCGACCAGGAAGAGGCCATCCTCTACCAACTCGACCGCGCCATCCGCAAAATCGCCACCGGCCGCCCCATCGCCTATGGCATCTGCGAACACACCGGTGAGCCCGTCGCCCTCAGCCGCCTCGAACTCATGCCCTGGACCCCCTTGTCCATCCAAGGCGCCGAGTACATGGAATCCAACAACCTGACCATCGAAGACGTCCTCATCGAAGACTGACGCATCAAAAAGTACTGCGTACTTTTTGATCCTAGGTCTTATGGCCTTTGGCCTGTCCTATGACCTGCGGCCTGTCCGAGGTCCTCGAAACGCGAGTTTTGAAGCGCTCCGTTTCCGCTCCGGCGGTAACGCAGGGCGTTTGCAACCGTACCCGGAATAAATTGGGAGCTATGTTGGGGCGATACAACGATTTAGTTAATAATGTCTCGACCGGCGCTGATCAAAACGGGCTTCGGAATAATGGCGGTTTCCATTATTTTGGCGATAGTACCCACAGTATTGGGTATGGTCCGGGTCTTTACTGAAGCCGCAAATAATGAACGGGGCATTGATGCAACCCAGCTCTCCGATTCCATTGCGTTTTCATTGATCTGGACGGTAGCGATGATGCCATTTGCCATTTTTGGCCTTACTCTATTGATTATCGGCATTTTCAGCAAATCGAAGATGGATATCGCTCCACAAGGTGATGCGTCGTAGTTGGCTTTTCCGGCCCGATCACGCTTGAAAAAGTGTTCCGCCACCCAGCTCCGCCAACCAATCGGCGAGTCAATCCCCAATGTTTTCGCGCCAGCGAAAACGCAAACGTCGCCTGAATTCAGCAAGGCAGGGAGGCGGCAGCCGGGGCGGCAGCCCCACCGGCAGCCAAGGGGTGGTGGCGGCATACAATCGGCGTAAGCCGATGCCGCCACGTTTTCGCTTCAGCGAAAACGAACCCCGACCAGCTGCCGCGGGGGTGCGGGGGCAGAGCCCCTGCAACAAAAGCGGCAGCCCCACCGGCAGCCGAGGGGTGGTGGCGGCATACAATCGGCGTAAGCCGATGCCGCCACGTTTTCGCTTCAGCGAAAACGAACCCCGACCAGCTGCCGCGGGGGCTTGGGGGCAGAGCCCCCGAAACAAAAAGTGCGGACCGGGGGACTCGAACCCCCACGCCTTGCGGCACCAGATCCTAAGTCTGGAGCGTCTGCCAATTCCGCCAGGTCCGCAGATAAAAATGAAAAATGATCGTTCATCGCCAACGGCTGATGAGCAACAGCCGGCCGAGAATTATTCCGCCGCTGGATGTTTATTGATGGTGAAGGTCACTTGGTTACCGGAGTCATTGTAGGTCAGGCTGTCCGCCATCTTGGTGATAAGCTGGAAGCCCAGGCCACCGAAGCCACCCGCAAGGTAGCGCTCGCGGGCAGCGGTGGCGGCATCTTTCGCGGCGACGCTGGCGAGCAGGGCCTGATGGTTGAAGCCGGGTCCATCGTCGGTCAGGCTGACCTGAACGCGGTTGCCGAAATCGCGGTAGGCGACCTGGATCGACTTCGACTCGTCGTATTTGTGGCCGTGGCGATGGGCGTTGAGAATCAATTCTTTGAGGCAGGTCATGAACGCTTCGATGCGTTCCTCTTCCATGCCGGACTGCTTGATTAGGCGGGCGAGGAAGACCTGGGCCTGGTCGATGAAACGATCTCTGCTGGGAATGCGGAAAGCGATCCGTTCGCGCAGGGTCGGGTCTTTGGTGGCCAGGTAGAAGAGATCCTCTTTGGCGAAGTCATGGACCTCATCGTCGCTGCCGTCGAGGCGCTCCATCAATTGATCGAGTTTGAGCGAGGACGAGCTCATCATCGCATCATCAAGGGCGCGAAAGCGCAGGGGGCCGACCTGGAATTCGTCATTATGGCGCAACTGGCTGCGCAGCACATCCTTGCCATTCACAAACAGATGCGCGTTCTCGGCGACCGTTTCGAGCATCGCCTTTTCGGCCTCGAGATAAAAACGGACGTGGATGTCGCGCATCTCAGGGTGCTGAGCCCGAATGGTGGCTTTTTCACTGCTCCCGATGGTCATGCCATGGGTGAACCGGAAGCACTTGCCCTTGTTACTCGTGTTCAGCACTTCGATCTTGATCATGAAGCAGGCCTGCGGGAATCCTGGGCACGGGTTGGCGTAAGCCGGGCACGGTATGCCTGACCGGGGGGTGGTTCAACCGCCAATGGGGTACGGTGACAATCGTTGCAGGAAAACGCCTTTGGGAGCCCGAGGCAGGAACCCCTGCCCCGCAAGCCTCAGCCGGGGTGGGCCTTGTAAATAGGGACCAAACCGCGACGGTTGCGACCCCGACATGAGCGCGCATACCCTCTTTGATAAGGTGTGGGATCTCCACACCGTTCGCACCCTTCCTTCTGGGCAAAGCCAGCTCCTGATCGGCCTCCATCTCATCCATGAGGTGACCTCGCCGCAGGCTTTTGCCATGCTCGCCGAGCGCAACTTGAAGGTGCCCTTCCCCGAGCGCACGCTCGCCACGGTCGATCATATTGTCCCGACCGAAGATCAGGCCCGGCCCTACGCCGATGATCTTGCCGAAGAGATGATGACCGCCATCGAGCGCAATTGCCGCGCGCATGGCATCCGCCTGTACCAGCCCGGCTCGGGTAAGCAGGGCGTGGTGCATATCATCGCGCCGGAACAGGGCCTGACCCAACCCGGCATGACCGTGGCCTGCGGCGACAGCCACACCGCCACGCATGGCGCCTTTGGTGCGATCGCCTTTGGCATCGGCACCAGCCAAGTGCGCGACGTGCTAGTCTCGCAGACCTTGTCCTTGTCACGGCTGAAAGTGCGCAAGATCCAGATCGACGGCCACCTCGCCGAAGGCGTGTACGCCAAGGACCTGATCCTGCATGTGCTGCGCCGCCTCACTGCGAAAGGCGGCGTCGGCTATGCCTATGAATTCTGCGGCAGTGCCATCCACGACCTGTCCATGGAAGGCCGCATGACGGTCTGCAACATGGCCATCGAAGGCGGCGCCCGCTGCGGTTATATCAATCCGGATAATATCACCTTCGCCTATCTCAAAGGCCGTGAGTTCGCGCCGACCGGTGCGGCCTGGGATCGCGCCGTGGAATGGTGGAACAGCCTGTCCTCTGGGCCCGACGCGCAGTACGACGACGTGCAGGTGTTTAATGCCGACGACATCGCCCCGACCGTGACCTGGGGTATTTCCCCAGATCACGGCGTCGCCATCAATGAAATGATTCCGGCCCAGGCAGATTTTCCCCCAGATGAACGCAAGATCATCGAGGAAGCCTACGAATACATGGGCTTCCAGCCCGGTCAGGCGATCGCCGGCACCGCCATTGATGTGGCTTTCATTGGTTCCTGCACCAACGGTCGCATCAGCGATCTGCGCGAGGCTGCGCGCCTGATCAGCCGCCATGGCGGCACCGTCAAGAGTTCGGTGAAAGCCTTTGTCGTGCCCGGCAGCGAAGCGGTGAAAGCCGCCGCCGAAGCCGAAGGTCTGGACGAAGTTTTCCGTCAGCACGGCTTCGAATGGCGCAACGCCGGCTGTTCGATGTGCTTGGCGATGAATCCTGACAAATTGACCGGACGGCAAGTTTCTGCCTCGTCGTCGAACCGCAATTTCAAAGGTCGCCAGGGTTCGCCCGAAGGGCGTACCTTATTGATGTCGCCGGCGATGGTGGCGTTGGCAGCCCTCGAAGGGGCTGTCGCTGACGTTCGTCCTCTGCTGGTGCAATAATTCAGGGAAAATGACATGAGCACGATTACTTCCCTTTCCGGTCGCGCCGTGCCCTTACGCGGCAATGACATCGACACCGACCGCATCATTCCCGCTCGCTTTTTGCGCTGCGTGACCTTTGACGGCCTGGGTGAACACGCCTTTGCCGACGATCGGGCCCAGCTTACCCGCCAGGGCCAGCAGCACGCATTTGACAAGCCCGCGTATCAGGGTGCCAACATTCTCTTGGTTGGCTCCAACTTCGGTTGTGGCTCCTCGCGCGAACACGCGCCGCAGGCGATCCAGAAATGGGGCATCAACGCCATCGTAGGGGTTTCGTACAGTGAGATCTTTTTCGGCAATACCGTCGCCATGGGCATGCCCTGCGTGCGGGTGTCCTCGGCCGACATTGAACGTCTGTGGAAGCAGGTCGAAGCCGATCCAAAGGTCACCGTCGCGGTTGAATTGCAGGCGCAGCAGGTCACGGCGGGTACCCTCAGCGTGCCCTGCCAGATGGCGGATGGTCCGCGCAAACAGTTTCTCACCGGCCAATGGGATGCCACCGGGCAACTGCTCGAGGCTTTGACTCAGGTCCGCGCGACTGCGGGCAAAATCCCGTACCTCGCCGGGTTTTGAGCCGGGGGCGCCCGCACGCTGAGGCAGTCAGTGTTGTCGTTTCGGGGTGAGCGGGTTATTGAGCCCCGTTCCGCACGTCCCACACTCGCGCCATGCCCATAACCGGACTGCCGAATCCGCAGATCCATCGTCTGTGCAAGCGCTGTCGCCAGTGGTTCGACCACCACGAGGGCAGCCTCTGTTGGCCGCCCCGTACGGGGTTGCTGAGCCTGGTCCACGGCACCCTCTCCGAGAGCCTCGACCAGGAAAAGGAAATGAAATACTACTGCGAGGCCTGCCAGGCGCTCAACACCAAGGAAACGGTGCGTTTTCGCAAGCAGACTATCCAGGGCATCCTGGTTGCCCTCGTTGTTGGCGCCGTTCTTATTCTCGGCTGGCTGATCGGTATTGATCAGTACCTGCTGGGAATGGCGAGGCGGTAAGTCCCCTATTTTCGATAATACCACCATTGTACGTCATTGATGACATCACATTCCCTACAACTCTGGTCACAGAACGTCATCCACTGATTCGCCGCACTTTTAGTATATCGTATTTTCCGACGATTCTGCCGAAAAGTTGACCCGCTTCACGCATACTGCGTGCTTCTATAATCAATTCACACTCTTGTCCATCTTTCATATATTTTACTTTGTAGAGATAGTTTAAATTAAATGATTTACGAATTCCGCCAAAGCCAATAAGGAAAAATATAATGATGAGAAATACCGAAGGAAGCGGCATTTCATTAGTCCCTATTGATTTAATATTTATCATCCCAATTCCGCCAGCCAACAAGAACATCAAACCGATTATCAGGTAAGCAAGACGACCGCTAAAATTTAACCAGCGGCTTTTGGTATTGACGGGATCGGCCATCGGTGAATCAGAGGGGAGCATTGAGTTTGTCATGGATAATATTCCTGCGGAATAAATATTGCCATAATAATATAAAGCAAGTATATTCATGATCTAGCGGGGTCGCTTAAGAATCGCATGTCCATGAATCCCCAAAGTGATGGAGGCAACTTCTGCTATGCCATGCATCACCGAGGTCCACCCGGGGCCGATGTGAATGGTCGGGTCGTCGCGGCTGAAATTGAGCACGAATAGAAAGCGCTCGGTGGCGCTGAGGCGTTCGCGCACGCAGACCCCGGCAGGTATCTGCGGTAGGGCGCGATGCAGCTTGAGCTCGTCAGCCAAGCCGCGTGCGACCGTGGCGAGCAGGGCGGCGTCAGAGCGGCCGGCGATATAAATGGCCTGGCCATTGCCGAAGAGGTTGCGGGTGATGGCGGGGGCGCCGGCGTAGAAATCTTCACCGAAGGTGGCCAAGACTTCCGCGCCTTCGGCGTGGACGATTTCGGCGTATTCACGCACCGGATAACTGCCGTGCAGGCCCCACGGTGCATGCGCGCTGGCGACCATCGTTTGTTGATCGCTGTCGACCAGGCAGTCATGTTCTTCGACCCAGATGCCGAACACTTCGCGCAGGCCTTCGCCGGGCCAACCGCCGAGATGGACCAAATCATTTTCGTCGGTGATGCCACTCAGGTAGCTCATCACCACGGTGCCGCCTGCTTGGACGAAAGCACGGATGCGCGCAGCGCAGCCGGGTTTCAGGACATACAGCATCGGGCAGATCAGCAGGCGCTTATCGGTGAAATCTTGCTCGCCGTCGAAGACATCAGCGGCAATGCCCATATCCCAGAAGGGGCGATAATGGGCGACGCAGGTTTCTTCGTAATTGCGCTCGCGATTGCGCGGACCTTGCGCGGCTTCGATGGCCCAGCGGTTGACCCAGTCAAAAATAACCGCGACTTCGGTCGGCGTGGTGGTGCCGGCAATGGCAGCGCCCAATTCCAGCTCATGACCAAGGGTGGCAATTTCGCTGAAAATACGCGTGTCGCCATGGCCGACGTGATCGACCACGGCGCCGTGGAATTTTTCGCAGGAACCGCGCGATTTGCGCCATTGGAAATAACACACGCTGTCAGCACCGTGGGCTACCGAATGCCACGAACTCAAGGTGTGCATGCCTGGGCGTTTCGGGCGCGGGGTCGCTTGCCAATTCACCGCGCTGGTGACGGCTTCCATTTGCAACCACGGCCGGCCGGGTTTCATGCAGCGGTACATTTCATCGATGAAAGCGACCTGACAGGCGGTTTCCACATCGCCGCCGGGACTCCAGCCCCAGGCCGGATACAGATCCCACGACACCACATCTAGATATTTGACGAAACGCCAATAATCGAGGTGCGGATAGGTGCCCATCATATTGGTGGTCACTGGCACCTGCGGGGCGATTCTCTTCAGCGGCGCGATTTCAGCGCGCATGAAGTCGATGCACTGGTCGGTGGTGAAACGTTTCCAGTCCAGGGTCAGGCCATGCACGGAACCGTCGATGGTGGTGATTTCATCAAAGCTGGCATAGGTATGGCTCCAGAAACGGCTCCACCAGGCATCGTTGAGCTTGGTGATGGTGGTATATTTCGCTTGCAGCCAGGCGCGGAAATTCGCGAAGCACAGGTTACAATAGCATTCGCCACCATATTCATTGCTCAGGTGCCACAGTTTTACCGCGGGGTTGCTGCCGTAACGCGTCGCCAACATGGTATTGATGCGCTGGACTTTGTCGCGATAGACCGGCGAGGACGGGCAATGATTATGCCGGGTTTCCTGAGGTTCGCGGCTGCCATTGGCGCGCACGCGGCGGACTTCTGGATATTTCAGGGCGAGCCAATTCGGCTTGGCGCCACTCGGCGTCGCCAGAAAGACCGAAACCCCACCCGCCGATAATTTCCCGATAATCTCATCCAGCCAATCGGTGTCGTAGCGACCTTCCTCGGGCTCGAGTCGTGCCCACGAGAAAATACCCAGCGAAACCACATTACAGTTGGCCTCGCCCATCAGGCGAACATCGGCGTCCCAGATTCCGGGAACGTGTTCCCATTGTTCAGGATTATAATCGCCACCATGCAGCAGGCGGTTGGTTTGAAAGGGCGTCGCAGGTGCGGAAGGCAGCGTAGTCATGCGCGGAATGCTGGACCCTGCGGTCGCCCCGTCCATCTCTGAATTGGTTTCAACGGGTTTCGCGGGCTCGACGCGGGATCGACCATAGGGCGCCGCCGATGACCAGAGCACTGCCAACCAGGGTCCAGCGCGTCAGCCCTTCCTGACCCAACAGCAGCGAGAACAGCAGCGCGAAAACCGGTTCCAAGGTGTACAGGACAGCGGCGCGCGCCGGCGTGATTGACGGTTGGGCCCGGTTCATGATCCACAAAGCAATGATCGAGGAAAACACGATCAACCCCGCCATCGCTCCCAGCCAACTCGGCTGCGGGAGCAAGGCGGGGAGGTGAGTCATCATCGCCACCCGATCGCCACTGACGACCCAGGCGATGAGGCCATTGACCAAGGCAACCATAATAAACAGGAGGCCGGTCAGCCGTCCCGGATCACAGCGTGAACCAAACGTATCAACGCTGATGATATGCCCGGTGAAACACAGCGCTCCGAGAAAAGTGAGACATTCACCCGCATACGGAAATGGCGGCGGCCCGATCAACGAGGTTGCCACCTGCGCGGTATCACCACCCAGGGTCAAGACCAAGCAACCCACTCCGGCAATTAACGCCGCCCACCAGACCTGACGCGGCACCGGACGGCGCAGCAGCAGCCATTGCGCGAGGGGAGCCAGAATCACCGGCGTTGCCGTCAACATGCCGGAAATCGACGGGACCACCCAGGCCAGACCGACAATTTGCAGGAACATCCCCATGCCGACAAAAGAACCCAGGACCGTCCCACCGAGTATTTCCACGCGTGTCGTCCGCCGCCATTGCGGCAAAAGCAACAGCGCCATCAGTATTGCGGCGGCTCCGTAACGCCAGCCATTGATGGTCGCGCCGACCAGGGCTTGCCCAGCGAGATCGTGTGCGGGCACGCCGCTCACGGTCGCGAGACCATTGGTCGCAATGGACATCAGGGGAAATGAACTACCCCAAAAAACCGTGCCGCCCAACAACCACAGTGTCGCCTGGCGGGGCGTCAGCGCCTTCACGGCGCGTCCAGCACCGCCGCTAAGCGCCCGTCAACCGCCGCCAGCAAGGCCTCGGCTTGTTCGCGATCAACATGGCAATGGACCATCACCACCGCGGTTTTGGCCGAACCGTTGGCAGCATCGAGGCGGGTGAAAGCCAATTCACGTTCGCAGCCAAGCAACTGCGCGACAATGCGTGCGGCGCGATCACGCAACTTGGCGTTCGTAGCGCGGACATCGACCATTAAATTATCATACACCTTGCCTAGGCGGACCATCAACGTGGTGGTAATGGTGTTCAGCGCCAGTTTGGTCGCCGTGCCTGCCTTCAGGCGGGTTGATCCAGTCAGCACTTCTGGACCGGTGGCCAGGACGACCAGATGTTCAACGCCGCGAGGGCGTTCGACCGGTGAACACGTGATGAATGCAGTCAGCGGATGATCACCTCGTTCAGCGCACCAGCGTAAAGCACCGGTCACATACAGCGTCGTGCCGCCAGCGGCGATACCGATGACGGTATCGCGGTGGGTCAGATGCAGGGCCTGCAGTTCGGGAATTGCGCCAGCGGGGTCATCTTCTAGGCCTTCGCTGGAACGTTTGAGTGCCGTATCGCCACCAGCAATAATTCCGACGATGCGTCCGGCCGGGACCTGGAAGGTGGGCGGCGCTTCGGAGGCATCCAGCACCCCCAAGCGCCCCGACGTGCCCGCGCCGATATAAACAATGCGGCCGCCGGCGAGAAATCCCGGTTCGGCCGCCGTAATGAGCGCGATCAGATTCGGCTCGGCCGCCGCCATCGCCTCTACGACGGCTTGGTTCTCTGCGTTCATGACCGCGACTAAGCCCGCGACATCCAAGCGATGCAGGCCATGACTGCGCGGATTGCGCGCTTCCGTAGCGATGAATGAACGATCAGGAGGAAGGGTCATGGCAGCGTCCAGAGTCCGGCGATGGGAGCCGGACGGGACAGGTGGGTGACCTGGGGCAGGGTTATCGGACAGTGATCCTGGCACAAGGCGCCGAGCACCGCCATGGCCACCGCTTCGCGCGCAGACGCGGGAAGACCGAGGTCATCGCTGCGGCAGGCACCTGCCGGACAAACGGCAGAAAATGCTGCAACCAACGCCGCATTGGCGGTGCCGCCACCGGCGAGCACATAGCGCCCGGCTCCGCTCGCCGCGACCACGGTTTCGGCGATGGCCTGACAAGCGCTACGCGCGAGGTCGGCGCCGATGACCGTCTGCGCCACGCTGACCACTTCGCGCTGTAATTCATCGCCGGTACCCAGACTGCGACCTGACGCCATTTGCTGGCGCAGCAGCGCGGAAAAATGCGCGGTGACTTGGGGCAGGGCCTGCCCACTCAGGGCAGCGCGTCCATCGGCATCATACGCGCACCCCAAGGCGTGGCGGGCGATGGCATCAAGCAACTGATTGCAGGCGCAGACGTCACGACCGCTGATCAATTCCGGCCCCGCACCCTGCGGCAGCAGGGTGATATTGCAGAAACCACCGAGATTGACCACGACCCGCGATTCCTGCGCACTGCGTAAAAGAATCCAATCGGCCAAGGGCGTGATCGGCGCGCCCTGACCGCCCTGAGCCAGATCCGCAGCGCGTAGATCGCAGACCACCGAAACCCCAAGCATCCGGGTCAGCGGTGCGGGTTGGAATAATTGCCACGAAACTGGCGGCGCATGGTACACGGTCTGGCCATGCACGGCGACGAGATCGCAGGTTTCACCAGCAAGCAGGGTTCGAATCGCCTCGCCATGGAAGAGACTGAAATCGCGCATGAGGTGCGCGATATTGCCTGCAGTCTGCGGTTGTTGTTCGGCCAGGGCGCGCAGGCGCGGGCCTATTTCGCCGAGTGGAACTGCGTGACTGCGTTGCCAGGTCGCCTGCATGTTCAGGCCCTGGCCGCTGATATCGACCAGGGCCACGTCGAGTCCGTCCAGGCTGGTGCCGGTCATGCAGCCGACCACGCGCCGGGTCATGGCGGCGCCTGCAAGTCGTCAATAACGCGCTGGTAATGCGCACAACTGTCGGCGAGTCCGCCCACCCGCGAACGCTGCCGCCACAGATCTGTATGCGCATCACGCAACGTCGCTAATTCGCCAGCGAGACGGGGAAACTCCGCGGTCGCGGTTGGGCTCCGCCGCACGACCGCGCGTTCGGCAGCAAACATCGCAATCTGCCACGTATGCTCACATTCGCGCAGAATCAGCGGATCCATCCGCGGTGAATTTTCGGCCTCTCTAGCGGGGCCAAGAGCGGGGCCAAGAGCGGGTGGCGGATTGGCACGTACGCGATCACGGATGTTCACCCACGCCTGCAATTCGTCCAGCCACGGTTCACGGGCGGGCAGATGTAAATCATGGAACAACGCAGTGCTATTCACCAGATACCGGCGGGCTCCATTTTCTTGGAGTGGTCCCGCCCGCAGGCGCAATTCGCGATCACTGTCACCCAGCTCATCCAACCATGGACCCACGGTCAAACTGCGATCGGCGAAAACATGCAGGGAAGCAGCCCGCGGATCCCACGCGGCATTTTCTGCGGACCATGCCCGCAGAGCACCTTCGGCCAAGGCGATGGCGCTGACCGGCCAGGTCTGCCGATGTCCGGAATCACCCCAGTCGGTAATCATATATCCGCTTGCGCCATTGTCTGCACCCTGATCTGCGGCAGCGCGAAGATTAGCGTGACGAACATCGCTGCGCCCAGTCAACGAACACCAGCTGGATGTTCCTGGGCATACCCAGACTTCGCGCTTGGCGGCCCGCAGTTGCTGACACCAGCGTGCGAATTCGGCGTCGGCTTCGTAATTCCAGGCCAGGGCGATGCAGTCTGGGGGCAGCTCTGCGAGCAATTCCGGATGCTCCAAGGCAATATCAGCCCACACCAGCGGGCGGCAGCCATGTTGCGCGGCGATGGCGCAGACCTGTTTGACGAAATCGAGATACACACGGCCTTTGCCGTGTTGTTCACAGGCGGCCTTTGACCGGCCCTGGCCCAGATCAAAAGTCTCATCGCAGCCGACATTCACCAGGCGTGTGCTGAAATGTGGTAGTAATTGACCGAGGAGATCGCTGACCAAGGCGATTGAACCGGGATCACCTGGGCACAGCGTGAAAGGATACTTCCGCACCTGGCCGAATGCGGTCCAGGTTTCTGCCTCGGCCAACGATCGATACCGTGGATGTTTTAGCCAGCGCTCCATATGGCCGAAGCAATTCTGATTCGCCACCAAGCGGATACCGTGGCGGATGCAGAGACGATCCAGCTCGACGATTTCCTCGGAGGTGAGGGGGGAAGCCGCTTCCCACACCGTTTCATGGCCACGATAGGCAAACGTGTGTTCGGTATAGAGCTGGAGATGATTGATCTTCCACGATGCAAATAATGCCACCTGCCGGTGCAGTTCTGCCAGCGTGGGCACGCGGTCCCGCGAAACGTCGAGCATGATGCCCCGTTCGCGAAAGCGCGGATGATCCTGAATGCGCATGGGCGGCAGGGTCGAGCCATATTGGGTCAACAATTGGGCCAGTGTGTGCAGGCCATAGCGCAGTCCGGCCTCATCTGCGGCGATCAATTCAGCTGCGGTTTGGGATCCTTCCACGTGCTGGATGGTCAGGGTATACCCCTGAGCCGGGCCGTTCGATGTATCGATGTAAGTGTTCAGCCACGCACGAGCACCGGATGGGACGGTCTGGCAATGAAGGATCGTTCCCAGCGTACAGGCGAGCAGTTCGTCACTAGCACCGGCAACGGTCAGCGGGTTTGCCACCGCAATCAGCGCGCCTGGAATGGTTTCGACCTGACGCGGGGGTGGCAGCAGCAGGGGAGGCAGGGCGGGCAGATCGGGCGAGGCGGGCATGGCTGCATCTGACCCACACTCTCCGAGCTCGGCAAGCCATCCGTGGTCTGGAGCACAATCCGGGTCCGCCTATGGTCTGGCCATGTCCATCCCCGTGCGACGTTCAATGGATGCGAAAAAAATGGCGGTGATCGGCGTGCTGGGGGTGGCCAGCGGAATTCCGTCGGCCCTGATGGGCGATGCCTTCAAGGCCTGGGCACGGCTTAGCGACGTTTCACTTGCTGGGGTGGGGGCTTTAACACTCCTGACTTTGCCGGTGGGGATTAAATTTTTATGGAGCCCCTGGCTTGACCGTCCGTTGGCGAGCCTGCCGCGCCGCAAAGGCTGGCTGATCATTTTGCAGATCCTGGTCGCCTTGCTGACCGGGGCGATGGCGTTGTTCGATCCGGCTGGATCTTTGCACGTGATGGCTGGGATCGTGTTGGGATTGGCCTTTGCCAGCGCGTCGCTGGACGTGGTTGTTGATGCCTATCGCGCTGATCGGCTTACGGTTTCCGAGGTCGGGATGGGTTCTGCTTTCGCCATCGCGGGTTGGCGGATCGGCAACATGTTCAGCCAATCGGTGATTTTTTTCCTGGCAGCGCGCCTCGGCTGGCCGTTGGCCTATGCATTAATGGCGGTGTTGCAGGCATTGATGATGATTGGTACTTGGAGAGCAGCGGAACCACGGGCGGTCGTGCCTCCGCCTCTGCCCTTTGCCGACATGGTCACCCATCCATTTCGGATATTTTTCCGGACCCATGGGATCGGCGTGGCGGTGGCCCTGCTTATTTTTGCCGCGGTATTTAAGGCCAGCGATGCCCTAGGAAATAGTTTGGCAACCGCATTCCTGGTCGATCAGGGATATGACGGTGATCTCCTGGGCCTGCGTGGAGCCCTGGGCATGCCGATGGCCATTATGGGTGGTATGTTGGGAGGGTTCCTGTTACCACGTTTGGGTTTTACCTGGGGGCTGATCATCGGAGGTCTACTCCAGGCGGCGAGTAATCTGAGCTATCTGCCGCTTATCGGCCATGCGCCCGGCATTGAATGGATCGTCTTTTTGGCCGTGGTCGAGAATCTCTGTTCCGGCATCGCGGTAGCAGCCTTCGCCGGATTTTTATTGACCTGTTGTGTGCGCCAGTGGTCAGGGACCCAATACGCCTTATTGAGCTCGGTGATGTTTTTGGGTGCGATCAGCCTCGGCAGCGTGGCTGGATTTTTGGCTGAAGCGCTAGGCTATTGGCAATTTTTTATGACCACCGTCGCAGTCGGCCTCGTGGGGGTTGCCTTGGTACCGCTGGTGGTCCGCCGGGTCGATCAATTCACTGCGTCAGCGGAATAACCCGGATCAGCCCCGCAGATCGTTCCGGCACCAGGGCGGCGCTGCCATCACTGCGCAGGCAGAAACCGCCTGGCTCGACCAGGTCCTGCGCGAGTAATTCCAACGGACGGCCAGGGCGTAGCCGAGCGAAAAGACCCGCGGCCGAACTGGCCACGATGGTTCCGTCGGCTTGACGCACAATGCTGGTCCACAGGCCATCGCCCAAAGCCAGGCGAGCCCGTTTGCTCAATAGTTCTCCCCACACATACGAGACAATGCCACCGCGTTCGCCGATTGCGGGATCGGGGGTCACCGCGATGAAAAGCAGATTATTGGCAGGATCAAAAGCGAGTGCTTGCGGCTGGCCGACACCGCGTTCGACAATATCGATGTGCTGAACCGTGCCCTGATTGGTGCCCCGCAACAATACGAGGAGGTCATTTTCGGCGTCGCTAATCAGGATGTCGTTTCCGATGAGACATAATGCGGTGATGCGCCGCACCCCGTGTCCGCGCAGGGGGATGATCCCTTCCTGGCGCTGCATGCGCAGATTATAGACGACGAGGCGGTCCCGATCTGCGACCCACAAAAGGTTGCCCTGCGCGACGAGTGCTTCTGGTGACCCCAGGGGCGGATCACCGGGCGCCGGGAAGCGTGCGTTGGTAAGCGGTTGGCCCTGCGCGTCGATCTGCACCACGTAGCCATGGGTGTCCTTGGCTGGGCCGAGCACGTTGCGACCAAGATTAGCACACCAATAGCGACCCTCGTCGTCGCAGGCAATCGCGGTCGGGCGAATCAACGCTCCTTCATTCGCTGCGGCCGCTTTGACGTCTGCCGCCTGGATACCAGATCCCGCCAAGGCAATCACGGCCACGCAGCAGAACCAAGTATTGCGGCTGACCATAGGTCTATGCTAGCATGTTCTTCCCCATCCTCCATGGCAAAGTCAGGTGCGGAAATGCAACCGACTGCATCAGTGGAGGAAACGCACTCAGGGCTCTGGTTGCATCCACGGAGAGGGATACTTTCGCACTCACGGTATGTCTGTTCCAACCCAACGTATTCAGCAGATCAATCGCCTTTCTGAACGCCCAGACGGGAAATACATTTTGTATTGGATGACGGCCAACCGTCGCACGACCTGGAATTATGCATTGCAACGGGCGGTGGAACATGGCCAGCGTCTGGGCAAACCGGTCCTGATCTTTGAACCGCTGCGCATCGGCTATCGTTGGGCGAGTGATCGTTTCCATGCCTTTGTGCTAGCTGGCATGGCCGACAACGCGGCCGCCTGTGCCCAAGCTGGAGTGAGCTATTTCCCCTATGTCGAACCGATCCCCGACGCGGGCAAGGGTCTTCTGGAGGCCCTGGCTCGATCTGCATGCGTGGTGGTGACCGATGCGTGGCCGTGCTTTTTCCTGCCCCGTTTATTGACGGCTGGGGCCGCCGTCTGCCCGGTCCTGCTTGAAGCCGTGGATGCCAACGGCTTGCTCCCGCTGGCCGCAGCTGACCGGGTTTTTACCGCCGCGGTTCATTTGCGCCGGTTCCTGCAAGCGAAGTTGCCATTGTATCTGCGGCAATGGCCGTTGGCTGAGCCACTGCAAGAAGTGCAGGGCCAGCCGGCGGCGGTGATTCCCGCGGCGATCCGCAGCCGTTGGCCCGCGGTATCTGCCGCGATTTTACAAAAACCGTTACCGTACTTGGCAAAATTGGCCATCGATCACCGCGTGCCCGCCGTTGCCATGAAGGGCGGCCCCGTGGCGGCGTTGGCGCGCTGGCGGCAATTTCACGGTCTGGGTTTGGCGGCTTATGGCGAAGGACGCAATCATCCGGACGACGATCAGGCCTCGGGCCTATCACCCTATTTGCACTTCGGGCATATCGGCGTGCACCAGATCGTGCATGAATTATTGCACGCCCAGGACTGGTCGATGAACCGTCTCGGCACGCGGGCCAACGGGGCCAAAGAAGGCTGGTGGGGGGTCGATGCCTCGGCCGAAAGTTTTCTCGATGAAATTGTCACCTGGCGCGAACTGGGTTTCATTTTCGCTCAGCGGGTCAGCGACTACGACCGCTATGACAGCCTGCCGGCCTGGGCCAAGGCCACCTTGGAATTACACGCCGCCGATCTGCGCCAGTACACCTACGATCTCGATACGCTGGCTAACGCGAAAACTCACGACGCGGTGTGGAATGCCGCCCAGCGCCAATTGGTCTCTGAGGGTCGCATGCACAATTACCTGCGCATGTTGTGGGGCAAAAAAATATTAGAGTGGACCGTGCATCCGCGCCAAGCCGCGGAATTCATGATCGAACTCAACAACCGCTACGCCCTGGATGGCCGCGACCCCAACAGCTATTCCGGTATCTTTTGGTGTCTGGGCCGCTTCGACCGGGCCTGGGGTCCCGAGCGCCCGATCTATGGCAACATCCGTTACATGACCTCGGAAAACACCGTCAAAAAATTGCGGATGCGGGAATATCTCGCGCGGTATGGGGATGTCCCTGTCTAACGAGCAAGATTATCCCCGGAGCCTGCTCGCATCAATTTGACCCGTTGTGAAGCACGGCGACCAGACCGCGGAAGTACCACCGTCACTTCGAGTGATCCACCCAGGGCGTGGACATAGCGTTGTAAGGCGGCGACCGTGACATTGGATCGTCGTTCAAGTTTGGAGATCGCAGCCTGACTTACGCCCATGGCGCGGGCAGCATCGGCTTGAGTGACCTGCTGAGTTTCGCGTAATTGCGCCAAACGGATGCCGGCAATTTTCTCTTGAGCGAGACGGCGGATTTCTTCGCGCTGGGTGGCGGTGAATATTTTGCTGAGGACGGTTTCGAGTTTTTTCATGATTTGTCCTTTGGTGATTTTTCACCAGACAATGATGCCAGATGGCGGTCGTAAAGGGTATCAGCTCGAGCGACGAGTTGTTTGTAGAAACGCTGCTGGGAGACGCCGCTTTTGTCTCCGCCGATGAGGAGGACCGCCTTGCGGTGCGGATCGAACGCAAAGAGGGTGCGGTAAACGGCTACCCCAGTGGTGGTTCTGAGTTCCTTCATATGCGGGAACCGTGAGCCTTTGAGACGGTCCACCTGGGGCCGGCCGAGTTGGGGTCCTAACTCGGCGAGTACGTCTAGATCGACGGTTATAGCCCTGGCGGCAGCCAGGGGTAAATTAGCAAGCCATTTCGCACATTCGGGCGAGATGAGAATCTCTCAAGGAATCTCCTACTTATAACCTATTGGTTATAAGTGCAAGCCGCATTTGCGCTCGTCAGTTCGACTCGATTGCACTGGGAGTCGAACGGACCCCGCGAGGGCTTCAGTCAGGTATACGCCTCCATCCCCACACACGTACACACGGGGTTGCGATCGCCGTAGGCGTTGTCGATACGATTCACCGCTGGCCAGAATTTGTGGTCGCGCAGCCAGGGGGCGGGGAAGGCGGCATGTTCGCGGGTGTAGGCGTGATCCCAGGTGTCGGCGCAGATGTCGGCCATGGCGCCCCGCCTGACGCGGGCGCGGCGTCAGCCGTGACCGCGGATGACAGCGGGGCATCGGAGCGAGCGCAGCGAGCGGAGGGCCGAGGCGCGCAGGCGACCGCGCAGCGGGTGCCGAGCACCGCAGGCCTGAACGCCAACGGCGCAGGAACCCGATCGGGCGTGACGCAGGTGGCGGCGGCCGGACGGGTGGCGCTGAGGGCATCCAGCGCACCTCCCGCCGCCACCAGTGGCGCGACCGATCCCGTGCATGTGGGGGCGCAGGTGTTTTCGGCGTCCGTGAGCACAGGCAGTATCCGTACTCGCACACCGAAAACCCAAACCGGGCGGCAGTGGCAGATGGGCCGGGGCCGGCCGGACCGGGATCAGGCGTCACGGAAACCGCGGAGCCCGTCGCGCCCAGCGCGCGGGCGGCAGTCCTGACAACGTTCATTGCGCGGAATCAGCGAACCCGGCCGCGACAGTGACGACTGCGGGAATCGGTGGTGCTTGTTGGCAAGAATTGAAGAGGTTGATGCGTTCCGTGAAGGCAGCGCCCGTCATGGTTCGCGCGTAGGCGAAGCCGTCATTGGGTCATAGTCGGCGCATGACCAACATCAGCGGCTTGCGTCACAAAGAGCGGCTCATGGTTGCGGGTCATCCAGCAATTCGATCTGACCTTCCGGCGGTTCGGCAGCCCAGGTGTTCAATAGGTCGTTGCGGATCACGAAATCGGTGAACGTAAATGGTTGCGGCTCCCAGAACCGCTCCTGGTCGCGATGGCCGGGGCGTTCGAGATTGCGACTGCCCATGGGGTTCATCCACCAGGTGCCACGCAGGAAGAGCTCATCGCGTCGCGTGCCATGATCGAGATCGTTCTGCACCGCGCGTCGCAACCCCACTATCCCTTCGAAGACTCCATAGCGCACCGTCTGACCGGGACGACGGACGTAGATCACCACTGCCTGCTCGCTCGGAAATCCCTCTGCGGAGCCGAATCGCAGGCGCCGCCGCCACCCGTCCTCCGGAGCCGTGTACGGCCAGGGCTCGGCACTAGCGTCGATCAGGCCGATGCCGTGGCACCCTTCCAGTTCAATCCACCAGGGGCAAGCATCGCCGTACTCCTCTACCGGAATGCCGTTGTGCATACCCGCCTCTCGCTCAGCCGGCGGCAGGACCGGAACCACCGTGCCTGCCACCCGGCTTCCGCGCACGATCAAGTCCAAGGGTGGTTCCGCTGGATCGTAGGCAAGCGGACGCCGGTGATACCGAACGAACTCACCAGCCCTGACCGTCACGGGACGGAAGTTCTCTGCTTCTACCAAAGTCACCTGGAACCGATCGAGCTTCACCAACTTATCCGGCCCTGTCGTCGGCAGCACCGTCACCGTTGCGGTGCGGCGGATCTTGTCTGATTGGCCGCGTTCGATCCATTGGGCTTCGAGAGCCGCTTCGGCGGATACGGCTGGGGTATCGAGGTGGGGGGTAGAGCGATGACGCACGATGTAGCGCCCCCCCAATTTGGGGAAATCAAGCCAGAGCTGAAAGAACCGGTACCCCTCAGCGGTATGGGCCGCCACACCATTGCGGTCCGTGACCAGATGGTGATCAACGGCTCCTGTGAACCCCTGGCCAGCGCGCAGGTGCGTCATGGGGTTGCCTGGCTTATCGCGATACTCCACACCACGCACCGGCACCCCTGCCACCGGTCGTCCCTGCGGATCGACCACCTTGAGTACAAAGCGCTGCGGACCCTGCTGCCGATCCGCCGCTACAACATCAGCCATGTGGTCTTCCAAGGCCTGCTCTTGGGCTGGCGTCAAGACGGGTTCCAGGTCTGGTGCGTCGGCACCGTAGAAAACGAAACGGACACCGAACGCCACCAACAAAGCGATGCTTCCGGCCATGAAAAAACGTTGCACGATCAACACTCCTGGTTTTGGCATTAAGGTCCCAGCAGCGGACGCAACGCATCCCGATAGAACACCCAGTTGGTCTGGATGGTGCGGTTGAATTGGTAGCTGTGATGGTCGGTGGCTTCGGTAAGTCCATAAGTTAATTCCGCGTCGATAGTCTGCGTGAAAGCGCCAGCGACACCGAACTCATCCGCCCCCACCGCCCGCGAGCGCGCCGCCGTCAGCATGGACAGGATCACCGCACGGTGGGTGGACCGAGTCAGACTGGTGGCATCCTCGGGATTCCAGTTGAGCGAGAACCATGTCACCGGTGGCGCCGGACGGGGGGCGCGGGCGGGACGGATCCATATTGGCACATTCGAGTCCGAGCGGAATGCCTGCCAATTATCGCTAAAGTTGGGTCCTGCCCGCAGGCGACGGTACCAGTACCCGGTATCGTCATCCACGCGGTAGTACATGTTGGTGTACAAGATCCCGGCGGTCGCGAAGTCGATCGAATTGAAGAGGTTGATGCGTTCCGTGAAGGCAGCGCCCGTCATGGTTCGCGCGTAGGCGAAGCCGTCATGGGGTCATAGCCGGCGCATGACCAACATCGGCGGCTTGCGTCACAAAGAGCGGCTCATGGTTGCGGCTCATCCAGCAATTCGATCTGACCTTCCGGAGGTTCGGCGGCCCAGGTAGCAAGTAACTGGTCCTGGTCCCGGCTGCTGACGAAGGTGAAGGGGGCGGGCTCCCAGAAGCGTCCCTGGTCGCGATGGCCGGGACGTTCGAGATTACGACTGCCCGTGGGGTTTATCCATAGCGTTCCGCGCAGGAACAGCTCATCGCGTCGCGTGCCATGATCGAGATCGTTCTGCACCGCGCGTCGCAACCCCACCACCCCTTCGAAGACTCCATAGCGCACCGTCTGACCGGGACGACGGACGTAGATCACCACTGCCTGCTCGCTCGGAAATCCCTCTGCGGAGCCGAAGCGCAGGCGCCGCCGCCACCCGTCCTCCGGAGCCGTGTACGGCCAGGGCTCGGCACTAGCGTCGATCAGGCCGATGCCGTGGCACCCTTCCAGTTCAATCCACCAGGGGCAAGCATCGCCGTAGACTTCTGCGGGGTCACCCCTCTGCAGACCCGCTCCCCGCTCAGCCGGCGGCAGGACCGGAACCACCGTCCCCGCCACCCGGCTTCCGCGCACGATCAAATCCAAGGGTGGTTCTGCGGGGTCGTAGGCACGCGGACGACGATTCGGAGAATCGAATGCACCCAGCACGATGGTCACCGGACGGAACTGTTCCTGCTCCAGCAATTTCGTGCCGAAGTAATCGAGCTTCACCAACTTATCCGGCCCTGTCGTCGGCAGCACCGTCACCGTTGCGGTGCGGCGGATCTTGTCTGATTGGCCGCGTTCGATCCATTGGGCTTCGAGAGCCGCTTCGGCGGATACTGCGGGTGTATTGCGTTGGGGGGTAAACGCATGACGCACGATAAATTGCCCCTTCAACTTTGGGAAATCCAGCCAGAGCTGAAAGAAACTGTAACCCTCAGCAGTATGCGTCACCAAGCCATTGCGGTCGGTCATTACCTCGTGGTAAACCACCCCGGTAAACCCCTGGCCAGCGCGTAGGTGCGTCATGGGGTTGCCTGGTTTGTCGCGAAGTTCCCTGGCCCGCACCGGCACCCCTGCCACCGGACGTCCCTGTGGATCAACGACCTTGAGTACAAAGCGCTGCGGCCCCTGCTGCCGATCCGCCGCTACAACATCAGCCATGTGGTCTTCCAAGGCCTGCTCTTGCGCAGGCGTCAAGACGGGTTCCGGGTCTGGTGCGTCGGCACCGTAAACGAAACGGGCACCGAACGCCACCAACAAAGCGATGCTTCCGACCGTGAAAAAACGTTGCATGATCAACACTCCTGGTTTTGGCATTAGGGCTGAAGCAGCGGACGTAAAGCATCGCGATAGAACACCCAGTTGGTCTGGATAGTGCGGTTGAATTGGTAGCTGTGATGGTCGGTGGCTTCGGTAAGTCCATAAGTTGATTCCGCGTCGATAGTCTGCGTGAAAGCGCCAGCGACACCGAACCGATCCGCCCCCACCGCCCGCGAGCGCGCCGCCGTCAGCATGGACAGGATCACCGCACGGTGGGTGGACCGAGTCAGACTGGTGGCATCCTCGGGATTCCAGTCGAGCGAGAACCATGTCACCGGTGGGGCCGGACGGGGGGTGCGGGCGGGACGGATCCATTCTGGCACATTCGAGTCCCCGCTGAATGCCTGCCAACTATCGCGAAAGTTGGGTCCTGCCCGCCGGGGTAGGCGAAAGTACTGGTACCCGGTATTGCCATCCACGCGGTAGTACATGTTGGTGTACAAGATCCCGGCGGTCGCGAAGTCGATCGGATTGAAGAGGTTGATGCGTTCCGTGAAGGCAGCGCCCGTCATTGTTCGCGCGTGGGCGAAGCCGTCAGGGGGTCATAGCCGGCGCATGACCAACATCGGCGGCTTGCGTCACAAAGAGCGGCTCATGGTTGCGGGTCATCCAGCAATTCGATCTGACCTTCCGGCGGTTCGGCAGCCCAGGTGGAGAGAAACTGATTCCGTTCCCGGATACTGACAAAGGTAAATGGCTCTGGCTCCCAGAAGCGGCCCTGGTCACGGTGGCCGGGACGTTCGAGATTACGACTGCCCGTGGGGTTCATCCACAGCGTGCCGCGCAGGAAGAGCTCATCGCGTCGCGTGCCATGATCGAGATCGTTCTGCACTGCACGTCGCAAACCCACTATCCCTTCGAAGACCCCGTAGCGCACCGTCCGCCCAGGACGTCGGACGTAGATCACCACTGCCTGCTCGCTCGGAAATCCCTCTGCGGAGCCGAAGCGCAGGCGCCGCCGCCACCCGTCCTCCGGAGCCGTGTACGGCCAGGGCTCGGCACTAGCGTCGATCAGGCCGATGCCGTGGCACCCTTCCAGTTCAATCCACCAGGGGCAAGCATCGCCGTAGACTTCTGCGGGGTCACCCCTCTGCAGACCCGCTCCCCGCTCAGCCGGCGGCAGGACCGGAACCACCGTCCCCGCCACCCGGCTTCCGCGCACGATCAAATCCAAGGGTGGTTCTGCGGGGTCGTAGGCACGCGGACGACGATTCGGAGAATCGAATGCACCCAGCACGATGGTCACCGGACGGAACTGTTCCTGCTCCAGCAATTTCGTGCCGAAGTAATCGAGCTTCACCAACTTATCCGGCCCTGTCGTCGGCAGCACCGTCACCGTTGCGGTGCGGCGGATCTTGTCTGATTGGCCGCGTTCGATCCATTGGGCTTCGAGAGCCGCTTCGGCGGATACTGCGGGTGTATTGCGTTGGGGGGTAAACGCATGACGCACGATAAATTGCCCCTTCAACTTTGGGAAATCCAGCCAGAGCTGAAAGAAACTGTAACCCTCAGCAGTATGCGTCACCAAGCCATTGCGGTCGGTCATTACCTCGTGGTAAACCACCCCGGTAAACCCCTGGCCAGCGCGTAGGTGCGTCATGGGGTTGCCTGGTTTGTCGCGAAGTTCCCTGGCCCGCACCGGCACCCCAGCCACCGGACGTCCCTGTGGATCAACGACCTTGAGTACAAAGCGCTGCGGCCCCTGCTGCTTATCCGCCGCTACAACATCAGCCATGTGGTCTTCCAGGGACTGCTCTTGGGCTGGCGTCAAGACGGGTTCCGGGTCTGGTGCGTCGGCACCGTAGAAAACGAAACGGACACCGAACGCCACCAACAAAGCGATGCTTCCGGCCATGAAAAAACGTTGCACGATCAACACTCCTGGTTTTGGCATTAGGGCTGAAGCAGCGGACGCAACGCATCCCGATAGAACACCCAGTTGGTCTGGATGGTGCGGTTGAATTGGTAGCTGTGATCGTCGGTGGCTTCGGTAAGTCCATAAGTTAATTCCGCGTCGATAGTCTGCGTGAAAGCGCCAGCGACACCGAACTCATCCGCCCCCACCGCCCGCGAGCGCGCCGCCGTCAGCATGGACAAGATCACCGCACGGTGGGTGGACCGAGTCAGACTGGTGGCATCCTCGGGATTCCAGGCGAGCGAGAACCATGTCACCGGTGGCGCCGGACGGGGGGCGCGGGCGGGACGGATCCATTCTGGCACATTCGAGTCCCTGCCGCGTGCCTGCCAACTATCGCGAAAGTTGGGTCCTGCCCGCCGGGGTAGGCGAAAGTACTGGTACCCGGTATTGCCATCCACGCGGTAGTACATGTTGGTGTACAAGATCCCGGCGGTCGCGAAGTCGATCGAATTGAAGAGGTTGATGCGTTCCGTGAAGGCAGTTTCCATGGTTCGGGCGAAGGCGAAGCCGTCAACCGGACTGCGCAGCCCTTCCCTGGTATCGGGAACCTGGACCTGCTCGGGTGCGTCAAGGCCAGCCGCCGGAATGGGACGGATGGCACGCGGATCATCCCACCGGAACAGGTCCGGGGTCAAAGCGTTCGCAATGTCCGCTTCGTCCTGTCCCGACTGGGCGGCGACCAACAAGGTCGTGCGACGCAAGGCCCGGGTCAACGGTCCTACGGTGGGGTCATAGGCGGCGGCGACATCCGCCGATTGCATCGCTAGATAGCGGTCCGCTATACTTTGGCCACCGAGATCGCGGACGGCGGCAGACAGCACGATATTGCCCATGCTATGCGGCGCGATCACCACGTAGGAATCGGGAAAGCGTTGGCGCAGGTCCGCGAGCCAGGGGGCGGCCATGCGTCCCGTGAGCCGCGCCATGACCTCGCTGCGGTCGTAGTTCGCCGGCGAACCCAGTTGGCCCCGCGCGTTGACATGTTCGGTCGGCCAACTCAGCAGCACCATCCGCCCACCGAAGTCCTGCCAGTAGAGGCGCTTCATCAGGGTCTCGGCAAAGGCGCGGCGCTCCCACGGCTGCATGCGGTAGCCGTGGATGAAGACCAGGGTGGTGTTCTCGCTGAGCTTCAAAGCTCTATTTTTGTAACTGTCCTCCGGACGCGCCCACAGCCCTCGCTCATCGCCGCCATACCGGAAATCGCCGTCGTCGGCCGGGCGTGGCGCATGGGGTTGGACATTAAAACGCCACGCCGCGGTGTCACCGCAGGTGTCATGTTCATACCAGCGCCGCGCGTCGCTGAGCCCAAGGTGCAGGTGCCGGTACCAGGCGATGGGACGCGCGTCGGGACCGCTCCCCCAGCGGATGACGATACCGAGCCGCCCGCGATGGAGCCGCCCGCTGCTGCCGCCACGCTTCGCCGAATCCGCGTTAGCATTCCAAAGCACGGGCATGAAATAGCCGCCGAATCCCGGCTCCAGACCGGACGCGGCAATCGGGATAGGGACCTGCGTCGAGTCGCGGATGGGGTTAGACTGCGGAGTCGTCGGCACCGCCGACGCAGGATCGCGCAGGTAATCGAGGCCGAGTCGCGGATCGGGAGTCTTCACTGCTATCAATTGGCTGTCGTCTGGGTCGTCCCAAGCATACCTACGATCTCGACACGTTGGCTAATGCCCAGACCCACGACGCGGTGTGGAATGCCGCCCAGCGCCAATTAGTCACCGAGGGCCGCATGCACAATTATCTGCGCATGCTGTGGAAAAAAAGATCTTAGAGTGGACCGTCCATCCGCGCCAAGCCGCTCAATTCATGATCGAGCTCAACAATCGCTATGCCCTGGATGGCCGCGATCCGAATAGCTATTCCGGCATCTTCTGGTGCCTCGGCCGCTTCGACCGCGCCTGGGGGCCTGAGCGACCGATTTATGGCAACATCCGTTACATGACCTCAGAAAACACAGTCAAAAAATTGCGCATGCGGGAATACCTCGCACGGTATGGGGATGTCCCTGTCTAACGAGCAAGATTATCCCCGGAGCCTGCTCGCATCAATTTGACCCGTTGTGAAGCACGGCGACCAGACCGCGGAAGTACCACCGTCACCTCGAGTGATCCGCCAAGGGCGTGGACATAGCGTTGTAAAGCAGAGACCGTGACATTGGGTCGTCGTTCAAGCTTTGAGATCGCAGCCTGACTTACGCCCATGGCGCGGGCAGCATCGGCCTGAGTGACCTGCTGAGTCTCACGCAGCTGGGCCAAGCGGATGCCGGCAATTTTCTCTTGAGCGAGACGGCGGATTTCTTCGCGCTGGGTGGCGGTGAAGATTTTGCTGAGGACGGTTTCGAGTTTTTTCATGATTTGTCCTTTGGTGATTTTTCACTAGACAATGATGCCAGATGGCGGTCGTAAAGGGTATCAGCTCGAGCGATGAGTTGTTTGTAGAAACGCTGCTGTGAGACGCCGCTTTTGTCTCCGCCGATGAGGAGGATCGCCTTGCGGTGCGGATCGAACGCAAAGAGGGTGCGGTAAACGGCTACCCCAGTGGTGGTTCTGAGTTCCTTCATATGCGGGAACCGTGAGCCTTTGAGACGGTCCACCTGGGGCCGGCCGAGTTGGGGTCCTAACTCGGCGAGTACGTCTAGATCGACGGTTATAGCCCTGGCGGCAGCCAGGGGTAAATTAGCGAGCCATTTCGCACATTCGGGCGAGATGAGAATCTCCCAAGGCATGTCCTACTTATAACCTATTGGTTATAAGTGCAAGCCGCATTTGCGCTCATCTGTTCGTCTCGACTGCACTGGGAGCTGGACGGACCCCGCGAGGGCTTCAGGTATACGCCTCCATCCCCACGCAGGTGCACACGGGGTTGCGATCGCCGTAGGCGTTGTCGATGCGATTCACCGCTGGCCAGAATTTATGGTCGCGCAGCCAGGGGGCGGGGAAGGCGGCATGTTCGCGGGTGTAGGCGTGATCCCAGGTGTCGGCGCAGATATCGGCCATGGTGTGCGGGGCGTTGAGCAGGGCGTTGTCTTTGCGGTCGGCGCGACCTTCGGCGATGGCGGCAATTTCGGCGCGGATAGAAATCATCGCGGTGCAGAAACGGTCGAGTTCGGCGAGGCCTTCGCTTTCAGTCGGTTCGATCATCATCGTGCCGGGCACCGGGAAGCTGACGGTGGGGGCGTGGAAGCCGTAATCCATCAGGCGTTTGGCGACATCTTCGACATCGATGCCACTATCAACTTTCAGGGGGCGCAGATCAATAATGCATTCATGCGCGACCCGGCCTTGGCGGCCTTGATACAGGACGGGATAATGATCCTGCAGGCGCTTGGCGATATAATTGGCATTGAGAATGGCGATCCGCGTGGCCTGGGTCAAACCGGTTTCGCCCATCATGCGCACATACATCCACGGAATGGTCAGGATTAACGCCGAACCCCACGGCGCGGCGGAAACCGCACCCAGAATACGATCACCACCCAAATCGATGACGCTGTGCTTGGGCAAGAATGGCACTAAATGACGACCAACGCAGATGGGGCCCATGCCGGGTCCACCGCCACCATGCGGAATGCAGAACGTCTTGTGCAAATTGAGGTGGCAGACATCGGCGCCGATCACGCCCGGTGCGGTCAGACCGACCTGAGCATTCATATTGGCGCCATCCATGTAGACCTGCCCGCCGTGCTCGTGCACGACGGCACAAATGGCACCGATGTCTTCTTCGAAAACCCCGTGCGTCGAGGGATAGGTGACCATCAGACAGGCGAGACGATCCGCATGTTCAGTCGCCTTGGCGCGCAAGTCAGCGAGTGAAATATTGCCATCACTATCGCAGGCGACTGCCACCACGGTCAGTCCGCACATCGAAGCGGTGGCGGGATTGGTGCCATGCGCCGAGGTCGGGATCAAACAAATGTCACGATGACCCTGGCCGCGCGAACGATGCCAGGCGCTGATGACCAAGAGACCTGCATATTCGCCCTGTGAACCCGCGTTGGGCTGTAACGAACAGCCGGCAAAGCCGGTGATTTCGCCGAGCCAGTCTTCGAGCTGGCGGAACAGAATTTGATAGCCTTCGGCCTGATCGAGGGGGCAGAACGGATGCAGGTGGGCGAAGCCATCCCAGGTCACCGGCAGCATTTCGGCGCTGGCGTTGAGTTTCATCGTGCACGAGCCGAGCGGAATCATCGAGGTGGTCAGCGACAAATCGCGTGATTCCAGGCGGCGCAGATAGCGCATCATGTCGGTTTCGCTGTGATGGCGATGGAACACCGGATGGTCGAGATAGCGTGACGTGCGTGCCAAGAATTCCGGGATGGCGGCGCCGCCGGCCAACGCCGAGAGATTCAGATGGTGCGCTTCGCCGCCATTAAACACCGTCAGCAATTCATCGACATCGGCCAAGGACGTGGTTTCGTCCAAGGCGACGCCGACCGTGTGCGCATCGATGGTGCGTAGATTGATTCCACGATCCGCCGCCGCACGCAGGATGGTGGGTAATTGGTTGGGCACGTCGATGCGTAACGTGTCAAAAAAGACCGTGGGACCGTAGGTGAAACCCAGGCGACCAATGCCCGCGGCCAAGACCGCGGTTAAGCCATGCACCCGTTGGGCAATGGCGCGCAAGCCCTCCGGGCCGTGATAGACTGCATAAAATGCGGCCATGTTGGCGAGCAGGGCTTGCGCGGTGCAGATATTCGAGGTCGCTTTATCGCGGCGGATATGCTGTTCGCGGGTTTGCAGCGCTAGGCGTAGGGCCGGGCGACCGCGGCGGTCTTTGGACACGCCGACGATGCGACCCGGCAATTGGCGGCGGAACTCTTCGCGCGTGGCCATGAAAGCGGCGTGCGGTCCACCATAGCCCAGGGGGACACCGAAGCGTTGCGAATTGCCGATGGCAATATCCGCGCCCCATTCCCCGGGCGGGGTCAGCAGGCACAGCGCGAGCAGATCGGTGGCGACAGCGACTTTGGCGCCGACTGCGTGCGCTTTCTCGACGAAGTCGCGGTAATCACGCACGGCGCCGTCGGTCGCTGGATATTGCAGCAACGCCCCAAACATAGTGGCGGGGAAAGTTAATTCGCGATGATCGCCGACCAGGACCTCGATGCCCAGCGGTTCGGCGCGGGTGCGCACCACCTCGATGGTCTGCGGGTGACAATCGCGGGCGACGAAGAAGACATTCTTTTCTGCTTCGGGCACGCAGCGACGGATCAGTGTCATAGCTTCGGCAGCGGCAGTGGCTTCATCGAGCAGGGATGCATTCGCGACCGGCAGACCGGTAAGATCGGTGACCAGGGTCTGGAAGGTCAATAATCCTTCGAGGCGACCCTGAGCAATTTCCGCCTGGTAGGGGGTGTACTGCGTGTACCAGCCCGGATTTTCGAGCACGTTGCGGCGAATCACGGCGGGGACCAGGCAATCACTGTAGCCCATGCCCAGATACGAGCGAAAGCGGCGATTGTGGGTGGCGATCTCAGCTAATTCACGCAGGGCTTCGGCCTCGCCGATGGCGGCGGGCAGACTCATCGTGTTCGGCCGACGAATCGCGCGCGGAACGGTTTGGTCGATCAGCGCATCCAGGGTGGGCGCCCCGACCGTGCTTAACATATGCGCAATCTGATCCGCATCGGGCCCGATATGCCGCGCCGCAAAAATATCCGGATGGTTGAACGTGGGCGCCAGAAACGGGGTCGCAGAGGAATTGATGGCAGCAGAGGTCATGGCGAGATCCAGGCCCGGTCACGGTGGCACGACGCACGTCGCCGGGCTGGCGGCGTGCTCATGGTCCCCGTGTGGTGCCTGAGAGCTTTCCTCCGTCGGCGCCGCCGCGTAGATGCGGCGGACTCTCCAGGGTGCCGTCGTGAATGTGGTCCTTTGGCCTGAGAGCGTTACTCCTTCGGCATCCCGATCCCGCGCTGGTAAGCGCAGCAGGACTTCTCCCCCATCCCGTCAACCGGCGTCGAACTGTCAAAGATGCGCGCATGATCCGGGCTGCGGCGGCAGGGTCCAGTGGCGAGGCGCGCGACACTCGTCACGATCGCCGCCATGGAATCCCATCTGGTGGATGTGGCCGCGACCGAGGCTCTTGGACGGCAACTGGCGACTCGGCTGCACGCCGGTTCGGTGCTGACCCTCAGTGGGCCCTTGGGCGCGGGCAAGACCACCCTGGTGCGAGCCCTGGTCGCGGCCTTGGGCGGTGACCCGCAATGCGTCAGCAGTCCGACCTTCACCCTGATGAACGTCTACGCCAGTCAGCCGCCGGTCTACCACGTCGATGCCTATCGCCTGGAGCGCCCCGAGCAGCTGGATGGCCTGGGTTTCTGGGAATTGGCCGAGGACGGCATCGGCATCATTGAGTGGCCCGAACGGGTGCTGGAGTCCTTGCCCCGCAGCGGCGTGGTCCGGGTGACGCTGACTCATCGCGGCGATGGCGGCCGGATCGCGGTGGTCGTCGAGTGATGGTGCAAACCGCGCGGTTTTGGATTCATGCGGTACACTTGCGGCACTCGCCCGTTTCCATGCCGGGCGACCCTTGGCAGCGACCACCCGCTGGCGACCATGCCAGACCACGGATACAGGCGTGAACGATACCAGACCGAACACTTCAGCTACCCTGGCCGAGCCCTCTGCTGGTCAGGTCCTCACTATTCCGCCGGACGCAACCGGTCGCGACCCGCTGGTCAACGACTACATCCAGCGCTTCCGCACCGTGTGCGCGTACCACACGATCTCGTGGCCGTGGATTCTGATCGGCGCCGTCGTCGCCGTGATGGCTGCGTTTGTCGGCGTGGCCATCGGCGGGGTGACTCGGCCGCCACCGGCCACCGACTGGCCCTTTGTGCTGTGGTTGCATAGACATCTCGGTAATCCCGAAGCAGCGTTGATCGCCATAGCCATCGCCACGGCAGGGACCGCAGCAGTCGGAGCGGTGGTTCACCGGCGGACCGCGAGCACGGCCCAGGAAGTGTGGTTTTCGGGCACCGTCATGGCAGCTCTTTATCTGCTGGGTTATGATCCGTTGATTGGGCTGAGTGTGCTCGCCGGCCTGGTCTGCCTGATCTATTTCTTTGCCATCCTTTTTCGCGTCGCGGCACTGCTGCTGGGCGGCAATCATGGCCTGCGCCATCCCAATCCGCCCGAACCTGTCGGTGGCTGGCCGATGTATACCGTGCTGGTGCCGCTGTACCGGGAAAAGAATATTGCCGGCAGTATCCTCACCAATCTCGGCAAATTGGATTATCCACGCGACCGCCTAGATGTGAAGTTCCTCCTTGAAGCCGACGATCCGGACACCCTCGCCGCCTTACAGGCCGCAGGCATTCCGGCGTGGGCCGAAGCGGTGGTGGTTCCGCCGGGCCAACCCAAGACCAAGCCGCGTGCCTGCAATCACGGCCTGGTTCGCGCCAAGGGCGAACTGCTGGTGATCTTCGATGCCGAAGACCGCCCCGAGCCGGATCAGCTGAAACAGGCCGTCTGGGCATTTTCCCAGGTCGATGCCAAGACTGTTTGCCTGCAAGCGCATCTCGCCTACCACAACTATCAGCAGAACATGCTCACGCGTTGGTTCGCCCTCGAATACAATGTATGGTTCCGTCGCTATCTCGGCGGTCTGGAAAAGATGCGCGTGCCGATTCCCTTGGGCGGCACCAGCAATCATTTCCGTACCGCTGTGCTGCGCGAAATCGGCGGCTGGGATCCCTTTAACGTGACCGAAGATTGCGATCTCGGCATGCGTCTGCATCAGGCCGGCCATCGCACCCGGATTCTTGATAGCGTGACCTGGGAAGAGGCAAATTCGCGAGTCGGCAATTGGCTCCGCCAGCGCAGCCGCTGGATCAAAGGCTATCTGGTCACCCACTTGGTGTGGTGCCGGCGCCCGTTCGGTCTGCTCGGCGCCATCGGCCCATGGGGCGTCGCTGGCTTTCTGCTCTCGGTATTTTGTGTTTCCGCCTTGGCAGCGTTCAATCTGATTCTATGGCTGGTCATGGCCCTGTACGGCATTCTATTGACCATCGACATGGCCCGTGGGTACGACCTGTGGACCTTGCTCACTACGCGCTATCAGGTCGCCGCTCATGATCGAGTCAGCTGGCCAATGTTATTTACCGGTCTCGGCGAAGATACGTTCTGGTCGCAGCTCAGTCAGATCTTCTTCGTCGCGTCAATCTGCTTGGTCGCCGGGAATGTTGCTTTCGTGGTCATCAATGCCATCTGTGGCCGTCGCCCCGGTCAAAAGGGGTTGTGGCTGGCCGCCCTGCTCAGTCCACTCTATTGGGTGCTGATCAGCCTCGCGGCCTGGAAAGCGGTCTGGCAGCTCATCGTCAAACCCCATTATTGGGAAAAGACGGTGCACGGGTTGGATCACTGAAGGCGGGACGTTTTGCCAAACCGCTGTGCCGGTGACAAGTCATGCTTATTGAAGTATCTCACCCCTGAAACCCTTGCCACCAGCCTTCAACCCCACTCAGAATCATATCTAAGGCGATGGTGCCGGTGAGCAGAGCTGAAATGCGGCCAACAATTTCGACATAGCGGTTGATCAGCCGCGCATTGCGTTGTTTGACGAAGTCATGCAGAGCCTTGAGCAGGATCAGCAGCACCGCGGTGATGACCATAACCGAGACCAGGACCGAGGCCGCCAGCAGCGCTGGTTGATGGGTGCCGACCACGACACTCGCGCTGACGGTGCCGGGACCAATCATAAAAGGCATCGCGATGGAGCCGGCGAGATGCTCGGGATCGCCACGCAGATTGGCCAAGGCGCTGGAGCCCTGAAAGACGAAGCGTAAGCCGATGATCAGGAAGACGATGCCGCCAAAAATTTGGAATGACTCGAAACGGACTTGTAGGACCTGGCGAAACAAGGCTTCGCCGACGATGGCGAAGACCAGGAAGGCGCAGGTGGCGATGGTCGATCCGCGGATCAGCACCTTGGCAAAGGCTTTGGCCTCCATGGTCATGATCAGATCGATCAGATAGATGCTCATGAGGAAGGGGTTCATGAGGGTGAAGAACAGAAGGAAATCTTTGGTCCACAGATCAGGCATGGCCACACCATGGACTGTGCCGGGATCTGTCCACCCCAGGATTTCTTATTGGAAACGGGCAGGCAGAGACCATGGAGCCGAACCCGATTGTCCATACCCTGCCAATCATGGTCGCCAAGCGCCCGTATGTTGAACTGCCCTGGGATGCGGCTTCCGATCAGCCCGATCGTATCCGTGATTCCCGGACGAAATGGAACCTGCGCCGCGCGGCGGCTGGGGAATATCTGCGCACCGCGGCAGCGTGCACCCTGACGGCGCCGCTGATCATCGGCCGGCTTCCTGGCATCCTGGCCGGTTTCGCACCGCGCTTGCCGCGGGTAGCAGATCTGGTTGGGGTCGCAGTCGATCCGTCCGCTGCCCCCGCCCAGGAACAGGCGGCCCTGGTGCGCGAACTGGGGGTGCAGCGGTTGCTGCTGCGTGCCCATGTCGGCCAAGTGGACCAGATCGATGCGTTACGTCGCTTCGCTGATGCCTTTCCCGACTGCGAATTTCTGATCGTATTATGTCAAGACCGCCACGCGGTCTGCAACCCGGGCGCATGGCTGGCAGCGTGCACGCGCATCGTCGCCGCGTTCTATGACCGCACCCGCGAGTTTCAGGTTGGCATCGCCCCGAATCGCACCAAATGGGGCTGCGGCCATCTGGGTGAATATTTTCTGCTCGCCGAAGCGACCATGCAATTGCGCCAACGCTGGAATGACCTGGTCCTGGTCGGACCGGGCGTGATCGACTTTGAACCCTTGGTAGCGGTGCGTTCATTGGTCAATCTGCGGCGCTTCCAATTTGATGCGAGCACGGCTCTGCTCTATGTCGATCGCCGCGGTGCGCCCTCGGCAACCCAATACGGCTGGTTCGACCTGCGGCGCAAGATCGCCTTCCAGGTCGCGATCAATCAGTGCAGCCCGCGTTTGAGCGCAGCGGGCCGTCGTCGCCTGTGGCTCACCGAAACCAACTGGCCATTGCAGGGGGCAGGCAGATTTGCCCCGACCAGTTCGCAGGAATGCGTCAGCGAAACTGAAGCAGCGCAACACCTGCGCGATTATTATTCGATCGCTTGGCTGACCGGTGCGGTCGAACGCGTCTACTGGTGGCAACTCGTTGCCAAAGGCTATGGGCTGGTGGACTCCGAGGGCTACCGCCAGCGCCCGGCTTTCACCACCCTAGCCGAACTCATCAAATCGTGATCGAATACGCACGGTTCGGATTGACCGTGGCCAGGATCTTATCGAAAACCTGCGGCGGAATCGGATCATCCAGGGTCAGGATCACCAGCGCATCGCCACGACCGTCGATGCGGCTGACTTCCATGCGTGCAATATTGATGTGATTTTCGCCGAGCAGCGAACCATACGCGCCGACCATGCCCGGACGGTCGGGATATTCCATGATCAACAGATGCCCGCCGATGGGCAAATCGATGGGGAAATCGTCATAGCGCAGAACCCGCAGCTGACCGTTGACCACCGCACCACCGATGCTGTGGTTGCCCTTGGCGGTACTGGCAACGATCGTGAGTTGATCGGACCAGCCCTTTTGCTGTTCGCTTGAAGCAGACGTTAAGGTGATGCCGCGATCTTTGGCGATGGCGGTGGCATTGACGAAATTGACCACCTGATCGCTGATCTCGGCTAAGGCGCCTTTCAGCGCAGCCACAGCCAGGGGGCGGGTATCATAGGCGGCCAAATCGCCGCGCGCGGTAACTTCGAGCGCGGTCAGCGGGCTATCCAAAGTCTGCACTAGGGCAGCGCCCAGTTGTTCGGCCGCGCGCAGGTAGGCGTCGATAGCGGGATCGACGCGCAAATTGACGTTGACCGCATTGACGATGCGACCTTCGCTGAAATAGGCATTGAATTGGTTGGCAATGTCGACCGATACCTTGACCTGAGCCTCTTCGGTGCTGGCGCCTAGATGCGGAGTCAGGATCAGATTCGGGGTGCCGAACAGAGGGCTATCGGCTTCTAAGGGTTCATTGACAAACACGTCTAGCGCCGCACCGGCAATGGTGCCGGCCTTGAGTGCCGCAGCGAGGTCACCTTCATGAATGATGCCGCCGCGCGCCACGTTGACCAAGCGCGCGCTGGGCTTCATTTTTCCAAGCCGTTCGGCGTTGATCAGGTTCCGGGTTTTATCGGTCAGCGGGGTGTGCACGGTGACAAAATCGGCGCGGGCCAGGAGTTGATCCAACTCCACGGCTTCGATGCGCATTTCCGCGGCAACTTCAGGGCTGAGGAAAGGATCATAGGCGATAATCGACATCCCGGCAGCGCGCAGCACGTCCGAGACGTGTTTACCGATCTTGCCCAGACCAATGACGCCCAGGGTCTTGCCATGCAATTCGACGCCAGTGAAGCTCTTTTTATCCCATACGCCGGTGATCAGTTTGGCGTGCGCCTGGGGGACCATGCGCGCACTGGCGAAGACCATGGCCAGGGTGTGCTCGGCAGCGGAAATGATGTTGCCCAAAGGTGCATTCATCACGATCACGCCCAGGCCGGTGGCGGTGGGCACGTCGACGTTGTCGACGCCGACTCCGGCGCGGCCGACGATCTTCAGTTTAGGCGAACCAGCAGCGAGTACCGCCGCGGTTACCTGAGTCGCGGAGCGCACCACCAGGGCATCGTATTCGGCGATCATTCCAACCAGTTCCTCAGCAGTGACCTTGCGCTGATCGACCTGATGGCCAGCAGCGGTGAGCAGATCGAGGCCTTCCGTGGCCATGCCGTCGGTGATCAAGATCTTCGCCATGCGTACTCCAGGGGTGCGCGGTGCATCGTGCGCAGGGGGAGTGATCGGCACTGGATCCTTTCTGTCAAACCTTGGCCCCCTGGTACCGACACTTCAACGCATGGACGAGGGTGTCGCGATGCAAAATCCCAATGATTGCACGGAGCGGGTTTCGTCTTGTTCGCATCCGGGCCTCAAATAGGTTTATTAAAACCCATCATGGCCAGCACCTACGAAATTCGCGATCCCATTCATGGGACCATCGTCATTACCGAAGCAGAGCGCCAGGTGGTCGACCATGCATGGGTGCAGCGGCTGCGGGGTATTCGCCAATTAGGCTTTGTACATTTGGTCTATCCGGGCGCGGTTCACGATCGCTTCCAGCATAGCCTGGGCGTCATGCATTTGGCCGGACTGCGTTTCCGGCGCCTTGCTGATGAAGGTGGCTTCCCGGAATTATCCACGGCTGACCTCGACTACGCCTACCACGTGCTGCGCTTAGCGGGCCTGTTGCATGACGTCGGCCATCCGCCCTTCAGCCATTCCTTCGAACGCTGGCTGCCAGCAGTGGAAAAACTACATCTCCCCGCGGATTGGTATCGCCCCGGCTGCCGTCCCGCGCAGCGGCGAGCAACGCACGAAGATGCCTCCATTGCTTTGATTCACGGCCTGGGTCAGGCCGGAGCCCTGCCCGAGGATCTCGCTCGCGATGTTGCCGCTGTTTTATCACCGGCGGTGCGGCGCACCCGGCGCTTGGCTGGCTTAGGCAGCTTGGTCGGCGTTCTGCGTGCGTTGGTGAGCGGCGAACTCGATGCGGATCGCTGTGATTACCTGCTCCGCGACAGTCATTTTTCTGGCGTCCGCTATGGCATTTACGATTTGTCTCGCTTAATCGCCTGTGAAACCGTGATCAAGGGGCCTGACGGCCCAGAGCTAGGCCTAGACGTGCATGGGGTGCATACCCTGGAAGGCCTGCTCTTGGCACGCTACCACATGTTTCTGCAAGTCTATTTTCATAAGACGCCACCAGCTTTTGAATATTATCTCGAAAAGGCCATTGAGGCTGGCGAACTGAAGGTCGATTTCAGCGCTGGCGTCGACAGCTTGGTGAACTGGCGCGACGATACGGTGATCATGCGGCTGCATGAGGCGCAGGCCCAGGGTGGCGAATGGAGTAACCGCATTCTCGCCCGTGAACCGGCGAAGCTGGTGCTACGGGAGCGCATGGGCGCCGGAGCGCAGGAAAATTTACTTGCCGAAAAACTGGTCGAGGAGCTCGGTCAGGCTGGCTGCCATGTATTTCTGCGCCGCTCCCAACAGGCCTTCACCCGCCTGGTTGGCGACGAATCCGCAGGGCAAACCCGGCTGCTGTGCAAACGCCGTGTCTTAGGGCGAACCCTGGTTGAACCCGTGACCGCGCATTCGCCATTGTTGTCATCGTTCAATAAGCCGATTGATCTCCGCCACACCTACGTGTTGCGCCGCGATCAAGAACGGGCCACCGCGGTGATGGACCGCCTGCAGGCGTGGTGAATCAATGACCGTGAATACTTCTTCTGATGCAGTGTCTCCAGCCACCGAGGTGCTCATTCTCGGCTGTGGGGTGGTCGGAGTCCTCGCCGGTAATGCACTGGTCCAGCAGGGTCTGCGCGTTCACGGCGTGCGCCGGCAGCCCGATCCGCAAGCCGGGGCCGATTTTCCGATCACCGCTGGCGATATCGCCGCGACGTCGTGGTGGACTGCGCAGATGCAGGTACCCGCGCGCATTCTGCTGTGCGCCAATCCAGGATTGCGCCGCGGTCGCGACAATGGCTTAGCGCCAGCGGCGCAGGCCGTGGCGCGCTTTGCCCCGCACTGCCGATTGGTCTACACCGGCAGCTCGGCAGTTTACGCCGATGCAGCCGGTGGTTCAGCTGACGAGCAAGCGCCAGTCGCGGCAGATGATCCCGCCATCGCCGGTCTCCTGGCCATCGAGCAGGCAGTCGCACAGGTCCCGGATCATCTCATCCTGCGGGTCACTGCGCTAATCGGGCCGACGCGCACCCACGTGCAAGAACGTTTAGCGCGCGGTGAACGCACCATTCGCGGTGATCCCGAACGCCCCTTCAGTTATGTCCATGAAGCAGACGCGGCGGCGATTGCGGTACGGGCGATCACGGGTGCTCTGGGTCGCGGTGTGCTGAATGTCGCCGCACCGGAGCAGATGACCGTACGAGACTATTATCAGCGTCTTGCCCATGGCCTTGGCCTGACCGTGGAATTATCCGGCGATGGCGCCGGCCTACCGGCACGACGCATTGCGGCCGAGCAACTCTATCAATATCTCCCCAATTTTTCCTGGCGCGCTTTCGACGCCTGAGGATGGGGAGCGATTCGGATCACCCCAGCCGGATGCGCCGGCCACCGCCCGGCAAGAGATCGTCGGCCAGCATCGTCGCACCTTGATGTAAAATCAGCGCGGTCGGCGCGGCGCCCGTCGCGGCGGTGATTGCTTCAGCGAGGGGGACCAGATGGGTGGTGACGATGACTTGGCCGCGGGTCGCGGCTTGGGCGATCAGGCCGGCCAAGGCGGGAATGACGTTGGGGTGCAAGCCGGCTTCGGGTTCATTCAATACCAATAATGCTGGCGGCCGCGGGGTCAGCAGGGCGGCGGCCAGGGCGATAAAGCGCAGGGTGCCATCCGATAATTCACTGGCCAGGAGGGGACGGGTCAGATCCGGGCGCTGCCAGTGCAGCACCAAGCGATGCCCATCTGCGGGGATGACGGTCAGGCGGCAACCGGGAAACGCGGTCGTGATCGCAATTTCTAAAGCTTCGGCTTCGCCCATCTCGATGATGGTGCGCAGCGTCGCCACCAGGGTGGCGCCATCGTGGCTAAGAATAGGGGTGCGCACCGCGATGCCGGGTTGGCGCAATGGGGAATCAGGATCGGTGCGGAACTGGTGATAAAAACGCCACGAGGCCAAGGCGTGGCGGGCCACGGCTAATTCCGGATAGCGCGCGGGGTCGATTAACTGCACCAGTACCGATTCGGTCGGGTCCAGGGGATCGCCAGGGGTGAACCAAGCGCCGTGCTCATCGCGGATACTGACGATGTGCCCTTTGCGGGTGCAGATCGGCACCGGCTTTTTGCGCCCTGGCACAAGTACCGAGAGAGCCTCTTCTTTGACTTCGGGATCCAGACTGAATAAAGAAGGGCCGTTTGGAATCGGCACGCCGCAGCTGAAGGAATAGACGAAGCGGTCAAAGCTGGCCTCGACCGCGATACGGACCCCGCGGATTTCATCGCGGCGTTTGCCGAATCCAGCCCAGGCCATGCCACTGATGCCGCCTTCGCTGGCGAAATGCCCTGCCAGAACGCCGGTTGCCGCCGCCTGGACCAGACCCAGGGCGCGGTAGCAATTGGTTTTTCCGCTGCCATTGGCGCCAACCAAGACCGTGACCTTCCCTAAATCCAAGCTCAATTCGCGCAGCGAGCGGTAATTGGTAATGTTGATCCGGTCCAAGCCCATGCGCGCAGAATGACAGCTTTCCTGCACAGGGCCAACCCCGTTTGCCGTTACGGCAGCGGGCTTTGCGGTCGTGCTGAACCCGCTAACCCTGCTAGTCTTGCCAAGCCCGCCGAGGCCGAGGTCTGCAATTCGACCATGTCGCGGTAATGTCCGCCTGCGGCAAGCAGTTCGTCGTGGCGACCACGCGCGGTGATACGCCCGTCCTCGATGACCAGGATCTGATCGGCGCTGACAATGGTGCTGAGGCGATGTGCGATCACCAAGGTCGTACGGCCTTGCCGTAACGTATTGAGTGATTCCTGAATCAGGCGTTCGCTTTCACTGTCGAGATTCGAGGTCGCCTCGTCGAGGATCAGAATCGCCGGATCGGCAAGCAGGGCGCGGGCAATGGCGAGACGCTGGCGCTGGCCGCCACTGAGTTTGACTCCGCGTTCACCAATAATGGCATCAAGCCCATCGGGAATCTTGGCGATGAATTCCATCGCGTTGGCGCGGCGGGCGGCGTCTTCGACCTCGGCGTCGCTCGCTCCGCGGCGCGGATAACGAATATTTTCGCGGATGGTGCCGTCGAACAGAAAGGTTTCTTGCTGCACCAGACCGAGCAGCGACCGATAGCCGGAGAGCCGGTAATCCCGCAGGTCGACGCCATTCAGCAGGACTCGTCCGCCGGTGGGATCATGAAAGCGGGCGACCAGATCGGTGATCGTGGTTTTGCCGGCGCCGCTTGGACCGACCAGCGCAATGGTGGCGCCACCGGCAATAGTAAACGACATGTCGTGCAGGACCGGTCGCCCACCGCCGGGATAGGCGAAGTCGACTTTTTCAAAGCGTACCTCCACCACCTTTCTCGGTGCAGGAAGCGCATGTTCACGATCCGGTTTTTCCTGAGTACGGCCCAAAAGATCAAATACCCGCTCCATCGCAGCCAAGCCGCGTTGGGTTTCGGAGATCGAATTGACGATCTGCATGACCGGTTCAAGTAAGCGCCAGATCAAACCCTGAAAGGCGACCAGGGTGCCCATTCCAGTTTGCCCAGTCATGACCAGGAAACCGCCATAAATCATGATGATCAGCGACGACAGGGGCATCAGCAGGCCCCAAACAATATTGACCATACCATGGGTTTTGGCCGACAATAATTGCTTACGGATCACGGTGTGGTGACCGACTGCATAGATCAGGCGCTCTGAGCCTTCACGGGCGAAGCCGCGAACCACGCGTAAGCCACCGATGCTTTCGCCGACCCGCGCGTCAATTTCCTGGCGATCGCCGCCAACCGAACGATGGATTGGGCGGATGCGACTGATGAAGCGATGATGCAGCCACATCGTCGGGGGCATGATGACGATCGCCGCGACCGCAATGCGCCATTCCAGGGTAAACATGACCGCCAGCGTCGCCGCCAGACGCAAACCCGCGAGGGCCGGGCCCAGCAAGGCGTTCTGGACCAAGCCGGTGGTGTTGTCGACGTCATTGGAAACCCGGCTGATGACTCCACCGGTTTTCAGGCCCTGGACCTGATCCAGGGGCAGGCAAAGAATGTGGGTGAATAGTTGCTGACGAAGATCAAAGGCCAGACGTGAAGTTAATAGTGTTGAGCGGACATGGCGCAAAAAACCGAACAGACTGGATAGGACAAAAATCCCGACCATGGCGGCCCCGATGACCAGCATTTCGTGCTGGCGCACGGCCAATTCCCGGGTGTCATCCAAGATACACTGATCCACCAGATATTTGGTGACCAGAGGCCAGACCAAGTCGGCACCAATTCCGAGCAAACCGAGCACAAATACCACCACCAATTGTCCGCGACGCGGCCACAGCCAGGTGCGATATTTGCCAATCGTGGCGCTGTGGTTTCCGAGGGGCGTGGCGACCGCATCGGCCTCCTGCTGGCGATTGCGGTGAATGCTCCGTGGATCTTTTCGCCACTTTTCCAAGAATCTGCTAAAGCGCTGGCGCGAGGTATCGGCTTGCCGGGCAGGCCGTGTGGTGGATTCCGGAAGGGGCTCTGGCATAGGAAACCAGACTTTAGCCGCCGCCATCTGGTCGCAAGCAGGTGATTCCTCCCGCATCTCGGAATCATTGCGAATATCGCGCTGTGGATGGGAATCCGCGGTCAGGGTCCGGTCAGCGTGCGCGTTGCAGCCAGGGTTTGAGTCAGCCTGGAATCAGATCGCGGTGGGGAGGGTTAATCCCGCCACGCGGCTCAGACGCGCGCGGCGCGCGCGCAGAGCCCGCGCCGCGCGCTCAAAGGCCTCAGAGTCAAAGCTAGTAATATCCTCACGTTGGCCGAGTCCTTGCGGCATCGCCAAGGTCAAGGCACCGCCGAGATGTTCGCGGAATTGTTCGAGCCCCTCAAGGATGCGTCGGCGACCGCCGGCTCCGCGCAGGTCGAGACAATCATCCCACAGGGCGAAGCCGATCAGGGCCAAGGCTTCGAGAATGGGGTCGACATCACTTTCGTGCAGACGCCCGATTTCCACCGCATAACAGCAGTCGAGCGCGACGCCGATGGCGACGGCCTCGCCGTGTTGCAGGCGATGGCGACTGAGCACTTCCAAACGATGCGCCGACCAGTGACCGAAATCGAGGGGACGCGACGAACCCTTTTCAAAAGGATCGCCGCCGCTGGTGATGTGATCGAGATGCAATAATGCGCAACGCTCGATGGTCTGCGCCATGGTGTCGAGATCGCGGGCTCGCAGACGCCCGGCGCTGGCGATCAGATCGGTAAGGAAATCACGATCTTTGATGATCGCGACCTTGAAGGCCTCGGCGACACCTGCTCGCCACGAGCGGTCATCGAGCCGGACCAGGAAAGAGCGGTCGTTGATAATTGCGTCTGGGGGAGTGAATGTGCCGTAGAAGTTCTTATTGCCGAGCCCGTTGATCGCGTTCTTCACGCCCAGGCCGGCATCGGCTTGGGCCAGCACCGTGGTGGGAATGCGGATCTGGCGCAGACCGCGGTGCACCAGCGAGGCTCCGAAACCGACCGCGTCGAGCACCGCCCCGCCGCCAATGATGATGACATAGGAATGGCGGCACAGGCCGGCTTCGACGGCGAGCCGACCGACGGTGTCGACGATGCGCCAATCGGCCTTCACGGCTTCGCCGCCGGGCACGATTTCGGGCGGGGCAGCCAATTGACAGCGGCTGGCGTCTTGCACCGCGAACCAGCGGTGGATGCGCGGGATCAGATCGGGATCGGCGATCACACTGCCCTGATCGACGAAGACCAAGGCGCGGGCGGGACGATCGGCCGCCGGCATACGCAGGCTGTCCAAGAGCACGGTATTGCTGGGCGCGAAGACGTCCTGAGTAAAGTGGACGTCAAAATGGTAGTCGACCTGGATACCGAAGGCGTGGTGCATAGAGGACATAAGCAGTGAACGTGCCCGCCAGGGAGTCGGTTCGCAGGAGTGTCTGGGTGAATTTTCGGCAGATCACACGCGCGGTGTCAGTGGGAGCGACAGCGCTCCGGGTCGCTGTCCTGTGGCAGCAAGGGGGGTGGCGCCAGGAGCTGACTGCCGGCGCGCACGCAGCAGTCGTATCCACCCGATACCGGGGCCCCGTCTGGGTGCACGTACCCCGGTCGCCCCGCTGCGCGCTCAGCCGCATGCCCCAGCAAGCACAAGGCACCGGCCTGGAACTGGGCGGCAAAACGGGGATCCACCGCGGCGCGGGTGATCAACGGATCTCGCACCGGGGTGTTGTGTTCGGTGCCATCGGTGACCGGCCAACCGCGTTTGGCGGCCTCTGTCAGCACCGCCGTGATACGCTCATCGGTATTCCGCGGCGAAATAACTTCGACCGCACAGAAACCCCAGGCGGCAATGCGGTCGAACAACGCGGGAATATCGCTTTCGCCCGAGGTCACCGGATTACCCAAAATGGGATAGGTCGGAATCGCACCCAGCTCCAGGAAGACCTGGCGCAACGCCGCCACGGTCGGAAATGCCGCCGGATCTTCGGCGACATAACACGGCTTACCGGATTTCAGCAGCGCACTGCGCAATTGATCCTGACGCGCTGCGTCGCCCTCTTTGGCATCTGTCCCGGTCAGCTGCGCGAAATCCGCCGCGAAATCGCGACCATTGGCGGTCAATTCTTGGAGACGCAGCAAGGCCGCCTTAGCGACATGGCGTTCGGTGGCATTGCCTGCCGGCGTCTGCGCCGTGACCTGACCCCAGGTCGGCCCCGAAACCCCGAGTTTGGCCTGAAAATGCACCTCAAGCGCGGCAATCAAAGCCCGGTTGCGTTTTTCCTGCTGCTGACGCAATGCCGCCAAGCTCGCATTTGCCTGTACATGATCGGGCGCAGTCACCGCCTTGGCGCACAAATAGACCCTACCCGGGTTGCTGGGATCGTTCAGTAATACGCCCTGGTCCGCCGCATCTTCATCGCGAGCAATACATTCGACGCACAAAAATCCAGGAAGCTTGGCTACCGCACAGGCCTCGGCAAAGGCCGCCGCCCCCGCCGTGGTGAAAAAATCATTGAGCCCCAGAATGCCAACGCCTTCGGCCCGCGCCGCCGCCACGACATCCGCAGGGGGTCCAAACACCGAAAAGCTATGATGGCTATGCACATGCGCATTCGCCGCTTTCACGTGGGGTTTTTGTTTCGTTGCAAGCTCACGCAGTTCAGCGAGGGCTTCGTGGTCGGTGCGTATTTTGGTCATGATATGTCCTAGGTCCTAGGTCCTAGGTCCGAATTCAAGGTCGCTGTTCCGTTTCCACTCTTGTCCGAAGTCCGAAGTCCGAAGTCCGAAGTCCGAAGTCCGAAGTTCGAGATCTGGCTTTAAGATCGGTGTCTATGCTCTCTCTCTCTATTCGACGAGACAGAAACGTGAACCTCAACCCAAAAACCGCCCAAAGGCCCCGACCTAGGACCTAGGACCTAGGACTGAAAAGGACCTAGGACCTAGGACTGAAAAGGACCTAGGACATCGATCCAAAGGATCGACTAAGCAGTTTCTTTTGCCGCATCTGCCGATGCCGAGAAAATCGATTCTTTGCCTTCGATGACGCCTTGGGTGACCACGTAGGATTTCTGAAAGGCAACGCGTTGCGGCAGTTCGAACATGATGTCGAGCATCGCTTCTTCGAGGATCGAGCGCAGGGCGCGGGCGCCGGTCTTGCGGAGGATGGCTTTGCGGGCGACCGCGCGCAGGGCATCGTCGGTGAAGGATAGCTCGGCGCCGTCCATGCCGAACAAGGTTTGATATTGTTTGACCAGGGCGTTCTTGGGCACGCTGAGAATGCTGATCAGCGCCTCTTCGTTGAGCGGGGCGAGGGTCGTGATGACTGGCAGGCGGCCGATGAATTCCGGGATCATGCCGAATTCGATTAAGTCTTCGGGGGTCACGTGGTCGAGGATCATCTCCTCGTCGATCTCCTGCTTTTCGCCGGTGCTATCGGTGCGGAAGCCGACGATGCTGCCACCCAGACGCCGCCCGATGATCTCGTTCAGACCGGAAAATGCACCGCCGCAGATGAACAGAATACTCTCGGTATTGACCTGAATATATTTCTGTTCGGGATGCTTGCGGCCGCCGCCAGGGGGGACGTTGGCGATGGTGCCTTCGATCAGCTTCAGCAAGGATTGCTGCACGCCTTCGCCGGAAACATCGCGAGTGATCGAGACGTTGCCCGACGAACGCGCGACCTTGTCGATCTCGTCGATGTAGATGATCCCCATTTCGGTGCGGGGAATGTCGAAGTCAGCGCCTTGCAATAGACGCAGGATCAGGTTTTCGACATCTTCGCCGACATAGCCGGCTTCGGTTAGAGTGGTCGCGTCGCCAATGGCGAAGGGCACGTTCAGCAGTCGCGCCAAGGTGCGCGCGATCAGGGTCTTGCCACTGCCGGTCGAGCCGAGCATGAGAATATTTGACTTCTCCAGCTCGATCTCTTTGCCTTCCTGGCGATGACGCAGGCGCTTGTAGTGATTGTACACCGCGACCGAGATGGTGCGCTTGGTACGGTCTTGGCCGATGATGTATTCGTCGAGGTGCGCTTTGATCTGGCCGGGGGTCAGGATCTTGCCCAGGCGCGGGTGTTCGCCGGACCCTTTGCGCTTGTGGTGATCGCGCAGCAAGGTGGCGCAGACATCCACGCATTCATTGCAGATGAAGATGCTCGGTGGGCCAGCGATGAGCCGCTCGACCTGGGTGCTGCTGCGCCCACAGAAACTACAATGATCGACCTTGCCGTCTTCGCGGCTTTTCTGCTTGGCCATCGGCGAACTCTATGATGAAAATGGGATGAGGGAATCGCGAACAAGCCGGGTTTGTGCACCAGGCCTGAGCCGCCGACGGTCACGTCAGCCGGCGGTCAAGCAGCCGGCTTGGTGACAACCCGATCCACCAGGCCATAGGCACAGGCCTCTTCGGCGCTCATGTAGTAGTCGCGTTCGCAGTCGCGCGAGACTTGTTCAACCGGCTTGCCGGTGCGTTCGCTGAGAATGCGGTTCAGCTCCTTTTTCAGACGCAGCAGTTCCCGGGCCTGCAACTCGATATCCGAGGCCTGCCCCTGGGCGCCGCCCATGGGCTGATGGATCATGATGCGGCTGTGCGGCAGGGCGAAACGTTTGCCCTTGGTGCCGGCTGCGAGCAGAAACGCGCCCATCGAAGCGGCCTGGCCGATGCACACGGTCTGCACATCGCAGGTCAGGTACTGCATGGTGTCATAGATCGCGAAGCCCGAGCTGATCACGCCGCCGGGGCTGTTGATGTACAAGGTGATGTCGGCTTCGCGTTTCTGACTTTGCAGGAACAGCATCTGCGCCACCACGACGTTGGCCACGAAGTCATCAATGGGCTCACCAATGAAGATGATCCGGTCCTTGAGTAAACGGCTATAGATATCGTAGCTGCGTTCGCCGCGGGAGTCTTTTTCGATGACGTAAGGAATAGGCATGAGGGTCTCCAGAGCTGCACGCGGGTCGTTGATGCCGCTCGTTCGAGACGGTAGTGAGGAGGTTTCGATTCTCCAAGAGGCAAACAGGGAAGCTCTCCCTGAGCGCTGATGGCCAGAGTGATAGCGCCCAGGCGCGCTCCCGCATGGGCGCAAGGATCTCACACAGATGGATGCATTCGTGAGAAAATCCGTCAACGCCGAGGTTGTACGTGCGATTACCCATCATCCTTGGTACCCTGGACCCCATGCCCATGACTTTGCGCCTGCTTCCCCGACTGCTCATCGCCTTTTCCTTGTGTGCGGGTCTCGCCGCGGAATCCGTCGAAGACCGCATCAAAGCCACCGACATGCAGGATCCCGAGGCGGTCTTCGCCCTCGCGCAATGGTGCGCCGAGAATGCCCAACCTTCGCGGGCCCGCCGCTACTACAACGCGGTGGTCAAGCTGGAGCCTGATCATTACGGGGCGCGGGATGCGTTGGGTCAGGTCAAGGTCAATGAGCGCTGGGTATCGGCGCGCATGGTCGAGGGCGGCGCTGTGGCGGGTGAGCCCGGCACCTCCGGTTCAACCCGGAAGGCCAGCGGGCCCGGCCCCGCCGCGGCAGATATCGGTTGGGATCTGACCCTGCCACGTGACCCCATGCCGGAATCGATTTGGATCAATCAATACGTCGATCGCCTGAATACGGTGGCCAACGATAGCCGCGAGATGGACATCTCCATCGCTACGATGATGGCACCCGAACATTTTCCGCTCGCCGTTCCGCGCCTGTGCCAGGCCATGCTGCGGCCGGATTGGCAGGACGTGTATGGGGGTTCCATGTTGGTGATGGAGATCATGCGCAAAGGCGACAATAAAACGGCGAAATCCCTGCTGCCCTTTCTGGTCCAGGCCAGCACCCGAACCACCAATGGCGAGGATCTATATACCTTCGGCTACGTCGTGGGCATGCTGCGCGACAAGCGCGTGGTCCCACGGCTGATCGAACTACTCAAGGATACGACGCCGAAGATTCAAGACGGTGCCCGTGAAGGATTGGCTCAGATCACCTTGCTCCCTCTTGAACAGATTACCGCTGAGAGCGCCACCCGCTGGTGGGACCTCAATCACGCCCTCAGTGATCAGGACATCTTCAAGGTCCAACTGCGTGACAAGGACGACATGATTGCCCTGGGCGCTGCCAAAACCCTGTATGATTTCCGTGACCACGACATCGTCCCGGTGCTTGGACGTCTGTTGCTGAGTCCTGACCGCCGCGTGCGCACCGAGGCCATTGATCTGATCAAGCGGATCAGTGGTTCAGACTGGTCCTACGTGGTCGAAGGTGATGCCGATAATTGGAAAAAGCGCTCCGGCGAATTCCTGGCGTGGTGGAAGGAAAATGAATTTCGCCACACCTGGATCGAAGACCAGGGCACGGGCACCGACGAAGCCGCGCCACAACAAGACCCCGCCGTCGAACTGGTGCGCAAGCTCGCCAGTCCGACCGGCAACGAGGCCGCCGCCGCCGAAGCGGCGCTGATCGCCGCCGGCGATGCTGCCCTACCCGCAGTACTCGAGGGACTGAGCTCCGGCAATCGCATTCAGCGACGCCGCGCCTACGCCGCTCTCACCGGAATCACCCGGCATAATCTGCCCTATGATCCCAGTGCCGATGATGCCACGGTGGCAGCTCAGATCGAAGCGTGGGAACAGTGGTTGATCGAGCAGGGCCGGCTGACCGATCCGCAGGCCGAGGAAGACATTCCCGACCAGCCCTAAATACCGGGTCTAACCCCGTGCTCGGAAAAATTCCCTCCGGCCCCGAGACCCCCCGGATCGCGACGCTCTGCGTCGCCGGGGCATTGCGCAAAAAGCAAACGCGCGCAACCACCCAAAACTCCGTTCTCCAAAACCCGAGATCTCCCCGTCGCGTGGGAAAAATCTGCCACGAAACGGACAGCCCCCCGGTGCGCGACGCCCTGCGTCGCAGTGCGACCTCGCCAACAAGAAATCCTCGCAAGGCACCTTAACGCCGCGCCTAAACCCCGAGGCTTAACCCCGAGGCCCAACCCCAGCACCTTCCCCCGCCGAACATTCGCACGTGTCCCGGTTGCCGGTCTCACAGATAACGCTACATCCCGACGCATGGTCGAACCGGCATCAATGACGCCTGAACGCGCGCAGCGGATCACGGATCAGGTCGCCGCTGTACGCGCCGACATCGCTCACGCAGCAAACAAGGCCGGCCGCAATCCGTCAGCGGTACGCCTGATTGCCGTCACCAAAAGTCAGGGCCCAGAAGTATTACCCATTTTGGCGGCGTGCGGCGTCGCGGATTTCGGAGAGAATCGCTGCGATCATTTGGCCCAGATGGCGGCGCACGCGGCAAGCGGTGTATATTTCCATCACCTCGGTCGCATCCAAAGCCGTCAATGCGCCGACATCGTGGGCCACGCCAGCACCGTACACGGCTTGGCAGAGGTCGATCACGCACGCAAGCTCGATCGCGCGGCGACGGCGGCGGGCAAACGGCTCAGCGTCTTCCTGCAGGTCAATGTCTCTGGTGAAGGCAGCAAGGCTGGAGTTGAGCCTGAAGCGCTGGAGCCCTTATTGGCCGTGGTGCAAGAATGCCCGTCTTTGGAATGTGCCGGCTTGATGACCATGGCGCCCATTCTGGGCGAACATGCGGATGAGGCCGAGGTGCGGGCCTGCTTCGCTGCGCTGCGTCGGCTAGCCGAGACCTGGAACCTGCCCCGCCTGAGCATGGGCATGTCCGGGGATCTTGCGTTGGCGGTCGCAGAGGGCGCCACCGACGTCCGGGTCGGGACCCGCCTTTTCGTATGAAGTCCGCGTCAGCGCCGGACTCGCTGCCGGCCGATGGCATCGACACGGTGGCGGCGAGCCTTGCCGCTCTGCGCCCGCCCTGGCGGCTGCGGGTCAACCACAACCACGCCACCTTGGTCAGCATGCGCGGCGATCAGCACCAGCGCACGGTTAGCGTGCACGCTGACCTGCTTGCGGATCCAGCCTTTATTGCCGTATTGCCGCAGTGGGTGGCCAGCAACGGCAAAGTCGGGGGCAGTGTGGTCCAAGCCGCCCTGCGCATCCTTCAAGAACGGGTACAGGCGGCCCGCTGCGCCGATGATCGAACTGCGCTGCCACCGTGGGAACCGCTCGGCAGAATCTTGGATCTGGACGCGATGTATTCCCGTCTGCATGGCGATTGGTTTGCACACACGCCCAAGCCAGCCATCGAATGGTCGCGCGCGGTTGCTCCGGGAAGGCAGCTCACTCATATCCGCTTCGGTTGTTATCGCAGCGGTGCCCTGCCCCGCATTTCGCTGCATCCGCGCCTGCATCAACCCTGGGTGGCGCGGGTCTTTGTTGAATTTGTGATTTTCCACGAGCTCTGCCATCACACCCAGGCCTGCCGGCCAATGCGCAGCGAAACGGCGCATAGCGCACGTTTTCGTCAGTGGGAACGCCGTTATCCCCACTTTGTTTTAGCCTCTGCCTGGGAGCGTGCCTACCTGCCTGAATTGCTGGCGGGCAAGACGCCAATATTGGCGGGGATAGCTTCAGGCACGCGGTAATCCTAGATTATTTCTGCTTTACCCCGAGTTGTGTTTGATAACGGAGTCTATTGTGCCCTGGTGTGTATTCTTTTTGCGGTATCGCCCGGCGACGCAGAGCATCGCGCACCGTGGGACCGTCCGTTGCGTGGGCGGTTCTCCGCCATCGTCACGTTAGCACCCTCTTTTCCCCAAACAGGGTCGCTGGTGCGCCACGGAGTGCGACTCCATGAGTCGCAGGGGCACCCCAATCAAAGGCGATCTGAGAGGTAACGAAGAGACCTATTCCTAAAAATCTATTACTCTACGTCCTCCCGCACGCACCCACGATAACACACCAACGCCCGAGGTGGATACCCCGGGCGTTGGTCAATAATCACCAAACAAAGCGCTCGAACAGCGAGCCGATGGCTCAGCTGTTCGAGCTGATGAATTCGCGCAACTTGGGTTCCGGTTGGAAGCCCATGGTCTTGGCTGCGACCTGACCGCCCTTGAACAGGATCAGAGTGGGAATGCTCATCACCCCATATTCCTGGGCCACGCCCGGGTTGTCGTCGACGTTGAGCTTACCAATCTTCACGTCCTTCAACTCGGACGAGAGCTTGTCAATGATCGGGCCGACCATCTTGCAGGGGCCGCACCAGGGGGCCCAGAAGTCAACCAGGACCGGGGTGTCGCTTTGCAGGACTTCGGTCTGGAAATTGGCGTCGGTGAACTCTTTGGCCATGGGAGGCTCCTTCGGGGTGCCAATATGTACGAGGGCCTGGGAATGTTGCAACCCGGCCGCAGGGCAGGCTTGGACAGGGGAGCGCGCCAGGCAGGCGCGCGCCAACCGTTGCCCGCCGTCCGGGAGGACGAACACTTGGCCCTCGTGAGCACCATCCGCCTTTTGCCCAGCCTGCTATCCGCCGACTTCGCCCACCTTGCCGATGAAATAGCGCGCTGTGAGGCCGCCGGTGCATCTATCTTGCACGTCGATGTCATGGACGGGCATTTCGTGCCGAACTTGAGCATGGGGCCGTTTATTGTCGAAGCGATGCGGCGTTCGACCCGCCTGCCGCTCGACGTGCATCTGATGATGACCGATCCCATACGCTATGTCGGTGAATTCCGCGCCGCTGGCGCTGATGCCATAACCATCCACGTCGAAGCCCTCGGCCAACGCGCCCTGCCCGCCGCTATAGAGGCGGTCCGCGCCACCGGCGCCGAGGTCGGCTTGGCCCTCAATCCAGACACCGACCCAGAATTGTGGTTCCCGCATTTTGCGCATGTCGATCTGGTCATGTTTATGACCGTCTACCCCGGCTTCGGCGGCCAGGCTTTTATTCCCCAGGTGCGTCCACGTATTCGCGCGACCCGCGCCGCTTTTCCGAAGCTGCCCATCCAAGTCGATGGCGGCATCGCCCGCGACACCATCCCGCAGGTAGTTGCCGATGGCGCTACGCGGCTGGTCTGCGGCAGTGCATTTTTCAAAGACAAAGATCCGGCGGCATTCCTGCGCTGGGCGGAAAGCCAGGCATGAATCGCGAACAATGGTTGGCCCTGGAAGACAGTTGGCTTGCGGGTTACGCGATGAAAGCGACCGCATCGCGCGGGCGCCAGCATCAGGCGACCCCGGATAGTGAGCGCACTGGCTTTCAGCAGGATCGCGATCGCATCATTCACAGCCGCGCTTTTCGTCGTCTGCAATATAAGACCCAGGTCCTGACCAACGATGCCGGCGATCATTATCGCACGCGCCTGACCCACACCATCGAAGTGGCCAATCTGGCCCGCGCTGCGGGACGCCGGCTGGATCTCAACGAGGACCTCATCGAATGCGTGGCCTTGGTCCACGATGTCGGCCATCCGCCGTTCGGTCATCGTGGCGAAGATATGCTCGCTGAGCTGATGGCGGACCATGGTGGCTTTGAACATAATCGCCAAGGCCTGCGCCTGGTTGAAGAATTGGAAATTCGCTATCCGGAATTTCCTGGTCTGAATCTGACCTTTGAGGTCCGCGAATCGATCATCAAACATTCGGCGCATTACGACCGCGCCAAAGTTCCACAACGCTACCGCCCCGACGAAGCCCCGTTGTTAGAGGCGCAACTGGTCGACGAAGTCGATTCCATCGTCTACGACTGCCACGACATCGACGATGGCATCCGCGGCTCCTTTTTGAGCCTCGACCAATTACAAGACGTCGCCCTGTGGCAGGGGGCCTGGCGCGAAGCCTCTGAGGCCAGCCCGCGCGGCACTTCGCAAAAATTGTTGGTCGATCGCGCGCTACGCCGCCTGATGGATAGCCTGGTTGGCGATCTGGTCGAAACTACGCGCGCGCGCCTGCAGCAAGCGAATATAACCACCTTGGCCCAGGTTCGCGCCCAGCGCGACCAGACCGTCGCGGTCAGCCAAAGCATGCGCCTAGCCAAGGAGTCCCTGGAAGCCTATTTGTTCCAGCACCTCTATCGCGACTGGCGCGTCAACCGCGTCTTCCACACCGCCCGGCGCCTGCTCGCTGAATTATTCACCTTCTACTGCGACCACGTCGACAGCCTGCCCCCCGAACACGCCGCCCGCGCCGAAGGCGCCGGCCTGCACCGCGCCGTCGCCGACTATATCGCCGGCATGACCGACCGCTTCGCGCGCGAGGAACATCAGCGGCTATGCTGATAGTCTGGATTTCTGCTCACGCTAGTCGTGAGCAGCCTTCATTCCGGGCTGGCATAGTGGTCTGAATTCAGTACTCTTTTCGGACCTGGAGCCTTCCATGACTGTTCATGCCCAGCCCATCAGCTATGTGAAGAGCCATTTGGCCCAAGTCATTGATTCCGTACGTGGCGGGGGCGGACCGATGTTAATAACTCAGAACGGTGTGACCGCTGCGGTTATCCAAGATGCTGTGACCTATCAACGTACCCAAGACGCTCTGATCATGCTCAAGTTGGTCGCTCTCGCCAAAGTCAGCGTTGCAAAGGGGAAGACCCGTACGCACAAGCAGGTATTCGATGATGCACGAGCGCTTCTCCAGCGACGGTTGTCAGAGCAGGCGTGATTGGCGATGCAGGTATTCACGGTGCTATGGTCGGATCTGGCCAGTAAGGATGTTTTAGCAATTGTTGAATTCATCTCTCGGGATGCCCCGGCAAATGCACAGGTAGTCTTGAGTCGAATAGAAACTGCGGCAGCCCGTCTTGATCGATTTCCGCAACGCGGCCGAGTGGTTCCCGAGCTTTCAGTACAAGGCATATCTACAATCCGTGAGATAATTGAGAATCCGTGGCGATTGGTTTATGAATGTGATGGAAAGACGGTGATGGTTGTTGGGGTTTGGGATGCGCGTCGAGACCTCACTTCTGTACTGCTTGGGCGCTTATTGGAAATGTAGAACGTGTTAGCCTTGCCCAACAGCAAGGACCCGACTTTTCACGTGATTTCTCAGGATACGCAAAAAATAACGCAATTCACGCCGGCGTCCGCAATTCCCGTCCCCACGCCGAGGCTGCATCAGCGAACATCGCCACATCGACGCCGGTCGCCAGATAGCGGACGCCGCAGGCGCGCCAGCGGGCGGCGCTGCGGGGGTTGTCGGAAAAAATGCCGACGGCGCGATGTGTGGCGGCGCAGCGTTGGGACGATATCCGAGTTCGCGGGCCGCGGCCTGGACCCGCTCGACGGTGTCGGGCGCGTGCAGGTGCGCCTTTGCCCCCAGGGCCCGACTGGCGGTCTGATGGGTTCCCCCGGCGAGGCGGGCAACCTGGGCGAGAGTCACTTTGGGCAGGTGCGCGTATTGCTATGTGCACGTGCGCATTGCGTGAGCTATCTGCAGATTGGTCTTGGTCTTGTTGCCTGAGGTCTTTGTCCGAGGTCCGAGGTCCGAGGTCGGGTCCTCTGGGGGGTGAATGGGGTTTGCGCACCCCGTGGTGCGGGACAATGGGATCGCTGGGCTCGTGCTTCCGCTGGGCGGGCATGGGGGCACGCTGCGAGCCATGCTAACGCTGACTCGCCGCTTTGGATTTTCTGCCGCCCATCGGCTGCACAGCACCGCCCTGGATGCCTCGGGCAATGCCTGCACCTATGGCCTGTGTGAAAACATTCACGGCCACAATTATCGCCTGGAAGTCACCGTCACCGGGGCCGTCGATGCCAAGACTGGATTCTTTTGCAATGTCTTGGAATTGACCGCGATCGTGAAGGACTTGGTGGTCGACCAGTGTGAACACCGCCTGCTCAACGATCTGCCGCTGTTTGCCGACACCATCACCACCATGGAAGGACTCAGCCAGCGCATCTACGCAACGTTAGAGCCCGCGCTGGCGGCAAAAGGTATGAGGTTGACCGAATTATTGCTCGGCGAAACCGACGAACACTGGGTCCGCATCCGCCGCGATTGAGTGGATTTTACCGATCCCCATCGCGGGCGTCGAGGTCAGGCCGCTGTTTCCGGCTCCGTCGCTAACAGCTGATCCAAGCGGGTCGAACGCAATAGCCGCTGGTTGGCCGGGTTGACGTGACGGAGTAAAAAAGTCACGTCGCGTTTTTGGCAATGCACATGCAGGGCGACCAGATTAGCCAGACCGGGGCTGTGTAGCAGATCAATAAAGGCGAGATCGAGAATGAGTCGGCGGTCGCCTGCCTGGATTTGTTCCTGAACCAAGCGGGAAAAAGAAAAATCCGCCCAGACGTGGTCAAGGACCACGGTGCAGATCAGGTCGCCGGTTTCCGTACGGACAACATCCATGGCTGGGCACGCTAGCGACCTGGATGGGTGGCATCTACCACAACTCGGGGTGCGACGAGTCGGGTTACGCTGGGGGCCAGCCTGGTGGCGGTGGTACGGACAGGCGCCATTCTCAAGGGGTGCCCACGCCGGATTACGCCCTCGACGATGCCGCTCTGCTCGCCCGTTGCCGTCGCGACGCGATGCGCAGTGGCGGCCCCGGTGGCCAGCACATGCAAAAAACTGCCTCGGCGGTGCGCTTGGTCCATACCGCCAGCGGCGTTGAAGCGAGCTGCGCCGATGAACGCGACCGCAGTCGCAACGAAGCGCTCGCCCTGCGCCATCTGCGCCTGCGTCTGGCCCTGACCCTGCGCGGACAGGCCGATCCGGCTTGGCTTGCGCCGTTTCGCCAGGGGCGTCGTCTGACCCTGCGCGATCGTTCGCCGTCGTATCCGTTGGCGGTCGCGGTGGTGATGGATGCCTTGGCCCAGGCCCAGGGCAGCCCCGCGGTTGCAGCGGAAAGCCTTGATCTGTCGACCAGCCAAGTGGTGCGCTTGTTGGCCGCAGATAAGGAAGTGCTCGCAGTGGCCAACCGCCTACGCGCCGAATATGGTCATGGAGCACTCCATGGCTGAATTCGCCATTGCTGTTGGTAGTAATCGCGGAGACCGCCAAGCAACGCTGGATACCGCTGCAATGCAGCTTACTGCCAGCAGGGATATTGCTCTGCGTGCGCGGAGTGCGGTTTATGAAACTGCTCCGGTGGGCGGACCCTTGGCGCAGGGAGCATTTTTCAACGCGGCTTGGATCATCGCGACGGATCTCGGCCCGCATCAGATTCTGCATCGCCTGCAAGGAATCGAACACGCCCTGGGCCGGACGCGCACCATCGTCTGGGGTCCGCGCACCATCGATCTGGATCTGGTTCTGGCTCGCGACGGTCAGGTGATCACCAGCGGGGTCCTGACCCTGCCGCATCCACGCCTGCATGTGCGGAGCTTCGTTCTTGAACCGCTGGCAGCGATTGCAGGTGGCTGGCGGCATCCGCTGTTGGGACGGACCATTGCGCAGCTATGGGCAGCCTGGAAGTCCGCAGATTTCTCTGCCTAATGCTGCGACCCCGGCGCATATACAAGGAAGCCGTGCGTAAGCTCCATTTTCTTTGGGATCATTCCCGATGACCGGGGAGTCTCCTTCGACGCGTGTCCGTCAGGGCCTAGTCCTGTTATTGATGCGCGAGCAGGCCTTCATCCAGGCCTACGCGTTCGCGATCGTGCGCGATCACCACTTGGCCGAGGATGTTTATCAGGAAGTGGCGCTGATTCTGGCTCAGGAATGGGATACGATCCCTACCGATGCCCCGCGTCCGTGGTTGAAGGAGATGGTTCGGCGCAAAGCCCTGGAGGCCGCGCGCAAGGCGCGGCGGCATGTCCTGCTGGGGCCGGAGACTTTATTGGCGTTGGCAGACGCCTTCGATCCGCAAACGCAAACCGCTCCCGGCGATGATTCGCTGCGAAGAGCAGGCAGCAATTCACCACCCCATTTTTCTACCCCGGTGATAATGACGGCACCATGCAGCGCACGTGGCTGATCACCCCAGGGACGTACACGATTGAGGTCCAGGGCTTTGCGGACGAACAGGGACGGCAGACGCTGGGCGATCGTTTCCAAGCAACCTTGGTCGTGACTGCGGGTGATTGAAGCTCATTCCGGCTGCGGGGAATAGGGTCTCCCTACGGGGTCTGGCGCCGAGCAATGCACCCAGGCTTTGCTCACGCTTTATGGCTCGAGCAATTTCTTGACCGCGGTGCGCAAGACGTGGGCGGTGGGCAGTTCGGTGAACTGAAAGCCGCGGATGCTGAATGCGGGTTGGGTCAGCAGGGGGGCGATGGCAGTGGTTTTGGCGACGCTGCGTTCGACCCCCAGCAGCAGGCGCGCGGCGGGCCACGCCGCGACTTGGCACAGCCGACGTTCCAGCGCACGGGCGTGCCAGCGATGGAATAATTCAATACGGACGAGGGTGCCGTCGATGGTGGCCTGGAGATCGGGCACGATCAATTCGCCATCGGCCGCCGGGATGATCTGGGGTTCCTGAAATTGCCAGCCGAGTTCACCCAGGCGCGTGGTCAAATCGCGTAATTCGCTGGGCACGTGGCCAAGAAAAGCAGTGTCGCCAATAAGGCCATCGGCGCTGGATAGGCCAAGTTTTACGGGGCGCTGGCCACGTTCGAGAATAATGTCTGCGTGGGCTGACCAATCTTTGGCACAGGCCAGGGCGGGCAGCCATTGCGCCAGATTCAGGCCATACCGGGTGCCTTGATCCAAGACCGCGTCCGGGCCGCCGATGACCAGGGCCAGATCACTGCCGTCATCGCCGCCAATTCTGGCCAACAGGCGGCGCCAGCGCAGCGCGGTCAATAAACGACGGCGCAGGCCGATGTCGGCATCGCGGATAGTGACCGTCAATTCGCGCGCGCGCAGGATCAGGCCCTGGGCCAGGGCGAGATTATACGCCGCGAGCAAAGCAGGCACGGTCAGGGTTGGCGCGGTGGTCAACACCGCCTGATCGGTGAGATCGGCGTAGAGGCCGTCAGCCAAGGCGGATGCCTCCAGGCCGACCTGGGCGGCGATGGCGCCCTGATGATCGCTGGCCAGGACAGCGGGTGCCCTTAAGGCCGCCGCAGAGGCGGTAAAAGCCCGTTCGCGCAGTTCGACGCAGGATTCGGCTTCGGTAAAAGTGCAGCGGTCGAGCAGCAATTTCTGTAATCCCCGCGCCACCGGCAGCGAACGGCTGCGATGTAAAATCGGCGCGGCACCGTCTTCTAATTCGCCGCGGCGCTGACCAACGCCATCGCGCCAATAGGCAATGAGATCCTCGGCCAGGGTGACGATGGCCGGAGTGGCCTTGAGCCAGGTTGGCTTGACCTGGCCGTCGACGGTGCGGAAGCGCAGGAGATCGCGGGTCAGCATTCGAGTTCCTCCTGCTGCTCGCCGCCAAAGGCGAGGTGCCGCCGCCGGCGCTCCGAGGTGTAGGCCTCCGCAGTGCCGGCAGAAAGAATTTCGTACAATACTGCAACCTTGCCCGCCTGTGGGCGCAGAATGCGACCCAGGCGCTGCACGTGTTCGCGCACGCTGCCGGACCCGCTGACGATGATGCCAACGGCGGCCTCGGGCACGTCGACGCCTTCGTTGAGCACTTTCGAGGTCACCAGCACCGGCCACGATCCGTCGCGGAAACGTGCGAGCATGTTTTTGCGCTCGGGCCCTTTGGTGTGGTGGGTCAGCACAGGCAGGATGAAAGCCCGGCCAATGGCGTAGGCGGTGTCATTGTCATCGGTGAAGATCAGGGAGCGTTCGCCCGCATGATCATGCAGCAGTTCCCACACGGCGCGGAGTTTTCCCCGGCCCGAACGCATAATTCGGCGTTGTTCGCGATAGGCGCGCAGCACGGCGCGGCCTTCATGGTCGCGACTGGCGGCGGCGATAAAGCGGGCCCAGCCATCGGGGGCGGAAAAGGAAATATTCGACCGGCGCACGAAGGCGAGATATTCGGCGCGGTTGCTGGCGTAGATTTCCTGTTCGTCGGCGTCGAGGGGGGCCTCGATGGTTTCGACCTGATAGCTGGCGAGAAAAGTCCCTTCGAGTTCGGTGATATGCGTGCGATGGACGATGGGTCCAAGCAATTCATCCAGGCGTTGTTCCAAGCCATCGGCGCGTTCCGGGGTCGCAGTCAGACCGAGTCGAAATGGAGCCAGGCAAGCGTCAGCGGCGCCGCTGGTGATACCCGCGGGCAGGTGGTGGCATTCATCACAAATCAGCAGGCCAAAGCGGTTGCCATGAAACGGCATGATCAAAATGGCGCTGTCGTAGGTCGACACCGTGATGTCCTGCAGGTCTTTTTCACCGCCGCCGTATTGCCCGATCGGCACGCCGAGGCGCTCAGTCAGGTCTTTGGCCCACTGATGGACCAGATCGATGGTCGGGGCCAAAATCAGAGCGGAACGCTGGCAGGCGAGAATGGCCTTGAGGGCGACGTAGCTTTTTCCCGCCCCGGTGGGCAGAACGACCACGCCGCGACGCCGCGCGGCCTGCCACGCCGCCAGCGACTCCTCTTGATAGCCACGCAGAGGGCGGGCGCCGTGTTCGCGCAGTTCGAGTTCGCCGTACTGTTTGGCTTGATCGTCGTAGGGCAGCTTGGCGGCATGCAGGCGGCGCAGGATCTCGGCGTAGTTGCGGGCGACGGCGCGGTGCATGGCGATGCGGCTGTCGGCAACGACCAAGCCCTCGAGCAGGGGGGCGAGATCGCCCAGGCCAGCTACGGTCAGGGTGCCTTCAACAAAGCGGACGGTGATCACGGGGCGGCATCGTCGCGGGAAAGGCTTCGCGGCCAAGTCATGCGTGCGGTGAGGGGACTTGGGCTGGGCCCACCCAGCGCCTGCATAGCTGAGATCCTCGGGCTCTGCGCAAGTCACATCCCCACCGCAGGATAGTTTTTGCGGCTGGCATGCGGGAGCGGACCCGCTATCGCTACTTCCCTTCCGCGCACGATCGGGCCCCATGACAGACGAACCCGCCAAGACTGATCCACCTGCTGTTGCCGCTCCACGCGGTAAAGCCTTTTCGGTACGCGCCTTGGTGACGGGCTTCGTGCTGGTGCTGGTGCTCGCGGCGGTGACGCCGATGAACGATTGGCTGCTCAAAAATACCTATATGTACAGTCAGCACCTGGCTATCGGGGTGTTTCTGTTCGTGGTGGCGATGGGCGTGGTGGTCAATCCGATTTTAGGCCGACTGCGTTTCCGCTCCGGTGAAATGCTGGTGATTATCGGCATGCTTCTGGTTTTGGGTGGCGTCGCGTCGAGCGGGCTCAGCCGAACGTTCCCACCTGTGATCGCCGGCCCGGCCAAGGTGCTGCCTGGGTCGACTGAATTGGCGTCGTTCATCGGTGAGAACGGCGTCGTGCAACTGCCCGAGGGGCCGTATATCGGCATGCCGGGGCAAAAATTGCCGGACATCAATGATCCGGAATACCGCTACGTCATCGAGGGTTTCCATCAGGGGCTGGGCTCCAAGTATCCGTCGGTATCTCACCGTGCCACCGTGACCTATCGGGATACGGCCGGGGTCGAGCATACCCAGGTCGCCATGGCTGGCGGCAGTGGCGGACAAGGAGAAGTACTGGATTTAGACAGCCCGATGGGGCGCGCCTTGTTGGGTCAGCGCGCCGGGAGCGAGATACCCTGGGATGGCGGCACCGTGAGCGTGCTCAGCGTCGAAGCCCCTGGCATTCCGTGGGGGATCTGGGGTCGTGCGCTGTTGGTGTGGCTACCTCTCCTCGGCTCGGCGATCGTGTGTTTCCTCGCCATGGCGGCGTTGGTGCGCCATCAGTGGATACATAACGAACGGCTGACCTACCCGATTGCCAACGTCATCGTTGAATTCGTGCAAGACCCGTTACCGGGGAAGCGCTTTTCTCCGGTCTTCTGTCAACGCGCCTTTTGGGTCGCGTTTGGGGTGGTGTCGGCGTGGCTGCTGTCGCATCCGCTCAACGAATTGGGACTGCTACCCTTCAAGGTGCCGGTGACGATCCCGCTGGGCAATTCATTCGACACGGCGCCGTACAACCTGGGCTTCGCAGGTTGGGCGTATTTCAATCCTACGATTTTCTTCAGCATTGTCGGCATCGCCTTCTTCCTGCCCGCCGACATCAGCTTTAGCGTGTGGTTTTGCTTTATTTTCAGCAATGTGATCTACGCCTTTCTGCAGCAGCGCGGTGTTGCGGTCGAAGTCGACATGCCCTCTAAAGTCAGCATGGGCGGCTGGTTTGTCGAATGCGTGCTGATTGTGTGGATCGGGCGGACCTATTATTGGCGCCTGCTTAAAGCGGCATTCATGCCCACGACCGATCCCATGTTGCGCGAAATGCGGCCCTTTACTTGGGCCTTTTTGCTCAGCGCGGCTGGGTTGGTTATCGCCATGACCGCCCTGGGCGCCTTGTTTTCACATGCGTGCATTGCGGCCTTGTGCTATCTGGGTATCGGCCTGGTGCTGGGTCGACTGGTGGCCGAGGCTGGTATTCCCTTCATGCAGACCCCAATGATGTGGAATGTCAGTGGCCTGATCTATTCTATTACCGGATTTGCCGCACCGATGGCGGCGATGATTCCGCTGACCATGCTTGCTCAGACCTTGAGCGCGGATCCGCGCGAACACTTGATCCCTTTTGCCACCAACGCCGAATATCTGGGCGAGAAAGCCGGCGTACGGCGATTGCCGTGGACCGGTATTTTGCTCCTGGTGGTGGCCATCGGAGTCCTGATTTCCGGCGGATCCATGCTGTGGTGCGCCTATGCCAATGACGGACATCAGAATCTCGATACGTGGTGGCGCGTTGGGCCGCTGAATGGCAGCCTGGTCCCGGTCGCTAATGCCGGTGCTGGGGTTAATCCGATCTCGGAAGGGACGTACTGGGGCTACGCCGTTGGCGCGGCAACCACCGCGGGCCTAGGTGTCGCGCGCCTGGTCTGGGCGTGGTGGCCGGTGCATCCGATCGGCTTTCTGGTCTTGGCGAGCTACCCGGTGTACAGGATCTGGTTCAGTTTCTTCTTGGGCTGGCTGATCAAGGTGTTGGTCATGCGCTACGGCGGCATGAAGCTGTATGGTCGCTTGAAACCAGCGGCGATGGGATTGATCGCTGGTGAGGCAGTGTTGACCGGGATATTCCTGGTCATCGGTCTGCTCGCCGGCCTTTTCTTCGATTATAAATTACCCTTCAATGCGCGGTTCCTGCCCGGCTGACGAGCGTGCTTGCTGGGTATGAAAGCTGGGTGTGAAAGCCGGGTGTGTCAGCGCAAAGTGACCGCCGCCGCCAGCGTGTCCTGGGGAATGGAGTCAGGGCCGCGACGCTGGACGGGGTTATGACCCTGCGGGCGTTGATTCTCGGTCTGATTCTCGCCGCCGGGCTTGCCGCGGTGGTGCCGGTCAATGACTGGTATTTCCGCAACACCTTCTTTTACAGCCAGCATCTGCCTATCGGCGTGCTGCTGTTGGTGGTGCTGTTCACGGTGGTCGTCAATCCGATCTTGGGCCGCCGGCGCCTGGTGCGCAATGAATTGTTGGTCATTACCGGCATGTTGCTGGTCTTGGGAGGGGTCGCCTCCAGTGGTTTGAATCGGATTCTCGCCACCACCATGAGTGGGCCGGCGCGCAAACTTTCCACCGGTGCGGACTTGCAAGCGTATGTGAACGATGATGGCAGCCTGGCCTTGCCGCGTGGTCCCTATGTTGGCCTGGAATCCGGGCGTCAGCCCGCCGCGCAGGATGCGGAATTCCACTATGTCGTGGATGGCTTCTGGCTCGGGCTGCAAGGCGGCGATGCCAGTGTGGGTCACCGCAGTGGAGTGGAGTGGCGCGATCGGGATGGGCGTCATTATCGCCAAGAGGCGCGCGTCGGCGCAGCGACTTCCGATTTTCTCGATCTCGATGGCGACCCTGGGCGCGATCTGCGCGGCCACCGGGCGGGCGACGCGGTGAATACCCCGCAGGGCCGAATGGAAATTCTGGCGGTGCAGGCGCCGCCCATTCCGTGGGCGGTGTGGGGCGTGGCCTGGTTGCATTGGTTGCCGATCATTCTGCCGGGCTTGGTTGGATTTCTTGCCCTGGGTGCCCTGGTGCGCAAGCAATGGCTGCAGCATGAACGACTGCCCTATCCGATCGCGGGAGTCATCGCCGATTATCTCGCTGATCCGGAACCCGGCCAACGCTGGGCGCCTATTTTTCGTCAGCGAGCATTTTGGGTCGCCTTCAGCGCCGTGGTCGTCGTGCTGCTCAGCCAATTGTTGGCGGCATTTTCCTGGAATCCACTCCCCATTCGCACCACGGTGGAATTGACCGAGCCCTTTCGCGGGCAGCCGTGGACGCAGGTGTGGAATCACGGTGCCTTATTCACGTGGCGCATTTATTTCAGCATTATCGCCCTGACGTTTCTGCTGCCCCCGGCGCTGGGTTTCAGCCTGTGGTCTGGCTTCGTGGTGACCTGTGTGGTCCCTGCTTTCCTCGCCATGCAAGGTTTTTCCGTGGGCTGGAGCGAGCCATCGCAAACCGCTGTCGGTGGCTACGCCGTGATGTGCCTGCTGATCGTGTGGATCGGCCGCCATTTCTATCTGCGCGTGCTGGCGACGGCATTGGGAATGCGCCGTGATCCCACCCTGCGTGAAGAAGTGGTGTACGCTTGGGCCCTGGTCGTAGGGATTGTCGGCATGGTCGGCGGCATGGTCTGGTATGGTGCCTATGTCCACCATGCCTTGATTGCGACCGCGGTATATCTCGGTACCGGTCTGGTATTGGCGCGTTTTGTCGCCGAGGCGGGCATTCCCTATATCAATTCGCCGACGTGGTGGACCAGTGGCCCAGTGATTTATTCCCTGACCGGCTTTGCCGCGCCGCTTGCCGCCCTGGTGCCCTTGGGGATGCTGGCGCAGACCTTATGTGCGGATCCGCGCGAACATGTGATCGGTTTCGCCGTCAATGCCGAGGCCCTCGGTGAACGCGCCGGAGCCGCACGTCTTCCGTTAACCGGCGTCTTTTTATTGGTGACGGCGGGCGGGGCGGTGATCGCCCTCGCCGCGATGCTGGTGATCGGGTATCGCGGAGGCGCAATGACTTCGATCGATGATTTCTGGCACCACGCCCTGATGGGTGGGCTAGGCGGACCAGCCCAGGCTGCCGAAGGTGGCGATCCCACCGGCGGTGGCCGGGTGTATTGGTGTTACGCTCTGGGTGCCGTGATGACTGCTGCCCTGGGCTTGGCTCGCTTAGCGTGGGCGTGGTGGCCGCTGCATCCGATTGGTCTGCTCCTCGCACCAACTTGGGCGACGTCGATGATTTGGTTCAGCTTTTTCCTCGGCTGGATCTGGAAGGCCGCGTTGACGCGCTACGGCGGCATCGGCATGTATCGTCGCTGCCGGCCGATCGCCTTGGGCCTTATTGCTGGCGAAGCCGCCATGGTCGGGCTGACCCTACTTATCGGCCTGATCGCCCGATTCTGCGATTATGACCTGCCGATGATGCCGAAGTTTTTGCCGTGGTAAATGGCCATAATGCTGGTTCTATTTTTTCACTGCTTTATGATGAATGACGCGACGCCCACTGCGCGGCGCGGCGTTCGGCGATCAGGACATGATAGCCATCGCGTTCGCTGACCGTGCAGCCGCCAAAAACGGCACGTAGCTGCGCTTCGTACCAGTCGCGGCGCTTGACCACCAGGGCGAATTTGCCGCCGATGCGCAGGCGATTGAAGCCTTTGCGGATGAAGCGCTTGGGTACCGCGAAATCGACGTGATAGGGGGGATTGCACAGGATCCAGGTAAACCCGGCCGCATCGACATCGGTGAAGCCGTCGGCTTCGATGATGGTTATGCCGGGGACTTGGTTGCGCGCGGCATTGGTCACGGCCAGGGCGATGGCGTCAGGATCGCGGTCAATCATCACCACATTTTCGGCAGGGATTTGTTTTGCGGCCCAAATACCGACCGGCCCATAGCCGCAGCCCAGATCGCACAGGCGGTCGTCAGCAGTCAGCTGGATGGATTCGAGTAGGAAGCGGGTTCCGGCATCCAGGGCTCGCGGCGAAAATAGCTGCGGCGCGGTTTCGAGTTCCAGTTGGACCGGACCAACTTCGACGGTGATGAGCATGGCCATGCAGCGCGCACCATGGGCCCACCTGTTCCGGGCGCAATGTCGGTCGCTCAGCGGGTCAGGAGCGTATAGAGACGATTGTGCGGCAGGGTGACGATGGTCTGGGCTTTCTCAAAGCGGACCGCGGCGTCCTCCACCGGATAGCCGTGGGCATCCAGGGCGGTGGCACGGAACTGTCCGGGAATGGTCACTGTTGCGGAAATATCCCGGACATTGATCGGGGCTTGGCCAAGATCGGTGATTACCCCTTTGTCGGCCGTGAAGCCATAGAAACGCTCTTCGCTAAAGGCTTGAATCAGAATCCGTTTTGATTGCGCGAGCGAAACCCCATCCAGAGCAACTGCCCAAACGGACCCGTACTCCAGGTCCGAGTGAATGGTCACCGTGCGCAAGGTGAGGGGCCCCGCTTGGCGCAGATACCCGCTGGCCCCTTGGCTTGCGGGTGCATCGATAGTGAGCAGCCCGTGCCCCCAATCCCAGCGCAGTTCCTGCGTAGAGCTATTCACGACCTGCTTGGTGCGGTCGATGAAGGGAGCGAGATCCGTGACGATGGGCGTGGCGGCGAGGTCCAGCGTGCGTTCGACCCGACCGACAAAAAAGGCGAGGGGGTCGCACGCGCCAGCATCTGAACTTCGTGTGCCAGCAAGGCGGAAATCGCTGCTCGCTCCTTCGCCAAGCCCCGTGCCATCGAGATCCCACAACTCCTTTTCGCTCAGGCGCTGGCGGACCACCGTTTTTCCAGTTTGGATCAAACCCAGGCGATATGATAGCGCAGCTGCTGGAAAGAGCCCCGCTTGGCCTGGCATCATCAAGGCCCATTTCGACCCACCGCTCGATTCCCATTGGCCGCTGTGCGTGGCAAACAGGCACAGCCCATCCACATCCTGTAAAGCGGCGTACGCCGACAGCACCATGGTGGAATCAGCCACGAAGCGATTCGGGCGGTTCCAGGCGATTTCGCTGATGAGCTGGGGAAAGTCGGTCCATTGATTGACTTTGATCGGTAGTTCTTCTGGAAATTTTAAGGCGCAGCGATCCACATAGGCATGCCCAAGCCGAACCGAATAATTGGCGCCGTCGCCGCTGTGCGTGCCGCCGAAATAGCCATGGCGGTCCAGGGCATCCGTGGCGGTATAGCTCCACCGTTCGAGAGCTCCTAAAGAACCAGGATCGGCGGTGATCCAATTACTGGCAACGACGCAGCCGCGATACTTCAGCTCGGCGCGTAGAAAATCGCGCATCTGGCGATAAAAATCGAATTGAGTTTCGGCATAAAACCGGGCCTGGGCTTTGGCGCGTGCCTGTTTGCCGGGGCTGGATTTGCCCAGAGCATCGCTGGTCAGATGCCAGGGGTCGTACAGGCCCAGACGGCCATCACGGTCATCGGGACGGCGTTCGCTCTGCCAGGCTGTGGCCGCCTGCGCTAACGAACCATACTGTTTTTGGGCCCATTGGGCGAAACGTTGTTCGATCAGCGCCCACGCCGGAGCACCGACATTTTCGGCAGTGAAGGTCCAGAAGAGCAGCGAATCCTCATTGATAATTTCGAATAAGGCCACGGCCGGCTCTTCAGCCAAGGATTTTCCGATGCGTGGATCAGGAGTGGTCAGGATGGTCCGTACCCACGCGCGATACAATTCCTGCATGTGCGGTTCGAAAAATAGGCGGCCAAAAGGATGTTTGCTTTTTGCCGTATCGGATCCGCTTAGACCATCGCTTGGCGTCATCTGCATCCACAGCGGGAAAAACGTCGACAGTTCGCTGTAGATGCCGTGCTTTTTCAGCGCCTGCACCGTATAGTGGAGCTTCCTCAGTTGAACAGGAGAGATCGCGGCGGGCTCCGTCCCGGCGCGATCGACCAGGGAGCCATGCATACGAACCAGATTTACCCCGAGCTTGGCCATGCGCGCAGCGAAATAATCGATGGCGGCTTCGTCCTGTTCGAGCAGAGCCGGCCCGGTGTTTACTCCCCAGAAGCGGATCGGTTTGCCTGCGCCGGTGCGGAAGGTCGCGCCATGGCGGGTGATAAACCCACTTTCCCCGGCAACCGCTTCATTCAAGGTGCGCAAGTCGAGTGCGGCGTCTGAGCGAAAGGGGTCCGGCTCGGGCTCGAACGCCCACCACCCGTTGGCGGCAAGGCCATACGACTCGCCCGGTTTTAATTTTCCGCGGGGGGTGAAGGGCGCTGTGCTCAGGACGAAGCAATCGAAACAGGCGACCGCGTCTTCGCCAGCGGCGGCTAATAATTCGACCTGGAAGCGGTGCGCTCCAGCGGTCAATTCAACCTGGCCCAAGCTGACCCAATTAGCGACAACATGCGTGGCGAGTTCATAGCTGTCGAGCAGTCCGCGATCCTGACCGCAGGTCTGCCAGGCACCGTCATCGAAACGCCAACGAAAGGGGCCGTGTTTCCAGAACATGCGGCCATGAAAATGCCAGCGTCCGTCGCGCGGCAGGTTTACCTGCCATTCTGCCCGCACCGGATCGGCGCCACGTTTCCCCCCAGTATGCAACCAATCGCCGCCACTCAGGCCCGCCGCCTTGGCGCCGAACCAGGTTACCGGAAAAGCCGTGTTGGTGAAGGTGTGCGCCGTTGCCGTTTCGCCTTCCCACCACACGACCTCGTCCGTTTGCGCCGAGAGGTGCCCTGCCCAGACCGCGAGAAGGAAAAGCGCGCCGAGAGTATACCGCATACCTCTACCGTACCTGGCAAAGCAGGCAGGAAACCTTGGATTGGTTGGCCCTGGCTTGCGGTGTCAGGGTCGCGATCCACCATGCGCCTACCATGTCCGTCCGCCCCGTTGATCTCGTCGCCCGCTTCGGCAGCCCCTTATACGTTTATGATCTGGATCTGGTCCGTGCGCGGGCTCGGGCCTTGAAGGCGGCGATAAGTCATCGTCCATTTCAGCCACTGTATGCGATCAAGGCTAATCCCTGTCCCGCCGTCGCGGCAGCCATCGTCGGCGAAGGCTTCGGCATCGATGCGGTCAGTCCGGGCGAAGTCGCCATGGCGCTGCGCCTGGGGGTCAAGCCCGAGTTGGTGCTGTACACCGAAAATAATATGGACGACGGCGAACAGGCCGAAGCGGTCGCCCAAGGCGTACTGATCACCTGCGGCAGTTTATCGCGTTTGGAAAGCCTGGGACGTGCGGGCGCGTCGACCTGCGCCGTCCGTTTCAACCCAGACATTGGCGCCGGCGCGCATGAAAAGATATGCACTGCGGGCCCGCTGACCAAATTTGGCGTCCATCATAGCGAGATCGACGCCGTCCTGCGCGTCGAACAGGCCACGGGTATTCGGGTCGTCGGTTGTCATATGCATATCGGTTCGGGCATTCTTGATGCGGATGTCTATGTCCGCGCCATGGCAGTGATTCTGTCCGTCGCGGAAAAATTGCCGCATCTGCGCTTTATCGACTTCGGCGGCGGCATCGGCATTCCCTATCGCGCCGATCAGGAACCGATGGATCTCGCCCGCCTGGGCAAAGAGGCCTCGCGCCTCATGGCCGGCGTCTGCGAACGCATCGGCCGTAGCATTGAACTTCGCCTGGAACCGGGTCGCTTTTTGGTCGCCGAAGCGGGCACCTTGTACACCACCGTCACCTCGGTGAAGACCAATCCCGACAGTGGCCGCACCTTTGTTGGCTGCGACACCGGCTTCAATCATCTCATCCGTCCGGCGATGTACGACGCCTACCACCGCATCGAAAATGTCTCGAACCCGCACGGCGTCGCGACCAAAGTCGACGTGGTCGGCAACATCTGCGAAAGCGGCGATTTATTCGCCCGCGACCGCGTTCTTCCCGAAGCCAGCCCCGGCGATCTGTTCGCTCTACGCGACACCGGCGCCTACGGCTTTGCCATGGCCTCAACCTATAATTTACGACCACTCCCTGCCGAAGTCGTCATCGAAGGCGGCGTGGCACGCCTGGTGCGCGAACGGCAGCGGATGACGGATTTGTTGAATGCTTGGCGTTGGTAAATTCTTGAGTGTGGATCATTGCCACTTGGTCCTGCGTCCTGCGTCCTGCGTCTTTGCAAGTCCGAAGTTCGAAGTCCTCGCAATTTTCGCGGTGTCATTATTTCACACCGCACTTCACCAGGAAGTCACCGTAGCATCCAGCAGTAGGGCCGGTCTCCATACCGCCGACTTCAGTCGGCAGGGGGGTGACGTGGTCCGGAGCAATGTTGCATAAGAACTTCTGCGTCCGAAGTCCTCGCAGTCCGAGGTCCGTTGATTGCACCTTTTTCGAAAGTATTGAGTTTAGGATTGATGACCTGAAATGCAGTACATTCCTGGTCACATCTCAATTCCAAGAAAAAATGAGTCGATCGGGAATTCTCGTAAACACCAATTGCCCCCACGTTAAGCGAATCCACTGCCTGAAGACTTCGGGACCTCGGACATAGGACTTCGGACCTGCGAAGACGCAGGACCCAGGACGCAGGACGCAGGACCAAGTGGCAATCAACCCAGTGGCAATGCCCCAAGCGGATCTGCAATCCCCGCCTCCGCAAACCCCTTCGCCCGCAGTACACAAGCCGGGCACGTGCCGCAGGGCGGGATCTGGCCGTTGTAACAGGTGTGGCTCTGCCGCAATAAATCTAGGTGGCCGAGGTCGCGCAGCATGATGACGGTTTCGGCTTTGGTCAGGTACATCAGCGGGGTGTGCAGATTGATGGGGAAATCGATGCCGGCGCGTAAGGCTGCTTCGAGGGCGACCATGGTGTCGGCGCGGCAATCGGGGTAGCCGCTGTAATCGGTCTGGCAGACGCCGGTGACGATGTCGGTGATGCCACGCTGCCAGGCAAAGGCGGCGGCGAGGGTCAAAAAGACCAGGTTGCGGCCGGGGACGAAGGTATTGGGTAATCCCGTTTCTAGATCGACGGCGGTTTCGACCGCGGTGGTTCCGGTCAGGGAATTGCCGCCCAGGGCACTGAAGCTATCGCAGGGGATGACGGTCTGGGTGACGCCGGCGGCAGCGGCGATCCGAGCTGCCGCGGCCAATTCCACGTGGTGGCGCTGGCCGTAATCAAAGGTGACGCATTCGATGCGCTGGTAGCGTTCCAACGCCCAAGCCAGGCAGGTGGTGCTATCTTGGCCGCCCGACAACAGGACGACGGCGGCATGCGGAGTGACGCGGCGCATGCCGCATCGTCAGCCTCATTCGGCCGGTGACAACCGGGCGAGTGTCCGCGCATCGACCACACTGCGGCTGGTGCGGCGACCGTCTCGGCTCTGCACGCGCAGGTGGCGGACACGGCCCTCTAACAGGCGGCGGTTGATGGTCTGCATGAGGGCGATGGCATCGAGGTGGAGGGCGCTGGTTGTCATGGTCTGGGTGAGCATGGCGCCCAAGACCAAGAGCCGATGAAGACCAGGGGAAGGTTCGGGTGCAGCCCAGAGCCGGCGAACCTCAGGGGAGCTTCATCAGCACGACGGCCGCCGCGCCAAACGAATCCGCGTTCGCGGCAGCTTCGTCCCAATAGAACACTTCCGCATTGAGGCGCACCTGCGGATGCGGTCGGGTCAGGATGGCGACGGCGTATTCCATGATCTCGTTGTCCTTGGCCGCAAAGCCACGCTCGACGTAGTCAAGCATGACCGTGAGCGAAGCAGTTCCGGGCAAAAACGTATAATTGGCCATGGCCAGGGCGACCAAGTCGTTGCCGTAACGATCGCCGTCGACATTGAGGTCCGGGTGGCGATGGATCTGACATTCAAAGGCAAAGAACCAGCCGGCATCCAGCCAGCGGTTGAGATGATAATTGACTTCCAGGGCATACGCGTCGTCGGAGCCACCCTGGCCGTTCAGGGTCGATTTCGGGTCAAACCCGACCCCGACTTCAAGCCGGCCCAGGTTCGGCACGGTCCAGGTTACGCAGCCGCCGACGGCTTTATCCAAGGCAGTCGAATCAGGGCCGTTGCCAAGCAGATCATCGGCAATATGGAATTCCGCGGTCCACGTCCGATCCGCATTGGCGGCGATGATGCCGATGCCGTCGGACACAAAGGGACGTTGCGGTCCCAAGCTGTGATTCTTCACATTCCAATCCCAGGCGGCGGAATGGTTGACGCGGAATAATTCCTGGGTGTGGAATCCTTCCCAGGCCAGCCAGGTGGTCTGCGAGCGACCCGCGCGCACGGTTAGGATCTCGGTGGCCTGCCAATCGATGAAGGCCTGTTCGAGCAGGACATGATCATTATCGAACTGAGTTTTATTCGAGACGATCACATCGCTGCGCAAGGTGAACGCATCGATCGAATACCGCAGCTGCAGACCCAGGTTGGCGGGAAAGGCAATGGCGGTTTCGTCATCCCCAGACGCAGTCAGATTGCGCGGATGGTTGCCCTGACGCTGATCGACCTTGGTAAAGGCTTCGACATAGCCATCAAGAAAGAGGCCATCAGGGCCCAACTCAACGGCGGTCAGACCGGCACAAGCCAGGAACGGAACCAGGGGCAGTATGGAATGGACGCGCATGCGCCATCTTGTCCCGGGCTCACAGGTCGGCAATCCGGGAATGACCGATTTATGACGGTTCCATCGACCTGGATCTGCTCACCTCACGGGTGCGGCGTCTTCCTGGGCTTTCCAGAGGCCAGACTCCTTGATCAGCTCGATCAATTCGTCGCGCGCCTGATCACAGGGCAGATTGCGCCGCACCACGGTTTTACCGCGATACAGGTCGATTTTTCCTGGTCCGCTGCCGACGTAACCGAAGTCGGCGTCGGCCATCTCGCCGGGGCCATTCACGATGCAGCCCATGATGGCGATGGTGACGCCATCGAGATGCGCGGTGGCGGCCTTGATGTGAGCGGTGACCTCCATGAGGTCAAATTGGGTGCGTCCACAACTGGGGCAGGCGACGTAGTCGGCGCGAGTCACCCGGGCCTTGGTCGCTTGCAGCAGGCTGAAGGCGAGACGGCGCGGTTGCGCGGCGGCGGGTAGATAGACCGCATCGCCGATACCGTCGATCAGCAAGGCCCCGGCGATGGCAGCGATGTGCAGGTCGTCGGCAACAAAAGGCAGCGCAAGAACAATGGGCTGGCGTTTGCCGGTGCCGGATGCGCTGCGTTCGGCGGCGGTGAAATCCGCTTCGATAGTTGCCGCCAATAAACGATAGGCGCGCAATTCGCCGAGTAGGCCGGCTTCGGCAATGCCGACCAGGCAATCTTCGCGTAGGCTGGCGATGGTGCGCGCCAGTGCGGATGCCGGTTCGGGATGATCAAGTCGGATCAAAACCAGACTGCCGGCGGGCGCGCGGTCGGCTTCTTCGCCTACGTGCAGACGCAGCAGGGGGATGCGCCCGACCGCATCAGAAATGTGGGCGACATCGGGAGCGCCACTTTCACTGCCGGGAATCGCATGCGGCATGCCCGCCCACAATAAATCATCGCCGGTGATCGCGTCCGCGGGCGGTTCGCGCCCGCTCGGGGCCACGTCGCTTGGCGGCGCTAAAACCGCGGGGACCTGGCCACCGCCGACCGGCAATTTCGGGGTCAAACGGACAATGGCGGCGATGCGGCGCTGAAACGCGTACGGATTGACCACTTCGCTGGGGACATTGGCCGGGGCGGTAATGGCGGCGCGATCGCCATATAAACCGGCCAAATGCTGGGCCACGGGAATTTCACATTCGGGCGGTTCGGTCAGGCTGACGCGAATGGTATCGCCGAGTCCATCTTCAAGCAGGGCGCCGATACCGGCCGCACTTTTGATGCGGCCATCTTCGCCGTCACCGGCCTCGGTGACGCCCAGATGCAGCGGATACGCTTCGCCGTGATCGACCAAGGTCGCGCACAGCAAGCGATAGGCAGCGACCATGATTTTTGGATTCGACGCCTTCATCGAAATGATCAGGTCCTTGAATCCTTCGCCTTCGGCAATGCGGATGAATTCCATCGCCGATTCAACCATGCCCGCCGGGGTGTCGCCAAAACGGTTCATGATCCGATCTGACAGCGACCCATGATTGGTGCCAATGCGCAGGGCCCGGCCCAAGGTTTTCGCGCGGCGCACCAAGGGGCGGAAACGGTCGGCGACCTTGTCCAGTTCCTCGGCGTAATCGGCGTCGGTGTATTCCTTGACCGCGAAGCGTTTCTTGTCGGCGTAATTACCCGGATTGACCCGGACCTTTTCGACGTGTTCGACCGCTTCCAATGCCGCATTGGGCATGAAATGAATATCGGCGACCAAGGGAATATGCGCGAAACCAGCGGCGCTGAAACCAGCGCGAATGGCTTTCAGGGCCTGGGCATCTTTGACCCCAGGCGCAGTTATGCGCACGATCTGGCAGCCGGCCTCGGCAAGGACGATGGATTGCTGAATCGTCCCCGCGACATCTTGCGTCGGCGTGGTGCACATCGATTGCAGCACCAGTGGCGCTCCCCCGCCGACCTGGACCTGCCCGACCATGACGGCGCGGCTGGCGCGGCGCTGATAGGCAAAACGGGAGGCGACATAGAGCGAAGGGAAGGGCCGAAGCATGGCAGCACTCTAGACCGCAGCGCCATGATTCCACCGCCACCCGGCGCTAGGCGGAACCAAGCGATCTCAGGCGCGTTCGCGCTGGCGTTTCGAGATGCGTTCGAGCTGCTTGCGTTCGGCGGCGGTCAGGCTGGGTAGACCCTGGTTGGATACCTTGTCCAAGAGCTCATCCAGCACGGTCGCCTCGACGGATTCTTCCTGGTCCAGGCGTAAGGCGTGTGCTTCTTCGCGGCGGCGGCGCCAAGCAGCAAACCAACCACCCGGCTTGCCGCCGTAGGCGTAGCCCTGATCGAGGCCAAAGACGACCTCTGATCCGAGCCGCAAGTTGCGCTGTTCGGTATAGGTGACGTAAAACAACCACGCGCCGAACAGGACTAAGAAAATTTGATTGATGTACAGACCATAGACCGCGACCAAAGCGCTCGCGACGAAGCCGATCGGCACCGTCCAGCGGACGGCGCGATGCAGTCCGACCGCACCCCACAGCAAGGCGGTCGTGGCGTGCCCGCCATCCAAGGGGTGGCAGGGAATCGCGTTGATCAGGGCGAGGCGCAGATTCACGTAGGCAAAATACGCCAGACACAATCCAAGGATGCCGTTATCAGCGATAGTGGGAAACAGGGCCAACACCGCGATACTCCCAGCCCATAGTCCGACATTGACCAGCGGGCCCATGATCGAGGTCAACAGGTGCGCCCCGGCCCGCATCGGAATCGTGCACTGGGCATAGCCACCCAAGGCCCACAGCATGATTTCGCTGCAACGGCCACCGACCGCGCGTGTCGCCAACGCGTGGCCGCCTTCATGCAGCAGGACCGAAAGCAGCAGTAGCGCGACGAGGACGGGGGCGAGCCACCACGGCAAACCCATGCGAAAATAGAGCATGCAGTCGAACAGCGCCACCAGACCCAAGGTCCAATGCGCGCGGATGGGAACGCCGCGAAAGCGGAACAGCGGGATCGACCAACTCCAGAAGGCTTCCATTCAGGGCAGCTTGATGCGAATATAATAGATGGAAGCAGTGTCGATCGCAGGCAGGCCCAGTTCGCCGCTCACCAGCCATGCTTCGATAGCGCGGTCCAAGTCCGGCACTCCGGTGCTGCACTGAAACAAGCCCCCGTCGACGACGCGATTCCGGGCCCCTGAACGCAGCCACAGCACCAGGGTGCGGTTGGTGATCCGGGTCGCGTGGCCGCGCCATTTCTCCCAAAAGGCACGTTCGATAAAAATCTGCAGCGACATGGCCGTGGTTCGACGTGCGTCTTCGGCCCAATCGGTCGTGCGCGGGCTGCTCATCCGCGTGCGCAGGGCATCCAGCGCCGGGGTCGCCGGGCCGTCGGCGGGCGGCAACGCCAGGGGGGCATTGCGGTCGCCGGTGGTGCCGCGGCTGAGCACGGGTCCCGCGGGTGTCATTGGCAGCGGGATCAGCGGTGTTACGGATGTCGCCTGCTTTGGAGCCGGTAGCGGAGGCAAACTCGGCGGCGGGTTGGCGGGGAGAAAACTGTCCTCGGCCAGAATCAGTGGCGCGTGCGTCGGCGTTTTTTCTGCTGGTTTTGGTGCTACCGCTGGCACCGGAATCTGGGTGACGGGCGGCGTCTGCGGCGCCGAAGACGGAAAGAATCCGAACAGTGACACCACGACCACCACGACATGGATCAGGACCGAAGCATAAAAGGAGCGACTGGTTATTTTATCCATGACTTAGGGTTTTTCACCGGCAGTGGCCAGGGTGGCATCAATTCCGAAACGCTCACAGCGGTCCAGCACATCCCATACCTGGTGCGCGACTGCCGGGTCATGGCTGACGAGAAATGAACGCCGCCGATTGATCCACAGCAGCAGGGCCCCCGCATCCTGCCAGGTGCCCGGTGCCACCAGATTCTGCAGGCCGCCGCTGAGCAGTAGCGCAGTCGCATCGTCATCAACCGGCACGGGCAACAGCGCGAAGCGGCTGCGCTGGGCCAGATGCTGCCGCAGGCGGGGAATTTCGGATCCCCAGCACCACACGCCATCGATCCAGCCGGTGCGCAGATGCAGGCGCGCCAAGGCCTGGGTCAGATGGGTGAAATTTCCGGGGGTCAGGGTCATGACCGGCGGCGGGACCGGCATCGTTGGGGCACAGCTGATCGACACGTCCATCTGCTGGGACAAGCGCTCGGCGAGGTCGCTCCAGGTGGACGCAGTTACCGTCGTGGCCAGCCCCGCGCGTGGTGGCAATGCCTGCGGATGCGGCACGCTGTTTGGACACCGCGGCTGGCCTGCTTCCAACAGGGCCAGAAGGTCGACCAAGCGCTCATGCCCGGCGCCATCCAAAGTGGCCACCCACAGGCCGGTACGACTGTCCAGGGCCAAGCCGGTGGAACTGGCGATCAGCCACGGGCGCAGTGCTTGGCGGACCACGGTTTCCCAGTGGGGGACATTCATCAGGGTGCTGGTGTAGGTCTTGGTGCGCAGCGGTCCGTTCGCCAACAGCGTATCGCGTCGGTACTGGGTCGCCCCACCCGGAGCAATCGACCACGTGGCGTCCACGGCATGCGCCAGGGCCTGGCGCACGGTGGCCATATCCGCGTGGCGCAGAACCAGTCGCACCCGCGGGGCGAGCGTGGTTCCCGGGGGAATCACCTGGTCCTCTCTACCCAGCCGGCGCAAGGCGGCGAACACCACCTGGGTGTCCTGTTCCGCTGCGACCAGATCAATCACTGTCGGCGCTGTCGCTGCGGCCAGCGTTGGCCCCAGTGCCAGCACCGCGATTAGCACGAGGTCACGCATCCGGCTGCATACGCGCGAGAGATCCGCGACGATCGCGTCGGCAACGACGGCAAAAACGCGGCGAACGCTCATGATTCGCGCGTCAGCGCTCCATATGGCGCATCACTGCATCGTACACCGCTTGGCGTTCGGCCGGCAATTCGACCGGAGGATTCGCGTAGGTCGGGGTGACCCCCGGCAGGGTATTGGTGTGGTAGCGGGCTTTGATGTCGCCGAATTTCAGGCCATGCGCCGTCGATACCACGACTACCCGGGCATCGGGTTTAATTTCGCCGCGGGAGATGAATTTCATCAGACAGGCCAGGGCCACGCCGGTATGTGGACAATTGAACAAGCCGGTACGATCGGCGCGGGCCATGGCATCGGCCAATTCCTGTTCGCTGGCTTGTTCGACTTTCCCGTCGTGCTTCATCAGGGCCTTGATCGCCTTGGGCCGGCTGACGGGGTCGCCAATGCGGATCGCGCTGGCCTGGGTCTCGCCAGCGATAATCGCATGGAAATCGCGCCAATGATTGCGATAGGCGCGATACAGCGGATTCGCAGCTTCGGCCTGGCAGCAGACAATTTTCGGCACTCGGCTGATAATGCCGAGGGCTACCATCTCATCGAAGCCTTTGTAGAGCGCGCTGACATTGCCCAAATTGCCGCCGGGAATAAATATCCAGTCCGGAATTTCCCAGTCGAACTGTTGCACGATTTCGTAAGCAACGGTCTTTTGCCCTTCGATGCGCAGGCTGTTCATCGAATTGGCGAGGTACAATTGCTTGTCCTCAGTCAATTGTTGGACCAAGCGCATGCAGCCGTCGAAGTCGGTATCCAGAGCCAGAGTCAGTGCATTATTGGCAATCGGCTGGATCAACTGCGCCGGCGAAATCTTGCCGCGCGGCAGCAATACCACCGAGGTGATCCCTGCCGCGGCGCAATACGCGGCCAGCGCCGCCGAGGTGTCGCCGGTCGAGGCACAGGCGACGCCAAGAATTTTCTGTTTGCCGCTGCGGATGATGTGGTTGACCTGGCTGACCAGCACGGTCATGCCTAAGTCCTTGAACGAGCCGGTGTGGCTGACGCCGCACTGCTTGACCCATAGGTCTTTGACCCCCAGCTCGCGGCCGAAGCGATCGGCCCAGAACAGGTTGGTGCCACCTTCGTCTAAGCTGACGATGTGTTCGTCGGGGATATTGGGCAGGACTAATTCCTTTTTGCCCCACACCCCGGATGAGAACGGCCACTGGGTGCGCTTGTAGCGCGAATCCCACAGCCGCAGCCACGCCGCCGCGCTGCGCGACTTCAGCGCCTCGAGGTCGTGAGCAACCTCCAGCAGACCTCCCGAGGGGCTGCGATAGATGACCTCATCCAATTCCCAACGTCCGGTGCCCGTCTCGGCATCGCGGAACCACGCATCGTATCCCATGGAGTCTTTCCTGTGTGGTCGTGAGACTAGGAATGATGTTGGTTGGGGAAAGGCGTTTGGGCATTTTACCTCACAGGCCTTATACCTTTTCATCCGTCCTGCGTCTTCGATAGAGGAAACGTATCTGTATAGTGCTCATCGTCCTGCGTCCTGCGTCCTGCGTCCTGCGTCTTCGCGGACGGCAGTCGGCGGCGCCGACCGGGGATGGTGGGTGAGGACCTGCTCTCGTTCGGGAATGCGTCCGTCCTGCGTCCTGCGTCTTCGCGGACGGCAGTCGGCTGCGCCGACGGGAGGCGATAGTTTGCGATGCTTGGTCCTCCCAGGTGAAGATTCTCTTCGGGTAAGGTGATCGTGTGCGGTATCGAAGACGCAGGACGCAGGACGCAGGACGCAGGACGAACGTGCCTAGATGAATTCTCAAAATGAAGGCAAATCCATTAGCGCATGTCTCTAATAGATAATGAAATGGAACAACCGAAACAACCCGTTGCCAGGGTTGGCAAGGAAGGACAGGCACCTACATTGTGCCCTTCCTGGTATGCCGAAGCTCAATCTTATCGCTGCTGATGGAAGTCGACGGACGCTTGATCTGGCGACTTTGGCCTTACCGGCGGTGATTGGGCGGGACTCGGAATTGGCTCAGATTGTCCTCGTCGACAGTCAGGTTAGCCGAGCCCACTGCGTGATTTCACGTCAGGGCAGTGCGTTTCAGATGGAAGATCTCGGCAGCCGCAACGGCAGTCTGCTCAATGGCAACCGGGTGCCCAAAAGCCCGCTCCGTCATGGCGACGAGATCCGCATCGGCGGAACCCGCATCCAGGTCGAGCTGGTCGAAAAGACGGTGGTCGACGATCCCTTGGTGGGCAAACGTTTAGGCGGGTTCGACCTACACTCGGTGCTCGGTAAAGGGCGCTTCGGCGTCGTCTATCGTGGCGTCCAGGTCGCCCTCAGCCGCCCGGTCGCGATCAAGGTCCTGGGCGAAGACAGTCGCGGCGATCCGGAAAAGGTGCAGTCGTTCCTGACCGAGGCCCGTCGCGCCGGGCGCTTGAACCATCCCAATCTGGTCCAGGTCCACGATGTCTGCGACTTCGACGCGCAATACCTGCTGATTATGGAACTGATGAAGGGTTCGGTCAGCGATCTGCTCAAGGCCCAAGGCTCACTGCCCGAGCCGACCGTCGCCCGGATTCTGGCCGACACTGTGCGCGCCCTAGGGTACGCCGAAACCCAAGGCTTGGTCCATCGCGACGTCAAACCCGACAACATTCTGGTCAACGAAGAAGGCGTGTTCAAACTCGCCGACCTCGGCATCGCCATGCAGGTCTCGGCCGATGGCATGGCGCACCAGGACCGCATTTTCGGCAGCCCGCATTACGTTGCCCCCGAACAGGCGCGCGGCGGCGCCATCGATGGCCGTGCCGATCTCTACGGCCTGGGCGCCAGCGCCTGGCATCTGCTTGCCGGTCGCACCATTTTCACCGGCACCAGCCGCCAGATCGTCTCCGCCCACATCCACCAGGAATTGCCGGAACTGGAAGAATTATGCCCGGACCTGAGCGAAGCGATGGCCGACCTAGTCTACGACCTGCTCGAAAAGAATCCCGCCGACCGCCCCGCCAACGCCACCGAGGTCCTGCGCCGTCTGGGAGAGGTGCAGAAACAGGCCCGCCGCGAAGCTACGGCAAGCCGCCCGCGCCTGCGTCGTCGCGTGGTGCGCCGCCGCCGTCGCTGAGCACGCCGAGCACTGCCGGTGCTGCATCAGCTAAGCGCTGCACCAAGGCCTGCCACGCGGCGCCGCCGTGGACCTGCCGCAGGGCCAGGGGGATGACCAGCAGGCGGGCGGTCGCCGTCGCCTTGATTCGTTCCAGGAGGGCCGCTTCGATGTCCGGATCCGCGGGCAGCAAAGCAATCCACTCCGGCAGCACATCGCTTGGGCAGCTGCGCACAATGTTAGTGAGGGCTTCAATCTGATCGGTCAGCGCATTTCCGGCGTAGCGTTCGATGATCAGCACCGCATCGGCCTGGAATGATCTTGGCAGGTCCTTGAGCCGGACGAGAAAATCCGCCACCGCCAAGGTGCCCTCGCGCAATTTATAGGCCCCACCCGCCAGCCACAGTTGTGGCGCAGTATGAGTCCAGGCCAATTCGTAGCGCTCCGCCATGCCCGCGGCCGCGGGAATGCCGGTACGCAGCCAGGCAGCTTCGATACCGCCGCCGATGGGCAATCGTTTCGCTAAAACTGCGTCAAAGGCTTCAGGCCCACTGGCGCGCAGCAAACGCAGGAGACTGACGCGGGAGGCAATGTCATGTGCACCCAGGGTCTGAAATGCCTTGGTCAATTCCGGGATAGCTTCCGGTCCAAAAGGGGCAACTGCGGTGATTCCGGACTTGCCTGCAATGAGCATACCGATAACCGCCTGCACGGGTACCGGGCCCAAGGTGCCCAACCGTTCCTGCATGCCCTCAATCAGCAGCAGAGCGGGGTTACTTTGCAGGACGGCCAGATGTGGACGCAGCGCAGCATCGCTCAAACTGATCAGCCAGGAGGCGAAGGGACGCAGTGACCATCCGTTGGTATCGCTGGCGATGCTGGCGAGTGCGGCGGGCAGCAGGTCGGGATTCCCCGCGACCAAGAAAGAGCGCAGAGTCCATGACGATGGTTCCTTCATGCCGTTGAGCACCGCGGCAACCGCGGGACGCCATTCCGGATGCGCCAGCGAAGCCAGATTCACCCATTCGTGATTTCGTTCGACCAAGTGTTCAGTGGGCTGAGGCAGATCGCCGACGCCGAGCATGGCGCGATAGAGCTGCAATTTTTCCTGATAGTCCTTAGTGACCGCCAGATTTACCAATTGTTTGGTCAGGGCCTGGCTTTCCGCCTCGGGCAAAAGCGGGGCAGTTCCCTGGACGGTCCAGACTACATTCGGGTCATCGTCGTCCATAAAAAGGTTCGGGTCTGCACCTGGGGAATGCACTGGTCTAGTGCCCACCACGGTCAGTTTTCCGCCGGCACCCAGCGGAAAGGTCTTGGTCAGCTTCCCTCCATTCCCATACGAGCTCGAACTGCCGGATGAGCCGAGCACATCAAAGACACCATATTTGAGTACGAGCGGAAAGACCGCTGATGTCAACGCAACATCAGTGCCGATTTTATCGAGCAGATAATACGCGGGCACGTCGTCAGGCCGTTTATCTGCCCCGGTCTCAGCTAATTCAACCAATACGGGCAGCATGGACGGGCTGCGATCAATCACCGCTCGCCACAGTAATTCGGCCTCTTGCCCGCGCCGGGTACCGGCATGGCGCACCAATGTGGGGCGGTCGAGCAGGTCGAGATAGAATGCCAGGGCGAGCAGCGATTCATTGACGTCCCCGTCCTGAGATGCCATCGCGTTCAGGCGCGTACGCGTGGACTCATCAAAAAATGCGCCCCATTTCTTTTGCTCCTCTTCACCGTCTGCTTCGCCTTGGGTCTTCAGCAAGCAGGTGCTGGCAGCTTCGGCAATGGTGGGGACCGCATCGAAAAGCAGCGGCACCACCAGGGGTGCAAACAGGTTGCGGTATTCGTCCTTGCTGACGAAGACCTCGCCGATCAGACGGACCGCAGTCAGGCGGTCTTCGTCTTCGCCGCTCAATTCCTGGCGCAGCAATTTCAGGCGCTCATCGGCAGTGCTGGAACTGAGGATCTGCAAGCGCCTAGCCAGACGGTTTAGGGTGGGATTATCGGTCGTGCTCGCAGCCAGTTCTTTAGCGACTGCGGTGTAGGGCAGTCCCGCCGTATCGCTATAACGCACATCTTCGGCTTTTTCGACCATCTGGCCGATTGCGCGCACCCGGCGCGCCAAAGGCTGACTGGGATCCTTGGCGATCCGCGAAAACAAGGCCACGGAATCGGCATTGAGCCGGACCATGGTGTCCATGGCGGTATCGACCACCGCCGCATGCGGCGACAGGGTCAAGGCGCCGACGTCATCCTGCAATGCAGCTGCTTTCAGCATGCCTGCGACCTGGATGGCCGAGATCTGTTCGTCGGCGCCGCCCTCACGCAGTGAATGGCGTAGTGCCGGTAAGACCGACTCGGGCCATAGGGTGCCCGCGGCATCCAGATGGAACACATTGCCGAATTCTTTTCCCGCGTCACTGAGCCGCAGCAGGCGATTATAGCAGGCCGTACGCACCCGCCCGTCACGGTCCGAGGCAAAGCTGAATACACAGCGTAGACCGGGCGCGTCTTTGTGCGCCAGTACCGTGGCGGCGATATGTTCCAGCGATTCCACGCGCGCACGGGAATCCTCGGCGTCGATATTTTCCAAGCCGCTGCTGCCCAATTCCAACCACAGCGTCGTGCTGACATCGCGCGCCAATAACCGGGCTACGGGCTGCAATTCGCGTCGCCGCGCTGCATCGGCCGTGGCCAAAGCAGCGTCCATGGCCGGCAAGGCGCGACGGCCGTACGGCAATAATTCCAGCAGCGCGGATTCATTCGGCAGTGCTTCGATCTGGGTGATGATCGCGGCGTCGGGAGCCGTGCCCGTCTGTCCGCTTCGGCTCAGCACATCCTGCCAATCCGTCGCTAACAGGTCGGAATGACCAGCGTACAGATCCAGACGGCGCTGGGTGCGGGTCAGCAATTCCAGGCAGCGGTGGGCAGTGGCGACCACGAGCGGGTCGGCTGACTGCAGATTTTTAATAAGCGCATTTCCCCACGTCGCGACCTCGCCGCGGGCGATGATGACTTCGCCGGCAGCGACGGCGGTCGCGGGGGTGGCAAGCCAGGTTTGCAATTGTTGGCGAACTGCGGCCTCGCTCATCGCCGTCGGATGCTGAACCAGCAGATGGCAGGCCAGCGCTGGCGTCGCCGCGTGCAGTACTTCGGTGGGCGGCAGTTCAGCAAGTTGGTGTTCGATTGCTGGCAGGCAGAGCCGGAAACAGTCCTCATCGCCCGTCGCGCGCAGGGCTGCCCACAGCACGGCAATCGCCGGCGGTTGTGCCATATGGCCGAGTAATCGCGCAGCGCTGCGCCGCTGGGCAGGATCAGCGTCAGTGAGGCGTCCGAGCAATTCCTCGCTGCGCTCCTGCCAGGAAATGGCCAGCGTGCGCAAGGCTGCGCTGTCGCTGGGCAGACGCAGGACCACGCTGAGGTCCTCAGACGTGGCGGCGGATAATCCAGTCAGGGCCGCCAACACCGGGACCACGGGTAACCAGCAACGCTTCATGGCATGAGGCCTTTTTGCCACGCACTGCGCGCATGTTGCCGTTCAGGTCGTTCGGCGAAGGGATCGTACGTAGTGGGCGGGCCGATCATTTCGGCGAGCACCGCCGCCGCGTCGACGCGCACCGCCAAGTAGTCATCATCGAGTTTTTCCCACAGCGCGTCCTTGGCCGCAGGCAGGCCCATCAGCAGCTGGCGGACCTCGGCGCGTTGCGCGGTCGCGCCCTGCCCCAACAGCGCAAGTAATTGTGGCACCGCATCGGCGCCGTGCGCAATCGCGGCTAGGTCAGGGCCGGCGCCAAATGCCTCACCCTGCTGATCGTCGCCATGCAGGACATGGATGCGTACCGCAGTCGCCAAGTCGCTCGCTGACAAATAACCCTGAATCATCTGGGTGACCTGGCGTTTGCGATTGACCAGCACCAGGGTGGGAAATGCCTGCAGATGCAACTGGGCGGCCAAGGCCGGATGGTCCTCGGCATTGAGATACAGCGGAATGGTCTGCGCCAGGGCGGTGCGGACTTCGGCGGAGTCTTGCGATTCCTCGTGCATACGCTGACACCACACGCAGCCAGGAATTGACCACAGTAGCACCAGAGGCTTGGGCGGCGTTTCCGTAGCAGCGGCTTGCAGATCCTGGCGCCAGAGATCTTCGGCGGCGAATACTAGCGACCCTGCCCACGCCCAGACCAGACCGACCAAGACAAGAAATTTAACGGAGACCATGCTGGATTTTCTCCCAGTAGGGGGCGTAGGAAAAATGCGGGCTGTTGTCACCATCGTGGCAGCGCATGCAGGTTGCGGGCGTGACTGCGGCGAGTGTTCCGCCGGCGGCTTGACCGGCATGACGCTCACGCACGTGGTCGCCGCCGGGTCCATGGCACGATTCGCAGCCGACGCGGGCGAATGCACTCTTGGCGCCAGCCTGGCGGCGGAATCCGTCGCTGGTGCCCAGGCCGGTCACGTGGCAGCGCAGGCAATCCGGGTCGTGCTCGTATTGTTTTGCGGCCAAGGTTGCAAATGCGTGTGCGTGGCGACTGGCTTCGTGAATGGTATGGGCCGCTGCGTGGCAGCTCATGCAGGCCGCATCCCCAACATACGCCGCGCGGCTGCCGCCGAGCGAGGCCAGGCCCTGCGCGTCATCGACAGCGAGATCACGCGTCGCCAAATCATCTTGATAACGTCGGATCACCGTGCGCACTTCGGGCAGGTCGGGGACGGTGTCTTCGATCAATTCAAAGGCGCAGGTCGCCGCGCGCCAGGGCCACCAACCCAGGGTCTTGCCAGCGTTGGCGACATAGACGATGCGAGTCGGGCCCACCGCTACGGGTGCATGGCTGGGTTGGCTGACCGCGCCGCCAATCACCAGCGCCAAGCCCGGCACCGCCTTGGCCAAGGCAATCAATTCGGCGCTGTCTGTATCCGCCAGGACCACCACCTGCGCGTCGCCCGCGGTGGCGACGATCGGCAATAAAGCTTCAGCCGGATCACGGATCACCAAGCCGTCGCCGTGACTGGTGGCGGGCACCACTGCGGTCAGGCGAAAACGTTGCCCGGCATATTCGACGTCGCGGTAGGGGACCCACCCTGGCGCCTGGGATCCGTCCGGGGTCGTGTCCGCTGCTAGGGTGACATTGGCGGCGAGAATCGGCACCTGCGCATCCGTCAGGATGGCGTTCAAGTTGTCGGCGCCCAAGGCAATCTCAGCGCGACCCAAGCCCACGGCGTCGTAACCGACAGCAGCCAGAGCGGCGAGATAATAGCGCGCGCGAATACGCTGATGATCCACCGCGCCGCCGCTCCAGCCGCCGCATTCGACCGTGAGCCGCTGGCGGCGGTCGATGCGCGTCAATAAACTCCCGCGTCGGGCCAAGCCGCCGTGCATGCCGGCCACACAGCCACACGGTTCCAGATGCGCTCCGGCCTGGGCAGTCCAGGCAACGACGATTTTGTTATCCGCCACGGCGACGCGGATCGGTTCCGGCAGGGGCGGCGTTCCGAGTGGTGCGCTCAGGCCGATGGCAATTTCGGCTGAGCCGCGCCCAGTCCACGTGGCGCCCAGCCAGGCGAGCACGCCGAGCAGGATCACGCCGAGCAGAATCACCAGCACCCGCACTGCCAGATTCCTTTATTCGACCAACGCGTAGGCGAGCACGTTGACCATCACTTCTTCAGCCTGGCGCACTTCGTTGCCGCCGCAGCAGCAGCAGCCCTGGGTGTGTTCGGTGTCGTTCAACCCTTCTTTGGTGAACAAAACCGCGAGCCGACCATCCAAATACAGCCCTTCGAAGAGAGGACTGCCGCCGTGTTTCAGCTCGATGGTTTCGAGATCAAAGACGGTGTGAAAGGCGGGATGATCCAGCGGCACCGGCTGCAAGGACTGCTCGGGAAAGGTCAGCGCCAATTCGCGGCGGAAAGCTGCCGACCATTTTTCTGAGGAACAGCCCGCACTAGCGACCAGAAAGCCCCCAGCTTCCAGCCAGCCACGCAGATGGTCGCGTTCGCTCTCGGGCATGACGAAATCATTCTGTCCGTTCATGATCGCAAACGATACTTGGACCAGTTCATCCCAGGCATCGACCCGGATGGCACGCATGCGTTTTTCAGTGCGGATGCCGCCCTCGGTTTCGACCGTGGTCAGGTAGCGATCGGAAAAACACACCGAGGTCTGGTCGCCGGCATAAATGAGATTGCCGACCACGACCACGCGCGAATCGCTGGCTGCGTGCACGTTGGCGCACAGAAAAAACAGAAAGAGGGGGAGCAGGGATTTCATGGCGCGGTCTCCAAGAGGCGAAAGTAGTCGTCGACCAGCTGTTGCTGTTCGGCATCTAAAGCGGTGCGTTCGGCGGCGGTGGTGGTGCGCACTTCGCGGCGATACGCCGCCGCAGCGTGGACGGGGCCATCAACGCCGGTCGCCAGACCGGCGATGGCATCCTGGCCGTTGCCTTCGCCACCGGCCGCACTGGCAAAGGATTCGGGGCCGATCAGATCCATGGCATCCGACGGTTGGCTGGCGCCGGAATCATCGCCGCCATAGCCCAGGGCCAGGCCCATGCCGGCCGAACCCGAACCGCCCAGACCCCAGCCCATGCCGGCGCCAAAGCTGAGCCCACCCAGGGTATTGCTGGCGCCAATGCCTGAACACCACGACAGCGATAAAGCCAGACTGGTACAAGATCCAGAACTACTGCTGCATTTCTGCAAGAGTTTCAATAAGCGATCGCGCGCTTCGGAGGCTAACTGATGCCCACCCAAACCATCGCCAGTACGACAGGCTTGAGCCGAGCGGCGTTTCAATTCCGCGGCATTGGTGTCGTGCACGGCGTGCGCCAGATCCATTAATTGTTCGGCCAGCTTATTGCGCTGCGAATCCGCGTCGGCGTCATCTTTGCGTAAATCCAACGCCAACGTTTCAGCCAGGCCGCGCCAGGAATCCAGGGACTCGGCGATAGTTGCCTCGTCATCGCCCAGCTGGCGCAGACGAACCCGTTCCCCGTCGCCCAGGCGGCGATGTTCGGCAAATGGTTGCAGGCGATCGGTGGTGTTTTGTTCGGCATCAATGAGCTGCCGCAGTCGCGCGACCAAGGCCTGGGCTTTCGCAGCCTGGGTGAGCAGATCGAGATCCTGGGCCAATTGCTCAGCAATGGCGCCGGGTGGCACCGATCCCGGTTTTCCAGACTTGGCGGCTTCTTCTAGTTCGCGGGCGGCTTTTTCGATCTGATCCTGCAAGTCAGGCTCAATGGCGTAGAGCGGCGTCTTGCGGCGCAGAGCCTGGGTGCGCTTGGCAATGCTGTCGGCCTTGGCGGCGAATTCCTTCATCTTCGCGTCCCATTCTGCATTTTCTTGCGCATTGCGCGGCTGATCTTTCATAGCACGCATCTCGCGGTCGAGGGCTTTCAGGTCACGCAGCAGTTCCCCGTATTTCTTTTGTAAGGCATCTGGGCCCAGGCGGCGTTGCAGCAGACGATTGTATTCTTCGTCGCTGATAATCGCGATCTGCCGTTCGGCGGGCACCGACCATTGTCCTTCGGGGCGCGAGTCGCGGGCAATAACCCGGAATAACAAGGTTTGCCCCGGCACCACGCCCAGGTCGGCCAAGGCCAATTGGCGCTCATGACGCCATTGGCGGGCGTCGGGATTGGCTGTCAATTCTGGCGAGGTCAATTGATCCACCCCACCGCTCCGGTGCACCACGTTCAAGCCCAGATCGTCCTCAGCGACAAACGCCAAAGGCAACACGGAATCACGGGTTGCCAAGCCATCGCGCGCGGGGGCGGCGATGACGGCGCGTGGTGGGCGATCGGCCAATTCGTCGATGGTCACCGTAGCGACGGCATCCGAAAGCACGCCGTCGGTGGCTTCAAGAATGACGCTGAGCACGCCCAGCGGCGCCGGTGCGCTGGCCAGTCCGTTCGTCAATTCCAGGCGTTGTTCGTCACCATTCGCGGTGCGCAGGCGCACCGCAGCGAGCGGTCGATTGGCCACCGGCTGCACACTGAGGGTGGCAGCGGGCAACGCGGCCAAGGCGATGCGGCCACCGCTGCCGGGAGTTTTTTCTACCGCCGGCATGCGTGCGTAATCAGGTTGCCGCAGGGTCACCACCAGTGAGCGCAATTCTGGAATCGGATCCAGGACCAAGGTACGCCGGGTGGTGCGGGTGCCGCCGGCTTCGATCCATACCGTCAATGGTTTGTCGACGCGATCGAGTTCGGCGGTGAAACGGCCATCGCCTTCGGCGAAGCAACGTACGCGGGTAAGCTGGCCGGCAGCATCGCGCGCGACCAGGACGCAGTCCTTGGCTGGGCCATCGACCTGCACGGTGAATCGCGCATGGCCGCCGACGCGTACCGAAGCGGCCGCATCGGCCCAGCGCAGCACGCTGCTGGCAAACGGCGGATGATCGCCACGCGCATCCCACAACCGCGTCCACACCGTGGGCAATAAACGTGGCTGCGCTAATTGCACGATGCCCGCCGCCAGGAGCAGCGCGAGCGCCACCCAGAGGGCGCGCCGGGCAAACCCCCGCGGTAAATAGTGCTGGATTGTCTGCGCGTCCCAGCTGCGACTCCAGCGGGTGACGGCGGCCTGAGCCAATTCGCCATCGTGGCTCGCCAATTGCAGCGCAGCGGTCAAGGAATGATCGCGGTCGCCGCGCGCCTGTTCGACGGTGCGCGAAAGTTGTTCCGCGCTGGGTCGCCATTTCCGCCAGATGACAATAATCGTACCCAGAGCGAAAATCGTTGCGACCACCAACGCTGGCAGCACCACTGGCCGCGCCGGATCAGGAATAGCGATCAGCGCATCGACGGCGATTGCCACGCCCAGACCCAGCACCGCCGCGACCGCACAGCGCAGCAGCCACGCCTGCCCGATGCGGCGACCCACGGTGCGACCAGCGTGTTCAACCTGGGTGATCAGCGGATGCATATCAAACCTTTCCATACGAACGGCGGCGCAGGAACCATTCGGCCCCCAACACCAGGATGAGCAGCACGATCAGCGGCGAGCCCGGCACCAAGGGCGTCATGGTCGGCGTCGGCACCAGCAGATCGGCGCGGCGACGCAAACGTTGTCCCAATTCTTCCGCCGCAGACGGCGCAACGACTTCACCGCCGGTGGCGTCGGCGAGGCGTTGCAAGGCGTCGTCACGTCGTGCGGAATCGACCACTTCGGCCACGTTGGGATCCACCACCAGATCAATGGCCGCGGGCGCGGTACCGATGCGCCATAAGCCTGCGTGCGACAAGCTGACTAAAGCTAGCCCGGCGGAAACCGGAGTCACCACCGCAGTATCGGCGCCGGGGCGCAGGACTGCGACGGACTCACCGTCACGCACAGCCAGCCGCGCGGTCTGGCCCACCCGATAGCGATTGCGATCGGCGGTAATCGCGGCGTCGGCATCCGCGACCAACGCTTTGAGCAGGGCGCGCCAGAAACGGGCCGGAGCGGTCGGGTCGGTGCCGCTTAAAGACAGACGCCACAGCCCTTCGGCGTTAACGCAGGCGACCCGCCCGGCGCCATGTCGGCGCATGACCACCGCGGGATGCTGATCATCGCCGACCAAAATTTCACCCAGGGCGCGAATGCCCGAGGTCCGTCCGACCGTCACCCCGTGCAGAGATTCATCGGCGGCCAGAGACAATCTGCGTCCGGCGGCGGTGGCGCTGACCTCGGCGTCGCGGTGCACGCCCTGGGTGCGCAACAGCGGATCGGCGGCGGACAGGGGGCCGGTGAAACCTTCATGGACGCCGATCAGTAAAAGCCCAGTTCCTGCGCGCACGGCAGCCAGCAGGCGTTCTTGGGTGGCATCGTCGAGCAGCGTTTCGACATCAACCCCGACCACGATCACATCGTGCTTGGTGAAGAAATCGTCGTCGTCGACGCGCACCTGTTCACCAGAACGAAAAGCGCGTTCGCCCAAACGGTACATTGCGCCGAGCTGGATCTGCTGATCGCGGCGCCACGCGCGCACTGCGTAGGTGGTATCCCAAAAAGGTTTGCCCTCCAGAACTGCAACGGTGATCGGGCGGTCGACGACCTGGGTCACCGCCCACGATTCATTATCGTCGGGGGTGGCTTCTTCACCGACCGTTTTGAGCACGGCATGCCAGCGCTGCGGTCCGGTGGTCGCACCGATGGTGACGGTCAGCGGGATGCGTTGTTGCGCGGTCAGGCTCAGGGTGCTGCGGTGAATTTCCTCACCGCTGCCATTGCTGATCACCAGTTCCGATTGCCGGTTCAGCGCCCCGCCGGTTGCGCCGACCTGGACCTGCAAGGCCAGGGTTTGCCCAGGAAAGGTGGTTGGACTGCTGGTCTCTAACCGCACCCAGGCGTTGTCGGGCGCAGTGGGCGTGCCGATCGGCAGCGCAAAAACGGGGATGCCTGCGGCGGCCAAGGCCTGCCCGGGTTCTTCGCCACCGAAATCGGCGCCATCGCTCGCCAATACCACGGCCAAGGGCGGGCGCGGTAATTCCGTCAGAGTTGCCAAGGCGATATACGCGGTATTTCCCGATGTCTGGCTGGGAGCTCCGGCGCTTAAGACCTCGCGCAGTCCCTGCGCTTCGATGCGCACCTCGGCCCCGGCACCTTTTGCCACGGCAGTGAGTGCCGCCTGCGCCGCGACCAGGCGACTGTGTGCCTGCTCATCACCATCCAGACGCGCCATGCTCTGCGAGGCATCGGCGACCGCGAGAATAACTGGTGGTTCGCGCCGCTGCTGGGCGCCATGACGCACCGGATTCGCGGCCAACACCACCACGATGCCCAAGGCGACGTAGCGCAAAATAGCGGGCGCACTGAAGCGACGATACCGCCACCAGGTCAGCGCAAACGCCGCGGTGGTCAGGCCGGCAAGCAGCCAGGGCGGCAACAATGGCGCAAAGCCCAGACTCATGACCGTTCCTTATGCGTAGCTGAGGCCGGGCCTCGGCCGCCGACACCGCCTGCGCAGAGTATTTCCACCGTTAATAATCCGAGCACGCTGGCGAGTAGGAACGCCCACCACGGCGCCGTGCGCACCGCAGTCAGGGCACCGTGCGCATTGCGCACTTCCAGTCCCAGGCGCGCAGCATCAAGTTGACGTAAATCACTTTCCAGGCCGGGCAATCCCGCGGCGACCAGGCTGCCGTCGGCGGCCTGCCACAGACCAGGCGCGGGAATCGTGGTGCGGCCATTCTGGGCCGGGGCCCAGCGTCCGTTTTCGTCTTTCCACGCGCCGGCGATTATGGCGCCGACCTCCAAAGTCATGCCATCCGAGCGTTCCGGCGCCATCGCGGCAGCGAGGCGGCCCATCAATAAAGGCAACGCTTCGTTGGCAGCCAGCGTGCCATCCGCCGCGCCGGGTGAGGTATTGACCATAATCCAGCGCCCATTGCCGACCGGGCGTTCGGCCACCGCGACGGTGCCGTCGGCATAGGTTGCCAGCACCGCGGCATCCGCAGCGGGTTGCTGCGGCGTCAAATGGTAGCGATACGCGGCGACGCTGCGCAGCAGTGCTTCGCGCCCGGCGAAGACGGTAAATAACGGGTGTTCCAGACGGGCCTGCGCCCACGGCTGCGCCGCACGCTCTTGGGTCGACACATCCATGCGTTGGCCAAGCGCGATCGGCGGGTCGGTGCCCGGCAAGACCAAGCTCGCATCAGCCGGCGTCGCCACGAATTGCAACCAACGTCCGCCAGCGATAAGCCAATCGCGCAGCGGTGGCGCCATGCCCGCGGCGTCCCGTACCGCGACGGAGGCGACCAGAAATGGCTTGGTGGCCTGCAATTCTTCAGCCAAGCCAGCGCCGTCGGTCAGGCGCACGGTATAGCCAGCGGCAGATAAAGCAGCGTGAACCGGGCGCACGGGCCCCGCTAATTCATTGCTGTCGGCGCCGCTGACGACAAGGACCGTGAGGCCGGGGTGGACCTCCAGAATTCCGCTGCGCGCATCATCGGCGGCCAGGGCGTCTTGCCCACTGCGCACCAGACTGGCGTGAATGCGGTGCTGGCCACTGGCGTCGATCACCACGGGATGACGCAGCCAGCTCGATTCGCCAGGGCCGAGTTCAATCGGCAGCACGGTGGCCTGGGTGCCGATACGCAGATCGACCGCCGCTTTCAGGGGGGTGCTGGCGTAGTTGGCGATCCTCACCGCCACCGTCGCGGGCCGGCCGGCAACGACCAGGCCCGGTTCGCTGGCGAGACCGATAATGCCGGCATTATTTTCCCCACCGCCGATATCGAGCAGGCGCAGGGATACCGCCTCGGGCAGACTGGCGGGATCAATTCCGGCCAGACTGCTGCGCGCGAGATCGGTAACAAAAACCACATCGCCGCCAGCTGGGCCCAGTACGCGTAGCGCTTCGCTGAGCGCTGCGGCGGGGGCGCCGTCGCTGGTGGTCACCGTGGCTTCGGCAAGGCGGGCTAACGCTTCGCCGCCGCCGACGGCCAGATCCCCAGATGAACGCAGCGGTTTGCCGCTGATGATCACGCCGACCGCGCGCGAACCCGCATCGTCAAGGAGACTGGTGGCGGCGCCGCGGGCTTGCGCAAACGCGCTGGCGCCACCCACCACTTGTTGCATCGACGCAGACGCATCGACCACCACGACCAGCGGGCGGTTGGCACTGCCAAGATCGCCGCGCCAGGCCAGACCGGCCATGGCGAAAATAGCCAAGGCGATGGCCAGCAGACGCAGCAACAAAATAATTTTCTCGCGCAGCTGACTGCGGCGGGCTCGCCCAGCGTGGATGCGTTGTAATAACGCCAACGGCGGAAACACCTGTTCGCGCACCCGACCACGGGTCAGCCAATGGATGATCAGCGGCAGGGCGGCCAACGGCAGGGCGGCCAAAGCCAGCGGCACAGCGAGAGAAATCATGCGACCCGCTTTCGGCGCCGCAGCCACGTGCCCAAGACTTCGGCGGGGTCGGCGTCGGTCTGGGCCAGCAGATGATCGCCGCGGCTGGCTTGCAACAGCGCCCGGATCGCGGCGATGTGCGCGGCGATGGCATCGTCGTACTGCGCCTTGGCGGCGGTGGCCTCACAGGCCAGGGGTTCGACGCGGCCTTCGGGGTCGCGCAATAACATTCGGCCCCAGGCAGCGGGTAAGTGCACTTCGCTGGCATCAAGAATTTGCACCGCAGCAATTTCATGTCCACGCCCGGCCAATTCTGCCAGGGCCGGTTGCAGGGCGACGGGGTCGTGCAACCAATCTGACAAACAGACCAGTAAGCTGCGACGTTCACAACTGCGGCCGATGGTGCGCAAATGGTCAGCAAAATTGCCGGTACTGGTCCAGGTCAAGCCGGCCATGGCGTGGCAGATGCGCATGAATTGCGCCGGGCCACCGGCATGGGGAACCAGAGCTTGCACCGTATCGCCGGCGCTGAACACGCGCACGCGGTCACCTTGATCAATCGCGAGCAGGCTCAGCACCGCCGTGGTCAGCGCCGCCCAATCGGCCTTGCGCGGTTCTCCATAATCCATGCTGGCACTCGCATCGATCACAATGACCAGGGGTAAATCGCGTTCGACCTGGAAACGGCGCACAACCAAGCGGTCGCTGCGGGCATAGGCTTTCCAGTCGACGGAACGCAAATCATCACCAGCCAAATACGGACGGTGATCGCTAAATTCAATGGCCGAGCCCGTATGGCGCGAGCGATGTCGGCCATGAAAGAGCCCTTCCATAATTCTGCGGGCCGCGAGTTCGACGTCGTTGGCATTGCCCAGTCGGGGAATGCGCGTCGGTTGCAGGCGATCGGCGGCTGGAATCACGCGCCCACCAATTGCACCAGCCGGGCGACAATTGCCTGGCCATCAATGCCCGTGCCCGCAGCGGCAAAAGAGGGCACCACGCGGTGCGCCAGAACTAGCGGCGCGACGGCGCGGACTTCAGCGATACCGACAGCGGGCAGGCCGTGCAACGCGGCGTGCGCTTTGGCGGCGGAAATCAGCGCTTGCGTCGCACGGGGACCGGCGCCCCAGGCTACATTTTCGTTAATCCAAGCATGGTCGCCACCGGGGCGGCTGGCGCGGGTCAGAGCCACTGCGTGCCGCGCTGCGATATCGGGCACCGGAATGCGCGCAACCAGCGCCGCGAGGGCGGTGTAATCTGCGACGCTCAGCACGCTGGGCAGCGGTTCGCTGCGGCTGAGATCCAAGGTCGCGATCGCCAATTCTTCGTCGAGACTGGGATAACCAAGGCGAATCGCGAGCAGAAAGCGATCGAGCTGCGCTTCGGGCAGGGGATAGGTGCCTTCTTGTTCGATCGGATTCTGGGTCGCCAAGACGAAAAATGGTGCCGGCAGGGCATGGGTGGTGCCGCCGACGGTGACCGAGCGTTCTTGCATCGCTTCGAGCAGAGCAGCTTGGGTTTTCGGCGGCGCGCGGTTAATTTCATCGGCGAGGACTAAATTGCCGAACACCGGCCCCGGTACAAAGGCGAGTTCGCGATTGCCGCTGAGTTTATCTTCGCGCAGAATTTCGGTGCCGGTGATGTCCGACGGCATCAGATCCGGGGTAAATTGAATACGGCGGAATTTCCACGCCAAACATTCGGCCAGGGATTTCACCAGCAAGGTTTTGGCCAAGCCCGGCACACCGATCAGCAAGGCATGACCACCGGCGAATAAAGCGGTTAGCGTCGCATCGACGGCATTAGTCTGCCCGACCACCCGTTTGGCGACCGCATCGCGCAGGGTCCGGGTGCGGGCGGCAAGATTTTCAAGCTGGGCGAGATCAGACATGGCGGGTTCCTGGGTCAGTAAAGGGATTCGGCATCGCCAGCGCGAGCGCTGCGGGCGAGAGGCAGAATAAAGGGCACGTCGTGTTGCTTGCCAATGGCAGCAAGCTGGCGCAACAAGGAGACGAACAGGGTGTTGATGGCCTCGTCGCGTTTGGCGATGGGGGCATCCAGGGTAAATGCAGGTTCGGGTAATTTCAGGTCCAGCACGGATCCCACTCCGGTGGCAAAACCAGCGCAGCGGTCGGCAATCGCATCGGCAACCCGCACATCGGTCATATGGGAACGCCGCCGATGCCGCGAGCGGTCGAGCAGTTGCTGCTGTTGTTCCGCGGTCAATTGACGCTGGTTACCCAATGCAGCCACAAGAACGCTGGCCCGGGTCATCGCGCTGCGCCGCTGTCCCTGCTTTGGATCCGGGCTGAGTACGCCAGGCCATTCCTGAAAATTGTCATAGGCCACCTGCTGCAGGAGGATGGTCGCCAGCGGCAAGTCTGGATCAGCAAGCGCCGCCAAGCCGTGTTGCACCTGCTCTGGAGTTGCGCCCAAAAAGAATAGTGCCGCGGGTGTATTGGTCGGATCAGCGAGGAATGCATCGACCTGAGCAGTCAAGGCAGAGGTATCGCCCAAGCGGGCATGGACCAGGGCCAGCAGGTGGGCGTACTCGCCGCTGATCGGCCACGCCTGCACCTGGGCAGCGCAGGTGGGATGGTCGAGCAGGAAGGGAATCAGCCCGGCCAGGATCGTGGGATCACTATCAGTCGGCGCTACCACCCAAGCCTCGGCGACGAGGTCGAGGAGGGTGCGCCGTTCGCTGGGCGTGCGCGCCGCGAGCACGGACAGGAGGGCTGGCGGCGACAAGGTCGGCACCAGGGGCGTGACGGCCGCGATCGCAGTCATGCTCGGATTTTCGCGGCGCCACTGGCGCAAGGCGGCGACCACGGCTTGGTGTTCGGCGCTGGTCCATGGGGTTTCTGTATCGCGGCCAATCACCAGGCGAGGATCGCAGCCCAGAATATCACCGAGAATACGCAGGGCGGCTTCGCCCACGGTGAAAATGTTGCCGTCGTCTATCCAGGCCGAGGCTCTCTGGTCGTCGGCGAGGGCGAGTAGCGCATCCAGATCCGCCTCGGTGGCGGGGGGTTTCGCCGGAGTTTTATAAGGATTCCACGCCCGCACGCGGGCGACGAGATCGGTTCCTGGAGGTGCCGTCGGATTCATGTCGAGACGGCTGCGCAACAGACGCAGATGTTCACGTGCCTCGGCATCCGCGGGTTCAACAAGCAGATCATCGAGCAGGGCCAGCACCGCAGTTGGGTCCAAAGCCACCACATTGGGATTTTTGCGAATATGGGTGGTCAGTAATTGTTGGCTGAGGTAAACGAACAGGCCCCGGCGCAGAGTCTGCACCACCGACGGCAGGAGCGCATTTTCAGCGACAGGCGTCTCGTCTGCTTCTTCTAACATGCCTTCGGAAAAAAAGGAATCATCCCCGTCGATCATGGGGTCCGCAGTATTGATGGCACCCAGGTAAATGCTCTGCGGCGTGGTATCCCAGTAGACGTTCGCGCTTTCATCCCACAGGCTCATGATACTGACGGCAATCGCCAAGGAATCGGCCGCTTGGTGACCTTGGCGGAGCATCTGGATAGCGAGCACCGGCAGGGCGGGGCCGTAGCGGATTCCGGAGGCGCTGATAATGGGCAGGCCATTCAGGGCGGTGTGCAAGCGCGGCAGATCGATGGGATGAACTTGGGGTTGGTAGCGTTCCAGCCATTGCGTCCGCCAATCGCCATTCCAGCCCGGATCGGGAAGGGCGTGGTCGTTGGCACTGTCCACCAGGTCGGGGCCAGGGGTCACGGTCACGGTGGGGCTGAACAACCAGACCCCATGCTGCCACCACGTGCCCTCGCTGCCGCGAAAATGGATGCCTCGATCAGTCCAGGTAGAAACCGCGCCGGCAGTGACCTGATCGCCGACGGCAACACCCTGACAGGAAATTGAGCCCAGAACCAGCTGCGTGCCGCGAACTTCCGGCAGGGCATCGCGATAGACGCGCTCGACCAATTGGTTCAGCTCGGTGCGTTCATCACCTGAAAGCTGATAGGGCGGAGCAGCCGGGTCGGCGCTGGTATCTGCGCTCGGACTTTCGCTGGCAGCAGCGCTGTCAGCGGCGGCACTGCTCAGTGCACGTTCGGTAGCTTCTGCAATGGCTTTTCTGACCTCGCTATCAGAAGGACCGTCAGCGGCAGAAAGCGTGATGGCCGTGCAGCAGCTGATGAGGACGGCAAAGACAGGCCGCATGGGCAAGGTTCTCCTACGGAGGGGGACGGTATCATCGGCCTGACCCTATGCAGGCAGAATTTTCGAGCTGGACTTCTGTATCGCGACGGCGCCGAGACAGAACGACGCAGACGGGGCTGCGTTCAGGGTTTCTTGGTATCAGGTTTTTTGCAGCGGTGCCAAATCCAGTAACCGTTCAATAGTCTGCACCAGCACATGCGGCGCAAATGGCTTTTGCAAAAATTCACATCCCGACGAACCCAGGCCTGAAATCAGGCTAGCATCATCGGTAAATCCCGACATCAGGACTACCGGCAATCCAGGCCGCTTGCGGCGCAGAATATCGGCCAAAACCGGGCCCGGCCGTTTGGGGAGGACGACATCAGATAACAACACATCGATGGCGTAATCGTGTTGGGCGCTCACGGTCAGGGCAATTTCACCATCTTCGGCTTCGAGCACGGTGAAGCCTTGCAGACGTAAAAAGCTGACGATCAGACTGCGCACGCCGGGGTCATCCTCGGCGACCAGGATGGTGGTGCCGGCGCGGCGTCGGGCGGTGGTGGTGCCCAGGTGCTGGATCACCGTGGTATCGCCGCAGTGTTTCGGCAGCCGCACGGTCAGCGTGGTGCGCTGGTCGGCGCCGTGCGCCAGCTCTAAGGTGCCGCACCAGCGCCGGATCAGATGGTCGGCGGCGGCCAAGCCCAACGCGCGGCCGCGGCGACCAGAATCGCTGTCGGCGAGCCCGGAGAGGACGGCCTCGAGAATCGTGTCGGCGGCCAGGCGCAGCGGCAGAGTGATGGTGATGACGATGTGATCGCCGATCCCCTGGGTGTGGACCTGCGTCGGGGTGCCCGCGATCGGGGCCTCCTCGGCCAACTGGACGAGATCGGTCAGCGCACAGTCAAAGAGGGTAGCTTCGCTGCGCAGGCTCTCGGTCTCGGCAACCGTAGTCAGCGTAACCGGCAGGGCATCGCCCCAACGGCGATGCCAGCGTTCGTGAAGTTCGCGCAGATGCGCATCGACCTCTAATTGCGGCCCGGTGCAGGGATGGTGCGGATCAAAGGCGAGCAACCGGGCAGTCAGGGCCGCTGCTTTGCTGCCGGCGCGTTGGATGCGAGTAATGCAGTCGCTGGCCGGATGCCCCAGGGGGAGCAACTGCTGCGCCACTTCGCTGGAACCCAGGATCTGCGACAGCAAAGCATGATAGTCATGCGCCATTGCCCCTGCCAGCCGACTGAGCGCAGCCATAGGTGTGGCCGAATCAGCTTCACCTGGGCGATTTTTTTCGTCAGACACGGACGCAGCCTAGCGCAGGCCCTGCGAGCGCCAAGGGTAGAGCGATTATGGTCGTGGAAGGTATCATACACCCCGCTTGGTTGCGAACCCAGGTCGCTAGCGCAACGAAAGTGGGGTCAATGGACGCCATCTAGCATTTTGCCGTGCGGGGTCGACCATGGCGGCATGACGACCCAGGATCTTGATCCAGGCTGGCTTCGAGCCTTGGCCAACGAAGATGGCAACGAAGCCATGCCGGGGCAAAGCGTGCGCCCGGTTTACGGCGAACATCTGCTGGCTCTGCATAAAGAACGCGTGCGTCAGCGCTCCCAATTGCCCAAGCATCTTGATGGTGAAGCCGAAGAACTGCGCTTTGGCGATGGGCGCAATCTTGATGATGTCCTGGATCACGACGTCGACGGCAGCAAGCCGTACTTGACCCTGGGCAAGATCGGTGAAGGCGGCATGGGCATCGTGTTGTCCGCGCGCCAACGCAGCACCATGCGCCAGGTCGCGATCAAAGCCCTGCACCGCGACCAGCGCCGCGAAACCTATCAGGCCATTTTTCAAGAAGAGTGCCAGATCACTGCCGGCCTGGAACACGCGCATATTCCCCCGGTCTACGACGCTGGCGTCGATTTTATGGTCATGAAGCGCCTGCATGGGCGCAGCCTGGAAGACCGCCTGTGGGAAGACGACGCCAGCAAAAATTTGCCCCTGCACATCGAAGCCTTGTTGAAAGTCTGTGACGCCGTCGCCTATGCCCACGCCCGCGGCGTGGTCCACCGCGACCTCAAGGGCGAAAATATTATGGTCGGGGATTATGGCGAAGTCTGGGTCATGGATTGGGGCCTGGCCGCCGGATTTGCTCCCGATCGCGATGGTCTGTGGTTGGCGCCGCCGGTGTCGTGTCGCCAGGATATGTGCGCGGGCACCCCGTTGTGCATCGCCCCCGAGGTCGCCTGCGCCGACCCCAGCGCGATTGGGCCCGGCATCGATCTGTTCATGCTCGGCGCATTATTGTACCGCACCTTGTGCGGACATTATCCGTACGAAGCCAGCGACGCGACCTCGTCCTTGCGCCTCGCCGCCAAGCGCAGCCAACAGGGATTATTGGTACGCGCGCCGCGGGCGCCTTTTCGCTTGGTCCAGGCCGCCGAACGCGCCATGGCCTGGGACCCGCAGGATCGCGGCTTGATGCTGGATTTCACCACCGATCTGCGCACCTGGCTGCATACCTCTGGCGCCGCTACCGAGGCCGCCCGTCTGGTTGAAACTGCGCGCAAACTGTTGGCCCACACCGGTACCAGCGCCGATTCGCGCTACCGCGCCTTATCGCAGGCCCTGGTCACCGCCGAACGCGCCGCCCAGCTTGCCCCGGAATTGAAAGACGCCCACGATGTCACCCGCCAAGCCCGCGACGCCTTCGCCAACGCCGCCACCGAAGCCGGGGATATGACCCTAGCCGATTTAATTCGCCGAGGATTTGCGATCCCGAGTGGCCCGCGGTAAATTCGTTTCGCCCGACCCCGCTGCATCCCCCCCGGTACGCGACGCTCTGCGTCGCAGAACAGCGTCGTGCACCCCGAGCAGTAGGGACGCGCCGACCCGTGCAGATTCATAGCCACAGTCCGCGAAGCCGGGGATATGCCCGTGGCTATAGTGGAATCCGCCGCGGCTTCGCCCTTCCCAGTGGCCCGCGGTACATGAGTTTCGCCCGACCCTGCATCCCCCCGGTACGCGACGCTCTGCGTCGCAGAGCAGCGTTGTGCACCCCAAACAGTATGGACTCGCAGCGCACTCCCACGTCCGCACCGCTCACCTCGACTGTCCCAGAGCGTCCCCATCGGCTCATGTCTTGCCCCCATGGCACTCCCTGTTTAGCCTCCCGGTAGTAGGGCCGCCTTCCCAGGCGACCAACGCGGAGCGCGCCTAATGGTCCATCACCGTACGGTCAGCAACCGATCCATCGGACTGCGCACCGCCAAGCCCGGCCGATTCAAAACATGCGTATAGATCATCGTGGTCGCGACCTCGCGGTGGCCGAGCAATTCCTGCACCGTGCGAATATCATAGCCATCCTCCAACAGATGGGTGGCAAATGAATGGCGAAATGTATGGCAGGTCGCGCGTTTCGTGAGTTTAGCCCGTTTAACCGCGGCACGCATGCCCTTTTGCAGCCAGGTGGCATGGAGATGATGCCGTTTGAACGCGTTATCCAGGGGATCGAGAGCCAATCGGGGCGCCGCAAAAACATATTGCCAGGTCCAATCCCGGGCCGCGCTCGAAAATTTACGCGTCAATCCAGGTGGCAGTGAAGCCAGGCCAAAGCCACGTGCGCAGTCATCGTCATGTTGATCGCGCACCTGGTCCAGATGCTTCTGCAACGCTGGCACCAGGGATTCTGGGAGGGGGGTGCGCCGGCTCGCGCCGCCCTTGCCATCCAGAATCAACAGCATGCCATGCGCAAAATCGACATCTTTGACGCGCAGACGCAATAATTCCAAAAGGCGCAGGCCAGCCCCATACAACAGCGATGCCGCCATCCGACTGGTTGCATATGGGAATGCCGCCAGGACCTGGGCGACCTCGGCGCGTGACAGCACGGTCGGCACCTGGCGCGGCTGCGACGAGCGTATAAATGGATGTATACGGACGTCCTGCTGACCACGCATCTCACGCAGAAACAACACCAAACCACATAAGGCTTGGCGCTGGGTGCTGGCGGAAACGGCGCGTTCGCCAGCGAGATGACTGACATAGGGCCCCACGTGGTGGCCGTCCAACTGACTTGCGTCTGGCAGACCGTGCCAGCGTCGGCAGCGCTCGACCCAATCGAGATAGGAGCCTTCGGTGCGCAAGCTGTAGCGCCGGGAGCGTAGGAGCAGGACAAATTCACGGAGTATGCCATCAGCAGGAAGCTGACCGCGCTCCAACACGGCACGCTCGGCAGGCGTTGCCGCATCGGTGGTACACCGCTGACGCCACTCCACCCAATCGACCTCCTCGAGCCAAGCCGCCCCCGCATACCGCCCGAATCGCCACAGCGCATCGACCGCCTGAAGGAGATGCCAATCCGACAGCCCGAGTCCGCCTAAATCGGCCAGGAACTCTTCCACGGCAACCCCGGTCACATCCACCGACCGCTGCCCCGGATGGCGCTGCACCAACTGTTCGACCCGACCCCGGTACCAGACCTGATGCTTATCCCCAACCCCATTCTGACCAAGGTGTTGCAGATATTTTAACCACCACACTTCGGTAGCCGCATCCGCCTTGCGAAGGGGTTGCCGGGCAGCGGATTGGGGTGGCGGTTGCGACATAGGAATACGGCAGTAGAGTATCCATATGAACCCATCATGCAATATTGACCTTGGGATTAGGCGCCACGCTTGCCCAACACCCTCAACCAACCATTCTTCCCAATAAGACTGTTAGACCGCAAACAAAAGACACATACATGATATACACATCAATAAAAACAAACTTTTCCAAAACTGATGATGTCTACGAAATAAAAGACTCCAGAATTGAATACAATGGTAAAACTATTAATATAAATGACATCAATAAAGTTAATTTCAGCAAGAGATTTGATGGCTTTATATTTATAAAACTAAATACTTCATCGAAATGCATTGCTGTTTCCAGTCACTCGGCTCAAGGCTTTGGTAAAACCGTACAAAATAAAAAATCAGAACTGCTAAAATGGGTATTGCGATTAACTGAAATGCTTCCCAATGACACCAAATATGTTACCGGTAGCTCAGCCTGGAAAATAACCGGTATATTTTGTATTGTTTTGTCAATTTTAGTATTCATCGCCTTGATTGCCGTTCTCATAACAGGCGTCGAGGTTCCACATAGGGTTAGATGGGGTAAAATAGCATCCATTCCAGTTTTACTATTTCTAGGCATTAAAATGGTTAAGAATGGTGGCACGAAAATATTGAATAAAAGTTCATTTCAGGCATATTTAAATGCGGTCTAACAAGTCGATACAGCGGAGCTCGCTTCGCTCGTCCGCTGATCGCGGTCGTTGGGCATACAGACACGGAGATATAAAGTATGACGAACACGTCCCTAATTATTGCCATTATTGCTATTGTGATGACATCGTTTGCCTATAGCGAAACAGTCCCAATTTCAGTGGATCAATACTATGTAATAATCCCAGATTTGGACGAAAATGGGGCCATAGCAAAGGGGCCTAATGGTTGGGCTAGGCTCTCAAAAAAATATGATGAAACGCCAATGACTGTTAATGCTCAAACGTCAAAAGAAATCGACGCTGCTGTGATTGCGGCAGTGTCCCTTTTCAAGCCCACTACAAAGAATTTAAGTGGCCCTGGCTACGGAAGTGTAAGTATAGTATTTGGTTCGTATTCATCGGGAATTACATACCAGATTGGATGGAACGTTAATAAGGGGTCTGATATCCCAGATTATGCGTTGAGACTAAAGAAATTAGTTGAACATATGAACATATCCGCCCAACAAGTCGATGCACCGGAGCCGGCTTCGCCGGCCCGGTGATCTCTGACGTTGGGCAGCATCCACCCGATGAAATATCCCTCCTGCGCTTTGGTTTTTCTCGCAGTTGGTATCACCGATTTCTTGGCCTCCGCGCTCACGATTGGTGGGGGGACGATGATCATCAACGCCTCCTCGACTATCGCTGAGGCGCCCATCAAAACCTTCCGCTTTAGCACAGGTCGTGGCATGCGTGATCACAACTGCCCAACAAGGCGCTCCAGACGGAGGCCCGCTGCCCCGCGTTGGCAACGCTTTCCGCAGGTGCCTTCCACGGTACCCTTTCAAACAACCATGCATCGGGCAGCGGCCCCCGCTGACCTGTGACGTTAGGCGTAGATAAATATAAGTACTCATATGGTAACCACTAGAAAAAATATCGTCTTATATTCATTAGTTGCAATTTCGATAGTTTCGCTATATATTGGTTCGTACTGTATATTATCAATCAGTGGTTCTTATCGAATCGGAGCTTCTGGGATTGGGCAAGGTAAAGATGGTAATGCTAAAATAGTGGCTAAATGGTACACCTGGCTTCCTGCGCATTTTATGAACACTGACGTAAATCCATGGAAACCAAATATTACAATGTATTTTTACTTTCCTCTTTACGTCGTAGATATAAAATGGTGGCATACAGAAAATGCTATGTACACAAAAATGTATAAGGTTACCCCATTCCTTGGTGATGAACATGCTGAAAAATTTGACAAATATTATGGTAAATAAAATAATACCAACAACGCCTAACAACCGGATCAACCGGAGGCCATGACTGCCGCGTTATCAGTCCTGGTATCCGCGCTGCCTACCTAGCGTTCTCCGATTGCGACCCTTGCCCGGTGTCATGGCCCCGGTTATCCTGAACGTTGGGTAATATAAACAGGAAAAAATATGTCTATTCCAATAATTGCACATCGTGCCTTAAAAAATTTAATGCCTCTAATTCAAGGGGTTGAACTTGCAATCTCTGGTGGATCGTCTCCGTTATTATATAGCGCAATTAATGCAATAAGCATGACGGCGCTCGAAGAATGCGTGACTCGATTGAAGGAGGAAGGGAAGCAGCCGAATTGGAATAAGGCAGGGCTAGAAATCCCATTAAAAATTGCACAGGAATTTGCTATTAAATCAGAAAATCTACGAAAAATCTGGGAAAGGCTACTATATAATTCCCTAGATCCGGATTCAAAAATGGAAATCAGGAATGACGATCTTGAGGTTGTAAGTAAAATGAACTCATCGGATTGTGTTTTGATTATGACTTTAGGTAAATATTGGGAACAAATGCATAAAGACTGGGAAGCTAGATTAAATTCGCCAACAAAGGCCTCAAATAGAGGCGACTTGAAACGAATTATGGATAATGCAAGGCTATATGGGTGTCAATTATCAGATGTAAGGAATTATATGAGGACTGTCTTTAATCAGGACCTTCAGATATCTGACGATGACCTAATGTATTCGTTGGAATACAATGGGATAAGGTATGACGAAACAGGCGATAAAATGAGCAAGCTATTTTTTCATAACTCATGGTATAAGGAAAGTTGTGTTTTTCGAGGATCTTCTGGGTCGCAGGTGCCTGAAGAGGTAAGCATAAATTTTGTTGGTTATATTTGTGTACAGCTTACGCCAAGGTCTAAAAGAATATTTAACCTCTGTTATAATGAGAGGGTTGGATATTGAGAATTGCCCAACAAGGTGATGCACCGGAGTCCGTATCATACTTGTCTCTATTTCAATATGATTGTTTGGCCGGACCCCGGTGATCTTTGTCGTTGGGCAGAAGACAGAAGACATCAGCCGCAAAGTAAACCTAAGGCGATAAATACACCATGAAGACGCGAATCGCGCTGGCGCTGTGCCTTGTACTTTTCTTACCCTACTTGCTGCTGCAGTCGTATATTATAAAGACCGACAATAGGTTACTGGCCTCGATCAAAGAGCTTCGCCGCGAAATGACAGTCGAAGAAGTAGCCATTTTGTTAAAAGTCGATGTTGCAACATTGATGCATGTGAACAATGTTTCAGATCACCGCAATGAAAAATATGTATTACGCCTTTATATGGGTTACATTACTAGCCGGAATTTGCTGATTTTCTTCGATGAAGATAGGACATGGAGCAGTGGACATGCACTCATTGGATCGGGTCAATATGGCCTAGGATCGACAACACCAATGCAATATTGGACCCGGTGTGATCGGTGCATGTCCACGATTCGAGTCCAGGCGGAGGTAGTCCGGAAGTCCGGGGGGCCGGAGTACTGTAGTGAGAGTTGACAAGGATTGGGGCAGAGCCCATGCTCGCCCACATGAATGCTAGCCGATCGTTTGGATGTAGGCGGAATGGTTCGCGAATTGTTTTCGCCAAGCATTCTTCCGAATAAGACTGTTATGCCTTAGAACATGGTACACTCATACGAAGAAATCCGATCGGTTGTAATCGATATTCTAGCTGGTCGCGAAAAAGGTTCGTACGAACCATCGCAATATACCAACCTACTTCACTGTGTTGGTGATGTGTTTGAGCGACGAGACCCTCCGACGGCAAAGCAAGGGCAAACACGAACATTCAGTCTTTCCGGAGGCAACGCGAATCTTGACAGCCAAGACCGTGAAATCTTCCTTGAAGTTTTCTGGGACTTGTTCCGGCAAGGCATCATCACGCTCGGAATGAACGACTCCAATCGTGAATTTCCATTTTTCCGCGTTTCCTCGCATGGCAAACGTATTCTTGAGAATCAAGAGTCATACTTCTTTCATGACGTTTCCACGTATGAACAACTGATTCGTAACGAAATACCAAACATTGATGATGTAACGATGATCTACCTAAAAGAGGCGATGCAGGCTTTCCGTGTCGGGTGCGTGCTTTCCTCAACAGTCATGCTCGGCGTCTCAACTGAGCATACGTTTGACTTGCTGATTGAAACGATCAACAACAATCCATCGCACGCGGCTACTTATCAGAGTGTAAACAGCCAATGGGGTACCCTTCGCCGCGTGAACACGTTCAAATCCATTCTCAATACCCAGACCAGCACTTTGTCTCGCGACATCAAAGAGGACTTGGATACGCACTTTTCTGGTATACTGTCCGTTATTCGTAACTTCCGCAACCAATCCGGGCATCCGTCTGGACATGTCATCGACCGCGAGCAATGCTACGTCCTGCTCCAACTGTTCATTCCTTACGGACGCAAAATGTATCAACTGATGGCCCACTATTCGTAACGCAGATTACGGCATAACAAAGCCATGCACACCGAGCACGCGACCGGCCGTTTTTGACATGGAAGCCCTTCTCGCGCGTGCCGGGTGATGGCTGCCGTTAGGCCTCACAAGGAACTCCGGTGTACATCTTTGAGATAACAACGCCCGGCACATGGCTCGACTACCCGGACCGCGACTGGGCTTGGAAGGTTGAGGGCCTCCTCCGAAACCTGCAAGCACAGTTCTACGAAGCCAACACAGCACTAAACTTATTCGAGCAGTCTCAGGCGCAACAATCATCTCGCTTCACACGAGAACAATGGCAAGCGGACTCAGACCGCCGCTCTCAGATTCGAAGGGAACTCGAAGCAGAACTCGGCTTTGACTCCTCACCCCAGTCTTGGGATCGCATCTCGTACGAGACGGAAGTACGATTCAAACGAGAGAAGTGGGGCAGCGGTCATGTCCCTCGCGAGATAGAACGGAATGTAATCTCAATTTATGCGCGGGCATTCGTCTATGCCCTAGACGGATTTGACAAGTTTCTGAGCGTTCTCGCGGCTGAGCCCGGAAAACCACCCAACATCAGCGAACTGTCGGCCAGAATCGAATCTATGTTTCCTGATTTACGAGGCGTGCGAAACACAACGCAGCACCTTGAAGACCGCTCACGCGGACTCGGCGCGGGCAAGAACCCGAAGCCGATGACGCTTCAACCGGTCCAGAACCGGCTCATAAGCGCACCCGGAGGTGGTGTGCTGGTGCTCAACTCCCTCAACGGGAATCGCTTTGGCTGCACCATGAGCGATGGGCACTACGGTGAAGTAGAGATTTCTCCGCAAGCGCTTCAGCTCCTGTCCGCCCTTTTGCATGAGGTCTTCCAATGTTTCCAATGGAAAGGACCGGTCCAGCATGCACCCAGCGCGTGAGGCCAAACCCCTCGCTCAAGCGGAGCGCCAACGGCATGTCACGCTGGCCATCAAGCGCTGGGCCTGCGGCCCATTTTGCGCTTGCTGTCCAGCGTGACATGCCGTTGTCGCCCGCTTAGCTCGAACGTTAGGCGCCTAGTGACACTTACGGAGGCTCATGGCAACCATACGCGAATACTTTGATATAGACGCACGTGCCATGACAGTCCATGCTGACTGGAAATTCGGCACGGGTGACAGAGAAGCCGTCGCCACTATCATCGCTAAGATTGCCTTAGATTTTGAGGCGAACGCCAAGTACTGGTACTTTTACGTGCCAGCCGTTGAGAACATGTCAGATTGCCTTTCCGGACTATTCCGGAGCCCGGAGTTCGCGTCCTGTCAGCTATCCCCAGAAGGGGATGGCGTTCTGGTACTCACCGGATACTCAGACTATTCTGAGCGGCAGAGCAGTGAGACTCTTCAGTTCACACGACGTGTGCACCTCTATTTGGACGCTGATTTGCGACCAGATAACCGTCAACATCTGGTAGCCGAAGCGCTTGAACGCGGATACTTCTTGTCCATCCGAGATCACGAGTACGCCCAAAAACGTTCAGAGATCGAAACGCCGCTTGCATTCGTGTCGCATGACTCGCGTGACAAGGATGCCTTTGTTCGTGAACTGGTGAGCGAGCTTGCCAAGCGGCACTGCATCGTGTGGTACGACGAGTACTCACTAAAAGTTGGTGACAGCCTTCGCGAGAACATCGAGCGAGGGCTGAGGGAGTCGCGCAAATGCATTGTTGTGCTGTCTCCAAACTTTCTATCGAATGCAGGCTGGGGACGGGCCGAGTTCGATTCTGTCTTCACGCGCGAGATCTTGGAGCAAGAGAACGTATTTCTACCCGTATGGCTAGATGTCGGCGTAAGAGAAGTTTATGAGTACAGCCCGAGGCTGGCCAATAAAGTCGGGCTCGCCGCAAGCCTGGGAGCCCCAGAGATTGCTCGGCAACTTGCCAACGCGATCAGATCAGGCGCCTAACAATTCACTCAAGCCGAAGCCGCTTCGCGGCTCGGCTTAATTCAGACGTTGGGCACTGAAGTTAGCCGTTGACGTGCGGGTATGATAAAGGTACTATAAAAGTATGAAAACGGCGATATCTTTACCGGACAATCTCTTCGCAGTTGTGGATAAGTACGCCAGTGACAAGGGGATAAGCCGAAGTGCGTTGGTGGCGGAAGCACTTCGCGAGTACATTCATAGACATAAGGACGTAGACTTGACCGCCAAGATCAACGCAGCCATTGCTTCTCATGGACAGTCGCTTGATGCAGTCGTCATTGGCCAGTCAAACTCGGTTTTACGGAATACGGAATGGTGAGAATTCGTCGTGGTGATATTTGGCAGGCCGATCTTGGGGATCCGATTGGATCTCAACCCGGCCTTACGCGACCGGTGGTCATACTTCAGGACAATCAGTTTAACGATAGTAACATTGCCACTGTTGTCGTGATTGCCATGACATCTAACCTTGGCCACGCTCAATACCCTGGGAATGTCTTGCTTCCTAGAGCAGACTCAGGTCTTGAGCGCGACTCAATTATTAATGTAACTCAAATTGTTACGATAGATAAATCGCAGCTAAGGCAATTGCTTGGCTGTACCTCGCAACTCATTCTTGATCAGGTCGAGTACGGAATTGGATTAGTCCTTGGATTGAAGTGACGATGTTGCCTTAAGTGAGGTTCTGCCCTGTGTATTTATTACTACCCATAGCGATTACATCGCACGCGAGATTAACCTTATATTAATGAAAAAGGGCCGATTCGACCAAGCGTCCGTCTATGTTCTTAATGAGGACTCAGAAGTCGTAGAGCAGATTATGGGCGAAGATGGTTTTAATGTAAATCTATTTGACCAGGTAATTTCTGATCAGGCAAGCAGGGCTCTGAATGGAAATGAATTGGAGTAAATTATGGCAGATATGAGCGTGATAAAGGATTATATAGCAATAGGGGCTCGGCACATGTATGACTCAACAAGGGGCGTTATCATAATAAAAGAAGATGATAATCCTCGATATCCTAAAATTGAGGTCATTATATCGGCTAATAATTATATCGATTGTTTTAAAATGGACTGCAGAAAACTTGGAAGAGTTTCCCCGTATCTTAACGACTCAAAAAAAGGCGTACTTTGCATGAGTGACGCCGTATTGATATATAGGAACTGCCCAAATGAGCAAGATATCATCAACGTTGTTGTATTGGAGATGAAGGCGTCAACATTTAAGAAAAACGAAATTATGATAAAACATTTAAATTCAAAGGCCTTTGTTAATTATATTGCAGAACTAATGTGTATTAACCAATGAGTTAGTCTAAGTAGCATTAAACTAAATATATCATATTGTCTGATGGGGCAAAAAGCATTAGTTGGGAGTAATTTGCGAAAACCAATTGTACTAGATCTTAAATCACACAAGGCAAAATATTTATTTGTTCCTGCCAGTGGACCAGTTGTTAAATTTCATTATAATCAGCTAAAATAATATTATAATTTATGAGGTGCAATGTATATTCGTATCGATTAATTTACATAGTTTAAGTCCCCCTAGAGGTATGAAATGACTACCAGAGGGCTGTAATGGCTTGCGCTCTGACTATGCATGGAAGAAATAATATATTGAACTTAAGAGAATGGGTAATAATCTGCCTAACAAGTCGATGCACCGGAGTCCGTAATAGTTTTTTTCTATTCTGATCGGCTTGTTTGACCGGCCCCCGGTGATCTTTGTCGTTGGACAGATAGCAAATGCCCCAATTCGAAGACATGGCAAACCTCGTACCTGGCACCAAGGTAATCACCGGTGGTCTAGGTAATCAATGGCATGGAATCGTGGTTTTCAACAACTCACTTAGATTATATGGGGAAAAATATCCGAAAAAAGATTGGGAGTACCTCGGTGATGGATTCATGATCGAATACGTAGAAGTGGGCCTCGTGTACTCCAAGTTCATTGATGAAGATATGGCTATAGTGGAATAAGTATCATATAAATGAATACTTCAGTAAATCACATCTCGCTCATGTCCAACAAGCCGGTACAGTCGAGGTCAACAACTGTCTTCCGTTCCGCATGGCACTCGCTACGCTCACATTATGCCATGCTCCACTCCAGCCATCTGTTGGCCCGTCTGACCTTTGACGTTGGGCGGCAGATAGCACATGAATGGAGAACCTAAATGGATTGGGTGACAGGCGCTGTAACATGGCTTGCTTCCGTCCTCGGTGTGACATCCCTAGGATGGCTGCTAAGGGGTTGGATTGGCGCCCGGTTAACGAATGCAATTAAGCACGAATACGATAGAAAAATAGAATCCCTGAAGGATGACCTTGTTAGGCACAGAGAACAGCTTTCTGCAGTGCAATCCAATGCACTAAGCATTGCGTCGCATCAGAATCAATTGCTCGAATCAAATCGCGTCAACGCAATCGAAAAAATATGGAAATCAGTCGTTTCACAGGCCGGGCAAAAGACTGCAGCGAAAATGATGCAGACTGTAAACTTCGATTTCGCTGTAAATGAAGCCCCTTCTGACCCTAAGATACGGGAAATGTTCACAATGATGAACAAGACCTTCAAGCTTGGCCCTGAGGGCATGAATCCCGATAACACAGACATATGCCGCCTGTATGTTTCCGCAGAGACGTGGGCGACCTTTTCCGCCTATAAACAGGTTATATTTTTTGCCGTCATGAAGATGAAGATGCTCGAGATCGGATATGATGGAACAAAGATGATCAAAACAGCGGAAATCGTGGCCATGGTCATGGCGGTCTTGCCGCATCAGTCAAAGTTTATCGAAGAGCACGGGGTTTCATCACTAGACTTTCTAGTCGAAGAGATGGAGTCAAAGCTATTTGGGCAGTTAAGACAAGAGATGCATGGGTCGTCGGCAGGCAAAGAAAGCACCGAGAGAGCAGGGGTAATCATGAAGCATGCACAGAGAACACACTTAGATGGTGCCGCCCAACAAGTCGGTGCACTGGACGCCCTGACGGGCGCCAGTGACCCTTGACGTTGGGCCGACCCATCTTGACATGAGATACGATGTATATACAGTGTGTTTGTGCATTTTGAATGGGATAGCGCGAAGGCGGTGTCGAATCAAAGGAAGCACGGGGTTTCCTTTGATTTTGATGAAGCCGCCTCTGTTTTCTTTGATCCCAGCGCGATACAATATTTCGACGATGGGGATGGTCAGGCGGAAGATCGATTCCTAATGCTTGGGGTGAGCTCAAAATTAAGAATCCTGCTGGTATGTCACTGCGTTCGTGAGGACGACGGTATCATACGGATTATCTCGGCCAGGAAGGCGACACGGATCGAATCACGCAGTTACTCTTCGGGGAGCCGGCCATGAAAAAAGAATACGATCTTAAGTCGATGAAATCGCGTCCCAATCCATTTGCTTCCAAGTTGAAAAAGGCGATCTCGATACGACTAGGCGTAGACGTGATTGAATATTTCAAACAGGTCTCCAATGAGACCGGTGTTCCCTATCAGACCTTAATTGACACGTACCTCCGGGACTGCATGCGATCAAAGCGAAAGCCTGAAATGGTGTGGTCGTAATGAATCGCTACGACTTACTCGATTGAGTCATCCGAATCAGCTTGCAGATGAACAGTCCGGCCCAACAAGCTGATTTACCTGAGGCCGGATGCGCGCTGGTCCTGCTTGGTGGAAATCGCTGGCCCGGCCCCGGTAATCCTTAACGTTAGGCGGAAAAGCTGATATGAAAATGCGAGAGTCCGAGTCGTTCTCATCAGAAGTAACCCAGAAGCTGAAGACGTATGTCTACCGGCTGATCGATCCGCGCAACGGCGAGACCTTTTACGTTGGCAAAGGCAACGGTAATCGCGTGTTCTCTCACATCGATGCCGAGGAGAGTCTTGAAGGCGACGAGATCGACAACAAGCTCAAGCGCATCCGAGAAATAAGGCTAGCGGGATTTGAGGTTGCTCACGTCATTCACCGGCACGGAATGGACGAGAAGACTGCCTTCGAGGTCGAATCGGCGCTCATCGACGCATACCCGGGGCTTACCAATATCCTCGGTGGGACAGGAAGCGCTGACTTCGGCGCCATGCATGCCAAAGAAATCACTCGCCGCTACACGGCCGAACCGGCCGTGTTCCATCACAAAGCGCTCCTCATCAGCGTGAATAGAAGTGCGACCGAGCGGTCTTTGTATGATGCCACCCGGTACGCGTGGAAGATCGACAAGAGGAAGGCAAATCAGGCAGAGGTCATCCTGGCCACGTTGCAAGGGTTGATCGTCGGAGCGTTCATCGCGCACGACTGGTTGGAGGCGACGGCAGCGAACTTCCCCGGTCGCGCGGAAGGGGATGGCGTTCCGGGTCGGTGTGGATTTGTCGGTGAGGAGGCTCCTGAAAACATCATAAGGCTCTACGTCGGGAAGCGTGTTCCTGATGAATACCGGAAGCGCGGCGCAGCGAACCCGATCAAGTACACCTGGACGAGATAAGCCCGATGGCAAGAACCGGGCCGCCGAATCATCGCATGCAGCGAACCGCACTGCGTGCCGCCCATGATACTGAGCGTTGACTCTATTCTTGTATCAGACCGATCACACCACGTGATCAATCACTGCGCACCGAGCCGCAGCATGTTTGAGGGGCGGCCTGTCTCTGAGATGTGCCTGCGCGGCAGGACGGTCGAGCAGACGGCGACGAGCGAATGGATTTACACGTTGTTGAACGAGCTGGGCTCTGGCTGATCATGTGCCCAGGCAGGCTCAGAGCTGTCTCATCCCGCCGCGTGGCCATGCTCAAGATGTGTCCGCGGTTTCCTCTCTTTTCGGCAAGGTAGATCCTACCAATGATTGAAAAATATCTAAAACTGGGCGTTCGCTATCGCTGGGACAAGCCCCAGAACGTCGATGGACCGCGCGACGGGAAAATCGTCGACAGTGTTCGGACAACGGCGGCGCTGACGTATATTGGGCTGGGTGAAATCGTCGACCCGGTGCTCAAGGTAGTCCACGTCTCGGCACTCGGCTTGCAGATGCGGGTTCCGGTTCAGCACCACTGGCTCGATTACGCGCCGGGGCGGACGGCGCGGGTGCCGATTGGTTCCTATGATGTGCTGACCGGGTTCATGAGCGGCTGCATCATCGCTCGCTGGACAGACCACGGGGTCAATTATGTCGGCCATGTGGGTACCATCGAGCCCAAAGAAAATCCTGCTAATCGCGTGGTGAAGCGGGCCTTCGCCTTTGCGATGCCCAGCGGCACGGTGGGTTTCAATCCGGCTTTGGCGTGGACCTTTGGGGAGATCGCCCAGCTTGCCCAGCAATTCCGGGCTCCGAAAGTACCGCAGATATGTGCGCTGGTCACAACCCACGGCGAATTTTATTCAGTTTTGATGTTCATTGATGGCGCGAGTGAATGGTACTGCGGCGGGGCTAAGCTGGTGCAGCCGATCGGTCACGATGCGCTCAAGATGTTCATGGTGCGGGAGGACTGATTCGCACCTGCTGGCGCGCCAGGTCAGCCCGCGCGAATAATTGCCTTTTGCGATCAAGACAGCGTAGGCGTGCATCCCTGGCATAAAGCTATCAGCGCGTCAGCCCGCGCGCCGCCGGCCCGGTGCCGTTGAACCCGTCACTGACGTGGTGCATGGTGACGCGGTCTTCGATGGCTTCGATGCGCAGTTTATCATTGGGCAGATGACGGATGCGGTAGCGTGGGGTACCTTCGCCCTGACGGGTGCTGACGATGAGGTCGCCATCGGCGTCGCGTTCGAGGTGGGTGATGAGCAAGAACTGATCGGCGCGCATGACGCGCAGCAGGTCGTCTTCTGCCGGGCTCGTGGTGACTGCAGGGGGGCGGGCGCCACCGCAGCCTGCACTGAGCAGGCCCAGGGCACAGGCGATCAGCAATCCGGAATACCAGGCAAAGCGCATGGGCGGCCATGGTGGGCGTGCGGGAATCAGCGCCAGTCCGAATCGAACCACTGTTCGAGCATGGGTGGGGCGCCAGGGATCAGGGCACCGACCCAGGCATCGCTGCGGTTGACTCCAGGGAGATAGTCAGGGGTCCAGTCAGCGCCTCCATCGACGATGACCACCACGCTGCGCGGGTCTTTCGGGTTAGGGCGACGGATCAGCAGGGGGCGCTTTTCGGCGCGCAGCCACGTTTGCCCCAGGCAGGTGATCTGGCGTTCGTCCCAAGTCGCGCGCGGATCCAGGCCTTGTTGGATGAGTTCGGCGAGAATGCGGTTGGAACGGGGCGAACCGATGAGGATCAGGTGCTGTCCGCGCAGGGATTTCAGGGTCACGTCATCGGTCGAGGTGGTGGGGACGCCTTGGGCGATCTGGGCCCAGGCGTGCAGATAGGACTCGGCGAGGAGGGCGTTGTCACGTTGGGCGGCTTGACTCTCTCCGGTGCCGATGACCACGGTCACGGGACCGGGATCGATGCCGGGCAGGGGGGCGCGCTGGTGAATGGGGGCCAGGGCGGGCGTATCGGTTGCTGCGATCAGCGGGATTTTGGCGGGCGTCCATCCGCTGTCAGGCAGGGAGGCCACCGCGAGTCCGGGCAGGTGCGCCAACCACGCGCTGACCGCGGCGTTGCTTGGGCCAAGGACGGAGACCGGCAGAAGGCGACCCTGCGGTAACGCGGGACCATACCGGAGGTCCCGGCTGCGTCCGCCTGTCGTCTCCGTTAATTCTTTCCCAAGCAGCGGATTCCATACCATCACGCCCCGATACGCGGTGGGTTTCTGCAGCGCCAACCCCACGGCTGCAGTCGCCGATCGGCCCCAGGCAACCAGCACGGGCGCGGTGCCGGTGGGGGGTCCGGCAGCTTGCCAGCTTAACAGGGCGCGGCGGGCAGCGCCGTTTTTCCAATCGCGGTCGCCGGCGGGATAGGCCTCGACGATGGTCCACCCCGCGTCCAGCCAGGGATCCATCAGCGCTGTTGGCGGCAGAGTCCAGGCACTTTTCCGCGCCGTGGCCGCGTCGCTGAGGAATAGGATCCAACGGTCTGGCTGGGGCAACAAGGGACGATGCAGGCGCAGCGGTTGCACGCTGCCATCAACCGGGTCGGTCATCGCCAGGAGGTGCACGCCCGGATCCATCGTCGGCGGGCGTTGGCCCTGTTGCCAGCTTTCCAGCGAGCGACAAACCGCATCGAGGTTTTCGCAGGTCGCCAAGGTCGGTTCGGCCAGAACCCATTCCGCCGCCTGTTCTAACCATAATTGCGGTAGCGGAGGGGGCGCTTCGCCAAAAGCCTGATTGAGGCGCACGAAACGCGACCGCAGATGTTCCAGAGAGCGGACTTCGCGGCTTGCTTGCAGGGTGACCATTCCAGCGGCCTGGACGGTGGCGACCACGCGCACTGGCGGCCCGTCGCCGGCGACTGCTTCGGGAATGCCTAAGACCACGCGCACGCCGGCGGCCAGGCGGCGACCATCATCCAGAATTACATCGGCGCGCGCGAGTTGGCGGTCGCCTTGCAGCAGCGCGACCGCCAGGGTGACATCCGCTGCGCTGAGGTCGGCCTGGACGGTGACGCGAAAAAGATGCTGTGAGCGCAGCGGTTCGGAAATGCCCTCAAGACGAAGTGGATTTTCTGCTGCGGATACGCCAGCGAGCATCAGAGAGAGCATTACAACCAGCCAGAGCTGCCCGCTGCCGCCAATTGCAAACAAGGCTTCTGCCCGGCGCAGACCTGCGGTCAGCGATTCGCCCATTGCCCTCATGCGCTGGTCGCGGCGGCAAGGATCTGCGGGTAGAGTTGTTGATAGATCAGATAATCGCCGGCGACGCGCGCGACCCGCTCCTGCAATTCGGCGGTCAGCGGTTTGATCACGCGACCGGGCACGCCAGCGATCAAGGAATGCGGCGGCACGATCATGCCTTCGGGGACCACGCAGCCCGCGGCGACCAGACAGCCGGTGCCGATCACGGCGCCATCTAGGACGCGCGTGCCCATGCCCAGCAACACGCCGTCTTCGATCACGCAGGCATGGGCGATGGCGCCATGGCCCAGGCTGACGCGATTGCCCAGAATACACGGGCGTTTCTGACTGACATGCAAGCAGCACAAATCCTGGACGTTGCTGTCGTTGCCCAATTGGACGTGATTGATGTCACCGCGTAGGACTGCACCGAACCAGATTGAACAACCCGTGCCGAAACGCACGTCGCCAACCAGGGTCGCATTCGGGGCCAAGAAAGCTGGCTGCTGCGGGGAGATGCCCTTGACGGGGATGATCGTCGCCATGGGCACTGGTGTACGTTTGCGCCTGCGCTCCGGAAGCGGCAACGCCGGCGGACCGTCATGCCCGGGTCAGATCGGGACTTCCGGCATCGGGGTTTCCACATACCCTGCCGACCCATGACTACTGCCACTTGGACCGAGAACGAATTGGCTCATTCCGCCGAGGCTATTGCAGCCCTGGCCGACGCCGTGATCGCGGGTCACGAAGTGACCGCCCGTGAAGGCCGCGCCCTGCTCGACATCGCTGCCAACAGCCCAGCCCAAGCCGCGCTGTTCGCCGGGGCGCAAAAAATCCGTGCCCATTTCCTGGGCGACGTGGTCAAAGCCTGTTCGATCCTCAATGCCAAAGCCGGTAATTGCAGCGAGAATTGTTCGTACTGCGCCCAGGCCTCGGGCGTGCCGGCGGAAAGTTACAGCAAGCACAAATGGCTGCCCGCCGAAGACATCGTCGCGGCGGCCAAGAGCGCTGCCGAAAACGGCGCCGAGGCCATGGGCCTAGTCGCCGCGTGGTGGGGAGTCAAAGAGGGCAGTCAGCTGGACATGGTCTGCGACGCCGTGCGTACCCTGTCCAAAGACGGCAGCGTGCGCGCCGACGTCAATTTGGGCATTCTCGAAAGTCAGCACTGCGCCGATCGCTTGCGCGAAGCGGGTGCGGCGGTGTATGGGCACAACTTGGAAACCGCGCGCAGCTTTTTCGACGAGATCTGCACCACACATTCGTTTGAAGAGCGCATGCAGACCATTCGCTACATCAAAGACGCGGGCATGGGCCTGTGTTCGGGTGGCATCGTCGGCATGGGTGAGACCCGTGATCAACGCATCGAATTCGCCGAGCAGATCCGTTTTATCGAACCCGACATGGTGCCGATCAATTTTCTCAATCCCATCGCCGGAACCAAACTGGGTGATCGCCCGGCGATGCCCGCGGACGAGGCTCTGACCACCTTGGCGGTGTTCCGCTTTCTGCTGCCCGACCGCAACCTGATGGCCGCTGGTGGCAAAGAGGTCGTCCTGGGTGAGCGCATCGGTGAGATATTCGCGGCGGGCGTCAATGCGGTTATGGTCGGCAATTACCTGACCACGGTCGGCACCGCTACCGAGGTGTGGCCGACTGCCGCCGCTCGCTACGGACTGCGCATGGTGGCGCATCAAGAGCCGGGTGGCTGCGCCAAGAAATCTGGCAGCGCCAAGAAATCTGGCAGCGAAACCCGCTGACCGCCGTACCTCCTTGAACTTTCCCGTCCTTTAGGAATCTGCGCCCATGGTGCTCATGCGAATAATCGGCTGTGTGGCCGTTCTGGCCGGCTTGGCCTCTTCGGTAGCTGCGGTCGAAGCAAAGATCGTTGCGGTTCCCGCTGCGGATCGGGTGGTGGCGAATCTCGGCGGTTTGCCGGTGGTTCTGGGACTGGCCCAAGTCGAAATCCCGCTTGCGGTCGCCGATGAGGCGCGCAAGGAATTGGCCGCACTGGTCGAAGGCAAGACGGTTCGCATCGATTACGAAAGCGGTTGGGGCACCGATGCGCAAGGCAATGGACGCGTGCATCTGCGCGCAGGCACCATCGACGTGCTGGTCAAGCTGGTCGAGGCCGGTCTGGCGCAGGTCACTGCCGAGGTCAAAGAAGGCAGCCCGCGCGATCGTCTGCTGCTGGCCAGTCAGGAACGGGCCAAGAAGGCCAAGAAGGGCATGTGGGCCGGGGGCGCGGCGACCGTGGTTGCCTCGACGCGGCCCGAGACGCCCGTACCGCGGCCGGCTCAACGTCCTGCGGCACCAGCTCCTGCCACGACCGCCCCAGCTCCTGCAGGCGCATTTGCTTCAGAACTCAATAACAAATATTTCTATCCCGCCGACCACCGCGCTTTGGCAAATGTGCCGTCTCAGCGCCTGATCTATTACAGTGACGAAGCCTCGGCGAAGCGGGCCGGCAAATTACCGCCGCCCGCAGAGGTCACAGTGCCAAAAGGCGCGGCCTCCATCGCCGGGGCGGATTCGGCTTTTGGTGAGGGCGAAAAAGTGTACGCCGCCGCCATCGCCGCGGGCAACACCTCCAAGCGCGATGAGCTGTATAGCGTCGCTTTCCAGAAACTCACGGTAGCAATGAATCTCTACGGTGAACTGGTCGAGAAAAATGAAAATGACGCGGCGTTGGCCGAAAAGCTGCGGCGTTGCATGCAGCTGCGCTACGGCGCTATGAAACAGCAGCGTTCGCATTGAATCCTGGGAATAATGACATGATCTTCCGTACCCTGTTCGCCGTTATCATTCTTGCCTTCCTCGCTGGTTGCGGCGGTTCGACGCCACCGCGCGCCATGCCGGGAGTCGATCTACACGACCGCGTGCTATCGGCCAAAGCCGTCCGGGTCGGGGTCAAGGCGGACACCCCGCCCTTTGGTTTCCGTGAGGGCGATTTGTGGTTCGGCTTTGATGTCGAAATGGCCTTGATGGTGTTCCAGGAGATGGGCATCAAGGACGTGGTCTTTGTGCCGGTGACTTCGGCCAACCGCATTGAAAAACTGCGTGCCGGCGAGGTCGATTGTCTGTTCGCTTCGATGACCATCACCCGCAAGCGGGAAAAATCGGTCGACTTCAGTATTCCCTATTTTCAGGACGGCCAGGGGTTGATGGTGAAATCCACCTCGCCCGTGCAGTCGTATCTGGATCTCGGCAGCAAGCGCGTTGGCACCGTGCAGGGATCGACCAGCGCTGATAACATGAGCCAGGTCGCCCCGGATGCACGCATCGTGCCTTACGCTGATTATCAGGCTTTATTCCAGGCGCTGATGACCGACAAGGTCGACGCGATCTCGTCCGACTCGATCATTTTACTCGGTCTGGCCAAGGCCGCCAATGCCAGCAATGGCGTGCGCCTCGCTGGTGGGGTATTCAGCACGGAACCCTACGGCATCGCGGTCCCGGAAAATCAATCGCGCTTCCGCGACGCGATTAATGAAAGCCTGCAACGCCTGTGGGAAACCGGGCGCTGGCAGCAGGTCTACGACACCTGGTTCGGTCCGCGCAGCCAGTTTAAGGTCGACACTGGCTTCGCGATCACGCCATTTCCGCACTGAGCCAGCGCTTCGGATGGGCGCCGACTTGCTCAGCAGGCGCTGACGTTCAATTTGGCGGAGGTGGTGGCAGAATGATCACGCCACCGACGGTGTCGATAATGTTGTCGCCGGCCTCCTTGCCTTGGCTCACGGCGCCGTCGAGCAGGCCACCCATGATCGCGTCGGCAACGGCGTCTGCGTCGGCGGAACCCTCTGATGCCCCACTGGGCGGGGTGAGTAGCGGAAGGCTGAGCGTAACCACCGGGCTCAGCCCGGATGGACCCGCGGATACCTGTTGGCGTGCGCTGAGGTCGACGGTCGGATCGCGCCCAAGGGTAGCGACAATAGCGCTGCGTAAGCGGACCTGCACCTGACCCCGGACGAGGGCGACGGTATCCACATCGCGGCGATCGCGCGCGACGATGAACAAGGTGCCGGTCACGGTGACCTGCGCCGAGCCACCGATGACAGTGATGCCGGTCCACGGCCCCAGTCCTTCGACGTCGACCTGGATGGTGCCGAGGTTCAAGAGGATTCGCAGTTCCTTTTCGACCACGGTAAAGGTGACGTCGCTCCCGGCAGCGAGGATGACTTCGCTGCGGGTCGTGCCAGGCAGGGTTAAAACTGTGGTGGTTGGCGCCTGGACGGTGCCATCCGCATAAATCGGCGTGGCATCGGCGCGTTGGGCCACCGGCACTGCGTCGGCCGCGGCGAGCGTGTTGATGCTGACGACCAGCAGGCAGAGGAGAAGAGTACGCATGTCAGAACCTCAGAAGGTGGCGCCAAGCCGCAGGCCGATCTGGAAGTGATCGTATTCACGGCTGGTGATGTTAGCGTTGCGGACGGTGTAGGCGGCGTAAGCGCCACCGGTAAGCCAGGGCGTGAGCCGGCGGTCGGCTTCCCCGCCGAGATGGAAGCGATGCGCAGTTTCGGATTCGCTGGTCAGGGGCACCGCTTGGTCGTAGCTGCGATATTCGTACCACGCGCGTCCAACCCAGGCCCAGTGGGATAATTCACCACCGCCTTGATCCTGCCAGCGGATTTCGCCGCCAGGACGGGCGAAGGTGTAACTTTCGTAATCGGCGTCGGCTCGATAGGTGCCGACCTTCAGTGATGCTTCGATGCGCGATCCGGGTTGCCCCGGGCGCAGGATGAACCAGTGCCGGTAATTGAGGGCGATCTGCACGCCATCGGCGACGTCAATATCGTCATAGCCGATCCACAGGATATCGATAGACGGCAGGGCCGCCCAGGTCGGCGTGGGCCGGTTCCATGACAGCGAGCCACTCACCGCGGTGGCAGTTGCTTCGCCATCGACGAGATAGCGGTAGGCGCCCAGGCTCGCACCAGGCAGCCATTGGCCGACCCGCTTGGCCCAGGTGCCGGCCAGCCCGAGGCGGGTTTGCCGCGCACCGTCCTGGTCGGCGTAATAATCGTAATCGAATATCGCGCCTATTTCGAGGCGGTGGTCGTTTTCGCGTAGAATGCGATAGCGTAGGAGCGCCGACGCCGACAGCGCAGGGCCTCCGAGATCGGTGACGAATTGATTGGTGTCCTCAAGCAGCAGGGCATTGCTGTCATAGCCGGCACTGAGCACCACCCGGCCCGCAAAAGGCGTGGTAATGGTCCGCGAGCTCGTGGTGGCTGGTGGCGCCGCGGTCGGCATCGCCGTCGGAGCAGCCACGTCTGTGGCAACCGATTCGGTGACCGGCGCCGGAGTCGGCCCTGGTGCAGGGGGAAGGGCCTCTTCGGCGGCCAACAGGCCAACGGTCAAGGTCAAGAGCAGCCGCGAAGGCATCATTGGGGAATCTCCACAAGAATTCGGAAACCGATGGGCAGGTAGACACCTTCGGGGTCAGCCGAGGTGGTGGCGGCAGTGGTGAAGGCCTGAGCTTGGTCTGACGACAGGCCGCCGCCGGCGACCAGACCGCCGATGCGGCCGGAGTCATCGCGCAGCCATTCCATGACATTTCCGGCTAGGTCGAGATGACCGAAGGGACCACGATCCGCAGGACGGCTTCCTGGCGGTTGGGCAATCAGGTCATGCGGCGGGCTGTCGTAGGCGGTGATGCAAAAACGGGGATCAAAGGAATCACCCCACGGGAAGACCCGCAGCGGGTCATTGCCATCCGCGGCATAACGCCATTCGGCCGCCGTCGGCAGGCGCACGGTGCGGCCGATTTTTTTTCCCAACCACGTGCAATACGCTTGCGCATCGCTGCGACTGATCCCGCTGACGGGCAGACCCTGTAATTGGCGCGGAATCTCGAAGCCAGTGATCCGATTGCCGCGCAGGGTGGCTTGCCACTGTTCGCGCTCGGTGGGCAGCAGGCGCGGAAGTAGGGGTAGGGGGCGATCAGGGATGGTGCCCGCCTCCAACTGGGCGCGAAGACGCTCGAATGCAGGCAAGACCGTGGCCAATATCGCAGGGTCCATGACGAAGCGGTGATAGTCGTCATGGGTTATTTCATACTGACCGAGGAGAAATGCCGACTGTCCTTTGCCCGCTGGTGCCGGTGCGAGCGCGGGGGCTGGCGCTAGGCCTGCGCCGAGGTCGAGCCAGACGAGGGCATTCGCCCCGGGCATCAGCCGCAGGTCCCACTGCGTGTGTGGGCTGCTGACGCGATAATGGCCCGCAGGCAATTCCAGATTATTGAGCGGCAGGACCGCGGCACGGGCGGCGCCGTCAGTCTGGAACCGGCCATCGGCAGCCAAGCGCAGGGTGGTTATCTGCACGGGGAGGTTGGCTGTTCCACTGAGGCTCAGGGTGGCTCGGGCCTGTTGTTCAGCGAGGTAGCGACCATCGTCGTAACGCGCGAGCAGGTTGGTGAAGGCCGCGATTTCTGGCAGGCGCCCGGCCGTGCGTGCTTCCTGAAGCCGGCCAACATACAGATCCGCGAGCAGAGTACGCGCTGCCTGAACGCTGGCATGGCTGCGATCATCGCCGAGAAAAGCGATGGCGCTGTGCGCCGCGGCCTCGGCCAATTGCCAATGTTCGGCGATGGCCCGGGAGGCTTCGCGTTCGGCTTGCTGGGCCTTGGTCATCGCTTCAATATTGATGCCGGCCTCCTGGCGTTGCTCGCGGGCGCGTTGAATCGCGGTGGTTGCGGCCTTGGTCTGGGCAACCTGGATGCGGGCTTGGGCAAGCGCATCTTCAGCCTGTTTTTCCGCCGCAGCGCAGGCAGCCGCGCGTTCAGCGGCTTCCTGGCGCAGGCGCAGCTGTTCAGCGATGCGCAGCGATACGGCGACGGCATCGGGCCGGCCGGCGAGGCGTTCCACGGCGGCTGCACTCACATCGCGGGCTTCGTCGAGCGTGCCCGCGGCGAACGCGGCCTCGGCGCGGGCCAAGAGGGCTTCGCCTTCACTGCGCGCCCGTTGCGCCGTGCGCGCGCTGTCGCTTCGAGCGCGCACCTGGGCCAGGCGATCGACGGCAGCGGTCAGCCCGGGAGCAGCAATGCCATCCTTGCCAGACAAGGTGAAAGCAGCCTCGGCCTGACTCAATACGGCGTCCAGGGTGGTCGCGGTGGGATCAAGGGCCTCGGCTTCTTCGAGGTGCTTCAAGCCGAGCGCAATCTGCTGCGCCGCCTCACGTTCACGTGCCGCCTGTTCGGCATCCGCGAGCAGGCGCAGAACCTCGGTACGTTCACGGTCAATGGTGTCGTCGGCGGGCGACAGGCGGCGCGCAGCATCGAGCCGTTCGCGGGCGCCGGCCAAGTCACCGTCGGCGCGCAGTTGCTGGGCTTCGCCAACCAGAGCTCGGGCCCGTTCGATAGCGGCTTCGCGGGCCCGGACATCGGCTTCGTTGGCGGCGATCAGATCGAGGGCGGCCCCGACGCGCGCCCGGCGTTCGATCACTTCGGGCAGGTCTGGACGTAAAGCCGAGGCCTCGGTGAGCAATTCTGCCGCTTGGCGGAGGGAATTTCCATCGCCAGCTGCTTGTAGGGGCTCGGCCTGTTCCAGACGTTTCGAGACCGCAGCGTCTGTTCGCGCTTCAACAATGCCCACGGTGATCAGCGAGGCGGCAGCAAGCAGAATGATTGCTGCTGCGCTCCCGTTCACGGCCAAACGGTGTCGGCCGTACCAGGCTCCCATCCGTTCGAGCAGATTGCGTTTGCGAGCGGCCACGGCCTGCCCGGCAAGAAACCGGCGCAGATCGGCAGAGAATCCAGCGCAATCCGGATACCGTTGCGCGGGATCGGTGCGCATCGATTTTTCAACAATGGCAACCACATCAGCGGGGAGGTCGCCAGCGACGCGCGAAAAGGGAATGGTGTCTCCGTTCGACACTTGCGCGACCATGGCCTGGAGATCAATCGTCTCTAGGGGGCGCTGCAACGACAGTAATTCGTACAGCGTCGCGCCCAGGGCATAGACGTCGCTGGCTGCGGTGATCCGGTCCAGTTCACCCCGCGCTTGTTCCGGCGGCATATAATAAATCGTACCCATGGCCGCGCCTTCCATGGTATGGGAATGGCTTGCGGTCTGGCGCACAGTGGCGATCTGGCGCACTAATTCATCGTTGGGATCGGCCTTGCCCAGGACCTTGGCGATACCCCAGTCGACGACCAGGACTTCGCCGTGCTCACCGAGCATGATATTGTCGGGTTTGAGATCGCGGTGGATAACGCCACGACTGTTGGCGAAACCGACGCCATCCAAGACTTTAAGAAAGACCAGTATTTTTTCTTCCAAGGTCCAGCGCCCCAGCGCAGCCGGATCCTTGCCGCGTAACAATTTCACCACCCGGCCCAGCGAATCGCCGCCGATCAATTTCATGGTGAAATAGAGGGTGCCGTCGGCCATCGCGCCCATGTCATGGATGGGCACGATATTCGGATGTTCGAGCTGGGCGGTGACTTGGGCTTCGGCGAGGAACCGTTCCACCACATCCGGGTGGGTGGCGTAGCGGCCGTGGATAACCTTCATCGCCGCGCCACGTTGGAAATCGTGGTCGGTGATTTCCAGGACTGCGCCCATGCCGCCAGCGGCCAAGGGCCGATCAACCGCATATCGCGCTTCGGTTTCACGACCGCGGATCGCGGCATGCAAGGCCTTGGGCAAAGTGTGCCGCGCCGTGGCGACCAGATCAGAGAGCACCGAGGTGCGCGACGATTGCAATTTCTGATCGAGCGCCTGCGCTTCGGCGGGCAGGTTGAGATTCACCCGGGTGCGGATGGTGCGCGAAAAGCTGCCACTCAGCCGAGAGACCGCCGTCGTGAGGGGGGCGGCGGTCTGCGACGAATATCCGCCGGTCGACGGGCGCGTCGCGTCGGGGTCGGGGTTGGTGAGAGGAATCGTTTTTGCCTCATCTGGGCTCGCTGCCGATGACATCTGAGTCATCGCATCACCTAGTGACGTCGCCCGCGTCGGCGCAGGAACCGTATGCTCCGCATCCGCCTCTGCCCGAGCATTCCCGCGCGTTGCGGGCACGGTCTTGTCGGCGTCAGATGGATCCACGCTGGTCACGGCTCATTTCCGCTGCCGGCGTAATCCGCCCACGGCCAGGATTGCGATCAGGAAGCCGAAGGCACTGCCGCCGCCACAACCGCCGCCACTTGCGGAATCTGCCGATTTACCCAACTGCGGTGGCGCTGGTGGTTGGGGATTTGTTCGGCGAGCAGCGTTGTTCACCGTCACTTGGTCGATGGGGTTCGGATCCCGGATGATGGCGTTTGCAACATAGACCAATTCGTGGTCGGTAGTGGATGCAACAGGATCTTGATAGACCCAATAGGCGCGTCCGCTGACAAAAGTCGTAGTCGTGGAATAAGAATGGCTGTTCCACCACGTGGCGTGGTTGCCAATGATTGCACTGCGGCTTGGCGCCGAGCTTTCGCTGATGATCGCGTCGATGCCATCGCGCAACTCCAAGCTGGCCCACGGGAACGAGGCGATGGGGCCGTTGTCATTCACCGGTCCAACGCCGATCAGATTCCATCCGGATACTACTGGCACGCGATGGGGCGTGCCCGAAAAGGTCCCGCGGAAATCGAGGGAGATCGGCACTGTAGTAGCAACGAACCAGCCTTGCCACGGTTGCAGGCCGCCAGCGGGTTCGGCCGGATATTCAACGTAGTCCTGGACTGAGGCATCCCAGATGAAGGCGCGCGCTTGTTCCGTCGAGAGGCGGTCGAAGCGGGAACGTAAATTAGTCAGCCCTTCGGGCGTGCCCGGGCTGATCGCTGACCAGATAAAACTGCGCCGCGTCGAAACGGGTATCGAAGGCGTCCGGAAGGTGCCGCGATCTGTTGTCGTCGCTGCAGTCACCACTAGGTCGATCTGATTGTTGCTGGCATCGTTGATCAGCTCGGCGCTGAGGCCGACACCATTCAGCACGGTGATCGGCAGCAACACCGGATCGCCGCTGAGAGTGCTATAGGTAATAATGCCTTCGACGCGCCCGCTGCCCGACCAGCCCTGCAGATCCAGCTGCACGCTGGTCTGCGCACTGCCGATGAAGAGATCGGTGGTGGCCAGTTGGTCGTGATCAAAACCGGGCGATTGTCCGCCGAATGCTTTGAAACGCATCTCCACCGGAGTGGTCGAGGCGGAGCGCAGATCGGCATAGCCCAGGGTAAGGGTGCCGTACTGACCGAGGAAACCACCGGGCATGACACTGACCGCATCCGCCGAGGTCGAGGTGAAGGTGTCCAGGGTGCCTGTACCGCGCAGCTGGACGTTGGCACCGGTGGCAACGACAGAAATTTGCAGCCCATCGCCGAGATAATCGACGATGGTGCCATTGCCGCTGATGTAAGTATGGCTGCTGGTTTCGCCGTTGCTGACCCGATTATCGGCGCCGCTGATGCGGATGCTTCCGGCTTCGGCTTCCAGGCTGGTAGGGCTGTTGTCCTCACCCACCAGGGTTCCGGACAATTCCAGGATCGCATTGCTGGTGTCATTGCGCAGATAGTGGGTGCTGTAGCCGCGGAAGCTCAGGTCGATGGCGAGAGTGATATCGCCGTTGGTGCTGCCCGTCTCTGCAATTGCGAGCCGAGAACTGTCCGCCAGGTTCCAGGTGGCGCCGGTAAAGCCCGGATTGACGGTGCAGTCCACCGGGGAGGTGCTGGTGAACGATTGCACGGTCGCGGAAGCATCGACCGAGAGCTCTTGTGCGGATCCGGTCTTGGTGATGTCCCAGGTGAAATTAGGAATAGTCAGACTGATCGAACCGGCGCCACTCCCTGGTCCATTGAGGTCCAGATGAATGACATCGGAAGCCGACACCAAATTGCTGCAATCGATGCTGGTCCGCACAGCGAGGTCCGCGGATTCCGTGCTGCTGAAGCTCAGACCCAGATTGGCGTAGGCGCCGGCAAAGGTCAGCGAATCCGCGCTGACCGTGATCGGCGTTCCTGCACCGGCGTACCAGGTCACTTGGACCGGTTGATCACTGGTGGAAGTGACGGCGTTGGCGGCATTCAACCGGGCTCCGGTTGCGAGAAAATAGACATCGATGGTCGGGCTATCGGTAGAGGTTGCGAGAAAATCGATTCCACTCGCGCTGATTGAGCCCTGGAGATTGATCACCAGATCGGGCAGATCGCTGCCGTTGTTGGCATTGACGAAATTATTGGTAGCGACGAAGGTCAGGGTGTTGGCGAAGTCCCAGCCGCCGGGCAAACCCACTTGGGTGCCGGAGAAAGCGACTTGTTCAATGCGCACCGGGGCGGTGATCATGGTCCCGCCCGGGACTGGGAAGACGGCACTTTGCCGCCAGATGAAATTTCCGCCACCGCTGGCGATGGCGGAGGCACTGCCCTGGATCAGCGACGCGCCGCCGTGGAGGACCAAATCGTCAGTCAACGTCAACGTCGCACCGCTGCCGAGAGCAAGGGATTTCAGGTTGCCAAGCAACAGTTCACCGCCATTGGCGCTCACCAAGTTGGTGGCACCCGTGACTTCAAGCTTGGGCAGCTCCTGCGTGCTCGGGAGAGTCAGGATACCGCTCGTTCCTTGCCAAAGAATTTTCGCACTGTTGGGTGCTTGGCTGACTTGGCCGAATCGCACGCCGCTGGTGAAGGTGGCATTGCTATTGCCGAGCACGGTGAGGATGGCGTTGAAATTCCACAACCAGGTTCCCGCCCCGTTGACGGTCATGCTGTTCACGGCAAGATTGCTCTGCATTTGCACCGCGGCAGAGCCGGTCGTTATATTGACAGTCAGCGCGTGCAAAGCCTGACCATTGGGCAATCGGAGATTCACCGTCGTGGCGCCAGGCACATTCATGGTGGTGAGATTGGTCATACTGAGCGTGCCGCTTTGCATGGACAAGCCACCATTCAGGGTGAGCGCAAATCCGCCATCACTGAAGATGCGCGTGAACCCGGCTGGGCTGATGATGCTCGCGACTTCCAGCGCTGCGGTCATCGTACAATTCCTGATATTAGTACCGCCACCGGAAAAATGCAAATTCACTCCCGTGGTCAGGACTGGCGCTGCCGAATAGCCGGTGTCGGCGACCGACCAGTTGCTGGCCAGATTGGCATCGGTCGAAACCGTGCCTTGAGGCCACCAGTATACATCGGTCGGTGCCGGCAGGGTGAACCCCGACAGCGAGGTCAGCAAACCGCTGATCATGACGGCGAGTATGAGAATCGAACGCATGGGTGCCCTCCGCGACTGGGGTCGCAGTGTGTCAGGCACTTAGTGAAGGCAATCGCGAGAATCGACCAAGAATCAGGGAAGATCCTGGCGCACCGGGCCACCCAGCCCAGGCCAAGGATCGCCGACCTGACCGCGCTGGCACAGCCAGGCGTCGATCAACACCAGGGCGGCCATGGCTTCGACAATCGGCACCGCGCGCGGCAGCACACAGGGGTCGTGGCGACCCTTGGCCTGCAATTCGACATTGTTACCCGCTTCATCGCCGCTGGTCTGCGGCTGCAGGACGGTTGCGGTTGGTTTGAACACCACACGCAGATCGATGGGCATGCTGTTGCTGATGCCACCCTGAATGCCGCCGGAGCGGTTCGACGTGGTAGTCATGCGCTTACCGTCGGGCGTCTGCTGCCAGGCAAAGGCGTCGTTGTGTTCCAGGCCGGTTAGGGCGGGGCCGCTGAAACCGGAGCCGAATTCGATGCCCTTGCAGGCGGGCAGGCTCAAAAGCGCCTGCGCAAGGACCGCGTCCAATTTTTGGAAAACGGGGTCGCCCAAGCCAGGCGGCAGGCCGGACACCACCAAGCGCACGCAGCCACCCAGGCTGTCGCCGCGCTTTTTTGCGGCAAGAATGGCACTTTCCATGCAAGCGGCAAAATCCGGATTCGGGCAGCGGGTCGGGTGCGCGTCGACCAGCTCACGGGTCACCGCGCCGGGTTCAATAGCCGCACGGGCGTCGATGGTGTGCACCTGTTCGACCCAGGCGACGATGGAAATCTGGGGAAAACGGGCCCGCAGGAGTTGTTCAGCGATGGCGCCAGCGGCGACGCGACCGACGGTCTCGCGCGCCGAAGCCCGGCCCCCGCCCTGCCAGGCACGCAGACCATATTTGGCGTCGTAGGCGAAATCGGCATGACTGGGCCGATAAATGTGTTTCCAGTCCGCGTAACTACCGGAGCGCTGATCCTGATTGCGTACCAGGGCGCAGATCGGCGACCCCAGGGTCAGCCCGGTTTCGGTTTCGACGCCAGAGAGGATTTCCACCTGATCGGCCTCATCGCGAGGTGTCACCAGTTTGGATTGGCCGGGCCGCCGCCGCGCGAGATGCGCTTGCACCGCCGCCAAGTCCAATGGATGGCCGGGCGGGCACCCGTCTATAACACAGCCCACGGCGGGGCCGTGGCTTTCACCAAAGGTGCTGACCCGAAACAGACGACCGAAGCTATTCCCGCTCATGACGCTCCCTACTCCGGCGTCCGCCGCTCGGTCAGATCAAAAGATTCAGTCACCGGCGGGCGGATCCCCGGCCAGCGGACCGGTGGGTTCGACCGGGACTTCATCCGTAGTGGTGGCCGAATCAGCGGGCGCTTTTTCCTTTTTCTGAAAGCGCGGCGGGGGATTGCCGACGATTTCAAAGGGTGCGTCCGCTTCCAGGTCCTTGGCGTTGTCCTGGGCTTTTTTGCACAGGGCGACGATGTCATCGATCGAGAAACTGGTGTTCAGCTTGAACGCCACACCGATGTGGCGGGGTTTGCTCGGGTCGGTGAACTGGGCCCAGATCAGGTGGGTGGTCTGCCCGCTTTCGAAGGGGGTCCCGATCCACACCTGCAAGCGGGCATTCGCGCCGTCAGCCTTGAAGGCTCCGGCGGAATCGCGGCTCTCGACCAATTCAAAGGTCAAGCCGCGGTCCTTGGCCAGATCGGTCAGCGCCACGCGGGCGTTTTCGACCGTGCCGCCGATTTTCTCCTGCTGGTTCACCGACATTTCGAAGGTGCCAATAGTGAGTTTGCGCAGCAACTTAGAGTTGGTCGCACTGATGTAGGGACCGATGACGACCTTGAGGCCGCGTTCGGGGAAATTGGCAAAGACGGGCTTCTTTTCGGACATGGGCGTGCTTATAGGCGGCGGGTCGGGCCCCCACAACAGGCTTTGTTGGCGGAGCGGGCTGCCTACTGTCACCCAGCGTGCGCATTCTCGCCTGCGAAGCAGTCACCCGGACCGGTAGCGTGTGGTGGTGGGACCGGGGTCCGGTCGCTGGCCAGGATCTGGCTGGCGAGCCTGCCGAGCGGGTGTTGGTCCAGGCCTTGCACGCGATGCTCAACGCATATGGGCGACCGGATGCCCTGGCGGTCGCGGTCGGCCCGGGGAGTTTTACCGGTCTGCGCGTGGCGGTCACCGCGGTGCGCACACTGGCGTGGATCGAGGATCTTCCCGTCTATCCGGTCGATAGTCTCATCGCTCTTGCTTGCCAAAACGGCCCAGGATTATGGTGGTGTCTGCTGCCGTTGAAACGCGACACGACCTTCCACGCGGTGGTGGCCGTCGATGCGCAGCGCCGACCCACCGTGATCGTGCCCAGTCAGGCGATCGCCGATGACCAGCCGCCGCTGCTGCCCGCTGGCTGTGATCCGATAGCGGTCGGCCCGGCCCTGACCGCCAAGCCCGCGCTGGTGGCGCGCTGGCGCCCCGGCACGCGAACGGGATCGGATCGCCGGCCCACGGCTGATGGCGTCGCTTACGCCGCGCAGGCAGTCAGCGCCGTCCCCTGGTCCCAGGTTCTGCCGCAGTATCTGCAAGAACCAGGGCCGGTGCTGCAACGGCTGGCCAACGCTGGCGAAGCGCCCGCGCGCACAGAACCTCATGAATCTATGACCCAAGGCCCGGACCATGGCGTGGCGTAATCGCATCGAAGTCAGTTATGGGGCTCTGCGTGAGAATCTGACTGCCGTGCTGCGCGCGGCGCAGGGCCGAGGTGTCATCGCGGTGATCAAGGCCGATGCCTACGGCCTGGGCCTGGAGCGCTGCGCGCGGATCTATCATCGTTCCGGGGCCGCGGCGCTGGCCGTCGCTTGTCTCTCCGAAGCCGACCGGGTGCGCGATACGGTGCCCGATGCGCGCATCATTATTCTGGGTTCGCCGTTGCCAGAGGAACGGCAGGCGGTGGTCGCCAGCAGGTATGAAGTGAGCTGTTCGTCGATGGATGAAGCCGATGAATACGCGCGGCTGGCGTCGGCGCGCGATCCGCTTGGCATTCACGTCAATATCGACACCGGCATGGGCCGCTTGGGAGCTCCGCGTGAATACGCCGCGGAATTGATCGCCCGCGTGCGTGAGGCGCCCTCGCTGCGCCTCGCTGGCATCTGTACGCATTATCCCATGGCCGTCGATAGCGCGATCGCGGCGCAGCAAGAGGCGGTATTTACCGGGATTCTCGCCGCTGCCGGACCAGTGCCCGCGGACTGCTGGATCCACCTCGCCAATTCCGAAGGCGTGCTCATGCGCCCGCCGGGCCAAGCCACCCACATTCGGGCCGGCCTGCTGTTGACCGGAATTGTGCCGGACGGCTGTCCCGATCCTGGGGTCAAGCCTGCGCTGCGCTGGTTGTCGAGCCTGAATCTGGTCAAGCGTCTGCCTGCTGGCTATGGGATCGGCTATAACCACCTGCATCATCTCGAACGCGATAGCGTGGTCGCCATCGTGCCCGTCGGCTACGCCGATGGCTACCCCTTGGCGGCGTCTGCACGAGGGGCCCAGGTTTTGGTTGCGGGAAGCCGTTGTCCAATTCTGGGGCGGGTCAGCATGGATTACATCATCGTCGATGTCACCGATTGCGATCCGGTGCCCGCGCCGGGCGAGGGGGTCGTGCTCATCGGGCGCCAGGGAGCAGCTGGGTTGACCCTGAACGAGTTAGCGGGCTGGGCCCAGACCATCCCCTACGATCTCCTGTGCGGGTTCCGAGGTCGGACCGAGATCGTCGGGGTACCCTGAGCGGCCTTTTCAGGTCAACCGAGCTTGACGATCATGAGCAACCGCAGGCTGGAGGGGGAAGCTGGCTGACTCGGGTTCATGGGGCCACAAACAACCCCTTGGTCTGTCGGCCTTTATAGGTTATGAATACAAACATGAGCTCATCTCAGCAGGCTATATCGACACTGGTCGACCTCCCTGAGCTCATCCAGACCGTCGGTACCCAGCGCCGCACCGGCACTCTCATCGTTGAACAGCAGGGCCAGACCCGGCGCCTCTATTTCAATGCTGGCAGCCTGATCGCCTTTCATGGCGCGCCGATGGATATTTTTGCCCGCTGCCTGGTCTGGGGGCAGCTGATTCGGCCCAAGGTCATCGAAGAGGTTTTAGAGCAACTCGGTGCCAACGCGACCGAACTGGTTTTGATCGAAGCCTTGCAGGCCAAAGGTCTCGCGGACAAAAACGTTCTGCTCGATGCGCTCGACGTGTACATCGAAGAATGCATGACCGAGGTAGTGTCGTGGAGCGGCGCCTCGTTGCAGTTCGTCGCCAATCTCACCGCCGACCAGTGGGCCGCTTTCCAGGCCAAGCTCGGCGTCCAGATTGCCGCTGCTGGCATTCTGCTTGAATCGATGCGGCGATCGGATGAATTGAAATCGATGCAAGCGCACATTCCCCACCGCTGGGATGTGCTGCACCGCGACACCAACGCCCCGGTTTTGAATTTGGATGAGGATCAGCAACGCCTGATGCGCGAATGGCGTGACGCAGCAGTCGTCGATGATCTCATGCTTACCGCGGGGATGTCGCCCTATCGCTTGAAAATGGCGCTCGCGCGCCTCGCGCAAAAAGGCCTGCTCAAGGTCGGCGGCGCCATGGAGATCGTGGTCCAGGCCGATGCTGCCAACAGTCGTCAAGGTTACAGTAAAGCCTATCGCCTGTATTTGCGTGCCGTCGAATTGGGCATGGAAAGCCCGCGCATCCATTTGCACATTGCCGAATTGGCCGAGAGGCTTGGCGATCAGGCGCGGGCGGCGAAATTCTATGTTTCGGCAGCTAGCATGCTGGCCGACCCCGGCAGTTCGGTCATCGCCCTGCGCAATGCTCTGCGCCTGGGCGCGACCCGCGAAGGTCCACTGATTCAGCTCTACGGTATTTATCAGCATCTCGGTGAAAAAGACGACGCCGTTGCCGTGCTCCTAGAATTGGCGGACCTTTACGCCAAAAAAGGTGCGCACGATCAGGCTTCGCAAAGCGTGCATGAAGCCCAGGAATTGGGCGCCGATCCCGCTGCCTGCGCTGCGCTCTTGGCGCGTATCGCCATCGCCGAAGGCGATGAAGACCAAGCTGTCGTCCAACTCGAACAAGTGGCGCGCGCCGCCGAGGATCGCGGTCGCATCGAAGACGCCGTCGATGCGTTGGCGCAGCTGTGCAGCATCCAGCCCCAGCGTTTCGAGCAAGCGCAAAAATACGCTGAATTGCTGCAGCAACTGGGGCGCACCACCGAGGCTATAGCGGAAATCGACCGCGTCTTGGCTTTTGGCGATGCCGTGGCCGAAGAAATTCTGATCGGCCTCTACGAACTCAAGTCTAAGCTGGATCCGACTGATTCCAATTCCCATCGCTGGTTGGCTGATGCCTATCGCCGCCGCAAAAATCGTGATGGCGCCACCCTCCAATTGAAATTACTCGCCGCCGGTCAAGAACGTGAAGGGGACATCCCCGGTCTGTCAGTGACCCTGGAACGAATTCTCGAAGTCACCGGCGATCAGGTCGACGTGCTCAAGCGCTTGGCCTTGGTCTATTCGCGCCTGAGCATGGAAAACAAGGCCTCGGCCACTTTGGCCCGCGCCGTCGATGCCGCACTTGCGGTCGGGCATCTCGAAGATGCGCGCTCGATGTGCGAGGTCGCCTTGGATCTGGACCCCGCCAGCCTGCCGCTGCGCTCCCGCCTAGCTCAAATCGCCAACCGTGCCGGTGACCGTGAAATCGCCGCCTTCAGTTTCCGCGCCGCCGCCGATCTCGCGCGTGGTCTGGGCAAAGCTGAACTCGCTTGTCAGCATCTGGTGCAATTACGCAAATTGCGTCCCGATGATCTGATGATCCGGGTTGAACTTGCAGATATGGCGATGTCGCTCAACGACCCGAATCTCGACGTCATCCTGCGCGATCTCGTGGTCTTCGCCGTCCGCCGCCATGACTTTGGCGTTGCCCTGGAGCGCGCTCGTCAGCGCGTGCAGCGTTCTGAAGGCGGCAATAAACTCGCCGCCCGCGATGAGCTGGTCGAACTCTACCGCCGCATGGGCGAACCAAACCAAGAACTCAAAGCCGGCAGTGAATTACTCGACGACCTGCTCGCCCAGGGCGAATTCGATCGCGCCGTCGGCCTGCTCCAGCGCCTGGTCGCCAGCAATCCGCGCAACGCCGATCTGGTCCTGCAACTCGCGGAAATCCTCCAATCCCTGGGCGATGCCCGCCAAGCGCAACGGTTCTTTCGTCACGCGGTCTCCCTGCTCCAGGTCGATGGTCGCACTGACGACGCCAAGGCCGTCCTCGATCAGCTCAGCGAGCTTGGCGAAGAACCCGCCGCCATCGCCATGGCCCGCGATCTCCTCGACAAAGGCCAAGCCCTCGAATGGGAAGCCGTCCGCTGGGCCCTAGAACAGGACCACCGCAAACGGATTGAAGACGAATTAGAGGCATCGGGGAAGCACGCGAGTTTGTCGTGAACGGCGCTGCTGAGCATGAAGACATTGCCCCCACTTTCGCTCCTTGAACACCAAGGAACTATATGGATGGATTAATTATAGCCCTTTCTACCTTTGGCCTGACAGGCTTTACGTTGGAGCTGGCCGCACTTCATAAAGTTTCGAAGTTGGAAAGTGAATTAAAGAAATAGGAGTTATTAACGCTGATTATAATGGCGAAAATAACGCCACATTTCACGATAACATCAGCTTAATGGCGTGTAGATATTACAGCGCTCCCATCCATTATAACTAATATCAACGCTCAGATCCGAATGCCTGACAAACGGATCAACCGCAGATCATGACTGCCGCGCTATCCGTCCCGGGTTATTCCGTTGCCCACGACGATGCTTCCGTTTCTAGACCGTATTGTTGGGACAATCTCCCGTTTTTCCTGACCTTTAGCATGCATTCACTAACAGAAGATCCCAGCCCCGCATACCACGAAGTGGTTTTTTCCGAGCTGTTGGTAAAGCTGACGCCTTCTGACCATATGCTGCTGCGCGTGCCGGCGTTGGGATTCTCGGAATAGGAAGAGAACCCGCCCCGTTGCTGCGCCGCCGCGACCAGATTCGCCAATACGGGACCGCGCGCCAGGCCAGCATGACCCATTGCGTCGGCGAAATGAAGCCGGGTCTTATAGGCGACTTCCAATTGCGTGAGGGTGGCCAGCCCCGCTGCATCCAAGGCGTGATTATTGATCTGCACGGCCCGCTCCGCGACAACCGTTGGCGCCGAGGGGTCTGCTGCCCCACACGACACGAATAAAAGGGACGCGCCCAGCAGGAGCAGGAATGTTGGTATGACGATCTCCGTAGCGGGGCTTCGAATGAGACGATACGGGCGGTATAAAATAGATGCCGCGAAGTGGAATCTCCCGCCCGGTCTAACGGTCGAAATCCAGAGTCGTCGCTTCCGTGTCTGCATCTGCGGGAACCGCTTGAATGCCATTGCCCGGGTCCGCCTCGGCATCCCAGCGCCAGCGGCCGTCGAAGCGCAGGGAATCGGCCCCGACGCTGATGGCGAGGGAGGCTGCGTGTAGGCCGGCGATGATCGGCGGCAGGTCGTCGAGATCGCGCATCACCGATCCCCAGCCTCGGCCGGCTTCGAGGTAGGTCGGCATGCCGCTGCCGACGCTCAGGGGCATGCCCGGGCGCGGGAAGCTAGCGACGACCGCGGCCGGTGCCTTGGTAGCGCCGATATAGTCGTTGATCCGACGCAGGCGGTTGCTGCGGCGCCAGTCGGCGACGCTGCGATCAGTGATGGCCAGCTGCCAGAGGCGGCGGCGCAGTAGGTAGCCGGCGCGGCCGTCGAACCAGGCGTAGAGATCGCAGGCCGGCGTGTCGCGGTAGGTCACCGGCACGTCGCGCAGGGCGCGCAGGGGGCCGGGATGGGCTGCGAGGGCCGAGAAGCCTTCACCCTCGGCGCGCCAGCGCAGACAGGGATAGGCACCGGACCCGGCGTCCATGGCTTGGATGCCCTGCTCGTCGGTCGGCGTCCAATTGCGCGCGCCAAGCAGACCGCCGCCGAGCAACCCATCGAGCAGAACATTGGGGACGATGATCGCGGCGGGTAGGCGCAGGTAGGAGACCTCGTCCTCCTCGGGCGACTCCTTCAGCCATTGGTTCGGCCGGAAGGAAGTCCAAGCAAAATCGAGGGCGCTGGCCTGCAGGTTGAGGACTTGCGGCAGGCGTAGGCCGATCATCGGGGTCGCCGCTTCGGTGCGCAGGGTCAGGCTGAGCCCAGCGGCGGCGCCGGGCATAACCACCACCCGATGCGGCAGTTTGGTCGGGGACAGGAACTGATCGACCATCGCGAAGTCCGAGCGGCGGCTAATCGGGCTGATCAGCAGGCTGGTGCGCAGTTGGCCGTCGGCCTCGCGCACGGCGTGGAAGGCGAGGGGATCTGCACGTTCCCAGCGGTTACGGTACAGGGTGCAGAAGTCCTCGTAGGCCTGGGCTTCGCGGGCGGTGACGCGGTCGAAGGGCAATTCGTCGATGGGCGGGTGCGCCCACAGGCCGCCCAGATCGCGATGGACCAGAACCCCGTCGCGCTCCGCAAGGCCGTCGAGCAGCCACGCGATATCACCGTCGGGCAGACCGCTGCCGCTGCGCAGCGACGCGAGCGGCGCTGGCGTATCCAGGCCGCGTTCGGCGGCGACCACCGCGCGCAGCAGAGTGACCAGGCGGATGCGGGCGTTGACATTGCGGCGGCGTTCGGTCTGCACGAACCAGCGCGGACTGATCAGATTGGTCAGCCAATGGTCGCCGAGAAAAGCGAAGCCGAGCTCACGTTCGCCGTCGGCAACGGTGCAGGCCGCGCGGTCCTGCCGGTAGCAAGGATCCGATTCGAGCGAGGTCCCATCCGCGATAGCGCGTTTGGCCATGTCGGCGATCCGACCGCCAGTGCTGAGCAGAATGGTGTGATCGTCCAGCGCCACGGCACCGGGGTGCTTGCCGGAAAAATTGCCGGGCAGGCCAATGGGCTGCTTGGCGTGGATAATGAAACCGACATTGCTGCCAGACTGCAGGTACCAGTCCCAGCCAAAGAGCGCCACACCGTCAATATCCTTGCCGGCAAGGTCAGCGAGGAGTGCCTCGTCGAGGCCGAGATCGTCGCAGATGCGCTCGACCAAATCCAGACAGGAAACCGGCCACGCCGCGCCGGTCCACTCATCCACAAACCCGGCCACGGCGCGAATAGTCGTGAGGGCGGTGGTGGGGTCGCTCCACTCGATGCACCAGCAGCTGCGTGGCACGAAGCGGGCAACCGCGGAACCGCTATTCGCAGGGGCATTTGGAGCGTCGACCTTGGGCAAAAATAACGGGTCCGGTGACTGCTGGTCCGCGACCTCGGGGCCCAGATGAATACGCTGCGCGTCAGGCAGCGCGTCGGCGATGTCATTAAATCCGTTCAAACCGGCGAGCAGGCGCACGACGTCATCGCGTTTCCACGTCGGAAAGGATTCCTCGGGCAGAGACCCCGTGAGCCGCAGCACCAGCAGGGTCTCGATCTCGTGATCCTCGTGGGTAGCAATGCGTTGGCGCAGGAGCGCGAGAAATGCGCCACGCCAGTCAGCGTCCAGGGTGGTATCCTGGGCGAGAACCTCACAGTCGCTGAGAATGCCGTAAGACCAGCCGCTCGTGGTCTGAGCAGAGATATTGGCGCCCACTGGAATCGTGTCGGCGCGGATGCGGGCGAGGCACTCCATGATGGGCGCGTTCTCGGCCGGCAGCTCCCGCCAGACGACGTGAAGCAGGGGGATCTGCTTTTCGCCGATGGTTACCCGTGGCGGTGCTGGATCGATCTCCCGATCCGACGCCGGCTGGGACTGGTGCCAAGTGGATGGAAAATGCAGACGGACCGTCGCCAAACCGGCCGTGTCGGCGGGTGAAACCCAGGCGCCGCCTTTCGGCACTGAGGTCTCCACATCAGCGGCTACGAGCGAGGACACAAGCAAGGCGAGCAACAGGGACCGGCAGGGCATGGGCATCTCCATCGGAATACCCTAGCCAAAAAACCGAAAACAACAGCCCCCTGGTGGTCCGTCCGCCTTCAACATCTGCTTGGCGCGTTTTAGAATTTCGGCGTAACGGCGACGAAGTTTCACCTAGGTGGAGGCGCCCCAAATACTTGGAGCTAATCTCTTTGAGATCACCGAAATAATTCAGCAGCCTTTTTGAGCCCAGCGACCAGTCGATCAATATCTTCCCGATCCGAATACATCCCCAACGACGCCCGCGCCGTGGCGGGCACGCCGAAGCGGGCCATGACGGGTTGGGCGCAGTGGTGGCCGGCACGGATGGCGATGTGTTCCATGTCGAGGACGCTGGCGAGATCGGCGGCGTGGGCGCCCGGCAAAACAAATGACAATACGGAGCAACGGTCGGGGGCGGTACCGATGCGGCGAAGGTTCGGGATCGTGGCTAGGCCGGCTTCGGCGTAGGCGTACAGATCGTGTTCGGCGGCGGTGATGTGGTCCCAGCCGATGGCACTGATCCAGTTGCACGCAGCGGCGAGGCCGATGGCTTCGGTGATCGGCGGGGTGCCGGCTTCGAAACGCGCCGGGGGTTCGGCGAAGGTGGTTTTCTCGAAGGTGACTTTTTCGATCATTTCGCCGCCGCCACGCCAGGGGGGCATGCTGGCGAGAATATCGGGCTTGCCGTAGAGCACACCGATGCCGGTCGGGCCGTAGAGTTTGTGTGCTGAAAATGCGAGGAGATCGCAGTCCAGGTCTTGCACATCGATGCGCTGATGGGCAATCGATTGGGCGGCGTCGATCAGCACCTTGGCACCGTGCGCGTGCGCTTTGCGGGTCAATTCGCGGATCGGATTGATCGTGCCCAAGCTGTTGGCGATATGGATCAGCGAGACCAGTTTGACGCGCTCGTCGAGCAGTTGGTCAAAGGCTTCCAAATCCAAGCTGCCGTCGTCGAGAATGGGACAGACGACTAATTCGGCGCCGGTAATCTCGGCGGTGATTTGCCAGGGCACGATGTTGGCATGGTGTTCCATGCCGGTGATCAGAATGCGATCGCCCTTGCGCAAATGCTTGCGGGCCCAGGACCACGCGACCAGATTGATCGCGTCGGTGCAGCCCATGGTGAAGACGATGGATTTTTCACTCGCCGCGTTGATAAATTTCGCCACCGTGCGGCGGGCGTCTTCGTACATCTGGGTCGATTGCACCGAGCGCCGATACAAACCGCGATGGACGGTGCCGTATTGCTCGCGCAAAAAGGTGTCCATGGCAGTAATCACCGCGAGAGGCTTTTGCGTGGTCGCGGCGCTGTCGAGATAGGCCAGGGGTTTTCCCTGATAGACTTCGGCAAGGCCGGGGAACTGGGCGCGGATGGCGCTGCGAAAGGCGTTCAGGTCAGGGGTGGACATGGCGGAACCGGTGCAGGATTTCATCGCTGAATCCCTGTTGAACGAGCGTCCGCGCAGTTTCGCTATCCAGACCGCGGGTACGCAGATAGGTGATCTGTTCGCCTTCGGGGCGCCCGACGGTGGCGCCGTGCGCGGCTTTGACCTCGTCGGCGTGAATATCGAGTTGGGGCCGAGTGTCGGCGCGGCCACCAGGGGCCAAGAGTAAATTGTGATTGAGCTGTTCGGCGTCGCTGCGGTCAGCACCTTTGGCGACGTGAATCAGACCATCGAAACTCGCGCGGGCGGTATCGTCGATAACGTTCTTTACCAATTGGCGCGAGCGCGTATCGCCGACCACATGCGCAACGCGCAAGTATTGGTGCGCCTGGCGCTTGCCGGCGACGCGGGCCAAGCCGGCAAAATCCATGTTCGCACCGCTGGCGGTCAAGCGCACGTCCTGACGTGCGCGTACCAGGGTTCCTCCGCGCCAAGCGCTGGTCCAGATGACCTGGGCATCGCGATCAACGGTGATGTTCGCACTGCTGAGCAGTTGCGCGGCATCATCGCCGCTCTGGATTTCTTCGACGGTGAGGGAGCTGCCCTGCGCGACGTCGACGTCAATTCCCGTGCACGCGCGCGCGGCGCCCACGGCGTATTCGATCACCAGAGTGCCAACCGCGCCGCGCTCGACGCTGACCAAAATGCGATAGCCATGCCAGCCGCCCGGGGTGTCAATGCGGCAATGCAGGTAGCCCTGCGCGCTTTTGGGCAGCTGCAGATGGAGCGTCTCGTGCAGCCGCGACCAACTCCAGATCTGGCCGATATCGCTGGTTTCCTGCAAAGCTTTGGTCCAGCGCTCGCGGACCTGGGCGGGATCGATGGGACCGGCTTTCCAGCCCATGGCTCCGGGTCGGATCGCGATCGCGGGCGCCGAAGCCGGTGCGGGCTCGCTCGCCAGCGGCCCGCAATCGACATAGCGCCACGCTTCGCTGGCGCGCGTTGGTAAACCCACCGTGGCGGCGCGGGCCGCTGCTTCGCGGCGCAGGGCATCCCAGGAATCAGCTCCATGAGCGGCATTAGCGGCATTAGCGACATGTGCCATCACGCCAAAACCGCCTCGAATCCGTCCGCCTCGATGCGTTCGGCCAAGGTGCGGTCACCGCTGGTGGCAATGCGGCCTTTGGCCAGCACATGCACCCGATCCGGCCGCACCAGATCCAGCAGGCGTTGATAATGAGTAATCAAAATAATCGCCCGGTCAGCGCGGCGGAAAGTATTGATGCCGTCAGCGACTATTTTTAAGGCATCGATATCAAGACCGGAGTCAGTTTCATCGAGTAGTGCCAATTCTGGTTCAAGCACGGTCATCTGCAGAATTTCATTGCGCTTTTTCTGACCACCGGAAAATCCGGCATTCAGATCGCGCTCGGCAAATACCGCATCCATCTTGGCCTGCCGTATGCGGGTGGCCAGGAGGGGGGCGAATTCAGCAGTTTTCAATTCCGCTTCCCCGCGGGCCTTGCGCCGGGCGTTATAGGCAAGGCGCAGGAATTCGGCGTTGTTCACCCCGGGGACTTCAACCGGATACTGAAAGCCGAGGAATATCCCGCCGGTGGCGCGTTCTTCGGGGGGCAGGGCCAACAGGTCGGCGCCCTTCCAGGTGATGCTGCCCTCCGTCACGGTATAGGCAGGATGCCCGGCGATTACTTTCGCCAGGGTCGATTTTCCGGAGCCGTTTGGCCCCATGATCGCGTGGACCTCGCCAGCAGCGATATGGAGATCGATTCCGTTTAAGATCGGGGTGTCGTCGACGCGGGCGTGAAGATTGGTAATATCGAGCATAAGAGGATCAACCAACGCTGTTTTCAAGCTTAAGGGCGAGGAGTTTGTGGGCCTCGGCGGCGAATTCGAGAGGAAGGACGGCGAGGACATCTTTACAGAAGCCATTGACGATAGCGCCGATGGCTTCTTCTTGGGGAATGCCGCGTGAGCGCAGATAGAACAATTGTTCTTCGCTCAATGTCGAGGTGCTGGCCTCATGTTCAAGTTGTGCACCAGGATTTTGCACGTCGACATACGGATAGGTGCGGGCGGTGCAGGTCTTGCCAACCAACATCGAATCGCACTGGGTATAATTGCGCGCTCCTTCGGCCTGAGGATGGATCTGCACTAGGCCGCGGTAGACGTTGGACGAATAGTCCGCGCTGATGCCCTTGGAGATGATGGTCGAGCGCGTATCGCGACCGATGTGGATCATCTTGGTGCCGGTATCCGCCTGCATGCGGCCATTGGTCAAGGCTACCGAATAGAATTCACCGATGCTGCCATCACCGACGAGAATGCAGCTGGGATATTTCCAGGTGATCGCCGAGCCGGTTTCGACTTGGGTCCAGCTGATGTGCGAGCGCGCCCCTTTGCACAGACCGCGCTTGGTGACGAAGTTGTAGACGCCGCCCTCGCCGGTGATGGGATCGCCTGCGTACCAGTTCTGCACCGTCGAATATTTGATCGTCGCGTCGTCTAGGGTCACCAGTTCGACCACGGCGGCATGCAACTGGTGCTTGGACGATTGCGGGGCGGTGCAGCCTTCGAGATAGCTGACCTGGCTGCCAACATCGGCGATGATCAGGGTGCGTTCGAACTGACCGGAGTCGGTATTGTTGATGCGGAAATAGGTCGACAGTTCCAACGGACATTTGGTATAGGGCGGAATGTAGACAAAACTGCCGTCGGAAAACACCGCCGAGTTGAGCGCAGCGAAATAATTGTCGGCAATGGGCACGACCTTGCCCAGCCAACGTTCGACCAGCGCGGGGAATTGGCGGACGGCTTCTTGGATCGAGCAGAAAATAACCCCGGCGTCGAACAAGCGCGATTGATGCGTCGTGGCGATGGAGACTGAATCGAAGACGGCGTCGATGGCGACTCCAGCCAAACGCTTTTGCTCACCCAGAGAAATACCGAGCTTCTCGAAGGTCTCGAGAATTTCCTTGGGCACGTCGTCGATACTGGCGTAGGTGGCTTCACCGGCGGCCTTGTCCTTGGATTTGGGCGCCGAGTAATATTGGATGGCCTGGTAGTCGATGGTCGGATAGTCCACCGAAGCCCAGTCCGGCTCTTCCATCTGCTGAAAGCGTTTGAATGCCTTGAGCCGGAAGGCGAGCAAAAACGCAGGCTCGTTGCGGGCGGCACTGATCGCGCGCACGACCTCTTCGGACAGGCCGCGGCCCAGGGTGACGGCTTCGACGGCAGTCGAGAATCCGTATTTATAGGCATCTTGATCGGGGTCAGACATCAGCGCACCTCTTCGACGATTAATTGTGAATGGACTTGGCCGCGCAGAGCATCCTGGGCGAAGGCGCACAGGGTGGGAATTTTTTCCTCATCCAGGCCGGTAAAGCGAATGCGCACGCGGAAATCATCATTGATGCCATCCAGGCGCCAGGTGACCTTGCCGTCGGGGAGCCTTTCACGGAGGAGTTCAGCCAGCAAACCGTCGACCATTTCCGCCTTTTTGAACAAGCCCAAAGGCAACCACGCTTGGTCCTCGGCGGTCCAATCCGCCTTGCGCTTGCGTTGATAGCGCGGGGCGTCGACCGGCGGCGGCAGCAATTCGACGGTGGGTAAGGCGGCCTCAGCCAATTCCTGGAGGGCACCGATGAAGGCGTAGGCCTCCATCGAACCGGTGGCCGGAGTGACCGGATCATCGCGCAGCAGGCTATCGATCTGCTCGGGCCGCAGGGCACACGCAGCGGCGACCGTGTTGCCCCGGGACAGCTCGGTAAAGGCGTCGCAGATCGCGTGGCTGGCGAGATCGCCAAAGGCGAGAAAGCGCGCATCTTCGATCACCTGCGTATCCATGGCGATCAGCCAATAGATGCGCGCCTGGCCCAGGGGGTCGGCGACGGTCAAGAGGCCCAACTGACGGCGGGCGGCATCAACGGTGTTGAAGGCGCCGCGCGTCTTGGGCTTGCGCAGGCGGGCCTGGGCAGGCTGGGACAATTTGACTTCTGCGGGCGCTGCGGGCATGTCCGCAGTTTGGTCGCGGTGCCATACCGCTCCAGCGTTTTCCCCTTGTCCCTCATCCAGTCGCTATGCGTTGAAGCTATGGCGCCCGCGGCTGTTAGTGGTCCTGGTCTGATATTTCGTGCCGTAATCTTGGCCGCGCCAGCCATCTGCTGCGTTGCGGAACGCTTGTGGTAGCAGTGCTACCACTGCGCATTCCGCGCCTTGCATCTGACCGACGGGGCCTGCGCTTACGACACAAAATATCAGACCAGGACCACTAGGGCGGTTCACCCACAAGCACTTCTGACCACGGTCGGCTCTGGACGAGCGCCCTGCGTGGCTGACTCTGGGTCGATCATGGCACGTCATCTGAAATGCGTCGTCTCGGTTTCTGGTATTCGCGGGGTGGTCGGCGAGACTATCAATGCCGAACAGGTGCTGGGACTGTCTGCTGCATTCGCCCACGCCATCGCTGGCGGCAAAGGCACCGTGGTCGTCGGTCGCGACTCGCGCCCGACCGGTGAAATGATGGCGCAGGCCGTTGCCGCCGGCTTACGTGCAGCTGGTTGTGATGTCATCGACATTGGCATCGTGCCGACGCCGACGGTGCCGATCATGGTTGCTGAACTCGGCGCCGCTGGCGGCATTCAGGTTTCATCGAGCCATAATCCGGTCGAGTGGAATGCGCTGAAGTTTTTCAATGGCCGGGGTCGTAATATCGACCAAGGCGAATTGACCAGCGTCGTCGAGACCTGGGAACTGGGCCCAAAAGATCAATGGCAGACCTGGCTGCGCTGTGGCGATTATCATCGCGCCGAACACGCCATCGATGTGCATCTGGGCCGCGTGCTCAGCGCGGTCGATGTCGAACGCATCCGCGAACGGCGCTTCACCGTGGTTATCGACGCCGTGAATGGCGCCGGCAGCCGCATCGCGCCGGAATTGCTGGCCCGACTCGGCTGTCGGGTGATCCCCTTGTACACGCGCGAGGATCAGGTGTTCCCCCGCGATCCCGAACCGAATGCCGCCAACGTGCGCGAAACCGGCGCGGTGGTCAAAGCAGTGGGTGCAGATATCGGATTTGTTCTCGATCCAGACGCTGATCGCCTAGCCATCATTGACGGCAATGGCCGTTTCATCGGCGAGGAATATACCCTGGTTCTTTGTGCCGCTGCGCGCATCGCCGCGGCCATAGCGGGCGGCGCCAATCCGAAAGATGTCGTCGCCTGCACCAATCTGTCGACCAGCCGGATGCTGGAAGATGTGGGCACCCGCAATTCAGCAACCATTGTCCGCACCAAAGTCGGCGAGGCCAATGTCGTCGATGTAATGGAGCAATTTTCTGCGGTCATCGGTGGTGAAGGCAACGGTGGGGTCATCGATCCGCGTGTGGTCATGGGCCGCGATGCGCAAGTTGCGATGGCGCTGGTCCTGGAACATCTCGCCAATAACACGGTATCGTTGGCCGAGATCGTTGATGCGATCCCGCGCTATGCGATGCATAAAGAGAAAGTCGCCATGGACCGCGCCGCGGTCAAAGCCGCCATTCCAGCCCTGGGCACTCACAGCTTGGCCAAGGGTTCCGAGCTTGATACCCGCGATGGGATCAAATTGGTGTGGAAGGACCGCTGGGTTCATCTGCGTGCCAGCGGCACCGAACCCGTCTCGCGCATTATTGCCGAAGCCCCGACCGCCGCCGAGGCCACCGCCCTCGCCGAACAGGTGCGGGCCGCCGTTGGCGCCGAACTCGTTCAAGGACACTGATTATGAGTAACGATCTTCCTGGTTTTATTGAAGATAAACCGCAGCCGAAAAAAAAGCCGGATGTGGGTGCCCAGGCCGGTGGGTTCAATCCCTTTGCCGATGTCGAGGTGCAGTCGTCACCGCTGGGCATCACTCAGCCTGGTTCTGGGGTCCCGGTGCCGGCCAAACCTACCGCAGCTCCGCCGGCTGGTTTCAATGCGTTTGCAGGGGCTGATACGGCTCCTGCGGCCGCTGCCGATGAAGCCGAAATCAAACCTGGCCAGGGCAAGGATCTGTGGGCCTGTCCGCATTGCGGCGCCAAGAATAAACCGGATCGCTCGACCTGCCGTGAGTGTGGAAAAAAACCGACCGATGAGGTCATTATTCCGTTCATGAAAACGCCCGCTGGCCGCTTTGGTGTGCCTGCTGGTGTGGTGCTGGTGGTGGTGATCCTGGGATGGTTGATGTTCGGGGGCTCGGTCAAACTGGTCCCCGCAGGTGCTGGGCATATTGACAGCGCGGTGCGCCGCGGTGGCGCCGTCGGACCAGAAGAAACCATCAATGGTCTGGTCTTCCAGCCCAAGAATCTGATCGCGGTCAGTGGCCGGGTTATCGCCGTGGGCAATACCAGCGGCTTGACCACGATTGTGCTCGCGCTGGGCAAGGATGCCAAGGATGACGAAGCCATCGCCAGCGTCGGCGTTGATTTCGGCGCCCAGCCGCCGTTGATCCAACCGGAATTGCGCACAGTAATCCTGTACGTCTTCGGCAATGTGCCGGAGATTTCCAAAGGCTCCTACCTGAGTGTGCTTGGCGACGGTGGTCGCCTGATTCGCGATGGCGTTTATGCCACCGATTTCGATCACGGTGAGGTCATTCGCATCAAGCAGAGTTCGCCCTGAGCTGATTGGGTATGTCTGCTTCCAGTTGCGGTGCTGCGGCGATTGATCCGCAGGCACGTCTTCGGCGCTGGCTCGATCTCGCTGCCGACAGCGCCATTCTGGCGCTGTTATTGTTGCGCCCTTTGGTGTGGAGCGGCGACGTCAGCGATCCCGCGAATCAGGCCACGGCGTGCCTGGCTGCCGGAATTATTGCATTGGGCTGTTGCCGACTGGCGCTGGGGGAATCGCTGCGCTGGTCGTGGTCAAGCATCTGGGGGGCCGCATTTTTAGGGTGGGCATGGGTGGGTGCTGTGCGCAGTCCGCTTCCCGCCGAGGCCTGGAGTGTATGGAGTGGTTGGACGCTCTATCTCGGCGCTGCGCTGGTCCTGGCCCCGCGTTTGCAGATTCGGCGTGATCTGGTCGTCGCGGGCGTGCTCGCCAGTATTTTGGGGCAAAGCCTGATATTTCTCGCCCAGATAGGCTGGGAACGTCCGGCGGTGCAGGCGGAACTCGCCGCTGACCCCGGCGTGGCCGCGCTGCGTGGGCAGGCGGCGCAGCTGGTTGAACGGGCGCATTTATGGCGATTGGAAGGCAGTTTTCTGTTGGCCAATACGGTGGCGGCATGGCTTATCCTCATTATTCCCACGGCCGTGGGGGCGGCGTGGCTGACGTGGCGGCGGACCGGGCAGCTGACGCGGAGAGCAACGCGCGCACGGTGGGCGGTGGCATTTCTGGCACTTCTCGGCGTTGCCATGTTGCTGCGCAGTGGCAGTAAAATGGGTATGGTCGCGATGATTCTCGCAGGCGCCGCGACCGCGTGGCTGGTGGGTCGTCGCTGGCGCTGGCTGGCAGGGGGTTTGGTGCTGGTGATGATCGCCCTGACAGTATTGATGCCCGGCTTGCGCGAGCGGATCATAGCCAGCGCCGAGGCGCGAATTGGCTATTGGCAGGGCGCCGTACTGTTGGTTGCGGAGCGACCAGTATTCGGTTTTGGCCTTGATGGTTTCAGAAGTGAATTTTCGCGAGTAAAAGCGCCGCTAGCCGAAGAAACCGTATATGTGCACAATGAACCGCTGCAGGCGGCGGTAGACCTGGGCGGTATCGGCCTGATCCTGTTGCTGGGCTGGTGGACGGTGAGTCTGCTGGCCATGCGGCCGCGGCGGGAATGGAATCTGGTGCCGGGTGGGCTCACGAAAGATTCGTCAGCTGACTTCGCATTGACGTATCCTCTTGATGGACCTGCCGCACTGCCGGTGGTGGCTCCTGCCATCGTGAGTGCAGGTCTAGTCCTGTATGTATTGTTGGTGGGCGGAATTCTTGGCGGGCGCTCGCTGACGTCGCTGCAATCCGTGTTGTTGATTGCCGCAGTCGCCGTGCTGCCGGCTGCGCTCATCGTGTGGTTGCCGCGTTTCCGGGTGCCGACGTGGAGTTTATTCGCCGGCGTGTTGGCCTGTCTGGTGCATGCCTGCGCCGATTTTCATCTGCATAGCGAGCAAGTGGTCGGGGTATTGGCGGTGCTGGCAATGGCGGCGGCCCCGGGACGTTGGCAGTGGAGCCCGCGTTCGCGCCTGGGCCGCTTCACCGTCCTGGGCGTTGGTGCCCTGGTCGTGCTGGTGACCATGGGCACCATGGTCCGCAATGCGCCGCGGACGGATCTGCGTGAGCGCGCGCAGGCGGTTTTCACCGGGCTGAATCGGCTGCACGTGGCCCGTCAGCAGACGGTTTCTGCTGCCTATCAGGAATGGACGCAAGCCGGTCTCTTTGCCGCGTCGGCACATTTTCCGGCTGCTGGATTTGCCGGCCCCCAAGCCCTGGCCGAGGCCGCCGTGCAGGCCCTGGTGGCTGACGCGGTGCGTTGGCCGGCGGCGATTGAGCAGGCCCGTCTTGCCGCGCAGATCGCGGTAGTCGCGACCCTGCTGTGGCCGGATGAGAGTGGGCAGTGGTTACCCGCCCTGAGCTCTGCCATGGCGCAATTCCCACACGATATCGGGCTGTTGAGCGCGGCTGCCGACATTGCGTATCAGCGCTCGTTGCATGAACCCGACGACCCTGAGCTAGGCAGTGCAGCCCTGGCCTGGACACGGCGCGCACTAGATCAATACCCGGTGTATCTGCCGTTGTGGCGGCGCCGAGCGCAATTGGCGGAACAGGCGGGTCTCAGCGAAGAAGTGGCGCAGGCGCAGGCGGCGATTACTCGTTTGCAAGTAGGACTAGGGCTGCCCGCTCCTTAATTTCAGACCGTCTATTATTTATTCACAACCGGCGCAGGCGGGAACCGTAGTGGGGGAGCGTCAGCTGCCGGCTTGGTGTCAGAGGGATTGGCCGCAGGAGTTTCCGGCAACGCGCAACACGCACAGGCAGCAGCGCTTTTCTCGCCAGCTTCATCGGCAGCTTCATAGGCAGACAAGGCGCCAATGCCTTTAATCGGTGCAGTAATGGCGATGGTCTGCCCGCTGGCAGTGGTCAAGGTTACCGCCACGGTTTCGCCTTCGACCAAGGGTGCCACCAGACCGATCAACATTATGTGTTTGCCGCCGGGTTGCAGGGTCACGGTTGCGCCAGCCGCGATGTCCAAAGCCGGGACGGCAACCATCTGCGCATTGCCATTATCGAGGCGGACATGGTCATGGATTTCCGTGGTGCGACAGGCCGGGCTGCTCGCCGCGACGATGCGCACGCTCTCGATGCCCGGATTCTGGATGGCGACGTAGACCGCGCCGACCTGGGCGGCGGGGACCGTGGCGCGGGCCCACGGTGTGTTCACCGTCAGCGGTTCGGCAGCCATGGCACTCACTGTGAGCAGACACAAAAAAGCGAAACGAATCATGGGGAACTCCGTAATTGGGCACGAATTGTTGCGACCACACTGGCCACGCCATCCGCACTTTGGTAGGTTTCGAGTAATTCTCCGTCCGGACCGAAATGGTAGGCGGATAGCGAATGGTTCATCAAATAAAACCCGTCGGGGACGCTGACCGGGGTGACCTTTGAGGCCATCACGCCCGCCGACTTCATGGTAACGTCGATGGCTTCGCGACTACCGACCAGGCCACGAATGCGGCGGTCAAAATAGGGCACGTATTCGGCCAAACGCTCGGCGGTATCGCGCTCCGGATCGACGGTGATAAAAAATACTTTGAGTTTTTCCGCGTCACTACCCAGGGCCTTCAGTACTTTGCTGACGAAACTGAGTTCAGTCGGGCAGATGTCCGGGCACGACGTGTAACCAAAATAAACGAGGCAGTGGTGGCCACGCACGTCGGCTGTGGTCACTGGCTGGCCGTGCGTGTCGATCAAGTCGAGCACTAGCTGCGGCCCGGGACCAGTGCGGATGCTGGTCGCGCTCGAAGGCATCGGCGCCGCGGGCTGCGGGAGGACCATCCAGGCCAGGCCAGCGGCTCCGGCCAGGCTGAAGACGCAGATCGCCACGGCTGCGATGACCAGGGTCCGGCCACTCCGCCGGGCATCTCTCAGCGGCGACCACGCGCAGCTGCAGCTAGGCCTTGAACGGGAGAAATGCAGGGAAAGGGTAAATATTCTCATGGTCGTGTTCCCGTCACCAGGAGGGCGCGATGTTGGGCTACGTCGTCTGGGCTGATGGGATCGGCGCTTTGCCCTGTCCCGCCCCAGGTCGTCACGAGCCACTGTGCCACCGCCGCAATCTCGTCATTATCTAATTGCGCAGCAAAGCCAGGCATCACCGACGACCATTGCCCCGACCGTCCTGCATTGCCCAATAAGATGCGCTGAATCAGTACGTCTTTGTCCCCACCGAGCATAGGACTCTGCGCCAAAGTTGGCGCATAGCCCGCGATGCCGCGACCATCAACGCCATGGCAGCCTTGGCAGCGGGCGTAGATGGCGCGGCCGTCGACCGGCTGCGCGGGTGCGTCCGCGTGGCTGCGCAGAACCAGCACACTCATCACTGCCAGCGCCAAGGGGGCCAGAAAAGCCACTAGCGGCCAGCCCGAACGGCGCCGATTTTTCGCATCGTCGACCGCAGAATCTGGAGAAGAGCCAGCGCCAGGAGTCATGGCCGCATTTCAGCGCCGGGGGGGGCGCGAACAAGGAAGGGCACCACTTTTCAGCCGCTCTATTCCCCAGCCGGAAAAGAGCATGCGTGAAGTATGGCCGTAGCGGGAACAGCTTTTGGGTGGTCTGAACGAGTGTTCGGGTCCGCTCGATTACCCGATCGAGCCCTTCTCGATATGCAGGTCTTCACGCAGTTCGACGCGATCAACGGTGCCGTCTTTGATCCACAGCACACGGTCGGAAATAGCGAGCATTTCGTGGTCGTGGGTGGCCGAGATGACGGTGACGCCTTTTTCTTCTTTGAGCCTGGTCATCAGTTCGATGACCTCCATGCCGGTCTTGGAGTCGAGATTGGCGGTCGGTTCGTCGGCGAGAATGATCGCGGGGTCGTTGGCCAGACTGCGGGCGATGGCGACGCGCTGCTGTTGACCGCCGGATAATTCGCTGGGCTTATTGTCGGGGCGATTTTCCAGACCGACCAGCTTCAGTAGTTCAAACGCCTTGTGCCGCGCTTCGTCGGCTGAGGTGCCGGCGAAGGTCATCGGCAGCATGACGTTTTCCATCGCGGTCATCACCGGGATGAGATTGTAACTCTGGAAAATATACCCGATCTTGCGGCAGCGCAGCCAGGCTAATTCCTTGGCATCGAGCTGGGCGATGTCGACTTCATCGATGTAGACTTGGCCCGAGGTCGGGCGATCCAGACCGCCGATGGCATTAAAAAAGGTCGACTTACCTGAGCCCGACGGACCCATGATCGCGAGATACTCGCCTTTGTAGATTTCCATGCTGATGCCGCGCAACGCGTGCACCGGCAACGGTGAATCGGCCTTGTAGATCTTTTTCACGTCACGGGCGCGAACGATGACATCCTTGCCCCGGGCATACGCGCCATGGCGGGCGTCATTCTCGGGATCCCAATAGCTATGATTTGCCGCAGAAGCAGAAGCAGCAGAAGCAGGGGCATCAGACATAGGAGTGCTCGCAATCAATAGGGGAGCTGGAAGACGGCGGCGGAGAGGAATTTCACCCCGACCGCGAACATCATGATCAAACCGGAACCGCAGCCGTAGCCGGCCAACAGCACCATGGAAATATGGCGCCAACGATCGGCGCCGAAGCGCGGCGCCATGACGTAGCGGCCAAAGAACGCCCCGGCCAATTCGGTAACCAGGGTCTGCGGGATGCTTTGTCCCAGGCCTTTGACCACGCCGTATACCAGCAGCACCGGCAGGCCAAAGACGGCTAGGCCCCAATACGTGAGTAGGCCGATAAGGCCGCCCAGGGCCAGGACGCCAGGTTTCAGTGCCGCCATGAACGGACTGAAGCCGGAAATCGTCGAGGACCACACCAGACATGTATTGCGGGCTTGCAGGTCCCACAATTCCTGGGCATAGGGATAGATCGCACTCGGGATCGGCGCCAGCGACCAGATGAACTGGCCGTAAACTACCGAGAGGATGAAAATTATCGGGGTGGTGAACAGGGCGAGCTTCCAGATCGAACGGAAGGAACAGCCGACCAATTCAGCGACCCGGTACTGGACTACATCGTTGGCACCGTAGTTGTGCAGCGGGATGGGCAGCAGCCAGATCTCAATGCCTTTGTAGCCAGAAAAGATGAACGCCGCTTCTTTGACAAAAGGAATGTCCAATACCTGCCCGGCGAGCCCTTCGAGGCGGGCGGTCACGTAGCTCATCAGCGGCGTGTAGACAAAGGCGAAGAAGATCAGCATCCACAGGAGCGAGCTGCCCCGGAAATTCCAATCGAGCAGATACCCGCAGAGAGCAATATAGAACAGCGAACTGACCAGGTAGACGACGATAATCATGAGCGGGCGGATGTCGCCGCGATTGCGGTTGATGACCACCGGGACTGCACCGGCTGAGGGATTATCCAATGTACTGCCACGATGGCGCTCTCGCACGCTTTGAATGCATTGCCAGATGCCGATTGCCGCCACCGCCAGCCCCAGCCCAATGCCGAAGCTGAGATAGAAATCGACGTGGTTGGCGAACATGATCTGAACCGTCGTCATGCCCTTTTTCCAGCTCGGCAGGAAGCCCAAGCCGAACAGGATCGGGTTGGCGATCATGGTGATGAGCACCCCGATGAAGGCACCCAAGACGCCGAAGAACGGCAGGGCCATCCCGAGGAAGAAATGGTTAAAGTCGAAGCTAATACCGGTGGCGACGGCAGGCAGGAAATCCTGGGTTTGGGTGGAGGTTTCGAACCAGGGAATCGGGAAGAGTTGGAACGGTTCCTTAAGAAAGGTTGAGGTCAGGACCGGGATCGCCGCGTAGAGACCGCCCAGGACCAAGCCCAAAGCGGTACCGATGGAAAACACGCGCCAGCGCCACCCGGCTTTTTCTGACTGATTTTCACACAGGGCGGTTACCCCGGCGGCGCCCATGGGGGCCATCGGGAATGGGAGCTTTTCGATGTCGCTGGTGACCCGAAACAGGCCGTAACCCAGGACCAAGGTATCCATTTTATGCACAATGCCGGTAATGAAGAGCAGCAGCAGGGGAATTAGCCATTCACTCATAAAGAAACTGCGCTGATCGAGCACATCGGGATCGCTCGGCGCGTACCACGTCGGGAAGAGATCACCCATGCCGAAACTGCGCGCCGCTTCCGATTGGACCAGAAACTGACGGAAGAAGAAATTCTGGGTGGTGCTGTGCGCCAAGGCGCCGGCCATGGCAAAGAGAATGAACAGCTCAGCGGGCTTCAGGGCGGTGCGCGCACGCTTGGCCATTTCAAGGAACAGGATCACGGTGACCCATTTGCCAGCGGCCGAGATGTTGGTTTCGCCGATGACCAGGGTCATGTACATCGTCGCCGGCAGCATGACGAGGCCGACGAAGATCGCCCCGACGACCGCTTTCCAATTGAACCCGTCCTCGACCAGCGAGGCGGGTTTGACCATGTCGCGGTACTGATTGAGTTCCTTGTCGCGTAACAGGCTCACGCGGCACCTCCGGTGGTGGGCAAGGTGCCCAAGGCGTTGGTCGCAGCCGCGGCTGCGGCAGTTTCCGCGGTTTCGGCGGCGAGGCGGGCGGCCACTCGGGCGCGGGCGTCTTCATCTCCGCCTTCGGCACGATACTGATCCATGGTTTCCAGGGAGAGAGTACGCCAGACCAGGAATTGCTGACGCAGATCCTTGAGGAAGGCGAGGTTGGTCCGTTTCCAGGCCGAACGCTGCCCAGAGAGCAGGTCCAAGGTCAAATGTACGGCATAGATGGCACGCACGTCGGTGGGCTTGCAGGCCATGGTGAATTGCTGACTTATTCCTAAATCAAATGGCGCCAGCCAGATCTTGGCGTGCACCTCAAAGAGTTTCCCGACGCCGTCCATACGCGCATCGGCGGCGGTAAAGCAGCCGCCCGCGGCTTCGGTATGACTGTCGAAATACCGCGTGAGGAAGGCACACAGGCCACGGACATCGCGGGCAGCAACGGTGAAGGGGAAGTCGATTTCCAGGCGATCCCCGACCGGGTCGGGCACGCGGAAGTCGACCGTGCCCGGGTTCGCCGCCTTGGAGGCGATTAAAGCCGGATACAAGGCCGACAGCAGCACCGTGAACATCACCAGCAGAATTGTGGCCACAGCGGTAAAGCTTGAATAATTGATGTCGGGTCGCACCCCGAAGCCGAGATCGGCAGCAAAGCCCAGCCCGGAGATAATCAGTTGGGCAAGAATGTACCCACCCAGCCCGCCGACCACGGCGTAGATTGCCGCTTCGACCAGGAACAAGGCGGCGACATGGATCGGCGCCAAACCGAGCGAAGAGAAGATGAAAATTTCTTTGCCGCGTTCTGCCACCGAATTCAGCATGGTTGAGAAGATGATGAGCCCGCCAAGAATCAGTGGGATGAGCACAGCGCCCAGGCCGGCGACCGACATCCGCCCTACTGACGTCAGTAGATAGGATTCACCCGCGGTGCCGACGCGCAAAGTGGCGGCGACTTCGCGGGCAAGGTCTTCGGCTTCGGCCGGCACATTGACGGCTCGGTTGCGTGGAGTCAGCGCGATGGCTTGCAAGGTGCCACCGAGGCGCTGCACCGCGGCCTGCGAAGCAAACGCGACGCTGGCGGGGCTCAGATGAATGGCGGAACTATTATCAGCGCTGGGGCCGTTTTCACCGGCCATCGCAGCCAGCCGGGCGGAATCATCTTGTTGGCTTTTGTCGCTGGCATCAAAGGCCAGTGGCGTGATCGGATCACCGCCGAGCATGGTGAGGGCAGACATGCGCCCATGATCGATCACTCCGGCTTTGAAGGGCACGCCGCGCAGGCGGACCTCGTCGCCGGGTTGTACGCCGAGACGGGTGAGCACATCGCGGGGCAGGAACAACCATTCGCCATCGTCAGCGAAGCCACGGGGCGCATCGGCACCGTTCCCACGCATAAGTGCACCGGGGATGCCATGGGGATCATCGGCGCTGATGCCGACCACGCCGCCGACATCAGCCAACTCAGTGGCCGAGGTAATGGGGAATTTGGGCTGGTTGCCAGTGGGACCCAGCCAGCGGATCGGGTGCAGCTCGAAACGGTCGCTCACGGCGCGACGGATGCGCGGTTCGCTCTGGCTGGCAAGTTCCACCCAGCCGTTTTGACGCACCAAAATGCCCGAATAGGGCGGAGCTGCATCCAAGCCCAGTTTCTGCGAGCCGACGGTGGGATTAAAGCTGGCGAAGGTCAAAAGGATGAAGGTCATCAGCACCACGGTCAGCGCAGTCAGGAAGGTGCGCGTGGGCCGGCGGCGCATATTGCTGATGCCCAGACCCACGGTGGCGAACAGGGTGCCCAGGCGACTAACGTCGGCCTTGTGCATGCCCATGCCCGACATGCGGATCTGCTCCATCTCGAATTCGAAGCGATTATACAGCAGGGCGATCACCCAGGTGCTCATGATCAGGATCACGAAGGCAAGGAAGATCACCATCGGCGTGGTGGCGAGTTCAAAAGCGGGATGAAAGAAGAAAAAGAACAGGAATACGGCGACAAAGAAAGCGATGAAGCCGACCACCTTGCGGACGATGGTGGACCCCGAAAGAGACAGGCGTTCGCAAATCCACGCGAAGGGGATGGCGAACAAGAGCATGATCACCAGCCCGTAAACGATGTCATTGGCGGTGCTCAGCACGGTTGGATAGACCCGACCCGCCAGGGCCCAGGCGGTCTGACCTTCGCCGATTGCTTTCTCGTAGTCGCGGCTGGCCAGGGCCTCGCGCGATTTTTCCAGATGCTGTTCGCTCAACGAATGGAGCATAACCGTGCTGTCGGGATTGATGCCATTGCGGCGCAGCAGATCGAGGCGCTCGTCGTTGAGGTGGAAGGTATCCTCGGCGCTGTCCAAAGCAGTCAGATCGGACAAAAGTCCCGGCTCCAGACCAGCGGCCTGGCCTTTGCCGTCCGCGACACCTTGGCGTTCGAGAGCGGCGTGGCCGGTGAGGATCATGCGATTACCGACCTGACCCAGGGTGGCGGTGATCCGTAGCGGAACCGTGGGTTCACTGAAGATTGCCGCGGCGGCCAGGGCCGAGGAATTTTCGACGTGGAAGAAATTCGGTGCGGAATCGCGGGTTGCGCTGAGCACGCTGATGGAGGTCAGCGGCACCATCAGGCGGGGATCGAAAATACCAAAGAGTCGGCTGCGTTCGCACATGAATACCAGCGGCAGCAAGTCGGTGACCTGGCCATTTTTGAATTCGATTGCCTCCTTTTTGCGCATCGTGCCGCCCGACGCTGGCGCGGCGATGATGTAGCCGGTCGCGTCCAGGCCATAGATGCTGACCGGGATATTCACCCCCTGTAAAGCAGGATGATTCTGGGGTACAAAGGGAACGCGGACCTTACCGAAGGCATTTCCCCAGAAGGTTTCCTCCCAGCCGATGCCGCCTTCCCAATCTTTGTTTTTTTCGCGTTGCACCATCACGAACGGATATGGGAATCCACGATAACCGGTTTTGCTACCGATCGAGCGGACCTCGGTTTCGATGGTGGGGGCGCGATACGAGATGCTGCTCTTCGACTTCCGATTGGAGATGAAGGGGGCATCGACGTACGCGGCCAGAAATCCGCCTAGACCCGTCACCTGGGCGAGGAATCGGGTCTGATCGAAATGGGCGCTGTCATCCTGGGGGCTGCCCTGCCGGATGCGGGCATCGGCCACGGTGGTCAAGGTCGCTGCGGGCAGGAACATGCCAGCAACCCCGGCATCGTGAATAATGTCGCCGCCAAACCAGGCGCCGGCTTCGTCCTGAGAATCATGCGCGGCGCGCTCAAATGCCACCGGCACCGCCTGACTCTGCTTGTTCACATCGTCGGCCAGCTTTACCAGACCTGAGGTAAGCCAGCCCAGTTCTTCTAGCCAATTGACATAAGTGCCTTTGATCGCGGCGGCGAAGCGCGTGTTGCCATCGCTGAAATTGAGACCAATCAAGTGAATCGCGGTCGCCCCAGCGAGCACTGCGCGCGCTTCCGCGAGGGCGGTGTAATCATCACGGTAGCGATCAACGATGGCGAGGTGACGGATCAGCTCGGTGACCCCTTCGGGGACGATCTCGGCGACGACCGCATCTTCGGCTGGATCCAGATCCTGCTCATAATCGAGTTTCTGCTGCACGGTGCGGTAACGCTGATACTCGGCTTCCGCAGTGGCGATGGATTCTTCCAGAGTAGTTTTTTCCGTAGCGGTCAAGGCGCGACGCTTCGAGGGACTGTAGGCATTGCGCAGCGCTTCCAATGCGGGCTGGCGCACATCGGCCTTGGCCCCGGCGAGCAGGGCGACGAATTGATCAAGCTCCTTCCGGGTAGCGTTGAGCTGGTCGGCTAGGTCGACATCTGGTAATGGCGGCTCGGTCAGGTGGGAAGCAATCTGGGCGCGCAGGGCCGTGAGGGTAATGGCGGGGAGCGTGGTGACCTCTTGGAAGGCCGCGAGCATGGCAGCTCCGCGCCACGACATCAAAACCTGGAAACGGCGCAGCTCATCGAGTTGGCTACTGGCGGAGAAACCCATTTTCTCCCGATCCAGGATCAAGGCTCCCGTCAATTGGCGCAAGCCGCGCAGATGTTCAGCGCTGCCACCGTGAAAGATGGCCACGGTGTCCCGGTCGGGGCTTTCGCTGGCGAACGTGCGTACGATTTCCAGCAGCGTCGCCGCATTCCACGCGGCGGTCACCCCAGGTGACAGAGCGGCCAAGGTGACGGGGCTTTCATAGCCGGTGCTCAACAATACGGCTTCATTGTGTTGACCACGCCCGGGAATGCGCACGCACACCGTCCATGCGGTTGTGGGCGCCAGATGGACCGCGGCGGTGAGCACCGCGTTCTGACCGCTCAAGGCGTCATCGATATCGGCGACGACAAAACGTGGAAATTCCACACTTGCGCCCATGCCCTGGCGGGTCACGTCGTAACGGCTCATGCTGCCCGGGCGGCGGAAGACCACTGCTGCGGCACCGAGTTGCGCAGCTTCGGTCCAGCGGTCAGCGGTGTTGCCATCAAGGACCACGATGGCCCCACGCAGATTCTTGCCGCGCAGATCGTCGGGCTGGCCCTGACCCAGGATCAGTAAAGGACCTTGGAGGGGTGTGCCGCCGGTGGTCGCCACCGCAGCTTTATTGGGACGATGCGGGGTGAGGGTGAACTGCGTGCCAGCGACTTCGAGAGTCGAACCGGCATCGACGATCCCAGCAACCGTGGTGCGGACCGAGACTGGTTTTAGGCCAGCGGCCCGCAGCTGTTCACTGATCAGGGCGACGGCTTGTTCGGCGCCCGGCGAACCGGGATTGCGCGGACCAAGATCGATTAAACTCTGCGCCGTGGCGGCGATACGGGTCTGATCCAATTCGGCGGCACCAAGGGCACAGCTGAACCAGGCAAGGACAAGCAGGGGGGCGAGACGGAACATCAGGCGTCAATCCGCATGGCTTCAATGGGGTGCATACGGGCAGCTTTCAGAGCAGGGAGCAGGGCGCCAATGATGGCCAACACGAGACCGCAAAGCAGGGTTCCCCCAGCGACGATGGCGAATTCGCCAACCGGAACCACCCGCCAAAACGAGCCACCGTAGCGGATCGAAATTTGTAACAGGACCAGGCATAGGCCAATGACCGCACCCAGCAGAGAGCCCAGTGTGCCCACCATACCAGATTCGATCAGAAAGGATTTGAGAATAAAAGAATCCATCGCGCCGAGACATTTCATGGTTGCGATCTCGCGGAAACGCTCCGTTACCGCCATCATCATCGTATTGACGATGCCGACGATGCAGACCAGCAACGACAGGACCACTAACCAAAAGGTCTTTTGCGCCCCCGAGGTTGGATTATACGCGATGGATTGGAAGGTCCGCTCCAGGTCGGCCAAGCGTTGCCGTCGTTGGACCTCTTCTGCCAGTTCCGGCAGGGTGACCGGGGCGGCCGCGGCCGCGACCGCGACGTGCAGGCCGCTGAGGGCGGGATCCTCGTTGGCCTGGAGAACGGCCGCCAGATCCAAGGTCCGCACGGCGGGAACAGCCCGGAAAGCCCCAGGAAATGCGGCTTGTAACAAAAGTCGGTTCAGACGCGTGCGTTGCCGATCCGGCAGCCGCACCCGCTTGGCCAGGACCAGGGTTTCACTATCGAGGGAGGTATTTTTGAAGGCATCGCGGCGATAGAAGCCGTCGGCGCTGAGGGTCTGATTGAGTTGTTCCAGGGCGGCATCTAGGGGGGCCGCAGCCAGAGCCTGTTGCCATTGGGGCACATCCCAGCCACTGACATTGAGAAACTGCTTCACCGCCGGGCGATCGCTGGCAAGCGCTTGGCGAAAGGCGGCGATATCCAGGTCGGCAGCAGCCAATAATGACGGATCATTGGCATTGAATCGCGACACTACCTCAGCGGCCTGCAGCCGTGCCCGATCACGTTGGATCTGATGGCGCAAGGCGCTGCGTGTATCCGCATCCATATCACCCAAGATCTGGTCGAGCGGCAGGAGCACGGGGTCGACCTGATCCGTCTCGGCCAGGGAGAGCAACACCTGTTCAGTGCCGCCGGCGGCGACCACGCGTTCTAGGCGTGCCTCTTCGCTGGTACCCAGGGCCGCCAGCGCGTCTTGCAGGGTGGGCATGGCTTCGGCGAGAGTCAATAATTGTTCGCGGGTGAATTCCAGGCGCACGCCTTTCAGCTGCCCGGCAGTGAGCATGAACGCATCGACCTGTTCCGCCCCGGTGAATTGGGCGAGCCATTGGTCAGGACTGCGATTACGCCGGATCAGGTACGCCTGCGACGGATTAAGCGCATCCAACCAGCGCGAAAGGTCCAAGGCCAGAGTCACCGTCTCGGCAGTGACCGCTACGGGTTTGCCAGCCAGGGCTGCATGCCAAGCAGCAATAGCTACAGGCTTATCGTGTAGCACCTGGAGCAGAGCGAGATTCTCGCGCGGCCGGCTGAGCGCGTCGCGCAGGGCGTGGGTGTAGCGCGAACTCGAGGATTCCCGCGCCCATTCCTGGTAGACCGCCCGGTTGCCGAGATTTTCCCCGAGCACATTCAGCAGAAAAGCCACCGCCAGGACGACCGATGACACCGTTACCAAGCTGCGCGATAGCCGCACCCGAATCGACGTCAGCGCGACTTGGATTGCGACTCGCAACGGCAGGGTCGGCGGTTTGCCGAGCAGGCGCATTTTCGCGGAGCCCTGGTTGCGTTGGCTCGAATCGCTCATGGAGATGTCGTCTGGGGGGACAAAGAGGTGCGGGGGCGCGGGGCGGGATCGCGCACTGGTTCCGCGGGAGGGTCGAGAGGTTTCAGTGCCACCACGTCGACCAAGTGGCGTTTGACCAGCATACTGGTGAAATCGGCGAGGGCCGTTTCGGCTTCGCGACGGCTGAGTTTCAGGTGCTGGCCAAGATCAGCGGCGAGTTGGTTGAGCGAGCGGCCATCCATCTGCGCAATCACCCAGGTTCCGATGGCATCCAATTCCACTTCCGCGCGCCTGGGCACGCGCAGCAGCCAGGCGAGCGCGCGCAAAGGTCCCCACGGCTTGATCGGCGCCGCGCGCAGACGCAACAGCCCGGTGTCGGTCAGCGAGGACTCGACCCCGGTTGCTAAACGCAATACCGAGGCCCGTGGATCGAGGGTTTGACCTCGTTTCATGGCATGCCTGTTGCTTCCTGGGTCGAAAGGAATGCACACCGTGGAGAGCCGACTCGCGGACGCAAGCCTGCGAGAGGCTCGCCGTCGCCGGTTGTCTCCTGGACCGTGAGACGGTCGCTTTCGCTATCGACCCAAGCATACAGATGCCGCACTTGCGGTCGCCTGCGTAGGCGTCGCCACCAGGTGCGCCCCGGCCCGGTCAGAGTCAGATGCGCACTGGTCGCGGTGGTATCGTGAACCGTGGTGACCTCCTGCTTTTCGGCCTGGCTGGTCAGCCAGGTGACCAAATCGCGACCGGCCAAAAGATGGCTGGCACAGGCATACCGCCGTAAAATCAGCACCGAATCGACGCGTTGCTTGCCGTGCGGGTAATGGAACCACACGCCGCGCACGAATCCGGCCAGGACCTGGATGCCCTCCGTGCGCCAGTAGGGGGGCAGGTCGACGCGCAGCCCATGGATCGACCACGTGGCGGCTTCGTCATCCGCCACCGCGGTGGTGGCCATGATCAGTCGGCGAAATTCGACCATGGGTCCAGGACTCAACTGCCGATACACGATGGTGGCCTGGGCTTGGGCGACACGACGAACGCCGATGGCAATTTCAGTCGGCCCACCGACCAGACGCACCACGACCCCGTCCGGGCCGCAGGGCTCCGGCGGACTGACCTGGCTCGCGCCCACTGCGCGGCGATGCGCTTTGGCGACGGTATTGGCAGTGCGCTCCAAGACCGGGGTCATGGCGCGGCGTTCCCAGGCGATGGCGACGCGCGGGCGCCGATCTTCGGCGATGATCACCTGGCCTTTGCGCCAGGATCCGTACATGCCGACCGGCTCCCAGCCAGGCGGCAGATCATGCAGACAGCCCTGCCAGGCGAGCAGATTCGGAACGTCAACGCGAGTCATGTGGCGCCATGAAACGGCCAGGATGGGTCGAATGTGACCGCTGGACGCCGTGAGAATGGGAAAGGCCTAGAAGACTAACGGCCGGGCGCGTGTTACAAGGACATCTGGCCGTGAAATCGACACCGTTGCGATCCTGCGCCCTGCGTTGATGTGCTGTGCAAACCGCTGCATCGATTGGCATTGACGTTACCCAGGAACCGGGGTTAGAATGCCAGTGGATCTCCCCTGGATCCTTTCTGACCGCAGCCGTCCGGAGCAGGGGACCGGGCGACCCAACCTCCCCAAAACAGGAGGCACATCATGGTGACCATTCACATCGCCGGCGTCCATTACCACGTCTCGGATAAGGTCCGTGCGCACGTCGAAGGGAAACTCGGAAGTCTCAATCGCTTTCACAAAGGTCTCTCCAGTCTGCACATCACCATCCATCACGATGAAAAACGCGACAGCTATCGCGTCGACGTGGATATGCATCTGCCCACCGGCAAAGATGTGGTCGCGCATGATACGGAGTCCAACCTGTTCGCAGCCATTGACATCGTCGCTGACAAGTGCGCCCAGCAATTGCGTAAGATTCATGGCAAGGAATCCGCCCGCGAAGCGGTGCCGATGCGCGCCTGAGCCGCGCGCCTGATACTTCAGGCTTCTTGGTTGACATGCGTGCACCCTGGCCGTTCCGGCCAGGGTGCCGTCGTTCGTGGGCCAGGCTGACGGCAGGACATACCCGCCCTTGGCGTTGACCCGGCCCCTGGGTGGTCAAACTCGCGACCATGATCGCTGCGCTGCTGCTGGATATGGATGGCACCCTGGTCGATTCCGAGCCAGTTCACTTCCAGGCCCATCAACGGTTCTTGGCTACGGTTGGCGTGCACGTGACCGAAGCCGATCTGGTCGGCAATATTGGTAAAGGTGATCAGACCTTTTACGCCGATCTCGCGCGACGAGCGGATGTGCCCTGCGACCCAGCCGCCTGGGTGCGCGGCAAGACCGCGATGCTGATGCAGTTGTACCAGGAAAAGGGCCTGGCTTTACGCCCGGGCGCCAAGGATCTGCTTGATGCGGCGATCCAGGCCGCGATTCCGCGTATGCTGGTGACCAATTCCGAATGCGCCGTGGCGATTTTGGCCTTAAACGCCGCAGGCATCGCCCACCAGTTGACCGGGCGCGTCTGCTGGGAGGACACCCCCGTGCACAAACCGGATCCGATGCCCTACCGACTGGCGGCGTCTCGCTTGGCGCTGCCCGCCTCGGCCTGCATTGCCATCGAAGACAGCCCCAGCGGCGTCCGCGCCGCGGTGGCCGCCGGCTGCCGGACCTTGGCGGTGGTGGGATTAGTGCCCGAAGCAGATCTGCGCGCCGCTGGCGCCCATCGCGTGGTCAATTCCTTGGCGGGGCTTGCCGATCTGGCGGCCCTCGACCGGCTGCTGAGCTGAGCCTGACGTGAGCACGGATCAGCCTTGGTGGGAAGTCGCCTTTGGCGAGCAGTACGACACCGTCTATGCGCACCGCAGCGACGACGCCGCGAACGCAGAAGTCGCCGGATTATTGCCACGCCTCGCCGCCGCCCAGGGTCCGGTCTGCGACGCCTGCTGCGGCAATGGCCGGCATTTACAAGCGATGCGCGCCGCCGGTCTGGCCGCAGTCGGCTTCGATTTCAGCGCCCATTTATTAACAACCGCCCGGCATCGCGCGCAAAAAAGCGCGCAGAAAAATTTCGTCGCCCGCGCCGACATCCGCACCCCACCATTCGCCACCGGCGCCTTCGCCGCGGTCACCGTCTTATTTACTGCCTTCGGCTATTTCGACGACGCCAGCAACGCCGCAGCCCTCGCCGGCCTGGCATCCCTGCTCCGCCCCGACGGCTGGCTGGTCCTGGACCTCCCCCATGTCGACCGCTTACGCGCCAACCTCGTTCCCACCAGTGAGCGCACCGCCGCCGATGGCACGGTGATCCTTGAAAAGCGTCACCTAGAAGCGTCATCGGTGGTCAAAGACGTCACCGTCAGCCGCGCCGGAAAAGTCATCAGCACCTGGCAAGAACGTGTCCGTTTATACACCGACGCCGAATTAACCGCCCTAGCCGCTGCCGACTTTACTGTCGCCGACCGCTGGCCCTCTCTGCGCGGCCCCGACCACGACGACGCCCGCCAAGTCCACTGGCTCCGCCGCAGATAAGCGCCTCAGCTTTCCTTTCATGAGAGGAGTGCCTCAAAAGCGCCGAAAAAGGCTCCGGTAGTCGATTCGGGAAAGGTCCATATCCCTGTAATTTTTCTCCTCGTCTAAGGATTGGTCATGCGCAAATTTAGCGAGCGTCTCCGTCAAATGCTGCGTGGCGATATTCGCTCAGCATGGCAGTGCCTCTTGAGCTCATGCTCACTTTAGGGAAAGCGCATGCTGTTATTAGCAGGTGTCTTAGTACTTGACAACTGCTTATGCCCATTGAGATTCGCTTCCTGATCGCGTTAGCGGTCCATCTGTTCACCACAAGCCTGGGGGCGTTCCATGTTCAAGATCAAAGATCTCATGATCAAAGTTATTCCTGATGACGCCGAACGAATGGGCAATGGTCCTGTGAACGTCGGTGCCTGTGGAACGAGTACGTGTGGTTGTTCTGACACTTGTGGCTCATGCAGTTGGGGGACTTGTTTCGGTTGCAGCCAGTGCTCGCCGCCGTCTGGTGGGTCGTTTCAGCGCGGCGAGGAAGTGATCAACCCTAGCGATCTCTTTGCTCTAAAAGCAGACCTGAAACGTCGGCTCGCCATCGTCGAAGCCATGGAGAGCAGCTTGGCGCCCAAAACTGTTCAAGAAGTTGAAGTTCTTGAGAAAAAGCTCACAACGGCCCTTGCCGAGCTTAAGCACATTAAGGCGAAGCTCACGAAGTGAGTGCCTTGGTCTAAGGACGCGTCAACACTTGGATACTAACGCACGTGGATGTAGGGTCGGTACAGGTCATTCTCGACGGTCTCTTTCGCATTAATCCCAAATACGAATTTGTCTCATTCGAGGATATGTCTCGCGCTGAGTCGGATGCGCTTGGTGCTTTGCGCGTAGACGGGGATTGTGCGGGTATTTTGCGTCCAGAGCGGCATTCTGGTTTACGGATCAAGTCTGCTTGCTCTCAAACGGCGCAATTGCTTCAGGGGCTGAAAACGGCTGGGCGATTGCCTGAAAATGTGCGAGGACAGTTGGCTCAAGAGGGATGCGAACCTATCCTTGAACTTCTGCTCGATGATATACTCCAGATCTTTCGCAACGGCCGCTTTGAGTCCGGACCGCTGGTAAGCGACTTGTTGAAGCCTACCTCGCCACAATCCGGGAACCTCGGCTACCTAGCCAGTCTATCGCGAGACGCCCTTCAATACGGGCAGCGACTCGCTATCGATGATCCTCAGCGACTTGCAGCGCAAATGTACTTCTACAACCGCACTCCGGTAACGCCGCAATGGGATCGCCGAATTGGCGATCCTGCTCAATTTGAGCGCTTTTTAGGTACCGATCGCGATGGTCGCTGCGGCCAGCTTTTGCGAGCGGGAGCAAGGCGGATTGCTGCTACTCAGCAATCCAAAGGGTGGGACATTTGGGCCCTCAAGGATGACGACCGGCCCCACGGCAAGACGTTCGACTACAAGATTTATGTGAGTCCGTCTCTCGAGGCGATGCCCGAAGTGCTACCGATCGTTTTAGAAGTATTCTTCGAACATCGTGTGCCGCTCTTCAAAGTTGGGTCGAACCTTCCGGGTCTTGCGAGGCCTGACAAAATCATTGCATACTTTGGCAACTTCGAGCAGGTTGAAGCGGTCGGAGCGCGATTGGCCGAGCGAATCGCTGGAGCTCCGGTACATGGCGTTCCGTTTACGGCGGAGTTGTTTGCGGATGGCATGATTTCCTGGGGAATGGACCCACATGAGGCGCGCATGTTCGACTGGCAGGAGCGCGCTAGCTGGCGCGTTTGGGTTGCTCATCATTTGGCGAGATCGCTCGTCGATTCTCGACGCACCCCGAATCGAATGATCGCTCCATGGCAATTCGCACTTGAGCGACTTCGGCTCGACGGTGTCGACCCCGACACTTGGACCCCAACGCCAGTCTATCAGGATAAAATTCAACGATGAATCCTGAGCCAAATCCGATAGATATAACGGGTGTTTTCATTTTGCCCAAAGATGTCGTCTTGGTCAAAGTCGCGTCATTACCGCTTAATGACCGCCATCGTTTAGAGGCCGATGAGGGCGACTTTGTCATAACGCGTATCCACGGCCGCACTGCCTCCAAGGTCGTTGATGCTGCGGTCGCAAATTTACTAGAACGTCTTCGTGAGGGCAACACTATCGTCGATGCCGTTCTAGCATTCGCGAGCGAAAATAAAATCGATCCAGAGGAGGCTATGGATGGTGCTTACCCAATCATCAGCCGCTTGATTCAAGATAAATTTCTCGTCAATAAAAAATCCGCGGATGCCGTCTCATTCAGTCCAAGCCAGCACGCTGGCGACGAGTGTGACGGGCTCATCGTCGTCGAGGTAGTGCAAGCACTTGAAGATTCTGAACTCTATCGGGCGTGCACGGCAAATGGTGAGGACGTGGCGCTGAAAATCACTCGCTCGGAAGCGGGCGGACAGCTGTCCGGTGCTATGTACCGTGAGGCTGGTATCCTGAAGCACCTCAATGGCGGCATCGCTCCGCGACTCGTGAAGGCGGGAATTTGGGAAGAACGTCCTTATGTGGCCACTTCGTGGTGCAAGGGACTCAGGGCGGATCAAGCATCTGCTCGCCTCAGATCCTTGGCAGGACCCAGTCGCCGGCAGAGGCTCCTTGATCTCTGTTGCTGCATCGTCGATGCCTACGCCACATTGCATCAGCGCGGCGTTATCCATGGCGATGTCCATCCCGGGAATCTTATCGTCGAAGATGATCAATCTGTCAAAATAATCGATTTCGGCTATAGTCGATTGACAACGAGTGACGACGAGCGGCTTGCCCGCGCTCGACGCGTCGGTGTGGGTTATTTTTTCGAGCCTGAATATGCGCGTGCACGTGCGGGTGGTCAGGAAGAGCCTCCTCCAACAAGCTTCCTTGGAGAGCAGCACATTGTGGCACATCTGCTCTACTGGCTGGTCACCGGCCATAGCATTGCTAAATTTTCGGCTGACCACAAGATTGGAATGGCTCAACTGGTTGATGGCGTGCCATGGCCATTCGCCCTATGGGCAATCGAGCCATGGCCAGACCTTGAGCAAGTACTGGCGCGAGCTCTTTCCATAGACGCGCAGCAGCGTTTCGATTCGGTAGCAGATTTTGCCGTTGCCCTTAAGGCGGTGAAAGTCGCAGAACCAGTTGCAAGTGATTATCCGCCCCGTGAAACCGTGGCTTTGACTCAGTCACTCGCACTACTCGACGACTATCTACGTCGATTCGATCCCGCCGGAATATTATTCGAATCAACCTTCCCGGAGAGTCCTCGCTGCTCAATGTATTTTGGCGGTGGGGGCATCGCCTACTTCCTTTATCGGCTCGGGTGCATTCGGGAGGATGCGCGCCTTCTTACTTGGGCCAAATTGTGGATCGAGAAAGCCGTGGCCGACGTAGGTCCGGCAGGGGGTTACGCTTTTCATATTCCTGAAGGCACTATTTCGTATGACGTGCTGGGTCCGATATCACCCTATCACACGATGAGTGGCCTTCGTGCTATCCAAACGCTTATTGCCAAGGCGCAGGGCGATATCACCACTCAGGTCGAGGGCGTCACCGCTTTTATAGAGGCTGTAGAGGCTCCTTGGGAAAACATTGATCTCACACTTGGTCGTTCCGGGGTCCTTTTGGGTTGTTCGCTGTTGAGTGAGGCGTTGCCTTTTGAGCAGCGCCTCCGGTCGATCGGTGATGCGACTCTGGCGGGTATCTGGGCGATCATCGAGACCAAGCCCGATATTGCTCAAGATCTCTCCATCGGCTTCACCGGGATCGCACATGGGTGGGCCGGCATCTTGTACTCTGTAATGTCCTGGTGTCGTGCTACCAATCATCCCTTGCCGGAGTCCTTGGCTGCCCGACTGAATCAACTCGCTGACCTTGCCGAGGAGCATGGCAGGGCCGTACGGTGGCGACGGATCGTTAAGGAAAAAGACCATAAAGCTCAAGGTGATTACTGGCCCAGCTGGTGTAATGGGACAAGTGGGATGATATTTCTGTGGACCTTGGCACACGAGATGTGTGGTGAGCCGCGCTACCTTGATCTGGCCAAGCGGGCTGCGATGCACGCTCTCGACCAGCCTGAAACAGTTGACCAAATTTGCTGCGGTCGCCCCGGACAGGCGTTTGGGGTTCTTAATCTGTACAAGCATACTGGCGAGTCCTCATGGCTGGAGTTCGCAAAGGAATTGGTTGAGCAGTCGCTCGCGAGGACTCCGCCGTTGGGCCCAGCCGAACCGCTTCCCTCCTTTTATTACAGCCTCTTCAAGGGACCGATGGGGTTGGCTCTCCTGTCTGCAGATATAAGAGCAGATCCGCTTCGTACGGCCATGCCTTTTTTTGAGAGCGAAGGGTGGGGTGAGGGTGAAACACCATCCGCCACGGGACAGTAATGTCGAAAACCTTGCGATTGAGCGTGGTCGATCAATCGCCTGTACGTGCTGGTGGCACCGGTGCTGATGCATTGCGTGAAACCATTCAGTTGGCCGTGCTCGCCGAGAGTTTGGGGTACCATCGCTATTGGGTCTCCGAGCATCACAATTCTCCCGAATTTGCCGCAACCAGCCCGGCGATCATGACGGGGCAGATTGCGGCAAAAACCTCTACGTTGCGCGTTGGCAGCGGCGGAGTTTTGCTGTCCAATTATAGCGCTCTGCACGTGGCAGAATCCTTCCGGGTACTCGAGTCATTGTATCCAGGCCGCATCGATCTCGGCCTTGGCAGATCTCCTGGAGGCGACCGGCGCGTTGTGGCTGCATTGGCATCCTCTGAACGTGAAGGTCGCCATTACGCGGAAAAACTTGACGATCTCGTAGGCTTTTTGACGGGGAACCTCAGTCTGGCCAGCCCATTCGCTGGCATCGCGGCAGGTCCGATAGGCGACCAAATCCCTGATATTTGGCTCCTCGGCTCCGGTACTGCATCCGCTGAAATAGCGGCGCAGCGCGGCCTTGCGCTTAGCTTGGTCCACTTCCTTTCTGACACGAATCATGGGGGCCCAGGAATAATTGCCCAGTATCGCAGATCCTTTCGGCCATCGCCGTTCCTTGCGGAACCGAGAGTCAACGTTGCCGTGAGCGTTCTCTGCGCTGAGAGCAAAACAATTGCTGAATATTTGGCTTGGAGTCTCTGGTTCATGCGTGTCCGCAGCGCACGCGGTCAATCGGGCCCAATTGAGAACCCGGATTACGCGCGTGCTAACATTAGCGCGAACGAAATGAAATATGTAAATCAATCGCGGCAATCCGATATCGTCGGCGACCCTTCATACGTTAGGGGCTGCCTTGAGCACATTGCCGCACTCTATAACGTGGACGATCTCTCAATCATCACCATCTGTCATGATTTCGCCGCCCGCGCTCGTTCGTACGAGCTCGTCGCCCAAGCGTGTGGAATTAGAGCGGATTCGTAGAATAAATCAGAATTAACGGTAATAATTATAAGGGCGCCGTGCGTCAGCAGAAGTGTTCTATCTCCTCTTTCTTGGACTCTTAGATAAGGGAGAATCCACCATATGATCTGCCCCCTGTTTTCTGGATCCCAAGAGTAAGGGGCAATCCCGCCACGCGCGGCACCAAGAAGAATGTCTACTGAAACAGCGGGTTAACTTGAATTTCCCACTTCGGGATATGATCTAAGACATTGCCGTCAAAAGTCACGGAATAGGTCTTTCGATCGGTATTTACATTGGAATCATTCCACCGATTGTGCCAGAAGCAGGTGATGACGGGGAAAAGCGAGGGGGAAAAGGGTACGCCCTGAATCAGCACACCATTGATGTCCTTCATGATATTGCCAAAGGCGACTTGGTTGCGTTTACCATCAGCCCAGGTGTTGTTGCCCGCCACCATCGGCTCTCCAAATCCAGCATAAGTGAACCACCCGGCCGTTTGGTTATCCAAAGGATAACTGTTGGCCTGATACAGATAACTGGTGTCCTTGGTCTCCCAATCATTCAGTTCGGATAGAACTGGCATCAGCGGTCCGCCACGATTCATCGTATTGAGAGTACCCTTTGATTGATCTCGCGGACAGATTAATAGCTTAGACTCGAGACCAGCGAACCCGATATTAGTGCGGGGATCAAACATTTCGCTCATACGACCTGGAAAGGCATCATCCCGATCGTCCCGATACACCATCATTGCAATGCCTAACTGCCGTAAATTATTCTTACACTTCACATCATTACTTTTGCTTTTAATCAGGGTCACCGCGGGGATCAGCATACCGGCCAGGGTCGCGATGATGGCGATGACGACCAGCAGTTCGATCAGGGTGAAGCCGCTGCGGGGATGAGAGAGGGGTCGGAAGATGGGCATTACTCGTCGACGCATGAGGGGGGCCATCCTTACCCATGCAACGGCAGACGCCAGTCAGGTGACCGACCAAATCGCGCTTTTTGCTCCGGTTAGACCCTTGCGGGCGGCGTCCGTGGGCCAGCCTGGGCAGCCATGACTGCGCCTGCGTTAACGATTGGCCTGCATGAATGGCAGGTGTGCTGTGATGCTCTGATCGCCGGAACCCTGAGCGTGGTCGTACGCAAAGGGGGCATCCATGAGCGCAAAGGCGGGCTGTTCGCCCCAGAGCATGACCGTTTCGCCCTGATCCCGACCTGGCTGCACCAGGATGCCGGTCGATTGCGCAACCCAAGGGGGATGCCCATTCGTCCAGCCCCGTCAGCAGGCCAGATTCCGATTCCCGGCTGGTGTGAGATCGCCCAGGTGTGGCGGGTGACCGACCTGACGCGTCTTTTGGCCCTGGGCTCCGAGCTGGCCTGGACCGAGGCCGAATTGCGGACTCGTTTCGCCTATCGAGATCAACCCTTCGTTTTCGTCCTTGCCCTGCGGGTCTGGCGCTTCCCTGAGCCGGTGATAATCCCTGATGCTCCGGCCTATGCGGGCTGCCGCTCATGGATTCCACTCCTGGATCTGGTTTCTGCCCAGCCCGCGGTCGCCGCCATGGATGAGGCCACTTTTTATTCTCGTCTTTCCACCCTGAATGGTTCCTTGTCCGTATGACTCCGCGCTCGACTGATACCGCCACTCTTTTGGTGAGTTGCCGCGACCGTACCGGCTTGGTTGCCGCGTTGTCACAATTCATCGCCGAGCACGGCGGCAATATCACCGATTTGGATCAGCATGCTGAATCCGATAGCGGCATGTTTTTCATGCGTCTGCAATGGTCGCTGACCACTTTCACCCTGTCGCGGAGCGCCATCGAAGAGGCCCTAGCTGGGTATGCCCGACGCTTCGAATTGACCTGGAGCATTACCTGGGGTGATCATCTTCAGCGCGTCGCGGTGTTCGTGTCGACCACACCGCACTGCCTCTATGATCTGCTCTTGCATCAGCGTCTGGATGATCTTGGCGGGGTGATCGCAGTGGTGGTGTCGAACCATCTCGATCTGGCCGATGTCGCCGCCCACTTCCAAGTGCCCTTCATGCATGTGCCGGTTGGTGCTGGCAGTGCCGGTGCCCGGGCCGAGGCCGAAGCCACCCATGAACGGATACTTGCTGATCACCAAATAGATCTGGTCGTGTTGGCGCGGTATATGCAGATCCTGTCACCGGAATTCGTCGCCCGCCGTCCCGGTGGCATTATCAATATTCATCATTCGTTTCTGCCTGCTTTTGTCGGGGCGAAACCGTATCACCAGGCGCGGGAACGCGGGGTCAAACTGATCGGGGCGACCGCGCATTACGTGACCGCAGAATTGGACCAGGGCCCGATCATCGACCAGGATGTCTGTCGGGTCACCCATCGCGATGAAATCACGGATCTGGTCGGCAAAGGTCGCGATCTGGAACGGCGCACGTTATCGCGGGCCGTCCGTCTGCATCTCCAGCGCCGGGTGCTGGTGCATGGCAATCGCACCATCGTTTTCGGCTGAGCATCTGCGTCCATGAAACTGCGCCATTTTCTGACCGTGTCCGGGTGGACCCTCGTGTCGCGGGTGCTGGGGTTGTGGCGTGATCGCCTATTTGCTGGCGCCTTCGGGGCGTCGACGGTGCTGGATGCGTTCATGCTCGCCTTCCAGGTGCCGAATCTGCTGCGCAACCTGTTTGGCGAGGGTGCCCTCAGTAGTGCGTTCATTCCGCGCTATGTGCAGGAGCGCGGGCGTGATCAACTCGCGGCAGAAAGCTTTGCTGGAGCTGTTCTGACCCGCTTGGCGTTGGGTTTATCGGTCGCCTGCGGAATCGGCTTGGTCATCGCCGGCGCGGTTGAAATCTGGGGCTCGGAGCGCGCGGCCTTGGTCGCCCATCTCGCGATTCCGCAATTGCCGTTCATGATTTTCATCTGCCTGTCGGCGATCATGGCGGGGATCCTCAATGCGCGGGGTCATTTCTTTATTCCGGCCTTTGCCCCGGTGGTGTTGAATCTGTGCCTGATCTCGACGATTATTTTCGGTGATGAGGAGGTCTGGTATTTACCGTATGCGGTCTTGGCTGCGGGCATCAGTCAAGTGGTTCTGCATGCCTGGGCGCTGACTCGCTGTGGGGGAATGCCGCCCTTGCAGCGGAAGTCCTCGCCGTTGGTCGGTGAATTGCGCCGGGCGACGTTTCCGGTTCTGGTATCCGCTAGCATTTATCAGCTCAATGCGCTGGGCGATGCGGTAATCGCTTACGTCATGCTGGGTGCGGCGGCCGAAGGGGCGGTTGCGATCCTCTATTTCGGCAATCGTCTGCTGCAATTTCCCATGGCGCTGATCGGACATGGCATCACCACCGCCGCGTATCCGGAATTGTCGCGCCAGGGTGGACGGGGTTGGCCCGCATTGGGCGAAGGTTTACGTGCTGCCGCCGGACCGATGGCGTACTTTTTGTTACCTGCTGCGGTGGGCTTGCTGGTCACCGCCGAGCCCCTGGTGCGCACCATTTATCAGACAGGGGCTTTTTCTGAATATTCCGTCCTGCGTACCATTCTGGTCACTCAATTTTTGGCTTTGGCCCTGGTCCCGATCGGCATTGCTAAATTGCAGACCCGCTGTTTCCACGCCATGCGTGACCAGCGAACCCCGATGCGCTGGTCGCTGATCCAAGTCGGTGTCAATCTGGCATTGAATCTGATCCTGGTGCAGACCCCGCTGCGCGAAGCAGGGCTGGCCTTGGCCACCGCGATCAGCAGTGCGCTGGGCTGCGCAGTCTACGCCCTGATTATGCGCCAGCGCGGGGCAGGCTGGCCGTTAACGCGCAGCTTATTGCGGCCGATAGTGGCGAGCGTGGTGATGGGTGTGGTGATCTGGGCTGTGCTGCGTTGGTGGCCGCAACCGAGCGGCGCGGTGACCGCGATGGCGGCCCTGCGCCTGGCCAGCGTGGTGGCATTGGGGGGGGTATTGTATCTGGCAGTCGCGGGTCTCGGCGGCTTGCGGCGCAAACATCCCAAGGATGCACCGCCGGTATCCACTCCCGATCCATAAATGGCAGTCTTGCGTCCTCGCCACGTCGTGGACGCTATGAATGTGCGCAGGCATTCACGACATTGGTCCATTCTGGCGCTGATCCTGGCTCTTGCCTGCGGTCAGTCGGCTGGTGTGCAGTTGGTGGCCTGGGCGGGAATGTTGGCGACCCGTTTGACCACGACCTCGGTCAGCGAGGCCGTCGCCAGCACTTTTGATGGCAGCTCGCCGTGCGCCCTGTGCTGCATGGCTGCGGCCCTGGATCGTAATGATAGGAATGGGGATGCGGCCAAGGGCGATCCTGCTGGGCCGCCTCGGCCGACCAAAGTGGTGAAGCAGGATATGCTCATTTCCAGCTTACCGTGCCTGGATGCCTCAGCCTTGCCTCTTGATCTTATCGATTTTTCCCTGATGCGGCAGGTGTTTCCGCACAGTTTCACCCTTCCCCCCGAGCCTCCGCCTCCGCAGGTGTGATTGCGCGAACGCGGTGTTTTCTCCGTCCCGGTTGTGACGGGCACCACGCGCGCGCATCTAAGCACTGCCTTACTTGCGCCTTCCCGTTGGGAAATGTGCGCGTTTGTGAACTGATCCCAGTTCAGGAGTCGTCATGTTGCGTTCCCTTTCTTTCACGCTCGCCGTGGTTGCGGGCCTGTGCCCAGCCGCGGAATATTTTACCCCCATCAACGTCCCTGCTGCGACCCCTCATCACGATGTCGTGGTGGTCACGGGCCAGACGGAAACCAGTTTTGTGCCCGATGCCGCGCAGGCAGAAATTCAACTTGGTGAAATAGCCGGTGGCACCGATGTGATTTCCAGCGAAGTCCTGCGCCAAGGGCGGCAGGCAACCATGCGCGATGCGTTGGGAACTTCGCCGGGAATCTACGTCCAGCCGCGCGCGGGCGCCGAAGAATCGCGTTTGTCTATTCGGGGTTCTGGAATTCAACGGACTTTCCATCTGCGTGGCATCCTGCTGTTGCAGGATGGCCAGCCGATCAATCAAGCTGATGGGGGCGGCGATTTCCAGGCCATCGATCCTGGTCTGGTCGACCATATATCTGTGTATCGTGGCGCCAATGCGCTGCGCTTTGGTTCGGCAACCCTGGGCGGTGCCATCGATTTCGTCAGTCCGACCGGTCTGAATCACCCCGGCGCTGACCTGCGCATCGAAGGGGGCAGCTTTGGCTATCTCAAAACGCAAGCGGTTGGGGGTTTCACCACTGGCGATGGGGGCGGTGACGTCGACGGCCTGGTCGCGGTAGCGAACTCCGTCACCGACGGCTATCGCGGCTGGTCAGCCAATGCCAACCAACGCGCGTTCGCCAATGTCGGCTGGCGTCCAGCACCGGGTTGGGAAAATCGCACCTATGCCAGTTTCGTGCGCTCTGATTCGCAGTTACCGGGCGCACTCACTGCGGCGGAATTCGCTGATGATCCCCGTCAAGCCAGCCCGGGCAGTTTGGCACGGGAAGTAAAACGGGATTATCCGCTGTATCGTGTGGCGGATAAAGTCAGCTGGGACCTGGGTCCGCATCGCTTGGAAGCCGGTCTGGGTTGGACGCACAAGGAATTGTTCCATCCGCTGACGTTTGGCCTGATTACCCAGGACTCGAATGACACCACTGTCTACGGGCGCTGGGTGTGGCAGGGAACCATTTTGGAGCGGCCCGCGCGCAGCGTGCTGGGCGGCAATGCAGCCTGGGGTGTGACCGACGCTCGCACCTATGCCTACGCCAATGCCAGCGGTAACCGCCAAGGGGCGTTGACCTCGGCGGCGGACCAGACTGCGCGCAATCTTGACGGGTATGGCGAGCTCCAAGTCGAAGCCATCGATGCGTGGTGGTTTAGCGCTGGCTTGCAGTGGTCTGGCCAGCATCGGCTTTTTGAAGATCAATTTCTCAGCAATGGCGATCAGTCCGACAGCAAACTCTACACCGGGCTGAATCCCAAGCTGGGCGTGCTCTGGCAGGCCAGTGAGTCGATTACCGGATTCGCCAATATTTCGCGCAGTTTCGAACCGCCGACCTTTTCCGAATATGTGCAGTCGCCCGCATTTGGGCAGCCCAGTGAACCGTACTCGGATCTAGATGCTCAGTCGGCGTGGACCCTGGAAGTCGGTAGTCGGGGATCGGCTGGTCCGGTGACGTGGGATCTGACCGGTTATTACGCGATGATTCGTGACGAATACCTGGCCTTTCAAGTCGGACCGGGCGTGCAGAACACCATTAATGCTGATGACACGCTGCACTTCGGCATCGAGGCCGGGGTCGCGGTCGTGCTCGGAAGTGGGCTGATCGCTAGCGAAGACCATCTGATTCTAGATACCACGTATACCTGGGGTAGCTTCCGTTTCGTCGACGATAACACCTACGGAAATGGCGTCATTCCTGGTTTACCCGAGCATGCCGCGCGCCTGGAATTGCGCTGGGAGCGCGCTGGCTGGTTCACCGCCGTGATGGGGGATTGGCAGAGCGATTGGTATGTCGATTACGCCAATGCCACCGAGGCCGACGGGGAACTCCTGCTGGGGCTGCGTGCCGGGGTGCAGCGTTCGCATGGGGTGACCCTGTTCGTCGAAGCGCGCAATCTGGCAGACACCGCCTACGTCAGCACCAGTGGGGTCGCGAATCCGGCCTCGGCCACTGCGGGGCAGGCTTTGTATAATCCTGGTGATGGCCGTTCGTTTACCTTTGGCATGCAGTGGCGGCAATAATGTCTTGGATCCCGAAACTCCGTCGTTTCCATCGCTGGCACGGTCTATTGGTCAGCGTGATTGTATTCACCTCAGCCGGTAGCGGTTTGATTCACACCTGGATGGCTCGCGTCCAGGCGCCACCGCCGCCGGCTCGTCCCACTGCCGCTTTGGCGGTGGAAAAGGTGGATCTGCCACCCAGTGCGATCTGCACGACAGCGGGAATTTATCCGGCCCAGGTCCGTTCGGTGAGTCTGCGACCCATCGCTGATGAACCGTGGTACCAGGTTATCACCGCGGATCGCCCCATGCCGGTTTACGTGCATGGGGGTGATGGTCGGGTCGATGATCAGACCGATGCCCGCTACGCGGCAGAGATCGCCTCTGCCGCAGCGGGTGGACCGGTGGTCCGCCAGACCAACTACCTGACCGCGTTTGATCAGGAATATATCACCATCTTCCGCATTTTGCCGGTGTACCGCTTTGAGGTCGCTGATGGCCAGGGCACCCGGCTGTATGTGTCAACGATGACCGGCAGCGTGACCCGCGCGACGAATGACGAGAAGCAGCGCGAGGCCTGGATCTTCACCTATCTGCATAAATGGAATTTTATTGGCAATCGCGAGGTGCGCGATTGGGCGTTGATGATCGTCATGGCGTCGATCATGGCCTTGGCGGTGACGGGGGTGGTCTTGTTTATTCTGACTCGTCGGTATGCCAAAGCCGATAAAGCCGATTGATCTTCGGGTGCAGCAGGTTCTGCCGTTGCCGATTCACAGTGCGTGAATGGGCAATGGCAGACCTTCCGCGACCGCACGCTCCAGTAACGGGCGCCCGGCCAAGACACACACCGGGCCCTGTGGCAGTGGCGCTAGCCAACTCGCGCTGGCAGCCCGGATGAGTTCCGGAGTCAGCGCCAGCAGGCGCTCGCGAAAAGCTTGGCGTTGCTCAGGACTCGATGCGTGCAGGTGTTGATGTAACACCAGATCCGCAGCCCCCGCAGGGCGGAGAGGGCGGTCGATATTTTTGATCGCGCCAATGATGGCGAGTTCCAGGGCGCTGGCACTGAGGTCGAGTTCGTGATCGACATGCGCACCAAGGCCAGCAAAAATATCCAGACTGCGTTTGATCTGCGGGTCGCGATAGGTGCTGGCGGTGATCACGCCACCGCGCAGGTCGACTGATAATTGGGCGCCATAGGCTCCGCCCTGGACCCGGATACGCTCCCACAGATAGCCGGTGCGCAGCATATTCGCCAGTACCAACAGGGCGGGCGCATGCGCGTGCTCAAGGTCCGGACCTGGGGTGGCCTGGGCGACAAACGCGACATCGCTGGCGATGGCGATGCCTTCCAAGACGTGCGTGGCTGGCGGAGTCTGGTCCGGGCAGCCCTTTGTCACTGCGTGCGTGCTTTGCTGCTCAAGCCAATTCCGCAGCGAGCTCAGATCAGCGTCACTGCCCACCGCGGCGGCGGTAATCGGTGCCTGACCCAGGCGCTTTGCCAAAGCGTGCAGACGCGCAGCAAGACCACTGAGGTGCGCGGCGTCAAGATTACTGGTTAAGGCGGTGAAATCTTGGATATGGGTCAGACCATCACAGCGTTCGGAGACAGCGTGCAGGGTGCCCAGATGCCGCGCGGCGCGGGCGGCGGCGTAGCCGTTACCGTTGCTGACCAACCCTGATCGCAAGGTACCCAGGCGCTCGAGCAACACTTCGCGCAGGCGCGTGTGGTCACTGAGGTCCACGGCATGCAGACGTTTATGAATCAGCTCTAACGCAGCTGGCAGACGTTCGGGCAAAGCGGCCCAAGACAGGTGCAGATTCAATTTTATTTCACCGGCACAACGCCGCAGGTTCGTGCGAATGCCCAGACTGCTCGATGCTAAGCTTTGTTGCGTTGCCAGGGCGGCGCTGTCCAGCCCACCAGCGCCACACGAACGCAGGCAGTCAACCAGGATCGGTAATAATTCCCATTCCACGTCGTCGACCCGACCAAGATCCAACGCGAGCGAGGTATGGGTCATTCCATTCGCGGGCAGGTCGACTTGGTACAGGTGGTGTGTACCGCACATTTTATCGATGAATTTTGCTTCGATGCCGCGGGCTGGCACATCTGCCAATGTCAAGCGAGGCAGGGTAGCCAGATCTTCCGGGCGGTTCGGCAACGTCTGCCGCCGTTCCAATTCGGCGTCCCGCGCGGCCAGACGAATACGATCATCCGGTGCCAGGACTGCCGCGAGTTTCTGCGCCCGTGCGGCTTCGGCGGCTGCTTCACTGGCATTGGCGAGCGGATCCGGCGCCAGGGTCACTTCCAAGCGATGTGGATTATCGAGCAATTCTTCGCGCAGGATCTGGGTCAATAGTGCAGCGCCGCCTGCGCGTAGTTCCGCGAAGGGGGCGTCGAGATCCAAGCCAGCACACGGATCATCCCCGTACAACCAGCGCTGAAAAACCCGACTCATAACGGTCAGCGGCCATTGCCCGCCAATGGTGCGCAAGGACAGCTCCATCTGATGCAATGCTCCAGCCACGAGATCAGCGTCGAGACCGCGTGTCGCTTCCTGGCGCAGACAGTCGAGCACACAGGTGAGAATGGCCTCGGTCTGGCCCGGGCGGCAACCCTTCAAGCCCACGGTAAATGAGGTTTCGCGGTTATGATCGCTGAGTCCCGAAGGAACCAGGGCCTTACCCAGCCCCGATCCGATGAGTGCGCGATAGAGCGGAGCGCCGTCATGGCCGAGCAGATAACCATCCAATGCGTGCAGAGCCAGCCAGCGCAGCGGGTCGGTCAGCGGCGCGCAGAGCCAGGTAATCGTCACGGCTTCGGCGGCAGAAGCATCTTCTTCGGCGCTGATCGGATACGACACCTGGGTGCGCCGGGGCGCCGACCACCGCGTGGGAATGGGAATGGGTGGAAGCGCAGGTTGACGCGTAAATCCACGCAACGAATTATCCAAGAATGTAGCCTGATCCGCCCACGGCAGCGGGCCATACGTGCAGGCGGCGCTGTTGGATGGATGATACCAGCGGCGATGAAAGGCGGTGAAATCATCGTACTGCAAAGTGGTAATTGCGGCCGGATCGCCCCCCGAATCGTTGCCGTAAATGGTGCCCGGCAAAAGACCGCGATTGTGCGCCCGTTCGATGGCCCCGTCGAGGTCAGAGTAAGCGCCCTTCATCTCATTATAGACGATGCCTTTGATGACCGGGGTGCCCTGCGCATCGCCAGTAGGCTCAAAGCCGAGGCGCCAGCCTTCTTGCAGAAAATGTTCTTCGCGCAACAATGGATGGAAAACCGCATCCGCATACACCGCAGCCAAATTGTAGAAATCGCGATCCGACAGGGTGGCGACCGGGTACAGGGTGCGATCTGGATACGTCATCGCATTGATGAACGTCGCCAGGGAACTTTTCAAGAGTTCGACAAAGGGATCCTTGACCGGAAAACGTTGACTGCCGCAGAGGACCGTGTGTTCCAGAATGTGCGGCAAGCCGGTGTCATCTGGTGGCGGCGTGCGCACCGCGAGGGCAAACAGTTTTTCGGTGTCATCAGCAGCAAGGTGCAGCCACGGCAGCCCCGTTACTTCATGTTCCGCCTCTATCGCAACTGCGCGGATCGCCGGAATCGTCCGCACCCGCAGGACATGGAAGCCAGCAATGCGGTCACCGGGGGCGGGCAGGATGCGTGGGGTCGACATCAATGCATTGTGGGGGGAGTCGACGCCATTGCCACCAGCCCGGAGGTCCGGAAGCCTTCATTGCCCCTGGTCCGGAAGTCTCGTGGTATATGTTTCGGAGTTGGGATTCAGGGTATGTGTCATTTCGAGACGTCTCAATAATCTCGCAGATCCCGCACCCAAGACTTCCGGACTCCCGGACTTCCGGACCAGGGGCAATCCGCGACTCCCGGAGCAAAGGCAATCCCTACCAAGGCCCACCCAACTGACCTTCTCCCCATCCAGTGGACACGCTAGCAACTGCATCAACTCTAACGGGATGGCAGCACGGTCAGATATCACGCAACAGCGAAACCGTCGGGAGATCGGTCACGTCGTCATTTTGACGCCGGTTTATGAAACCGATTTGTCCACTCTTGTGAGAAAAGATCAGTCACAGTCCGCTGCTGAACCGCAGGTGCTGCCGAATATTCAGCCAGGTCGTGCCGCAGCGAGATTGGCCGCCGCAAAGTCCCAATTCACCAGCTGATCAAGAAAGGCATCCAGGTGCGCAGCGCGTTTATTGCGATGGTCGATGTAATAGGCGTGTTCCCACACATCGCAGACCAGAATCGGTGCCTTGCCGTCCCGTAGCGGACAGTCCGCATTGGCAGTGGTGATTACCTGCATGCGATCCTGATCATGGATCAGCCACACCCAGCCCGAGCCGAATACGCTCATGCCCGCGCTGTGCAGGGCTTTGCGCAGGGCGTCGACCGAACCGAAATCTTTGCTGATCTGCGCTTCCAGCGCCGCGGGCATGGCAGCGCCGCCCGTGGGGCGCATGGAATGCCAGTAGAAGGTGTGATTCCACACCTGTTGCGCCTGATTGAGCAACCTGCCGTCTTCCGCTTTGAGAATGATCTCGGTCAGGGACGCCTGCGCGAATGCCGTGCCCGGACGCAGGCGATTGACCCCATCGACATAAGCCTGGTGATGCTTGCCGTAATGGAACCGCACGGTTTCTGCGCTGATAAGCGGCGCCAAGGCATCTTCGGCATACGGCAACGGCGGCAGGGCGATCACGTTGCCCGCGCCAGCAGGAGCTGAGTCAGCGTCAGCACCAAGCGCTTGGCTCCCCAGAGCCAGGCCACCGGTGATCAGGAGGGAGCGAACGAGAAAGTCGCGACGGAGCATGGCGGCAGTGGACCCATGCCCCACTCGGGATGCAAGCACGTCTGCATGCAAGCTGTTACAGAATCGGCCTCGTGGCTGATTTCATGTTGCCACTGGTTCAAAAGCGCGTGTGCAAGCTCACCACTGCATTCAGGCCCGCACCATCGGTGCCGCTGCCCACTGGGCGGTACGAGTGATCAAAACAATTTTCAATCGACCCGGTCATGCTGTATTTTCCACTGGGTTCCTGATAGCCGACCAGCACATCATAGACCACGAATCCAGGCATTGCTCCGGCTGGGCCATCTTTCGCGGCAAACGTCGTATGGCGGGTATCGCGGCCGTCAGCGGGATTCACGTGATTATATCCTGCCTGGAAACGGGCCCGGGCCATGGTCCACCAGCCCGAATCATGTTCGAGCTTCAGACCCCCGGTGCCGAACAGCAGATTTGCGCGACTGATGTATTCACTGGTGCTTCCGCCGCTGGCGGACGGCAGCGGTTCATCGGAGCGGCCGCGGGAATAACTGAGAGTCGACACCACGGCGAAACGGTACGTGTCGGCCAGCAGGCCGGTCGTGGGCAGCGCCAGATCGCCGGACACTTCCCCGCCAGCCAACCAGCCCCGCGCTGAATTGACGGACAGAGCGCGATCGTTGGCGTCGATGTCGCCGTCCAGGTCGACGTCGATGTAGGCAACTTGGATCAGATCCCGCAGGGCGGTGTAATAGAGATTCAGGGCCAGTCGATCGCGGTCACGCTGCCAGCGGATGCCGGTTTCAGTGGTGATGCTGGTCTCGGGATCCAGGTCAAGATTACCCTCAGTCTGGGGGCCGTTGCCACCGGACGAGGATGAGCCGCGATCGCGGACCCCGACCAGATTGGTCAGGTTCGGGGCACGAAAAGCCTGGCTGACTCCGGCGAAAGTGAAAACTTCAGTATTGACCTGCCAGCCGAGGCGCAGGGATGCGGTGACGGCTGCGGAATCACCAGCGACCTCTTGCGCAAAGGTCGCGTCATTATTGCCGATGATACCATCCAGAGAATCGAAACCGGGACGATCATCGGTGATCGTCGCTTGCCAGTCGGTGCGGCTGTAGCGCAGTCCGCCTAAAAGTGACCATTGCGGCTGAAACTGCCAGGAATCCTGAACAAAAAACGCGAGCCCACGATAGGTGCTGTCATCGGGAATAGATGTGGTCCCCGGATTCGTGGCGCCAGTCTGATCGATCACCGCGAGATCGGGATCAGTGCTTGGACTGCGTCGCCGCTGGGCAGCATTCACAGTCGTGTCCTGATACAGGGTCGTGCCATAGGTCAGATCGTGCTGATCGCCGATCTGGGAACCCAACTGGAGATCAATACCCAGGGTATCGATACGATCATCATTGATGCGTTCCCGATAGCGGTTGCCGCTGATATCTTCGCGTACTTGGCGTTCATCGTGGCGATGATACCAAGTCGTGGTCTGCACCGAATCGATCGGGCCATCCAAGGTCCAGTGGTCGCGCAAATGGACATAGCGGAATTCCTGAGGATCGAGCATGCGTGAAATTCGGTTGGCATTACCGCTGTTTTCGGCGTAACCGTCGGGTCGGGGCGCCTCGTCCTGGCGGGTATAGCCGAAGGCCAGTTCGAGGTGGTGCTGATCCAGGCCCTCATATGCCACGCGGCCACCGAAGGCCAATTGACGGTAGCCGGAATTCGGGATGACGCGGGATCCGGCGGCATCGCCGAACAGATGATCGCCGGCGTCCTTGCCGCCGCGCAGATCGTGATAATCGGCTTGCGCTAATTCGGCCGAATAGGCGAAATCGGCAGAGCGACCATCAATTCCGGCATAGGCGCTGCCGCCCTCGGCAGAGCTATAACGGGTGCCTGCGAATGGCGACAGGGGGGTGGTCGCTTCACGGCCCGCGTGCGCCAAACCGACGTCAACAGCCCCGGTCAACCCATCGGATCCGGTCACGGTCGAACTCGATCCCAAAATAACATCGACGCGACCGACGGCTTCATCGGGAATCATCGCCAAGTACTGATTCGGTCCCGGGCGCATGGCGGCGTGGTTGTAGCGGATGCCATCGAACAACAGCAGCGTCTGTTCCCCGGTCAAACCGCGAATGTACGGCGAGGCCTGATTCGGCGCCGTGCGTTGGACATAAACGCCTGGCTGATAATTCAGGCGATCAGTCAGGGTGCGGGCATTCGTGCGATCCAGATCGTCCCGTTCCAGGCGCTGCATGGCATATGGTTGCAACCACGGCTCTTCATCCAGGCGGGTGGCGGTAATGACCAGCGGTGTGCCGGTACTCGCCTCGGGCGAGCGTTCGGGTCTGGTATCTGCAACGGGGGCGGGACCCTCTGCGGCAGCGGCGATGGCGGTTAAAGAAAATAACATGGGAACGAGTGAACGCATGCCGCGCCTAGTGCTGCGATCATGCCAACGCAGGCCAGCTCTGGGCACTCGATCTGCGCAGGGACCGGACACCGGCCGGTCGCGTTGTCTAGACGACTGGCAGTTCCGTGCGCCGCAGCGACATCACCCACGAACGACCGTACTCTCGCCGTTCATCAATCAGAATTCCCGGCACCACCGGCAGGCGTTGGCCTTGTTCGCCGCGAATGACGATGATGCCGTGCGGCGCCAACGCTTGGCGCGCCGCGCTGACCAAGTGAACCAGATCCTCGGGACGTTCGCTGAACCACGGAAAGGGCGGATCGCAGAAGATCAGATCCAGATCTGCCAGGGTCGGCAGGACGCGCAGACAGTCATCATGGTACAGGCGGACTTCGGCGGGTTCACCAAGATGGGCATGATTGCTGTGCAATACCGCAAAGGACGGGGCGCCCAATTCAACCGCGTGGACCTCGGCGGCGCCGCGGCTGGCGGCTTCGAAGGCGAAGGATCCGGAGCCGGCACAAGTATCAGCGATGCGGAGGTCGGCGATGTCGCCCAGCCAATCAAAGAGCGATTGTTTGATACGATCGGTCAAGGGCCGGGTCGCCAAGCCGGGCGGGGCTTCGATGCGACGGCCTTTCCAGACCCCAGCGATAATCCGCAGCATGGTTTAGCCCTGACCCAGGACGACCCGCAGATCATCAAAAAAGCGCGGGTAGGTCTTGGCGACACATAAAGGATCGGCGATGACTACGCCCGGTCGCGCACAGCCAAGGATAGCGAAACTCATCGCGATGCGGTGGTCGTCATAACAATGCACGCTGGCCGGAGTCACCGGGTTGGGCGAAATCGTCAACCAGTCTTCGCCATGTTCGACCTGTTGTCCCAGGCGTTGTAATTCCGTGACCGTGGCGAGCAGGCGATCGCATTCCTTGATCCGGATATTGGCGACATTGCGGATCGTCGTCGGGCCGACCGCCAGGGGGGCGATGGCTGCCAGTGACATCACCGTGTCAGAAATATGATGCATGTCTTCATCGATGCCGGGCAAGGTGCGCGGACCGGTCAGCGTGGTGCAGTTGCCTTGTACCAGCACCCGCCCGCCCATCCGTTCACAGACATTGACGAAGGCATAATCGCCTTGCAGCGAAGCCGGGGTCAAGCCAGGCACGGTAATGGTCGATCCCGTCGCCATCGCCAGGGCAAAGGGATAGCTGGCGGCCGATGCATCTGGTTCGACGTAATACGAACGCGCGCGATAACCTGCGGCCTGCTTGACCCGCAAGCCGCCGTCAGGGATATCGTCCACTCGTCCCCCAAAATCAGCGATCATGCGCGCGGTCATCGCGACATACGGGCGGCTGACCAATTCGCCGTCAATGCTGATCGCGACATCGCCCTCGGCCAGGCTTGTAGCCATGAGCAGGGCCGAGAAATATTGACTCGATCGATCGCCGCGCATGCGCACCGTCCCGCCGGGAATGCGTCCGCCATGCACGGTCAACGGCGGGCAGCCGGTTTCGCAATCGACGCGGATGCCGAGTTGGCGCAGACCGGCGATGAGATCGTCGATGGGCCGTTTGGCCATCGCCTGATTGCCGATCAAAGTCACTGGTCCCGGCACCAAGGCGGCGAGCGCGGCGAGAAACCGCACCGTCGTGCCGCTATTGCCGACAAAGAGAGGTTCTGCGGGCGGGCGCAGCCGGCTGCGTCCGCCATCGACGATCAAGGATGAGACCAGGCCGCCACCAGGCTTGGGGCTGGAAATTTCGCGAATCGCAATGCCCAGGGCGCGCAGGCATTCGCGCATGCGCTGGGTATCGTCACTATCGAGCACGTTCTCGATCACCGTGGTGCCCTCCGCGAGAGCAGCGAGGACCAGCGCACGATTGGTGATGCTCTTCGAACCGGGAACGGTCCAGGTCGCGATGACCGGTCTGGCGATGGGCTGCAAGGGCAAAGACGGCATGCATGGTGATTAGAGAGGTCCCTGCCGCTTCCGAAAGCCCCGAGCCCGCGTGGGGCTGTGGCGCAGGGCAGCAGTTCGTTGGCGCGTTTGCGCACGCAGGGGTAAACCCTTCCTCGGTACGCATCGCCTGATGGAATGGAGACATGAATGAGCGCACATCGACTGCCCATGTGGTGAATGTGCCCATGGCCCCGCATTGGAATGCCGAATTGACGGCCACGGTCGATCTGTCGCGTGGCGAGTTCGCAGCGGCGGTCAAGGCGTTGCGCAAACGCGAACTGGCAGCGATCCACGAGAAGGCCCTGGCCCACATCAATGAGGTCTCAGGTGTCGATGTCTGCACCTGGATTACCAGTTTGACCGATGCGGTGGTGCGCTGCCTAGCCCGACGGGCTTTTCTGGGATCGGGGGCCTCGCTGCGTGACTATGAGCGCTGGGTCGCCGTGTGCGCAATTGGTGGCTATGGTCGAGGCGAAATGAATCCTGGCAGCGACCTGGATCTGCTTGTCTTGGTTGATGATGGCCGTGCCCCGCCCTGGGTGGCGGCGGGCAATCAGGAATTGCAGACCCTGTGCTGGGATGTTGGCTTTCAGGTCGGCGGCAGCATGCGCACCTTGGGCGAATTGGACCACATCATCCGCGAGGACTTCGTTACCGCGACCGCAGTGATCGAAGGGCGCCGCATCGATGGTTCGCCAACGGTGGAACGCAAGCTGGAAGACCTGCTGGCGACCTGGCGCCGCAAACGCAGCAAGGAGTTCCTGAAATACAAAGTAGGCGAATTGGAGGAGCGTCGGGCAAAGACCGGGGCAAGTCTCTTTCTCATGGAGACCAACCTCAAATCGAATCCGGGCTGCCTGCGTGATATTCAGTTACTGTGCAATATCGCCTTCGTCCTGTATGGCGGGCGGAACTTGTTGGCGCTAGAACAATTGGAAGTGATTGATCGCGATGACCTGGCCGGAGTCATCGAAGCGACCAGCCATCTCTTGCTGATCCGCAGCCTGACCCATTTCCACCATGGTCGCAAGCATGACATCTTTCAGCTGGCCGATCAATTGCGCATCGCCAAACAATTGGGCTATGCCGATGTCAGCCGCCTGCGGGATGTCGAACATCTGATGCGGCGCCATTACGATCTGGTCACCAAAGTGCATCGTACTGTCGAATTGACCTTGAGCCGGCTGCGCGCGCTCGGTCACCTGGGCCGCCGGCCCCTGCTGATTCTCAGCCGCCGGGTCCTCGACCCTGATTTCACCAGTGTCGAAGGCCGGGTCTACCTCAATGATAAGGCAGCATTCTGGCAGTTATCCGATGTTGGTCTGCGCCTGGTGCGTCTGTGCCGGACTGCGCAGCAACGCGATCTGCGCATCTCTTTTGAATTGCAACGGCTGATCCGAGCCAATCTGGCAGTGCTTTCCGAAGAAGTGCATCGCGATCCGCGCATCGGCCGCTTGCTGCTCGACATTCTTGGTGATGTCGGGCGGGTCAAACCGATCCTGTCTGACCTGCATCATTGCGGTCTGCTGGGAATACTCCTGCCTGAATTCGGCAATGTCACCTGCTTGATGCAGTTTGATTCGTATCATCAATATACGGTGGATGAACATACCTTGATCGCGATCGGTCATCTGGATGCGTTTGCGCGCGAACAGGTGCCCGGCTTGACCGCGATGCGCTCGGTGTGGCCGCGACTGCAGCGCAAAGATCTCCTCGTTCTCGGACTATTACTGCATGACGTGGGAAAATATATGGGCCGGGGCCATGTCGCACGCGGCGCGATGATGGTCGAGCCGGTGGCGCGGCGCTTAGGACTGAACGCCGAGGAAGAGGATTTGGTTCATTTTCTGGTCGAACGCCATGTGGCGCTCAGTGACGCCAGTCGGATGCGTGATTTCCATGAACCCTCGTTCCTGGCCACCTTTACCGATCGCATCGGCACCGTGGGTCGCCTCGATTATCTGTACTGCCTGACCTGGGCCGATGCCAAGGCGGTGGGTGAAGGGATTCTTACCGGCTGGCAAGAGGCCCTCCTCGATGAGATCCGCGCCGCGGTACGTGATGAAATGACCCGGCGTGCCGGGGGTGAGCCGGTCGGGCGTAAACAGCGCATGGTCAGCGAATTGGTCGGAGCGGGGTGGACTCCGGAAGCCGTCGAACGGTGGATGGCCGACCTGCCCCATACGTGGCAATATCAGGTCCAGCCGGGCGAAGGGCGCCGCCATCTCGGCGTGCTTGAGGCCGCGCGCAACGACGGCATCGGCATGGAACATGAGGATCTGGATACCCACGATCTACTCATTCTCGCCTTGCCGGATCGGGTGGCTTTATTTGCCGATGTCGCAGCGACTCTCACCGGGCACACCTTCGATATCATCGACACCCGCACCTGGGTCACCGCGAGCGGCTTGGTGCTGTATCATTTCCGCCTCGGCAGCCCGTTGCTGGGCCGGGTCAAGGATGCGCAAGCCTGGGAACGACTGCGCACGGATCTGCGTAAAGTCAGTCGCGGAGAATTACAGGCCGGCACCGTGCTGGCGCGGCGGCGGAAAGCCTATGGGGTGGCCACCAAGCCCGACAGTGCCTTTGATGATCCGGCGGTAAAAATCGATTCGCGGACGTCAAGTCAGTACACCATTGTCGACATCCACGCCAAAGACGAAGCTGGTTTGTTATCCACGCTGTGCCAAGCGATCGCGGACTATGGCGTCAACATCACCTACGCCTGCATCAACACCATGGGCGATGTCGCCGTCGATGTATTTTATGTCGATCGCCAGGGTGCCAAACTCAGCGATACCGATTCAGACGGTCTGCGTCGCCATCTGATCGCCACGTTGCGGCTGACCTCGGCGGAGACCGCTACCTGATCGCGGTTGCATTCACGTGGCGCCGTGTTCGCGCGCCAACGCTTGCAGAATATGGGCCAAGCGAACGTCCAATTCGGTCACGGAATCGTCGGCATCATGCGTACACAAACGCACCTCGACCTGATCATACGTATTGGTCCAGGTCGGATGATGCTGCATGGCCTCAATATCCGCCACCGCTGCGCTCATGAAGCGCACGGCGGTGGGGAAATCGGCAAAACGAAACTGCCGGACCAGCGCATCGTTTCCGACGCGCCACTCCGGCAGGGCGTGGCGTGCCGCTGCCAGGGCAGCGGCACCCAGGGGAACACTCACCGTGCTGCGACGCTAGGCAGAGCGTTGCGCAGGCCTGCGTCGACCTCTTCATCACGGGCGAGATACGACAACAGGCGCTGGGCGTCACCGCCGAACAAATCTTTGCGCATCTGCCGCAGCATGCCGAGCTTGTAGGTATCTTCGTCGATCAGCGGTTCGAAAATATGGCTGCGACCCGTAGCCTTTTGATTCAAAACCTTGCGGCGGGCAAGATTACGCATCACGGTCAAAATGGTGGTGTATGCCAGCTTGGGCGCACCGGGTTCGCCGTTGAGGGCATCGTGCACTTGGTGCACGGTGCTGGGGCCGTTGACCCAGATGTAATGCATGACGCGGAGCTGAAGGGGGCCGATGGCTTCCATGGGGTATCCTTGGGATGGACGGGGTTGATTGCGAGCGAGAGTGATGAAGGAGGAATGAGGGCGGTAAGGTGAACCAGGTCGTTCATGCATCGCTTACAGAATTCCTGTATGCCCACTTCTGGGTTTAGGTCAATGGTTACATGTCAATTGATTCAAGTGATTCTAACGATGGCCATAACCTTCTTCATACCACGGGGCGAGGTCACCGCGAAGGCCATGGTGGATGATGCCCAGATTTCCAGCCGGGAACAAGAGCGCGAAGGGAATCGTTCCACATGACACTGGCGCGCAGCAGGCGCGGTTACAATTCGCGCATGCAGTCATCGGGGGGTCCTCAGCGAAGTTGGCCGCTCGGATTAAGGAGACAGTCTCTGGAACGGACGCTTTGGGGGTTTCTCGACGGAAGAGTCGCCGGCCTATGGTCTGGGCCTATTTTCCGCGCCTCGCCCCGCGCCTCGCCCATTGTCGTGATCACCCCGCATCCCATTGACGAAGTGGAACGTCTCAGTGGTTGCCGCGTACCAGGATATGAGCAAAGGCGTTACGGTCGGTACCTGGTAATTCACTGAGCCAGCGGTGCGCATCGCTGCCATAGCCAGCGGTGGGCCGCAATCCCGGACAGCGGCTGCACCACCACGTGTTACTCAAGAGCATGTGCACTTCGCGCGCATATTTCGCAATGCAACTGGCCACGGCAACCAGCGGGTCGACGCGTTCGCCGCCAACCGCAAACGTGATCGCCACCATGCCGGTCGGAACCTCGACGGTATAGCGGCTGAACAGGCGTGATTCCTCGAGCACAGTGATCGGGCACCAAGGAAATACGCCCGCCAGGGGATCCTGATAATAGCGGCGGCCTCCCAGGCGATCACAGGTGGCGGTAACCGGGCCGCCCTGCGCCGCCTGCGCCAGCATCGCCCCGATCGCGTCCCATTCCAAGTGGGCGCGATTGCGGCCCTGGCCAGCACCGTGGTTCATCGCGCTGGGATGGATGAGGGCGCCGTAGACGCCGAGGGGTTGGGCACGTGCAATGGTCCAGGTGGGTATGGTCGTCGCCGCCAGCGGTAGGCGCAGATTCTCGGCGCCGGTACTCCACGGCAGCTCGCCACGTTGGGTGTCGCCTTCCTGGAACAACGTGAACAGCGCGGCCGCATTGTTTGGCGTGCTGCCGGTGAGCCAGGTGATCGCCGCCAAGGCCACGCTTTCCAGCCGCGACACGTCTCGTGGATCGTGCAGGGCCTTGCTGTCGTCGACGCCGTAGTCTGCCACGGCGTGGGCAAAGGCAGCCTCGTCGCTGATCTCGGCCAAGGTCAACACGATGCTGAGCGGGCCCAAGATCGGCCCATAGCCGGCCTCGTCGATGCCGACGCGGCGGCGGAATGGCTCAGCGGTGCTGGTCATGGCTGCTCATGCCGAAGGATTCTCACCGCAGCCGCTGCTGGCGCCACCCGCCCGCGACGGGCAGCGGTTACTTCCTATTTCCGTCGCGCCGCCCGCGCCGACAGTGCAGCCGTGGGCTTTATCGTTCTCATTCTGGCTGCCGTGGTCCTTGCCGTGCTCCAGCACGGTGAACTCGTGCGCTGGCCGTGGGCCCCCGATCTGCCCTTGGCCCTGGTCGCCTGGACCATCGTCGCTGGCAACGCACGGTCGCTGCTGGTGCGTGCCTGGCTGGTCGGCGCGATGCGTGATATCATCGATCCCGCGTCTTTGTGTTTTCACGCGGTAGCCTACACCTTGCTTGCCGTAGCCTTTTTGCCGGTGCGGGCCGTGGTCTACCGCGGGCGCGGACTCGGCTGGGCAGTATTGGCCTTTTCCGGTTCGTTAATCCTGCGTTGGGCCGATCGCTGGTGGATCGGCCTACCCCCATTCGCCTCTTTCACCGAGGGCATCGCCATCGCCACCACCACCGCGTTGGCGGCAATATTCATCGGCTGGCTGTTTGGCGGATTGCCCACCTGGCTGCGCCCCGTGGCGAGTGGGGAAGCGGATCGGCAGCTGCGCTAGGCTTTCTTAGAATTCTTTGCGTCGATAATGTTAGCCGCGACGATCCTGCGGAATAGCGATGCCCATTTGTTGCAAGGCCTCGGTGGCGTAGGCGCCGGCGGGGAGGGCGAGGTCGAGGACGACGTGGTCGGCTTCGGCGCGCACGTGGGGGGTATCGCGGAGGACGACCACGACCGGGCGGCGCTCGCCAGGGCTTTCGAGTGGGGTGCCGCGGTCGAACCACTGCCAATCGACCTCGGTGGCGGCGGACCACGCCTGTTCTTCGGCCAGGGATTCGGGCGAGCCGTGGCGGCAGCTGGCACCGGGCAGGGGGGCGGTGGCGACGACTTCTAAGCAGCCGGGTTGGGCGCGACGGAGGACGTCCGCGTGATCTTCAGCGGTGACGGCGAAGAATGCGCCGGATCGAATGGCGGCTAATTCACCGACGCGCGGGGTGTGCAGCAGGCCGTGGGCAATGCGGGCATCGACGATGGCATTGAATACCGCGGACTGTGCGGCGGAGGCAATTAATTGTCGCAGCGTTTCGCCGCCCGCGCGCAGAGCTTTGGCAGCTGGCAGGCCGCGGCGCAGGGCGCCGACGAATTTGCCTTCGGGGCCGCTGCGGAAACCGGGTGGGATGGGTTCGCCGACTTGCCAGCCGCGGTCGTTATCAACGACCAGGCGCGCGACGTGGTCGAAATCACTGACAGCCCAGGCTCGCGCCAGGGCCAGGGTTGCGCCGCCGTGGCCAAAACGTTGGGCGCCGAAGCGGTTGCTCAGGCCATCGCGCTGCAAGGCCATGGCGCGCGTAGTGACCTCATCAGCGGTGATGCCGGCCAGGCCGAGTTGGAAACGATTGCCGGCGAGATGTCCGAGACGCAATTTATTTTTATGCTTGTTAACTTCCAGGATGGTGCAGCGACCAGACGGAGGCAGACATTCGGGCAGCGCGGCTAAACCCGCTTCGGCGCTTGGCGTGTGCAGCGAAAACCATTGCCGCGTAATCGCGTGGCGGTCTTTACGGCCGGCGTAGCCCACCGAGTGATTCTTGAGCTGGAATGCCTTGGCCAGGGCCTGGGCCACGGCGTCGGTGGTCAGGCCTTCTTTTTCGATGTGTAGAAAAATATGCTCACCGCTGCCGCAGGGTGCATACGCGGGGTCCTCGGTGACAATAAAATGCGCGGGCCCGGGCAGCAGGCGCGGGCCCGGATCACGGGCGTGGACAGAAGCAATCACAGGCCAGCATCGCGCCGGGCTTCGGCAACGCAGCGCTGATGATACAACGGGCGCAACGTCGTGGCCCAGCGACCCGGCTTGCCCGTGCCGATGGTGTGGCCGTCGACGGCGACGATGGGCAGGATTTCGCGCACGGCAGACGTGATCCAAATCTCGTCGGCGGCGTAGAGATCCGTGCGAGTTACGTCGCCGTCGGTCCATTTCATGCCCGCGGCTTCCGCGATGGGCTGCACGCCGGCCTTGGTGATCCCTGGAAGGCAATTACCGCAGGGGGTGATCACGGTGTCTCCGCGAACAACCAAAAGGTTGGAAGTTACCCCTTCGCTGACCAAGCCGTCGGGCCCGACATAAAAGGCTTCGTGTGCGCCGGCTTTTTCAGCCTGCATCATTCCGGTGCGTCCGACCAAATAATTGGTGGTCTTATGTTCGGGCAAATGACGGGCGGCATCGAAGGTGACGGCGGTCACACCCTGTTCGTACATCGACTCTGCGGGAGCATGCAGATCGCGGGCGATCAACACCCAGGTCGGATCCGCAGCGCCGAAAACGCCATGCGTATGCGGGCCGGGGGTGGCGACCACATTGACGCGCATTTCGTCGTGACCACTGCGGGTTCTAATTTCCGCAACCAGGCGGCGAACGACAGCCTCGTCAAAGAACGGCGTCATGCCGACGGCGGCGCCACTTTCCCACAGGCGGGCGAGATGATCCGCCAGGGCGTGCGGATGGCCACCGCCATAGGTGCGAAAGGTTTCAAATGCACCCACGCCGCGCAAAAATCCAAGATCGAGCACACTGATCGTTGCCTGCTCCGCCGGGACGATGGCGCCGTTGACAGCAAAGAAGTCAGACATGGTCACAGGGTATCCATAGTCGCGAGCTGGCCGAACAGAGTCAAACTGGTGTGGTCGACGATTCGTACCGGAACAATTCGGCCGACTAGGTTCTCGTCGCCGCGTGGGAAAACCACATTGAGGTTGCCGATGTTGCGGCCCTGCCACTTGGTCGGGTCACTTTTAGAGGGACCTTCGACAAGGATATCCAGGGTGGTATCGCGGATGGTGTGATAATGTTCATCCTGATGCTGTAATTGCAGCGCGAGCAAATCGTTGCAGCGCGCTTTTTTTACCGGCTCGGGAATATCATCGCTGAGGTGCACCGACGGGGTACCCGGGCGCACCGAATAGGTAAAGACGTACGAGCCCGCGAAGCGGACCTCATCCATCAGGCTGCGGGTCGCCGCGAAATCCTCGTCAGTCTCACGCGGAAAGCCGACGATAAAATCGCTGAGCAATTCGACCGTGGGCATGCGCTTACGCGCGCGTTCGACAAAGCGCAGATAATCATCGCGGGTATAGCGGCGCCCCATCAGGCGCAGAATCCGATCGGATCCAGACTGCGCCGGCACATGCAGATGCTTGGCGACCTTGGGCAGCTCGGCCACCGTATCGAGCAGATCGTCGGTGATATCCTTGGGATGCGAGGTGATAAAGCGAATGCGTTGCAGGCCATCGATGGCGTGCAGGCGGCGCAATAATCCAGCCAAGTTGGTGCCATCGCCCAAGGTCTTGCCGTAGGCATCGACAGTCTGACCCAGCAAGGTGACCTGGACGAAACCCTGATCGACCAATCCACGCACCTCGCGTTCGATCTGGGCGGGATCACGGCTCTTTTCCTTGCCCCGCGTAAACGGCACAATGCAGTAGGTACAATTATAATTGCAGCCGCGCATAACCGGAACCCAGGCATTAACGCCCGCACTGCGGGTTGCGCCCCAGTCGCGATCCTCGAAATCGCCAAAATTGGTAGAGACGACGTGGGTCTGTTCGTTTAATTTTTCGAGCAGGGCGGGCATGTGCACGAATTGATCGGTGCCCACCACCAGGTCGATATGGGGGAAGCGTTTGACCAGGGCTTCTTTTTCGCGTTGGGCCATGCAGCCCATGACGCCAATGCGCAGGCCGGGCTTGGCGGCCTTGACCTCTTTCAGGACACCGAGCCGCCCGCGGATCTTAGCCTCGGCATGGTCGCGGACACTACAGGTGTTGTAGAGCACCAGATCGGCCTCGGCGAGCCCGTCGGTGCGGGCATAGCCGGCTTCAGCCAGGCGACTCAGAACCACCTCGGTATCAGCGTGGTTCATCTGGCAGCCAAAGGTTTCGATATAGACGTGTTTGGGGCCGCTCATGGATGAGCGGACACCATATGGCCCTTTACCGGGGGGCAAAGCGAGCAATGGCGGCAGGCTGAAAGCCACCCTCATCGGCCCGGTCGGCATATCCCAAGGGACTCGGATCACTTGCACCCTGGCCGCAGCTGGAGGTGTCTTCACCATACGAGCATGCCCGAATCCCTGCGCGTGCTGCACGTGGCCTCTGAGATGGCCCCTTTGATCAAATCTGGCGGCTTGGCCGATGTTGCGGGCGCCCTGCCGGCAGCACTCAAGCGGCTCGGTTGCGATACCCGCGTGGTCCTACCCGGCTATCGCGGTGCCATCCGCAAGGCGCAGGAGCATGGCGTCAGTTGGCATGCGCACCCGCTGATCATCGAGGCGGGCGGCGTCGACCATCGCGTCCATGTCGGCACCACCGTCATCGACGGCGTGCCGGTGCATCTGCTGGCTGCGAGTGAATTATTTGATCGCGACGGATTATACGGGCCGGCGGCTTCGGTGGATTACGATGACAACGCGCGGCGCTACGCGGTTTTTGCCAAGGCGAGTCTGGCCTTGCCCGGTCTGCTCAACTGGCGGCCGCACGTGGTCCATGCGCATGATTGGCAGGCGGGCCTGGTGCCGGCTTTGCTGCGACGGGGGTTCATCAATGACCTGCCCGCCACCAAGTCCGTGTTCACCATTCATAATATCGCCTATCAGGGTTCCTTTCCCGCCCATGATCTGCGTCTGACCGGGCTCGACGAGGGTCTGTTCAACCCCCAAGAACTCGCGCACTGGGGTCGCTTAAATTGGCTCAAAGCGGGCGTCGTTTTCGCGGATCGGGTAACCACGGTTAGCCCACGCTACGCCGAAGAGATCCAATTACCGGAATACGGCTACGGTCTGGAAGCCGTGATCGCGCATCACCGCTGTAAATTATCGGGCATTCTCAATGGCATCGACGCGACCACCTGGGATCCGGCCACGGATCCCTTGATTGCGTCCGCTTACAGTAGTGCAGATGTGTCGGGTAAACGGGCCTGCCAAATGGCCCTGAGGAAAGAGTGCCACCTCGATGAAAATCCGCGCGCGTGCCTGATGGGGGTGGTCAGTCGTCTGGTTGAACAAAAAGGACTCGATCTGATTCTGGATGCGGTCGAGCCCTATATTCTGGATGGGCGTCTGCAGTTAGTCCTCCTCGGTTCAGGAGATAGGCATCTCGAGCAACGCGTGCATGCCCTGCATGCACGGCATCCTGGTCAGGTCTTCGCCTGGTACGGCTACAATGAAGCCCTCGCGCATCGTGTCATTGCTGGCTGCGACGCACTGCTGGTGCCCAGCCGCTTCGAGCCGTGCGGGTTAACCCAGATGTATGCCATGCGCTACGGTACCCTGCCCATCGTGCGCTTTACCGGAGGTCTGGCCGACACCGTCCGTGATGTCGCGACCGGTGATGGCTGGGGATTCACCTTCGGCCCCGTCGACCTGGGCCATTTTTCCAGCGTTTTGGACCGTGCCTGCGGCATGTTCGAACATTATCCGAGCGAATGGCAGCAGGCCCGACTCCGCGCGATGCAGCGCGACCTGTCCTGGGATCGTGCGGCACAGGGCTATGTCGATCTGTACCGGCGGATCTGCAACGTGGATTGATCGGAATTACCGCGAATGGCAATTAGCCGCGTTTGCAATCCGACGATCCGCGAATGTGCAGTCGTTGCGCCACCTTGACCCGTTGCGCGCGTTCTGGGCCCGATCCTGAAATACGCTGCATGAGCAGATCGATGGCGCGGGTGATCATCACGCCCATCTGGACATCGATGGCGGAAATCGGCGGATCCATGAAAGACCATGCAGAGATATCGGTACCGGCGACCACGGCGATGTCGCTGCCGATTTTCAGACCCGCCTGCCGGATCTCTTTCAATAGAGGGGGGATTTCGGCGTGACTATAGGTGACGATCGCAGTGACGGAGCGCAGTTGTTTGGCGGTCAGCGGCAGTGGAGCGACGGCCAAGGTCAGGTTTAATTCTTTGGCCGCAGTTGTGGCGGCACTGCGGCGTTCGCTGCGGCTGGGATGGGCATTCCCTTCATCACCGTCGATGTACAGGATCTTCTCGTGGCCCCGTTGTTGGAGATGCCGGATCGCCAAATGCATGCCACCTGCATCGTCAGCCACCACTTGGTCGATTGCCACTGGCAGGGGCTGATTGAGAATTATGGCTGGAAGTCCGGTGTGGGTGACAAAATTATCCACAATGTAGGCGGTGGGTTGCAAAGCGATGATGCCATCTACGCGCTGGTCCTCGCGTTGCCGTTCCCAATCGGCGAGGCTGGGCCCATCGGGAACGATTACGAGACCATAGTCGTGTCGCAGCAGCGCAGCAGCAAGATGTTCCAGGGACTTTTCATAAGCGTCAGTGGTACATGCTGATCGCCATTCCATCACCAAACCGATGTGTCGCGTATGCGGGCGGGTCCGGTGGGAAGCCCGCCAATCATTGGAATAGCCCAACGCACGCGCAGCGGTTTCGACCCGTTCGCGGGTGGCGGCAGATATTCGGTAGCGATGGGGTTCCGGGCCCAGGACTTTACTCACCGTCGCCTTGGTCACTCCAGCTTTGGCGGCAACCGCCTCCATGCCGACCGCAGAACCGTTTGGTTGGTCCATATTACCTAGTGGCCCGAAGCAAAACCGTCCGTTGTGCCATTATCGGCGGCCCAGAGATATCCACACCCGGGCCGTCTCGGTAACGCTCCAAGCCTGAGCATCGCAGCCGCGCTGCTGGTGCGGGGCATCGCCATCGATGATCTCCGGCAGATGGCCGATGCAGCCATGGCCAAGCAGATGCTCGGTGGACGCCAGATAACTGCGGGCGGTGATGATCGCGGCCGGCGAACGATCATACGCCAGGGCGAAGGCCTCGCAAAAAGTTGGGAAAGTCCACACCCACGCGGTGCCATTGTGATAGGCCGGTTTACGCCGGGTGTCTTCGTCACCCTGGTAGTGTGACCAATACGGATGGGCGGGATCGTTGAGCAGATTGCCAGCGTGATCGTGAACGGGATGGTGCGGGTGCGCCGGCAATGGCGCCAAGCTACGCAAGGCACCGGGAACCACCAGATGGGTGCGGGCGGCTTCGACCAGGCGCTGGGCGCGGATGCCGGTGACGGCACCCAGGCTGACCGCGAATAATGCATTCGAACGCAGAACCGTATCGACGACGGCCTGTTCAGCGCTGACCCCGGTCGGAGCGATCAGATGATCGGCGTACCAGCCGCTGTCCTCTAACCAATAGCGGCTTTCGATGCTGGCCAAAATGCGGGCAGCCAAGGCTGCCCACGGCTCACCCGTCGTCGGGGCTTTTATTGCCGCTAATTGGGTGACCAAGCGCCACCACAATACTTGGATTTCGATAGGATAGCCTTCGCGGGGCGTGCCCGCCGGATGGTTGGTATCCATCCAGGTAAAATGACTCGGGCTCCACACCAGCCCGCTGTCGGGATCCACGCGAATGCCATTGGGGGTTCCGCGCAGATAGCCCTGGGCGATAGCCGCGAGCACCGTTTTTATTGTGCGGCCGCCGACCTCGAGATCATACACCAGTTTGCTGCCCAAACGCTGCGCCGCATCGGCGCACACTACGCCGTACCAGAGCGGCGCATCGGTGGTGTCGCGATTGCTGGCGTCCTCACCGTGAATGCAATTCGGCAGGGTGCCATCCTGTTCGAAACGACCAAAGACGCGTAGCAGGCCGAGCACTTCTTGTTCGTGTCCGAGAGCCAGCAGCCCCCGCGCACAAATCAGCGTATCGCGGCCCCAGTCCAGGAACCATGGATAGCCGGCGATCACCGAATGTCCGTCATCTCGGCGGACCACATAGGCCTGGGCAGAGGTGGCCAAACGATCAAGAAAATCATCGCCACTGGCGGGAACCGGCTTGGGTTGGCATTCCGGGTCTGGATGTTGATCTTCGTTGGCGAGCGCAGCGTGCACGGTCACCGTGCTGCCTGGACGCAGCGGGATACGGAACCAGCCCGGACTCCAGGCATCGCCGCTGCCGGCCATGCCGCGACTTGCTTCGACCGGATGCGGGATATTCGTCGACCATTCACTCTCCTGGCGAAAGACGCCAGCGCTGGCTTCGACGACCAGGGTGCGGGCGGGCGCAGGAGCAAAGACAAATCCCTGGTCGTGAGCCGTTAATGCGGCGTTGAAGCCCGCATCGACGGCTTCAGTGCGCACTGTCTGGCTGTGGAATGAGCGATCTTCCAGATCGAAACGCAGAACAACGGCGACCTCGGCGTCTTCGGGGAGATGCTCCCCCCACAACGGCAACCGATCTGGACGGTGGACCTTGATTTCCACCGCATTGCGTCCCGCGAGTAATGTCGCTTCGAGCAGGATCTCGGCGGTGCGACCGTCCCCAGCATTGGTGACAAACGTCCACCGTGCAGTATTCGCGACCTCGACTCCGGCCAAACAATTGCGGTCCAGAGGTGTGATGAATCCATCCGCCACCGCCCAGGCGCGCAGGCGTTTGATCAGCACGTGGCGATCGACCGGCACCTGGGGATGGAGATTCGCTCCAAGCAGACAATCGTATTTGGAGGTGATCTGACCCAGGTCCACTGCTGCGTGCAGCATCGCCCCGCGCCCATTGGTTAGCAGAATCATGCCATCGCTGCCATCACGCGGATGGGGAGTCGCCCCTGGGCTCAGAAAACGGACAGCGCCGGTGATCAGGGTGCCGGGACGGTCAAAGGCATCGATGGCGAGGGTACCGTCCGCGGCGGCGTGGGGTGCAAAGGCGACCGACCAGCGCCCGGCCGATGCGACCGCGTGCAGGCGCACCGGGGCTTGGCCATCAGCAAAGGCGATATGCGCAGTGAAGGGGGTTTCCAACTGCACGAGCAACCACGATCCATGCGGAATCGGCACGATGCGATGCTGATCCGGAGCCTGCCAGTGGACCACCAGCGGCACACCCTCAGCGGCAATTCCCGCACGAATGGCCGCGCCCAGATCATCTGTAGCTAAGCGATGATCCAGGCGGGATAAGGCCGCAATAAATCCGCCAATATCCGTGCCCACCAAGGTCGCCAGTTCACGCCAGGGGATGGGACCCATGCCTTCAGGGGCCAGCACCCGGCTGAGCATAACATAGCCTGCTTGCGCCAAAGCGCGCAGGTGGCGATAGGAATCCCCGGCCAAACCCAGCGGCTGCGGCGAAGCCGCCAAGCAACAGACCTGACCCGGAGCCAAACGCAATTCCTTGGTTCTAACCAAGGTGATTTCTGGGCGCAGCAGATCATGGCTGAGCGGGGCGTCGGTATTATTCCACGCCGCGTCCCAGGCCAACACGACTGGCTGCTCAAGGTCGAGGTTGGCGAAGATGACGAGGTGATCCTGTCCATCGGCGCTGATCCGGCTGACCACCAAGATGGAGGACTCGGGCGCGCTCAGGCGGGTGATGGCAGCGCCATCGAAAAAACAGGGATGGTTCCGCAGCAGCCGGGCCAGGGTGGACAACTCGTCGACCAGATTTTCAGGAGCGTCCCAGGCGAGTCCCGAACAGCGGTGGACATCGATCTTCTCCGTTGCCAACCATTCAACGCCCGCGGTATAACCAAATGCACCTTGCGTCGACAGCAGGGCACAGAGTTGATTGCGCAACAGCGACCACGTCCGCCCGCGTTTGGCCAAGCGCTCATTGTCGTGAGTTTCGCTGTAATGCACCAGCGCCCCGAGATGGCCAAGATGGCGCAGGTAGTGATCGAGATAGCTGCTGATTTCTCGCGGCGAATAATTTTGGAATAATTCGCTGTAGGCCCATTGCAGCCCACCTTCGGCGAGTAACCCCGTGGTCGCATCCCAGGGTCCGCCGAGACCTTCGAGTAGGAAAACTGTTTCGGGAAATTGCTGCCGTACCCGGGCGGTGATATATTGCCAAGCTGGCACGGGGACCATGTAGCCGGCATCGCAGCGGAATCCGTCAACGCCGCGTTGACACCACTCCAGCAGCGAATCCGCAAGCACATCCCACAGGGCGACCGCTTCATGATCGAATTCAACTAGGTCCTCCCAGGTGTTGCCCCAGGCCCCAGGACTGTGGAAGCGGCCATTCGCTTCGCGTTTGAACCATTCCGGATGCTTTTCCTGAATCGTTGATCCCCACCCGGTGTGGTTTAGCACCACGTCGATAAAAACCCGACAGCTGCGGCGATGGCAAGCGTAGGTCAATTCGCGGAATTGATCAACCCCGGTGGTGCGCTGATCGAATTCAACCAGAGCCGGATCAATGGCGATCAGATCTTGGCCCGCATACGGGCTGCCAAAACGGCCAAAACGGGCATACGTCGTGGGGGTCGGGGTGATCGGCAGCAGATGCAGAATTCGGTTGCCGAGCACGTCAATGATATGCGGCAGCTGGGCTATCAGATCACGCAGGGTGCCTGAGGGCGGAATGACCGTATAGCCATGTCGATCCAAAGCGGCGAGCTGATCCTCACGCAGCGGATCCACCGTGCTGCGCAAGGTGCGACTGGCCCCGAATTGGCGCACAAAGGCGCAATAGATCGTATTGCCGGTGCGGGTCTCGTCGGGATGCACTGCAATCCCTAAGTCGTTGCCCTCGGGCCATTGCTGGTGCCCGTCGCTGTCGATGGCAAAGGCCTTCGCGCGAAACCAGCCGATTTCGGTCAGCGGCAGATCGGCGATCCAGGTGTGCGTGTTTTCCTGGCGGAGCGGGATATCGCGCCACGCCGAACCAGCGAACGGTTCCGCACCGCCATGGCGGGCGACGATCGCTGCGCGAGCTGCCGCAGCTCGACCGATCGTGGTGCGTAAGCGACCAATCCAGCCCGTTGGCAGTGCTTTGCCATCGGCACGACGCAAGCGGATGGTCACCCGGTCGCCGACAAAACGCAGCAGGCGGCTGCTTGGGAGCGGATCCATGATCAGGTGAGGAACGTTCACGGAAGCATCTTGGCCCTGGGTCGGACCCCTGGCAAGCCCGGTGAAGGCGCTGGTTGTGGCGCGCTTTCCCCGCAGGATGTCACGCCGTGATACATCATCTTTTGGTGCCCGCTCATGCCGCCGGTACCCGTCTCGACGTATGGTTGGAAACCCAGCTCGACGGCTGCACCCGCAGCCTGGTCGCGCGCCTCATCAAACAGGACCGGTGTGTGCTCGAAAATACCGCCGGCCAGCAGCAACGCGGCAAAGCCGGCTTGTCGCTGCGCGGCGGTGAACGGGTCAGCCTGGAAGTGCCGGAAGGCGAACCTCCGACCTTGGAGCCGGAAGACGTCCCGTTGACGATTTTGCACGAGGACGCTGCCTGCATCGCCATTGCCAAGCCGCCGGGCATGGTGGTGCATCCCGCGGTGGGGCGCTGGCATGGCACCTTGGTCAACGCACTGTTGGGCCGTTACGGCAGCCATCCCGGCGGTGAAGCCTGGCGTCCGGGAATTGTGCATCGCCTGGATGAATTCACCTCGGGAGTGATCCTGGTCGCCCGTAACCCGGCAGCGCTGACTTTTTTTCAAGACGCCTTTCGCGAACGCCGGGTGCATAAAAGGTATCTCGCCCTGATGCACGGGGCGCCGCGCGCGGATTGGTTCGAACATGCCGGCTGGCTCGGCCGCCATCCCAAGGATTTCCGCAAACGCGCGGTCCTGCCCGAAGGCACCCAAGATGCGCGTGAAGCGTATACCGCCTTTGCCGTGCGCGAACGCCGCGATGGCTACGCCGTGGTGGAAGCGCGTCCACGCACCGGTCGCACCCATCAAGTCCGCGTGCACGCCACCGCGCTTGGGCATCCGATCCTTGCGGATGCCGTGTATGGCCGCAGCGCCATCTGGCCGCTGACCTCTGGCGCCCCGGAACCGATTTTGCGCCGCCAAGCCCTGCATGCGTGGGCCCTGGACGTGCCCCATCCCGATGGCGGGCGACTGCGTTTGGATGCGCCGATTCCGGATGATCTGGCCGCGTGGGTAACGCCCGGGCTGATGCCCATGCCGATATCCTGAGCGGATTTTAGCGCAACTGCTCGAGGGCCCGCGCCGCCAAGGACGCGGAATTACCGTGCAGAACGACCGTGCGCAGCTCGTTTTGTGGGTCAGCCAAGCGCGCGATCAATTGCCAGTGACCGTCGGCGTCGCGGTGCACGTGGCAGCCGAAGGGCAGCGAACAACCACCGCGCAGGCCAGCCAGAACCTGGCGCTCAATGGTGATCGCGGTTGCGGTCGGGGCGTGGTTCAGCGTCGCCAGCAGACGTTGTGCGCGCAGATCGGTAATCCGGCAATCCAGCGCCACTGCGCCTTGGCCCGGCGATGGCGTGCATTCCAGACGTGGATCGAGCGGTACGGCGCGGGACGCGCGCAGCAACCCGAGTCGGTGCAGCCCCGCCATCGCCATGAGCGTGGCGGTGAATTCCCCGTCCGCGACTTTGCGCAGACGGGTGGCGACATTCCCGCGAATGGGCGCGAAGCGCAGATCAGGTCGCAACGCGGCAAGCTGGGCTTGGCGGCGCAGACTCGACGTGCCGATCAGCGCCTGCGGCGGTAACGCCGCCACAGTGGTCGCACCGATCAGCGCGTCGCGCGCATCCGCGCGCGGCAGCAGGGCTGCGAGAGTGAGGCCATCTGGGGTGGCGGTCGGCAGATCTTTGCACGAATGCACGCCGACATCGGCTTGGCCAGACAGGACCGCTTCATGGACTTCTTTGGCAAAAACACCGATGCCGCCCATGCCGTACAGCGGCGTGCTGCGATCGCGATCGCCGGTGGATATTACCGGCACCAGCACGATAGATAGGCCAGGAAAACGGCTGCGCAGGCGCGCCGCAGTATGCCGAGCCTGCCACATCGCGAGGGGGCTGGCGCGGGTCGCCAGCCGCAGGGCCGCGCTCACCGCGAGCCTTGTAGGCGTTCGACCCGCTGGCGAAATTCCGCCAGCGCTGCGCACAGGCGATCGCTGGCAAGCTGAGCATGACCTGATTCCATGCGTTGGACCGAAATGGAACGGGCTGGACGCAGGTCAATTTTCGGAATCGCGATGCGCTTACGGGCCAATTCCTGATCAAGCAGGGTCCATAAGGTGTCGGCATCATCGCGCTTGTCGACATCCACGCGACTTGGGCCCAGGACCGGTACCGGAATGACGCCTTTTTCCAGGCTGCGTTCGATAAAGGGCAACCAGAAATTCTTCACCGCCTGCTCAACGGTCAGTCCTGCCTGCAATTCGTTGCCGGCGGTGAGAATGACCAGGACATGCTGGGCAGTGGGATTGACGATCGATTTAGCCGGATCCTTGCCGTAGACCTCATCCAGCCATTGATCGTGCAGAACCAGTTTTTCGGTGGTCTTGTCGGGGGCGTCGTCGCCTTTCCAAACTTCCTTGAATATTTCCTTCAGACCCGCACGCACGGTGGTGGTCCAGTTTCCTGCGGTCATACGGTCGGTAACCAGGATCTTGACCTTGGCGACCTCGAGCCAGCGCGGGTTTTTTTGCTGGCGGGGTTCGCTGGCGATACCGATCAGTTTCAACAGCTCGGAATAGGTCGGGGTCAGCAGGGAACGTGGGGCTAGACCGAAGTCGTCGACGGTCACTGGCCGCCCTGGCGTTACTATCGTTTTGCCGACCAAAAATTCGGTGCTCGCCGATTTGACGTCTTCAAGGCGCATGCTGACCCATGGGCTGCGGTTGGCCGGCGCCAACACCAGAACCGGGGTCCATTGCATCCCATAAAGGGGACACACCACCTTGGCGGTCCCGCCCGCTTGGTCGTTAAAAATGGCGACCAATTCTTCACGGTCGAGACGACGTGGATGGACCAGCAGCCCCACACCTGAACCTGGAGGAACCGGTTCGGAAAAACGAATTGCCACATGGTTGGTCCCCGAGCGCCGCTGCAATTCCGACAGTACATAGGGACCACCGTGGTCGGGGTAGGTGTAGCGGGCGTCGTCGGCATCGTCTCGGCGTGGATTACTGGGTAATTCCAGGGGATCCCATTCGACCACCTTGTGGGTGAAATCAGTCAGCGCCAAGGGCACCGGCAAGACGGGCGCGAGTGATTGCGGCTCGCTGACTTTGGGAGCTGTGCCAACGGGTTCGGTCGGGGTCGGTCCGACCGCGCCTGGATCGCCGCCAGGGAGCACCCCGGGTGGTGTGGGCGCCGGTTCGCTTTTGCTGACCAGGGCGGGCTGTTGCGCCCGGCCGGATAACACAGCATCGCGTGGTCCGCTTCCGGTAGGGCTTTCCAGGAACAGCGATTCCACCGTGCTGCCCTGGCCGATCACCGTGATCTGAATCGTCGCTTCGGGATGCAGCACCGCTAGGTCGGGAATATCGATCGGATACCAATCGATCGGAGTTGCACGAACTAGACGCAGAAATGTACTTTTACGCCCACCGACGATGACGTGGATGGTGCAGTCGGCATCTTCACTGGGGGCAACCCGTAACCAGCAGCGATAGATTCCAGCATCAATCCGGAACGTACCGCCGATGGTTCCTTCGCTGGTGAGCAAGCGCCGGCCCGTGGCGCCAAGGCTGCGCCAAGCATTTTGTCCTGCGCGTTCGTGCATGGCTTGGGCCGGGATGATCCACGCGAATAGTGCGGCAGGCTGAGCCGGAGTGGTGGTGGGGGTTACCGCCGGCACCGCCGGTGCTGCTATTTCAGGGGCGCCACCGGGCGGGGTTGGAGGCGGGGTTGGAGGCGGGGTTGGGGGCGACCCTGCGGCAGTGCTCCGCGCAGTGGCGATACGCTGGGTAAGACTGTTCACGCGATTGGTGACGGCGCGGAAGCGAATGTCGTCGGGCACCTCGATGGCACCAAGACCTTCGGCGGCACCGCGGGGATCTTTGGCTTTCAGCAACCCCTCGATGGCGTCCAAGCTGCCATCGAGTTCGGTCACTAATTCGCGGGCAATGGCCGCCAGCAGCGTGCGCGGACAGCCTGGATCTGATGAAGCCGCTAACCAAGCGTCGCGGGCGCTGGGTGGATAATCAGTGCGCTGTTTTTCAGTGAGCACGGGCACGGGGTCGGTGACCACGGGTTTTGCTGGGGAGGTGCCACCGACCGTCAAGCCAATGGTAATGACCACGAGAATTACCGCAGCGACGGAAATTCCGACCAGGACCAAGGGATTTCTTGTGCTCGGCGCCTGGCGGCTGGCCGGCGCCATTTTCGGGATGGGCTTATGATCGGTGGGGATCGTCGGGGCGTCGAAACGCCCGCTTGCCGTCAGCACGCGACGATGTTGATGCAACTGGGTCGAGGTGGTAAAGGTATAAGCCCGCAAGGTCGGATGGGCGGCCCGCGGCACCCGGTAGGTGGTCACATCCAGGCCGCGCATGGCGCGCAGCTGATTGATCTTCACCTGCGCCGTGCCGGGTAATGTATCGACGCATAAGGGGCAGATCAGGCGGCCATCGATACGGACGGCCAGACCTTCTGAGACATCGCCGGTATTGATCGGGGCGCCGCAGGACGAACAGAGAGTGGAAGAAGGCGTTACCATGGGAGCGGGTGAATACAGAATGCTTACAGGGTGCGCAGGTGGAAGCCGCCATCGACGTTGAGCACTTCACCGGTCGAAAAAGGCAGGTCGCCGCGCGCAATGGCGGCAACGGCACGACCGATGTCTGCGGGCTGACCCCAGCGCCGGATCGGGGACATGCCATCGGCGATGAGCTGATCGTACTTCGCTTTGACTGGGCCGGTCATGTCGGTGGCGATGACGCCGGGCCGGATTTCGTACACACGGATGCCGTCGTTGGCGAGTCGAGCAGCGAACAGGGCCGTCATCATGCCGATGCCGGCCTTGGTGACGCAATAATCCCCGCGATTGACCGAGGCGGTGTACGCGGAGATCGACGACACATTGATGATTTGACCACGGCATCCAGCGGCATCTGGCGTCTGCGTCAGCATGGTCTTGGCCACCGCCTGACTCAAAAAGTACGGTCCTTTAAGATTGATCGCGATGAGCCGATCAAAGCTCTCTTCGCCGGCATCCAACAGGTCCGCGCGGACGGTCGGAGCGACCCCGGCATTATTGACCAGCAGGTCAAGGCGACCCTGCCAGGCGAGGCTGTCAGCACATAGACGTTGCCGATCAGCGGCGTTGCCAATGTCGCCCTGGATGCAGCGTGCCGTGCCGCCAGCGGCCGAGATCAGGCCGGCACATTCCTCAGCGGCCGATTTATTTCCAGCGTAGTTGACTACCACTTGCCAGCCCATACCGCCCAGAGCTACCGCGATGCCTCGGCCAATGCCACGACTGGAACCGGTTACGAGGGCAGTAGGCATCTGGACTCCGCAGGGGGGTGAGGGGCCCCACGGTGGGCCGGGCTCCGCCACGGTCAAGCTGAGCTCAGCGGGGCACGGCGCACCGCGAACTGGCTAGGGCCGTATCTGGCATTTCCCGGGGGATGGGGTTAGGCTCCCACCGTCATGGATGAACCGCGCCCCTTTGAGCCAGCCGTGCTTCCGCTTGGGGCGCCAGCCCTGGATGATCCGCTGGTTCTGGCGATGCCGCGCAAGGAATTGTTCCGCATCACCGGCTTCGTCACCACCATCGACATCGCCATTATCGAAGCGGTGGCGGAAGACTCCTGGTACGGCGCCGCGTCGACCCTGGTCGGTAACCTGGACGCCAAAGAGGTGCGCATCGCCCTGGTGTTCACCCAGGGTGAACAGGTGCTATTAGATGAGGGCGGCAATTTGTTCCACACCACCCGCGTCGGGCCCGAGGTCGCCAAACTGGGCAAAGGCTTGAAGGGACTGCGCGATCTCGCTCGCGTTGCCGGCGCGCACTTTTTGGGGGTACCCGAGATTCGCTGCGAATTGGCCGGACTGCTCAACGAAGACGCCTTGGCCGAACATCGAAATACTTTTTATCTCGTCTATCGCTGCCGTCTGGGTGATGTGGCCACGCCGCCCGCGGGATTCACCTGGCTGGGCATCGCCCGGCTCGCCTTGATGCCCCTCGATCCCGTCAGCATCGTCGTCGCCGGCGGGCTTTTTCCTGCGTCCCCCTCCCATGCCTGATTCCCGCATCCAGGCACAAGAGCCGACACCCACCCGCTTGCCGGTCCAGCCCGCCACCAGCGATGCTGATGCTGATGCGACGCTGTCGGCAGTCACCTTGTCGCCTAACAGCGCCCTCAATTTCTCTGATAACCAACAGACGAACGCCCCTGGTCACGCAACCACGCGCCGCGTCACCAGCAGCACTGCTTTCCGCCATCTCAAAGGCGCGGATAAGCCGGGTGAAATATCGCGCCTGTTGCGCGGCTGGCATCAGGCGGTGACGACCCGGGAACCAGAACCCCGCTTCGCCTTGATCGACAAACTGGGTGAAGGTGCACAGGGCGTCGTCTATCGCTTACTCGACCGCGATTGCCGGCGGGAAATTGCCTTCAAGACGGTCAAGGCCGCCGATGCCGATGGCCACGAACTGAGCCGCTTCGTCCACGAAGCGCAGATAACTGCCCAGCTCGAACACCCTGGCATCGTCCCGGTGCATGATTTCGGGGTGCTTAGCGACGGCACCGTCTTTTACAGCATGAAACAGGTCGAAGGCGTCAATCTCGCCGATTGGCTGGTCGATCGCCGCGGGCGGATCGAACACCGCTTTGACGTTCTGCAAGCATTCCTGCGCATTTGCGAAGCGATGGCTTTCGCGCACAGTCGCGGTGTCGTGCATCGCGACCTCAAACCGCGCAATATCATGGTCGGTCGTTTCGGTGAGGTTCTGGTCATGGACTGGGGTCTGGCCAAGATCGTCGGCACCGAAGAAGACGGCTCGACTACGGTCACCTCGGTGCGGTCCGAAGATGGCAGCGCCGACGATATCTACCGCACGCTTGACGGATTCGCGGTGGGCACCCCTGCCTACATGAGCCCCGAAAGCGCCCGTGGCGACGCCCATCGCACCGATGCCCGCAGCGACGTGTATTCACTGGGCGTTATTCTCTACGAAATGATCTCGGGCGAGTCACCGTGGATCCGGGGCGACGTGCAACGCACCTTGCAACAGGTCGCGGCGGGCAAGCCACGCCCGCTGGATGAACGCAGTCTGGGCGATGGTGCCCGCTCCTTGGCAGCCATCATCTATCGCGCGATGGGCAAGGATCCGCTTGAGAGGTATCAGCGCGTCGATGATTTCGCGGCCGACTTGCGCAGTTTTCTGGCTGGCGCCGCCGTTACCGCTTATCGCGAAAGTATGCTCGAGGTGTTTGTCCGCACCGTCCGCCGTCATCGCAAGCCCGTGGTGGCCGCAGTTTCCGTGGCCAGCGTGATGTTAATCGCGGTGCTGATCTGGCGCCTGACCGAATATCAGCGGGCCCAGGCCGCGATTGGTGACTTACGTGGAGAAGCCGATCTCGCCGTCGGCAACCTGGATTTTGAACGGGCCCGCAGCAGCCTGGAAAAACTGCTCGCGTTGGCACCGGCCGATGCCGCCTCTCGCACCCAGCTGGTCGAGACGGAAGAGAATTTACGTCAGCGCCGCAGCGACGATGAGTCCGCCCGGGCGCGCGCGATCGCCCTCGATCTGCGCCAACGCGCAGATGTTCTGGTGCGCGGCGGCACTGCCGATGATTTGCGCCGGGCAACTGAATTATATCTCCAAGCACTGGGTCTGACCCCAGGCGATACCACCATCACCAGCGCATTCCAAGAGGCCGAACGTCGCTTGGCGACCATCACCGAGGCGCGTCGGGCGCAGGCCGTGGTCAATGAAAATAAAAGCCGGGCGGCTGAACTCTTGGATCGGGCCCGAATTGCCAATGGCGAAGACCGGGTCCATGAAGCCCTGTCGCTGACCGAAGTCTCTCTGCATTTAGATCCGAGCGAAGCAACGCGCGATCTGTTGCGTGTCCTGGATCAACGCATTGCTGAACAGGATCGCCTGCTCGCGCAGCAACGCCGGCGCCAAGAAGCCGACGCCCTGGCCGCGAAAGTTACGGTCGCACTTCAGAGCGGCGCAGTGGATCAGGCCCAGCGCCTCATCGAGCGCATGCGCGGAATTGATAGTGAACACCCGCGCTTGGCGGAACTCGACGCCGCAGCCGCCGATGCCCTGCGCCTGCAACGACAAACCCAGGCGCACGCGCTGCTCGATCAGGCGAAAGCATTGCTCGCCGATGCGGATCTGCGCCAGGTGACGATTGATGAAACCCAATTGCACGTCCAGCAGCGCCAAGCTGAATTGATTGAAAATGGCGACCCCGCCGCCCGCGGAGCCTTACGCGCTCTGGAGGTCAAACTTGAAGAATCCACTGCTCGCCGTTCATCGAACTTGGCGCAAGCGGTTGGCTTATTGCATCAGGCCCACCTGATCGCGCCAGAGGATCCCCGCGTTGCCGCGGCCTTGGCTGAGTTTTTCATCGCCCGCTTGTTGGATGCCGAACGGGCGGGCGATGGCGCTGCCGCCGAAGCGGCCGAGGCCCAGGCCCGCGTGTACGACGACGGCTCTCGCGAGCGCCTACTCGCAGGCATCGCACGAATCGAAAATGCCGGCAGTGCGCCGCGAATTCAGATCCAGCGCTTGGCTCCGGGTCCGGATCGCAGCGATATTCCCACCGGCGAGATCCACACCTTGGCTGCCGGCGAAGGCTGCGACATTCCACGGGGGCGCTATCAATTGAAGTGGGACACCGGGGCGGTTCTCGCCCGGCGTTTGGAACGGGGCACGGTGATGCGCCTGTCGCCGCCATCGTTTCCACCAGTGCCGCCCAACACCATCCTAGTGCCAAGCGGCCCGATATTTGCCGCGGATGGGCGCCGACTCACGGATGTTCCCGGCTTTGTCATGACCCGCAGCGAAGTTATGTGCGGTGAATATTTGGAATTTCTCAATGATCCGGAAGTACGTCGCAGCCTAGGCGAGGCCCTGCGCAATGGCGAGCTCATTCGCGCACCCCGCGAAGGGCTGAATGCGGTCGATCCCCTGTGGCGCACGCGCGGAACTTTGTCGCGCAGTTCGGTCGGCGGTTTCACCCTGAACTATTTGGATGGCAGTGAGATAGATCCCCGGCAGCCGGTATCCAGCATCAGCTTCGATGATGCGGTCGCTTATGCGCAATGGCGGGCAGGGCATGACAATCTGGCTTGGCGGCTGCCAACGCGGGATGAATGGCTATTGGCGGCCCAGGGTGGCGATGGTCGTCGGCAACCGTGGGGCATGAACGCCGATCCCGGTCTGTGCTACAGTTATACGGCGTCGTTGCGTTCGGGTGCGGTTGGCCGCGGTCTTTTGCCGGTGGCCTCCTTTGCCAGTGATTGTTCGGTGCAGGGGGTTTATGACTTGGCCGGCTCCTTATCGGAATTTGTTTCCGATCCGTCCTCCAGTCCGGGCTTGGCGATGTTGGTCGGCGGCAATCGCGCTGATCGGCAAGTCGGCCATTTCAGCGTCTGGGCCCGGCGTGAAATCCAGCGGCGCCTACCATCTGCCAATTGCGGCATTCGTCTCGTCTATAGCCTCGCCAGCCGGTGACTGTTTCATTTGCTCGGCGGGTCCAGGTGGGCGGGTCAGGTATAAGGGCTGTGTGCCGTCCCATTGCACCATCGCCATGAACCGCAGACTGCCGCACCATGCGATTCGCTGATGCAGACCACGTCGATGTTTCTGGGTTCTATGCCCGGCTCCCGCAAGCGGGACGCTTGTACCGTTTGCTTGGCCATCTGGGAGTGGTGCTGGCAGTTCTGCTGCCGGCGCAACCCGTGGTTCTCGGCGGCTTGCTCGGAGGTCTTCTGCTGCTGTGGCTGGTCGCCTGGTATCACGTGGTCGGCACCTTATGGCGGGCCACCATCGTTGCGGCGTGCTTGGTTGCGGCCTTGCGTCTGACCCTGCTCCTGCTTGAGCAGATGTTATGACCTTTGCCCGTTGGGGAATCCCCACGCTTTTCTGGGCCACGCTCGTTCTTGGTTGGGCGGTATGGCTCGTGCCGGCCGGACCATTCCGCTGGGTGGTCGCCGCGGTGGCGGCTTTTTGCTGGCTTTTCACCCTGGCGTTTTTCCGCAATCCCCAGCGCACAGCACAGGGCGGGGCCAATGCTTTTATTGCTCCGGCAGACGGCGTGGTCGCCGATATCACGGAGTGTGATGAGCCGACCTTTGTTGGTGAACGGTGTGTGCGCATCGGCATCTTCTTGTCGGTCTTCGACGTCCACGTCAATCGTTCGCCCTGTCCTGGGGTGATCCGGCACGCCGTGTATCGTCCGGGAGCCTTCCTTGACGCCCGGCATCCCGATGTCAGCCACGCCAACGAGGCGAATATTTTGGGCATCGAAGCAGAGATAGGGGCAGAGGGGGCCGGCAAGCCGGGACTGAAATTTCTGCTCGTTCAATTATCGGGTCTCATCGCCCGCCGGATTATCTGCACGCATGGCGTTGGCGAGCGTCTGCAACGCGGCGAATTGTATGGAATGATCAAATTTGGCAGTCGCACCGAACTGTGGCTGCCCGTGTCCTCCGCCGCGAAGGTCACCGTCCAGGTCGGACAGCGGGTCCGTTGTGGCGAAACCATCATCGCCGAAATCCCCAGCCCAATGGCCACGTTGACCCCATGAGTGAAACACCTACGTCAGAAGAGCACCGTGAACCCGCCCAGCGCCGGGCGGCTCCCGAGTCGAACCGCAGCGCCCCGGCGGCGCGGGTGGTGGGGAAAGTGCGCAAGCGATTGAAGACCCTGCCCGTTCTGCCGACCCTGCTCACCGCCGGAAATCTGGCCAGCGGGATGACCGCGATTCTCTTGGCCGTCAACGGTGAATTATTCTTCGGTGCGATCATGGTCTTTGTCGCCATGGTCTGCGATATGCTCGACGGCAAGGTCGCTCGGATGACCGGCCAGGAAGGAGCATTTGGCGCCGAATTGGACAGCCTGTCCGATGTAGTGTCATTTGGTGTCGCCCCCGCGATCCTGGCCCACCGCCTGATCTTCGGTTACTCCGCCGTATTCAGCCAGGGTGAACGCCTGCTGTGGTTCGCCGCGGTCTTTTTCCCCGTCATGGCCGCGATCCGTCTGGCCCGTTACAACGTCGAGCATACCGATGCGCCCACCAAGCATTTCCGCGGATTGCCCAGCCCAGGTGCGGCGGCCGTGGTGTGCAGCCTAGTCATGTTGCATCAGCACAATGAAACCGTGCGCACCTGGTTCCATTCGATGGCGGTGATCGGTAAGGATAATTACAACGGTTTGCAGGATCTGGATCCCTTTCGGTGGCTCTTAATCGCGGCGACCTTTATTTCCGCGCTGGCGATGGTCAGCACGATGCCCTTTCCGCATCTCGGCAATACGATGTTCGGGCGCATGGGTTTCCGCCGCCTGATCGTCCTGCTGCTGATTGGCGGCGTGGTGGTGTGGCGCCCAGTGACGGCCTTGGCGGTGGCGTCGACGGGGTACCTGTTGGCAGGCTTGCTGCTCGGCAGCATCGCGATGGTGAAGCAATTATTGCGGGGCCGAAACCCCTTAGACGAGGACGACGACGAAGCCGGCGCCGATGATGCCGGTCTGGTTACGGAAAAATCGGAGTCCGAGGGCCCGGCGCACGGGCGATGACCGCTGCGTTACTGCTGCCGGGCGCCGCGCACCCGTACGCACCCACGACCGCAACCGCCTTGGCAGAACGCTATGGCGTCACTGACGAAATGTTCACCCGCTGGGTCGATGCCGGATTGCCGATAGATGCGCACGGTCTCGGCGATCCCTTTGCGGTCGCGAATTGGATCAGTTGGAATCGCTTGCCCGACTGCCCGGTCCTACGCCGAGCCTGGCGCGGGTACCTCTTGGTTTTCTCGGGATTCCTCAGCGGTGACCACCGACCGCGGCGGCTGCGGTGGCAGCGGCGTCAGCGCATCTGCAGCGACGCGGTGGGATCGTGGACCTGGCTGGTGCCGCGTCCTTGGCAAGGCGCGGAACAAGTTATCGAACAGGACGACGGCTTGCACGGCCAAGCCTTGCCTGCTGGCCCATATTGGCGCCTTGCGAGTATGGCAGGGCCGGCGCCGCACTACACAGGACAGGTTACTCTTCGCCTTACCCCCGTCACGCCCGCCACCTCGGGCGATGGTTGCACGTACGACCCCCGCATCGCGGCGTTAGTCAGTGAATTCGTGGCCGGATTTCATTACGAATATCGCCACCACGACCACCGTGAATTATTCTCGCAAAATCCGCAAAGCCACGGAAGTTGTCTGGACGCCGCCCGCAGTCTGGCCGCGATCCTCCGCACGCACAGTCACGACGCCCACGTCGTCTCTGGCATCATCGCCCACGACACCTTCGCTAATCCCCATTTCTGGATCGAAATCACCGACGGCCCCCACCGCTGGCCCATCGACCCCAGCCTGCCCGCCATCGCCCGCATGCTCGGCGCCGACTGGCGCGCCGTCGCAGCCGCCTATACCGGCGGCTGCGACGCCCGCCGCGTGCGTCTTGCTGCACCGAACCTGCCAACTGCCTTGAACGGAGCGATCGGTCACGTCAGCTGCGATGGCGTCATTGCTTGGCCGTGTCTGGATTGGGTGTGCGGCGAATGCGAAGATTCGTTTATCGAGCTGAATGGGTCTGAACCAACTGTATTGAATCGGTAAGTATATCGTCATCCGCGACGACGGGGGGTGCCATCAGTCAGGCCTGATAACGGCGCAGAATCGTGCAGTAAACGCGACCCGCGTGGTGCAAAAATGCCATGTCCACGAATTCGAAGGACCCCTGGCGAAATTTTGCGGTCTTCTGCGAATGGTGCGCCGTCTTCCGTGGCGGCGCGCAGGCGATTGGCGATAGCGCTGATCAACGCAGAGGAGGTGGCATCCGTGGTGGCTGGTGCTGCGCTCGCCGCGTCGAGTGTCGTCCGCGGGGATCTTCGTCGTCGTTGTTTGACCTTTTGCGCGGTGGTAGGAAAAGGAATGGGTGCGAAAACCATGACGGCGGGTGTAGGACGTGATGGGGATCCACACAAGGCAACCCGTCTTATGCTTTTGGGTCCGACGCCTTCGTATTGATGCGGATGCCACCGTTGGAATCATGTCGAGCATGAGCACCTGGCCGACGACTCGCTCGGGTATCCGGGCACGCATTACCACATACCGTCGCAGTCTCGCGCGCGAAGCGGGCACTGCCGGCGGATTTGGTGATGGCTACGGAAAGCGGTACTGGCTGTTTATGCTGTACTTCCTCTTGCGTGAGGACACCGCAGCGCGGTCGTATATGGATTGGTATCGCGCCACATTTCCCGACGATTGCGGCGAGGCGATGTCGTCTCTGTGCTGGGCCCTGCTCTTATTTCGTCTGCACCGTCCGGACGAGGCCCGCTATCGTTTTATTCAGGCCATGGAGTGCAGCATTCCGGTGGTAGCGACGATCGCGGACGATTATCGCGGACCATACGGCGTTTGGAACGAAGAGCTCCCCTTTGCCCATCAGGTTGACCAGCAGATTGTTGCGGCGATGACAGAAGAAGAGCGTACCTGGATCCGACAACTCTGGCGGGATTCTGCCATAAGGACTGTGTGCGAGCGTCGGGTCGCGTATGAACGTGCGCTTCCGCTGGAGCGGGATCCCGCCGTGCGGGAGCGTCTGGTGACGGACCATCGCGCATTCGTGATGGGTCATAGTCCCCCACCGTTGTTGGCATTGAGCCCGCCCGGAACCCCACCGTGGTTAGTTCCTATTCCAGGGCGCTCTGCTGCCGATCTTCAGCGCGAGAAGATTATCCGCCTGACGGCCCATTCCTGGACCCATTCAGACCGATAAAATGCATGTGGTTCCTGGCGCGGCTGCGCCGCTCCGGCTGATGTGCTGAATATTGTCGCGGGCTCGCTGCGGCCCTTGGGCAGCCGTCAGTTCAAGGCCGGCTTGCCAGCCTGCAAACGCTTAAGATCCAGCGCGCCCTGCAGCACTTCTTCGGCGACGTAGCTCGACCGCACGTACGGTCCGCTGGCGACGTGGGCGAAGCCGGCTTCGCGGCCCCAGACTTTGTAGCGTTCGAATTGTTCGGGCGAGACGAAGCGGATGATGTCGTGGTGTTTCAGGCTGGGGCGCAGGTATTGGCCGATGGTCATGATATCCACCTGGCTGCGGCGCATGTCGTCCATGATCCAGCGCACTTCGTCGTCGGTTTCGCCGAGGCCGACCATGATGCCGGATTTGGTCCAGATAGTGGGATCGGTTTTTTTGACGTGGGCCAGGACATCAAGCGAACGCTGATAACGGGCCTGCGGGCGCACGGTGGGATAGAGTCGGCCGATGGTCTCGAGGTTGTGGTTGAACACATCGGGCTTGGCCGCGGCGACGACGTTGAGATCGGGCTGGCGGCCTTGGAAATCCGGGGTCAGCACTTCGATGAGGGTGGCTGGGCACTGGGCGCGCACGGCGCGAATGGTCGCGGCAAAATGTTCGGCGCCGCCATCGGCGAGGTCATCACGATTGACCGAGGTGATCACCGCGAAATGGAGATCCAATTCGGCGATCGCCGCCGCTAGGCGCGCGGGTTCGGTGGGGTCCAGGGCAGGGGGGGTCTTGGTAAAACCGACGTCGCAAAAAGTGCAGGTGCGGGTGCAGTCATGGCCCATGAGCATGAACGTGGCGGCACGTTTGGACCAGCATTCCTGGCGATTGGGGCAGGTGGCTTCTTCGCAGACGGTGACCAGGCCGTGCTTGCGCACGATACTATTGGTGGTCGAACTTTCGGCGTTTTCGGGCAGCTTGCGCTTGAACCAAGCGGGCAGACGAGGGCGCTCGGGACTGACGGGGACGATAGCCATGGCGGGATCGTCGCCAGGACGGCACGTCGATCCAGTGATGGATCATTTTTCCTCAGGCCATTGCGCCCGCGTCAGCTTGCCATGGAATGCGGCCATGTTGCGCGACGAAGCTGAAATCCGAATCCGTTCCGGGAATGGGGGTGCCGGGGCGGTTACTTTCCGTCGCGAGAAATACGTACCCTTCGGTGGTCCGGATGGCGGCGATGGCGGTCGCGGCGGTGATGTCATCCTGCGCGCGACCATCCATCTCAACACCTTGGCGCCGTACTGGCGCAAGCGGCGCTGGTTCGCCGAACATGGTCTGCCTGGTACCGGCAGCCTGTGCAGCGGTCGCAGTGGCGAGGACCTGGTGGTCGAGTTGCCCTGCGGCACCATCATCCGCCACGCGGAGACGGGTGAGATCCTGGCCGATCTCACCACCCATGATCAACAGGTCATTCTGGCTGCCGGTGGCAAGGGCGGGGCCGGCAATACGCGGTTTAAGAGCTCGACGAATCAAGTGCCGCGTCGGGCCGGTCCCGGTGAGAAGGGGGTCGAGATCCCCCTCAAGCTGGATCTGAAATTGATTGCTGACGTGGGCATCATCGGCTTTCCCAATGCTGGCAAGAGCACCCTGTTGGCCCGGCTGTCGGCGGCCCGTCCCAAGATCGCCGCCTATCCATTTACCACTCTTGAACCGCAACTGGGCGTGGTCCAGCGCGGCGAACGCACCCTCGTCCTGGCCGACATTCCGGGATTGATCGAGGGTGCCGCCGAAGGCATCGGTCTGGGCCATCAGTTCCTACGCCATGTCGAACGCTGTCCGCTCCTGCTTCACCTGGTCGACGGCACCGATGCCGAGATTGACCAGCTTGAAGCGCGCATCCGGGTTTTGGACCATGAATTGGAACGGTTCAGTCCCGACCTAGCCAAGAAACCGCAAGTGGTTGCCATCACCAAGGCCGACGCCCAGCTGGAACCGGACGTGATGGTGGCTGAACTGTCCCAGCGCATCGGCAGGGAAGTGCTGGCCATTTCCGGCGTGAGCGGCTATGGTATCGAGCGGCTCGAAAGCCGTCTGCTCGCACTGGTGCCAAGCCTGCGCGTGTAGTCCGTCAGTTTGAGCGCTGACCGCATAAACCTCAGAGGAATGTCCCATGCCGATCCTTGATGTGCTTCGTGCCACCGTCCAACTGCGCGCCTCGGATCTGTTCCTAAAAGTAGGGGGCCCCCCCCGGGTTCGGGTCGACGGCAATGTCCGTCAGCTGGGCACCCAGGCGATGACCAAAGACGATGTGAAAGAGGCCTTTCACACCTTGGTCGACGAACACGCCCGCGCCATTTTTCAGAAATATCACGAAGTTGATACCGCCTTTGAGTCCGAAGGCGTCGGCCGTTTCCGTATCAATTGTTTTATGCAGCGCGGCAATATCGGCTTGGTGCTGCGTTTGGTACAATCGCATATTCCGGATTATCAGGATCTCGGCCTGCCGGTGGAAACCTTTGAACGCTTGGCGCTCTTGCGTCGCGGTTTGGTCTTGGTCACCGGGATTACCGGTTCGGGTAAATCGACCACGCTGGCGTCGATGATTCAGTACATGAATCGCAACACCAATCGGCACATTATTACCGTCGAAGATCCGATCGAATACGCCTACACCGACGAACGCTGCTTGATCAATCAGCGCGAAGTGGGCATCGACACCCGCGACTTCAAGTCTGCGCTTAAGAATGCGATGCGCGAAGCGCCTGACGTCATTTTGATTGGTGAAATGCGTGATACCGAAACCGTCCAGGCCGCCATTGATGCGGCTGAGACCGGTCACTTGGTTTTATCGACCCTGCACACCATCAATGCTCAGCAGACGATGGAACGTATCATCAACTTCTTCCCGCCGTATCAGCACAACCTGATCCGTATGCAGTTGTCGATGGTCGTGCAGGGGGTTGTCAGCCAGCGTCTGGTGCCGCGCGCCAATGGTCCGGGCCGTATCCCCGCCATGGAGGTCATGATCGCGACGCCGACCATCAAACAGATGATCGAAGAAGGCCGCACCCCCGAATTGTACGCTGCCATTCGCGACAGCCAGCATTTCGGCTGCGTGACGTTTAATCAGAGCCTGTATTCGCTGTTCGAACAAGGCGCAATTTCGCGCGAAGACGCCTTGGTCACCTCGGACAATCCGGACGAAATGGAAATGCTTTTCCGCGGCATTCAGCGCGGCTCGCAGTCGTCGTTGCAGCCGCAGCAGGGTTCGGCGGGTTCGGCGGGTTCAGCGGGTTCAGCGGGATCGAGCGCCAGCAACGCCCGCCGCTGAAGGGGAGTCTCGGGATGGTGATCTGCTTCCATCCTAGCAGATCTAGTTGCATGTACTTTACTTGTGCGAATAGCTAGTAAGCTTTGAGCAACTAGCCATGATTCGTACCACTGGCACCTATCGTCTTGGCGGCACTCCGGATGAACCGGTGCGGGCCTTTGTGCCGCACGCTTTGCCGCCGACCGCGCCGTCGCTTAATCTGACGGGGGCGCTGGAACGAAAACATCAGCTCGCCCTTGCCGCCGTCGGGCGGTTGGTGGTTGCTGGGCGCATGGTGCCCAGCGCGCGCTGGTTCATCTATGGGTTCGTGCGCAAAGAGGCGTTGGTGTCTTCGCAGATAGAGGGGACTCAGGCCACGCTCGACGATGTGCTCGCGTACGAAGTGACGCGGCGCTCTACGCAGCCGGCTGATGTCGAAGAGGTCTGCAACTACGTAGAGGCCCTCAGGTTTGCCCGTGCGAGTATGGCCGATCCCAAAGGGCTGCCCTTATGCACCCGTTTATTGACCCAGGCGCATGCTCGGCTGATGCGCGGCGTGCGCGGGGCGGATAAGCATCCCGGTGAAATTCGCACCAGTCAGAACTGGATCGGTGGCAGCCGGCCCGGAAATGCGCGTTTTGTGCCGCCACCGCCCGAAATGGTCGGCGAACTCCTGAGTGATTTGGATCGCTGGCTGCACGCTGACGACGCACTGCCACCGCTGATTCGCGCAGGTTTGGCGCATGTTCAATTTGAAACCATCCACCCTTTTCTGGATGGAAACGGGCGCATCGGGCGATTGCTGATTACGTTATTGGTGCAACATTGGGGTCTGATGGATGACCCATTACTCTATCTGAGCTTAGCATTCAAACGCCACCGTGCGCAATATTATCAACGTTTAGAGGGGGTCTGCAACGCGGGCGATTGGGAAGGCTGGCTGGAATTCTTTCTCGACTGCGTCGCCGAAGCTGCGAACGATGGTGTCCACGCCGCCACGCGCATTTTTGGTCTGCTATCAAACGATCGTCGGCGAATCATGGAACATGCGGATGCAACCGTATCCGTGCTTCGTCTGCTCGAGGTTCTGCCCGAACACCCGATGATGACTTTGCCGCTGGCCACCGAGTTGTTGGCGATCAACAAGGTCACTGCCCAGCGCGCCATCACCGTGCTGACCGATGCCAACGTCCTTGCGGAAATAACCGGCAAGGCGCGCGATCGTGTCTACGCCTATCGGGCGTACCTCGACGTTTTGGGTGAGGATACCGAAGTGCTCGTATCTTGAGTGTGTATGGCGAGCACGAGCGCCACGGGCGGTGGTTGAATGCCGTTCGGCGGCCACGGTTCACTCGTCTCTCATTTTTTGTCGACTGACGGAGCGGGCGAGACGTTAACTGGTTTGATCTTCGCCACACCTCCGGGAAATTCACCAGCTGGTGTAAACAGCGCCAACAGCGCGAACTAAATGAGCCTGGGGCAACGCCCCACTATCAATGCCGCATGGGGGTGAAGTGCTGTAAGCCCGATCCATGCGTCGTGGCGATCCATCCTTATCCTGGCGTTGCCGTTTGTGCCAGTCGGCTGTGACCAATCCCAAAACAGCCCAGAGGCCCGTCATCGAGAAATCGATTCAAACCAGAGCTGGCGCACGGGTTTCCCTGGCCGAACCCGACCCCCCGTCTCCCCCGTGCTTAATGTCTGATAATGTATCTTATGTTACTTTTGTATTTCTATAAAGGCTATTGTGTAAACCACTTACGACAAATGTGGATAGCATTTCGTCTCGTATGCCAGCCGGGTTCCGGGCGGCGACAGAAGCGCCTCTTGGGAATCACCCCGGCCACTTGCGGCGGTCATACGTCTAGCCAAGGACCGCTTTGGTGGCCGGCGGCATTGCGGATGGTGGGCGTTGCATGCTTTCAGCTGGGGCGGCACGTGACCCAGTGGGGCAAAAGATCCATGGGTTCCGCGTGAATGGTTGCTGGGCTGTTCCACGAGACGACTACGCACCCTGACTCTGGCCGACTCCGTTCAGGGAACCAAGAGTTCGGGGACAAATCCGGCTTGGATGTTCTGGGGAATCTTCTCTGGCAGCAGAACGGCCAAGGAGTCCATGGCCTGCTGCTGAATGGCACGGCGGGTGCCGCTGGAGGCTTCGCCGAGCGCCTCTTGGGTTGCTTGGTAGAGCCAACGCAGCTGATGATAGGCGAAATGGGAACTATCGGGGCCGGTGGGCACCGGAAGACGGATGGTCGTGCGGCGACGTGGGTCGGTCATGAGCGTGAAGGTTTGGCAAGAGCGTTAATGGCGTGAAAATGACCGCAATGGACACAGGGAACCTGGGTCATGTCAGGCCGTATGGCTACGACGAAGGTCGCGCCGCAACGCTGACAAACCATACTGCGTGGATCGACCGTCGGGGGCAACGTCTGCCCAACACTGGCGCCGCCGATGCTGCGGCGCATGCGACTCGTTTGTCCGACCGCATGGCTGCCAACGACCTGGGTGCGAAACCGATCAGCACCCCGGAGAATCCGGGTGCCGCTGCCACCGCCTCCATCACCACCGCCGGGGTCGGAGAGATCGGTTCGAGTCGTGGTGCGCCAATCGGGCATGGGATTCTCCCCAGATGGGGTCCTTGCGTGAGCGACCGGAGGTCCGGTTCGCCACGAGTATACCCTCGCTTCCCGTCTCGCCGCCAGAGGCAATCTTGCAAGCCTGATCGGGTTGCGCTGGTCGGCTCCCGCATTCCTTCGATGCCGGGTGGTTTCCTGAATGAGCCCCCCTCCAGACTTTACGACTTTGCAACTATGCCTAACTCTTTTTTTCTTCTCTTTCTGGCTCTGAGCGGGCTGAGCGGGCTCACCCCGGCTGCGGAGGTCGTCGCTGGAACCCTGCCGACGACCACCCTCTTGCGTGAATGGTCCGGCTTGGCGGCTTGTCGGACTCGACCAGGTTATTGGTGGGCTCAGAATGATAGCGGCAATCGCGCAGAGCTGATTCTTCTCGATCCGGATCTCCGCGTCGCAGGGGAATATCCCATCGCCGCGACCAATACCGATTGGGAGGATCTGGCCTGGGCGGATGGCCGGATCTTCATTGCCGATACCGGCGATAACCAGCGCCGACGCGATCACGTCAAGGTCATCATGATCGCTGAGCCCGACGCCCACCAACCGCCGTCAGGCCCCCTGCATCCCGAACGCAATTTCACGCTGCGCTTTCCCGACGGGCCGCGTGATGTCGAAGCTTTGGTGGTCAGTCAAACCGCATTGTGGCTGCTCGATAAGCGCGTGGGCGGTGCCACGATCTGGCAGGCCGATCGCAATGGCCAGGATGAGCAATTACTCCGCGAAGTGCATCTCACTGGTTTGGTGGGACCTATTCTCGCCGCAGATCTTACTGCCAACGGCGATACTTTGGCGGTCGCGCATCCGTTAGGCGTACATTTTTATCCTGTGCAGGCCGGCGATCTGACGACCCTTAGTCCCAGCCAAGCCACCGTCGTCTTGCTGCCTTTAGCGCCGCAGCGCGAAGCGCTGGCTTTTTCGCTAGATGGTTCTGCAATATTGTGCGGCAGCGAAAGCGGTGCGTGGTGGCGCCTGCAACTAGCGCCCCATCCCTGATAAGAGCTAACCTGACGGTGAAATTCCCGGCAAGCGCTGCGGACTTTATTGTCGTTGGTGATACAGCTGCTCGGCAGGTAAAAATAGGTGGACCATGCGAGCGTGCGGATGTGGATGATGGAGGTGGAGAGTCTATTCATGACAAAGCCGCTCACTACTCACGCAGCTACTTTTACTGCTACTTTTACTGCTACTTTTACTGCTACTTTCACTGCTATAAGTACTCTGATCCTGTGTTCTGCCGCACTATCAGCGGCGGTTAGTCCTGGGCATCGCGCGATCGTCAAGGGAACCGATGCGGCTCCCTATGGTTTTGTCGAATTCGTGCCCACGACCTATTCCGGTAGCTCCTCTCATCCGTTGGTTTTATTTCTGCATGGAGCTGGGGAAAGGAATCCCGGCACGGACAGTACGGCGGTGTGGGATAACGGAACAAAACATGGGCCTAGCAAACTCATCAAAAATGGCACCACGTGGTTCCAAGACAAAAGCGCGATCGTGCTGTCGCCCATTGCACAATATTCGTGGGATACGGGCACTATTGATACTTTCGTGACCTGGGCCCTTGCCCATTACCGCATCGACCCAGCGCGGGTCTACTTCACCGGCGTAAGTCTTGGCGGTGGCGGGACCTGGGCGTATGTCAGAGCGAATGGCGACCGCGTAGCCGCGTGCATACCCATTTGCGGCTCTACTGGCGCCGGCGATCCCACAAAATTCGCCGGGGTACCCACCTGGTCATTTCACGCCTGGGGTGACACGATTGTGAGTCGCACGAATTCCATTTCGTGGAGCGACCGCATTGCCGCATTTCTGAGTGGTCAAGGCACCAATGCTGCCACCAACGTCTTGGCGGGATATCCCCATGTGGGCGGCAACACCAGTCGTGCAGCAAGTCAGACCATGACGGCTTTGTTCAACACCAGTTGGATCTGGACTGCGGGTGTCGACTCTACCACGGCACCCAAGCTGAAAATGACGCTGTATACTGATGGGTCGCATGATTCGTGGACACGCACCTATGCCGATAAAGCGGTGTGGGATTGGCTGTTCAGCTACAGGCGCGGTGGTAGCACACCCGGCAACCAGCTGCCCGTCGCGAAGATTACCGCACCGGGCAACAACAGCGTATTGACTTCAGGCAACGTCACCTTGAGCGGCTCGGCAAATGACGCTGAGGATGGCGCCTTGAGCGGAAGTGCGCTGCAATGGACGAGTTCTATTACCGGAAATCTTGGTTCGGGCACCAGCCGGGCGGTCACTCTGGTCCCTGGGTTGCACACTATAACCCTGACTGCCACCGATACTGCGGGCGGGCGTCATGCCGTGAACATTGCCGTCAGCGTGCGACGTAACACGGACTACACGATAGCCGTCGATCTGGGTACGGATGATAAGAAAACCTCCGGAAACATCAATAATCTCACCCCGACTATCGCGAGCATCGCCGCCGCCAAGGGGACGGATGGTTCGGCGACCGGCGTGGACATTGCCATCACCAACAGCTTTGTCAGCGCTAACGGGAATGGGGTCATTTCGTCAGCCCTGTATCCGACGACTACTCAGACCGATACCCTGTATGTCGACAGTACGGGTGATGCCGAAGCACGCATCACTTTGCGCAATCTCAATCCCGCTCTGTACTATGATCTGCGCTGTTTTGCTTCGCGGATTGCAACCGACCTGCGCGGTTCCGTCTATACCGTGGGCAGCAGCACGGTGACCCTCAACGCCGCGGAAAATACGAGTAATAGGGTCACGCTTGAGGATTTGCGACCCAGCGCGGAGGGTGAAATCATTCTGGTAATCACGCCGCAAAGCGGATCTCGGTATGGGTATTTGGGGGCATTAGATATTATTGCTCACACTACGGTTGTGGGTGGCATTGGCGCTTCCGCGCCAGTCATCAAAGGCCTCACCGTCACCATCCAGGGAATTTGTAGTGCCGATGTGACCAATGTCACCCTGAACGGCGTTACCGCGATTCCAAACGCAGGCACCTATGCGATCACGGTGCCCATCCCGGCGGGGGGCCTGGATGGGGATCTGGTCGGGCATAGTCCCAATGGCGCCCCCGCCATTCTGGTGGTGGCGCAACCAATCATTTCCGTCATGAATTGAATAAGGCCCCCATAATCTTGCTCAAAAAGGGCGAACGAGTGACCGTGGGCTTCCTAGCTAAACAAACATGTCCTGTTCGCGCACCTCGACATCCAAGGCCGCCACCCTGGCCAATCGATAGGAATAGACCGCGTTCGCCAACCCCACCAACGGCAACGCGACCATGGTGGTGACGGTCACTGTCCGCGCCCACGTCGTGCCCCGCGAGGAATGGTGCTGGCGGAAAAAAATGTATTCCGGCGTCAGGCTGTCAGGCTGTCAGGCTGTCAGGCTAAAGCATGGCTGATTTGCTCAGCGACAAATGCCCCCGCTTCGCTCATTGGCATGTCGCTGGCTGTGCCCTGGCGGGATTTGACCTCGACCACGCCGGTGGCCACGCCGCGCCCGCAGACAATGCGCCAGGGAATGCCGAGCAGATCCCAGTCTTTGAATTTCACCCCGGGCTTGAGATCGCGGTCATCAAGCACGGCTTCGCAGCCCGCGGTGAGCAATTCCTGGTACAGGGCTTTTGCCGCATCCTGCACCGCTTGATCATCGGCCTTGCCGATCGGGACGACGACGACGTGGTAGGGCGCGATGCTCAGCGGCCAGACGATGCCGTTGTCGTCGTGATGTTGTTCGACCGCCGCCGCGACCACGCGCGACGAGCCGATGCCGTAGCAACCCATGACAAAGGGATGGCGTTTGCCGTCTTCGCCGGTGAATACCGCCTGCATCGCGGCGCTATATTTGGTGCCGAGCTTAAAGACGTGGCCGACTTCGATGCCGCGCCGTTCCTGTAAGGCACCGTCGCCCGTGCGATAGACCAGGATGTCATCGAACAGCAGCGTCACTTTTGCATCGCGGGTGATATCGAAACCGACCAGATGATGATCGTCCTGATTGGCGCCAGCGATCAGCGGGCCCGCCGCTTGTAGGGTCGCATCGGCGACGGCGACCACGACTTTCATCCCGGTTCCGGGTCCAGCAAAGCCTGGTCGCGCGCCGGTGGCAGCGGTGACTTCTTCAGGGGTCATCGGGCGCAGGCCGAGCACTTGCGTCTCTAAGCGACGGGTGACGACATTGGTCAGTTTGACCTCATTGACGTCGCGATCACCGCGCACAAACGCGGCGATGGGCAATTCTTTTTTCGCGGTGCGGGCCATGAACAGCACGCATTTGAGGCCATGCGCGGCGGTGACCTCGGGGTAGCCATTAGCCTGCAAAAAGCCCATCACCTCGGCGATAGCGCCAACGCCGGGCGTGTGCACCAGGGTAGCCTCGCGCGGAGCGCTGGTCCAGGCGGGTGCGGCAGCGACGGTGCCGATGGCGCGTTCGACATTGGCGGCGTAACCGCTAGCAGGATCGAACAGAATCGTATCTTCACCAACATCGGCAGCGACCATGAATTCATGTGAACCACTGCCACCGATTGAACCGCTATCGGCTTCAACGGCGAACGCCTCAAGTCCCATGCGCCGGAAACAGCGTTGATAGGCCAGGTGCATGGCCTGATAGGTGGCATCGAGGGACGCGTCATCGGCATGGAACGAATAGGCGTCCATCATGATGAATTCTTTGACCCGCATCAGGCCGAAGCGCGGGCGGATCTCGTCGCGGAATTTGGTGTGTTGTTGGAAAAAAGTGACCGGCAGTTGTTTATAGCTCTGCAAGACTGCGCCGGCGTAGTCGGTGACGACCTCTTCGGCAGTCGGAGCCAAGCCAAAAACCTGATCGCCGCGATCGGTGACCGTCAGCATGGTGCGTGAGGCCTGATAGGTCGCCCAGCGCCCGCTGCGTTCCCACAGCCCTTGTTCCTGCAAGATCGGCATGGTGACCTGGAGTGCGCCGGTAGCACTAATTTCTGCGGCAATGATCGCCTGCACCTTGCCCAGGACGCGCTGCAGCAAGGGCCCGTAGAGATACAAACCAGCTCCGGATTTATAGAGAAATCCAGCCCGGGTGAGCAGGCGATGACTGGCGATCTCCGCGTCGGAAGGATCTTCGCGGAGGGTGACGATATTGAGGCGGCTGGCGAGCATGCGGGATGTTCAAAGCCCCCCTCGCAGGCGCAAGGGCGTCAGCGCGGGCGAACGTAGACCCGCGCCCCCTTTTGTTTGCGCGCTGCTTTGGCGAGCTTGGCGTTACTGCCCCGAGCACTGATCATCATGATTGCATGCGGGCAGTCGAGCCGGTCCACGACCTGCTGGAGCAGCAGGCTTTCTGCCGCGGTGTCTTGGCTTTTCCAAAACGGGACCTTGATCTGCACCGCCAAGAGATGATACGGTTTTTCGTCCGCCAGATGCTGGCACGCCACTGCCGCACAGTCGACCACGCGGATGGTCGGGAAGTCGCTGAGCACCTGCCGCAGCCGTTCCAGCAGGACTTCATTCATGGCATGTGGCAGTAATTGCTTGGGTTTGGGCAATCGAGAGCGTTCCTCGTGCGCTTTGGCTTCCACGGTGGCGCGCGTGGTGGCGATGGTTTCCCAGTGCTTGGCTTCGGTCGGCCGCCGATTGCGCGCATGCCACGCGGACAACAGCCCCGCCGCAGATACGATCGCATCGCGATCCATTTCCATAGCTGCGAGCAGATGTGCTTCACCTGCCTTGCCATGCGCTGCTGCCGTGGCCTCGTCGGTTTCCATCGCGAGGAGAATGCGTCCCAATGCAAAACGGGCGGGCACGTCAGTCGGATCGTCGGTCACGAGACGCTCGAGATGAGCTCGGGCTGCTTCCGGTCCGTTCAGTTCGTCCAGCAGGCGCACCAATTCCCAGCGTTCCTGCGCTGAGAGCGCGTCGGCGCGGACCAGCAACGCATCGCGGCGCGGCACCATCTCGCCACCTCGTTGGTGCTGTTCCCGCCACATCGGGGTAATCGCCCCAGCCCATTGACCATTGAGCTGTTCCACCACGTCGCTTTCAAGGTCGCCCAGCCACGCTTTGACGGCGCTGCGGCTGGGCGGATTCGGCGGCGGCACCACGCCACGTGCTTCACTGCCAGTAATGGCGTGCAGGCGTTCGCGCAGGCAGGGATGGGTGTCATGATGGCCGTTGCTGGCGGCCAAGGATTCAGCCAGCCAACGTCCCGCCTGGGGATGTGGCTCAATCAGGGCGCGGTGGTAGATGCCGAGCAAATCTGTAGGCGGCGCTGGTTCACGGTAGGCACGACGCACCAAGTCCTGCCAGAAACGTTCTTGTCCGGAACGGGCGGCAATGGTTACCCGGACCAGGGCGCGGGCGGCAGCCTCTGGGCCGGCTGCCTCGACGGCGGCGGAGTCGGCTTCGCGTTCTTGCTGCCGCGCGAGGACAAAAGTGTAGGCGTTGAAATAGGGCGCGTACCAGCGCAAGAAACGGGCGGTAATGCCTTGGGCACCTTCGGCGATCGCGCTATGCAGCGAGGCCCACAAGCGGCGCACCGTGTAAATCCAACGACCGAAACGCCCGTGGTCACCGCGCGCGTGCCCGAGTTCATGCGCCAAAACGGTGCGCATTTCTTCAACGCTGAGCAGGCGTAACAGCGGCAAACCCAGTACCAGCCACTGCGAGGTGACCGGGAGGATGCCCCAACGTCGGGTCAGCAGCGCGGCGTTGAGTTCATTATTGATGAGAATGCGGCGGATGCGCGGAGCGCCTAACGTAGCGCGCAGGCGATCGACTTCGTTCCACAATTCCGGTGCCGCGGTACGGCTGACCGGAACCCCATTTGGACGCGGATCGCGATACAGAAGGGCTCGACTAACCGACCACAGTAGTGGCCCGGCGACGATCAGGGCGAAGATCGCCAATTTTGCTGCTCCGGCCGAGGGCTTGAAGAGCAGGGCTGCTACTCCGGCGGCCAAGAGCAGCAGCGCCCCCACGACCAAGCTGGCCGCAACCACATAGCCCAGCGAAGCCAGCAGGCGTACCTTCATCCGATAGGCGGCCGGTCGGATGCTGGATTGGTCTTCCAAGCGGGTGATCAAGGCATCGTAGGTGGTCAGGTCCATGCGCGCACGACGCTATGCAGGAGCGTCACCAGGGCTACCGAGCCGTAGCATGGGCGGCCGGTACTGCTACGGTCCGCGCCATGCCTGCGGCCTTGGATTCTTTGACCTCGACCATTCGTGGGCGACGCACGGTCAAAGCCTTTACCGGCGCACCCATTGCCAGCGATGTCCTCTCCCAGTGTCTCGACCTCGCTCGCTGGGCGCCGAACCATCGCCTGCATCAACCGTGGCGTTTCGCAGTTTTGGACCAAGCCGCGATCGCCCGCTTGGCACTATTTCTGCGCAGCCGCGACGATATCGCCGCGGTCCCCGATGCGATCAAGGGGCCAGCCAAGTTGGCCAAGCTGCTCGACCACCTGCCGAGTCTCGGCGCGATTATTCAAGTGACATGGGTCCGCGACGCTGATCCCACCATTGACTTGGAAGACCACGCTGCCGCCGCTGCCGCCGTCGAACATATTCTGCTGGGCGTGCACGCCGCCGGCCTCGGCGGATTCTGGTCATCCAGCGCGGCCTTGGCGCATCCGGAAACCCTGCGCTGGTGCGGCTGTGATGTGCAGCGCGAAGCATTCCTCGGCAGCTTGTGGCTCGGGCACCCGCAGCATATTCCGGAGCCGTCGCCACGCCGCCCGCTCAGCGAGGTCGCTCGATGGCTATGAACCGCCCCCCTGCGCATTTGGGCCTACATCATATCGCCCTGTTTGTGGCCGACCTCGCGATCAGCCGCCATTTCTGGGTTGATCTTCTCGGTTTCCAGGTCGAGTGGGAACCCGATGCTGAGAATCTGTATCTGAGCAGCGGCAGTGATAATCTGGCCCTGCATCGCGGGCCAGCAGCGACCGGCGCGCAGCACTTAGATCATGTCGGCATCTTCTGCCGCAATCCGACCGAAGTCGACACGTGGCATGCGTGGCTGGTGGCGCACGACGTGCGCATCGTCGCCGCGCCGCGCCTCCATCGCGATGGCGCCTACAGTTTGTATTGTCTCGACCCCGACGCTGTGCGGGTGCAAATCATTCATCATCCCCCTATCACTGCGGCTCTGGAAAAATTCTCCTCATGAAACAGGCACTCCTTATTGCGGGTCCTTTCGTTCTCGATGACCTTGGCGACCAGACCAATCTCCTTGGTGGTGCTGGGGTGTATGCCGCCATGGGCGCACGCCCGGTGACGCCGACCCAGTTGTGGTCGCAGGCCGGCGTCGAAGTCGACGAGCGCCTGCGCGGTATCCTGGAACACCGGCGAATCGATCTGGCCGGGGTCGACTGCACCGGCGCGGTCGCGCGCTGGCGCCCCAGCGGTTTTCAACCGGGCCGCAGCGTCTTGCCCGAACGAAGCCCGACCAACCCAGAAAACCTCGGCGCCGTCCTGTTGATCGACCTGCCCATGGTGGAACTGCGCCGCGCCCTTGAGGTCATCGGCCGTTTTCCCAAGGCCGACACCCGTCCGGTGGTCATCGCCCCGCGCGCGGCGGATCCGGGCGAGGCCGATCTGGCGACCGCAGCGGCAGCCGCAGATGTCCTGATCCTGCCGCTGACCCTGGCGGCGGGCGATCCCTTGGGCTTCGCTGGCCGCTTGCAGGCAAGTGGCGCTAAGTGCGTCTGTCTAACCGCCGGCATGGCGGGCGGCATCGTCGTTTATCAGCAAAAGGCGACCACCTGGCCCGCCTTGCCGGTCGAGATCATCGAGGCCACCGGCATTGGCTCGAGCTTCGCCGGAGCCCTCGCTGGCGCCTGCGCAGAGCAGGGCAAAGCGGATTTTTCGACGATTAAACGCGGCTTGGCCGTCGCCAGCGCGGTAGCGTCAATCACCGCCCAGGGCGTGGGTCCCAAGAAGCTCCTGGCCGCTGATGCCAAGGTATATGAAGAACGTTTCAATCGCCTCCGGCGTACCCATAAGTTCTGATCCGATCCCCGCTTCCGCGTTGACTTCAGCACCACCTTCCGACAGCCTAAGCCGCTAAGCCCTCCGGAGTTATCGATGCAGGAGATTCAGTACCTCACCTCGTATCAGATTGTGCGCAAAGTCGCGTCTGGTGGGATGGGTTCGGTCTATCTGGCTGAGCAGTTGGGAGCCGACGGCTTCCGCAAGATCGTGGCCATTAAGACGATCAAGAAGGAATACCTCAAGAACAAAGAGAACGTCGATCTGTTCGTCGGTGAGGCCAAACTCGTGGCCGACTTGATCCACGAAAATGTGCTGCAGGTCTATCAGCTCGGTCAGACCAAAGGCATTTATTATATCGTCATGGAATATGCCCATGGCAAGAACCTCGCGGATTTTATCAAAGAGCATAAAACCCGCGGCAAGGTCACCAACGTCGAGATCGGCGCCTTTGTCATCTCGCGCGTCTGTCGCGCTCTGCATTATGCGCATGAGGCCAAGTCGATGTCGGGCCAGCCGCTCAATATCGTCCATCGCGATGTGACCCCCTCCAACGTGATCGTCACCTATGGCGGCGTGGTCAAGCTGACCGACTTCGGCATCGCCAAAGCCGTATCGATGGCGACCCCGGACGAACAAGAAGTCATCATGGGCAAGCTGCCCTACATGAGCCCCGAGCAGGCGAAGTTCGTCGGCACCACCCGCCAGAGCGACGTGTTTTCGCTGGGCCTGGTAATGTACGAATTGCTGACCAACACCGTGGTCTACAACGTCAACGACATCGACGACTTGGTCGACAAGATGGACAATTATTCGATCAAACCGCCGCGGCGCCTGAATCCGCACATTCCGGAAAAGCTCGAACAGATCATGATGCGCGCGTTGGAAACCAACGCCGGCAATCGCTACACTTCGGCCAAGGAATTCGGCCAGGCGTTGGAACATTACATGTACGACGGCGGGTACGGCCCGACCAACGAGAAGCTGCAACGCTACGTTGGCCGCTTGTTCCCCGAAGACAGCCAGCTGCCGATCGCCAACCACGACAAGGTAACGTGATCCCGCGGCACACGTCTTGCGCTGGCGGTTCGCCCTGTAAGGTGCGCCGCACCAGCGACACCAACATCGGTGCCCGTAGCTCAGCTGGATAGAGCGTCAGCCTCCGAAGCTGAAGGCCGTTGGTTCGAATCCAACCGGGCACGCCACCACGACACCCCTGACTTTCGGTCAGGGGTGTTTCGTTTCCGGGGTGGCTTCTGCCTCGGGATCGACTGCGGGTGGAGCGGCTGGCGGTGCTGGACGCGGTGGCTTCGGCCGCGGTGGCGGTGGGCGCAAGGGACCATTGAAGCCCAGCAGCCCCTCCATGCCTTTGTCCAGCCAAGCCTGCGCTGCGTCAGCAGCCTTGACGATCATGGCCTGAGCATCGTCACGTTCGTCCGGGTGGAACCCACTCAACACATGCGCAATCTGATCAGCGTCGGCGTTGGGTGCGCCCACGCCCAGGCGCAGACGTGGATAGGTCTTGCCCAGGCGGGCTTCGATGTCGCGCAGACCATTGTGGCCGCCGGCACTGCCTTCTGGGCGAGCCCGTAGGGTTCCCACCGGTAAATTGATGTCATCGACGATCACCAACAGATCCGTCACCGCGAGTTTATGAAACGCGAGAATCGCGTGTGCGGCTTCGCCACTGTGATTGACGTAGGTCCGTGGCTTGACCAAGAGAACCCGATCCGCGTCTCGCCGCCAGTCGGAAACGTCGCTTTGCCATTTACGCGCCCACGAGGCCACCCCTGCGCGCTGCGCCAGCAGTTCGATCACCGCAAAGCCGACATTATGCCGGGTGCCGACGTATTCGGCGCCGATATTGCCGATGCCAAGAATTACCGGCATGGCGGATACCAATGTTGTGCTAGGTGCTTCGACAGGTCGAAAGGAAGGAGCGGTATGAAAGCGGGCGTCGTCACCATTCCTGCCACTGTGCCAACCTGGTTACGATCTCCAATCGGGTTGCCTCGGCGAAGCGGCGGAATGCTGCTTACGGATTCCGCCAGATGCCCACATCTCCACCAAGACCTCCAACCACCAACGAGGCCAACGCTTGCACGGCCAGCCCGGCGAGGTCACCTAGAATCAGCCCATACGCCAAGGGCTTCAGGCGACGGTAAAGCCCTAAGCCACCGTAGCGCAGGATTAGGAATTTCAGCAGCCAGCCGAGCATCAGACTGCCCCAGACCTGGAAAATAGGCCAACTGAAAGCCACGACCAAGCCCAATGGGTGCAGCGGGCACCGGCTCCACACGCGGCGCAAGCCAGCAATAACGAAAATAAGGAGGATGCCGACCAGGACCGGACTGCCGGCAAAGTTGGTCCAGAAGAGGGCCTGGGTGCCTCCAGCGGTATTGACGCTAGCGTCGGTGAAGGCGATGACCTCGTTTGCGCGCAGGCTGTTGCCGGAAAATGTGGTCCCATAGGTCCAGCCAGCCCAGGCGGTTGAGACCAGGGCCAGGATCAGTCCGATAATCAGGACGCCGCCGATGACCAGCAATAAACGTCCAGAGGGCACCTGGGCGGAGGCACCTGCTGCCTCGCCCAGGACCACATATCCTGCCACGTTCTGGCGCGTATCCATGACCAGGGTGTGGCCCAGATACAGCGTCGCCATCAAGGCCTGATAGGGCAGCAAGAGCGGCAGACCCAAGCTGTTAGCAAGCAGGCTCATTTCATGTGCTGCCTGAAAGTTGGCCAGACCACATTCGGCGACAACGCGGGCGATGACCAGGATATAGCAACTCACCAGCAGCACCGCACAGACGCCACCCAGCAAGGCCGACCCGCTTTGTCCGCCCATCCACCACACCAAGGAGACAATCAGCAGCGCCGCGAGGGCAAACGCGCGCACGCCCCACACCCCGACCGGATCTGGGTGTCCCTCACCTTGCCGAAAGAGTGAACCCACCAGGCGTTTATAATGATGGCGCCCGATAGCGATGATCAGGGCTGCCATGCCTAACGTTGCACCCGCACCGACCAAACGCCCGGTGTCGGGAAAACTGGTCGGAATACCAACTGCCGTCAGCCAGCCGCAGATCAGCACGCCCAGCCAGAAACCGCCCCAAACGGAAAAGCCGACGTCTATGGTCAGGAGAAAAGCAATGCCGATCGCTAAGGGGTAGATTCTGATTCCACCCCAATAGTGCTTCATCACATCCATCGGCCAACCTGCCGGAGCATCGGCACCCAAGAGTTTGTAAAGATCTGGGATGATAAAAGTGCTGCGGATAGGTCCCAAAGGATGCAGCCCCCACGCCGAACTGAGATTCCACAACCAGAAAACGAGGGTGAGGGCAAAGGCGACCACGAAAGGTTTTGAACGCAGTACGGTGCCATCGGTCATCGCCTGCGGTATCTGCGCCAATGGATGCGGCAGACGTTCGTTGTGCGTCCATTGCCGGGCGGTCACCGCAATAATTCCGACCACCAGAATAAGACCGCTGATCAAAAGGGCCCCACCGCTAAGCAAGGGTTTCAGCAAGACGCTCCACGGCAGGGGCGCCTGAGGTTGCACACGGGCGCGTACAAAAGCATCGGTGAGCGCGGCGACGTCCGGATCGTTGCTGTGTGCGGGCAGGCTCAGCTGCGTGGGTAGGGCCTCGACCAGGGGCGCGAGCGTGGTTTTGTTGGCCAGTGCCGGTCCGGCCATGGTCCATTCCAACCAACGATCGGCGGCACCGCGGCCAATAATGCCCGAGACTGCGAGCAGACAGGCTGCAATCACGAGCAATTCGGCGGGTCGAAACCCGGCCCGAGGACCACGCAGCCAGCGCAGCAAGGGATTCCAGATCAACGCGACCACGGCGAACAAAAGCAGGGGCACCACAGGCAGATAGCCACCCATCAATTCTGGTGCTTGATTGCCACGAGGCAGAATTGCGACCAGCCAGGGATAGCCTCCGGCCAAGCCCAGTCCCAGCACGACGGCGGTGATCCAGGCGCACGCGCGGATCGGTCGCGGCCGCTCTTGGAGTGCCGACGATTCCACTGGTTCCGCCGCCGCCGGGGCCGGGTCGGGGGTGGCCTCTGCCGGACTTGCGTGCGTGCGCGCTGGATCCATTGGCTGAGCATGCCGGTGCTGGCGAAGTCCCGCAAGGCGCGGAAGTTGCGTAGGCTAGCGGTCTGGGTCGGGAACACCCATTGAGGCCCCAGCGCCCTGGTCTCAAAGGGCGGACTCGGCTCGCCGGCGAGTCCAGGCTGGACCTCCCTGGAAGCGCTTTCACACTGCCAGCCCATCGGAAAGCTTCTCTCCGTGAACCCTCCTTCTCTGGATCGCCCGCCCATGCCTGCCAAGCCCGTTTTGAATGTCGCTCTCGTCGGTTACTCGTTCATGGGTCGTGCGCACTCCAATGCGTACCGCCAAGTGAACCGGTTTTTCGCCGACTGTCCGTACCAAATCGTGCCCAAGGTCCTGGTCGGGCGCACTGAAAAGCCCCTGCGCGAAGCCGCCGCTCAACTCGGCTGGGAAGAAATCTCCACTGATCTGGATGCCGTGCTCGAGCGCGATGACATTGATTTGGTCGATATTTCGACCCCGAATGACAGCCATCACCCGCTGACCTTGCAGGCCCTGCGCGCGGGCAAAATCGTACTCACCGAAAAGCCCTTGGCGATGAATACCAAGCAGGCCAAGGAAATGGCCGATCTCGCGACCCAGCTCAAGCGCCCGTCGCTGATCTGGCATAATTATCGCCGCGCTCCCGCCGCCAGCACCGCCGCCCAGTTGGTCCGTGATGGTAAGCTCGGGGAAATCCGCCACGTCCGCGCCGTGTACTTGCAAGACTGGCTCAGCGATCCGAAATCCCCAGCAACCTGGCGCATGAATGAAAAGGTCTGCGGATCGGGCGCGCATGGCGATCTGAACGCGCATCTCATCGACATGACCCGTTTTATCACCGGCCTGGAATTCGAGGATGTGGTGTCCCTACGCGAAACCTTTACCAAGGAGCGCCCCGACGCCGCCAAGCCGGGAAAGAAAATGACCGTCGATGTCGACGACGCATTCTTGTTTCTGGCCCGCCTGTCGAATGGCGCCGTGTCGTCATTCGAAGCGACCCGCGTCGCCGCCGGACGTAAGAATTACAACCGCATCGAAATCAACGGCACCAAGGGTTCGCTGGTGTGGAATTTCGAACGCATGAATGAACTCGAATTCTTCAGCTTTGAAGACGACGCCCGCGTCCAGGGTTTCCGCACCATCATGTGCATGAACGGTGCGGCGCATCCCTACGCCGGAAACTACTGGCCCGACGGCCACATCATCGGCTACGAACACACCTTCGTGAATGCGCTCTACGACTTCCTGGTCTGCCTCAAGACCGGCAAGGAATACCGCCCAGATTTCCGCGATGGCGTTGCCAACCAAGAAGTCCTCGACGCCGCCTTGGCCTCGGCCAAGTCCGGCAAATGGACTTCGATCAAGCATTCTCAGACCTTCGCCAAGCCCGCCGAACCGGCGCGGGTGAAGGGCAAGAACGCGGGCCTGTAGGCCGGCGTTCACATCCTCGTTTATTTCGAATCACCTGTTCGCGAGCTGGCGTGCCAGTTCCGGACCTCCGAAAGGACCTCTCCCCATGGCCAAACAGAAAAAAGCGATGAAGGGCCCCGGCATCTTCCTCGCCCAATTCATGGGCGACGCTGCGCCCTTCAATTCCTGGAATTCCGTCACCGCTTGGGCCGCGAGCCTGGGCTATCTCGGCGTACAGGTCCCTTCGTGGGATGCTCGCTGCCTAGATCTGAAAAAGGCGGCCGAGTCCAAAGACTATTGCGCCGAAATTGCCGGCGTCGCCAAGCAGAACGGCGTCGAGATCACCGAATTGTCGACCCACCTCCAGGGGCAGCTGGTTGCCGTGCATCCGGCCTATGACGAACAATTCGACGCCTTTGCACCCAAGGCCGTGCAGGGCAATCCGAAAGCGCGCACCGAATGGGCCGTGCAGCAGGTGAAATACTGCCTCAAGGCTAGCCAGAATTTAGGGCTCAAAGCGATGCCCTCGTTCACCGGTGCCTTGCTCTGGCACACCATGTATCCCTGGCCGCAGCGCCCCGCCGGTCTGGTCGACGAAGGCTTCGCCGAGTTGGCCCGCCGCTGGCTGCCGATCTTGGATTACGCCAATGATTGCGGCGTCGATATCGCCTGGGAAGTCCATCCTGGCGAAGACGTGCACGACGGTGCGACGTGGGAATTGTTCCTCAAGCATCTCAAGAATCACAAGCGCGCGAACATTTTGTATGATCCCTCGCACTTGGTCCTGCAAGGCATGGATTACCTCTCGTACATCGACTTGTACCACGACCGCATTAAGTGCTTCCACGTCAAGGACGCCGAATTCCGTCCCGATGGCCGGGTCGGTGCGTACGGTGGTTATCAGAACTGGGTCGACCGCGCCGGTCGCTTCCGTTCCCTGGGCGATGGTCAGACCGACTTCGCCGCGATCTTCAGCAAGCTGACCCAGTACGGCTATCACAGCTGGGCCGTGCTCGAATGGGAATGCTGCCTGAAATCGCCCGAACAAGGTGCCGCCGAAGGCGCCCCCTTCATTGAGGCCCACATCATTGAACCCGCCAAAAAGGCCTTCGATGATTTCGCTGCCGGCAGCGTCGATAAGGACCAACTGCACCGGATCCTGGGCATTGGCGGGAAAAAAGCCAAAGGCTGAAAACCGCCTTGGCCTGTGCGCCGAGTTGAAACGAAAAGCCCCGCTGTTCCTCGGAACAGCGGGGCTTTTCGTTTCAGGCTTAGATCGAGCCAGGGCGAACGCGGAAAAACTGACGACTCCAACCAACATACCCGCCAAGATCGAGATGGGATACCACTGGGTGAACGAATAATAATATTCGGGACTGACCAGAATGTGATTCCATACCCAGGGCAGCAGATGATTGGTGTGGTCGAGGTATTTGCCAATTCCGAGGTAGTATTGATAGGTACCCAGGGCGAAAAGCACCACGAAGTGGCCGACCGGTACCGCCAAAGTTAGACCGAGGGACACCATCGTGCCAGAGCCATCCTTCACCCTGGCCCCTTGCGGGTTCGGTCTCATACGGGAATCCGAATTCGTAATTTACCTCTTCCTATCTGCAGCACCGGCCCCGCAGATTCCCCGCACTGCAAAGGCCGATCAACTTTTTCCGTAGGCCGAGGTCCGAAGTCGTAGGTCGCACCAGCCTGTACAAGATGAGCCTTTGCCACGGGGTCTGTTCGTAAAAATAGAACACGCATTCAATTTCCGCTCCGCAGACAAGACTTAGGACCTCGGACTTCGGACCAGTGGCAATGACGGCCTCTCTGACCGCCCCCGACCGCAGTAAAGGCCGATCACCTTTTTCGCAGTCCGAGGTCCGAAGTCCTAGGTCGCACCAGCCTGTACAAGATGAGCCTTTGCCACGGGGTCTGTTCGTAAAAATAGCACACACATTCAATTTCCGCTCCGCAGACAAGACTTAGGACCTCGGACTTCGGACCAGTGGCAATGACGGCCTCTCTGACCGCCCCCGACCGCAGCAAAGGCCGATCAACTTTTCCCGCAGTCCGAGGTCCCAAGTCCGAGGTCGCACCAGCCTGTACAAGACGTGCCTTTGCCACGGGGTCTGTTCGTAAAAATAGCACACACATTCAATTTCCGCTCCGCAGACAAGACTTAGGACCTCGGACTTCGGACCAGTGGCAATGACCACACCAATGGCAATGACAGCCTCACTCACTCCGGCCGCAGCAAAGGCCGATCAACTTTTCCCGCAGTCCGAGGTCCCAAGTCCGAGGTCGCACCAGCCTGTACAAGATGAGTCTTTGCCACGGGGTCTGTTCGTAAAAATAGAACACGCATTCAATTTCCGCTCCGCAGACAAGACTTAAGACCTCGGACTTCGGACCAGTGGCAATGACCACACCAGTGGCAATGACAGCCTCACTCACTCACTCACTCCGGCCGCAGCAAAGGCCGATCAACATCATGTGCAGTCCCGGATAGAATGGTGCATGCCCCCCCGCCTCCGTGTCGCCGTGCTGCTGGCGATCGTGTCCATCGCGACGGCTGCTGACTACAGCACGACGGTCCGTCCGCTGGTGCAAGAGCACTGCGCCGATTGCCATTCCGGGAGCAAGGCCAAAGGCGGGATCGATCTGGAGCGCTTTCAGACCAACGCCGATGTGTTCAAGGACACGGCGCGCTGGGAGGGTGTTCTACATGCCCTGCGCGACCAGGTCATGCCGCCCCCCAAGAATTCCGATCTCACCCTGGCCGATCGTGATCGCATGGTCGCCTGGATCCGGACGAATTTGGACGAGGCCTATCTCTCCTTACCCGCCGATCCGGGCCCGCCGACCCTGCGCCGTTTGACGCGCGCGGAATATGATCGCACCATGCGGGATCTGCTCGGCATCGATCTGTCCTTGGCGGCTAATTTTCCGCCCGACGGCGGTGGCGGTGAAGGCTTTCAAAACAACGCTGACACCTTGTTTGTACCGGCCCTGCTCTTGGAAAAATTGATGACCGCTGCTGACCAAGCCATTGCGGTAGCGATACCCGAACGTCTGGGCATCGTCACCCCCACCAGTGATCACGCCAAAGATATCAAGACGGCCGTCCAAGCCACGGCGGCAGCTTTCGGGCGCAAGGCTTTTCGCCGCCCATTGAATGGGATGGAGGTCGATCGCTGGATCCGGGTCTGGGATCGCTGCGTGAAAAAAGGCATCCCGCACGACGTCGCCCTCCGCCAGATGCTGCGGGCGATGCTGGCCTCGCCTCATTTTTTATTCCGAATGGAATTGCAGCAGCGCTCGATTCAACCCTATCTGGTGAATTCGTACGAGATGGCGACCCGGCTGTCCTACTTCCTTTGGGGCTCGATGCCGGACGATGAACTGTTTGCCTTGGCGGCCGATGATAAACTTCAGGACGAAACGGTGATCCGCGCCCAGGTCACGCGCATGCTCGCTGACCCGAAATCCCGCGCGCTGAGCTCGACGTTTGCCGTGCAATGGCTGCGGCTCGACCCTCTGCGCGAAGGCGCCGGCCCGGATGTGAATCGCTACCCTGAATACACGGTGGAATTACGCGAGTCGATGATTGGCGAAGCCGAAGCCTTCATGCATGGTCTGTTCAGTGGGGGCAGTATCCTCGATCTGCTCGACAGTAATTATACCTGGGTGGATGAGCGCCTGGCGCGCCACTACGGAATATCCGCCGGCAGTGGCAGCGGCTTTCGCAAGGTCACCTTGCCGGACAAGCATCGCGGCGGGGCGACTGGATTTGCCGCCGTACATGCGGTGACCTCCTTCCCCGGACGGACCAGTCTGGTCTTGCGTGGGGCTTGGGTTCTCGATCGCTTGCTCGACAGTCCGCCTCCACCGCCACCGCCGAATGTCGCGCAATTGCCTCGCGACGATTCCGCGAAGGAAGCCAAGACCCTGCGTGAGCGTTTGGCCCAACACCGTGCCGACCCCACCTGCGCCGCCTGTCATGACCGCATCGATCCGGTTGGTCAGCCACTGGAACATTTCGACCCCCTCGGGCGCTGGATCGAAAAGGATATCCGCGGCCAACCTATTGATCCGGCTGGGAAATTGCCCGATGGCACTGCCATCACCGGGCCGGAATCCCTGCGTAAAGCATTGCTCGCCCGGCGCGAACGTTTTACCGAAGCCTTCTGCACCAAGATGCTCGGGTATGCCCTGGGTCGCGGTATTCTGCCCACCGATCGGCCAACTTTACAAAAACTCAGTTCCTGGATGGCCACCCATGAGCATTCATTGCCCGGCCTTATTAGTGAAATATGCCTGAGCTATCCTTTCCGCTATCGCAGCAATTCCCGCTGAGGCACCTATGGATCCTACCTGGTACATTCCGCGTCGCACCGTCCTCAAAGGCGCTCTGCGTGGCGTCGTCGCCGCCGTCGGTCTGCCTTTTTTAGAGGCCATGGTCAAACCCCTATATGCCGGTGAGCCCGACGCCAGCCAGCCACCGCCGGTGCGTTTTGGCGCCCTTTTCTTTCCCAACGGAGTCCCACCCAAGGCGTGGAATCTGACTGGTGGCACCGGACCTTTGGGCGAACTATCGCCGATCCTGAGCCCCTTGGCTGGGTGCAAGGAACTGGTCAACGTCATCAGCAATACCTGGCATCCGGCCTGTAATTCCGGCGATGGTCATTACTTCAAGGACGCCCCGTTTTTGACCGGAACCACAATCAATAAAACCACTGGCGCCGACATCAACGTCGGGGGAATTTCGCTGGACCAATTGTTGGCGCAACAGATCGGTGGCGATACGCGGCTACCGTCGCTGGAGTTGGGTACCGAACCGCCCCGTTCCGGGGTGGATAACAACGTCGGTATTACCCAGGTCTACGGTGGACATATCTCATGGTCGACCCCGACCACCCCGGTCGCGCGCGAGATCAACCCTGCCGAGGCCTTTGATCGGCTTTTCCGCGAACAGGCCGCCGACATCGATCCCAAAGCGATCCGCAAGCCCAGTGCACTCAGCGGTGAAGACGAACTGAGTCTGCTCGACGTCATCGACGCCGACGCGAAATTGACCCGCCAGCGCTTAGGCCGCGACGATCAGCGCAAGTTGGATGAATATCTGCAATCGGTGCGTGACCTCGAACGTCGGATTGCGCACGATCAGCGTGAAGCCAAGAAATCGCGACCGACCCCCAAAGAAGCCTTGGCCTCAATGCCGTCCTTGTTCGACGCGGTCAAGGCTTGGCGCAGCGGCGATGCGCGCAGCCGTGATCACACCGCGCATACGCGTTTGCTGCTCGACATCATGGCGATGGCCTACTGGACCGATCAGACCCGCGTCGCCACGTTGATGATGGGCATTTCGGTCAGCGGGCGAAACTTCAGCTTCCTGGACGGGGTCAATACCAACCATCACGATACCTCGCATCACATGAACGATGCCGACAAGCTGAAACAGTACGAAAAGATCTCAACCTGGCATGTCGAACAATTTGCGTATTTTGTCGACCGCCTCAAATCGATGCAGGAATACGGACGCACGGTCCTCGATCGTTCCTGCATCCTCTTCGGCTCTGGCCTGGGTGACGGCAATGCCCATTCGCCGAAAGACCTGCCCATCGTCCTCGCTGGTAGCGGCGGGGGTGCGTTTACCACTGGTCGTCATATCGCCTGCCAAAGCGGCGAACGCCTGAGCAACGTCTATCTCGAAATCCTCAAAGCCATGGGCGTCAAACAGGCATCATTTGCGGATTCGACGGGTGGGTTGAAAGCGTTGGCGTAAGGCTTGCTGACTGCCACTGGTCCGGAAGTCCCGGGGGTCCGGAAGTCCGCAAGTCTTGAGGTAGGATGCGCTACCGGCTCATCTTGGTATTATTCGCATGTGATCTCTGCTACGAGAAGGTCACCGAGACTGCGCCGCTGATCCAGACCAAGAAAATCCCACCGCATTCAAAAAGCTGCGGGCCAGGATCATGTGGCCGATGTGATTGGGGTGGACGCGGTCCCAGGCTATTTCCGCGGAGTGGTGATGGGCCAGGAAAGCCTGAAACGCGGCCTGGGTGTCGACCAGTATGGCATCGAAGCGTTGCGAGAGGCGGCGCACCACGGCGCCGTATTGGTCCATGCGGGCGCGCATGGCATCGGCGGGATTGGCCTCGATGAAATACGGAGTCATCAGCACCAAGCCTTTGAGAGTCGGGCGGGTGCGGGTGAGCAGGTCGGTATAGGTGCGTTCATAGGCGGCCAGATCGACGCCGGCTTGTTGTCGCGGAATATCGAATTGCCGCCAAACATCATTGATACCGATCATAATACTGAGCCAATCCGGCTTGAGATCGAGCACATCGGTCTGCCAACGCTCGGCTAGGCTCTGCACGGTATTCCCGCTGATGCCGACATTAGTCACCCGGATGCAATGCGCGGGATAGGCGGCCATCAGCAGGGCATCGACCTGGGCGACCCAGCCTTTGCCGATGGCGCCGAATAGGCCCTCACCGATGGGGCGGGCGCGCTCGCAATCGGTGACGCTGTCACCGATGCAGACCAGACTCGAAGCAGAGGCTATTTTCATGTATAAAAGCCTGTCAGTGCCGAGCGAAGCGGGAAGCAGAGAGATTGATGCGAGAGCTACTTTCCCGAGCGGTGACCATCTCGTGACTAGCATAGCAGATTATCGCTGCCGCAGATATGCGGCGGCATAGGTCTGGGCCCGAAGTCCCGGTTTGGCGTTACCGTTCGCCGGTGAGCTTCCCTTCGCTTCGGTGAGCGTTCTGTTGCGCCGTGCACTCGACAGATGACGGTTTACCCACCTTCAGGTTGGCGACGTTCGCTGGGGTCCTGGGCCACCTGCAGGCGCCGCAGCATGCTGCGTTTCTTGACCACGTGATCACGGATGCGGGGAACCACGTCGACCAGGAAGCGCACCGCGTCTGCCACGTATGGCCCCTTATTGAGCATTACGCATTCGGCGCGGCTGGACATCGCCGCATCAGTAACTTCGGCGCGACTGGGCAGGCCCTTTTTGACCAAGGTCTCCAGCACCTGGGTGCCCCAGATCACTGGGATGTGCGCTGCTTCACAGAGCCACAGCAATTCTTCTTGGATCTCGGCCATGCGCGCGAAACCGACTTCGACCGCGAGGTCACCACGTGCGACCATGACGGCAAAGGAATTGCCGACCAGACCCTCGAGAAGGATTTCAGCGATATGGGTGAAGCCGGCCGTGGTTTCGATCTTGGCGACTAGACCGGGGGCGGCCTGCACCGCCGCGCAACGTTCGCGGACTTTGCGGATCTGATGGGCATTTTGCACAAATGACACCCCAAGCATATCGACTACCGCGGCAAACGCATCGATGATCGCCGCATCGTCGGGGAGCAGGGCGGGCACATCGATGACGGTGTCGATACAATTAATGCCCTGATCCGCTTTTAATTTGGCCTTGCCGCCGGGGACATGGTCAAAGCGCAGGCGCACCCAGCCGGTGCCGGTCGCATCGACCACGCCACCGCAACGGCCATCATTGAAGCGGATGCGATGACCTTTCTGAATTTCACCAAGAATACTGGGCAATGTGCACGGAATTCGCCACAGGCCAGTCCGCGGAGAACACGTACCCGCACCGCGGGAACCGGGCCGTACTAGGATGATATGGCCCCCGTTGGTGACCGGTATCGCGCACGGCTGCGGTGGCATTCCTTGCACCGTGCCACTGGCGATTTTGTGCCCTTTGCGGCGTACCGTTATGCGCATGCCTTCGGCGATGCGGACGGTGCGTCTGCTCGATACGACCAGATGTCCTTCATCATCCGTGGTGACGCGCAACGTGCGCTTCCGCCCACGGCTGTCGCGCAAACGCAGGCGGTCGCCATCTTGGCAATCATCGGCGCTCAGTCCGGCGATCGGCAAACCGCCTTCACCACCGGCGCTTAGCCGCAAAGGGCAACTCGCGGGGGCGACCACTTGGTCCGTGCCATCGCGTTCTGGACGCAGGACCAACAAGCCGGGCAAACTCGGCAGGTCACCTACGCGCAATTTTATGCCTGGGAGGTCGAGTAGGACGCGACACGGCACCAAGGTCCGGCTGCTGGCTTCGCGGACAGCGGCAATCAACGCCGACCATTTTGCCGGCTGGTCGTGACCGGCATTGATCCGCGCCACGCCCATGCCGGCGCGCAGAAGGCCATCCAGCTTGGCTGGATCGTCGGCATCCGTGGCAGCAAGCGTTACCATGATGCGCGGCGATGCTTGGCCGAAGAGCCGCTGCGCTGCCGCTTCCATGCCCGCGTTTTCCAAGAGCACGCGCCGGTCATCGGCCACCCACGGTTCGCCCTTCTGGATGCACGCCAAAGCCGCTCGTACCCGCTTGCAGTGGGTCAACACCGCGCCTTCACAGCGCCCCAGCGAGGAGAGGCCATACGCGGATAGGGCTCCTTGCAGCTCGCGATAGTCCTCGCTGCGCATATGCAGATAATGAACTAAATTTTCTCCACTGACCCGCTTATCCGCAGGAATGCGTGCCAATTCCTCGCGATATACGGCCTCAGCCGCCACCATACCGGCGCAGAGCCGGTCCAGACGCAGCAATGGATCCACTGACTTGGGCATAACCCGATCCTTTGCGCATTATGAGGTGCTTTGAGTGAAGATCGGGACAAGGGTTGATTGCCACGGTCCGGACGGTGGCAATCCACGACTTCCGGACCAGTGGCAATGATCTAGAGCCACCCCGCGCCACCGTCCGCCTTGAGCTTTTCGACGATAGCTTTGACGTCCTGGCTGCGCCCTTTGGGCACGACTAGAATGGCATCGTCAGTGGCGACGATGGTCAGACCCTGACAGCCGATGGCGGTGACCACCTGTTTACTGTCGTTGCTGATTAGGGTGTCCGCGCAGTCGATGGTGATCATCGTGCCGCTGCCACGCTGGCGCACCGCAGTGGCGTCGCTGGGCAGATGATCGTAGAGCGCATCCCACGAACCGACGTCGTCCCAGGCGAAATCACCGCATACGCACGCGATGTCGGTGGCGTGTTCCATGAGCGCATAATCGATCGAGATGCGCGGCAACGGACCATAAGCAGCGGCCAGCGTGGCGGCAAAAGTATCGGTGCCATACGCGGCAGCGACCGGTCGCAATGCAGTCGTGAGATGTGGACAATGGGTTTCTAGAGCGCTGAGCACCGTGTCGACGCGCCACGTGAATATTCCCGCATTCCAGCGGTAGTCGCCCTGCGCGAGATATTTTTCAGCGGTGGTCAAATCGGGCTTTTCAACAAACCGCGCGACACGGAATACCGGCACCGCATCAATGGTGGCCAAAGCGTCGCCGAGATGGACGTACCCATATCCCGTGGCCGGGTGGCGCGGGGCGATGCCATAAGTGACCAAGCGGCCTTTGCTGGCCGCGGTGGCGACGCCCGCTTGCAAAGCGCGTTGAAACATCACTGCCGATTGGATCACCTGATCGGCCGGCAGTAGGATCATCGTCGCGCCGGGATCCAGGCGTTCGACGATCAGTGCCGCCAAACACACGCAGGCGGCGGTGTCGCGGCCCATCGGCTCAGCGATGACATGTTCGGGGCGCAGCATCGGCAATTGCGCTCGGGTCGCTTCGGCCAGGGCGGCAGTGGTTACCACCAAGACCCGTTCGGCCGGCACATACGGCTGCAAGCGCGCCACGGCCGCTTGAATAAGCGTGCCATCTCCTAACAGGTCGAGTAATTGCTTCGGCCGCGCGGCGCGGCTGAGGGGCCAAAATCGGGTGCCAGATCCACCGGCCATGATCACGGCCCAGGGTGCATGCATGCTCATGCGTGCGAGCGTCCCGCTGGCGCCGCAGGGGTCAACGCCCGCGATGCAATTCGATGAGCAGAGCGTTGAGCGGTCGGTGAAAGGCCTCATCGGTGCGCCCTTCGATCAGGGCAACGCCGCGACTGCGACACAACTTCTGCAAGGCCAAACGATGTGCGGCGACTTCTTCGACGTAAGCCCGGCGCAGCGCGCGCGGCTCGGCGGTGATCAAACCATCGCCTTCAAGGCCTTCGAAGCGGCTGACCGTGGCCACTTCCAAATCCAGTTCGTCGGGATCCAGCAACCAGAGAACACACAGATCATGGCCCCGATGCACCAGGCGATCAATGGCGGTGCTCAATTCATCGGGCGCCGCCATGGCGTCGGTGATCAGCACCACCAGACCGCGGCCCGTCGATGGGGCGGCCAGATGTTCGATACCTTTGGCGGCATCGGTGCCAGCCTGGGGCTGATGCGATTCGAGCAGATGACAGATGCGTTCGAATTGACCCTGCCGGGCACTTTTGACTTCGGTGATCGCGTCCTCGGCGAAGACCAGCAGGCCGACCCGATCATTCTGATCGAGAACCAAGCGGGCCAGGGTGGCGGCGATAACGCTGGCGTATTGCCATTTGCTGATCGCGGCACGATCACCCTTGTACGCCATGCTGCCGGAGCCATCGACCGCCAGCAGACAGGCGAAATCGGTCTCAGCCTCATACCGTTTCAGCACCAGGCGATCGGATCGGCCCAGGACTTTCCAGTCGAGATGGCGCAGATCATCGCCGGCGACATAAGGCCGGTGGTCGGCGAAATCGACGCTATGGCCCTTATGGGGGCTGCGATGACCGCCGGTGTGCAGGCCTTCGACGATGCGTCGGGCGGCGACTTCCAGGTGGTGCAGCCGGGCGAGCGTTTCGGGAGTAACCAGGTCGGCAGCCATGATGGCTGGGAGTGTAGGAGCGAAACCAGGGCTGAAAATATGCAATCAGCGGCGAGTTCAAACGCCTGTGGTCTATGCGTAAGGAGTCTGCTGGCCGTTCTGGCTAAAGGGTGGGACTGGGCTAGGCTCCAGGATATGTCGGCGCGCACCTATCCAGATGGAACGGCGGAAGTCCACGAACTGCGGCAGCGGCTTGAGGCCCTGGCCCGTTTCAGCACTGCCATCGCGCATGATTTCAATAATCAATTGACCACCATCCTTGGCTATACCGAGGTCCTGGCGCGCGGCCAGGGCCCCTCGGACGGGCTGGGGTTCATCCGCAGCGCTGCAGAGCGCAGTGCTGATTTCACCCACAAGCTGACCACCGTCGGGCGCCCCAAGCGGGCCCTGATGCGCGACCTGCATCTTGCGCAGGTCCTGCGTGATGCGGAACCCACTTTACGCCAGATGCTGCCGGTCGAAGTGGCCTTGCGCGTGGAAACTCCGGCGGACCCCATTCCATTTCAGAGCGATCGGACCCAACTTGAACAGATTCTGCACAGCTTGGTCGCCAATGCGGGTGAGAGCCACGCCCGCACCGTGGTGGTGCGCGGGCAATCCGCCGGCGTCGAAAATTTGACCATCCTCGTCGAAGATGATGGCTGCGGCATTGCCGCCGAAGAATTGCCACGCTGCTTTGAACCCATGTGCGGCAGCAAGCAGAGCAAAGGCGCCGGATTCGGGCTGACCGAAGCGACCCTGTCGCTGTATCGGCTCGGGGGCTGCCTGACGGTGACCAGCGCCGTGGGCACCGGTACGACGGTCACGATTACTTTGCCGCGGGCGTCCTAAGCGCGGGAGTTCGCCGCGAGCAATTCCTCGATCTCGATTTCGGTCCGCGGATTGACAATCTGCCGCGACGATTCGGCCTGAAACCAAGCTAAAGTGCGGCGAATGCCAATGGCGAATGGCACCCGCTGCTGCCAACCGGGCACCGCAGCCTTAATCTTGCTATTGTCAAAAATTGCTGTTTGGGTCTTGTCGCCCAGCAGACTCCCGCGTTTATCTGGATGTCGCGCGATGATCGCCGCACTGGTCATCGGCACTAGGTTGGCGGATACGCCGAGGGCGGCGGCGGTTTCGACGTGGATGGCCTGCCAGGTCTGCCATTCGTCGCCAGTAATGTGGTAGGCCTCGCCATATGCCTGCGGATTTCCGTACAGGCCCAGCAACGCCGCCGCGACATCGTCGCTATGCGTCACCGTCCACACGGAAGTGCCATCGCCGGGCACGATCATCGCTTTGCCCGCCAGCATGCGTGCGCAGCCGGTCCAGTCGCGGCCGCCGCCAAAGGCCAGCGGAATGATGGTGTCGTAGGTATGCGAGGGCCGCACCACCGTGACGCCGAAGGTCGCCGACTGCGTCTGCCACAAGCGATTTTCGCAGGCGACCTTGCGCTGCGAATAATCCCACAATGGATTACCTACGGGATGGCTTTCGCGCACCGGAATCGGCATCGGCTTGGCGTAGCACGACGCCGACGAGATGAACACGTACTGGCGGCAGCGGCCCGCGAACAATCGCAGGTCGCGTTCGATATGGTCAACCGTGTAGGCGATGAATTGCACCACGACGTCAAACGTGCTCTCGCCCAAGGCATGCGCAGTGGCTGTTTCAACCCCGATATCGGCCTGGATATGCCCGGCGGCCGCCAGTTCTGCGGGTAGCGGATTTCGGGTAAGCAGGCTCAAGCGGTGCCCCGCCGCCAGTACCGCGCGACTGCACGCCATGCTGATGTTGCCCGTGCCGCCGATGAACAGGATATGCATGCTGGCTACCGTAGAATCCGTTGCGCCGCGACAAGTCACTACGCCCGCCTTACCGCCACTGACACGTCACCCGCTGACGCACCGCGGGCAGGGTGTTGGGGCTGGTGTTGCCTGGGGCGCCGGGCCGCGCACGATCCCCACCATTATGCTGCGAATCTGCCTCCTCCTGAGCTGTCTGACCGGTTTTGCGATCGCCGCGGAATCCGCGGCCCAGACCATCAATACCCGCATCGCCCAATTTGAGCAGGGCCTGGAACGCGCCTTTGGCCCCGTGCAGCGCAATTTGGAGAATTGGCGGGACCGCCAGCGCCGGGATGCTCGCCGGACCTTGCAGGAACTGCTGAAAAAGGCGGCCCCTGACGATCAGGTTTTTCTCGCCTACCATCTGCTCGCCGACGAGCCCAAATACCGGCCGGCGCGTGATATTTTCACCAAGATCGGCATGAATCCCCCCTTCACTGAGACCGGCATCCCGACCGAGGGCTGGTCGACTCCCACCTGTACCAATCAGGCCTTGGTGGTCCAAGTTGCCGAAATGACCTATCCGGCATTTGGCGCCGTCGCCGAGGCCATCGGCCTGCGCAATTCCGCAGCAGCATCGTACTGGAAAAAACTCGGCAAGGATCTTACCGAGTTAAAAAGTGATCTCATTGAGGTGGCGGTAAAAAATCAGGCCGAAAAGGCCGCTGATACCGTGTATCCGCTGCTGGCCTATTATCATCCCGAAGCCAAAGAGGTCGCGCTGTACTACAAGGCGACCAATCAGGCGATTCCACGCCAGCGAGTGTGGTTCAACCCCGTCGACCGCTGGCTGCTCGACAATGAATTGGCTGGCATCGATGTTTTGGTCGGTGCCGATGGCAAGCCGCTGAGCGGTGGTCCCTCAGGCGTTGGCGTCCCCGGCGCGCCGGTGATCTTCCCTGAATTCTTGCGCGGGGCCCGCATCGAGATGGTCGGCACCTTCGGCGGATCCCAAGTAGTCTTGAGCCTGAACAACGGCCCGGGCAAAGGTGCTTCGGTGACCATCGACCACAAGAAAGCAGTGCTGCGTGATCTCGGTGTGCACGATGGCGCCGTCGAAATTCCCCTGGATGTCGACCTGTCCCAAGTCGCCCTGCCGCTGCAGTTCGAAGTCCGCGGTCGCACCGCCCTGCTGCGCCTCGGTGGCATCACCGTCGGCACCCTGCTCCTCACCAAGCCAGTCGCCCTGCGCCAGTCCGAATGTACGGGCAGCGTGACCGCCCACGTTTACCGCGTCCGCTATCTAGCCGACCTCCCCGAAATCGCCCTGCTCGGCGGCGACCCCGCCAGCAAACCCACGGCCCCGGCAACTCCTGCGACTCCGACCAAGCCCGAAATCCCCGCCTGGCAAGCCGAACGCACGGCGCTGCTCGCCAAGCCAGTCACCGTCGCCTTCAACGACATCTCCGTCGATGAGGTCGCCGCGATGCTGGGCGTGATCACCGGGGCCACCTTCACCCTGGACCCCAGTGCCGAACCCTTGAAAGACCTGCCGGTTACCATGACCGCCCAGGACCTGGCCCTAGGCAACGTGCTCGAATGGCTGCAACGCCTGACCGACGTCACCGCCACGCCCACCGCCGAAGGCTTCAGCTTGGAGTGGAAGCGTTAGGACGTTGTTTGCGGGTAACGCGTACATCGAAAAATTATCTGACAGCGCGCCCGGAAAGCTGGGTGGCCGATTCCCGGTCCGATGCGGGGCGTCATCCAGAACGGCATTGCTCTTAGGGAGATATACACTTGCCGAATGTAACAGATCTCGGCCCAGCTGGGTACATACTCCCATGCTACCCCCGGTGTCTCACCGCAGCTTGGTTTCCTTCTGCTGATTGTGCGTCCTGTTTGTTTTACCCGGCTGTGGCTCGTCATCGTCGACCTCCCCTCCCGTGCCGTCAGAACCGGACACGCCCCTGGTTCCAGGTGTAACCACGAAAATCAGTTTGCAGGTAGGAGATCAGCTGCGCACGTTTCATATTCGCTTGCCGCCCCAGTTTATGGAGACCACTGCCGCACCGCTGCTCTATGTTTTGCACGGTCGTTTCGGCAGCGGTCTTCAGACGGAATCAACCTATGGATTCGCGCCCTTCGCGGATAACAACGGGTGGATCGTGGTGTACCCAGATGGCTATGAAAAGAGTTGGGCCGATGGCCGCGGCGCCACCCCTGCTGACCTAGCTGGAATTGACGATCTCGCCTTTTTCGACGCGATGCAGGTTTATCTGGAACAACGTATCCTATTGGATCCATTGCGCATCTATTGCTGCGGAATGTCGAACGGAGCATTTATGACGCAGCGATTGGGTCTGGAGCGCACGGGGCGTTTTGCCGCGATTGCTTGGGTAGCGGGGACCTTGGCTGTCTCACATCTCGCGCAGGTTCCCAGTGCCAATCTGTCTGTTCTCATTATCCATGGGCAAGCCGATTCCTTGGTGCCATACACGGGCGGATCCGCTCAAGGCGACATACTTGGCGTTGATGCGCTCGAGGAGCGTTGGCACGTCAGTAATAATATCACCGTCGTTGGCAGTGAGGTGGTCCTCCCGGATTTGTTTGAAAATACCTGCCGAGTGTGGTGTAGAGCGAGCGAAAACGGCCCGTTTACCGTGAAACGCCTGCGCATTGTCGGCGGCGGCCACAACTGGCCCAGCCGACCTGGGGCCCTCGTCCTCGGTGCGGTGTGTTATGATGTGGACGCGACCCGCGAAATCAGCCAATTCTTCACTGAGCACCCGCGGCCAAATCCGGGAGGTTCATCTCTCGTCGCCACATACCGCGCTGTCTTTACAGTTGATTTTGGGAGGTTACTCCAGGCTCATAGAATGCCGTGCCGTTGGGGCTGGGAGAAGGTGCCGTGAAATTGGTGCTGGCGGGCCCACGCCAGTGACAAAGGGCGGTGGGATTCCGCCGTTCGTTTTGCACGGCCCCGAGAACGCGGATCCTGCAAACGGCAGGGAGGGCGACTTCTGCATACGGAGCATACCGGCTTTTACTGCCGTTTTGGTGTAGATTGTAGCGCGCCCCAGCCCTGCGACTGGTACAGAATGAGCGGACGATGCAGCATGCAAACCCTGTCGACGCTCCGCACATTCACCATCACCCCTAGCCGCAGCGGACGCATGCATGCGTTGGCGGCGGTGAGCGAGGCTGGGCTGGGTGCGGTGTCGCGTCTGCCGATGTGCCTGCGCGTGATCCTGGAGTCGATTCTGCGTAATTGCGATGGGCGCAAAGTGACGGTCGAACATATCCGCCAGCTCGCGAGTTGGGAGCCGCAGGGCCAGCGCAACGTTGAGATTCCGGTCGTGGTCGCGCGCATCCTGCTTCAGGATTTTACCGGCGTCCCCCTCCTGTGCGATCTGGCCGCGATGCGCAGCGCCGCGATCCGGCTGGGTCGCGACGCGGGGTTGATCGAACCGCGGGTGCGGCTGGATCTGGTGATTGACCATTCCGTGCAGATCGATCACTTCGGCACCCCAGCAGCGTTGGAACGCAACATCGCGTTGGAATTCACGCGCAATGCCGAGCGCTACCGCTTCATCCGCTGGGGCATGCAGGCCTTCGACGCCTTGCGCGTGGTACCACCGGGCATCGGCATTGTGCATCAGGTCAATCTGGAATATCTCTCGCCACCGCTCTGGGAACGAGATGGCGTCTATTACCCGGACAGCCTGGTCGGCACGGATTCCCATACCACCATGATCAACGGTCTGGGAGTGCTGGGCTGGGGCGTCGGTGGGATCGAGGCCGAAGCCGCGATGCTCGGGCAGCCCGTGTATATCCTCATGCCCGACGTGATCGGGGTGGAATTGGTGGGCGACCTGCGGGCGGGCACCACCACCACGGACCTGGTCCTGCACGTCACCGAAAAGCTGCGCAAAGCCGATGTGGTTGGGAAGTTCGTTGAATTCTTCGGTTCGGGTGCGGCGGCGCTCGCCGTGCCTGACCGTGCGACCCTCGCCAACATGGCGCCGGAATACGGGGCGACCATGGGCTTTTTTCCGGTCGATGCGCGGACACTTGATTATCTGCGTGCCACCGGTCGCACTGAGACGGACATCCTGACGCTTGAGGCGTATCTCGTCGCGCAGGGTATGTTCGGCATGCCGCGGACCGGGGACATCACCTACACCGCCGTGATCGAGATCGATCTAGCCGCCGTCGAGCCGAGCGTCGCCGGGCCGCGACGTCCCCAGGATCGCATCGCCCTGGAAGGGGTCAAAGCTCGCTTCACTCATCTATTCACTGCGCCGCTGGCGGAAAATGGTTATGGCAAACCCAGTGAAGAACTGCCGCGTCGCTATGCGTTGACGCAGGAGCCTGCGCCGCTTGTTACCACGGCCCCGACCGGCGTCAGCGGCGATCCTACCAGTGCTTCAGAACAAGCGGGCACGGTGTTGCGGCACGAGGTCGAAATGGTCGAGGCCGCGCCGCAGCCCCCTGCTGACCCGGACACACTGACAGACGCGCTGACACCTGTCGTGGGGGTTGGGCACGATCTCGGCCACGGCGATGTGATTATCGCGGCGATCACCTCGTGCACCAATACCTCCAATCCGGGGGTAATGCTTGCGGCCGGTCTGCTGGCGCGCAAAGCGGTCGAACGCGGACTTGGCGTACGCCCCGGGGTCAAGACTTCGTTGGCGCCGGGATCGCGAGTGGTGACGTCGTACCTAAGCACCACGGGCCTGCTGCCCTTTCTCGAGCGTTTGGGCTTCGCGGTGGTGGCGTATGGCTGCACGACCTGCATCGGTAATTCCGGACCCCTCGATCCGCGAGTAGAAGCGGCGATTACGCGGCATGATCTGGTGTGTGCCGCGGTACTGTCCGGCAATCGCAATTTCGAGGCCCGCATCCATCCCAGTATCCGGGCCAATTTCCTGATGAGTCCACCGTTGGTAGTGGCTTTCGCCATCGCTGGCCGCGTCGGTATCGACTTCAGTACCGAGCCCTTGGGCACTGGTGCCGACGGACGGCCCGTTTATTTACAAGAGATCTGGCCGACGGCGGCCGAGATCGCCGCCCTGCTGCCGGCGGCGCAGGACCCCGCCGTGTATCGTCAGCGCTACAGCGAAGTGACGCACGGCAATTCGCGCTGGGACGCAATCGTGACTCCAAGCGGTGCCGCGTATACGTGGGCACCGTCGACGTATATCGCCGAACCGCCGTTTTTTGCTGGCTTCACGCTGCAGGCAGCGCCGTTGCGCCCTATTCACGGTGCGCGTGCGTTGGCGTTGTTTGGAGATTCGATCACCACCGACCACATCAGTCCGGCGGGCGCGATTACGGTCGATTCCCCGGCCGGGCGCTATCTGCGCAACCAGGACGTTGCCGTGGCCGATTTCAATAGTTACGGCGCCCGGCGTGGCAATCACGACGTGATGATGCGCGGGACCTTCGCCAATGTGCGCATCCGTAATCTCATGCTGCCGAAGGGTGAAGATGGCACCCGCCGCGAAGGTGGTTGGGCCGTGCATCAACCCAGCGGCGAGGTGCAGCCAATCTATGACGTGGCGATGCGCTATGAGGCCGAAGCGGTTCCCGCCATCGTCTTCGCTGGTCTGGAATACGGCACCGGCTCGAGCCGGGACTGGGCCGCCAAGGGCCCACGCCTGTTGGGTGTGCGGGCGGTGGTGGCACGCAGCTTTGAACGCATCCACCGCTCGAACCTGATCGGCATGGGAGTCCTGCCGCTGCAATTTCTGGATGGCGAACGTATCGACAGTTTTCCCATCCGTGGTGATGAACAATTCGATGTGGAAGGGTTGGAAGACCTGCGTCCACAGCAGGAGGTGGATCTGGTCATACGCCGTGGCGACGGTTCATCAGCGACGGTTCGTCTGCGGGTGCGGCTCGATACGCCGATCGAGGTCGACTATTATCTCGCCGATGGGATCCTGCCCTACGCGCTGCGCGAATTGCTGCGCTCATGACGACTCGCCTGGAAAAAGACGCCATGGGCGAAGTCGAAGTACCGGCTGAGTGTTTATGGGGCGCTCAGACGCAGCGTTCGCTGACCTATTTCCGCATCTCCGAAGAGCGCATGCCCGAAGCCCTCATCGAGGCCCTGGCGGCGATCAAGCACGCCTGTGCCCTGACCCACCGCGATCTGGGCTGGCTGCCGGCGGATCAGGCCGAGGCCATCGCGCGCGCCGCCGAGGAAGTCATCGCTGGCCAGCATCGTGTGGAATTTCCGCTGCTGGTGTGGCAGACCGGTTCGGGCACGCAAACCAACATGAATATGAACGAGGTGCTCGCTAATCGCGCCTCGGAGCTGCTCGGCGGTCCCCGTGGCCTGGACCGAGTGGTACATGCCAACGACGCGGTAAACCTGGGCCAATCGTCGAACGACGTATTTCCCACCGCCATGCACGTGGCCGCCTGCGTTGCTTTGGAGCAGCGTCTGCTCCCCGCTTTACGTGCCTTGCGGGTGACGTTGCAAGATCAGGCGCAAGCCTGGGCGGACATCGTCAAAATCGGCCGCACCCACCTTCAAGATGCAGTGCCATTAACCTTGGGCCAGGAATGGTCGGCGTATGCCGCGCATCTTGCCCACGCAGAAGCGGCCATCGTGGCTGCGATGCCGGCCCTGTGCGAACTCGCCATCGGCGGAACCGCAGTCGGCACCGGCCTGAATGCTCACCCCGAGGCTGCCCCCCGCATCGTCGCGGCCCTGGCTGAACGCTATGGGCTGCCGTTTATTCCGGCGGCCAATCGCTTCGCCGCCCTGGCGGGCCACGATGCCTTGGTGTCTATGCATGGTTCCCTGCGGATGTTGGCGACGGCATTGGCCAAGATCGCCAATGACATTCGCTGGCTCTCATCAGGCCCCCGCTGCGGGCTGGCCGAACTCATTATTCCCGACAATGAGCCAGGCAGCTCGATGATGCCCGGCAAAGTCAATCCGACTCAATGCGAAGCGCTGCTGATGGCATGCTGCCAAGTTATGGGCAATGACGTAGCGATCGGAATGGGCGCTGCGACCGGAAATTTCGAACTCAATGTCAGCAAGCCACTGATCATTCACGCATTTCTGAACAGCACGCGGCTATTGACCGACGGCATGGCGAGCTTCGATGTGCACTGTGTGCGCGGCATCGTCCCCGATCGTGCCCGGCTGGCGGAATTGGTCGGCGCATCGCTGATGTTGGTAACGGCTCTGGTGCCCCATATCGGCTACGACCGCGCCGCCGCCATCGCCCAGCATGCGCATCGGGAACGCATCTCCTTGCGCCAAGCAGCTCTTGCCCATGGGCTCAGCGCAGAGGAATTCGATGGTTGGGTGCGTATCGATACGGCTTCGAATCCGCACAGCGCTGATTGATTTCCGCCCGAAAAATTGAAATTTAGTCCCATACGTAGCGCTCATCGTATCCCGCCCCATATTTGGTCAGGAAAGTCAGGTATTCTTCTTGGAAGGTGCGGGTCCGGTGGTGTTCTTCCTGATCGTCGATGTAGGCAAGCAGTGGGGGGAGGTCCCTCGGGCCGGCAGAGAAAACGCCATAGCCGCGTTGTCGTCCCAGGCGTCTCGGGCTGCTGGGCCCCGCCCCCTTCCGTCTTGGCCCAGCCCCTCGTCGGCGTACCCTACCCGCTCTTCTGGCCGACCTATCCTGCTCCACCCCCGGAGTGGGCGCTGATCTGGCCGTATCGCGTTGCGTCGGGACGTAGGTCCGACGGGGAACACCATGGACTATCTCGTCCTCGCTCGCAAATACCGGCCGCAGACGTTTGCTGAGGTCGCTGGGCAAGGCGTCATTGCCAAGACCCTGGCCAATGCCCTGGTCTCGGGCCGGGTGGCCCATGCCTATTTGTTCACTGGGCCGCGTGGGGTCGGCAAGACCTCGACGGCGCGTATTTTGGCCAAGGCCTTGTGCTGCGAACAGGGGCCCACGCCGACCCCCTGCGGCGTGTGTGCGCACTGCAAGATGATCACCGATGGCGGGCATCCGGATGTCGCTGAGATCGATGCCGCGCGCTATAATAGTGTCGACCATATTCGTGAATTGTCGGACGGGGCGGTGTTCGCCCCGTCGATGGCGCGCAGCAAAGTGTATATCCTTGACGAAGTGCACATGCTCTCGGCGTCGGCGTGGAATGCGTTGCTGAAACTGTTGGAGGAACCGCCTGCGCACGTGCGCTTCATCTTCGCCACCACCGAAGTGGACAAGGTCTTGCCCACGGTGCTGTCGCGTTGCCAGCGCTTCGATTTCCGCGCCATCGAATTGGACGATATCGTCAAGCGTTTGCAGGAAGTGGCCGAGGCCGAGGGCGCCACGTTGTCCGCTACGATTCTTGCTCGCATCGCCCGTGCGGCCGGCGGCGGCATGCGCGATGCGCAGACTCTGCTCGATCAATTGATCGCGGTATCGGATGGCGAGGTGAAAGAGGAAGACCTCAATATGCTCTTGGGCGCCGCTCGGGGCGAGGACCTGCTCGATCTCTATGACCATCTGCTCGCCGGCAAACCGGGCGACGCGATTGTCAGCGTTGATAGCATTATCGCCGGTGGCGTCTCGCCCGGGACGTTTCTCGAACAATCGGTCGATCATTTGCGCTTATTACTGTTGATTCAAGCGTGTGGCGCCGAGTCCGCGCCGGTGCGCCGCCTAGGCGGGGCGACCCCCCGCGCGACCAAGCAGGCCAAGGACACGCCTCCCGAAAAATTGCTGCGCATGGCGCAGATTCTGGCGGCGGCGCAGCAGGCAATCAAACACGGGGTCGATCCGCGTCTGCAATTGGAATTGGTCTGCGTGCGTTTGGGACACCTGGGTGCGGTGCAGGACTTCGATGGTTTGCTACGTCGACTCGAACGGCTCGAAGGAGCCACCGCCGCCTCGGGAGGGGCGGCCGCGCGCCCCAGGTGAGGCCGACGCCAGCGCGCGATCCCAGCGCGCCGCCGTCGGCCCGACCCGCACCCGAATCGCCCCGGAGCCGCAGTGAACCCGCAGCGCTGACGCAGGCATCTCTGTCGGCTCCGCGCGAGCTTTCTGAACATCATTCAGAAAAGAGTTCCGACGTAGCAAAGGTTGCGGACGCAGACCCGGCGCCAGTCCCAGGCTCCATGCGCGCAGCGGAAACACCGGTTGCAGCCCCCCGCCGCGATCCCATCGCGACGCGGGCGCCCGTCAGCGCCGACTCCGCAGCGGACGCCATTGAGGCCGCCGCCGATGATCGCATCCGCCGCTATGAACAGGCGCTGACCGATCCCACGGTACGCGATTGGATCAAGCGCTTCGAGGCAGATATTCTCTCCCGCGAGCCGGGTGACCGCAGCGCTTGGCTTGAACGGCTGAAGCGCTCCTGAGCCATGGCCGTGCGGGCACAATTCCGGCTGCTGAAATACGCCTGACTGGGGCTGGTCTTGCTATCGTCTGTGCTGATGGCGCAAGAATCGCTCGCGGATGGCACTCTGTTGAGTTATTTTCAGCGTTTGCGCAGCGTGCCTGGCCTAGCCACCGAATATGTGCTTAGCCAGCCGGGGACGCTAGCGACTCGTTCAGGCGAGGAAATATTTCTGACCCACGGCGCCGAATTTCGCCTGCAATGGATTCCGGCACCCGCGCCATTTTCGGAACAGGGTTTCACCCTCAGTCTGACCCGGGACACCCATCAGGTCTTGTTGCAACACGTCCTGCAAAGCCGGTCGCTGGCCGCGTCCCGCCGAATTGCCGGGGGTGGTCAGGGCGAATCTTTTGATGCCATGGCTGATCCGGTGTTGTTGCGACCGTGGCAATGGCTGGGTGGCGATGCTGCTGGCAATGCTGCTGGCAATGCGCCAAACGGGCAGCGTAACCTAGCCTGGTACAACATTTTCGATGACGCCTTTCTCCGTCGGCAGCTCGCCAACTGTGCACCGCAATTCGGGGTCAACGCGGCGGGGTTGGTCTGCACCATCGCCGCGCCATCTGAGGGAGGCCTGTCAGCGGCAACGGTGATAATCACCTGCGCCCGCGACCTGCCGTGGCCGGACCTGGCTCTGCCGGTGCATGTAGAATGGCGCGATGATGACGGAACGGTGCAACGGACCGCGCGTTTTCGCTACCGCGCTTTTCCGTGTCCGGATGGCAGCACCCTGCCCTTGTTGGAACACGCTGATTTTGTCTCTGTTGGCACGAAGTCCCCAAAGGACCTGAGCATTGATCTGCGCAGCGCCCGCATTCTGTGCCCGCATTCTGTCACCGGCTGCGACGAGTGATCTGAGTATTCCCGCGCAACAGGTACGCCGACGGGTTGACCTCGACACCGGGCAGCCGCTGACGGATCCCCCGGCGCAGATAATCCGTCTGGAGCCCTGAGCACACGTTTGCCTGAACGGTCCGCCGATCACGCACCACGGGGATGCGCGGCAGCTCCGCTCTTCCGACGGCACAAGTTCGACCACACTGTGGGCATGGGTTCGGCGACTTTTCCTGAACGGAATCCCTCTGCGGAGAATGGCGCGGTGCCGATGATCATGGCGCATGAGCCGAAGCAGATCGGGCCCTATCGCCTGCTGTCGGTGATCGCCCGCGGCGGCATGGGCACCGTTTATCATGCGCGCGTCGTGGTGTCCTGCGAAGTGGCGATGGGCAGTGAAGTCGCCTTGAAATTATTGCGCGTCTTCGGCAGTCGCGAAGAACGCCTGCGCTTCACCCGCGAAGCGGGGTATCTGCAAAGCCTGCGCCATCCCGGCATCGTGCGCGTGCTGGACGCGGGAGAATACGAAGGCCAACCCTATCTGGTCATGCCCTTGCTGCACGGGCAGACCTTGCAGCAGATGCTGCTGGACCTGGGCCAGCTTGGCGAAAATGAAACGGCAGAAATTGCCATCCAGGCCTTGGAGGCTTTGCAGACCGCGCATCTAGCCGGCATTTTGCATCGCGACATCAAGCCAGCGAACATCATGCTCAGCGAAGATGGGCAGGTGAAGCTGCTCGACTTTGGGCTGGCCCAGCGCCTGGACGGACAAAGTTCGGTCACCGCTACGGGATCCGTGGTCGGCACGCCTGCGTACATGAGTCCTGAACAAGCGGCAGGTGAACGCCAGGATGTCGGTCAGCGCAGCGATATTTATAGCTTGGGGGCGTGCTGCTATGAAATGCTGACTGGGCAGCAGCCGTTCAGCGCCGAAAATTCCGTGGCCTTGCTGCGCGTGGTCACCGATGCGCCCTTAGTTCCACCAAGCCAGATCCGCCGTCATCTGGCACGCGACATGGAGACCATCGTGCTGGTGGCGATGGCCAAACATCCCAGTGACCGCTATCGCAGCGCCGAGGCGATGGCCAGCGATCTGCGCCGCTTTCGTCAGGGCCTGCGCATCGTGACCCGGCGTCCCGGTGGTCTGCGCCACTGGTCGCGGTCAGCTTGGCATCATCGCACCCTGGTGGCTGCGGGCGCATTGATGATTTTTCTCGCCATCGCGGCGGTGCTGTTGGTGCTGCGTGCGCAGCCTTTTGCCCCGGCAACCACGTTGGCTCAGGATCCCATCGATTCCCCAGAAACCCAGCCATGGGTCGATGCGCTCAAGGACTCGCCGCATCGGGTCCTGGTCTGGCAGCCGTATGCGCCTCTCGGCAATCACACCGAATTGGCGTCGTTGGGCACGGTTTCAGGACCGGTGCGCTTGGCGGTGGTGGCCACGGTCACGGCAGAGCCCGTGCATCTGGAGTTATTGATCTGTGATCGCGACGTCGGGCGGGGTTATCGGCTGCGCCTGCTCAGCGGGCAGGAAACCGTGCCTGAAACTAGCGGGGCTGCCCGCACCGCAACCGTGGCTCTGCTGCGCGAAGATAAGATCGTCGCCAGCCGCAGCATTCCGCCCCTGGCTCTGGGCGTCACGGTGAACATGCAATTAGAGCGCGTCGACGATACGGTGACCGCTCATGTGGAGGGTGCACCCGATATGGTGTTCGTCGATCTCGCCCCGATCGAAGGCCCGGATGCGGATGCGGTGTATGTCGGGCGTTCGACCGGCACCGCGGCAATATCCTCCGTACGTCTGGAACGCCAGCGCACCGCGCTGTTCGTCAGTGCCTTGGCCCCGGCTGACAGCCAGCGTCAGGAGGGGCGTTATGCGCGAGCGATTTCCACGTATCAAACTTTCCTGCGCGACCATCCGGATTCCCCGCTGGCCCGCGATGCGCGGTTCCGCATCGCGCTGTGCCACGAAGCGTTGCACGATGACGAATTGGCCTTGGCGGCGTATCTCGATGTCGCCCGATTATATCGCGATCATGCCCATCACGCGATGGCGGCATTATTTCGCGCCTGGGGTTGCAGTCTGCGCCTGGGTCGCCATCAAGAGGCGGAATCGTATTTCGACGCCATCCGCCGTTCGCACGAATTATCATCGTTGTTGGCCTCCGTGCCCGAGGACACCATCAATGCCCTGGTTGCCGACTACGCTGATCGGGCGGCCCGTTATGCCGTCGAGGAACCGATGCGGGCGCTGACCTTGGCCATGACTGGGGCCGATCTCGCTGAATATCTGGGGCTCAGCGCCGAATTCCGCAGCTTGCGCTTCACCGCCGCGGACATCCTGCTGGGTCAATTCCGTCCCGCGGATGCGCTGGCGGCACTGGCGGTTCTGCCCAAAAACGACGCGGAATGCCAGTTGCGCTTGGGCCATGCCCAGCGCTTGCTCGGCGATCCGACTGCCTCCCTGGGGGCGTATGCCTCGGTGGTCGCGATCGACCCCCTCGCAGTGACGGCCCAGTGGGCGCGTCTGTGGGCGGGCGACCTGCTGTTGGATCGCGAAGGCGAAGATGCAGCGACCACGTGGTGGGAATCATCCACTGATGCCGACAGCCTGCCGGGGCGTCTCATGCGCCAGCTTCTGCTCGGCAACCGCCCGCTGCCCCTGCCGGAAGAGGACGCCGCGGTGGTCGAATATGTCAACGCCCGCCTGGCACTGCGCCGTGGTCTGCGTCAGCAATATCAGGAACGGCTGATCAACTGCCTGGGCCTAGCTCCGCGCCAGGTCTGGCCGGTGCCAGTGGCCGTGGTGCTGTCGCAAGCCGAGTGACCGGCTTGCCCGCAACGACTCGTTCCGCCGGGCGCGGGATAAGCAGACGAAGGCTGCTTACTCCTCGTCGTCCTCGTCCTCGTCGTCCTCGTCATCTTCGAGGCCTTTTTCCAAGGCTTCCATCTCGTCATCGATGATCGAGACGAAATCATCAAGGGCATCACGGATCACTTCATTGACCCGATATCCCTCGGCTTTGAGCAATTTCAGGATGTCTTCTTCGAGTGCCATGATCGCGCCGGCTCCGTGGGTGGATGATCGGGATCCCATAACCGTCTGTGCTGAAGTCAACCACCTTGCCGGGCAGGCTCCACCCTTGCCTGATAGAGCGCTGACGCATGACTGACGACATGACCTCTGGACCTGCCACATCCGCTTCCTCCAGCGCCGCCCGGGTGGGCATCCTGACCGTCTCGGATCGCGCCAGCCGCGGAGAATACGAAGACCTCGGCGGGCCGGCCATTCGCGCCACCCTGAACGATTATCTGACCACGCCGTGGAGCGAAGTGTACCGCTGCATTCCCGACGATCAGGCCGGTATTGAGGCGACCCTGCGCGCACTCTGCGATGACGAACGCTGCGCTCTGGTCGTTACCACCGGCGGCACCGGTCCAGCGCCGCGGGATGTGACTCCCGAAGCCACCGAGGCGGTGTGCAGCCGGATGATGCCGGGTTTCGGCGAATTGATGCGCGCGACTTCTCTGCGCTTTGTGGCCACCGCGATTTTGTCGCGCCAGACCGCCGGCATTCGCGGCCAGACCCTGATCATCAATTTGCCGGGTAAGCCGAAGAGCATCCGCGAATGCCTGGATGCGGTATTTCCCGCGGTACCCTATTGCCTGGATCTGCTGGGGGCGGCGCGCATCGAGACCAATCCGGCGGTGATTGCCGCCTTCCGGCCCAAAACGTAGATCGGGGAGCCGGCCGCCGGGGTGGCCACCGGCAGTGCCGCTGACCACTCTGCTCGCTCTGAGGTTGGATTGCCGTTGCCTATGGTTCGTGAGCAGCGCCCGCATGGGCGATCCGCCCATGACGTATCCCTAGTCCCACGATAGCCGCCATACCCCGATTGCTTTGTTTTGGGCTTTTCCCCACCTGCTTTCCCTGGGATGAACGCCTTCGTGGCCGCGTTCGTGAGGAGATCGCCGCCCGGCGTGAACCGCGATTCGTTCTCAGCAGCGTGCGCAGCGAGGTCACGGTGCCGGCCTGCTATGCGAGAGGCGATCTTCAGATCGGCATGGGCGGCGGTGGTATTTCCTGGCAGTGGGATCGCTGAGGGCTTGATGACCGCGCCCGCTTGGCAGTCGCTTTGGTGCGACCGTTCAATCGTGATGATTCCGCCATGGCAGCGTTCTATCTCATCGGCAGTGGCGAGATTCGCGCCGGCGTGGCCCGACTGTCCCAATCTGGCGACGCTGGCGACGCCGTGCGCGCGGCTTTGCAGGTGGAAAGTCCCGACGCGGGCGACGCAGCTTCTCCCGCTGATCCTTGATCCCTGCCAGTTCACCAACAGCCATCGGGCAGAGACTGTCAGCTCCTCCACACCCGCAACGCTGGGGAGATTTATTCACCCAGCTCTACGCGTAGGCTGTCGATCAACTTTTGCGCATCGACGGCAACTAACGTGTCGGGGTAGCGATTGACGATCGCAAACGCGGCCTTGGCAACGTCCATGCGTACGCCTTTGGCTTTGCTGCGGGTGTCCTGTTCGGCGGCGCGCACGCTCACCCACATTTTGGCGGCTTGAGCTTCGGCGTTGAGATCCTTGTCCTTGCGCACGTCGCTGAGGATATCTTTCAATTCTTTGGTCTTGCTGGCGCTGCGCATGCGTGGGTCGGCAGAGGCCTCGGCGGCCAGACGCACGCGCAGACGCGGTTCGGTGGCGGCCAGGGCCTCGCCAGCGACCGCATCCTGCCAATAGGTGACGATAGCTTTGGCGTGGGGATGCTTGGCGAATAGGGGCATGCCGATGACGGTTTCCGCTTCGCTGCGACAGGCGGCGAATTCACCTTTTTCCAACTGGGCTTGCAGGCGTTCGGCCTGGGCTGCGGTCAGGCGACCCCGGGTTGGGGCGTCGAGATACGGCTGGTTGAGGACCCCGTTGATGAAAATCCAATCCAACAGTTCAACCCGTTGCGCGTTGCTGCCGAAGACGTGTTCGCCAGGGATCACCACGCGTTTGGTCGGATTGCCGAGGCCTTTTTGAATGCGTTCGCCGGCCTCGACGGCCCACACGATGGGATCATCCTTGCCGTGCAGCCAAGCGATGGCGAGGTGTTTACCCAGGGTAATACCCAGATCGGCCCAGCCGCCTTGCGCCACCATAAGAATGCCGGCGAAATTCTTTTCGTAGCGGGAGGCCAGTAGCCAACTTGCCTGGGCGCCGCCGGAGCCGCCGCTGGAGAACCATAGATTGGGATGGAAGACCAGTTTTTCCTGGGCCAGGGTCTTCAGCACCAGTTCCTGGGCGCGGATATTATTATCCCTGGGCCCATTTTTGCTGGAGTCGATGCCGATCAGGATCACCCCCTGGCGGTCGGACCAGGCTTGGTACTCCTTGAGATCCGGATTGCCGCCCGGCGAGCTCAGGAAAAGGATGGGCAGGCCGGGGGCCTCGCCGGGATACTGGGGCGGCAGATAGACCCGGTAGGTGCGCTCGGGTTCGTCGGCGCTGGGTAAATTTTCCTGATAGCCGGGAACCCAGTCGATGGCCATCACGGCAGCAGTGGTGATTAGCAGAACAAACAGGCGAAATGGGGGCATGAGCGAGTTCCTACGCGGTCCACCGTATCGGACTCACAGCGTGGTCAACCCCGACCTGAGATCCCCCTCCGCCACCGTATCTGGAGAATCCTGCTGCGGGTGTTTCCTGGAAACCTGGAGAATCCTGCTATGGTCCGACCATGCCCCGTCGGCCTGTCGATCCAGCCCTGAAAATTCCCCCCCACCATGTCCGGGATAGCCGGCCCATTTTAACCGGGCGATTTGTTTCGACCGGCGACTACCGGGTCGAACGACCCGGCGGCAGCGATGATTGGCTGTTGTTCGCTACCGAGGCAGGCCAGGGGCAAATCCAGGGTGAGGTCGCGCTGCCGGGTCAGTTGCACCTCTTGGCCCCACGGCAGGCGCATCGCTATCAGACGGATGAAAAGACCGATTCATGGACCTTCACTTGGATCCATTTTCTCCCTCAGGCGCATTGGGCGCCTGTGCTGACCTGGCCGGTAATCGCGCCCGCGCTGCATGGCTTGGTTATCGCCGATGCGACGGCCTTTGGCGCGCTGTGCGGGCACCTCCACGGCGCGCATCAACACGCGCTCAGCACCCGCCACCATGGCGACGCCTTGGCCCTGAATGCATTGGAAGCCGCCCTGCTGATGGCGGATGAATTCAATCCCGACAGCCCGGCTGCGCGCGACGGGCGCCTGGACCCGCGCCTGCGCGAGGTCTTGGCCCGCGTCGCCGGCGATTTGGCTTTTGCCTGGGACATCGAGGCTATGGCGGCGATAGCCGGTTGGTCGCCCTCACGCTTTGCGCACCGCTTCAGTGACAGCTTGGGCGAAACGCCACGGGCCCTGGTCGAACGTTTGCGCTTAGACCGCGCTCGGCAGTTATTGCAGGCGACGACTCTGAGCGTGCAGGCAATCGCCGCCGCAGTCGGATTTGAGGATCCGTTCCACTTTTCCAATCGTATGCGCGCGGTCAGCGGCAAAGCGCCGAGTGGGTGGCGGACGCCACCGGGCATGGGTCCACATAAACCTTGACGTGGGTGAGAGCCAGACCAAGGTGAGTTCATTCTGACCCAGGGTCATTAAGGACTCCACATGTTTCTCCACTTGGCAATCCCCGACTTTCATCTGCAAGTGCATCAGGCCGCGCAGCCGCAATCGCAGCGGCGGCCCGTGGCCATCGCGGTCGATCGCGGGCCAACAGCGCCACTACTGGCGTGTTCGCCCGAGGCGCAGGCCGTGGGCGTCAAGCCGGGCCAGTCATTAGACGAAGCCCGCCGCCGCTGCCGAACCCTGGCCGTGGTCACCCCGCAGGGCGACTGGTATCGCCGCGCCCAGGAAGCAGTCGTGGCCCACGCCCAGGCCCTGACCCCTCGCATCGGCGGCGAAGCTGGCGCCTTGGACTGCGCACTCGCTGGCACCGAACGCATCTGGGGTGGCGTCTCAGGCGGCCAAACCACCGGCGCCGCCCTTCTCGTCGCAGCAGAACGTGCAGCCCAGCGCCTGGTCAAGGCCATCGCCAGCGACCTCGGCTTGCGGGTCCATGCAGGCATCGGCCTGCAACGGCGGACGGCAACCGTTGCGGCGCGGGCTGCTGCCCATGCCGGCCACGCAGTTCACTTGTGCACCGATCCCAGCGAGCTGGGCGCTTGTCCCTTGGCATGGTTGCCGGGACTCGACCGCGACACCCTCGCTCTGCTTGCCCAGGCCGATCTCCACTGCTTGGGCGACGTCCGCCGGCGTGGACTACCCTGGCTTTTGACCCAAACCGGGTTGGCCCATTCCGCCCTGCTGTCCTTCCTGCTCGATGAGGAGGACTGCGTGGTCGACGCCGAAGTCGGTCCGCTGGGCGACCCGCAATTCCAGCTCCAGGCCGGCACCGCCTGTGAAGCGCAGCGTGCCGCCAATGCCGAGCCCGCGCTGACCATCCTCGGCGAGCGCCTCAGTGCGGAACTGCGCGAACGCCACCTGGCCAGCACCCACCTGCTCCTCCGCGCCCGACGCACCCAAGGCGACTGGGTCGAGCGCAGCCTGACCGCCGACCGCCAATGGCAGACCCCCGACGACCTCATCGCCGCTGTCCGCACGCTCGCACCCCGCCTACCCCGTCAGACGCGCTGGACCCACTTTGATCTGATCGCTACCGATCTGTGCAGTGGCGAAGCCCAGCAGACGCTATTCGACCTGCCGGCTGAACCGGTGCTGACGGATGATTGGGTGCTGGCCGAAGCGGGGTGATCGGTTACCGGGACCGCCATATCCACGAGTGCGTTTTCCTGCGTGTTCTTTTTGCAGGATCAGCGTGGCTATTGCCATGAGGACCACCTTTACTGCCTCGGCCGCGAAAAAAGTTTTTCCTGCCCTTATTCACCACGTCGGGGAATCTCATTTCCCGGTTACGCTTGTCGGCAAAAAGAGTAATGTGGTCCTGGTTGCCGAGGAAGACTGGCGGGCTATTCAGGATACCATTTTTCTTTGTAGAATTCCGGGCATGCGCAAAAGCATCGTATCAGGGCTGCGGGAAGATCCTGCTCACTGCGCGAGTGAGATAGCGTGGTGAGAACACGGCCATGGCAGGGCCAATGAAGGTCATGCCGTCACGCCGGAAACATTCCGAAACCCACGGCGACATGAATCGCCGTGACCACCAAGACGGCAATCAAAACGGCCCGCGATGGCACGATCAGGCCGACCGAGCCGACCGCCGCGCACGCCAAAGACGTAGGAAAGAGCCACAGGCCAGCCCACGCGGCGGCTTCGGGATTCCCCAACATTTTCAGCACCATGGGGCTGAGCCAGATCCACGCGGTGTCGCCAAGCAGAATCGCAAGGACGACACAGCGTATTCTGTTTGGCGAAGCAGTGCGTGGTGCTTGGCCCGAAAATCTGCCAGCCTGCGTCAGGTGGACCCCGGCTTTCCCAGCGGATCAATCGGAGCGACAGTCGGAACAAATAATCCCATGCCATTTTCTTGCTCGGTGCAGTGCCAACCGCAAGCAGCAAAGAAACCTTGCGCTGCTGGATTAGTTTTTTCGACCCACGCGCCCCACCGCGTCTCGATTGGCAGGGGAATCGTGCAGATGATCACGGATAAGGACGCTCGACCAATTCCTGTCTTCCTCAGCGCTGGCTTTACCGCGATGTCCGTAATGACCTGCGTGGGATGGGAACTGGTTGCAAAGCAGATGCCAACCACAGCGACCATGCTGGATGCCGCCCACAGACAATAATAGCCGCCATGCGGATCCGCCATGACCTGGGCAAATTCCGGGTCATCCCAGACAGGCCCCAGATAGCGATCCAACCACGGGTCAGCAAACCACGCCGCATAGTCGTGACGATATTCGGGCAGAAATCGGCGGATGATCAGGTCCTGCGTTACCATGTCCACGCCCGGTTCACTTAATCCAGGTTTGAAAATGAATACGTCGTGGTCCAGGTCATGCTGCCACCGGGCGCGACATTGATGGCGGCGAAATGTTCGGGGCAGATGGCGCGGGATTCGCCGTAGAGGATGACCTTGGTCGCCGGGTAGTCGTGGCTGATGGTCACGGCGACGCCGGTGGTCTGGTGTTCGACGCGGACTTCGTTGCGGTCATCGGGCACGCCTTCCAAGCGGACCCATAGTGCTTTCGTCAGCGGCTCGGTCAGGGTCAGGACATTATCGGTGATGGTGATAGGGCCTTTGCCTTCGACCTTGGTGACTGGGGCGGGATAAATCAGGCGGTAGGCGGGATTGATCGGGTCTTGATTGATGCATAGATTATTGTGCGAATAATGATTGGTGGTGATCGGCTTGGTGCCGCTGTTGGTCAGGGTATGGGTGACGGTGAAGGAATTGCCATCGTTGGCCACGGCAATTGACTTGCTGAGCTGATAGCCCCAGTCACCCATCGCCAGCGCTTGGCTGCAGGTGACTTCGGTCGCGGTGGCCTTGATCTGCCACGCGGGCTGCTCAATCAGCGGATACCGTTTATGGAACTTGTAAGGTTCGCTGCCGTTGCGCTGCAAAACTCCGACGCCGATTTTGACAAATGTACCAGTGGCCGGATCAGCCTCGGCGTAGCCCAGGGCCTCATCGATGCCGAATTCTTCAGCGACCCCGGCGACGTGATCGTGACTTTCGGGATTTCGCGGTTCACGCAGTTCGCCGAAAAAAGTATGACCGTGCCAGATCGCCTGAGCGACAAAGCCGCTGTGGTCGAAGCGTTGCCCACGATAATAGCCGTTTTGCGCATCCGGGGTGTGCACACGGATTTCTAAATCGCCGGACTTCAACAGCGTCGTCGGAACCGCGACGCCCGTTTCTGCTGCACCGAGCGCAGGGAAAAAAGCGACGGAGAGCGCGGCACAGGTGGTGGCAGCAGTGAGCCAGACGAGGCCGAGGTGGAAGCGTGCAGACATGCGGATCGCCAGTGATGGAACGAGCGTCGTCATCCCGAGTGACGAGAACATACCAGGGGCGGCCAACGCCGGATCAGTGTTTCACCCCAAGCCCGCAGCCCGGCGCAGGCGGTCATTGATGGCGGGGCCAAGCCCAAGGTCCGGCACCAGCTCGGCGACCATGCGCTGGGCACCGCTGGCGTCCAGACGGCGCAGGGCCGCAAACAAGTGCATCGCCGCTTCGGCGAGGTCGCCTCTGGCGGACAGCACTTCAGTCGGGCCGCCCGGCTGCGCAGGGGCCACCGAGAACGCCAGGCGAGCCACGTCGGTTGCGGACGGCCAGTCCGCGTCCGCATCTCGCAGCCGCAATGGAATGCGTGGCGCATAATGACTTGCAAGCATGCCGGGCGCCTGCTGGGGCAACGATTCGGTGCGGACCTGGTGATCGGCCATCGTGACGGGTTCGCCAAGAATGGCTTCCAACTCTTCGCGACTGATGCCGCCGGGGCGCAAAATCACCGGCAGCGGATCCGGGCGCAAAACAGTGCTTTCGATGCCGACCCGACACGGCCCGCCATCGACCACACCCGCGATGGTACCGTCCAGTTGTTCCCACACATGCGCCGCGCAGGTCGGACTTATCCGACCAAAGCGATTCGCGCTCGGCGCCGCCAAAGGCACGCCCGCCGCCCGAATCAGGGCCAGGGCGATAGGATGGTCGGGCACCCGGACGCCAACGGTATCGAGACCGCTAGTGATCAGGTCGTCTATGCCCGCCTTTCGTGGCAGGATCAAGGTCAATGGGCCGGGCCACAGCGTTGCCAGACGACGCGCGCGGGCGCTGGGCTCCGCGACAGTCCAGGCCTGATCGGCGTCGGCGACGTGGACGATCAGCGGATCAAAATGCGGCCGGCCCTTGGCAGAAAAAATACGGAGTACTGCCGTCGCATCCATGGCATTGGCAGCAAGGCCATACACGGTCTCGGTCGGCATGCCGACCAGTTCCCCGCGCAGTAAAGCCGCTGCGGCTTCCGCAATATCGAAGGAATTAGCGGCCGGCACGCGCAAGGCTGCCTTCGGCAACGCCGAGCAAGAATTGCACCCGTGCTGGATCTGTTGGCCGGGCGACCAGCGACAGCAAGAAAATCTCTTCGGCACCGGCGATGGTCAGCCGACGGCCGATGTCGCGGTAATTCCACTCATCTTCAATGGGGTCCAGGCTGCCCATGGCGGCAATCGCCCAGCGTTTCGCCTTTTCAATGTCTGCTTTTTTCCAGCTGTCTGCGGCCAAAGCTAGGCGGATGGCCGCAAGGGCCCCCTGCAATCCCCAGGCTTCATCAGGATCGGCCTTCTTGCCTTGGGCTTCCAATTCCGCCAAGGCGATTTCCGCCTTGGCGGTTTGCCCCATCGCGGCATAGGCGCTGCCCAAAGCAGCGAGTGGCCACATGCGCTCGGAAAATCCCCCACCGCCAAAACTCATCAACATTGCCGCCGTGGCAGCCTCGTCCAGGCGTGCCTGATCCGGGTGGCCAGCAAGGGCGGATTCTTCGACCCAGGTCGCCAGCCATTCGGTGCGAGCGGCGACCCCATCGCTTTCCGACAGTACCACCTCTAATAATGCTTCGTCCTGAGTACGCGCCGCAATCAGAGTAATTTCCCACAAATTCAGCCACGCCTCATCGTCCTTGCCGATCGCAGTGATGGTTTCCAGCAACGCAGGTTTCAAAGCCGCCACTCGATCTTGCCGCCCCAGCCGCGCCGTCATCAACATCGGATACGCCAGCGCCGTGCAGCGGTCACTCATTTCCAGTGCGTCCCATTCCGGGTTGGGCAGATCATGACTCAGCAACTGGCCCTGGATCAAAGTCACCTGGCGATAGATCCGCAGGTCTGCTTCTTCGGGATCTTCTGGCGCGGGGATCTCGATGGCTTGGGCCTCGGCATACAAAGCTGCCGCGCGAGCCGGATCGCCACCCAGATCGGCAAGCACGCCGCATTCAGCGAGCAACTGGGCCTGGTCGCTGGTCGATTCCAATGATCGCGCTGCATCGATGGCGCGATCAAGTGGACTTTCCGCCCACAGGGAAAAACAACCCATTACGGCCAGCAATACATGACGCAGGTTATGCATGGCTTGGTCCTATCATCGGTCCGCGCCGATGCACTCTCGTTGCCCCACAACCGCTGCCCCCGGAGCGATCCCCTGGAGAATGCTTCAGGGGGATCGGGTTTGGGCAAATACCCCCGGACGCAGGCCGGTTAGGCGGCGAAAGGTATGACTAAACCAGGCCGCATCCGCGTAGCCCCGACTCCAACAGTGATGCCGTTGTCCATTTCCAGCACTTTGGCGACCTAAAAACCATAGCCGCCCCACTCTTGTGCGGGGCGGCTGGCAGATCATTCAGGAGAAATCGCAGCGAACGTCAGAGCGACTGATGGATGCGCTTGAGCGCCTTAATGAGGTAGGGTCCAGTCACATGCGGCATGCCTTCGGCCCAGCGATCGGCGCTGTTGATCCAAACCAAGCATTCGCTGCCGTCGGGCAGATTCGCCTTGGCGGCACGGGATTTGATCGCTTCAAACAGATCGCGGCGCCAATCGTGCTTGCCAGTGGCGGTTTCGACTTCGGTGACGTTGAGCAAGTCAAAAGTCTTGGCCATGGTCATGTAATAGTATAACAGACCCTGCTGTTGTTTGCCTTCGGGCATGCCGGGATTGCGATCGAAAACATAATTGGCGGTGACCCACTTATACGCCGCATCCAACCGGGGATCGCCGGGTTTCAGATCCAAGGCGATGTAGCTGGAAATCAGCTGATAGGTCATGCTGCCGTAGGGTTCCAACTTTGGGGTGGGCTCATTCGCTTCTGGGTTCCACGAACCGCCGGCTTTGCTTTCATCCGGGCTGTAGACGCCGCCGCCAGAATTACCGGCCCACGGCTTGTCGTTGTGGCTACTAAGGTCCTGACAATGTTCCAGGAATTTCAGGGCCTTTTGCAGATGGGGATCGCTTGCCGGGACGCCCGAGCGAGTCAACGCTTCGATCGCGAAGCTGGTATTGGAGAGATCTTCGTTGCCCTCGCCGCGTGAGCCGTAGCCCATACCGCCGAATGCGACCGATTTCGGATCCACATTCTGACTGCCAAAGAGATAATCCTGCATGCGCTTGGTGCGCTCAGCTTCTAAGCGGTCGGTGGTCGCCATGGCCATCAGCGCGAGCGACGTGTTGTAATTTCCTAGTCCTTCATCTTCGGTGTAGACCCCGCCATTGGTCTGCTGGTGATCCCACAGGAATTTCAGCGCCAGATCGACCTCTTTGCCGCCCTTAGGCAAATAGGCGGGAGCTGTCTGCAGGGCGTCAACCGCCATACCGGTGATTCCCAGGGCGAATTTTGCCCCGGGGGCAAAGGCACCGTTGGGCTGCTGCTGCGCCGCAAGCCACAATTGGGATTTCTCGAGGACCTGTTCGATCTCGGCTTTGAGAGCAGCATTATCCGTCCCTTCGGCGGCGCTGAGAGACGTGGCACCGACCAAGAGGGTGGCGCTGAGAAGAAACGGACGCAGGGAATGGAACATGGCGGAAACTCCGAGGGCAAAAGGATGAGCGAGATACCGTCAGCCATAAACGTGCCATGGCTAGCGCAGTTCTGGGGTGAATCCTGTCACTCTCCTGCGCAAGGCCAGTGCGCTCTGTATAGAGGTTAGGCATGGGCGACCACGAACGTCACTGCTTCGGCTGAATCTCGGCCAACAGGGTGCTGACAAACGTATCGATCTGCGCAGCCACCACGGTTTCGTCGAAAGCGCGGACGTCGACCATGTCGGCATCGAGACGCAGGGTCGGGATGTTCGCGGCAGCAAGACCCGGTAGACGACGTTTGACGTAGCTGTTCCAAATGCCGCACGAGCGGTTCCAGTGCGCCACGACCCCGGCGCAGGAATACGCACGCACCAGATCGATGGTCCAATCCAGGACCCATTGCCCCGAGCGGTTCATGGTGTTCCAGGCATAGCGCTGCACCAGGGTGTCGAATGGTTGGTCGATCTTAAAATTGAACCACCACGAATGCGTGTACGTGCTGGTGACCATCGCTACACCGCGCTCGGCGAATTGCTGGGCCAGCCAATTCTTCCGTGGCCAAATCGGAATCGCGTCCCAGAGCAAACGCAAACGTTCACCAGGCACGGCGGCAAAGCGGGCGTTGATCCGTTCCTGCAATTCATCGCGTAGACGGCGATAGAAATCGGTACAGATGGGAAATCCGCGCGCGATGACGATGGGCGCCATCGCGGTGAACGCGTCGAAGCTGGTCCACGGCGCCGGCTGATGGCGACCGAGCTCCAGACATTCCTGCCATAAGCGATTAGCGGCGGCGGATTCGGCAACGACCTCGCGCAGGCGCGACATATCGAGCTGGGTGCCAAAGCGCTGGCCGATGTCCGCGGCGTGCGCGTGCATCTGAGCGGAGAAACCGGCAAGCTCGACTTCCGAATGGGTCTCACTGCGCGTCAGTGGCGGCGCCCGCAACAAATAATGCGGGACCAGACGCCCGCTGGTGGCCTGGAAATGGCGTTGGACGTCATCCCCCCAGCGACCGACGACCGCGCATTGGCTGTCACAGGCATAAAACAGATCCGGCTCCGGCAGGCCGCCGATGGGCGAAGCAGCTCCGGCGGTCAGCACGCCCAGGTCCGCGAGTGCATAACTGCATAAGCGCGGGCTCGCATAACCCTGCGCTTCCGCCCCGGTTAAAGCCGCCTGACTGTAAGGCGCCTTCAGATCACGATTTTCCGCCAAGGCTCCGAGCATAGCAGCGTGATTTTCTGGATAGACCGGAACAATACCCATGGCCACCAACATTTCCGCCGGGGCGAAGGCGGAACACCACGCAATGGGCTGGCGGCGCGCGCGGACCTCGCGGTACCAAGCGAAAATATCAAACGTGGTGTGCAGGCGTGAACTTGGCATCAGGGGTTCAGTATCAGGGGCTCGATGTGCGAATGACTTGCAGGGTGCCGGCGGCAACCAACTGGCCGTCCTGGCGGATGGTGGTGTCGAATTGCGCGGCATTGCCCAACGTGGCCAGTGGCTGCACCAGCACCTCTACGATCGTCTCGGCCCGCACCGCTGCATGATGCCGCCAGTGGCGCACGGCAGTGAGCATACCGGAAACGGTTCTATTCTCGTCGGTATCAGCGCCTGTGGCGAGACTCTGATGCGCAGCAACCGCCTGCGCAGCAATCTCAATCAAATACCCACTGCGAATCCACCCACCAGCTTCGGCTGGACTGCCAGCAGCAACCAGTGCGTGGGCGACGCTGTCCGAACCCCGGGAGTCGATCCGAGTGAGCAGCCGCAACGGTGGCTGATGGGGCAGCTTCGGGTGAGGCATGGATTTAAGGACCATCCGTGCTGACCGGGATGACCCGATCACGACGACGCAGCAGGGTCGCGAGCCCCCAGGTCAAAACGCCGATCAGACCGCCGAAGCCGATCATCACGACGGAGCAGCCCAAAATCCAATCCCCCAGAACGGTCCCAATCACCTGCATGATTCCCGAAAATCCTTGGGCTTCGTGAAACTGGACCTGCATCGCGGCATAGGCGGCCTGCGGAGATTCGCCGAGACGCAACCAGCGCGACAGCGCGATGGCCGCCGCCCACCACACCACCAGCAAAGGGCCGAGGCTGGCGTTGGAACAAATCAGCACCACCGCCATATTGAGTTTGTACCGCCACGCGATCAGGCCGGCGGTCACCATCTGCAAGCCGGGCAGAGGTGCGACCGACATGGCCGCACCGACGCCTGCGGCCACGCCTAACGCGCGCGGTGAGGTCTCACCGATCAGGATCTGACGCAGCCGTTGTCGCCACGTCGCCACCGCGGGAGGAGGAATCATCGTCGAAGTACCGTATGCACGTCGATTGCGGCACCAACGGCAGAAGCGGGGCATCGCTCGGGCGGGACCATCGGGCATATCCCTTGGCCCGACTCGCGGCGGGTCGAGACCTCGCAACCTTCGGGAGTCCCCCTGCTCTGTTGTCCCCCCTGCGTTTTTCTGGTTCCGCCCTCGTGTCGCCAACGAGCCGTTCTTATGCTACGAAACCCAGATCCAGCAGCCCGCCAAATATCGCGCCGAATTTCCTTATTGATCCTGCAAGCATGGATTACGCCGGGTCCTACGGGAAATCTGGGTTGAGTATGTTGCCGACTACCTATCAGCACGGAATACTGCGGGCATCTTGCCTGTATTGCATGCCCGGGTGCAAGGAACGATCGTGTGTGCGGCGCTGGCGGGGATGACCTGCACTCATCGCGGTTGGCACCAGGAGATTCTCGCGACCACGATCATCGGCGTGGACGGAAAGCTGGAGCTGCCGGCGACGCTGCCCATCTTTTAGGTGGAATTGCGCCGCTGAGGTCTGGCCTGGGATCCGAGCATGGCAAATCTGGACACCCCCGCGACCATGCGCGCATGACGGAAACCGCCCCACCCTATTGCCTTGTTACCGGCGCCAGCCGCGGGATTGGCGCCGCCATCGCCCTACGACTGGCGGCAGACGGATATGACTTGGTATTGTCCTACCGCAGTAATCACGCCGCCGCCGAGGCGGTTGCCACAGCGGTCCGTGCCCAGGGTCGTGGCGTCGAACTACTTCCGGGCGATGTGACCGACCGGGTCGCGATGCGCACCGCCCTGGAAGCACTCAAAGAACGGCGCGGGGTCCCCTGGGCGGTCGTGGTCAACGCGGGCATCGTCCGCGACGGCCTGTTGATGTGGATGTCCGACGAAGCCTGGGACGAGGTCATCGCCACGTCATTGGATGGATTTTTCAATATCGTCCGCCCTCTTTTTGCAGGTCTTCTGATGGCCCGCAAAGGGCGCGTGGTAACCATCGCTTCGGCCTCGGGACAAATGGGCAACGCTGGCCAGGTGAATTATAGTGCCGCAAAAGGTGGCTTGATTGCCGCGACCAAGGCGCTGGCCCGCGAAGGAGCCAAGCGTGGCGTCACCGCCAATTGCGTCGCGCCTGGTTTGATCGCCAGCGATCTGACCAAGGACCTGCCCCTGGAGCGACTGCTGGTGGCAGTACCCCTCGGCCGCATCGGCAACCCCGAGGATGTCGCTCACGCGGTGTCCTTTTTGGTATCGCCGCAGGCCGGGTATGTCACTGGCCAGGTCCTGGGCGTGAATGGTGGGTTGGTAATGGGATGACGGATTGCCTGTGGGCCAACGTCAACCATCGTGGGAGTCCATGAAAGTTGGCATTATCGGTGGTGGACCTGCTGGCGCGGTCACGGCGGCAACCTTGGCCCAGCGCGGCATCGAGGTCCATGTTTACGAAAAAGAAGTGTTCCCGCGCTTCCACATCGGCGAGAGTCTCCTGCCGTGCAACCTGCCCATTTTCGAGGCCCTCGGCATCACCCGCGCCGACTTCGCGCAGCTGGGATTTCCGGTCAAGCGCGGCGCCCATTTTGAACACGTCGCCAGTGGGCGCTGGGTGCGCTTTCCTTTTGCCGACGCCTTGCCCAATGACCCACCCAGCATTTTCCAGGTCGAACGCGCCCAGTTCGATACGATGTTGTTGCAACGTGCGGCGGACCTCGGTGCAAAAATTCACCAGCCGGTGCAGGTGCAGCGGGTTGATCTGGCCCGACGCGCAATTGTCCATACGCAGGGCGAAGACTCTTTTGATTTTATCGTCGATTGTTCCGGCCGCGAAACCCTGCTCGGCAAACAATTGGGCTGGATCGACCGCGCCAATGATCTGCGCCGGGCTGCGGTGTTTGGCCATGTCCGCGGCTTGGAATTAGCACCGGGGGCCGAGGTCGGGGATATCTCCATCGCTAAGGCCGAAGCCGGCTGGTGCTGGCAGATACCGGTGGGTGGTGAGCGCTGGTCGGTCGGATTGGTGTTGAAACGGGATTTTATTCAACCGGGCGCAACGGGTTCAGCCGCGGAAACAGACCCGCAACTCACCGTCGCTGGCGGCACCCCTGCCCACACCCTGTTCACCCGGCACCTCGCGCTTTTCCCCCAGGTCGCCGAACGCTTGGCAGGTCAGGTCCCCGATCCGGTACGGGCTCTGCCTAATATAAGTTATCGGGTACGTGACCGGGTTGGACCCGGCTTCGCCCTCCTCGGCGACGCTGGTGGTTTTATTGATCCCATTTTCTCCTCGGGCGTACTCCTAGCGACCCGCGCTGGGTGGCGGCTGGGGCAGCTCTTGGCGGAACACGGAGCGCAAGCTGACTTAGGCCCCTGGAAACAGGCCACTGATCACGATCTCGCCAGCTTTTTCGCCTTCATCCGCTTGTGGTACGACGGTCATTTCATCGACAATCTGTTCTTTGCGCCGACCCGCGTCGACGCAATTGCTCGGGGCATCACCAGCCTTTTGGCGGGCAATACCACCCACCCCGACAATGTGTTCCTCTCCCTGTTGGCGAAACGTTCCGCCGACCCGCATTGGGGAATGCCGCCACCCACCGGCTGAGGATTCCCCAGCCGTGACTCCGACTTGTCGCCCAATGTTTCGCGCTCGCGCCTTGCTGTTGGCAAACAGTCGCCCACAATCGATCCATCATGGCACGTCCACCCAAAGCACGTAAGCCCATTAAAGATGCGGCCTTACAGCTGTTTGTCGAGTCCGGCGTGCATGCCACCGGCATTCGCGAAATCGCTAAAGCCGCGGGTTGCAGCGAGGCCGCCCTCTATCGCCACTGGGCCAACAAAGAGGCCCTGGTCGCCAGTCTGTTCCGCGAACATCTGCAAGAGGTCAATCATCTGCTAGAGCAGGCAATCGTGGAAGCGCACACGTTTTCGGACAAAGTGCGTGCCGCAGCCGGAGCAGTCTACCAATTATATGACGACCAGCCCTTGGTATTCCGGTTTGTCCTGCTGGTTCAGCACGAACTCGCCAAGCATCTTGAACCCGAAATTCGCACCCCGCATGACGTGGTCACCGATCTGGTGAACGAAGGCATCGCCAGCGGCGAGGTCAAAGGCGATCCCGCCCTCATGGCCAGCTGGTTGGCCGGTATTTTTCTGAACACCGCCACCTACGTCCTCTACGGCCGCCTGCCCCCGCCGATGATCCGCTACGCCGATCCGGTTGCGGAAGTGGCGCTACGCATTTTACGCGGTCCTTGAATATTCACTGCGTGAATGTCCTAGGTTAATACTCGGACATGGATTTCTCGCTGCTATTTGATTGTTTCTAGGATTTAATTTGTCGTGGTCACAGTCCGAAGTCCTAGGTCGGCACCAGCATATGCAAAACGTGGCGAGATGATCGAAAACACATACAATTTCATCCAACACAAGGGCGTGGCAAATGGACCTAGGACTTCGGACCTCGGACGTAGAACGACTCGTCTAAATTCGTAGAAAAAACTACCGTTGAACCCGCCCAGACCCATCCCCACCCACCAAGCTTTCCACTTCAGCCAAGGTGACGACGTTGAAATCTCCGAGGATGGAATGCTTGAGGGCGCTGGCGGCGACGGCGAATTCGATCGCGTTTTGGCGGTCCTTGCCGGTCACCAGGGCGTGGATCAGGCCGGCGGCAAAGCTGTCGCCGCCGCCGACGCGATCGACGATGGTTAGGTCGTAATGACGCGAAAAGGAATGGCCTTTGCCATCGACCAATAATCCGCTCCAGCCATTATTCGAGGCACTGTGGCTTTCGCGTAGAGTGATGGCGACCTGTTGAATATTGGGGAAGCGCTTCTGCAATTGCGCAGCGACGTCGAGATAGCGATCGTGATCCAAGGCTCCGCTGCTGACCTGGGTCGCGCCGGCGGTGATGCCGAAAACCTTTTCGCAGTCCTCTTCGTTGGCGATGGCGACATCGATGAAGGGCATCAAGGTGCTCATGACCTGATTGGCCTTGGCTGAGTTCCATAATTTCTTACGAAAATTGAGATCCATCGAGGTGGTCAGACCCCGGGCTTTGGCGGTCTCCAGGGCCTGCTTGGTCGCTGCGGCCGCGGAAGCGGACAGGGCCGGGGTAATTCCGGTGACGTGGAACCATTGCGCATCGGCGAAGCCGGCGCTCCAATTCGCTTGCCCGGGTTGAATGGCGGCGATGGATGATCCGGCGCGGTCATAGACCACGTTCGACGCGCGCTGGCTGGCGCCGCCTTCGAGAAAATAAATTCCCAGGCGATCACCCTGCCGTAGCACGTATTGGCAATCGACGCCATATTTGCGCAATTCGGCAATCGCCCAGTCGCCGATAGGATTGGCTGGAAAAGCGGACACGAAACGGGTCTGGTGGCCGAATTGGCTCAGGCTCACCGCGACGTTGGCTTCGCCGCCACCAAAGGTCGACTCCAGGCTCGCGCTCTGAATGAAGCGCTGAAAGCCGGGGCTTTTCAGCCGCAGCATGAGTTCACCGAAGGTGACTACCGTAGCCATGGGACGTTTCTCCTGGGGCGGCAACTGTATGTCCTTTGCGCCGGGGTCTATCCCGGCTTGGCCCTTGGCTTGGCCTCTGGACAGGCCCCCCTATCGTCCCGACATGGGTTCACCCTGCTGTGCACCACCAACCTCCACGTCGTCACCTGGTGACGGCGGACCTGGCGCAATCCCGCGCTGCAGCCGTGGTGATACCGCGGGCATGCTGCGTCTTGTCGGCGGCAACTTTCGCTGGGGCACCGATGACCACTTGGGCCATCCCGCCGATAGTGAAGGCCCGAGTCGCTTGGTCAGCGTGACTCCTTTTGGGATCGACCGCTGTGCGGTCAGCAACACCGCCTTCGCGGCGTTTGTGAAAGCCACCGATTTCGTCACCGAAGCGGAACGCCTGGGCTGGAGCGTGGTCTTCTTTGACCAACTCGAACCCGAAGCCCGTAGCGCGGTGCGCGGGCGCATGGGCGGGGCCGAATGGTGGTTGGGCGTTGACGGCGCCTGTTGGAAACGCCCCTTTGGTCCGGGCAGCCGCCTGCGCGGATTGATGGAGCACACCGTCGTGCACGTGTCCTGGAATGATGCCATGGCCTACGCCGCGTGGGCCGGCAAATGTCTACCCACCGAAGCCGAATGGGAATACGCCGCGCGTGGCGGCACCCAGACCATCTTCCCCCGGGGGGATGCGCTGGAAGCCGACGGCCAGCACCAGTGCAATGTTTTTCAAGGTCAATTTCCCCAGCAGGACACCAGTGCAGACGGCTGGCACGGAACCAGCCCAGTCGATGTCTTTGCCGCCAATGCCTTTGGCCTGCACAACGTCTGCGGCAATACCTGGGAATGGTTGCTCGACGGCTGGACCACCGATCGCAGCACCTTGCCCGATCAGGATCCCTATTTTTGCGCGCCCGATTCCCAGCGCGCCATTCGCGGCGGGAGTTTTCTCTGCAATGACAGTTACTGCACCCACTACCGCGTCGCCGCCCGCACCCGCACCCGCACCCGCAACACCGCCGACAGCGCCAGCGGCCACATGGGTTTCCGCTGCGTGCGAGATATCTGAATCATGCCTTTCACCGACCGTTCGCTCGAATCCATCCGTCAGGACGTCGCCCGCTTTGCCGCTGACCGTGACTGGGATCAATTTCATTCCGTGCGCAACCTGCTGCTGGCCGTCGTCAGCGAAATCGGCGAAGTCGCCGAACTGGTGCGCTGGGTCGGCGACACCGAACCGGCAGTTCCTGCCGAACGTCAAGGCGACTGGGAAGATGAAATCGCCGATGTCTTCATCCTCTTGGTCCGCCTCGCCGACCGCAGCGGCGTCGACCTGACCCAGGCCTTCGCGCGTAAGCTGGCCAAAGCCGGCGCGAAATATCCGGTTGACAAGTTTAAGGGCTCGGCGCGCAAATATAACGAGACGGGGGATTGCCACGGTCCGGAGGTCCGGAAGTCCGGAAGTCCGGAAGTCGACTCTGCGTGATCTGTGGTGGTGCAGTGATCGTTTATTTGCGGATGCAATTCATCGCCCAAAAATAATTCACAAACATAAGCAAACTCCCGACTACGAGATTTCCGGACTTCCGGACTTCCGGACTTCCGGACTGGGGCAATCCCCGATCGCCCCCAACACCTGCTCTGCCGCCGCCGTCCGTTCATCGGGCAGCAGCAGGCACACCCCGGCAAGGCGGTTGCGCCAGTGCGCGAGGAAGCGCAGGACTCCGGCGACGTCCTCGTGGGGGTCGCTGCGCAGACGCTGCTTGAGGCGTTCAGGAACCGAGAGCGCCGGTAATTCGTTATCGAGTTCGTCCGCAACTGCCGCGTCGGGTAAAAGCAGGACCTCGGCGAAAACGGGAATGGTGACTTGCAGGCGTTGCATCAGATCGCGGAAGCGCGCGGGCTGATAAACCGGCTGCAAGGTCAGGAAATCAGCGCCTTGGGCGGCAAAGCCTTCCGCGGAATCGATATCAGCGGCGCCGATGCGCACGCCAATGGTAAAGCGAGTCGGTTCTTCGATGCGGCTATTGGCTAGATCCCGGCCTAGGTTCAGACGCCGGCACAGAGCGAGCAATGCCGGAGCATCAGCGGCACCGAGAATGCTTTCTGCGCGGGTATCAGCGGGAAAGACGCCGCCGTCGATAAGTACCAGTCGCACGCCGACCCAGTGCGCCGCGAGGAGAATTTCCTGGGCCTGCGCCAAAGTGGTGCCGCCGCTGAGCAATTCGAGCACGGCCGGTTTGGCACACGCATCCTGAACATGGCGTAAGCGTGCTGGCAGGCGGGCACCGCGGGCCGAGCCCGGCCAGCCGGTCAATAATCCCACCGCTGCTGCGCCGGCATCGGCGAGACGACTGAGCGCCTCGGCAGCGATACCGGGCGCAAGGCGCCCAGGCGCAAAAGCCAACACGGGAAATCTACCCGCGGCGGCACTTTCCAAAAGTGGATGCGGCGCGGGTGGCAACACGGGCGTCGAGGCGGCAACCGTTGCAGTGAGCGTCGATCGCGGTGACAGGGCGGCTCCCGCGCAGGCCTGCGCCAGTGCGCGGATGTGATCGGGGCCGACGCCGCAACAGCCGCCGACACCATTGGCTCCGGCAGCGATGTAGGCCTGCGCCTGTTGGATCAGATAATCTGGCCGCAACTGGTACGTGGTGCGCGAACCAACCCGCTGCGGAAATCCGGCATTGGGCCGGGCAATGACAGGGAGCCGGGTCGAGGCGGCGAGGCGCGCGACGACTGGCACCAGGGCGCGCGGGCCAGCAGCGCAATTCACCCCGATGGCGGCGGCACCGCCCTGTTCCATGGCCTGGGCGAATTCTGCGATCTCGCCGGGGTCATCGCGATCAAGGCTGCGGCTGACGATGACCGGCAAGCGAGTGACCCGACGAATACCGCTGAGCATAGCGGCGGCTTCGGTAGTCGACGGACAGGTCTCAATAATAATGCCGTCAGCGCCCGCATCGGCGATAGCTAGAGCAATTTCTGCGGCGGCGTCGCTGGCTTCATCGACGGTGATGTCAGCGCCAACCACCGGTCCCAGCGGGCCGATGGAACCCAGGACAAATGGTTGCTGGGGATGACTGCGGGCGACCTCGCGCGCCAAGCGCACCCCAGCGCTGGCAATGCGCACGGCGGTGTCGCTGTCTGGGCAGCGATAGCGGTTGGCGCCAAATGTATTCGCCGTCACCGCCTCGGCGCCGGCTTGGACATACGCGCGGTGCACTTCACGGACCAAATCCGGATGATCAAGATTCGCCCGCGCCACCGCAGCGGGCGGAATCCCGCGCGCCAGTAATTCACTGCCCATGGCGCCATCGAAAATAACGACGCCGCGCGCCAAGCGCCGTTCCAAGGCCGACTGCACCGAGCCCGCACCGGGAATATGAATAAGGTGCCGCGCGAGTAATTCGGCGACCCGATCAGCAACCCCGGCTGGCAGAGATGCACCGCCGAGCAGACGTCCCAAAATCTCACCACCCAGAACCGGGCGTTCGACCGCCAGGCGTTCGGCGCAGGCGATGGTGGCTGCCAACAAGACCGTGGTGGTGATCGCACCGACCCCACCCGGCACCGGCGTCAACGCCCCGGCGACGTCTGCAACCGCAGGATCGACATCGCCAACCACGTGAGCTTTGCCATCCGGACCAGAAATACGATTGATACCGACATCAATGACGGTGGCGCCGGGACGGACCAGATCGACGCCGATCAAACCCGGCCGACCGACGGCGACGATCAATAATTCAGCGCGGCGAGTGTGTGCAGCCAGATCACGGGTGTCCACATGACAGGTGGTCACCGTTGCGCCGGCGGCAAGCAACAATTGCGCAATGGGTCGCCCGACCACGATGCCGGCCCCGACGACGACTGCTTCGATGCCGCGCAGATCGCCAAGGGCTTCCTGTGCCAGCTGCACCGCCGCCACCGCCGTGCACGGCGCGACGGAATGGCGCCCGGAAAAGACCAAACCTTGATTCGCCGGACCAACGGCTTCGACATCCTTGTCCGGAGACAGCAGCGCCTGCACCGTCAATTCAACAAAAGGCTCGCGCAACGGGCTTTGCACAATGATGCCATGCACGGTCGGGTCGACGTTGAGCCCTTCGATGATTTCACTCAGGTCATCCTGGGTCGCGTCCGCAGGTAACTCGACAGCTCGGTACAGAATGCCGACCTGGGCGCAGGCCTTGGCTTGGTTGCGCTGGTACACGCTCCAGGCGCCATCGGCAGTAGCCGTCACCGCGACCAAGCACGGCTGCACACCCCGCGTGCGCAACTGGGCTACGCGTTCCAACAGGCCGGCCTGGGCCGCCTCGGCAATGGCTTTGCCATCAATGATACGCGCGGACATGGCTGGATTAGAGCGCCAGCGCCCGGCGCCGGAAGCCCTTGTCCCTCGGCCGGCAGCGCCGGATTCACCGAAAACCCCCTTCACGGTGTGCTAGGCGCGGGCAACCTGCTGCACCAGAATGCCCGTCCCATCCCGTCAAAGCGCGCTGCGGTGAGCCTGCTCGCCGTCCATCTCGGGAGCCGTTGGCTGCTGCGGCGACGCTCCGCCTGGCTGGCGACCATGGCGGTGATCTTGACCGTGACCGTATCGATTGCGGTCATGGGCGTGATGCAGGGCTTTGTCGAAGTCATGGATCGACAAATTCGCGCCAACGAAAGCGATCTGACTCTGCAAGCCGGACTTGGGGCCGAGGGATTAGAGGATAGCCCCGGCTATCGCAATTATGTGCGTGAACTCGACATCGTGACGGGAATAGCGCCGTCGATCAGCGGGTATGCCTTAGTGACGCCACAATCGCTTTATCGAACCAACACCCGTTTGCAGGAATCCTTCCCCGCGCAATTTGATGGCATTGAGTGGGACGCCGATGCGCATTTGGGCAGATTACCAGAGAAATCATTGCATCGGCGACCTGATGTGCATCTAAAAGCACCTCCACTGGCACCGTCTGAACGGGGCACGGGATTCCTGACCCCGAGCTGGCGAGAGCGCTTGGCTTGGCAGGGCGCGAATATGATTTTTGGATTGGGCCCCCTGCCGCTGCCGCCTACGGATACGCCACCAGTTGGCGTCGTCGTTGGTCAAGAATTGGCGTACATTCAAGGGCTGAGTGCCGGCGATGGTTATAGACCCGGAACATTTTTGACGCTCAGCATTCCCAATGCGCGCGGTGGTTTGGTCGGAAAAATACGCGTGGAAATGTCTGATACCTTAGGCACCGGCATTTATGAGGTCGACCGCTATAATTGTCTTATACCTTTGCCTTTCGCCCGCAGGTTGACGGGATTTAGCGCCAAGGACGGCAGCCCAGCCCTGGTCTCTGCGTATCGCATCAGCGTGCAGCCCGGCAGTAATCTGGATGCCGATGCAAAAGCCTTGAGCGATCACACTGGCGAACCCGTCGAGACCTGGGTGCACCGTCGGCAGCATCTGGCAAAAGGTGCGATCAATACTCGCAACCTGCTTGGCTTTGTGATGTTACTGGTTCAGATTCTGGCCGTATTCATTGTTTACGCCAGTTTCAGCACCCTGGTCATTGAAAAACGTCGCGACTTGGGAGCATTGCTGGGCATTGGCACCCAACCGCGCCAAATTATCTCCGCATTTATTTTTGCCGCGATTTTCTGCTGCGTTGGCGGCGGTCTGATCGGCTGGGGTTTGGGCTGGGCCATCCTGGCGGGACTGAATCCATTTTCGGCACTAACGGGTTTCTATTTCTTTCCTGAAGACTTTAATTACAGCGCAGAAACGCCGATCAGCTTTAATCCGATCGTACCGCTGCTCTACATCACCAGCATGACCACCATCGGGGTGATCGCCGCCCTGCTGCCCGCCTGGCGTGCCAGCCGCATCGATCCCGTCGCCATTCTGCGGGAGGGCGGATGAGCGCGCTGCGATGCCTGGACATCCGTAAGGGCTACCCCGGCCACGAGGTGCTGCGTGGCCTAAATCTGGAGGTCGACGCGGGCACCACCGTCGCCATTCGCGGCGCCTCGGGCACGGGTAAAAGCACACTGTTACATTGCCTAGGCCTGCTCGATACGCCCGACCACGGCAGCATCGAAATACAAGGCCAACGTGGAGACAATCTTGGCCCCGCCGCCCGCGCCCGCATGCGCGCGCGCAATCTCGGTTTTGTCTTTCAAGCTTTCCACCTGCTCCCTGATTTTTCCGTGTTGGAAAATATTGTGATGGCCGCCCGCGCCGCCGAATTACCCCTCGGTCCGGCCACTGTCGAAGCCAACCGTCTGCTCGCCCGTTTAGGCCTGACCGGCAAAGCCGACCGCAATGTCACCACCCTATCCGGCGGCGAACGCAGTCGTGTCGCCCTGTGCCGCGCCGTTATCAACCACCCTGCAGTCATTCTTGCCGACGAACCCACCGGCAGCCTCGACCCCGCCACCGCGGCCTTGGTCGTGCAAGAATTACTCGCCCTCGCCCGCGACCACCAAACCGCCGTGGTCATGGTCACCCATGACCCAGCGATTGCGGCGCAATGCGATCGGGAATATCAGCTAGTAGCTGGGGTGCTTGCGTAATCCCGATTGATTGGAGCACGGAGAGATAGCTACGTTCGAAATTTTCTTCAGGTGCGGAGCGAGCACCATCATTGACCGGCCCCCTTTTGAACTCAGGAATGCGTTATTTAGGGAATGAGAAGGCCGGGCGACCGTCAGCATTATTCACAAGGGTTGTGCTGGCTGGTCGATTCGGAATGCTCTCTGGAATGCAAAAACGCATCTCCCAGATTGCTTTGGAATGGCTTCCGGACTTCATCTCCATCCCGGCTAACCGAGCCAATGAAGACGTCCTTGCCGCCTACCTCCTTGCCTTTCACTGCGCCTGGAACAGCCACAATGGCGTACATCCGACGCTGCGGGTAGAAGCCATGGCTGACGATATTTGGCAGCACATCGGGCAGGAATACCCTGAATTCACCAAGGTACTGCGCTTCGCCGATCGTCGCGAACTGACCAACGCCATCCTCGGCCACAAACGCAAGCACGCACCCGACGACGATCGGATCATCGTCCGTGCTGGCATCCTCCCTGGCAACCAAGGCGAACTCCGGGTCGTCGCCGATTTCGTAAACAAGGCCGATTACGACCCGAACATGAGTGTATCCCTGGACAGGGAATAATTGTCGTCCCATTGTATCACGCCGAATTAAGCCTGCCGAATCGCCACCATCGGGGGCATCCACTCACCAATCCATGTCCCCGCCGCCAAAACATCGCACTGAGATGATGACCTCATGGCCAATCATTGTGGCGTTGCAAAAGGGCCAACGGCCCGTCCCCATATTAGCCTAGGCCAACGGCCTAGGTAACGGCCGATTGTATGACGTGGGGGCTGAAGGCCCGATTCATAGCAGCTGAATTAACCGCACATATGGCGCGGGCCTTCAGACCTTCACACATAAATGACGATGGTCCTGGGGCGTCGCCCCAGCCTAATATGGGGTCGCGCCGTTGGCGCTGGGGAATGGGGCACCCCTTCGTGACCTTTGTGCCTTCGTCTAAAATAGCCACTATCTCACGCAAAATAGCACATAGTGGGAAGGAGCCGTCATCTGATCTGCGGCGACCGCAGTGGTGAGTGAATGCACCAGGAGAAAAAGCAAACGCATACAGAAGATTCTGCTCGCCGCAGTCCGTTGGAAATCAGCAAAAAGTAAAATAGGTGATTCAGCAGCATCCGCCTGGATCAGTACTATATACCGACCTCACGTCGTCAAATTACCCTTATGCAGCCCGCATTCCTTCTTGGTTCCCTCTTCCCACCACCAGCGGCCTTCGCGTTCGTGTTGGCTGGGCAGGATCGGTTTGGTGCACGGTTCGCAGCCGATGGAGACGAAACCTCGTTCGTGCAGGGGGTTATACGGCACCTCCAAGGCGCGGATTTGGAACCACAGATCGGTGCTGCTGATATCGGCAAGTGGGTTGAATTTGATCAGGTCACCGCCGGATTGACCACGGAAGACGGGGTCGGTTTGCACGCGGGGGACATTGCCGCGGGTCGGGCTTTGGTCGCGGCGCTGACCGGTGATCCAGGCTTTCAAGCCGGATAATTGGCGGCGCAAGGGCGCGACTTTGCGAATGGTGCAGCATTCCTCGTGGCCGTCGTCGTAGAAACTGAACAGGCCTTTCGTGCGTACCAGGGCTTCGACCGCGGGCGCTTCGGGAAAGCAGTATTCGATGTGCAGGTCGTAGCGTTTTTCCACCGCGGCGAAAAATCGGTAGGTTTCCGCGTGCAGGCGACCGGTGTCGAGACTGAAGACGCGAAAGGGTAGGCCCGTCTGCCGTGCCAATTCGATCAGCAGGACATCCTCGGCCCCGCTGAAACTGATTGCCGCGTCGCTGCCGAACGCCGTCAAGGCGGTGGCAATGATGTCGCGCGGTTCGGCGTTGGCACAGGTGGAGGTGAGCGTGGCGAGATCAGGCATGAGAGACTCCGCGCCGCACAGGCGCGTTGGGGGTGCATTTTCCACACGAATGCAGAAACAAACCTTGAAATGAAACGTCGCTGGCAAGAAATCCAAAGGAAAAGCTCATCACAGCAGATCACTTTCCTGGACCCCACCAACACCTTCAAGCCCGGTGCGCAAGCGTTTCAGGGCATGAAACATGCGGGAGCGCAACGTGCCCAAGCTGACACCGCCAAGAATCTGCGAGGCTTCTTCGTAGCTGTGCTCTTGGAAAACCACCAATTCAATCACTTCGCGATACATGTGCGGCAAGGCGGCCAGGGCAACATCCAGGTGTTCGATAGCCTCGCCCTTGGCGAGACGCTCTTCGACCGGCACGGAGCTGGCAGCGGCTGCATTGAGGACGACATTGTCGCCTTCGGCGCGATCCAATTCGGTGAACGAGACAAAAGCCCGTCGCCGACGGGCATTGAGATAATCGATCGCCGCATTGCGCGCGATGGTGTAAAACCAGGTGGAAAAGCGCCGGGTTGGATCAAAGCGGTCGACGTGTTCGAAAACCTTCAGGAAGACATCTTGGGCGATTGAGCCTGCCTCATCGTAATTGCGCACGATCTGATAGATGTAGGCCAGAATCGGGCGCTGATAGCGCTTATACAGCACTTCAAACGCCGAAAAATCCCCGCTTTGGCAAGCCTGGACCAGTTCTTCGTCAGTGGGCGTGGCATCCATGTGGGGCGCCGGGTGCGGCCCTACTTAGGAATTACGGTGACGTGGGTCAGCATACTGTCGCCCGGTACGATCTTATCGCGGAAGGCAATTCGTTTGGTCGCGGTCAGGCGCGGGATGCCATCCGCATCCGCCACCAATTCAAGATCACGGACATCGACGATCTCGCTCCCATCGGGACGGGTCATGCGACCCTGAATAGTCGCGGCCGTCAGGCCGAAGCGCTGCATCGCAATCCAACCGGCATCGGCCACGGCCGACCATTGGGTGACGCCCATCATCAGCGGGCCCGCTGGAAAGTGTCCCGGCACGAAGGGATGTTCCGGTTCGTAGCGATAGCCGGTGGTCAGCGTACCGGCGGCCGCGTCGGCGCTGACGATGGTGGTGGCAAAGCGCAAATGCGGCGGTTTCCAATCGAGCCAGCCGATCGGGATCGCCTCGCCTGCCGGCAGGGCCTGCGCTTGGGTGCGGCTGGAACCGATGATTTCGCTGAGCGGTGCCACCCCGGACATCACTTCGGCTTCCAGCAAAGGCTGGCCATCAACGGTCGCAGTGGTGGCGAATTGCGTAAAAGTGCCGCGATCACGGGTAATTTCAGCGCGCCCGATGACCGTGGAGCCCAGCGGAGCCAAGCGGTGAAACACCAATTTGCTGATCATGCTGAATACGGCCACGGCGCCTTCGGCTTGCAGGCGTTCGTGCAGCAACGGCACGCCAGTCAGCGCCATTAATTCACCCAGGAATGGCTCGTACCAAAAGCCGCCGCTGCGCCCGAGCATGGTGCGCTGACGCACGTCATCAGCGGGCACGGTGGTTACGGAGGTCGCTATCTTGCCGCCTTCGTGCAAGATCACGGTATCAGGGAGCAGATTGATACCGCGGTGCGGGAGGTAAGCCTCCAGAGCGCGGTGGTCGAGGGTCGTATCCGGCATGGGCCCACAGGTTCTGGGGCCGCCGCCTGGGCTCAAGACTTCTTCTTCTCCGAGCCCAGCCTGGCGATGGTCTCTGCGATGATCTGCGGATACAACGCGCGCTCAGCCGCCATCACCCGATCTTGCAGGGTTTCGGCGGTATCAGTGGGCTTCACCGCGACTTTGACCTGAGCCAGGACCGAACCGCTGTCGTAGGCGCCGCTGACCAGATGCACGGTGCACCCGGTGGTCTTTTCGCCGGCAGCAACCACGGCCTGATGCACACGCAGGCCATACATGCCCTTGCCTCCATGCGCCGGCAGCAGACTGGGGTGGATATTGATCGTGCGACCACGCCAAGGCTCTGGCGGATCCCAATATTTCAGCCAGCCGCACATCACCACCCACTGCACGCCGTGATCACGCAAGGCCGAGGTCACTTCGGCCGAGTTGGCCGCGATCACCAGCGGACGCGAATGCTTGAGGGCAAAATCAATGCCCCCCACACCCGCCTTGGACGAGACCACTACGGCAATGTCCGCAGGAAGACGACCTTCACGGATCGCTGTTTCGAGATTGGCGTAGGTGGTACCACCGCCGCTGAGTAATATGCCGAGCTTCACCGTCATGGGGGGAAGGGTCATAGCCAACTCGGAGCCCAGGGGAAGCACGTTGCTGAGGACGATGCAGACGTGATGCTTCGCCCTCGTAGGGAGATCCGCGTCATGGCCATTTGGAGCAAAGGCGGGGACGACACCAACCGCCTGATTCACGCCTTTACCGTCGGCGATGACTGGACCTATGACCGAGTCTTGGCGCCTTACGACATCTTAGGATGTCTGGCGCATGCGCAGATGTTGACCCGGGTTGGCCTGTTGGCTGAGGCCGATGGCGCCGCCCTGGTAGCTGGTTTGCAGAGCCTGCACCGTGAGTACCTAGCCGGGGGCTGGACCATCGATGTCGCCGACGAAGACGTGCATTCGCGCATCGAAGCCCTGTTGACCGAGCGCTTGGGCGAACCGGCCAAACGCCTGCACACCGGCCGCAGCCGCAACGACCAAGTCCTGACCGCCGTCCGCCTGTGGCAAAAAGACGCGCTCAGCGGCATCGCCGCCCAGGTCGGCGATGCTGCGCGGGCGCTGATCGCGAAAGCGCGCGAGCACGAATTCCACCCCCTGCCCGGCTATACGCATTTGCAGCGCGGCATGCCGTCGAGCGTCGGGATGTTTTTTGCCGCGCATGCGCAGGCCTTGCTCGATAATCTCATTCTGATCGATGCTGCGTATGTGCTTGCTGATCGTTGCCCGCTGGGCTCCGGCGCCAGCTATGGCGTCGGCCTGCCCCTGGATCGCGCCTACGCCGCCGAGCTACTCGGCTTTGCCCGCCATTCCGGCATCGCCATGGCCGATGCGAATAGCCGTGGCAAAGTCGAATGTGCCAGCCTGGATGCGCTCGGCGCGGTAGTAAATGACCTCAGCCGCTTTGCCGCTGACCTGGTATTTTTCACCACTCAGGAATGCGGGTTCTTTTCCATCGGCAAAGGCTTCACCACCGGCAGCTCGATCATGCCGCAGAAGCGCAACCCCGATCTATTCGAATTATTGCGCGGCCGCGCCGCGCGATTCTTAGGACTGCGCACCGGATTGTACGCCACCACGATCGGCTTGCCGTCTGGCTACAGCCGCGATTTACAAGACACCAAAGCGCTGCTCATCGACGGCTTCCGTCTCGCCGAACAGGGCTTGGCCGTCGCTACCGCCGCGACGCCGACCTTACAGCCCGTGCGCGCCCGCATCGTCGCCGCGTTAACCCCAGATCTCTACGCCACCGATGAGGCTTATCGCCTGGTCCGCGAAGAAGGCATCCCCTTCCGCGAGGCCTATATCCGCGTCGGCAAGGATCTCAGCGCCGTCGCCACCCCGGATCACGACGCCGTGGTCCGCGACCGCACCCATGGCGGCAGCACCGGGAAACTGGGGCTGGATGCACTCGCCGGTGAAGTCGAACAGACCTTGGCGCGGTGGACGGAGCGGCAGACGGGGCTGATGGGGACTTGGGATCGGCTGTTGGAGCACAAGTGAGGTCCCCGCTATTCCTAAAGAGTTTGACGGTAGGTGCTGTACTATCGTCATTGGTACTCCTGAGTTTATGCAGTCGACGCGTAAATCCGGGCGAATTAGCTATTTACACAGTTGAATTCAATGTTGCCGATGAGGCCAATGGAAAACCCATAAATATAAGCTTAACCGTGCTTGGCAATGGAATGAGCAATAAATTTGGTATGTACGCACCTCAGATTTCCGAAATGAATCCAGGTGGTCCTTACCGTGTATCGTGGGTAGACTTAAAGAATCCGACTGTGGCAATACAGTTATCGGCGGAAGGCTATCATGACATGAATCTAGACCCTGCGATGTATATAGGTGGGCCTGGCATGTTATTAACAGGAATGAGGAATACCCCTACCGTAATCATGATTCCAAGAGCCAATCCATTTCCCAATAAAAATTCAACACGCTAAGCTCAGCAGATTCTTGTCCATTGATGTTCAGCACACTGTCAGTCCCTCATAGTATTCGAGACGCAGGACGCAGGACGCAGGACGGGGTAACTGCTTAAAACCTGAACTTTGTATTTTAAGCATCCGACCGCGTAAACGCCAACACCGACGCCGGAGGCACATTCAACCACACCCGCCGCGGATTATCGCGACGAAATCCGGCGAGATGCCATTTCTGCCACGCACGCTGGGAATAGGTGAATTGCACGTAGCGGCGACCCAGGGGCACCACTTCGCCGAGGCCGGCTAAAATGGCATCGCACAATGGACGCGGCAGCGACAGTAATGGCAGACCGCTCAGGACCACACCGATACGATTCGGGTTTAACCCCAGGGCCTCGACGTGAATGCGGATCTCGCTGGCGCAGCCGCAGACGACGTGGACATCGGGATGGGTGTGGCGCAGGCGTTCGGCCAGGGGTTCGTTAAATTCGACCGCGATCAGCGGATTGTCGGGATAGCGTTTGCGAATTTGGCGGGTGAATACCCCGGTGCCGGGACCGAGTTCGACCAGGATATCGCCGGGCAGTATGGGTCCGATGGCATCGACCATGGCGCGGGCGAGAGCCCCGCTGCTGGGCAGAATTGCCCCGGTCTGGCGGAAGTTGCCCAACGACTGGCGAATGAAGGCAAGGCTGTCGCGCACGCTAAGGATAAGGTGTTCGTAGCAGGCCTCTGCTGTCAAGCACTCAGACTGGAGCCCTGCGTGGCGCAATAGCCCACCCCAGAGTGGGGTGGGGTGGGCCGCCGCGGAGGTTTCTGATGACAGGATCACCACAAGGCTGAGATTTACCCACCATGCCCAATAGACCGGCGCTTCCTGTGCTTGCAGACGGCTTTCCGCCCGAACCCGGAGTTCTCGCCCAATGGTTGGCCGGCCTGTCCAAGGACGTGACCGAGGTGGTGATCGACCCAGTCCCCGCGATCAGCGCCCATCTGCCAGCTTGTCTGGCGGCGGCAGGCATCACTCACGTGGTGACCTCAGCGCGGGCCCAGAATGTCCGCTGGTACGCGCCGACCGGCGCCGCGGTGGCGGTGAATGCTGCCACGGACACGGGTAAACCTTGGCGGGGTGACCTGCCTGATGCCAGCCTAGCGAGCACGGCTGATGATCCCGCCCGCAGCCATGAGACCCGCCTGCGTCAGGCAGCGGCGGTGACGGCGGTGTGGCCGGATGGCCGCATGCCCGCGCCGGTAGCGGGCACGCTGGTGGCGTGGAATCCATCGCCGCTGGCCCGTCGGGCTATCGTGGCTTTTCCTGCCCTGAAAACGCCCGCCGAGGGCCGCGCGCCGTGGGGTCTGCGCGATCCCACCACGGGGGCACGGCATCCGCTGCAAGTCATTGAAGGCGCCCTGGGTCCCGAATGGCTGGCCAGCCTGCCCCTGGAGGCAATGGAGGTCGCGGCGTTCCTCCCCGAACCGGATCCGGTCGACGGCGGTGCCCCTTGGGATGTCTCGGAGGAGATTCTCGATAATGGTTTGGTGCGGGTTGAATTCGATCTGTACGGCAACATCGGACGCCTGTGTTTCGGCGGACGATTCGTGCCTATCGCCGCCCCCCTGCTACGCGCGGGGCACGGAGACGCGCTGCTAACTGCGTCGCCCGCGCGCTGCACCGTGCTGGAGGCCGGACCGGTCCGCGCCCGCTTAGCAATCACCCGCGAGCTGCTAGGTGGCGTCCTGCACCTGATATTCACCCTGCATGCATTTGATCCCTGTCTGCGGGTGAGCGTGGCCTGGGACGGCGAGTTGCACGGACGCTGGCTGGATGTGAGCACCACCATCGGCGGCCAACCCTGGCAGCGGAGCGTCGGCTGGATGCCGGATCGGATTCACGATGACGGCACCCGCTGGCACCATGGCTTGGCGTGGGCGCGGCTGGACGATGGCGATGGCGGCGGACTAACGGTGACCGGATCACGCCCGTGGAACGCCCGCAGCAATGGCAGTGCCCTGTTTGTCGCCGCCCAGGCCGGTTTGACGCTAACCCTGAGCGATCCGCGTCTCAGCGACCCCAGCACCACCGCCGAACGCTGGTTGACGCCCGCGCTGGCCGTCGGTCCCACGCCACCCCAGCAGCCATTCCGCCTGGTCATGCCCGCTGGTGTCAGCCCCCTGTGGCTGCGCCGCAGCCAGGACGGCATCTGGAGCCTGACCTTGGCCGAACAGCGCGGGCGGGCCGCGCGTGGCTGGCTATTTCCGCTCCCAAGTGATCGCGCCTGGCTCACCGATCTGCGTGGGCGACCGCACCGAGCGTGCGCGCAGACCCCAGAACACGACGGCTTTCAGATCGATCTCCCCGCAGGCGCAATCCAGATTCTGCATTGGCGCGAAACCACCCCTGAACCGACGGCGACCTAAATCATGCATCTTGCTTTGTACCAACCCCAGGTTCCGCCCAATACCGGTAATATCGGTCGTCTGTGTGTCGGCATGCGCACCGAGTTACATATCATCGGACCCTGCGGCTTTGATTTTTCCGATAAGGCCCTGCGTCGGGCTGGGCTCGATTATTGGCCGAACCTGACCTGGCATCAGTACACCGATCCGGCGGCATTCCTGACTTGGCTCGGGGATCGCGAACCGTGGCTGATCACCAAGTTCGGCGCCACACGTTACGATCAGGCCCCCTTCCAGAGCGATGATATTTTAATCATGGGCAACGAAGTGAGCGGCCTGCCCGACGCCTGGCACGATCGCTGGCCGCAACGCTGTCTGTACATTCCTATCCTGGGTCCGATCCGTGCTTATAATCTCGCCAACGCCGCGGCGATGGTGCTGAGTCAGGCGCAATTACAGACCGGGGCTTTTGAGGGCTTCAAGCCAGTAGAAGGCTGAGTAACAGCGAACGTCAATTTTCGGCGGAAGTCTGCACCGTGGCGCGGATACCGGCAGCCGTGAAGGCGGCTTCTAATTCTCGGCAATGCGCATGGTCCCGGGTTTCGATCAGACAGGTGATATTGACTAGGGCAACATCGCCGGGCGCAAAGCTACGGTCGTGGCGTACTTCACGCACGCTGCCGCCGACCTGGGCGATTATTTGCAGGAAGCGCGCCAACGAACCGGGCCGATCAATAATATTCGCCCGCACCCGGCACAGGCGGCCATCGGCGGCCAGACCGCGTTCGATCACCCGCGATAGCACGGTCGGATCAATGTTGCCGCCGCACAGCACCAGGGCGACGCGCTTGCCGCGTAGGCCCAAATCATGGCGTAGCACGGCGGCCAAAGCACATGCCGCAGCGCCTTCCACCACGGCTTTCTCGTGTTCGACCAGACGCAGGACAGCTTGCGCGATGGCAGCCTCGTCGACCGTGACCACTTGTTCGACCGTGTCGCGCAAAGGTTCCCAGCAACGCTCGCCAATGCACGCCACGCCCAAGCCATCGGCCAGCGTGGGCTGCGTTTCAACCCGCACCGGTTTGCCCGCCGCCAAAGCCGCGGTGGCGCTGGGCGCATGTGCGGGTTCCACACCGATGACCCGTATATGCGGCTGCAAGGCACGCACGGCAATGCCGATGCCAGCAATCAGCCCGCCGCCGCCGACCGGGACAATAATCGCGTCGAGATCAGGGATCTCGTTCAGCAGTTCCAGGCCCAAAGTCCCCTGCCCGGCAATGATCGCATCATCGTCAAAACCGGGAACATACAGCGCGCCCGACGTAGTGGCTTGGCGCAACGCCTCGGCTTTGGCGTCGTCATAGGTTTCGCCAAAGAGAACAATTTCGGCGCCGTGTCGGCGGCAATTTTCGACTTTAATCAGCGGCGCCCATACCGGCATCACCACGCGTACCGGAATCTGTAATTGCTGGCAATGATAGGCCAGGGCCAGGGCATGATTGCCGGCCGAGGCCGCGATCACCCCGGCGGCACGCTGGTCGGATGGGATCAACTCCAACCGATTCCGCGCGCCGCGTTCCTTGAAACTGCCGGTCATCTGCAAGGAGTCGAGCTTGCAGAAAATCTGACACCCAGTCAGCGCGCTGAGATTGGCCGAATAACTGGTCGGCGATCGCAGCACCTTCCCGGCGATACGTTCCGCTGCGGCCTGAATGTCAGCCAGGGTCACCATAGATCAGCCCAAAACTCGTCCGCAGTGAACAGGCATTATAACCGCCAAATCTGAAAGCCAGCCGCGGTGACTGCACTGGCATCATAAGCGGATTTGACATCCAGAAATGGCGCCCCAGCCGGGCAGGCTTTGGCGAGGGTTGCCAGGGGAATTGCTTTCAATTCTTTATGCGCAACGGCGGCGATGATCGCCTCACCCGCTGGCAAGGGATTGGCGGGCAGCAAGGTCACACCATATTCATGGATCGCGGCGTCAGCTTCACCAACAGGATCCACCACCACCGGCACGCAGCCGAAGCGCTGCAATTCTTCGATGATGTCAATGACCCGCGTATTGCGTACGTCGGGCACATCTTCCTTGAAGGTGAAACCAAGGACCAGCACGCGTGCGCCTTTCAGGGCGCCGCCGCGGGCGGCGAGCAGACGCACGCATTCTTGGGCGACATAGCGGCCCATGCCGTCATTGATGCGCCGCCCGGCGAGAATGACCTGGGGATGATAGCCGACGCTCTCCGCCTTGTAGGTCAGATAGTACGGATCGACCCCGATGCAGTGCCCGCCGACCAGACCAGGACGGAACGGCAGGAAATTCCATTTGGTGCCGGCAGCTTCGAGCACATCCAAGGTGTCGATGCCGAGGCGATGGAAGATCAGGGCGAGTTCGTTGACTAAAGCGATGTTGAGATCGCGCTGGGTATTTTCGATGACCTTGGCTGCTTCGGCAACCTTGACGCTGGGGGCACGATGCACGCCGGCGGTGACGATGGCGCCGTACATCCCCGCGACGACGTCCAGGGTCGGCGCATCGCTGCCGCTGACCACCTTGATCACGCTGTCGATGGTGTGCACCTTGTCGCCGGGATTGATGCGTTCTGGACTGTAGCCAAAGGTGAAATCACGTCCTGCCTTCAGGCCGCTCTGCGCTTCAAGAACAGGGACGCAGACCTCTTCGGTAGCACCCGGGTAGACGGTGCTTTCATAGACCACGACCATGCCCGGTTTCAGGTGCGGTCCGATGGAGCGGCTGGCCGCGATCAGCGGCGAAAAATCTGGCCGCCGGGCATCATCGACCGGGGTCGGTACGCAGACGATGATGACGCCGGCTTCCCCCAGTCGTTTGGCATCATCGGTCAGAATGATTTTCGCCTGATGCAGGACCTCGGAGGTCAATTCACCGGTATCGTCGATACCCGCGCGCAGACGGTCCAGACGGCGTGTATTCACATCAAAGCCGATCACCGCAAAGCGCGTCGCCAAACGGGCCGCCAGCGGCAGGCCGACATAGCCCAGGCCAACCACCGCGATAGGGCGCGTGCGGGCGTGCAGCGCCTCAAGCAGCCCAGTGGTCGGATGCGATTCCTTAGTCATGATAATACTCTTTGTACCAGTCAATAAAACGGGCGATGCCGGTTTCGATCGACGTGCTGGGTGAAAAGCCGACGTCTGCTTGCAGATCCGCGACATCGGCGGCCGTGGCGGGCACGTCACCCGGCTGCATGGGTAACAGTTCGCGGATCGCCTTGCGGCCCAACGCCGTTTCGATGGCGGCGATGAAGCGGGTCAGTTCGACCGGATTATTATTACCGATGTTGTAAATCCGGTATGGCGCCGGGCTGGTGCCGGGATCCGGTTCGGCGCTATTCCAGGCCGGATTGGGCCTAGCGACATGATCCAGGGTCCGCAGCACCCCTTCGACGATATCGTCGATGAAGGTGAAATCGCGTTGCATGCGCCCTTCATTGAAGACTTGGATCGGCTTGCCGGCCAGGATCGCCTTGGTGAATAAAAACAGGGCCATATCGGGACGGCCCCAGGGGCCGTAGACGGTGAAAAAGCGCAGGCCGGTGGTGGGCAGGCGGTACAAATGGCTGTAGGTATGGGCCATCAGCTCATTGGCTTTTTTGGTCGCCGCGTAGAGGCTGACCGGATGGTCGACATTGTGATGTACCGAAAACGGCATCGTCGTGTTCAGGCCATAGACGGAACTGGAGCTGGCATAGACCAGATGTTCGACCCGATTATGGCGACACCCTTCAAGAATATTCATGAAACCGACCAGGTTGGCGTCGACGTAGGCGTGCGGATGGGTCAGCGAATAGCGTACCCCGGCCTGGGCTGCGAGATTCACCACCCGCTGCGCCCCGGCTTTGGCGAACAGAGTCTCCATGCCTGCGCGATCGGCGATGTCCTGCTCATGGAATTCGAACCCTGCCTGGACAGTCAAGCGGGCAAGGCGGGCGTGCTTGAGCGTCGGATCGTAATAATCGTTGAGGTTATCGACACCGATGACGGTGTCGCCGCGGGCAAGCAGACGGTGGGCGAGATGGGATCCAATGAATCCAGCAACGCCAGTGACCAAAACACGCATCGATACGGCTCCCCATGATAACCCGCATTAAGCAGGCGTGGGGAGTGTGCGGATGACTTCCGCTCTTGCAAATCACTCCTGGTCCGCGTCGATGGAGCCATGGCCATCAACCCAGCTCAAACCCCCACCGCCGATCTGCGTTTAGCCATCGGTCTCGCTCAGGAGGCAGGCCGCGCCATTCAGGGCCTGGCTGGCCGCATTGAGCGCAAGACTAAGCGCGGCGGTGAGGAAGCGGTGACGGTTGCCGATCGCGCTGCGCAACGGCTGATCGTTGCGGGCCTCCTCGCGGCCTATCCCGATGACGGGATTATCGGCGAGGAAAGCGACGATGGCGCCACCATCACCCATCGACCGCCTACCAAAGGGCAGCGGATCTGGGTCATCGACCCCATCGATGGCACCAACAATTTCATCAATGGCCTCGGCAATTTCGCCGTCTGCATCGGCTTGCTCGATGCCGGAGAGCCCGTGCTGGGCGTGGTCCACGATGTCAGCCGCGATGAATGCTGGTGGGCCGCCAGCGGTCACGGCGCCTGGTGCAACGAGCGCCGCGTCCAGGTCCTGGACACGCCGATGTCCGACGCGGCGTTAATCATGCTGTCATCGAATCTGGTTTCTGCTGACGGCACCTTGCCGGCATTTGTGCCGCGGTGGTTCCAGGCCTGCGTGTGGAAGATCCGCGTGCTGGGGTCGGCAGCGCTGGAAGCCATTGCGGTGGCAGGCGGCATCGCCCATGGTGCGATAACCGTGAACGGAAAATTGTGGGATATCGCCGGCCCTGCCGCGATCGTGCGCGAAGCCGGCGGCACCTTGCACCGTCCGGATGGACAGCCCTTGTGCCCCTTTGACGTGCAGGGCTACACCGGCGGCAAAGTGCCCTTTCTGGTCGCGGGACCTGGAGCGACGGCAGAACTGCTCAACGAATTGCGCGGATAAAGACCGCCGGACGTTTGTCCTCTGGTCCGAAATGCACAAACCTTCGCCGAATGGCGAAGGTTTGGCAGATCGACTGGCGCAGAACGCCAGCTGACACAAGCGGATCCTGATGGATCAGCGCTTCGAGAACTGACAGCCGCGACGGGCTTTGTGCAGACCGTATTTCTTACGTTCAACCATGCGGCTGTCGCGGGTCAGCAGGCCATGACGGCGCAGGCTGACTTCGGTGGCCGGGTCGGCCTTGATCAGGGCGCGGGCGATGCCGAGCACGCAGGCGCCGACCTGACCGGTGGTGCCGCCGCCCTTGACGTTGACGAACACGTCATACTTCTTGGGGGTTTCGCTGACATTGAACGGCACCTGCACCAGCTGGCGCAGACGTTCGATGGGGAAATACTCATCCATCTTTTTGTCGTTAATCACGACTTCACCAGTGCCGGGTGCGAGACGCACGCGGGCAACGCTGGTTTTACGGCGGCCGAGGCCCCAGATGTATTGCTTACCGGACATGTTCAACTCCAGACGATGCGGGAATGCCCCGCGCACAAGGGAAGGGCGGACTGTATGGACGCAAACTGTTCGTCAAGGGGAGGTTATTTGGAAACTGGTTTTGTTTTCTCGTGCGATGTCTTTGGTGTGCTGTCCGAGGTCCGAAGTCCTAGGTCCTAGGTCTCGTATGCGGAGTTTTTGCCTAAAATAGGGGTCATTCGACGTCGTGACCATTCCCGGAACCAAACCACAAAAAAAATAATGACGCAGGCATGAATCCCTGCCTCAAGACTTAGGACATCGGACATCGGACATAGGACCACCCCATCAGCACAAGCACCCCAACCCAAAGACCCTAGAATTTAACCAAAATTTACGGCAAAAGACCCGTATTCCAATTCAAGTTCCAGTGAAAGCGGCTGCTGCCGCCACCGGCAGAAATGCGGAGGCCGCTGCTGATCCCCTGCTGGGGCAGTACCGGGGTACACACGGGGGGCCAGTAGATGGCTCGCTGACTCGGATAGCGGATGGTCAGGTAGGGATCGGGGGTCGCGGCTAGCGCGGCGACTGAGGCGGCCTGTATCGCCCGACGCTGGCGCTCTGCTTCGCGTTCGGCGCGGCGGTCTTCGGCGGCTTGGCGGGTGGCTTCGGCTTTGGCCATCAGGCCTTCGCGCTCATCCCAGGTCACGGCGCGGCCTTGATGAACAACCAGGCCCTCGGCCAGACGGAGTTCGTTGGTCTTCATCCACACTCCCCGGTAACGGCTCTGCCCGAGCAGGCTGCGGGCCTGGGCGTGGTGGCGGTCCCGCAGCACGACCTGTTCGGCGAGGTCCCGGGCGAGAACGCTGTCACCGATTCCGCGGGCACGTTCAACCAAGGCGTACCATGCCGCCGCATCACCGCCGGTGCCCAGATCGGCGCGGCCTTTGGCAATGGCTGCGGCCTCTTTTTGCCGGGGGCTTACGCCGTAAGAAACACTCGCGACTTGGTGCCGCGGCAGGTGCTGAGTCACCGACATGCCGCCACTGGTGACCTTCAGGTCGATCACGTCGGCCTCGGGCTTGGAGATGATTTCGCCTTCGAGCACGCGCCCATCAAGCAAGCGCACTTCATCGGCAAAGCCCGGCGCCACCCAGGCGGACACGAGCAGGATCACAGCGGTAATACCCAGTCTGGGCAGGGCGGCGTACAGATACATGGAGTCCTCCGGTAATTAGGCAATAGTCCCGGCCCGCAAGTCAACACAAGGGAAATGCCGGGAAAACCCGTTCATTTCCCTTGACCGTGTGCTTCGGAAATCCTACAAGGGATCGATACTAGGAACCCTATGGCATCACCGGCAGCAGCATTTCTTGGCATCGACGTTGGGCGTGAAGCCCTCGGTTTGACCATCATCACGGGCACAGGGGCGACCCTGGGATCGCTCGCGCGCAGCTATAGCAGCACGCCGACGGAAACCGTGGATCCGCAAGATTGGTGGCGCGCCGCCCGCACGGGCGTCAAAGAATTGCTGCGTCGTACCCGGATCACTGCCGCCTCAATTCGCTGTATCGGCCTGACTGGTGACAGCCATGGCTTCGCCGCGCTTGATCGCGAAGGCCGCTCCTTGTGCTCGGTGACCATGGGCCCGCAGGCCGACGCCGCCCCTTTTGTCGATGCCCTGATAGCCCAGGTCGGCGCCAGAAATCTGGTCAATTTGACCGGTGAATCGGCGCACACCGGAGCGACCGCGGTCAAGCTGCTCCACCTCAAAGAAACCGAACGTCGGGTCTGGCATGACCTGGCCATGGTGTTGCCGCCCAAGGATTTCCTGCGCTATCGCCTGACCGGACAGGCGGCGACCTGTGCCTATGACGCCACCGCCTCGCTGCTGGGCAATCCGAAAAATCGCGCCTGGTCAAAACTGTTATTGACCCAACTCGGCCTGAACCCGAACTGGCTGCCTCCCATCCAGGCGGGCAATGCCTTGGCCGGTCGCGTCACTCCCGAAGCGGCCAAGGAAACCGGCCTGCATCCCGGCACCCCGGTGATTGTCGGCCTGCCGCACGTCGTGGCTGCCGCCATTTCTCTGGGTGTGACGGATCCCGGTTCGGCCCTGGTCGAACTCGGCGGCGATGGCGCCTTGTTCATGCCGATCACCGAGCCGCTGCGCGATCCCAGCGGCCTGCTCGCCCTGCAAGGGCACAGTCTGGAAAACCAATGGGCCCTGGTGGCCGATGGCCTGTGCGCCGAGTCCCCCTTTCTGTGGCTGACCCACGAAGTGCTGCTCGCCGACCTCGCGCAGGCCCGTCGCGCCAAACGCGAACCCTTGGACGCCCTAGCCGAATTGGCTGCCGAGGTCCCGCCGGGCTCTGACGGCCTGCTCTTCCTGCCGCCGGGCCGTCATACCCTGAGCGGATTCATCGGCCTCGAATTTCATCACCGCCGCGGGCATCTGGTCCGGGCGGTGCTCGAAAGTGGTGCCCTGGCCGTACGCCGGGCGCTGGCCGCCGCAGAAGCGCTCAAGCAGAAACCCGAACGTCTCCTGGTCACCGGCCCCTGCGCCAGCAATCATTTGTGGTGTCAGATTCTGGCCGACGCGGCTGGTCGCCCGGTCCATACCCATGCCGGTGATGGCCGCGACGCCGTCGGCGCCGCTATCGTCGCAGCCGTATCCGTGGGCTCTTTCAAAACCATCGAAGAAGCCACCCGTAAATTGCTGGCGAAGCCCACGATCTTCCAACCCCGCAAGGCTGCCACCGCCGCCTATGCGGACATGGTCACGCGCATTGAAAGTTTGACGGGCGTGCCTGCGAAACCACCTGGCCATTCCGCTGCCAAAGCCGCCGTTAAAGACCAGCAGGTCGCCGAAGTAAGCGGATGAAATCGCTGCGCGGATTGGCGATCCTTTTGCATGTCGCCATCGCCATCGCGGCGGTGGGGCTGCTCTATCACCAATATCAGCAACGCCAGGCCGACGTCGCCACCCTCAAAAAAGACGCTGATCGCGAACACGCCGACACCCAGCGCTTGGAAAAGGACGTCCAGGTCCAGCAACAGATCCTGGGCGGCATTCGCGAAGGCGATCCCTTTGTCGTCGAAATGCTCGCCCGCGACCGCCTCGACCTCACCCGCCCCGGCGAACTGACCCCGCCACCCGCCGCCGCGAACCGTTGACAAGCCCCCTTTCGACACGTACGACCCTCTCCCCGCGTTTCGGAGCGTAGCTCAGCCTGGTAGAGCGCTTGTCTCGGGTGCAAGAGGCCGCAGGTTCAAATCCTGTCGCTCCGACCAATAGCTATTGACGGCCCTTCGGCAGCAATGTCGAAGGGCTTTCTCTTTTCTAGGACAAGCTTTATCTGGATGGCTGGACCGGCATTGCGGGTGAAGAATGAGACCGGGCCAAACGAAGGAGTTGTAACCCTTGACCAAATACTCTTAATAGATAAGAGTATTCAAGTTATGAACGCTATTCCTTCGTTTGCTGAGCTACCGTTGCGAGGTCCTGGAGGTCTGACGGTCGCCTTCGGCCAGAGCGCTGACTCATCGAGCATGGATCTGCGTGTGCAGGATCCGGCAGGACGCACGGTAGCCCACCGACGGGTACGATTGGTCGAGGCGACGACCTACCTGGCTGCGGAGACTTCGGCCGGCCGAGACCCGGTGGTTCTGCACTACATTGGCAATCAGCGGCATCCGGCCGGCGAGCAGGCCGCCCTCTCCTGGGTCAACGACGAGGGACGAGGGCTGATCCGTTTACTCCAGGACGGCGGACCGATCCTCGTCCTCCAACTGCACGGCTCGCTTAATCAGGAGCACCAGCCGATCGCTCGGCGCACCGGCAGCCGGGGACCCAGCCGTAGCTCGGATCTCTGGGTGGTCGTCGTCGCCTGGTCGTTGCCAGCGGGTTTCACCGCGAGCGAGATCGCCAACATCACCGGTATCTCGACGGTCACGGTTCGTGATGCGCTGGTGAAACTGCTGGCCATGGGTCTGGTTGATCACGATCCACGACGGGCATCGACGTATCTGCCCTGCATTCGTCGGGGTGAGGTTCTGCACACGTTCCTGACCGAACGCTGGAGCGAATGGCGGCTGGGTACGGGCACGCCAAGCCTGCGCCCGATCTATCGTTCGTTCGCCGCCATTCAGGAATGGGCCGTCCTGCATCGTCGCTTGCAGTCGACGGCGATCCGCTGCTTTCCGACCGGAGTCACGGCCTTGGAAGGCGGCCCTGATCTGACACAGACAGCGGCGCAGAGAGCGTGGCTGCTGCCCTCTGGCCTCGATCCGGAGGTTCATTGCTACGTGGTGACTGAGGATGCCGAACGCTTCGCTGAGACGGCCCAGATTACCCTGCTCCCCCATGATCAGGCCAATGGGACGAGTAGCGTCTGCCTGCTGGCCGCCGATCATCCGGCGATGCGCCTCGTCGCCCATCGTCGGGCCAAGGGATTCTACCAGCCAGCGTGGCCGTGGGGACTCGCCGCCTTGGATGCCCACGAACATGCAGACGCACGAGTACGCCAAGCAGCCGATGAAGCGCTGCGCGAGTGGATCACGAATCAGAGCATCGAGATCGGGAAGCATCAGCCATGACCCCACAGGAATCCGTCCTCGTCGCCCTGACCGAACTGATCGAGCATGCCAAGCTTCAAGGTGAGGCCGTCCTGATCGGCGGCCAGGCGCTGCGCGACTGGCATGCCCGCGAGTTGCACATCCTGGACCAGCGCTCCGGCATACCGGCTCCCAGAAGCACCACCGACATCGATCTGCATCTCGTCATGCCGGACGAACGAGCACGCATCGTCCCGATTTTGGAATCAGACTGGCGTCAGGACGGAGAACAGTCCTTCCGCTTCCACTGGCGACGCGATGCCACGGTGACACTCGACCTCATCGAAGCGACCAACCCACAAGCCCGCTCGCGCGTCAAGTTCCTTGCCCGGCTCAGTACCGGCACCGGACAGGTATCAGCGGTACGGGTGCTGCCGCCCTGGATTATTGGCTGCTCCCTCTGCGAAACCTGCTTCACACCGACGTATGCTGGCATCGGCCTCTTGCGCCTGACGCACCTGGGTCTGCTGGCGTCCAAGCTGGCCGCCGTCGCCTCGGCAACCGAGGCGATCGCCGCCGCCAAACACGATCGCTCCGCCGTGCCGGGCTGGTGCAATCGACTGCCAAAAGATCTCCAGGATCTGCGCCTGCTCCTCGACCGTGCCTGGCGTCAGCGGCTGTGGCTGATCCCCGACGCTGAGCGGCGTCGACAGGCGCGTGGCCATGTGACCACGCAGGTCGAAGAACTGCTGAACCTCCGTGAACGGTCGCCGCTACTCGCTGAAGCGGATTGGATCGAATGGCAACGCCTTCAGCCAGCGGTTAGGCAATGCCTGGACGAGGGAAACCTGGTGGATGGCGAACCGACCAAAGGCTGAGTCCATGCGCCTTCGCGCCCAGCGACGGTGATGCATCGCAGGGACATTGCGGAGACACGCCATGTCCCTGCGGGGACATCGTTCGCGGGGACACTTGCGGGGACACTTGCGGGGACACTTGCGGGGACACGACCGACTCCCCACGCGAGTCGCGGGGACATTCCGCCAAAGGCCATCACGCCACCTCGCGCAGAAGTCGCTGCGCCATCAAGAGATGTGGACCCAAATCACCTGCGAGAGCTTGGGTGAATTGATCGACCCATAGCATGCTGCCTCGTGCACGTTCTGGGTCTGGGCAGTCGCTCCGACCAATAGCAAAAGGCCCGCCGCAAGGCGGGCTTTTCTGTTGGTCGGAGCGACAGGTCCTTACGCCTACCACCTCTTCCGCGTCATGGCCCGCTTCCCTGGGGTGGGGAGCGAGGGCATCCCGCGCAGCGGGATGCGACTCCCCGTTGGGGAGTCGGCGCCGAGCGACGGCGAGGGCTGTGCCCGAGCCCGGTGAGGTTGCAGGTTCAAATCCTGTCAGTCCCGACCAAATTGGAGTTGAGGCCCTTCGATCGCAAGATCAAAGGGCTTTCTCGTTTCCAGCACGCGGGTTACGCAGGTTGCTGCTACGGTATCCGCGGCTGGTCATTTTTGTGGTCTGCATCCCAGTTCATTGGCCGCGCGATTCCACTCACCAATGGCTACCGGGCCTGGGACGGAGCCAGCGTCTCGCTCATGCATCTCGATGACCGTGACTGCCCATGACTGGAGAGCGGCAACGCCGCGACTTGCCGCCGGGGGAGGATCCAAGCGAGACAGTCGATCCGCCGGCGGCGGACCTGCTGCCCCGACCTCAATAAATGGGCCGCGATGCAGATAACCTCCGGACTTGGCCGTGAGGTGGACAAAACGCACGATCTCGTCCGCAGCGATGAGCCCTGCGGGATCTCCAGCTTCGCTGAGCCGGCTGGCCCAGAGCAGGAGGGCGGCAAAGGATGCCGCATCAGCCCGTTGACCCAGCATATAGCACTGGATGAGGGATCTCGCCTGCTCCGCGCCCATGCGAACCTGCATTCTGCCGTCGATGAGCTGCGCTGCGCAACGACGCAGTTCGACATGGGACCGTGTCAGAGGTAACCGTGCGATCGCCTGATCGATAGCGGCGTTCCATGCCAAGTCATGCGCTGGCAGCCCAATCATTGACGCGTCCCGAGGTATGGCACAATCGATCCCGAGCATCTCCTCGATGGCCCAGGCTGCGAGCCTGCGGCTATCGATGTCGATGGCGACCCGTCGCATGCGTGGAAGATTCGGGCCCGGAGCCAATTGCGCCGGCAACGGTTCGGCCACCGTTCCGTGCAGCGTCTCGATAAAGACAGAGGCGCCGAGTGCTTCGTCGCACCAGTCAAAAACAGCTTGCTGGTCAATCCACGAGAGGGAAACGCCGTATTTCCGATGCTCTATCAACGCCAACAGTAGCCATCCGACCGCCCGTGACGGGACATCCTTCCGCCGCAACAAGGCATTGATCGCATCCCGCCCACCCACCGTGGTCGGGGCAGCGAGTGCGACGGCCATTTTCCCCCAATACTGTGCAAGGCGATACTCTTTGGCCGGGTATGCGTGAGCGGCCTTGATGCCAACCGCGACGTATTGAGACCATTGGTCGGGACCGCCACGCGCCAGCAGCGTCACTATGGGGCCATCGCGCTCTCCCCCATACCACGCTTCTGACAGCGGCTGCACACCAAGCTTCCGCAGTTCGTTGGCATAATCACGGAAAACATTCTCGTGTTCCGCCTCTCCGGACCATGCAGCGACAGGCAACAATACGGCAAGAATCAGGGCCCGAGTCACCAGGGCTATTCTGGTGTCATGAGCAGCCGTCATAAGTTGACCACATCACCGGGATTCTGCGGGATCGGTCCTGGGTTGACGCATAGCCCCGCGATTGCCTGTACCGCAGCCGCGGGCATGAGCGCCTTCATGCGTGCTGCAGCGGATGGGGCAGGTTGACCGCCAACCACGCTGTTAGAGCCGGAGAAGCAGTGCCACAAGCCAATGCGTGGGTTCGGGCAGCCGAGTTCGGCCGTAAAGCCGCCTGCGAATGCTCCATCAGACGTGACCGCAGATGCATCTTCGATTTCGCCGATGACTGCGGTGGGTAGGACGAAGAGCTTCTGGGTGCCATCGGCAATGGACAGGCTGGAGTATTGATCGCCCTCCAGCGACCACATGCCCCCATGCCCGATCGAGTCAAGGCTGACCGCCTTTCCAGCAGTAAAGTCCTGGCTGCGTAGATGTCCGCTCAGTCCCGCGATATTGGCGATGTCGCCACCTGACCCTATCTTGACTAGTGCGACGGGATCGCCTGCGGCGATATAGGTCGTGCGGAGGTTGCGCCCGCTTTGAAAAAACAGCGGATTCTGCAGATCCGCGGCGTACTGCCAGGCGATAATTATGTGTCCGCACCTTTCCTTTAGTGTCGACTTCCAGGTCGGCACGGAACTAACTGATCCGCCAGATCCACCGCCTGTCTTGAACTCTCCGGTGCAGGACACATAGCTGCCGCGGTAGGCCCCGATGGCGGGACTGCGTGCAACATGTTCGCTGGCCGTGTCAACTGTCTCGACCCAAAGTGTGCCTTGATGACGCTTCGTCTCGGCCTCGATAACGCTGCTCTTGCCAGGCACGAATTCCGCGCCCGATGGCGTCGTCCGTAGGGCAGCTCGCTGGTCGGCCGCAACCGCCATGTAGTCACTGGTCTTGGTGTTTTGGTCTGGCGACACGACATGGTTGTAGACAGCCTCTTCTGCCCGCACGGCGGAAGCTAGCATGATGATGAGGAGCGTGAGCGTGAACAAGTGGTGGAGCATCGGTGATTTCCTTTCAGGGTTCTATCTGTGTTCTGTGCGCGAGTGAATTTCTGGCACCTCGTGCGCAACCACCCGTTTGGCCTCCCACGAGCGTGGAAAGCGTGCGGTCAGTTGCTTGAAGACGGCCAAGGCGTCCTGGTCTTGGTTCAGGAAGAAGTGGGTCATTCCGAGGTGGTAGAGCCCACGCGCTGTCTCATCGGCGGCTGGGAACCGACGGTCGAGTTCGCGTAGCGCAGCAATGCCATCAGCGTGATCGCCACGTGCCAGCAGGATGGCAGCCTTGTCAAGAAAGGCGTTGGTGGCCACCGGCGGCTGACCATAAGCCAACGTTGCTTGATCGAGTAGCCCAATGGCCTCGTCGCCGCGACCCTGGGAACGGCTGATGTATGCCAATTCGTAGGCGGCAAATCCGCGATGAATCGGCTTGGTCTTCAGTGACTTGTCGTCCAATAGACGACGGAGAAGCAGCGATGCACGCTGATAATCCGCCGACTCGATCAAACACGAAGCCAGGGTTGCGATGGCACACACCTGTCGATCTCCAACCAGCACGCTGTCGGCGTTCCAGACGGGGTGACGGCCTTCACGCAGGGTCGACAGCAGGCGTGCAGCAGGGTTCGGGATGTAACCACCTTGCCATGCGACCTGGGGCGCGAGTTCGACCAACCGTGCCAGGTTATCTTGGGCCCCCGGCAGATCTCTTTGCATGATCCTGGCGATGGCCCGCAGCAGCAGTATGTCTCCACAGGCATCCGGGTCAGCCGTAGGGGCGGATCGGGATGCTTGGTCCAGGGCCGCTTCGGCGGCAACTGCGTCGAAGCGGCGCCACAACAGGATCTCGGCCTGCCCAATCCAGGCCTGGCAGAGCCAAGTCGAAGATGGATTCGCGGCGATGAACTCACGCAAATCTCCGAAGGCACGTTCTGGATCTCCGGTCTCCGCTAGGCATCTGGCGAGGCCAACCGCGCTACCGAGCGCGAAGGAATGCAGGGGGGCATTGGCAGTGATCTCCCGGAATTTGACTTCGGCTGATGGGAACCGCCCTTCTCGGCGAAACAACTCGGCTGCCCTGTACATCGCTTCCAACACGGTCTGATCGCCTGATCTCATGCTCAGAGCACGCAACCGAGCCGCCAACTGGTCCCGATTGTGGATCCCGCGGTAGTAGCGGAGGCGTTCGGCGTCCCCGAGGAAGTCATCAGCGAAGCGCAGTGCTTTGACTGCGTCGGTATGGTTGCCGTTGGCTTCGTAGAGATCGGCTATGGCAATCGCTACATCAACACTGCTTTCCTCGCCGGGTGACGCGACGAGCAGGGCGTCCAGTCGACGTAAGCTGAGCGATCGGTCTTCCGCTACGGCAGCCGCCAACACAGCAGATCGACGGGCCCAGGCCGGGTCATTCGATGCTGCCATACGACGGACGAGCGAGTCAATGTGGGCATTCCGCTCCGGCCCATCCTTTTCCAGCAGCCAGGAACGCGCAAACATCAGCGTGGCACAGAGGGCTAAGTTGTCGTCGCGTTCAGAACACCATCGTTCAAGCTGACGGCGACCAGCACGGCGCTCTGCAGGCTGGGCTGCCGTCGAGAGTGTCAGAGCATCTCGCATGGCCTCTGGCAATTCGGAGGCACCCATCGCTCCGCACAGCAGCAAGAGCAGGCTTTGACGTACAATTCGCACGGGTCGGAATCTAGGAGACCCTTGGTCGTGGTCAAGCTATTGATACATTTCCTCGGTGTCAGAAATAGGGGCCATCGCGAAACGCCAAGTGACAATCCCGGGGATTCGAAATCGGCCTCCCCCTCAAAGTAGCAGAAGAATGGCTTCATATCCGAAGCGGGGACATCGCGGGGACATCGGTCGCGGGGACATTTGCGGTGACATGACCGACCCCGCGCCGGGGCCGCGGGGACATCCAACTGAGGCCCATCACGCCACCTCGCGTAGAAGTCGTTGCGCCATCAAGAGATGTGGGGCCAAATCACCTGCGAGAGCTTGGGTGAATTGATCGACCCATAGCATACCGCCATGTCGACGTTCGGAGTCTGGGCAGTCGCTCCGACCATTTTGTTTCGGGGGCTTGGCCCCCGGGCCCCCGCGACCTTTGTCGCCCCTCATTCTGGCTGCGAGCAGCCAGAATGTTTTGCGGATGGGCTTACGCCCATTGTATCCGCAAAAACGGGGCTCGGCGGTCGATTGGACTGCGTCCATTTGTTTCGGGGGCGTTGCCCCCGGCCCCCGCGACCTTTGTCGCTCCCTCATTCTGGCTGCGAGCAGCCAGAATGTTTTGCGGATGGGCTGCGCCCATTGTATCCGCAAAAAGTATCCGCAAAAACGGGGCTCGGCGGTCGATTGGACTGCGTCCATTTGTTTCGGGGGCGTTGCCCCCGGCCCCCGCGACCTTTGTCGCCCCTCATGCTGGCTGCGAGCAGCCAGAATGTTTTGCGGATGGGCTACGCCCATTGTATCCGCAAAAACGGGGCTCGGCGGTCGATTGGACTGCGTCCATTTTGTTTCGGGGGCTTGGCCCCCGGGCCCCCGCGACCTTTGTCGCTCCCTCATTCTGGCTGCGAGCAGCCAGAATGTTTTGCGGATGGGCTGCGCCCATTGTATCCGCAAAAAGTATCCGCAAAAACGGGGCTCGGCGGTCGATTGGACTGCGTCCATTTTGTTTCGGGGGCTTGGCCCCCGGGCCCCCGCGACCTTTGTCGCCCCTCATTCTGGCTGCGAGCAGCCAGAATGTTTTGCGGATGGGCTACGCCCATTGTATCCGCAAAAACGGGGCTTGGCGGACGATTGGGCTTTGCCCATTTTGTTTCGGGGGCTTGGCCTCCGGGCCCTGACAGTTTTTGCCTGATGCACGGGGAATGATCGGAAAAGCGGGCATCCCCAGGATGCCCGCGCATAACCCAGCGGTAACGCAGACCTCCGTACCGCTGACGTGAATCGGCTGCGAAACCAGGGCGTGTTCAGTTTCCCAATAGGATTGCGGCACACCGGGCACGAATGCATGGTGGGACGGATAGGCATAGCGCTGCACAATCTGGAACCCAGGACAGGTCCAAAGTGCCTGCCCGGATCTGCGCGCATGGGGACGCCGACTGGACTGACTTCCAGGCTACAATTTCAAGCGAACTTTCAGGCTATACTCGCGGCGATCCACCAGATGCTCACCAACCACAAGCGGGAGGACGTGGAATGAGCAGCCCAGCATCCAGTCGTGGGGTCCCAACCATCATGGTGGAATTGTCGCCGTATGAAAAAGATTTAATCCGGGCCCACGCCACCGATCTGCATCCCGAGGTCGCGCGCCAATTGCGGGATGGGCGCTTTGTCTGGATTGAGTTCACCTGGACTGACTTGGACGATATTACCGGGGCGCTGAGCTATATCTGCAACCGCACGCCCATTCGAGAATTTGCCGAGGATTTGGATGCGGTTTGTATGATCCTTGAACCTGCCCTCCGGAAGCTGCAGCGACCATGACGCACCTGGGTCAGCTGCGTTTTACACCCCAGGGCCACCTGTTATTCGAAGCAAACGTCGACGGTGAGGGCGTGGCGGATGAGGTAGCGCCAAACCTTTTCGCGAGGTTCGAACAGGGTTCTGGTCCGGGGTTGTGGGAATTGGGTAGCCGCCACGTGGACACGCCGCTGCCCCCGATATGGGCGTGGTGGCGCGATTTTTCGCACCGTTTCGTTAGCACGGTGTGCACCCTGGGGGAAAGCGCTCTGACGGCACCGCTGCTGCCGCCCGATCCCGGTACCGTACAAATGTGGATCGATGCCGCGCCACCCATGGCGGGCGCCGAATATCTGACGGTGGAACACTTGCTGAATATATGGACGGCGATCGACCACGCTTTCCGCAGCGCTTTCGAACGCGCCAATACGGGGCTAGAAGCATTCCTACACGCCCTGCATCCGGCCTGGAATGTGGTCGGCAGGGTGCATCTGCACTTGGCCGAAAACCGCAAAGATGACGCGGCGCCCTTTGCTCTTTTGGCCACCTACACCACGCGGCTGTCGCAGTCGGGAAAAGCCCAACATCTGCCGCTGGGACAGGCGCTGACCGAATATGCCGCGGTGGCGGACACCTCGCGGCTGCTAGCGCTTTTGCAACCGCTGCAGCGCGCGGCAATGCACTGCCCGTGGCTCGCTACGCTGCTCAGTCAGCGCGAAATATTTCACCCCCTGCGCTGGACAGCGGACGAAGCGATCCGCCTGCTGCGCGATGTACCGCACCTGGAAAAATCCGGCGTGGTCGTGCGGCTGCCGGCGGCGTGGCGCGCCGGTCGGCCCGCGCGGGTCCAGGTGTCGGCTACGGTCGGCACTGCGCCGCCGTCCCAGGTCGGGCAAGCTGCTTTGCTCGATTTCCATGCTGCGATGGTTCTCGACGGGGAACCGCTGACCGCTGCGGAGCGTGAGCGACTCCTTGCTGGCAGCGACAGTTTAGTTTTTATTCGCGGGCGCTGGGTCGAGGTCGACCGCGAGCGCGTCACCGCGACTCTGGAACGCTTCCAGGAGATCGAGCGCGTGGCCAAGCGCGATGGCCTGGGTTTCCATGAAGCGATGCGGCTGCTGGCGGGCGTGGGACGGACCGTCGCCGATACGAAAGCCGTCGACGCTGACTGGGCGCAGGTCAGCGCTGGACCTTGGCTGGCTAAAACGCTTCGCGCCCTGCGTGAACGCGATGCTCATGCCGACGACAACATCGCCGACCCTATTCCTGGTCTGCACGCAACGCTGCGTCCCTATCAGCTCCGCGGCGTGCACTGGCTAGATCTGATCACCAGCCTGCGCCTGGGCGGCTGTCTGGCCGACGACATGGGCCTGGGTAAGACAATCCAAGTTTTGGCCCTGCTCAGCCAGAGGGCCCAACGCGAAGGCCGCGCACCCAGTCTGCTGGTCGCCCCTGCGTCACTGTTGAGCAACTGGGCCGCGGAAGCGGCGCGCTTTACCCCTGCTTTGTCGATTTTAATCGCCCACCACAGCGCGATGGCCGCGGATGATCCGAAAGCCCTGACTGAGGCCGATCTGGCGGCGTATGATCTGGTGATCGTCGGCTACGGCGCCCTGCACCGCTACCCCTGGCTGCAAACGGTGACCTGGCGTCTAGCTATTCTTGATGAGGCCCAGGCGATTAAAAATCCGGGTACGCGCCAGACCAAGGCAGCGAAAAAGCTACGCGCCCACGCGCGCCTAGTGCTGACCGGGACGCCGGTGGAAAATCGTCTCAGCGATCTGTGGTCGCTCTTCGACTTCGTTAATCCGGGCCTGCTCGGCAATGCCAAGGCCTTTACCGCGTGGTCGAAACGCCTTGCCGATGGGCCCGAGGGCTATGCGCCGCTGCGCCGCTTAATTCAACCGTATTTGCTGCGGCGACTAAAAACAGACAAGAGTGTGATCGCCGATCTGCCCGACAAGACCGAATGTACCGCGTGGTGCGGCCTGAGCCGCAAACAAGCGGCGCTCTACCAGCAGGCGGTCGACGATCTGCAGCAGCGGATTGCGAATACCGCGGGGATCGCGCGGCGGGGCCTGGTTCTCGCTTTTCTTTTGCGCTTCAAACAGATTTGCAATCATCCTTCGCAATGGCTGGGCGACCAGGGCTGGGACGCAGCGGACAGTGGCAAATTTGCGCGTCTGCGAGAATTATGCGAAACCATCGCCGCCAAACAGGAAAAAGTGTTGGTGTTCAGCCAATTCCGCGAGACCACGGCGCCATTGGCGGCGTTTTTGGCGGGCATTTTCGGCCACGCGGGCTTGGTCCTTACCGGCGAGACCCCGGTAAAGGCGCGTCAGGCACTGGTGCGACGCTTCCAAGAGGATGAACGCTGCCCATTCTTCGTGCTCTCGCTGAAAGCGGGTGGCTCAGGCCTCAATCTCACCGCGGCTTCGCACGTTATTCACTTTGACCGCTGGTGGAATCCGGCGGTTGAAAATCAGGCCACCGACCGCGCCTTTCGCATTGGCCAGACGCGCAATGTGTTGGTCCATAAATTCACCTGCCGCGGCACCATCGAGGAAAAGATTGACGCCATGATCCAGAGCAAACGCAAACTCGCCACCGATCTCCTCGAAGGTCAGGGCGAAATTAATCTCACCAGTATGAGCGACGACGACCTGCTCAACCTCGTCCGCCTTGATCTGACCGCAGCCAGCAGCCAGGAAGAATGACATGTCGTATTACGAAGGCTGGCCCCCCTATGTCCCGGTCGCGGAGCGCCGCCGTCAGGCCGCAGCCCAGATGGCCAAGCGCGCTAAAAAGGGCCACCTCGTCTGCCCCGTGATTATTGAGGGCCGCGCCATCGCCACCACTTCGTGGGGAAAAGCCTGGTGCACCAATTTGGAAGCCTACGCCGATTACGCCAATCGCCTGCCGCGCGGTCGCACCTACGCCCGCAATGGCTCGGTCGTCGATCTGCAATTACGTGACGGCCGCATGGAAGCCCACGTCAGCGGTTCGTCGCTCTACACTACCACCATCACCGTGAAACCCGTTATTGCCGCCCACTGGAAAGCAATCTGTACCGACTGTGCCGGTTCCATTGCCTCCGTGGTGGATTTGCTCCAGGGCCGCCTAGCCGACGGCGTTATGCCCCGGCTCTGTCGCCAGGGCGACGGCCTCTTCCCTACTCCCAAGGATTTACATTTCGCCTGTTCGTGTCCGGATGACGCGCGCATGTGCAAACACGTTGCCGCGGTCTTGTACGGCATTGGCAATCGCCTGGATAAGCAGCCTGATTTACTGTTCACCCTGCGCGGCGTGAATCCCGCTGACCTCATCGCCAGCGCCGGAGCGAGTCTGTCGACAGCAGCCCCCACCGATTCGGACCGCATTTTGGCCGACAACGATCTCGGCGCGCTGTTTGGTTTGGAAATGGAATCAGGGGCAGCAGCGACAGCGACAGCGACAGCGGCCGAGCCAGTGGCGCCGAAACGTCGCCGGTTGAAGAAAGACGACCGGCCACCGAAACGCGTGGCGCGGGTTCCGTCGACCACTAAGCCGATTCTGCGCAGGCCTGCTCCCACGGTCATTCATCCCCCAGCCGTAGCCCCACCGCGTGGGCAAGGACTGTATCCGCGCCTGTACCGACTGTTGCGAAAGTATCGCATCCTGACGAAAGCCACTGCTCAAGTCGCACTGAAGGTAAATGCCGGCGTCCTGCCTCCGCTGTTCAAGCAACTGGTAAAAGAAGGCCACGCCACGGTCACGGGCCGCACCAAGGAGAAGGTCTACCACAGCGTTTAGTTGTTTCGGGGGCGTTGCCCCCGGGCCCCCGCGACCTTTGTCGCCCCTCATTCTGGCTGCGAGCAGCCAGAATGTTTTGCGGATGGGCTGCGCCCATTGTATCCGCAAAAACGGGGCTCGGCGGTCGATTGGACTGCGTCCATTTTGTTTCGGGGGCGTTGCCCCCGGGCCCCCGCGACCTTTGTCGCCCTTCATCCTGGCTGCGAGCAGCCAGAATGTTTTGCGGATGGGCTGCGCCCATTGTATCCGCAAAAACGGGGCTCGGCGGTCGATTGGACTGCGTCCATTTTGTTTCGGGGGCGTTGCCCCCGGGCCCCCGCGACCTTTGTCGCCCTTCATCCTGGCTGCGAGCAGCCAGAATGTTTTGCGGATGGGCTTACGCCCATTGTATCCGCAAAAACGGGGCTCGGCGGTCGATTGGGCTTTGCCCATTTTGTTTCGGGGGCGTTGCCCCCGGGCCCCCGCGACCTTTGTCGCTCCCTCATTCTGGCTGCGAGCAGCCAGAATGTTTTGCGGATGGGCTACGCCCATTGTATCCGCAAAAAGTATCCGCAAAAATGGGGCTCGGTGGTCGATTGGACTGCGTCCATTTTGTTTCGGGGGCGGTGCCCCCGGGCCCCGCGACCTTTTGCCTGATGCACGGTGAATGATCGGATCAGCATGCATCCCCAGGATGCCCGGGTATTGCCCAACGGTATCGCAGACCTCCGTACCGCTGACGTGAGTCGGCTGCGAAACCAGGGTGCGCCCGGATTTCGGAAACCGTCGCCCAACACCAGATGCGCATGCAGGGAGGAACGATAAAAATAATGAAAAGTCCGCCGGGCGCCCCATGCCGACTGAAGTCGGCGGTACGGAGAGCGGGGCTGCCCCTGATCACTCTGAACGCGGGTTGCCCGATGCACGGGGAATGATCATTTAAACGTGCCTCAACTGATTCAGAACGGAATAACTCATCGAGTTCACAGGCCCCCCTACGGCGGAATTTTTACGGCGAGCAGCCAGTCTGGTGTCTAGATGAGAGGCGCTCACTGTGTAGGCTCAACCAATCTGCCCGTTCAAGCAGGAAAAGGTGCGGTCCACGAACCTGACGTGCTGGCGAACGCCACCTATCTCGCACTGACGTTGAAAACAACATCAGCTCATCCCTGCCTTGAGTGGGGTAAGAAACCGCCAGAATGCCTCCTCCTGCACACCTTGGAGCTGCACCATGGACCAAACCCAGGCCGTCCAAGAGCGCTATGGCGCCGCCGCTCAGGCTATCGAACCGGCACTATGCTGCCCGGTTACGTATGACCCGCGGTTCCTCGCCGCCATACCCGAGGATGTTCTGGAACGGGATTATGGCTGTGGCGATCCTAGCCGCTTTGTGCGCCCCGGTGAGACGGTTCTCGATCTCGGCTCGGGCGGGGGAAAAATTTGCTTTATTGCCAGCCAGGTGGTCGGCGCCGAAGGCCGGGTGATCGGGGTCGATCGCAATCGTGAGATGCTGGCGTTGGCCCGCCAAGCCGCACCGCAGGTGGCGGGCAAGATCGGCTACGCGAATACCGTTTTCCATTGTGCTCAGATTCAGGATCTGGCGGTAAATCTGGAGTCGGTTGACTTCTGGCTGGAAACCCATCCGGTGCACACGCATGACGATCTTTTCGCTCTGCAGGCGGAGCAGGATCGCCTGCGTCGCGAGGAACCACTTATCCCCGACGAGTCGGTCGACGTGGTGGTGTCCAATTGTGTGCTCAACCTGATCAACGAACGCGAGCGGCAGCAGCTCTTCGCTGAATTGTTTCGGGTGACTAAGGTCGGCGGCCGCGTAGCAATCTCTGACATCGTCAGCGATGAGGACGTGCCCGCGCATCAGCGCCACGATCCCACGTTATGGTCGGGGTGCATCAGCGGCGCTTTCCGGGAAGACCATTTTCTGCAGGCCTTTGTTGACGCCGGTTTTCATGGCGTGTATCTGGCAAAGCGGGACGAGCGTCCGTGGCAGGTGGTGGACGGAATTGAATTCCGCGCGGTCACGGTCGTCGCCTACAAGGGCAAGCAGGGTCCGTGCCGCGAAGGTCAGCACGCAATTCTCTATCCCGGCCCGTGGAGCGAGGTCCGTGATGATGATGGTCACCTCTTCCGACGCGGCGAGCGCACCGCGGTGTGCGCCAAGACCTATGGTCTGCTAACCAGCGAACCCTATTCGGCCCAGGTCATCGGCCTGCCCCCCTATCAGGCCATTCCCGCGGCCGAACAGCAGCCCTATCCCTGTGCTGGGCACCAGCTGCGCCACCCCCGTGAAACAAAGAACGGCGAACTGCCGGTGGCGGGAATGAGCGACCAGGAACCGTGTGCCCCCGGCGGGGCCTGCTGCTGATTCCACGTCGAGTTAGCGTCGCGTGGGCAGAGCGAATGCCCGACGCATTGCATCCAGCTCTGCCGGCGCCCCCGAACCGCATGTGGTCAGGGTGATCGTGGTGGCGGGTGCCCTCTCGGCTCCCGTTGGCCCTGGGGCCACCAAACAACGGTGTACGCCTGCCATGGAGCCCGCTGACTGCGCCACTGACTGGCGACGAAGGGGTCCGGATGGGCACTTGCGAAGGGCTTGACAGGCGCTGAGGATGCGCCCCCCGGATGCGGGTGTAGCTCAATGGTAGAGCAGCAGCTTCCCAAGCTGACGACGGGGGTTCGATTCCCCTCACCCGCTCCATTCCCCGCCGGTGACGGCAGGCGCCCACGCATGTCCAATCATGTCTATCCGGTCGTGGCCTCGTACCGCAGCGCACCCGGCGATGCCGTCGTGCATTCGCTGCAGGTAAATGTCGTTGCCATGGATCCGCCGCGGGCCTTGGCGCAAGGGTTGTTGATTGCGAAGCATTGGCTGCGCGTCCAGCATCCAAGCGCCAGCTTGCTGAGCGATCGCGCCAAGTGCGGGGCGGCGCAAAGCCCGGCGTCGGGCCCCTCGCTGATCCTAATGGGCACCAGCGATATCGTCCAATCCGTGGTTTTTCCGGCGCGCATCGACAGCGAACCGGGTGAACGTCTGGGTGAAATCCTTGCGGGCCTGGACGCCGAAAAAATGGATGCCGTGCTGTTCAACTGCGCCGACTTGACCTATATGAACACGGTCGGACTCACCAGCCTCGCAGCCCACGTCAAACGTTTGCGGCTGCATCTGTTTCAGGTCCCTGAGCCGGTGATGAAGGTATTCGAAATCGTGGGTCTCTCACGGTATCTGACCATTTTGCCGGGCCTGGAAGAGTCTCTGGCAGCGATCCCGCCGCGATCCGCCTGAGTCCACACCGTCGTTTACAAGCAACGAAAGGCCGGCCCCCCTGCGGCAAGCCAGGCCTGATAGCGAGCTGTCACGGCGCTGCGCACAACTTTGTGGCTGGGCGTTATTTCGCCGCGTTCTATGCACAAAGGGTCGCTGATCCGCACCACCTGTTGGACGTGGTGCCAAGGAATCGGATCGGCGGCGTGGCAGGTCGCGATGTGCGCGAGGAGATCCGTATCCGATAGCGTGGTTTCGGCTTCGATCAGCGCGGTTAATGTGGGCGTCGCGGTAATGACCACGTGAATTATTCCGGGTAACGCTGCGAAACGAGATTCCACCACGGTCACCGGAATTTTTTCACCATTGGCCAATTTTACCTGCTGATCGTCGCGACCGTGCAAAGCCAGCCCCATCGGTGTCCAGCGCCCGAGATCGCCTGAAATCAGCACCGCTCCGTCGTTTCCCGCTGCGTCGTTTCCCGCTCCGTCAACGCGGCAGAGTTTCGTGGCCACTGGATCGCGCCAATACCGTTGCATAACCCCCGGGCCGCGGATCAGCACACGCTGCTGAGCGTCGATGCCGACCGCGACTCCTGGAATGGGATCACCGACGATGCCCGGGGCCCAAGGGCGTTCTCGCGGCGTGATCGTGGCGCTGGGTCCGCTTTCGGTGAGGCCCCACCCTTCGACCACGGGAATGCCGCGCGCGGCGTAGGCTTGCGCGACATGCGCCGACAAGGGAGCACCAGCAGAAAATGCCCAGCGTAGGCCCGCTGGAGGCAATCCAGCCGCCACGGCAATCGCATGCAATTTCGGCACCGAACAAAAGACCGTGGGCCTGACCGTCGCCAGGGTCCGCAAAAATGCATCACGGTCACGTCCGCCGCCAGGAACGGTGAAAAAATGGGCGCCGCGAGTGAGCACCCACAAGCGCTCCGCCAAGGCGCCGAAGGAATGATGCCAGGGCAGATAGCCAGCAACCCGGTCGCCCCGGCCAAAATCCGGCCACAGCTGGGCGAAAGCAGCCTGCTGACTGCACAGATTATCGTGTGAAAGCACCACCCCACGGGCGGCGCCGGTGCTGCCGCTGGTGAACAGAATCAGGCAGTCAGTATGCGGCACGGCCGGGTACCACGGCGCTTCGGGGCCTTGGTCACAATGCGCCGCAACGGCTGCTTCGCTGCGAACAACCAGGGCTGGTTCTAGCCGGGCCCGCAGCTCGGCACAGGGCGCGTCACCCCAGATTGCGGCCACGGGCGCCGCGATCGCACCCAGGCGCCACGCCGCTAGTTCGGCGAGCAGATGCGCCCAGCCATTGCCAACCAGGATGGCGATGCGATCGCCAGCGCGGACCTGTTGTGACCAAGCGTGAGCGAGGCGTCCACTGGCGACCAAAAGCTGGTCCCACGTCCACGTCCGCCCGGTCTCATCGGTGAAGACGATCCGACCCTGCGCCTGGATCGCCGCTGCCGCACACAGCCCTGCCAGCGTGCGTGGACGGTCCGAAACCAAGGCTGGGCCTTGGCGCCAGGTAACGACTGCTGAACTGGACAACATGGGTGCAGATTCGCAGACGTGCCGCCTGCGGCAATCGCCTCATCTTGCCTTCCCCGCGCCAAGGGTGACGGTGCGCCCATGCCCCGTCTGGTCGGTACTGCTCTGCGGACCGTGTTTGGTGATCTGAGCGCGACCTGGGCGGCGTTGGTCGCGGGCTGCGGCGTGCCCTACGAACTGTCTGCCGATCTCGTCGCGGATCTCTGCCGATTGACGGATCAGGCCCGCGCCGACCAACCGCTCGACGCAATCGTGGTCGCCACCAGCAAAGGCGATTGCCCCGTCTGGCTCGACCATCTGGTTGCTGAGAATGGCTACGTCGGTGGGCCGGGCGATCTCGCTACGCGTCTCGGCCAGTATTTTGGGGTGCCCGCCGTGGCGGTGTCGGCCGCCTGCGCCAGCGGTACGGCGGCCCTGGGGGTGGCTGCGCGCTGGATGGCTCGCTGTTCCTTTCACCGGGTCGCGGTGATCGGCGCTGACCGCCCGCATGCTTTCATCAGTGGCGGGTTTACTGCTCTGCGGGCCGTGGATCCCGTCGGCTGTCGGCCCTTTGCTGCAGATCGGGCGGGACTGGCATTGGGCGAGGCCCGCGCCGTGGTCATTCTCGCCGCGGATAATGTGTGCGGTGAGCTGTCTGCGGCTCCCGCGCTGCTCGGTTGGAGTTGCGGCCTCGACGCCGTCCACCTGACCGCCCCCGATCGCACCGGCTCAGGTTTGGCGCGTACGGTCGCGGCGGCTTTACGGCAGGCCGACAGCGCACGCCCCGGGCTGATTATCGCGCATGGCACCGGCACGCGATTCAATGACGACGCGGAAAGTCTGGCGTATGCCGCGGTGGCGCCGCAGGTGGCGGTCACCGCCAGCAAAGGCGCCCTGGGCCACTGTCTCGGCACGGCCGGAGTGGTCGACACCGTGCTCGCCATCGCAGCCTGGCAGCGGCGCACTATTCCCGGGGTCGCCGCGACCACCCAGGTTGCCTGCGCGGCGCCGATCCAGGTCCTGGCGAAAGGCGAACATCCCCTGCCAGATACAGGTCCCCTGGTGATCGCCAATGCCGGCTTCGGTGGGATCAATGCCGCCGTGGTCGTGGGCGATCCGGCTGGCGCGGCAATAATACCCACGTTTACCCCCATGCCTGCCACCATTCTGCGCCGGGTTGAGCTGGTCCGCGATGCGGCGGGCCAACTAGAAAAATTGACGGCGCGCGACGTTGTCGGCCACATCGACGCCAGTTGGGGGCGCATGGATATGCCCGCCCGCGCGCTGGTTGCCCTGGTGCTGCGCCTGGGCGAGGTGCCTGCGGGATGCGGTCTGGTGTTGTGGAGCGAAACTGGCTGCGCCGCCACTGACCGCATTTTTGAGCGCGATCGCCAACGCGGCGCCACCGATCCACAGCGCTTTCCCTACACGCTGTCCACTGCCGCCATTGGTGAGGCTTCCATCCGTGGGCACGTAACCGGACCCGGCTTGGCCTTGGCAGGCGTAGACGAAAGCACTGCCCGCGCGCTTGCCGTCGATCTGCTGAGGGATGGCGTTCCCGCGGTGATTTTCGCGCACGTCGAAGCTGATACCCTGCCGCACACGGCTTGGGCTGAAATACTGGCTTCCGCAGCAACCACCTTGCGGTAAAGGGGTCGGCCATACCCTGGGCCGGCCATGGAACCCCGCCAAACCGAACTCGCCCAACGCATTATTGATGAACTGCATCTGGAGGACATCCAGGTCAGCGATCTCGATCCGCATGCTGCCTTATTCGGCGAAGGCCTTGGCCTCGATTCCATCGATGCCCTCGAATTGGCGGTCATCGTCGAACGTCATTATGGCGTCAAGATCGCCGACATGGAGGTCGGCCGCCAGGCTTTCTCGAGCCTGCGCGCGCTCGATGCCTTTATTCAGAAAAATAAGGTCGCCTGATGTTGCTCCTCTCGCTTGCCCAGGCCGATGGGGTCGCCGGGCTACATCCCCGTTTCGCGGCCGGCTTCGCCTGGCTCCGCGATCCCGCCAATCTTGAGTGTGCGCCTGGCCGCTATTCCATCCAGGGCGATGCGCTTTTTGTCATTATTGAAGAGGGCCGCAGTCATGATCCGGCGACGCGACGTTTCGAATCGCACCGCGAGCACATTGATGTGCAGTTTTGTATCAGCGGTGGCGAACGCATGGACGTGACGACATTGGCCGACGGACTAACCATCGCCGAGGATTTCCAGCCCGGTGGTGACATCGCTTTTTACCAGGATCCGGACCGAGCCTGTACCCAGCTGGCCGTACTTCCCGGCCATGTCGCCATATTCTTTCCCGATGACGCCCACAAGCCCAGCCTGCGCCTGGGCACCCCCGCCACCGCTTATCGTAAAGCAGTGGTGAAGGTGCGTATTACCTGAATCAGGTCGCTGAATAGGGTTGTGAAAGAATACATCGTGCCCCATTCGTGCCCCACTCGTGCCCCAGAAATCAGTTTTGGGGCACGAGCAGAATGACGAAAGCCGCTCTTTTCGAGGTGGTATTTGGTGCCCAAGAGAGGATTCGAACCTCCGACCTTCGCTTTACGAAAGCGCTGCTCTACCACTGAGCTACCCGGGCTGATGGGGCGGGCGCAGATTAGGGGGTCGACTTGACCGCGCAAGGCGTCCCTCGGATGGACGGTCGGTGCTTTCAGACCCCGACTTCGACGGTGCCGTCATCGCTGAGGCGGACCGGATAGGTGGCGACGCTGAACCCACCCATGCCTTCGGCTTCGCCGCTGGCGAGATCGAATAGCCAGCCGTGACCGACGCACATGACCTTGCCGTCTTCGACCGGGCCGCGGCTCAATTGAACGCCCGCATGCGGGCAGATGTCCTTGAGCGCATACCACGCGTCGGCCCAGCGATAGACGCCAATACGACGGGCGCCGATCAGGACCTGGCGGCCCCCTTGTTCCGGCCACTCACTGACCTTGCCAACAGGTTTCCATTCAACTGCGCGGGCTTCACTCATGGCGATACCTTATTTGGCCTGCTGCGCATGGCCACTCTGCAGGCGCTGCGCCGCATCGGGCGCGACCAGGGCCAGATGGCGCACGTCGATTTCTCCGTGGCTGTCGAGCCGAAAATGAGTGCCCACGCTGGCGGTTCGGCGCTCGGCAGCTTGGGCTACCAACGCAGCGATGAGCAGGGTATTTTGTAATTCCCATCCCGCCTGATCGCGGAAAACCCCCTTCGCCTGATGTTGGCTCCAAAATTCCAGGCTGCGGCGCGCGGTCACCAGGGCATCACCTTTGCGTTCGATGCCGACATGCCGCCACATCAGGTGGCGCACGCTGCGTGACAGATCGACGATATCGAGTTCTTCGGGTGCCGTCGGCGGATGCGGAATCACGGTGCGCAGACGCGGGGGGCGCTCAGCGACGGCTGCGGCCTCGAGGCCACTGCGATGGCCCATGACCAGTCCTTCAAGCAGGCTGTTGGAGGCGAGCCTGTTGGCGCCGTGCAGGCCGGTGCAGGCGACTTCACCGGCGGCCCACAATCCTGGCAGTCCGGTCAGGCCACGACTATCGGTGACCACCCCGCCGCAGTGATAATGCGCGCTCGGATGCACCGGCAGCCACTGCGTTGCAATGTCGATGCCAAAACGCTGAGACGCAGCAGCAATGGTCGGGAATCGTTCATGCAGGAAATCTCGGCCCAAATGGGTCGCATCTAACCACACATGGGGAAAACCAGTGCGTCGGATTTCGCTAATAATCGCCCGGGTGACCACGTCACGCGGGGCGAGGTCGGCCAATTCATGGTAGCCGGCCATGAATTGCTCGCCGGCATGATTTTTCAATACCGCCCCTTCGCCGCGCATCGCTTCGGTGATCAGCAGACGCGCACCACCGGCGATGTATAAGGTCGTCGGATGGAATTGCATGAATTCCAAATCGGCCAGGGTCGCCCCGGCGCGGTACGCCATTGCCAAACCATCGCCGGTAGCGACTGCGGGGTTGGTGGTTTCCCGCCAGACCCGACCGCAACCGCCCGTGGCCAGAATCGTCTGTCCGCCCAGGGCTGTGAATAATTCGTTGCGGCGGAAATACAGCACCCCGCGCACGGCGCCATCGGCAGTGATCAGGTCGAGGGCAAACGCATTATCGACCACGGTGATATTGGGGTGGGCATCGACGGCGGCAGTTAAGCTGCGCACGACCTCGGCCCCGGTGCGGTCGCCGTTGGCATGCAGGATCCTCCGTGCGCTGTGGCCGCCCTCCCGGGTCAGGGAGACCTTGTCGCCCGTGCTGTCAAACATGCAGCCCTGGGCGCGCAGAAAATCGATGGCTACCTCGGCGCCGCTGAGCACATCGTGGACGGTGGCCTCATCGCACAGTCCCGCCCCGGCGGACAGGGTGTCCTGCATGTGCAATTCCGGCGTGTCAGAGCCTTCGCGCTCGTCCATGCTGAGGACCGCAGCGACTCCCCCTTGCGCATAGTTGGAATTGCTTTCGGTGATCCCTGACTTGGCCAGAAGCAGCACTTCCGCGCCGCGTTCGGCCGCAGCAAGGGCGGCGGTTAAGCCCGCGACCCCGCCACCAACGACCAGGACATCGGCATCGAGATGCGGGCGGCGGCGCAGGTCGAAACCGACCAGGTACCGGGGCGCTGCCGGACCAGCGGCGGGGGCGATCTGCATGGGCCGATGCTCAGGCGTGCGCTTGCGGTCGCAAGCCGTCACGTCCACGCGCAAGTGCAGCGAAGGTGTCACCGCGAGCCTCGAAGGATGTGAATTGGTCCAGCGAACTGCAGGCCGGACTGAGCAAGACCGTGCCGCCCGGAGCAAGGTCGATCCGTTGCACCGCGGTGGCCAGGTCATCGCACGCCGTAACCGCACCGCCAGCGGCTCCAATGGCCGCGGCCAAGGCTGGGCCGGTGTAGCCGATGGTCAGGACTTGGGCCCCGCGCGCCGTCACGCCTGCAGCCAATAGGGTCCAGTCGGCGCCTTTGTCCGCCCCGCCAAGAATGACGAGGAGCGGACCTTTTACGGCGGCGATACCCGCCAGCGCCGATTCGGGAGTGGTGGCAATACTATCGTCGATCCACGTCCACTGGCCCTGATGCACCGTCTGCAAGCGGTGCGGTAATGGCCGTACCTGACGCAGACGCGTGGGCAGCTCAGCCCGCGGTACTGCAAGCGCTATCGCCAAACTCAGCGCCAACGCCGCATTTTCGGCATTATGTTGGCCAAGAAGGCCGAGGTCCTGACGTCGCGCAATCACCGCGCCGGTGGCATCGACATACGTTTCGGCAGTGATGGTCACGGCGGACACCGTGGCGCGCGCCGGACACCCCGGTCCCAGGGCCAGCAGGGGCGCCCATTCCAGCAGGGCAATTTTCGCCGCGTGATAAGCGGCGATATCCCCGTGCCAGTCCAGGTGATCCTGGGCCAGATTGGTGATCAGGGCAGCGTCAAAACGCGGCGCGTGCGGTTGCAAATACTGTAATTGGAAACTCGATAATTCGATAACCAACGGCGCCGCGCTGCCACAGCGCGCCACGGCGGCGAGCAGAGGTTCATTGCTGTTGCCCGCGACGGTCCAGCCCAGCAATTCGCCGAGAATGCGCGCGGTGGTGCTTTTACCCTTGGTGCCGGTCACTGCCACGCGCGGGCCGTGATGGTGGACCAGGGCGAGGGCCTCGGGACTAATCACCGGCGGATGCTGCGCTGGCCATGCGCGTGGCGGAATAGCGGGCGATGGAATGATAATTTCAGCCGTGGCGAACCACGGATGTTCGGCGCCGCCAAGCGCCCAAGGCCAGCCCGCCAACTCGGCCTGCTCGCCATCACTGCCTAAAGCGGCGGCTGGCTGGCGGTCGAGAATGCGTACCCGTGCCCCTTCCGCGGCGGCGAATCGCGCTGCCGCCAAGCCGCCACCGTGGCGCCCAAAACCCCAGATCAGGACTTCTCGCCCCGCAAGATTCACGTTGGCTTGGCCGGCGGATTCGGAGTCGTATTCGGATGTGTGGTCGACGTCGACCCGGCCTCATCGACGGTAGCCAGACGGGTGCCGCGCGAACCATAGCGCGGGCGACACGCCAATAAGCCGCGAGTATAGGCCGCCGTCGGGTTGGCAAAAACCGTCGCCACCGGCCCCGATTCAACCACCCGACCTTGGCGCATCACCACCACCTCGTCCGCAAAGGAGCGCACCAATTCGAGATCATGGGTGATAAATAACACCGCCATGCCGCGTTTTTGCTGCAGGGACTTTAATAAATCCATAATCTGGGCTTGAATGGTAACATCCAACGCCGTGGTTGGTTCATCCGCGATCAACAGTGCCGGTGAACATGCCAAGGCCATGGCGATGCACACCCGCTGGCGCATGCCACCGCTGAGTTCATGCGGATATTGATCCAGCCGGCGCTCGGGCTCGCTCATCGCTACTTCGTGGAATAAATCCAGAGCCTGGCGCCGGCGGGCTTGGGGATCGCCGACCCCGTGCAATTCCAGCGCTTCCATGACCTGGTTCCCACAGGTCCAGGTAGGATTCAGTGCGCTCATCGGCTCTTGGAAAATCATCCCTACTTCGCCGCCGCGAAAGGCGCGTAGACGCGCGGGCGAAAAGTTCAAAATACCTTCGCCCTGCCAACGCAGATCGCCCTGCACCGTCGCTGAGGCGGGCAGCAGGCGTAAAACCGCCTGGGCGGTAACGCTCTTACCCGAACCGGATTCGCCGACGACCGCAACGATCTGTCCTGCGCCCACCGCGAAACTGACCTCGCGAACGGCTTCGACCACCCGGTCGCGACTGGTGAAACGCACCTGCAAATCTTGGATACGCAACAAATCGGTCATCCGGAACTCCGCGGATCCAGCGCTTCGCGCAACGCATTGCCGACCACATTTAAGGCAATGACGATGCAAAAAATGGCAATACCTGGCGCATAGATGAGCCACGCATATTGGATGTTTTGCCGGCCCTGCTCCATCAATACCCCCCACGACGGCACCGTGACATCGCCCAGGCCGATGAAGGCCAGTCCACTTTCGGCGCCGATAGCGCCAGCGATGCCAAAGGTGGCCGAAATCAACAAGGGTGTCAGCGCATTGGGTAAGATATGGCGGAACATAATCCGGGTGCGACTGAGACCCAGGGCCTCCGCCGCTAAGACATATTCACGCACCGATTGGGCGAGGAACTCCCCGCGCACCAGCCGCGCCGTACCAGCCCAGCCGGTGATTCCAATCACGCTCATGATGATAAAAATATCCCGGCCCAACATCGCAACCACGACCAGAATCAATATGAAAGTCGGAAAGGTCATCATCAATTCCACCACCCGTTGCAGGGCTAAATCAACCCAGCCGCCAAAATACCCACTGATGGCGCCAATAATGGTGCCGATCAACATGCTGAGCCCGGTTGCGACCAAGCCCACGGTTAAACTAATGCGGGCACCGAAAATAATCTGCGCAAAAACATCCTTGCCCGCCGAGTCCGTGCCGAGCCAAAACCGGCGCCCGCTTGCGGCATCGACTGACAACGGTGGCAGCAAACTGGACGCAGGCACGTGGGCATCGAAACGATGCGGCACGACGGGAAAAATCGCCCACACAGTGTCCGGCTGCGCCGCCGCCTGAGCAAAGGTTTGCACCGGCTGAATCTTTTTACGCCAGGGCGCTTGCCAGCCGTTTGCACTGGGAAGCCAGGGCAGGACGCAGATGAGCGTGCTGAGCACAATGATTCCCGCCGCCGCAACCAACTGCCGCCCCAGGCGGAAGCGCTTACGCAGGAGATGCCCGATCACCAATAAAAATGGCAACTCAAGTGCGATGATATTAAAGAACAGGTCATGCGGCTTGGGGTAGCTCCACGCATTGAACAGATCGCCGAAGACTGGCAGCTGCCAGCCGTTGGCATCATGCCAGAACAGTGCGACTTCTCCGCACAAGAAAGGGGCGTAGACCGCCATCAAGACCAGGCCGGCAAGGAATGCCAGAGCGACGCGCACGGGCCAGGCGCGGAAGCGCCGCCCGATAGCGATGGCAACGGGCGAGGGCTCACGCATAGCGACTCCGCACGCGCGGATCGACCAACGCGTAACAGATATCGGCCAAGAGAATGCCGATGAGCAGCAAGCTGACCGAAATCACCGTGGAGCCCATGACCAGCGGCGCATCGTTAGCCTTGGCGGCCTCTAACAATAAAAGACCGAGGCCAGGAATGGAGAACAATAATTCAACGATCAGGGCACCGGAGAATAATTCGCCGAGCAAGCCACCCCCCAGGGTGATCATAGTGATCAGACTGTTGCGCAGGCAGTGGCGATACACGACCTGGTCTTCGCTGCAGCCCTTAGCGCGCGCGGTGCGCGCGTAATCCGCGTGGAACTGTTCCAGCAGATTGGCGCGCATGTAGCGCGACAACGCCGTGAAGCTGGCATAACAGAGCACCAGCATGGGCAGAAATCCGTGCCACATCAGATCAAGCAGATAGGCCGGCGTCCCCATCCACATCGAATCTGGGCTCGACAGGCCAGCATTCGGAAATCGCGCCTTCACTACCTTGCCAGCGATTAAAGCATCCGTGCTGAGATGGTGCAGCAAAAGTGCTCCAAGAAAAAAACCAGGGATCGACCACAGCATGAACAGAGAATTCGTGGTCACCTTATCTTCGAGGCTGCCCACCCGCCGCGCGGAGCGGATGCCGATGGGAATCGACCCCAGCCAACCAATCGCGGCTGCGATCAGGCCGAGCCACACGGTCACGTGCCAGCGTTCGGCAATAATATCGAAGACATAGCGTTTTTGGGATTCTGAATACAGGTTACCGGTGAACAGCTGATCCATGAAGGTCACAAAACCGGTCTGGGTCACGGTGGCGGTCCAGCGTTGCCTGGAACTGAAATGAAAATCCGTGCGCGCCGCGGGATCATCGACCACTGACAACAGCGCCGCCCGTTTTTTCGCCGCCGCCGGATCGTCGAGTTCAAAGCCACTCTCGTTCGACGTACGATACGCAATGGTCGATCGCCGCAGTAACGCATTGCGGTTTTGGATCAGGGCTAGGCGCTCGGCGGACAAGTCGTCAAAATCGCGCGGTTCTAAGCTCGTGTACGCGCACAAGGCCAGGGCCTGGCTCGCGGGTCCGTGCAGATCAGTGAGTTCGTCGTCGCGGAGAATGGCGGCCAAGGGTTCCACCGCGAAAGGTCCAACCAGCCACAGTTCCTTTTCCCGACGATTGCGCGTGCTGGCCTTATCTTTCGCCGCCGGACTGGTTGAGCGCAGCCACGCGACGACGTCGTCCTTGTCGAGAAATCCCCGTAGATTAAGCAGGGCCGGACGGTCATTGCCGAGTCGGCGAAAACGGTCGACCGGCTTCTCAAAAGATTGGGTCGACGGCTGGACTTTGCGATCGCCCCCACTGCCACCATCAAGACCACCGCCGCTCTGGGCTACTTCGACCAGAGAATGATTCTGCAAGCGCACGACCGCAAACGTGATGACCAAGATCCCGAAAAAGGTCGGGATCATCAACAATAAGCGACGAATGATGTAGGCGAACACGCGGGCAGATCAGCGCGGGAAGTACCAGAACCAACTGGCGCGATTGGTCAGCGGATGAAAGGATTCCAAACCGGTAATGACCCCCCGCAGGTATCGCCCCGGTTCTGGATCACTGCCCTCTGGCGCATGATTCTGCCAGATGAAAATTCCTTCGCCGCTGCGGAAGAAGGTGTACGGCTGCGCCTGATGCAAAATGGCCTGAATCTCTTTGACGATGGCAATGCGCTCTTCGGTGACAAAAGTCAGTCGCAGGCGTTCAGCAAGTTCATCCAGCTTGGGATCGGCGAAACCGCAGTGGTTGCTGGAACCTTGTTTCTCGGCCTCGCTGGAATGCCAGAGTTGATAATAGTCCTGTTCCCAGCCCATGCGCCATCCGCCGACCACGGCCTGGAAATCGCGGTCCTCGTAAATGCGCATCAATTCCGACCATTCAAATTGCAATGGCGTCATGTCGATGCCAATGCGATGGAGGTCGCCCCTATAAATCGCTAAGACGTTGTCCCATTCTGGATTTTGGCTGATGTATTTGATCTCAAAGGTGAAGGTTTCTTTCTGGCCATCACGGGTGCGGTCAAGCAACCCGTCACCGTCACTATCAGTCCAACCTGCCTCGGCGAGCAAAGCCTTGGCCTTGTCGAGGTCAAAAGTATAGGGTTTCAGGTCGGTGTTACAGTACGCGCTGTCGGGATGGACATCCGACAGAACCGATTGCCCAAGGCCGAAATAGACGTCGCGAATCATGCGTTGTTTGTCAAATGCATGGGTCATGGCTTGGCGCACACGGACATCATCAAAGGGTGGCCGCCGCATATTCCAGCCAATGTAGGAAAAACTCATCGACTTGACGCGTTCCCAGCCCAACGAGCCTTTGCGGCCAGCCTTGGGATCGTTGGGAACTGGCGCCGCAAAGCGCTTTTCTTTATGATCGAGAATTTCGCTCTTGTATTTCAAGGGCTGTAACCCGTCGACCGAAACCTGGCCATTCTTAAAGGCCGTTAAAGTCGCTTCTGGCTCCTTTAGGGCGAGGTTCCACTCGCGGGTCTCGAAATGATCGCTGACGCCCCAATAGCGCGGATTCTTACGGAAGACTAAAATACGTTCGGGTTCATAGCGTTCGATAGTATAGGCGCCGACGCCAACCACCGCGTTGCGTTCATCAAACCAGTGGCGATTAAAATTGACCCCGCGCTGCTCAGGCGGGATCTCGGTCCCGGCGGCATTGCGGGCATAGATATGCCGTGGCAAGGCACTGAGCGACAGGCTCGCGGAAAGACTGGTGTAGACCTTGCGCTTCCAGCGGATCTCGAGGGTGAAATCGTCGAGCGCCTTCCACGAATCGAGGTCCTCTTCGTAATACGCCCGGGTTCCCGGACAGTCGACCGCCAGATCCATGATCATGTCGAGCATGAACACAAAATCATGGGCGGTCAGTTCGACATCCTTGTCCAGCCAGGCAAAAGCCGGCTCCGAGGCAAAGTTGGGGCGCGTCCACATGACCCCGCGGCGAATGGCGAAGGTATAGGTCTGGTAATCATCGCTGATCACGCACGAGGTCGCCAGATTTTCTGCCCAGGCCTCAGGCGCATACGGTGGCCGCGAACACAAACTGTCATTGCACAATTCGTGGATGTCGCTGCTGGTCGCCGATTGATCGGTCAACGGGTTGAGACTCTTGGGCGAGCGCGCGGTGGTCCTCAAAGTCCCGCCGACCACCTTCGGATTGTACCACGAGCGATCGTAGGGCATCAGAAAATTGAGGCCCTCCTGCGGCTGGCCATCGCGCGGGGCCGGTGGAATGGTGAAGACAAACGCCTTTTCCACCCCGCTGCTGGTTACCGGCGGCGGGGCAGCTGGATCCAAAGCAGGCGCCGCCAGCGGATCGGCTGCGGCTGGCGCTTGGACCACCCCCCGTGCCAATTCCACGCTCAGGCGGTCGAGACTCTTCTTCAATTCCAGGGTCTGCTGGGGCTCGCGGACACGATCAACGATCTGCACCACGAGCAAGACAGCGATAACCACAAGAAGGACGATCTTAAGGCGTTCCATGGCTGGCCGATGGTGGGAAGGTAGGGATTGCGTGCAATGGGTTGGTCTTCGTTGAGTTAGGCTTTTGGGCTCGCGAGATTTATAGCCATTTCTAGGTCGTGCTTATGCGGGATGTCCTATGTCCTATGTCCTATGTCTTCGAATTTCGAATTCCGAGGTCCCGGAGCGGGCCCGACTCCGACCCATTCATGAGAGATGCTTTTGCACCGCACTTCAACGTTATAACCGACCAGAGGCCCCGACCTAGGACTTAGGACTTCGGACGGATTTCGGACAGACTTCGGACACACGTCAAATGACGTAAGAAGCCAAGATTACCGTTCAAATCGATACCGAGCCACCTCTTCCAACCACTGACTGCGTGCTTTGGCACAGGCCAGGAGTTTGTCGATGCTGCCGCGGCCAGACGGGATGGTGGGGAATTTGCCGGCGGGGGCGCCGGGGAGGACGGCGAGGACGTCGCAGGCGACATCCAGTTGCTGCAAGGCCAAGAGCAGCAGATGGTCGCTGTGGGTCAAGGTCGCGTCGCCATCATCAAGGGTAAAATCGCGGGCGATGGCCTCGCTGAAGGTGGCCTCGACAATGCCGCCCAAGGCGGTGAGGTCCTGGGCAAGGCGCGCCAGTTTATTGCTGTCGCTTTCGCGCTTGGGCGCATCTTCGGCCGGGATGGCTTCACCGCGGGCGCGTTCGACCGTTTTCCGGTACATGGCTAAACATTCTTCCAGGACCGGGATCAAGTCGCTGGCCGCGGCGTTGGCCTTGGCGCCTTTGCGCCGGATCACCGCATCGAGATCGCTGGCGAGCAGGGCTGGCAAAGCGACCATGCTGGAACTCTGGTCCAGGCGCAGGCTCATGCTGGCCCCCGGCGGATCGCCAAGTTTTTCCCGCCACATCGCGGTCAGCGCGACCATCTCCTTGAAGATGCGTTGCAGCTTGGGCGCATCCTTGGCCAGACCGGCGACGCCCTGCGCCCAGCGCGCCTGGGCGGCATAGGCGGTCACGTCGCGCGACGCATCGCGCAAAGCTTGGACCTGCCCGGGCATGGTCTTGAATTCATACCGCGATCCCAGCAACAGGCGCGGGCGCCAACGACGGGGGTCTTCGGTGACCGGCTTGATGCCTCGCAATTCCGCGACCAATTTGGCCAGCTCGGCGCCCTGGCGATCGAGCAGCTTCAAGCCCTGCGCTTCGTCGGTTTCGCTCAGAGTCAGGACCCGCTCCAATTGCCGGACTTTTTCCAATAAGGCTTTGGCCTGACCGCCAGCTTGCAATTCGGCCATAGCTTTGCGGTACAGGGTCAATCGTTCGTCTTCGGTCACGTCTTGCTGCGAGGTGAATTCGTAGCGCAAGATCCGCCGATCCCGTTCTTCCAGCTCTTCCATGAGCTGACGATTTTCTGCCTGCAAGCGCGCTTGCTCGGCGCGAATGAGTCGGGCTTCATCCATCAAACGATGACGATCGACGGCCAATTGCGCCACCGCCTGCGCGGCGAGCTGATCGGTTGCGTTCAAGGTCGGCACCGATTCACGCCGCGCGGCGGAGACGATAGCCTTGGCCAGAGCACGGTGGGCTTCTTGAGCGCGTTCGGAGAGCAGGGTGCGCTCGGTCAATTCGCGGCGGTAGCGGCCGACCAAGACGCCCAGCATCTGGGCCGGGCTGGGCTGCTCGCCCAGGGGTTCACCAAGTTCGCGCAGGGCACCATTCAACACGCCCATGGCCCGCTGTAATTCATCCGCCTGGTGGGCGCTGTGCATCTGCGCCCCACCCAATTGTTGTTGGTGATGGGACAGATCTTGAATGAGCGCATCCAGGCGCTGGCTGATCGCGTCGTGGCGCTCCTGCCAAAAAGTTTGCAAGGTGCGCAGCAACTCGCCGGCCAATTCCGTTTCGGGCCAGCCGCCCTCGGGAATGGCGGCGAGACGTTCATTCAAGGGCTGCGCCAATTCTTGGAAGCGTTTGCCTTCGAAATTACTTTCATCGCTGCGAAAGCAGGCAAAAAACGCCTGCCACAGGTCGACGGCGGCAAGCCCGAGGGCACGCGTACCAGCGTCGGGGGCAAAGGCCTGACCGAGGGCGCCCAGCGGATCCAAACCGACATACCCACGGTCGCGGCCGAGCTGCAGGGCCGCGCCGGACAATTGCTCGTAGACACCGCGCAGGGCCTCCAGGGCCTTGGCGTTCTCGACCGAGATCTGGCGCTCGAGGCGCATCACCGTGCTCTGCATGCCATCCATATGGTCGGCAGGGTAGTGGCCAGGAGCGGGCCTCCAAGCCTCTCGCGTGCCCATCGGGTGGATGGCCGGCCTTGCGTGTCTCGGGTTGCAACCCGACAATCCCGACCATGCGCCACTTTGCCCTCTTCTTTGCTCTGCTCCTTGCCCTCCCCCTCCTTATTGTTGCAGGCTGTAGCAGCAGCGGCCAAGCCCGCGCGTCAACCGCGTCCACGGCCGTCACCACTGCCACCGGCACCGCCCAGGATATCGCCCGCCACGTTGACGCCGTGGTCACCGCATTGGCGCCGTTCCAAAGTGGTCAGGGCGATCTGAAGAAGGCCTATACGTCACTTGCCCAGGCCGACACCGGCTTGGCGAAAGCGATCAAGGCCGTCAATACGGACACCCGTCGGGTGCGTCAGGCAGGGGATCGCTACGCCGCCGATTGGGATAAGCGCATTGCCACTATTACCGACGCCGACATCGCTGCATCCAGCCGCGAACGCCAGGATCAATTGCGGGCCGGACTTGAACGTCTCGCCATCGCCGATACCGATTTCCAAACCACCACCGCGGGATTCATGACCCAGCTCAAGGATGTCCGCACCGCCTTGGATCTCGATCTCTCTGCCGGTGGCGTCGCCGCTTTACGTAATGCCGTCGCCGCCACCGTCGCCGCTGCCCCCGCCGTCAAGCAAAAGGCCAGTGCGCTTAGTGATCGCCTCCAGGGTCTCAACGGATTTCTCAGCGGCAACTGAACGGGCGCACGATGGCTGAATTGCTGATCGATATGCCCTCCGGAGTGGCCGGCGATATGGTGCTGGGGGCGCTGTTGGATCTGGGCGGCGATTGCGCCCAATTGCAGCGCGACCTGCTACGTCTGGGCATTGGCCCGATTCATATCCACGTCGAGCGAGTCAGCGTCAGTGGCATCGCCGCGAATCAGGTCGATGTCCAGGCCGAACAAGAACCCACTTGGCGCCAGCCTGCGCAAGAAAAAGGCCCCCTGCGCATCATCGGTCCGGCCAGCCTGAGTCCGCTGTCCGCCCAGGGCAAACCGATTCATCCGCATCGGCCCTACCGCATTATTCGTGACCTGATCACTGCGGCCGACTTGCCCGTCCGCGTACGTGACCGCGCGCAAAAAGTATTCCGCATTCTTGCCGAAGCCGAGGGCCGCGTGCATGGCGTCGCCACGGACGACGTGGAATTTCACGAAGTCGGCAGCCTGGATGCAATCGCGGATGTGGTCGGCAGCTGCTTGCTGCTCGAACAATTGCACATCGACCGCATTATCGCCGGCCCGCTGCTTCCTGGCGAAGGCAGCGTGCGCTGCGCCCACGGCATGATGCCGGTGCCGGTGCCTGCAGTGGCGGCGATGCTCGCCGCGCACCGCGCGCCCCAGCGCCGCAGTGGCCGCGAGACCGGGGAACTGACCACCCCGACCGGTTGCGCACTGGTGATCGGGCTTGCCGATACTTGGCTGAGCGAGGAAACAACGATTCTTGCCGATGCCGTGGGGTATGGCGCCGGGCACAAACGCTTTGCCGATCGCGCCAATGTGCTGCGCGTCCATCGGCTGCGTCCGGCAGGCGATCAAAGCACGAACGATCAGGTTTGTGAATTGCGCGCGACCATGGATGACGCCACTGGCGAAGACTTGGCTGCCGCCATTGCACTATTACTCAGCGCCGGCGCGCGCGATGCGTGGCTGGTGCCGGTAATTATGAAAAAAGGCCGTCCTGGTCATGAATTGGTGGTACTGACGGCGCCGGCTGATCGGGATCGCATTGGGGATCTGATGCTCACGTCGACCCCCTCCATCGGTTTACGCTGGCGTTTGTGCAACCGGCGTATTTTGCCACGACACATGGTCACGGTCACCGTCGATGGCCAGGTTATTCCCTGTAAAGTGGTCGATCTGCCGAGCGGTGGGCAGCGGGCGAAACCCGAAGATGACGCGGTGCTCACTGCGGCTTCTATCTTGGGCCGGACCCCTGCCGACATTCGCGCTGCGGCCCTGGCGGCGTGGCGCAACCACCACGTATGAATCCGACGCTGGGCGCTGACGGCGGCTGGGAATTATTCGTCACCCCGGATTGGCCAGGATTTGCCGGACATTTTCCTGGCAACCCCGTTTTACCTGCCGCCGAACTCATTGAGTTGGTCGGGCAGACCCTGCGCGTGGGCACGACAGAATTGATACTGGCGCGCTTTTTGCTGCCAGTTTTACCGGGGGATCACCTGCATTGGCACGGCAACGATCCCAAGGAAGATCAGCGCAGCCTGCGCATCCAGGTTCAGCGTGGGGAAACCGTCGTCGCCGAATTACGCTGGCGGCGCTGACGCCTGGCCTGCATTTTCAGCGTCGCCTTCGACCTCGGCCAGGATCGCTAACAGTTCCTGGACGCAGACAAAACAGCCGCTGTGACAACAACGCAACCGCAGCCGGTCTTCGCGCCCACTGAGCAGAGCCTCGATCCGAGGCTTCAAGATCAGCGAGAAACCCCGTTTATCTAGGGCAGTATTGATCAGGGCGTCTTGGCGCGCGGCATCCATCGTCGCAATCTATGGCGCAAGGCCCGCGTACCAAGTCATGGCCAACACTTGCCTGTCCTGCCTCCCCACCCACCGTGCCGCCATGACTGCAACGTCCTTCCGTCTTTTGGTTGTCGGTGCCCTTTCCGCAGTGGCCTGCCTGGGCATCGCGATGGCCATCTGGTGGCACAACACCGCAGACCTGCAGGCCCTGGACAGGCGCGCCCTGCAATTGGGCTGGCAGGTTCCCGATCGCAGCTCTCCGCAAGCACGTGATCCGGTCGCCCCGCCCGCATTGAAAGCCCAGGAATGGAAGACGTGGAGCGCACCGGGGGCACCGCGTGGCGAATTTTCCGCGCAACATCCGACCATCATCATTGACGATGGGGGCGCCGTCCTCCTCGACGGCAGTGCAGGCGCACTGGCCAGCGCCACGGTGTACGCCGCAGTAGAACAGACCCTGCTCGCGATCATCACCGAGCGCACCCCGTTTCAGGAGGGTATTTTGCGCTGCCTGCGTTTGATTGAGCGTGCGCCGGTGGGAACTCCGGGAATGCACGTGGTGGTGCAGCTGGCCGCACCCCGCATCACTGATCTCGACGCTGAGGCGAAAGCAATCGTCGCTGCCAGTCTGCGTCGGCTTGCCGCCCGCGAGAAAGCGCAGTTGACCGACGCCATGCAAGAAATGTGGCTGGCGGTGCGCGCTTTACCGGCGATCAGCCAACCGACCATTATCAGCGCCCAGGGTTGGAGCCTGCGCCTGGGTCGGGCAGCGTATCTCGAACGATTCATCACCTGGGGTGAAGCCCCCCCGGAGGTGACCTCCAGCACGTTGAGCGCTTTGCGCCAGCACAGCAGTCGCTCTCTGGGCGTCTTCGCCGCCGCCGCGGCCTGGTCCCAGGCGGGCGCCGCCATTCAATTGCAATTGGCGGCGGATGTCATCGCCACCGCCACCCTGGCGCAGACCTTGGCTGCCGCCTGTGCAGGTGGAACCCCACCCACCGATCGCACGGATCCCACCACGGCAACGCTGCATCACGTGCCGGCTGGGCCAGAGTTCACCCTGTGGTACCTGTTTGGACTCAATGGCAGCGACGAAAAAGGCGCGGGTGATGACCTCGGCATCGTCTTGCCGCGCGCGGTATTCGCACCGTGAACCGGCAACGCCTGCTCGTGGCCGTGGTGGCAGTGATGATCCTCAGCGGCGTCTTTCTTTGGCACCGCGGTGCGGCAAAGTCGCGCCTGTTTTGCCAACCTGAGCGCGGCCTTCGCAGCCGGCCGCGCCAGCGCCATTCTTGGCGAAGTCCATTCCGCCTACGATTTCCCCGCCCATTGGCCGCAGGTATTCAGTGAGTCCGAAGGCACCGAGCCGCGCGTCACCGCGTTGCGTGCGCTGCTGTATCTTTGTCAAATGTATCGCGAAACCCCGTTAACCCTGGCCGTCGATATCCAGTCAGTCGAAGCGCAGGCCGATGGCACCACGGCGGTCATCGCCACCCTTCAGCTCAGCGCGAGCGGACGCGACCTGCCATTTTCCCTGGGCCCCATTCATCATCACAAGTTTGTGCTCGCCCGTGATGGCATGATCGCGATGCATATTATCAGTCATGATCCGATTGCGTTTAGCCGCTGAAATTCTTCCTTTTCAGCAGCGGGCAATGAACTCAATCTCCCCAACCCTTTGCTGAAAAGCAACTTGGCGGCATAGTCAGGGGTAGGCGGCGATCGGTTGAATCACCGCGGCCCATGGCGACGATATATGCATGCTGACGGCCCGCACCAAGTACGCGCTCAAGGCCCTGCTGCATCTCGCTCGCGTCGGCACACGCTGCCGCGCCGCTGACATTGCCGCAGCACAGGCCATCCCGACGCGATTTCTTGAGCAGATCTTACATGAGCTGCGCGAGGAAGGCATCGTGGTCAGTCATCCCGGCAAGGGCGGTGGCCACGAGCTGGCGCGCGCACCGGGTGCCATCGATCTGCTAGAAATATGGCGCGCCATCGAAGGTCCAGTTGCTCCGGTGCCCTGTCTGAGCCAGACGGCTTACGCCCGGTGTGATGATTGTGCGGATGAACGAACCTGCGGCGTGCGCCGGCTGCTGCGTGAGATGCACCACGAAAGCCTGCGTGTTCTCGAGGGGACCACCCTGGCCGATGCTTTGGCCGGGCGGTCTGGGCGAGCTCGAAAATAGAACTTGACTGATTTAGTGGTGTTATAGATTGGCCGACGTCGTCAGTGACGACCGCGCTGGATTTGGCCACAGCTTTCCGGGGCGCGTAATAATCCCGGCTAAACGTGGGCGAGCAGCCACCGGTACGCACCGGAGCTCGTGAGCCCAGGCCATCACCGGCGGTTTCATGCCGCCTGCACTGAGGGGCTCCCATGCCAGATATCGTTACGATCCGAATGTGCTGTCGACGCGGCTGACGCCGCGTTTACTCCACCATTCTGCGCCGTTTCGGGCCCGATCTGCAACCGGGTTTCAGGGGCGGTGCGCACTTTCGGACTCCATCATGGCCACCGCCATCTACGCCGCAGCGATCCGTACCATCGCCGCTCACTCCCCCATCACACCATTGATTCGTGAGCTTGCCGACACGGATCTGCTGGCTGCGCTCGACCTGCGTCGCAGCAGTCCGTTTATGGTCGCCGATCGCATCGCCGACGGCACTTTGGTGCTTTTGGCACCCGGTGTGCAGGTGCTGCCAATCGACGCCTCGACGAACCTGACTCAGGTCGTGGTGCTCGACGGTCCAAACCATGGTCTCACCGGCTGGATCCTTACGCCCCGGCTGGCAGGGTGAGGGTCATCTGCGCTCCCGCGCAATGACGCCATCAAAATTCACGTCCACGGCGCTCGTATTGTCCACATCAAACGGCGTGAGCGTCTGCGCTTTGCGGCGCCACGAGCAATCAACACATGATCTATTCTGATGACCGGAGGAGCCGGAGGCCATCCCTTTTGAAACACCGCAACCTTCCCCGCCGGGATGGTTGCAGCTGGATACCATTCATGAAATCTCTGAGTCTTGCGTTTATTCCTGCGGCCTTCGGGTCGCTGCTGGTTGCAGAAGATCACCTGCCGCCCGTTTCTCCCACCGTTGAACAACGTCTTGATGAACTTGATCAAGAGATCCGTATTCTCCGGCGTCAGAAGGAGTTGACTGACGAAAAATCAGCCGCCGACGCCAAGATGGCTGCGACGGTGACTGCCGGTGCATGCCGCGGTTTTCTCGTCGCCGCAGCCGACAAATCGTTCTCCCTGCGAATCGGGGCTTATATCCAGGCCGACGGCCGATTTTTTCTCGGTGATGACGCCGAGGTGGGCACGGACACCTTCTTGCTCCGCCGGGCCCGTTTGGTGCTGACCGGATCAATGTGGGAGTGGCTGGACTACCGCATCGTGCCCGATTTCGGCGGATCCGTCTTTGCGCTGCAGGATGCCAACCTTTCGGCGAACCTCCCCGCCGGCTTTGGGGTTCTGGTCGGTCAGGCCAAGGCTCCGGTCGGTTTGGAGCGACTGCGCTCTGGTACGGCGCTCAACTTCGCGGAACGCGCCTATCCGACCGGTCTTCTGCCCAATCGTGACATTGGCATGCAGCTCAGTTACAAATGGGGCACGTATCTCGAGACCACCGTCGCGGTGCTGAATGGCACTGCCGATGGCGGCAATACTTTGAGCGATGCCAATGATGGTGTCGATATCGCTGCCCGTGTCTGGGCCACGCCGTTCGCTACGACCGAAAATGATCTGATCAAGGATTTCGGTATCGGAATTTCTGCGACCTTCGGTGATGCTGAAGGTGCGGCGAAACCGACCCATCGTTCACCCGGCCAGTTGGGGATCTTTACCTATCGCGGCGCAACCGTGACGAGCGGCGACCATACCCGTGTCAGCCCGCAGCTCTTCTGGAATACCGGTCCAGTGGCGGTGTTGGCTGAATACGCCATTTCACGCCAGGAACTCACCAATGCTGGGAACGCTGAAACGGTCGCGCATAGCGCGTGGCAGCTCAACGTGGGTTGGGTTCTCACCGGTGAAGCCAATGGCTGGCGTGGTCCGCAGCCGGCCAGTCCCTTCGCGCCCGGCAACGGCCAGTGGGGTGCTTGGGAGTTTGGTGTCCGCGTCACCGGCATCGACTTCGACGATGCCAGCTTCACCGGTGCCGGCAACAGCCTCGCCAACCCGGTCGGCAGCGTCGAAGGTGCGCTCAGCATCGGCGCGGCTCTGTCCTGGTACCTCAATCGCAACCTCAAGTGGCAGCTCGACTATAACCACACCACCTTCGACGGCGGTCTGGCTGGTGGAGAGGATCGCGATGATGAGCAGTTGCTCATCACCCGTGTCCAGGTCGCCTTCTGATTCTTGCCTCACTCAACTCCACAACCCTGAAGGAATCTCTCATGCTTCGTAGTCTCATCCTCGCTCTGGCTGCCGTCTCGTTGACGGCGGCCGACATCACCCTCCTCAACGTCAGCTACGATCCGACCCGCGAGCTGTACGCCGAATTCAATCCTGCCTTCGTCAAGTATTGGCAGGAGAAGACCGGCCAGACCGTCAAGATCGAACAGAGCCACGGCGGTGCTGCTCGTCAGGCCCGTGCCGTCATTGACGGGCTCCAGGCCGATGTCGTCACCTTAGCGCTGGCCTACGACATCGACGCCATTCACGAGAATGGCAATCTGATTCCTCAAGACTGGCAGTCGCGCCTTCCCCAGAACAGCACGCCCTACACCAGCACCATTGTGTTCTTAGTGCGAAAGGGAAATCCCAAGGGGATCAAGGATTGGGATGATCTGACTAAGAAGGGCGTCAGTGTGATCACCCCGAATCCGAAGACGTCGGGCGGCGCACGCTGGAATTACTTGGCTGCCTGGGGTTATTCCCTCAAGCAGAGCGGTGGCGACCAGGCCAAGGCAGAGGCTTTCGTCAAGGCGCTCTACGCCAATGTGCGGGTCTTGGATACCGGTGCTCGGGGATCGAGCATCACCTTCACGGAACGCGGGATCGGCGATGTCTATATCTCGTGGGAAAATGAGGCGTACCTGCTGCTCTCGGGTGCGAACAAGGATAAGTACGAGCTCATCACTCCGTCGCTGAGCATCCTGGCTGAGCCACCGGTGACCATTATCGACAAGAACGTCGATAAGCGTGGCACTCGTACCGTTGCCCAAGCCTACCTGGAGTTCTTGTATACCCCTGAAGGTCAGAACCTCGCGGGCAAGCATCACTACCGCCCTCGCGATCCGGCGGTCCTGCTCAAGTACGCCGACAACTTCGCTAAGGTCGAGTTGTTCACCATCGATGACGTCTTCGGTGGGTGGCAGAAGGCGCAGAAGCAACATTTCAGCGACGGAGGCGTCTTCGATCGCATCAATAATTAACATGTTTCCGGGATCGCCCCGTCATCGTCCACACCGGTGATGGGGCCATTCCTTGGCCATCCATTTTCCCCATCGAGAACACATGTCTGCGACCCTTTCTTGGAGTACCCGTACCCGGCAACGGATCGGTATTCTGCCCGGCTTCGGCTTGAGCCTGGGTATCACCCTCACCTATCTCAGCACCATCGTGCTGATTCCGGTTGCGGCCTTATTCATCCATGCCAGCGGCCTCGGTTGGTCCGGCTTGGTGGAGAAGCTCTCCGGTGCCCGGGTCGCAGGCGCCTTCAAGGTGACCTTTGGCATCTCGTTCATCGCTGCCTTGGTCAACCTAGTCTTCGGCACTTTGACCGCCTGGGTGCTGGTCCGCTATCGCTTCCCCGGGAAGCGTTTCTTCGACGCGATGGTCGACCTGCCCTTCGCAATGCCAACTGCGGTGGCAGGCATCGCTCTGACCGCGCTGTTTGCGCCCAATGGCTGGATCGGCTCGTGGTTGGAGCCACTTGGACTGACCGTCAATTATACCCAGCTCGGACTGGGCATCGCCCTGACCTTCATCGGTCTGCCGTTCATGGTCCGCACGTTGCAACCGGTGATCGAGGAACTCAGCCGCGAAGCCGAGGAAGCGGCGGCCTGTCTCGGCGCGACCCGCGCGCAGACGGTGCGCCGCGTCATTTTCCCAGAACTGCTGCCAGCTATATTAACCGGATTTGCCCTCGCCTTTGCGCGCGCGGTTGGCGAATACGGCTCGGTGGTGTTCATCTCGGGTAACATCCCCCGGTATACGGAGGTCATCCCGCAGCTCATCATCATCCGCCTGGAGCAATATGACTATCAAGGCGCCACCGCCTTGGGAGCAGCCATGCTCGTCGTCTCCTTTTCCCTGCTGCTCATCATCAATCTTCTGCAACGCTGGGCGGAACGTCGCGCCGGGAGCGCAGCATGAGCGGCATCCCTGCAGCACGCTTGCGCGGTGCGACCGATCATGGTGTTCCGGCTCGGCCGGGAATGACCGAGCCCACCTGGCTGCGTTGGCTCCTGATCGGCATCACGGCGAGCTTTCTCACCGGCTTCCTGTTGCTGCCGCTAGCGGTGGTATTCTATGAAGCCTTCCGCGAAGGAGCTCGGGTCTACTTCGCCAGTCTGGTCGAACCGTATGCGGTGTCCGCCATCAGGCTGACCTTGATTACGGCCTTCTTCTGTCTGATCGGCAATACCATCTTCGGCGTCGCCGCCGCGTGGCTGCTGACCCGGTTCCGCTTTCCGGGAAAAGCGTTTCTCATCAGTCTGATCGACATCCCATTTGCGGTGTCGCCGGTCATCGCCGGTCTGGTCCTGGTCCTGGTCTTTGGCCTGCATGGCTGGGCTGGAAATAAGGCGCTGACTTTCTTTTGGCCCATCGTTTACTGGCTGAGCCTGGGGTTAGGGACTCTGCTGCTGTTGCTGACGGCCATCGGCTACGCCAGGACCCAGCGCTTGCGCTGGATCCTGGGTCTGGTCGGCGTGGGTTTCTTCGCTTTCGCCTTCGGCTTCGACCCCGTGGTGGCGCGCTATCTGGCAGCGGGCAAGGAGTGGCAAATTATCTTCGCCACTCCCGGGATCGTGCTGGCCACGATCTTCGTCACCTTCCCTTTCGTTGCGCGCGAGTTGATCCCGGTCATGCAATCGGTGGGACAGGAAGAAGAGCTGGCAGCGATCTCGCTCGGGGCGGGCGGCTGGACGACCTTTTGGCGGATCACGGTGCCGAATGTCAAATGGGGCCTGATCTACGGTTTGATTCTGTGCAATGCCCGCGCCATGGGCGAATTCGGTGCGGTCACCGTGGTCTCGGGCAATATTCGTGGGCGCACCAATACCATGCCGTTGCATATCGAAGTGTTGTCCAATGAGTTTCAATTCGCGGCGTCGTTTGCGATTTCGTCCGTCCTGGCGCTCCTTGCCATCGTCACTCTCGTCATCAAGACCATTTTGGAACGGCGCCTCAATCGTCCGGGTCCAGAGCTTTAAAGCAGAAACACCCATGAGCATCCACGTTCGCAACATCACGCGTCGTTTCGGCCATTTCACCGCCCTGGACCATGTCAGTGTCGATATTGGCCATGGTGAACTGGTCGCCCTGCTCGGTCCGTCGGGATCGGGTAAAACCACCCTGCTGCGCATCATCGCCGGTCTCGATGTTCCCGACACGGGTTCGATCGTCCTCGATGGCGAAGAGGCCACCGCCCTGCCGCCGCAGAAGCGTGGGGTGGGCTTCGTCTTCCAGCACTACGCGCTGTTCCGCAACATGCGCGTGTGGGAGAACGTCGCTTTCGCGCTGACCGTGCGTCCACGCAAAGACCGTCCAACCAAGACGGCGATCAAGGAACGGGCCATGGATCTGCTGCGTCTGGTCCAGCTTGAGGCCTACGCCGAGCATCGCCCGACCCAGTTGTCGGGCGGCCAGCGTCAACGGGTGGCGCTCGCCCGCGCGCTAGCAGTCGAGCCCAAAGTCCTGCTGCTCGATGAACCCTTCGGCGCCTTGGATGCCCAGGTGCGTAAAGAACTGCGCCGCTGGCTGCGTCGCCTGCATGACGAGGTGCACGTCACCTCCGTCTTCGTCACCCACGACCAGGAAGAAGCGCTGGAAGTCGCCGACCGGGTGGTGGTCTTCAGCCAGGGCAGGATCGAACAGGTCGGCACCCCGGACGAGGTCTACCATCATCCCGCCTCGCCCTTCGTGCACCGCTTCCTGGGCGAGGTTGCCCAGTTCCAAGGCCGCCACGCTAACGGTCGCGACGATCAGATCGCCTACGTCCGTCCGCATGACATCCGCGTCGCCCGCGACGCCGACGACGCGCACCGCATTCCGGCCATCGTGCTGGCGGTCAACGCCGCCGGCCCGGTGGTGCGGGTAGACCTCACCTGCCCAGATGAGGCGCGGGTGGTGGAGGCGTTGCTCTCGCACGAACGGCAGGCAGTGCTCCAGCTCCAGGCAGGTAACGCAGTCCACCTCGGCTTCGACCGTGCGACACTGTACCAGGCTGCAACCGGGTCGTAGGGCGACCACGTCAGCTGCTGCCGTTGATGATAAGACTAGTGATGACGTCATCGATATTACAAATGGAGGGGAACCAGGTGCATGTCCACGATTCGTCAATCCACGATTCGTCACGATTCGTCCACAGGAATAGAAAACGTGGAGCGCACCGGGGGCACCGCGTGGCGAATTTTCCGCGCAACATCCGACCATCATCATTAACGATGGGGGCGCCGTCCTCCTCGACGGCAGTGCAGGCACCCTGGCCAGCGCCACCGTGTACGCCGCAGTAGAACAGACCCTGCTCGCGATCATCACCGAGCGCACCCCGTTTCAGGAGGGTATTTTGCGCTGCCTGCGTTTGATTGAGCGTGCGCCGGTGGGAACTCCGGGAATGCACGTGGTGGTGCAGCTGGCCGCACCCCGCATCACTGATCTCGACGCTGAGGCGAAAGCAATCGTCGCTGCCAGTCTGCGTCGGCTTGCCGCCCGCGAGAAAGCGCAGTTGACCGACGCCATGCAAGAAATGTGGCTGGCGGTGCGCGCTTTACCGGCGATCAGCCAACCGACCATTATCAGCGCCCAGGGTTGGAGCCTGCGCCTGGGTCGGGCAGCGTATCTCGAACGATTCATCACCTGGGGTGAAGCCCCCCCGGAGGTGACCTCCAGCACGTTGAGCGCTTTGCGCCAGCACAGCAGTCGCTCTCTGGGCGTCTTCGCCGCCGCCGCGGCCTGGTCCCAGGCGGGCGCCGCCATTCAATTGCAATTGGCGGCGGATGTCATCGCCACCGCCACCCTGGCGCAGACCTTGGCTGCCGCCTGTGCAGGTGGAACCCCACCCACCGATCGCACGGATCCCACCACGGCAACGCTGCATCACGTGCCGGCTGGGCCAGAGTTCACCCTGTGGTACCTGTTTGGACTCAATGGCAGCGACGAAAAAGGCGCGGGTGATGACCTCGGCATCGTCTTGCCGCGCGCGATATTCGCACCATGAACCGGCAACGCCTCCTCGTGACCGTGGTGGCAGTGATGATCCTCAGCGGCGTCTTTCTGTGGCACCGCGGTGCGGAGCGGCAAAGTCGCGCCTGTTTTGCCAACCTGAGCGCGGCCTTCGCTGCCGGCCGCGCTGGCGCCATTCTTGGCGAAGTCCATTCCGCCTACGATTTCCCCGCCCATTGGCCGCAGGTTTTCAGCGAATCCGACGGCACCGAACCGCGCGTCACCGCGTTGCGTGCGTTGCTGTATCTTTGTCAAATGTATCGCGAAACACCGTTAACCCTGGCCGTCGATATCCAGTCAGTCGAAGCGCAGGCCGATGGCACCACGGCGGTCATCGCCACCCTTCAGCTCAGCGCGAGCGGACGCGACCTGCCGTTCACCTTGGGCCCCATCCATCACCACAAGTTTGTCCTCGCCCGCGATGGCTTGGTCGCGATGCATATTATTAGTCATGATCCGATTGCGTTTAGCCGCTGACTGTCGGTCCTTTTTAGGAGCAGGCGAGGCATTCCATCTCCCCAACCCTTTGCTGGAAAGCTCAAAGCCCCATTTTAGTTTGATTCGAAGGCTCACCCTTCGTTGTTAGGCTCATGACTCTTGAGGTCGTTGAACTTGGCCGCCATGGTCGGGTTGCGCTTCGTTAGCTTTTTGATCGTGACATCCTGTGCCCTGTCGTTGGCAAGACGAAGATTTCGGTCGGTGCCAAGAAGGGCTTCCTTCGTCTTCTGCAAATGGTCAATCGACTTGTCGATCTCTTCGATCGCCGTTTGAAAGCGTCGAGTAGCGAGGTCGAAATTCTTAGAGAATCCATTCTTGAATTCCTCAAGATCAGTTTCGAAGTTGGTGATATCAACGTTCTGCGCCCGAACGAGTGCCAGCTCTGACTTATATTTGAGCGAATTCATCGCCGCATTACGTAACAAGGCGATGATTGGAATAAAGAACTGCGGTCGGATGATGTACATCTTCGGGTAGCGGTAGAACATGTCGACGATCCCTGTGTTGTAGAGCTCACTTTCAGGCTCGAGAAGGGAGACCAGCACTGCATATTCGCAGCTCTTTTCGGAACGATCCCTGTCGAGTTACTTCAAGAAATCCTCGTTTTTACTCTTTGTCGAGGTGCGATCGCTTTCGTTTTTCATTTCGAACATTATCGAGACGATCTCAGTGCCAGCTTCATCCGATTCGCGAAAAATATAATCACCCTTGCTGCCACCTCGCGCGTCGTTGTCTTTTTCGAAATAGGCTTTCGGAAAAGCCGTTGCCCGAATGCGATTGAATTCGGTTTCACAGTGCTGCTCAAGGGTTTCACCAACCATCTTGGTTGACAGCCGAGCCTTCATGTCTCGGAGGCGCTCGATTGCGTCATCGCGATCTTTGATCTGCGTCTCGTATTTGTCCTTCAGTGATTTTTCGGAAAGTTGCTTCTCAAGCTCTGCACGCTCAAGGCCATTCTTCAGTCCGTCGCGCTCCTTCTCAATCGTAACGACCGCTTCGATCACTGCGAGCTTCCGTGCGATCGCGCCAGCCTCGAGCTTCGTCTTCAGATCCTGGATCTCGGTATCCTTGACTGTGGCCGCCTTTTGCAATTCGGTCTCAAATTTCGCCTCGGCCAACTTGGTTGCGGCTTGCTGCTCATGCCTGGCCCGCTCCAGCTCATTCGCCAGCTCATTACGCTTTTTTTCCACAGCGCTCAGGGCTTCGATCACGGCGAGCTTCCGTAAGTCCGCACCGGCATCGAGCCTGGCCTTCAGATCCTGGATCTCGGCATCTTTAGCTGCGGCTGCCTTCTGCAATTCGCTGCCTACCATGGTTTTGGCAAGTTCGACAGCGTTCCGTTTGTCCTGCTCGGCAAGCTCAAGCCGCTCGTGCAATTGCTTCTTGAACTCGCCATCGCGAACCTGCTTCAGGATGTCTGCATATCCGGACTCGTCGACTTTGAATGCTTTCGCGCAATGCGGGCAGATGATTTCGTGCATGGTTAATTACCATTCACCTTGGCTAGAATCTTCAAAAGAAGCTTTGGTTCCATGACATTAGCGGTGGGTGTTGCTGACTTGCCCGCCTCGTTAGACCCGATGCATGTACTGATGAATTCAAAAAGGATAGCATTGTCCTTCAGGGCACGAAAATTATTTAGGTGGAATGATTGAATATTCACTTTTTTTCTCCACGGGAATTATAGGCATGAAATCTGGTTAAAGGAAGGCCCGATTTTCCTCCCGCCGATCGCCTAAGGTCGACCGTCTAATTGAAAGCACGTACACGCATTGTGGACATGCATGTGAGGGTGAACACACCGGCCTTCCAATACATGCACGACCCACTGATCGACCAGGGCATCTCTGGGGCAAGCGACGGGAAACCAAAAGTCGCTCGCTCGTTTTCAGTGCTTGGGCAGGTGGCTTTTTATAAACGCACCAACCACCTCTGGATGCGTCAGTACCATGAGGTGGGATCCTCCACTGACAATGCATGTCGGATGCTGTTTTTTGAGCGGGAAAATAAAATCTTTGTCGCCAAGGATAGAGATGGTCCGGCAGTCAGGTTTTAGCCCACCCCAGCCCATCAAGGCACCGGCGGCCCAGCGCAAGAAATCCTTGTTTGAGTCCTGATACATGGCATTCGCCAACTTTATGCAATTACCCGGCAATAGTGCATTGGGGACATGCGCCAACGACCCAAACGGGAATATGGTACCAATTGGTGAAATGAACGATATCATTGAGCTGAGTTGGTGGATATTGGTACAGCTCGATACCTGAATAATCTTTTCGTTGCCCAGTTGTTGCCCAATCTCAGCCGCCACCATCCCACCCATAGAAACGCCAATCAAGACGTCATCAGAACTTATTTTACAGGCATCGATCAAGAATCGGCAATACTCTTTCAAGTCATATTTTGAATCAGGAACCGGAATCCAATCATGGTACTCTGCGCACCCAAGGTAAGGCAGACAGCCCTGCCAAATGCGTTTGTCAGCACCCATGCCTGGAAATACGTGTGTTTTCATGTGCGGCAGCGAACCTCAAAGATCGGAAGCGCCGTGAAGCTGCGCCCCTTTTGAATCAGCCTGTTGATGATACGCCTCAATTTTCTCAACAACTTTCTGCACTATACTTACACTTCCCGGTTTGTACCAAAAATTGAATCCCTGGACGGGAGTTCCACCCGGTGAAATCCCCTCAAATTCACCGAGTCCTTCGGCCCATACCAGTTCGTCAGCACTATTGACTTCTTCCATCCATATTTTGGTTGTCGCTGATGTCTTTGGGACGCTCGGGAGCACTATTATGGCGTGATAGAGCTTGCCATCTCGAACGAGTTCAGCCAAGGGGACAGATACGTCCTTAGCATCAACGGACGTCAGGCCGTTGTCATCCACTCTGGGGCTAGCGTGATTGAACATGGAATCCATAGCTTCATCAAATCTATCCTGAGAAGTTTTTTTAAATATACGAGCGGCGCTCATTCCGATCAGAAATCCGATCAGAATGCATGACGTTATCAATAATAGATTACGCATTGCTGATCCCCAAGGCCCATGGTTAATGGGAACGAACACGAATCAATGACCGCATGAAAAATAGTAGGCCCGGAACTGCAGTGCATACGCTAGTTGGCCGGCATGGAATAATGCATTTTGGGAACTATCTGGGACAACAAGAGTACCACAGCAATAATGACGATAATGAATAGTATTTGGGAAATGACACTGGCCAGAAATGAGCGCCCAATGCTAGGCCGTAGGGTAATCCAAATCGAGAGGGCGATGAGAATTGTCCAAACGACCAGCTGAATGACGCCCTCGTATTCTTTCCACGGCTCAATGGCCGGCGCCAGAAGGGCCAATCCAACAATGCCAAATACCATCCCCAGAAAGCCAGCGCCAACACATGCCCAAAAGGAGCGTTGTATTTTCAGCAACCCGGTTGTCAGCCAAATGGAAATTCCAAGTGAACCAAAAAATATCAGGAATAGCAAAATACCGAATATTGCGCCCATTTGAAATAACCACTTAACGGCATGTTCCAGTCCGTCTCCTGGAGGTAAAGAAGAGGCATTACCATCTACGGCGTTGACCGTAGCTAGAAATAGAACGAGGAGAGCCCATGGAATATGCCTCTTTATTTGTTTAATCATGATACCTCTCGTTAGTTGCGCTTGTTGTGACATTTAACGACCGCGATGGCAACAGATCGTGGACATGCACACGTTCCCCTCCATTCATACCTGTCTACCTGCCGACCTCCGCTCTTTAAGCCATGCTTCAACCAGATCTTATAAGATCCCCGTCATAGAGGTTTTCAGAGATATCTGTACCTCTCGTTCCCCTCGCGAGCAAACACCTGTTCGACGACCCCAACCCGTCAGTCTGCATTGCATCTCGTGATGTGTATGCGCCACTCCTATCTCTGCGCTGCTGCTCACTGCCACCCTCGCGACTGGGTGCGCGATCGTCGACAGGCGGCCCAGGCTCACTGAATAGACATCGCCGAGAATGGGCGACGCGCCAACGTGCGTCTCGGGGCTAGTGGGGACGTGGGCGCAATTCGGCATGAAGTGCATGTCCAGTATCCGAGTATCCGAGTATCCGCTTGTCCAGTATCCGCTCCAATATCCTACATGCACGAAGGCCGCTGCGGATGACCGTGATCGCAACCCGCAGGCCCAGGTCTTTCGACCTGGGCCTGTCACACCATGCCTTGGCAGGCACGCGAGCCGCGATGGCGGCCCGATGGGCGGTTAGCTAGTGCCTGGGCAGAAGCAGGCTCAGGGCCTGCTTCATCTGCGCGCGATCGATCTGTACCACGCCCGCCATGGTGCGCATGGCCATGCCGTAGGCATACTCGAATCCTGCCACACCCTTGTTCTCATAGTGCGCGATCAGCATCGTGTTTTCGGCGAACATGACGTAGATGAAGTTTTGGGGATTTACAGGAAGGGTGGTCGCATCGGCCGAATCGTGGAGCACGAACACGCCGTTCATGTTACCAGCGAGTCCCGTGGTCAGGCCTGCATGCTGCGAGACCGGGATGAGATAGACCGGCCCGAACACCGCGCCTGACGCACCGGTGGAGGTCAGAACACCCCCGATCGTGATGGCGATGTCGGTGTGTTCGAACGACGCCGTGCTGTTATCGTTATTGTAGATCACCCCGCGGTAGGTACCGGCATTGAGGGGGTCAAAAGCCGGGCCAGCCGCCTGCGCCACTGCCACGAAGGATCCATTGGGGTTGTCAATGAACAGCATGCCGCTGTCGGTATCGGCCACATAGGTTGGCTGCGTCTCGCTAGGCGCCGTGAACTGGAGATAGGTCCCACCGCCACCCACGGTGACCACGACGGCCCCACCACCCAAACCGCCGCTGTCGTAGTCATCGGTGCTCGGGCGGTACATGTGGGTGGCGGTGGTGTTGGGGAAATCGGCGCCGCTCGCGGAGTGGCCAACTTCGATGCCGGCATCGTCGGTGCGGAACTGCATAATGTTGACCACCCGACCGCTCATAGTCGCCGTGCTGATGCCCGGTTTGGGGGTCACGCCGATGACCAGCGACGGGGTACTGGCGCCCGGACCGGTGTTGTTCATCCCGACGACGACGCCGAAGCCGGAAACCTCGTAACCGATGGTATCCCCATTGATGAGCAGGCGACCATCAGGTTGGACGACGAACGGGACCGTGTCGGAATCCGCGTTGCTGTGGTTAACGTAGCTGAGGGTGTCGGTGCCGTGGTCGATCGTGATGGCGATAAAGTCGCCGACCGTGGCGGTCGCGAGGTAGGCATCGCTAGACGGCGGGGTCGGATTTGAGTTGCTGGAGCTGCCGCAGGCGGACATCACCAGGAGGCTGAACACGCAGCAGAGCAGCAGGCTGCTGTGGCCGATGGAAGAACGGAGCATGGGGCAATCCTTTGCAATGGGGTGTCGACGACAGCGACTGACTCAGGGGGACAGCGGTAGTCGAGCAGCATAGTTGCGCAAGGGGCGCATAATCAACCAGGAATTCTCACGAGCATAAACTCGTACTTGTGATGGGAATCGAACGTCGCCCACCCTGACCGGTCCCCCGGCCAGTCGCACGGGACGGCCTCGCGAATGATGGTTTTTAGGTTCAACACATCGCCCACACGCACCCACTGGCAACGCTTCGGTCGTGACCTAGCGTTCCCGGCCGCATGCCGTTGGACCGTATTGGCCTGGGAGACCTGCAACGTATCGCTTTATTATATGCTCCTTCAGGCAATTGTATCACGGCGCTTGCCTGTCCAGGAATCGGCCCTCATCAACGACCAGCGATGCGCCAAACGCAAGAGGCTTATAATGGCGGAACACCTGTGTTTCACTATCTTGGCACCGTATTGTCTTTGTCGGCGATATACCCATGATTATGTAGCATTTCCAAGATAACAACGTGGACAGTACGCCATGTCACGCGCCTGCATTATCGCATGGGTACTGGACACGAATCTTGCGAATCTTGGCAGTGTGAATCTCGGACATGCACTCATTCGTCTTAACCCAAGCCCACCGCAGGACCAAGACAACGGAGTTGCTATCAGGGCGACTCAATGTTCAGCCCATCAAAATTCCCATCTTTTTCAAGGCAAGCCAGGGCTGCGCCTTCACGATGCGCCATCTGCGTGCCGTTGATGCGGGCTTCGTGACTCAGTGAACGATTGAAAGCGCGAGGTTCCTCAGAGTGACGAGATTATGGGGTGCTTGTCGAGTGCGCGTGAGATCATCGTCCTCACCCATGCGCAGATCTTTTTGGCGATGAAGATTATTCTCAATGCGCCAATGGTCTTGAATGGCCTGAGCCGCGCGGAGCAACGAGAGTCGCTTCCGTGCTGCATTCGTGCGGGCGTAGGCCGTTTAAGTTTCTGTGCGCCCGGTACTATGATAGAAACGGGGGCGCTCGATTTTGAAAATTTGGTGTAATTAGGGAAATGCATGCAAATCATCTTGACGTGGCGTCACGGTGATCGCAGAAATGGTCCGCCAATCTTCACGTCCGTGTCCGTGGCTCCAGATCGTATGCGTTGCTAAAGACGTGTATTGGGCAAACGCGCGCGTGGCGGCAGCCAAAAGGCGAGGTTGATTTCCTTGAAGGGCAAGCACGGAGATCCCTTTTTTCGACGATCACTGTCGCCGTTTCATTATTCGTATGAGCGGCATCGCCTGTGACCACGGTGTCGGTGATATCCATGTGGTGCAACAAGCCTCGTACCTCGGTTATTTCGCTTCCCCGTGGCGGTATGCTGACTTGGTCAACCACGATATCACGCCCGCCGGACCGGTGCGCATCTCGCGGTGACGATGCGCTCCGGGTGGCCTTCCCGCTACAAGCACAGGGTCGGCGTCCGGAAGCTTCTTTCGGGGCTCAATAGCCGCGCCCATCGATGCCCCTTTCAACGCTTCGGTCATCACCTCACGTGGATGGCCGCATGACTCGGGGTCGTTGCGGGTCGCTACTCCTTCAACGTACAGCTCTTTCATATGCTCCCTTGAGCCGGTTTATCCCGGCACTCGCATGTCCAGGTCTTCCTCAGAACTTCCACCAGGACTTCCATTTCGTTGGTGGCCCGCTCCAGAAGAAACTCGTCGGGATGTCCGAGAAGACTGAACTCGCCTGTGCCGCATTGGGGACAAGTCATTCAGCTTTTCAGCCGGTCATGGAAAATAGGGCGTGGCTGTCACTCGGATCCCAGGATTGTGCGTCATGCGCAGCTCTGATTCCTTCCTGGACGGCAACTTCGGCTGCGCCGCCGAGCGCGCCCGCGAAGCCATCCGATCCGACGTGGCGCGCGTTGGATCGTCTATGCCACGTGCGGACTCTACCGAGAACCTGAACCAACCGCGCAGCCGGCCAGCGCCGGCATCGTCCCTACCAACCTCGCCAGCGGCCGACCGGCTGCCGGAGACGCGTCGGCAGAGGATGTGAAATGCCCCCCAAGCGGGCACATCGCAGGTCTCCAACACAGAACGCCGGCCCAATTGGGCCGGCGTTCTGCAATCTGGGGAACATTATAGACCGTCAACGCCGGGAGGGCGCATCAGGTGCATGTCCACGTTCTCAGATTCTCTTCCTCACCACTGTTCACGGCAATACAAATTTATACGTTGGACAATTCATGCGGTTTCCATAGATAGTGTTGTGCACCGGATCCCAGGTAAATCCGGCGAACCACAGGGGGTCAAAAGTGAGTCCGGTGTATGGGGCTGGCAGGACGGCTACGTTGGTCCAGGCATTCCCGGCATTGGTGGATTTGAAAATACCCTGCGTGTTCGCAATGACCATTGTGTTTTCGTCCGCGCCGAAAAAGGGTCCCTGGGAGATTTCGATTGATGAGCCCTGATTGGTCCATGTTGCTCCCTTGTCGCTGCTTACCCAAAGCCCGGTGGCAGCGCCGAGGTAGTGTTTACCCTTGAATAGGACTGGGATTTTGGTGCTAGCAACGGTTGTGGAAACCTGCGTCCAACTGGCACCCTGGTCAGTGCTGCGCTGAATTCCACCATTGAAGCAGTAGATGAAAGTGTTCGCATCCATCACGCCAATCATGCTGCTTTTGGTGTAGCCTTGGGCATTCAAGGAGATTGGAAGAAGGGTCCATGTCAATCCGCGATCAACGGTTTTATAAACCTTACTACCGTCCTCATGTTTGGCCGCGAGCATCACCAGCGGATTAGCCGATCCCCAATCCACAGATCCGAAGTCCCAGTTGCGCCCCATGTTGGTGAACTTGTGCCATGTGACTCCATCCGGAGTGAATCCGGCTCCTCCATCAAGGGAAAAACAAGCGAGCCGAACAGGATTGTCCTGGTCCGAAGTCATGGCCACACCAGTCTCACACCGGCCGCTAATGGTATTCTGGTCTATCCGCGACCATGTGGTTCCCTGGTCAGTGCTTTTCCAGATGCCGTGACTTATAATTTGGACATACACATCACCGTTAAGCCGGTTGACAGTCAGCCCCGAGCATCCTCTCCAGTCCCCGGCAGTCAATTCCTGGTCTGCAATGAACTCAGATGTAATGTCGGTCCAATCTTGAGCGGAAACGGACGCGGAAACGGACAGTGCAAAAAAAGTAACGATGCTTGTAATGATGTGACCAAGCTTTGCATACTTCATAGTGACTCCTTTTAGGTGTCGTCAGTGGGTTAGGTATCGTCAGCGGGCGACACGATATAGTCGGGTTCGGGATGAGCGAGGGCCTGCCGCGCGAGTTCGCCACGCACCCGCGCCATGCTGCCAGGTTCGGTGCCGTCGAAGGCGATCAGCGCCAGGTGCGCCTGGGGCGAGAAGTCGCGGATGGTCGCGCTGATTCCGTCGGCGCCGCGCTCGAGGTCCGCGCGGCTCTGGTCGGGGCGGATCGAGACGATCAGGTGGTCAGCGACCATTTCGGCGCAATCAACAAGCACGGGCGCCTCAAGGCCGGGTCGCGCGCGCGGTCGTTCCTCGATGCGCACCTGCCGATACTTGCGGTCAGTCCTGCCGATGCGGACGCGTTCGTACATGCCGTCGGCATCGGTGGGCGTCCAGGACTCGGCGATCAGAGCGGCCTCGGCGGCCGGGTCCGCGACCCCCGCGGCCGGGTCCGATTCCGCCGCCGGCGTGGCGGGCGCGGCCTGCGCCGGCTCCGCCGGTCGGATCGCAACCTCGGGCACGGCGACGGCCGAACGCGAACCGCGCATGCTCACCAACATGCCGAGCGTACTCGCGATCGCGAACACGAGAGCGATGAGCCACCAGCGACGGATAGATGCCATGCGGCCTCGCGAGTGTAGATTTCAGCGTTGCAATCGCTTACCGTCCGATGCGTTCCGGCGCGCGCAAGCACAAAACGCCGGAGGGCAGGTCGGCTTGGGAGTCAGTCGGGGATAGACGGCTTCTCCCCGCCCTCATTCCCAGGGAAAACTGCTCGACATTTTGCGAATTTCCCGGTAAAGTCATCGTGAAATACTTCCGGACCTTTGACTTACACCAGCGCCTGTTGCTTCCGCCCGATCTACAAGATTGGCTTCCGGAAGGTCACTTGGCGCGGTTTGTGGCCGAGATCATGGGCGAACTGGACTTGTCCGGTATTTTGGCGGGGTACGCGCGCGATGGCCGCGGAAAGGCTGCGTATCATCCGCAGATGATGACGGGGCTGCTGATTTATGGCTACTGTACCGGGATTTTTTCGTGGCGGCGGATCGAGCGCGCAACGTTTGAAGATGTTGGATTCCGCTTCTTGTCTGGGGACCAGCACCCGGATCACGATTCGATTGCGGCTTTTCGCGAGCGGCATCTGGACGCGTTGAAAGATTTGTTTTTGCACGTGCTCCAGCTGTGCGAGGAGGCGGGCTTGGTCAAACTGGGGCACGTGGCGCCGGATGGCACGAAAGTGAAAGCGAATGCGTCGAAGCATAAGGCGATGAGCTACGACCATCTCTGTAAGCGCGAGCTGGAATTAGCGGAGAAGATCGCTGGGCTTCTGGCACAGGCGGCTTCGATCGATGCTGCTGAAGATCAGCAGTACGGTTCTGGAAAATCAGCAGAACAGCTGCCGGCAGAATTGGCGCGCTCCCCGCAGCGCGTGGCGAAAATCCGGGAAGCCAAAGCGGCTTTAGAGCAGGCGGCGCATGCAGTTGGATTCTGGTTCCAACCAGGAACCGCTGTTTGCGTTGGGACTTGCACCCAACTGGTTTGACGTGCGCAGCGGCGCACGAGCGCCGACTCCATGGGTCGTCGGGGAACATCGCAGGAAGAACCCATGTAAGGCACCGTACACTCCGTGGCTAAACACCATTGGGCATAGCGGCGTTGTGACGCATGATGCGAACATGCGTAAAGGCCCGCTCATCACCATCGTCGTCGGTAGCCTGGCCCTGGTCATTGGCGTGATCGGCGTCTGGCAGATGCCACCCGCATCGAGCGTCAATCACACGTGGACCGAAATCGGCGAGCGCCTGCGCGAAACCCCAGGATCAGGCAAGGCGGCAGTAGACCCGGCCTACGCCGCCCAACAGCGCCGCTTCGGCTGGGGCGGCACGGCGGCGCTGGGCGCCGCCGCGATTGCGTTAGGGATCAATGCGGCGCGCAAACGTAAATAACTCGGCTTACTGTTTGGCGTGCAGCTGGGCACTCAACCCGCCCCACGACGGCGCTTCATGGGGATCACGATTGATCACTTCGATCGCCCCGCTTTGACTGTTGCGGCGGAACAGCATATTATTGCCGCCCGATAATTCCCAAGCTTTCACAATGTGACCGTCTGGAAGTTTAACCTTGGAAGCCGAGGTCAGATACAACCCCGCCTCGACAATACACTTGTCGCCCAGGGAAATGCCCAGACCGGCGTTGGCGCCGAGAAGGCACTGTTTGCCGATTTTGATCACCGATTTGCCGCCGCCGGACAGGGTGCCCATGATCGACGCACCGCCGCCGATGTCGGAACCGTCATCAACCACCACGCCGGCAGAAATCCGCCCTTCGACCATGGATTTACCCAAGGTGCCCGCGTTGAAATTGCAGAACCCTTCGTGCATCACCGTGGTGCCCTCGGCGAGATGCGCACCCAGGCGGACGCGGTCAGCGTCAGCGATGCGCACGCCAGATGGAATGACGTAGTCGGTCATGCGCGGGAATTTGTCGATGCTATGCACGCGAACTTCTTCGGAGTGAGCGAGACAATGGCTGCGCACGCGTTCGAAATCAGTGGTTGCAAAGGGCCCACGATTGGTCCATACGACATTATTCAGTAAGCCGAAAATACCATCCAGGCTGCAGCCGTGCGGTTGGATGCGGCGATGTGATAACAGATGCAGGCGCAGATACGCGTCGTGGACATCGATGGGCTTGGCGGCGAGATCACCGATGAAAGTCACCGCCACATTGCGCGGCACGCGTTGACCCTCGACGGCGGCAGCGCGCGCGGCCAATAAGGCCCGCCCGTCCTGCAAAGCCTCCACATTGGGATGGCGTTCGCCGTCGCCAATGAATGGCGCGAAATGACCGAGAATCTGATCCATCGACTTGAGATTCAGATGGAAGCTGGCCGAGCCCCCCTGCCAGCCAAGCTCCTTGGCCAGAATCGCCGCCGTCCCGAAGTTCTCGCGCAGATTGACCGTCGGAAAATAGGTGTCGAGCACCGGCGCGCCTAATCCAACAATCCACGGCTTGGTGAATTCGCTGATCGCATAGCTGGCGAAACCAATACCGAAAGCCGCCGGACGGGTATAGGTGGCCGAGGCTTCGATATCGGACACCAACTGCTTGAAGAGATCTTTGGTCATGGCGGAATCCTGGAGAAGGTGGGTTCGAATAAGAGTCGAATAATGGACAAGTAAGGGTCAGCTGCGCGTTCGCATGGTGCGCCCAAGCGGGGGTAAATCTAGGGTGGACCCGGACCGGCTCAGGCTGTCGAGTTAGGATCGACATCCAGCATGACGCGCACACCTTGGCGCCCCGATAACGTGCCGAGCCGATCCAGGAAAGCCTGGGCATGCCCGCGACTTGCTGCCTTGATCAGCGCATGCCAGCGGTGCTGACCTTTGAGATACGCCAAGCCAGCGGGATTCGGCCCCAGCAACACGGCGCCATCCAGGTGATCGCGGATGCGTTGGCCGTCGGCGTTGGCGACGAGTTGCACTTTGGCCAGATCGGGGCCGCTCCACACGAAGCGCACCAAACCGGTAAAGGGCGGATAGCCGTATTGCCGCCGTTGCGCCAATTCCTCGTCATAGAATCGCCGTGGTTTCAGATCCAGGGCCGCGGTCAGGGGCAGCGCTTCGACATCCCAGGCCTGGACCACCACCGTGCCGGGGCGTTCACCCCGACCCGCGCGACCAGCGACTTGGGCGCATAATTGGAAGGTTCGTTCGGCGGCACGAAATTCGGGCACCGATAAAGCCCGATCGGCCCCGACCACACCCACCACAGTAACGCGTGGGAAATCTAGGCCCTTGGCGACCATCTGGGTACCGACCAAGCAATCGGCTTCGCCTTTGCCAAAGGCGGAAAATAATGAGGCGTGCCCCTGCCGTTCATTAACGGTATCGGCGTCCACTCGCAGGATGCGCAGTTCGGGGATCTCCTGCTGCAAAAAGGCGGCCAATTGTTCGGTGCCAATACCGTGCGTGCCCAAGGCCGCGGCACCACAGGCGGGACAATGGGTCGGCAGGATTTTGGTGTGGTCGCAATAATGACAGCGCACCTGATTGGCCCCACGATGCCAGGTCAGGGAAATATCGCAGGCTGGGCACATCAGGGTTTCGCCGCAGGCTCCGCAACTGACTACCGGGCTCCAGCCGCGGCGATTTAACAGGACGATCGACTGATCGCCAGCAGCTTTGCACGCGGCCAATCGATTAATCAGTACCTGCGACACCTGCACCGGACGTTTCTGATCCTTGCATTCCAGACGCATGTCGACCAGGGTCGGTACTGGCAGGCGACCGCCCCGTGGTCGCTGCAATAATTTCAGCACCGTGTAGCGACCATCGCGCCCATTCTGCACAGTCTCTAAACTGGGCGTCGCCGAGCCCAGCACGATCGGCACACCCAATTGCTGCGCGTACACCACTGCGAGATCGCGGCCATGATAACGCGGCACCGATTCCTGTTTATACGAGGCCTCATGCTCTTCATCGACGATGATCAGTCCCGGATTCGGCAATGGGGCGAACAAGGCGCTGCGGGTTCCCACCACCAAATCGACGGCACCGGCAGCGACGCGACGCCATTGTTCGGCGCGTTCACCCTGAGTGAATCCGCTATGCCAGACCGCGACGCGCTGGATGCGGGTGCGAATACGCGCCGCCAATTGCGGGGTCAGAGCGATTTCAGGGAGCAATAACAATACTTGTTGGCCCGCGGCCAGGGCACGTTCGGCGCATTCGAGATAGACCAAAGTCTTGCCCGATCCGGTGACCCCGTAGAGCAGAAAGCGCGCGGCTTCACCGGCGGTGCGGGCGGCGTCAATGGCAGCGACGGCGACCTCTTGCTCCGCGGTCAGCGGATAGCGCTCCTCACGCACCGCGACCTCGATTTCATGAATGGCCGAGGTTTCCACCAGAGATAATGCGCCTACCTCGATCAAGCGGTGCAGGGTCGGCCCGGTCGTAGCTGCGACTTTGAGAGCATCCTGCCAGCTACGTGCCGGCCCCGCTAACGCGGCGATAATCGCCTGCTGGCGCGTGCTGACGGTTCCGGTGAATCCGGCCGCAACGCTGACCTGCCGGGCGACCACCATCTGCGCCCCCTCGCGGACCGGTGCCGGAACGGCTCCAGCAAGAAATTCGCCCAAAGAACAGCGGTAATAGGCTGCCCCCCACTGGATCAGACGCAGCAGATGCGCCGGCAGGCGCACTCCGGGGCGACGCTCGCTGATGGGCTTGATAGTAAATCCGCTGGGTGGTTCCCGCCTGCCGACGGCCACCACGAAACCGCGTTCCGCTCGGCGCCCGAACGGGACCAGAACGCATTCACCTACCTGAATCTCGGCCATTTCCTCTGGAACCAGATAGGTATACGCATCCCGCCCCGGCACATCGAGGCCGACATCGGCAAGCAGCGGCAGATCGGCGGTCATCGGCCCCCAGGTTCGGCGTCAGGGCCATTCGACAAGGTCCTGATTCCCCTCTGGCCGATGGGAATGGAGTTGATAGAACCCCGTCGTCCTGGAGCCAACCATATGTCGCGTTACCTCTTCCTTTTCGCCGCCATCGTTGCGGCACTCGCCTGCACCGCTTGTTCCAAATCGCGCGAAACCGCCGAGAAGGACACGATGACGGCGCATGTGGGCACCTATCCTCCCGCCCCTGCCGGCGCCTTCCGTCCCCGTGTCGGCATCCCGCAATTCAAGGTCAGCAGCAGCGAATCGACCGGTGACACCGGCGCCGTAGCAGCCGATCAGCTCACCACCCTGGCAGTGATGTCGAACCGCTTCGACGTCATCGAACGCGCCCAGCTCGAACAGCTCCTAGCCGAACAGAATCTCGGCGGCGTGGTCAAGGAAGGCGAAGTCGCCAAACCGGCCCAAATTCGCGGCGTCAATTATTTGATCCTGGGCAAGATCACCAATTTCCGGGTCAAGGCCGAGAAAGCCAAAGGCGGCTTTAACCTCGGCAGCCTCGGCGGCCATTTCGGTGCCTTTGACTACCAGAACAGCAAATCCACGGTCACCGTCGAATGCGGCGTGGATCTGCGCCTGGTCGATCCGGAAAGCGGCACCACCGCCGCCGCCCATTTCGGCGAATACAAGCGCACCGACAGCCTGAGCTCGATGGGCATCGGCGTGCTCGGCTATCGTAACGAGAACGACGCCACCTTGAAGCTGGACAAGGATAACGAAGGCAAAGTCCTGCGTTTGGCCTTGGATGAAGCCCTGCGCAAAATGCTGCCACAGATCGACAGCCATCTGATGGCTCGCGCGCAACAGGCGAAGTAATTTCGCTGGGTGTCATGCCCAAAGGTCATTCGGTTACCCCCTGGCAGCGTGCTGCCAGGGGGTTTCTTTTGGGGAGCGCCCCACCTGCGCAGCGGGGTCGCCTCGGCCGCGGCTGGCATTACTATCTCGCCCAGCTCAACCGATTTGAGGATCTGCTTCATGCCGGCCCGTTCTCCCCTGCTGGGGGCACCCCACTGCTACGCGATCGAAGTAGAAACCGCCTTGGGCAGTCCGCTGCTGGCGGAATCGCCGCTGCGGGAGGAGTTGGCAGGCCTGATCGAGACCACCCGCGCCGCCTTTGAATGCCGTTGCTACGCGTGGTCAACCCTGCCCAATCGCCTGCGCCTCGTCATGCAGCACCTCGATCGGTTGCCCGGCGATGAGCAATGGATTCGCGCACGCTGGATCGCGGGTGGAGGTTCACCGAGCACGCCAGCCAGCCGCCTGCGCGAACGCCTGACGTCCGTTTCCGGCTTTATGCAGACCCTGCTGCAACGACTGGCCCGGCGGCACAACAGCGTGCGCAAGGGACGCGGCAGCATCTGGGCGCGGCGCTATCGTGCCTGTTTGCTCGCCGATGATGCGGCCACCTTGGTGGCCAGTTGGTGGTGCGAGCAACCATTGGCAGATGCCACCACCGCCATGGTCGCATCCTCGCGCGGGCAGCCCGCCGGAGCCGTCCCCCTGCGGCTCGCCACTCCGCCCATCCGCATCGGTCCCGATGAAGGGTGGTACACCATTGACGACGGTTCGCCCGGTCTGCTGCCACCACCGGCCGGTGAGCGGAGTCTGTGGCTGGAACGCATCGGCGCCGAGATCGCCGCCGACATGCCGATCTACCGCCAAGCCTTGGAGCACGGCTGGGCATTGGGACGCCCAGAGAGTCTGACCGGCGCGGTCCAGCGCCTGGGCCGCGAAAGCGGTCGCGGGCGGAGCCGCCGCGTACATGAACTCAACGACAGCTTGGGCCTGTGTGGAATCTGGGGCTGAGCAGATGAGTCCCGAAAATTCCATCCCCTTTGCGGTGGTCGAAGCGTTCTGCAAAGCCGAAGGCCTGCACGCGCTCGCCGTGGTGGCCCCGGTTCCCACCACGGTGCCCAAGGATGGCCTGGATCAATTACTCGCGGACGGGGTCGGCGACATGACGTGGCTGCACGAACACCGCGAACTGCGCTTGAATCCCAGCGGATTATTACCCAGCGCGCGCGCCATTCTGGTCGTCGCGATGCAGTACCAAAAAGACCGCAATGACGGTGAATTACGCCGCGGGCGCTACGCCGCCGGCAAGGATTATCACGCGATCCTGCGCCCGAAATTGGGCCGTATTGGCCGCCTGTTGAATGAACAGTATTCCGCAGAGTGGCGTCATCGCGCGACCACCGATTCAGCGCCGATCAATGAACGCACGCTCGCCGTCCAGGCAGGCTTGGGCTGGATCGGCCGCAACGCGCTGGTCATCGATCCCGAACGCGGATCGTGGCAGGTACTGGGCACGTTATTAACCGAAGCGCCCTTGGCCCCGCAGGCAGGAAAGCATGGCGAAGATCGCTGTGGATCCTGCCGCGCCTGCGAAACCCGCTGTCCGACTGCGGCACTGCAAGGCCGCCGGGTTATTTCCGAACGCTGCATTAGTTATTTAACCATTGAACATGCTGGGGTGATCCCGAAAGCGTTGGCGGCGCGTTTCGAAGGTTGGTGGTTCGGCTGTGATCTCTGTCAGGAGGTCTGCCCGTGGAATCGCTTTGCGCCAGGGGTCGACGATCCCCGCCTGCGCGGCGATGAACAGGATCAGGATCTGCTCTCGATCAGCGCTGATACCTTTGACACCTGGTTCGCTGGCCGGCCGATGCGCCGCATCGGTTACGAGCGCTTTCGCCGCAATCTGCTGGTCGCCCTGTGGAGCCTGGGTCGGCACGCCGAACTGACCCCGTTGCTCATGGAAGGACTGCCCTTGGTTCTGGCGCAAGCGCACGAACTGGGCCTGGACCCGCTTCCTGGTTGAGCACACTCCCCCGCCATGCAGGTGACGGTCAATGATGCCAACCACGAGCTTCCTGATGGAGCCACCGTCCAGGATCTGATCGCCGCGCTCGCCCTCAGCGGCAAGCGCGTGGCCATCGAAGTTAATCGCACCCTGATTCCCCGCGCCAATCACCCCCAGCATCTGCTGCATCCTGGCGATCACATCGAAGTGGTCACCTTGGTCGGCGGCGGCTGAACCGGACTGTCACCCGCCATGTCATTCATCGATCATTTGCGCCACGTCGGCGTCGTCGCCATCATTCGCGGTCGCAGCGCCGACGAGGCCGTCGCCATGGGCGAGGCCCTCATCCAGGGCGGGGTGCTCGGCGTTGAAGTCACTTATTCCACCCCGGGCTGCTGCGACGCCATTCGCCGCTTGGCCAGCAACGCGCCCAAAGAAGCCGCCATCGGCGTCGGCACGGTGCTGACCACCGCCCAACTCGACGACGCCGTGGCCGCAGGCGCCACGTATATCGTGAGCCCGCACACTGATGAAGTCCTGATCAACCACGCGAAAAGGCTCGGCATCCCCAGCCTGCCTGGCGCGATCACGCCCACTGAAGTCGTCCGAGCCTGGCAGCTTGGCGCCACGGTGATCAAATTATTTCCGGGCTCTTTAGTCGGCCCGGATTATCTCAAAGCCTTGCGTGCCCCCCTGCCGCAGATCCCAATCATGCCGACTGGCGGGGTCTCGCTGGACAACGTGCACGAATGGTTCGCGGCCGGCGCTGTCGCGGTCGGCATGGGCGGAAATCTAGCCAAAGGGACGCCTGCTGAAATCACCGCAGCCGCGCGGCAGGTACGTGCGCGTCTGGATGAACTGCGGCAGAAATCGTAGACCAGCACCTCGCCGTTCTTCATCCCCTCTACCGTGACTGGCTGCGCGCATGCGCCGAAATTGGCTTCACCGTCTGAAAAAGGGCCCCGTCGCCCGGGGCCTGACCTTGGCCGCCCTCGAAGGCGCGGTCGTCGGCGGCATGTTTGCTTTTGTCGAGGCGTGGATGGTGCCGCTGCTGAAAGTGCGCCTGCACACCAGCGATCAATTGATCGGCCTGCTCACCGTGGCACCGATGTTATCTGCCACTTTGCTGGGTCCGATCGCGCAACCGATCATCGCCCGCCTCGGCGGTAACAAACGCACCGTCACGATCACCTGCATTATTCAGGTCATCGCCATTCTTGGCTTGTCGATCCCGCTGCATCTGGCCGGAGCACCCTGGGCGATGTGGGCCGGGCTGAGCTGCGCCATGCTGGTCAACGCGGTCGGCGCAGTGGGCGGACCCGCATGGATGGCATGGATGGGCGGCATGATCCCGCGTTCGATCCGCGGCCGTTTTACCAGCAATCGTGCGCAGATTCACCATGCCGCCCGAATTGCGTTCGCCCTGCTGTTCATGGGCATCATGAGCCGCTGGACCGCGGCCGAGACCTGGGTCGGCCTGCAAATTCTCATCGTGATCGCCGTACTCAGTCGCATCGCCAGCACGTGGTTGGTCGTGCGCTCACCCGAAATGCCCAACCGGGTGGTCGCCACCACGTCGTCCACCTCCAAGTTGGCGCAGCAGGAAGCTCGCGATTTCGCGACGTTCATGAAAAGTATCCATCGCAGCAGCCTGGGGCGGTGGACGCTGGTGTGGGCGGCCCTGCATTTCGGGGTGATGCTGGCTGGACCCTATTTTCTGGTGTATTGGCTTGAAACCATCGAACGAGGTGGTCTGGGTCTGGCGGATGATCCGCTGCGCTATACTATTCTCGTCTATACCAGTGCCGCGATCCGCTTGGCGGTATATCCGTTGGTCGGGCGTCTGGTCGATCATTTTGGACCCACGGCGATGCTGCGCTTTGCCGTCGCGGGCATCGCACTCGTTCCCATGGGATGGGCCCTGACCACCTCGTTCCCCCTGCTGATCCTGACCGAGATGGTCAGTGGTTTTTCGTGGTGCATCGCCGAATGCTCGGTGGGTGTGCTCCTGTTTTCATGCTCCAACGATGGCGCCGAACGCGCCCGATTCATCGGCTACCATCAGACCGTGTGCGCCCTGGTCATCGTGGTCGCCACTTTGCTCGGTGGCCAATTACTGGTCCTGTTGCCGGAGTTCAACGGCAGCCATTTTCGCTGCCTCTTTTTGGTCAGCACTGCCCTACGCCTGCCGGCAGTGCTGTTAGCCTTGCGCTGGCTGCCGCCGCTGCACGGCGGCCAGAATCTGCGGGGGGTGTGGCGTTTGGTGCCCGGGCTCAGTCCCACCATCACCCTGAGTCGTGGCGTGATGCGGACGTGGCGGCGACCCTTGCCGCCTGACAGCCGCCCTCCACGCTGAGCGCGATGTCTAACGATGCTCCACGCTTTCGCGATCAGGGCGCCCTTCGTCACGTGCGTCGGGATGTGGTCGCCATGGCGGCGTACACCCCCGGTGAACAGGTCAATGACTGCCTGAAACTGAACACCAACGAGTGCCCGTGGCCGCCCTCGCCCAAAGTATTGGCGGCTCTCAGGACCATCGATGGCGACCATTTGCGCTTGTACCCGGATCCGGTTGCGCGACGTCTGCGGGAATGTGCGGCCCAGGCGTACGGCGTGCATCCCGATATGGTTTTGGCGGGCAATGGCAGCGACGATTGCCTGACTATCATTTACCGTGCATTTTTGGGGGTCGGCGATCGCGTCGCCTGCGCGTGGCCGACCTACGGTCTCTATGACACCCTGGCCGCGATTCAGGGCAGTGAAATCGTCCACGTCGATTATCGCATCACCGCCGCCGACTGGCAGCTGCCCGCCGCCTTGCCGCGCCAGGGCGCCAAGCTGGTCATCGTCGCCAATCCCAATAATCCCTCGGGCACCATTGTCAGCAGCACCGAATTGCGACGCTTGGCTGATGCCGTGGATGGCATCCTCGTCGTCGATGAGGCCTACATCGATTTTGCCGAAGCCGATGGGACTGCAGAATCGCTGCTGCTGCATCTGCATGAACATCCCAATCTGATCGTCTTGCGCACGTTTTCCAAAAGCTACAGTCTTGCTGGCGCCCGACTGGGATTATTGTTCGCCGCCGCGCCTTTGGTCGCACACCTGATGAAGGTCAAGGACAGCTACAATCTCAACGTGGTGACTCAGGCCCTGGGCTGCGCCGCACTGGAGGATCGCCAAGCGCATCTGGATCAGGTCCGTCGCACCGTGCTTGAACGCAAGCGTCTGGAACAGGCCTTTGCCGAGTACGGCTGGACCTGGCCGCGCAGCGGCGCGAATTTCCTGCTCTGCGAAGTCGGCCCTGACGCCGAACGACTATACCTGGGTCTGAAGGAACGCGGCATTCTCGTGCGCTATTGGAACCGTCCGGTGCTGAACTCGAAATTACGCATCACCGTTGGGCGCCCAGAAGATCATGACCTTTTGCTCGCGGCCTTGGCCGAGTTGATGGCATGACCACCGCCCAGAGCAGGCCCGTGACTATCCTCGGTGCCACCGGCTCCATCGGCGCTAGCACCTTGGATGTCTGCCAGCACCTGGGCATTCCAGTGCACGCAGTCACGGCACACAGCAAAGTGGCTGAATTAGCGGCGTTGGCGGTCGCCCATCGTGCTCAGGTCGCGGTCATCTGCGATCCCAACCGCTACGCCGAATTGCAAAGCGCTTTGCAAGGCACTGGCGTACGCGCCGCTGCCGGAACTGCGGCCTTGGAGGAAGTCGCCTCCGCGCCGGAGGTCGGCACCGTGATCACCGCCATCGTTGGCGCCGCAGGCCTGCGCCCGACTTTGGCCGCGGTGCGCGCCGGCAAACGGCTGGGCATCGCCAATAAAGAACCCTTGGTGATGGCGGGCGAATTGATCATGCGCGAAGCGAAAGCGCATGGGGCCACCATTCTTCCGGTCGACAGTGAACATTCGGCAATTTTTCAATGCCTGGCTGGACATGGGACTGACGAAGTTGCGCGCATTCTACTCACCGGCTCGGGCGGACCATTTCGCACCGTCACTGATCTCAGCACGGTGACCCTTGATCAGGCTTTGAGGCATCCGACCTGGGCCATGGGTCCGAAGATCACCGTCGATTCGGCGACGCTGATGAATAAAAGTCTGGAAGTCATTGAGGCGCGCTGGTTGTTCGGCATCGAACTCGATCGCATAGAAGTCCTCATCCATCCACAAAGCGTGGTGCACAGCATGGTCGCATTTCGCGATGGCTCGGTGATGGCTCAACTCGGTCGTCCCGACATGCGCACGCCGATCCAGTACGCACTGACCTGGCCGCACCATGTCGCCGGACCGGTGTCAGCGCCGGATTTCACCACCCTGGCGGCGTTGACGTTTGAGGCCCCGGACACCACGCGGTTTCCCAGCGTGCCCATGGCCTATGAAGCCGCGCGCTGCGGTGGCGTTGCCCCGGCGGTGATGAACGCGGCCAACGAAATGGCGGTCGCCCGCTACCTCGGCGGCAAAGGCCGCTTTGTCGATATATTTACCACCGTCGCCGCAGCCCTGGCCACCGCGCCGCGTCTGACCAATCCTGATCTCGACACCATCATCGCCGCGGACGCCGACGTCCGCGGCCGGTTGGCCGAATAATCATGCGCATACTGCTGGTCGCCAAGCGCCCCCTGTTGGAGCGCCTCACCAGCGAAGAAGCCGGTCGTCGCGGCCAGGCCGTGTACGACCTGCGCAGCGCCGCATCCGCCCATAACGCCGCATTAACTGTCGTGCAAAACGCCCTCGCTGACTGCGACGTTCGCCACCGCCTTTTGGATGAAGTAAAACCCCACGACGCCGACGATCGCGATCTGGTCGTCACCGTGGGTGGTGATGGCACAGCGCTGGCAACCAGCGTTTTGCATGCAACCAAGCCGGTGATCACCGTCAATTCCGATCCTGACCGTTCGGTTGGGCATTTCGCCCGCTGCACCGCCGAAACTTTTGCGCCGCTACTCGCTGCATTTCGCGGCGACCACCATCGCCTGGAATATCTGCCCCGCCTGGAAGTTCGCATCGACCACGGCGAACCGCACCGCTTCCTCAATGATTGTTTATTCACCTGCCGCCACGCTGCCCTGGTGACCCGCTATGTCCTGACCGTCGACGGCACCTCTGAGACCCAAGTGTCCAGCGGCGTCTGGGTATCCACCGCCAGTGGTTCAACCGGCGCCATCCGCAGCGCCGGCATGCAACCCATCGAAGGCACCGCCAGCGCATTAATGTTCAAAGTCCGCGAACCCTTCCAAGGCCGCCACCCATTCGCCCTGCTCGAAGGCCGCCAATTGCCCCCGCGTCAATTAGAACTCGCCGCCGGCATGCCCGACATCGACTGCTACCTCGACGGCGCCTTCCGCCGCCTCGACCTCGCCTACGGCGCCGTCGCTCGATTTTCCGCCGCGGCGGAATCGCTACCGGTGGTGGGCTTGCCCTGAGGGGACGATTGCTTTTCAGCAGTCCTCGATTCAAAAATGCCATCGGCACCCCTCGCCGTAGGACCCCCTGTGGTCCGAATATTATCGGCGCGGTCCTGCGCCCTTATTTCAGGAATACTGGGGCGAAATATCTTTGGGGACGTCCGTGGACTGGGGACGTCCGTGGTGGACGTCCGTGGATGGGGACGTCCGTGGACAGGCATCGATTGGAAGTGGTCATGGTGACTAGGCGGCCCAGATAGCTTGGCCAATCTGACAGGCAACAATAGGTGCCTGTCCTAGATTCGTTAATAGGTGCCTGTCCTAGATTCGTGCTACGTTTTACGTGTCTTTTACGGAGGGAACTGAGGAGACGCAGGACGATAAGAAAAAAAGTGCTTGTCCGCTGTCGTCCCTGTCGTCCCGAGGACAAGGGCGGAGGGGCCGTACCAATAGCGACGCAGGCATACGCTGATGCGGGCACGGGGACATGGTCTCAACCCAATGCCGACCGACGTGTCCGCAAGGCGATCAGCACACTGATCAAGATTGCTGCAGCAGCCGCGGGTAGGGCTCCATACTGCAACACCTTGGTCAGGGTCGGCAGCCCGGCGTGCTGGGTCGCGGTGAAAATCAGATAGGTGACGTAGGCGACATAGGCAGTCAGAAACAGCACCCCTTCCCAGCGGGCGATACAGCCGCCGGTGAAAAAGATCGGCAGACACGCTACCGCGACGCCGACCATGACCGGGATATCGAAAGCAAAGATAGTGGGATTGACCCGCATGCCGGCCTGGGCGACCAAGGCACTCCCACCTAGAACAATAAGCAGATTGAAAATATTGCTGCCGATCACATTGCCGATCGCGATATCGCGTTCACCGCGCACGCTGGCCACGATTGAGGTCGCCACCTCCGGCAACGAAGTGCCGGCAGCGACGATGGTCAAGCCGATCACCACTTCATCGACCCCAAACCAGCGGGCCAGGGTCACGGCTCCGCCCACTAACCAATGTGCGCCCAGGACCAGCAGAGCCAAGCCAACCACCACTTCTAATGAGGATCGCCACACAGGTGCTTCTGGCTTTGCTGCGACCGCTGGTGGCTGAGCAGCCACCTCTCGCCGCATTTCCCGGCGTGAGCCGATCACCAAGACGGTCGTATAGACGATGCCCGCTGCGAAGAGCAAGAATCCGTCGAGCCGCGATATCGCCCCATCCGCTGCCAACCACCAAGTCAGGCCCGACACCGCGATCATCACCGGCACATCACGCCGTTGCAATTGGCGCGATGCGACCAAGGGCACGATCAGGGCTGAAATGCCCAAGATGAAGAGCACATTGAATACATTGCTGCCCACCACATTGCCTATTGCGAGATCCGCCTGTCCGGCGTAGGCCGCCTTAATGCTGACCGCCAATTCCGGTGCGCTGGTGCCGAAGGCGACCACAGTCAATCCCACGACCAGGGGCGACAAGCCGCAACGGCGGGCCAAGCCACTGGCACCCCGGACCAGGACATCCGCCCCACCTGTCAATAAAACCAAACCGAGGATAAGCAGGACAATCGTCATGAGGCCTCCGCGCGCGGCGAACACTGTCGGGGCCAGCCGGTTACGCAAGACCAAGGCGCCCACGCCGTACCAACTGTACAAACTATACAAATCTTGGACATACAAATCTTGTCAGCAAATCTTGGACATGCACCCATTCGTCATTCAATCTTGCATTTTCAATCTTGGACAGGCACCCATTCGTCATAACCCAGACAGAACGTGAGACAGAACGTGGACAGGCACCCATTCATCATAACCTAAGCCCACCGCAGGACCAAGACAACGTCGTTGCTATCAGGGCGACTCAAAGTTCAGCCCATCTCAATCCCAATCTTTTTCAAGGCAAACCAGGGCTGCGCCTTCACGATGCGCCATCTGCGTGCCGTTGATGCGGGCTTAGTGACCATGTGAACGATTGAAAGCGCGAGGTTCCTCAGGGTGACGAGATTATGGGGTGCGTGTCGAGTGCGCGTGAGATCATCGTCCTCACGCATGCGCACATCTTTTTGGCGATGAAGATTATTCTCTATGCGCTAATGGTCTTGAATGGCCTGAGCCGCGCGGGGCAACGAGAGTTGCTTCCGTGCTGCATTCGTGAGGGCGTAGGCCGTTTCAGTTTCTGTGCGCCCGGTGCTATGATAATAACGGCTGCGCTCGATTTTGAAAATGTGGTGTAATTGGGGAAATGTATGCAAATCGCCGTGACGTGGCGTCACGGTGATCGCAGTCCTAGATTCGGGCTAGATTCGTGAGCGAGCATGCCACCCGAGCGTGCCGAGCACTGGGCACCAGGCTGTCCGCTTTCAGGCCCGTTGCGGCCGTGGCCTGAATATCACGTCGATCCCAGGAATGTGCCTTTCATGCCGACCGACCTAGCGCTTCTGTTCATCAATCCCGCAGACCTGGCTGTCCAGACGCTGGTCCGTCTGGACGTGCCGATCATCGAGGGCAACAAGGACCACCAGAAATGGCGATGCCGGACGGGTTTGTGCGCGACACGGTGATGTTCTCCATCGTGGCGGCGGAGTGGCCGGCAGTGAAGGCGCGCTTGCGGGGATTTTTGGCCCGCTGACAATTGGCCCGCTGACAATAGGCCCGCTGACAATACGGGCGGAATTGGGCAGGGCTGAGTTGCACAGGGCGGTATGTTTTTTAGCCTCCGGTCATGACACCTCCGACTCTGGCGCAACGACTCGCCGAGCGGGAGCGGCCGGAGGGCGCGCCCGTGATGCGGCAGCGTTGGGCGCAGCTGCTGTTTCTGCATTGGGCGTGGGACCCAGCGGCGATCCAGGCAAACTTGCCGCCGGGACTCACCGTCGACCTGCACGAGGGCCGGGCGTGGGTGGGGCTGGTGCCGTTTTTCATGGAGCGGGTGCGGCCGCGCTGGCTTCCGGCGGTGCCGGGGCTTTCGGATTTTCTGGAGCTCAACGTGCGGACTTACGTCCACGACGCCCAAGGCCGGCCGGGGGTGTGGTTCTTCTCGCTGGACGCGAACCAGTGGCTGGCAGTGAAGATCGCGCGGTCGCTGTTCCACCTGCCCTACGAACACGCGACGATGACGGCGAACCCGGGCGCGGACGGCGGAGAAATCGATTTCAGGGTCCGGCGAAAAGGGTCGGAACACGAGAGCCGGTTCCGCTACGGGTTGGCGGGCCCGATGCGGGCGGCGGAGCCGGGGTCGGTGGAATTTTTTCTCGTGGAACGCTACCGGTTGTTCGCGTGGGACGCGGGACGCAGGCTGTTGATGACGGGCCGGGTGCATCACATGCCCTATCAAATCGGCGCGGCGGCGACGGCGACGTGGGATGACACGATGTTGCGACTGGCGGGCTTCGACCCGGACGGGTGCGAGCCCGGTCACCGGTGCGTGGCGCGCGCGGTCGAGGTGGAAATCTGGCCGATGGAGCGCGTGGCGGAGCCGGTGCGCGCGGCGCTTGCGCAGGGCGAGGGTTTGGGAGGGCGGACGTCCGCGGGGACGTCCGTGGACATGCATTGATTGGAAGTGGTCATGGTGACTAGGCGGCCCAGATAGCTTGGCCAATCTGACAGGCAACAATAGGTGCCTGTCCTAGATTCGCAGTCATGTCCTAGATTCGCAGTCAAAAGTCAAAAGGGCCAACGGCACGGCGCCATATTAGCCTAAGCCAACGGCCTAGGTTACAGCCGAGTGTATGACCTAAGGGCTGAAGGCCCGATTCATGGCGACGGAAGACCGGACATATGGACCGGGCTTTCAGCCCTTCGCACCTGTGCGGCGTTGATCCTGGGGCGTTGCCCCAGGCTAATATAAGGTCGCGCCTTTAGCGCTGAAAAAATGGGACTGTGCAATTGGCGTTAGCACATCCATTCACCCTGTCGCGCCCGCCCGCACCGCGCGTGGGGCCATCAGGATTTGCCAGCCCATCAGCACCAAGGCGATGATAAGCATCCACGCGCCGAGGCCGGCGACGGGGGATTTTCCGGTCCAGTCGGTCCAGGCGCCGAGGGCTAGGCCCGCTAGGACGGGGCCGCAGGTGTTGCCGATGCCGAGGAAGGTTTCGTGCAGGGCGGCGGCGCGGGCGGCGCCGTGAGGCAGGCGCAGACTGTAATAAATGCTGGAGACATAAGCGGAGGCGAAACCGATGCCGAGGCAGCCACCGCACACGGCGAGGGTCCACGGTGTCAGCCAGCCCAGCCAGCCGAGCACCAAGAAGCCGCCGCTGCCGATGACAAAGAATCCCTGCAAGGCGGCGAGGCGCCACGGGCGCATGATCCAACCGGACCACCAGCCAAAAAGAATGAACATGACCACGTAACAACACGAATAGACCATCAACGTCTTCCCGGCCCACGACTGCGCAGTGACCGGATCAAGGCCTTGCTGCTGCAAGGCGGTTTGCAGCAAGGTGATGACGGCCATGGTCAAAATACACGCGAGCAATAATGCGGTGCGGCCGATCAGGGTCAGGGCCGGCAACGCCGGATGCGGCGCGCGATCGCCTTCGGGCTGCGGTGGCGCCGCAGGCAGGCGTAGCCAGCGGCACATCCACAGCGCCGTTAAAGCGAAGGCACCCGCGGCGATGGTGAAACCCACCGACGCCGGTTTATCATCGAGCACCGCGTAGCCGACAAATCCCGCCAGATTGCCCAGCGACCAACCGAGATTATAGCGCGATATCTTGACGTGCAGCGGCAGCGGTTTCGCTCCATGACTTGCCTGGGCATCGGAAAATAAACCGACATTGCCGGGAAAGAATAAAGCCGCCCCGGCGAATCCGGCCATGCTGGCGATGAGCGCGGTCTGCCCGGTCGGATTCCAGGCAGCGATGGCGCTGCCGATTGCGGCCAACGTGGCACCGCACGCCGCGGTGCGCGCGCGACCCCAGCGATCACTGAGCTGCCCTCCGATATAAACGACGACCGCGTAGCACAGCATGCCGATGGTGGTGGCAAGACCGATCGATGATTCTGACCACCCGGCCCGGTTCCATGTCGCCAGGGCCACCAGGGCCGCGAGAAAAGAACCACACCCGACTAAAAAATTGAAACCTTGGAGCAAAAGCAGAGGAGGAGGATTCACGCGTTGGTTTTCAAAATGGCCGCCAGGGCCGGTGGCTGCTGTAACAGCAGGGTGAAAGCGGTATTAGTCACGACTTGTTCGGTTTCAGCGCTGGCGAGCAGGGTCTGGTCGCTGAGAAAATGGTAGCGGTGAAAAAGACGCGGCTGCGCGGTCGCATACAGGGCGACGGCAATACGCAGGGCTTGTCCCGGTCGCGCGGGTACGTGGTGCCAGACTTGCGAGCGCACCACCGGCGCGAACCAACCGTGCGCACGAAAGTCTGCTACCGCCAAGCCGATCTGAGTGCCCAACGCCTCCCGTGCCTGTTCGGCGTAGGCGAGATAATTGCCATGCCATAAGACGCCCATCGGATCACAATCGCGAAAAGCGACCGTCCCGGTCCATTCGTGCCGATAGACCGGTTCCACGCTGCTGATCCAGGTCGGCAAGGCGGGGGTACGCGGCATGGCGCGCAGTCTGGAAATCGGGTCGGGTCACACCAGATGCGCGGTCGCCAGCGCCAGCAGGGCGACTAAACAGCTCCAGCGCCACATTCCCGGCGTGGTCGCGACGACCAGGGTCAGCATCGTCGCTAATGCCGGTATCGGCCAACTGAATGCGGCGATGGTGATCAGAATTCCCAAGCCGATGCGCAGCGGACGATACGCGACCGGTTTCGGCAAATCGGCTTCACAGAGCAAGACCACCAGCGGGATGGCAATGGTCGGCAGGGCCAAGGCCAAACCAATGTGCAGGCACCACTGCGCCGGATGGCGATCGCGGTTCCGCCACGGATCCCCGCGCGCAGCCAGCAAGACGCCCAGCACCAAAGCCGCCGCAATGGTCACCGGGTCGACGAAAACCGTCCCTACCACGTGGAGCCCACGGCAGCGCCACGCGATGCCGTCAGGCGCTAGCAGCATGGTCTGCAAGGCAAAGACCGGCACCACGCCCACGGCTGCCACCACCCGACCCGCCTTGCCCCGGCCCAGGCACAGGACCGCGAGCGCCGTGGCCCAGGCCAGGAGCACCGGGGTCGCCACCACCACGCCATAGTGATGCTCCATACCGCCGGGCGCGCTCATCCGCGGATTCCATGCCCAACTGCGCCAGCCACAAGGGCCAGACACGCGAGCCCGGCATTGCGTGCCGCCCTGAGCCCCCGACAAGATCCTATGCGCGTGTTCCATTGGCTCGGCGCCAGCTTCATCCTGATGATGGCATGGTTGTTCCTCGCCGTTCCCGCGGTCGGCTTCATCGTCTCGTTTTATCCCGAGCCGGTTTTTGTGCGCCCCGAGACGGAATATGTGGAGACCAACGGCATCGCCCAGGTTGGCACCAATTACCGCCGCTGGATCGGTACACCCGAAGACGGCATGTGGTTTTTGCGGCTGCAAGGGGATTCGGTGCAGCGGGGTTGGGCGCATGGCATGCTCATGGGCGAACGGGCCATGGCGATGGAACAGGATATGATGCGGCTGATGACTACCTTGGTGCCCGGTTGGCCAGCGCGGCATCTGCTCCTAGGTTTAGTCGGGCTCAATAATCGCACGCTGCCCGAGTATTTCACCGATGATGAATTACTCGAACTCGGCGCCACTACCGCCGGAGCCGAACGTCAGTGGGGACAAGCGCATCTGCACCAGCCGCATTATCCGCAGGTCGTGCAATACCATGCATTGCACGACATCAGTCATACGCTGATCGATAATCCGCTGGTCCGAGTCCCCCAGATCGGCTGTACCGCCGTGGTGGCGAATGGCCGGCGTACCAGCGATGGCGGTTTGCTGGTCGGCCGTCTTTTCGATTTCGAAGGTGGCGACGGATTCGACCGCGATAAGGTGGTCCAATTGATCGAACCCACAGAGGGCATTCCCTTTCTTTCGGTGGCCTGGCCCGGCGGCGCTGGTGCGGTGACCGGGATGAATCAGGCCGGCTTGTGGGTCAGCCTGAATGCGGCGGATACCGCTGGTGGCGGCACCATCGGACGCCCAATAATCCTTGCCGCGCGTCAGATCCTTATGCACTGCCGGACTCTGGCCGAGGCCGAAGCGGTCTTGCGTGCCACCCCTGTTTTCATTTCCGAAAATGTCGTGTTGGCCAGCGCCGACGAAAATCGTGCAATCGTGGTCGAAGTGGGGCCGACCCAGGTCGCGGTGCGGGAAATGACTGATGATTGTCTGGTGGTCACTAATCATTTTCTCGCCGACGAATGGGCTCACGATGCGGTCAACGCCTATCGTCTCGCACATGGGACCTCGCCCGTGCGCCTGGCGCGCGCGCAACAACTCCTGGATCGACTCGACGTGGTCACGCCGAGCGCGTTGCTGGATCTGCTCCGTGATCACCAGGGAATTGACGATCATGATGTCGGTTTTGGTAATCGCGGCACCATCAATGCCTGGATCGGGGCGCACCTAGCGGTGGCCGATCTGCGCCGACGCACGATCTGGGTCTGTGGTCCCTGGCATGGCTTGGGCACGGCGCGGGCATTCACCTTCGCCGGACCCATTCCCAACGCTGATCTGCCGGCAAGTGCGGATCTGACTACCCACGACCACACCGCCGCCCGCTGGGAGCGCTTACTGCGAACGGTTGCCACGCTGCACCGAGCCGGGCGCGTGAGTGAAGCCCAAACGGTCGCCCAAGAAGCAGCCGCCTTGAATCCCCAGCATTGGCTGACCTTAACTGTTCAGGCGGAAATTGCCGCTGATCCAGAAGCCCGGCGGACGTTCGCCAACGCGGCCATGGCGGCACTGCCCCCCTATCCGAGTGACCGCGCGCGGGTGCAGCGGATATTGGATCGGCTGCCGTGAATACGCTGCGGGCTCGGCGTCTTCCCTCATGATCATCCGCATCTGGCTGCCACTCCATGCGGCCCTGCGTCGGCAGCGGCCCCTGGCAACATTCCTTGTGGTCGGACTTGGTTTGGGTGGCGTGATCGGACTTGTGGAATTTCCGCAGCTGCGCGAGCCCGCCTTGCTTGCCGGTATCGCCCTGATCCTGCAAATTCATGCGATAGCGTTACAATTGGCCGCGGGCGGAATCCTGCTTGCGGTTTTGACTCTGGGCGCAGTTCTGGGACTCGATGCAGACGTGCTGCTGTGGCTGGCCGCGGTCAACGCGTTGATCATGGGTCCGACGATCGATTTTTTTCGTCGCCTTGCGCCCGGTGCGGCAGCGCATGCGACGGGGCGATCTGGTGCTTTCGCCATCCTGGCCGGACAATTCGTTCTTCTCGGTAGCATGGGACTTCCGGTGACGGCGTGGGCCGTGGTGCCGGTGCTGGCGCTGCTCCTGGTGATCGCGGGAATAGTGCCAGCAGCAATGGTGCCGCGCGTGGACTCTGGGAGCACCGGATGGTGTGTTCCCCCGTCTGCACCTGGTGCGTGGTGGGCCGTCGCCGGATTGGCGCTGGTCGCCATTGATATCGTGCTGCCGCAACCAGCGACCTTCGGGGAATTCGACGCCTGGGCCTGGGCCACGCCCATACTCTGGCTGGGCTTAGCCCAACGACCGTGGCCGGTACTCGGCGCGGTGCTCGCCTGTATGACCGTGGCGTTGCGGCACGGGCTGCATGCCGTCGACAGCGACGCGATTCTCGGTTTTATACCCGCGTTATTGCTGTGGCTAGGCCGCGAGCCGCAACGCGGCATTCGTCCACCGATGTTGTTCGCTTCGTGGAGCCTGATCGCGGCGATGGCCTTGGCCCATCCGCGCTGGGGTTCGGCCGCCCTCCTCGGCGGCGTCATGCTGACTTGGCTCGCGCTAGAACCGCGTCCAGGAAAATTGCTCAAGGGATCCCTGGAGGGCCGCGCACGAAAGTCCCTGCGCCAGCAACCGCCCGCGTGGCGCTGGTATCACACCGCCAAATGGCGCTGGGATCCGCTCTATCATCATCTGCTCGCAGACCCGCGGCCGTGGGGACGAGTCCTGGATCTGGGCTGTGGCTCTGGTTTGGCCGCAGTCATCGCATTTCTGCGGCCCGGCTCTGCCAGCTACGTCGGCGTCGACGGTGATCTCGATAAACTGCTCATTGCTCAGGCATGGCTCGATTCGTTAGGCGCACCTGCTGATTTCCAGCGGCTTCTGCATGACCACGCGCCGACCGTCATCCTCGAAGGCGAACGCTTTGATACCGTTCTGCTGCTGGATGTCCTGCATTATTGGCCGCCAGCGCAGCAGCATCTCCTTATAGAATATGCGCTGCGAATGCTCACCCCGGAAGGCCGAATCATTCTCCGCGATGTGGCGGCAGATACGACGGGGGCGACAGGCCGGGTCGGAAAAGGCGAACGCTTCACCACTTGGCTGGGATTAAATCCGCAACAGGAGATGTTTTTCCTGGACCATATCGCCTGGGAAAAGTTATTTACCGTCACCGACTTGACCGTTATCAGCGGTATTGCCTGCGGTGATCGCAATTACCTCTGGCAATTACGTCGCGTTGCCCATTCAGAGGCCCTGCCTCGTCCCTAAAGCAGGAAACGACTGCTTCCTTACCGAGTTCTCACAATCAAGGCAGGTCTTATTTTGGAGCCAGTCGTTCGACCACTCGATCGAAAAGCCCCGGCACCAATGTTCCTAGACTGGTGAGCCAGCGGCTGGGTCGTGAGGGCCAGACCTCGGGTCGCGGACGGCGGATCGCCGCCTGCATGCGTCGGGCAACATGCTCCGGGGTTTGATCAAACGCGCTGCCGCGTTCTTCCGCGGCCCCAGCACTGGCGAAGAATTCTGTCCGGGTACCGATCGGATGCACCGAGGTCACCGCGATGTGGTCCGCGCGCAATTCACCCCGCAGGGCCTCTGCAATCGACAGCTGCGCTGCTTTGGTTGCACAATAGGCGGCGCAGCGCGGTGCGGCCCGCCGGGCGAGAATGGATGAGACGATCATGACCTGACCGCGCCAGCCCGCCACGGGCTCTTGCGCACGCATGATCGGCACCGCGGCGCGAATGCAGTCCAGGGTGCCATGCACATTGGTCGCCAGAATAGCGTCCCAATCGGCGCGGCTGGTTTCCTCCAGGGTGCGAAACAAGCCTACACCAGCATTGCAAACCACGGTATCCAGGCGGCCAAAGGTGTGCGCGGCAGTGGTGATGGCCCGCTGACAATCGGCAGCGACCGCGACGTCGCCGACCACCGCGATATGCTGAGGTCCCAATTCCGCGATCAGGGCCTCCAGACGTTCGCGACGCCGCGCCATGATGGCGACCCGGGCGCCGGCGGTGACAAGCTCCCGGGCGAGCGCAGCCCCAATGCCGGAACTGCCACCGGTGATGCAAACCGCCATGCCGGAAAGGGTGCGCGCCATGGTCGCACTCTGTCGCACCGCGGCCATTGCCCAAACGAAATGCTATTTATCCAGCACCGAGGTCGTCCACGCAATCACCCCATCCGCGGTCTGTAAGCGACTGATCTGTCCGCGCGAACTGCCCGCATACAGCACGTCGCCGACCAAGGCCAGTCGACAGCCCGGCCCAACCTCTCGTGCCCACACCAGCGCCCCATCGCTGAGCGCATAACAGCGGACCCATCCATCCCAAGTAGCAACGAAGACCCGGTTTGGCTGCGCATCGACGACGAAATCGTTGACCAGCGCCGGCAATTCAATGGTGCGACTGACCCGCAGCTGGCAGGCCGAATCGATCAGCACCCGATCACGTTCTTCGACTAAGCGGGTGAAGGTTGTGAATTCATCGCTGATCCAGCGGAAGTCACGTTTGCGCCCAGCGCGGGCCTCGGCGTCAAAGCGCTTCATCTTGGCGCCGAGCAGAGCCAGCGCCTCGGCCGGCGCGTCGATCGTGGCGAGAAAGCTGTCGACGTACTCGTTTTGCCATTTTTTGACATTATTTTTGTCGCTCAATTCCGCGCGCACTGCCGCAACCGTAGCCGCGCTGGTGGTGATTGCCGTGCGCGCCTGAGCACGCAGGGCAGGGGCGCCGAATTCCAGATCCATGACCGCGAGCGTGGTGGCCTCTGCCTTACCGAGCACGACGAGCTTGGGATCTGCGCCCATAGCCACCTGCACCGGATTCATGCCCCGTTGCCGAGCCAGGCTGCCTGGCAATTCAGCCCCCTGCACGATGCGCAGCGTGGTGCCCTGATCATCGCGAATGGAAAAACTGCCATCTCGGGTGCTGGCGATGATCCACGCTCCCCGCGCACCGACGCTGGCATACAATTCCCACCCCGCGGCATCGACCGGGCCGGTCCAGCGCGGCCTGCCAGTTTTGGTTTCCACCAATACCGCCTGCAATGCGACCGCACCTTTGCCGTCGGGACCCGCTTGTTGCTGATAGGCCAGCAGCCAATCGCCCTCGGGACTGACCGCCATTTCCGGCAAGGCAGGTCCCAGGGGTAGCTCCGGAGTCGCTGTGGTCGGCAGCGTCCAGCGCACCGTTCCCGTGCGCAGATCGCGCGCCTGCACCCCGGCATTTCCGGCCGCAACAAAAACAGTCTGTCGGTCGGGACTGGCGACCAGGAACCGTTCGCTGTCTTTATAGGTGTCCCAAGCCAGTGGATCATCCTTGTGCACAATCCCACCTTGCGCCGTCCAGAGCGGCGCTGACGCGGTGAGTTTCCACCCCGCGATGCGCCCGATCAGCGAAAATCCTCCAGCGATGGCCGAACCATCAGCGGCGATGGCGACATCGCGCGGCATCACCTGATCGCCGTGACCAAAGCGACCGACCAGGACACCGGATGGATTGAGCACCGCCAGCGGTCGATCCAAGGTCGACAATCCTGCGACCACCCCGCCTGCCGAGGCCTGGATGGTGAAAACATGCGGCGCCAGTCGCGCGGCAAAGCCACGAAAAACTTTCGCCGTCGCGGGAATTGCCGCTGCCATGGCCGTCGGCGCCGGGTCGACCACCGGGCTGATCCCGGCGGCAGCTTTCACCTGGCGCACATCCACCGGCACGAATTGCCAGCGCACGGCTTCACGGGCGGCATGAAAACTATCCAGGCCAGGATTTGTCCGCTGCAAGCCAGCCAGCACTGGGGCCGCCAGGGCAAAACCGGCCACATCTCCGGCAGCGATCAGAATGGCATCCTGACGCGGCGCAAAAGCTTCGGGGAGAGCTGCAATCAAGGCGCGGCCCGGCCCACCATTACCATCAGCAAGAGAGCGCGGCGAAATCCCAGCTTGTTCGATCTGCTCAAGCAAGGGATTCCGCGGCCATGAGCCGACCACAATCACCGGTCCGTCCAGGCGCAGATCCGGCACGGTGTGGCGACTGCGATAAACGCCTCCCGGTCCAGTCCAGGGATGGGCGTATAACGGTCCCTGCACCGCCGCACTGAGTTCAACCACGGTGGCGGTGACACCCACGGTTTTCAGCGCCAGCACGATTGATTCTGCTGCCTGACGATCGCGGGTTAGGTCTGAATTGATTTCCCCGCGCACTACGTCGCCATTTTTATCAAACGACACTGCCACATCGACCACGACAACGCGCAAACCCGGCTGCTGCAAGACTGCATGCACCAGATCTCCACGTGCGATCGTTACCGGCTTAGCCACCTGAGGAGTCGCCGTCGGGGCCACTGCCTGCACGGGGACGCGAACGCTGAAGCCAGCGATGGTATCCACGACTTCCAGCACCGAGGCACCCGCGGGTGGATGGAGCGCGGGCAATGCTCCATCAGCACGCAAGGCGCGATATTGTTCCGCCATCACCTTACCGTCTGTGGATAGCAAGCGCACCCGTACCGCGCCCAGCACGCCCAGGTCCTGTCCGCTGGATCCGCGCAGCACGAACTGCGCGTGTAAAGGCGCCCCGGCCGTGATCGCTCCGCTCGGCAGGTAGACCGCTGCCGAAGCAACTGCTTCCGGAAAAGCGACGTAGACCCGCCCTTCAATATCGGTCATATCCGCGATAAATTCCACACGATCACCCGCCCGCGTGGTCGCGACCTGGCCACCGTTCATGAGATCATACAGGGCGCCGATACCAGCTGCCTTCACGGAAATGGTCGCCGTGACCGGCTGCGCATAGGTCGGCCAGAAAAACCACGGCACCCGGGTCGAGGTCCACGCCGGATCCTTCGGGATAGTGTAATTGGCGGCAAACAGGGTCAGTCCCTTTGCCCCTGCCCGCGGCCGCATCGCGGCGACGAATACTTCGGGCTCGCTGCATCGCACCAGGGGTTCGCCGACCGCAGCCAAGGCTTCCCCCAGCGGTGTATGATAGGCCAACGCCGCGCCGGCAGTGTTGGCCCAATTATGAAATCCGGTCCAATGCGCGCGGCGACCGTAACTGAACAGGCTGCCGTCAGCTTCGGTACGGGCGAACAACTGGGTGAAATCTATGGGCAGCACCGTGACCTGCGGAAATTGCGGCCAGATCGCCGCTGCGGTCGCCCGGGCCCGCGCGGCAGGCGTGTCGACCCAGCGTTCGCCTAGTACCGGATTCCCTTGCTTGTCTTGGCGTGGACGGCCTGCGCCATCAACTTCTTGGTAGGTTTCGCGACGAATGCCGAAATCACCAAGTTTGATGAATGATTCGTACCGACCATTGCCCGCGGGCGAGCCGAATACCTTACCGCCTTGCTTGATAAAGGCGCGAAAGGCCTCCTGCTCGAAAGGATACTGCAAGGGTTCGGGCAACCCGAGCGCGAGCACCGCGGAAAATCCCTGAAGACCCCCCTCGCGTAGTTGGCTGTGGCTGACCACCTGGGTCTGCCACCCAGTCATCAAAGCGGAGGGGAATGCCGTCACCATCGATAGGACATTCTCGTCGCCCCAGCCCGGACGAAGATAATAGGCCACTTCGCGCACCGGATCCTGCTCGGCAAAGAATCCTTCATAGGCAGTCAGAAATTCGCTGACGGCGGCAAGGCGATCCTTGGCGGCATACGTCGATTGATCCGCGCCGCGTTGACCCCAGGTCGCCGTCGACGGAGTATGGAAAAAGGGCGTTATCCCGCGCCCGGACAAAAACACCGCATCGCGCAAAAAGCGGGTCTGAGCGCCATTCCACGAGAACGCCGCCGTCCGCCACACGGCCCGCCCGCGGGCGATCAGCGGCCGCAGCACCTCCGCTGACAGCAGGTATGACTGCGGTTCGGCATCAAGATTCCATTCCGAACTGGCGACGACGGTACAGCCATCTGCGTATTCACCGGGCATGCTGGGTGAACGCGACCAGTCCCGCCAGGCATATACAAAAGGCTGGCGATGATTTTCACGATTGTGGTTGTGGATGGTGAACACCCCTGGCAGGACCCGCTCAATTGCCGTGGTTGCGGCGGCGTAGCTGCGGGTAATACCCTGCTGGACGAATTCGATGTATCGATACGACGCTTCTGGGCCACCAGCAGCCAAATCCACCCCGTTGGGAGTTGGCAACGGATAATTCACCCGTGCCGCTGGGGCGGGGCGTATTCCCGCCGAGGCCCATGCGGCCTGCCAGGCAGCCAAGCGCACTGCCTGCGGGGCGCGATGCAACGCCGCGGGATCGCCGCCATGGTCGCGCGTGATGATCCCGGCTGCCGCCGTTGCGAAAGCCTTGCGTTGATCGCCATTGAGTTTGGGCTCCTGCATCGCGTGATCGGTCTGGAGCGGATTTTTCTCATCGCCAAATTCGAAGGGCGGAGGCGGAGCTGGGCGAACCCCAGCGGCGCCGCAGGCTGCCTCATACATGGCTTTGCGTGCCGCTTCGACCTGTTCCGGAGCGACTTCCTTTTTGCCGCCCTCGCCATGCCATTCCGGGCGTCCATAAGCATCCGTATACACGCCGACGAAATTCGGATTCTGGGCCAAGGATAGCGAACCCGCGACATAGCGTCGCGCCACCACGTCGATCTGGTCCTGATCAATAGTCGGCAGCGGATTATAATTTTCCGAACCCAGTTCGCTGCCACCCAACATGACGCCTAAGGCGATACCGCGCGCCAGGAGCATCTGATACAGCGCCTGGGTTGCTGCCGGGCGCTGCGCGGAGGCCAGCGGTGGCATGCCGACTGCATCTGCTTGCGGCAACGCGATCGCCATCGGTAGCAACGGATTGCCATCGGCGAATAATTGCACCCACAGGTTAGCCCCGTGTACAGCCTTGGCTTCGCCATCAATCCAGCGTGCATAGGCGGCAAGATTGGCTGGCGCTGCTGGCGCCGGATCCAGGCCCGAACTGTTACCGAAAGGCTGACCATGCCACCAGCGGGCCTTCGCGCTGGCCGGTGCGGCTGCGACCCAACGGAGTGGCAGACGATCAATTTCCTGATTCTGCACCGACAATACGAGATCATGGCGGCCAGGCGGAATCGCGGCGGTGAACGCTGCCGGCAGATCCAGGGCGGCGCTGGTCTCTCCTCCCGCGACGCCACGCAGGGCAAGGGTGCCCAAGGGCAGACCCGTTCCGCCGGCACCAGGCAATAATTGCACCTGCACCGTGCTCGTGAAATCCTTAGCCGCACGACCACTCACCCAAACGCGGACTTCTTCGCCAGGACAAAAAACGGTACGCGCACGTTCGGTGTGCACGCGAATGATCGCAGCGCCAACCGGATCGCGCAGACCGACCACCGCCCACGCCTGCAAGGGGTCCTTGTTGCCCAGCTCCAGCATCGCCTGGTCGCGCTCGTCCGGCTCCGCATTGTCTTTCGCATTGCCTTCGGCATTACCCTCGCCGTCGACCTTGATTGCCCCCGGGTCGTCCGCTGCCGTCGCCGAGGCCCGCACACTGATAATCCACCAGTCGGGACGCATCCCAGCCAGATCCAGGCGGTAGCGATCAGCAGCCAGTCGGTGCGCGGGAATCGCCAACGGTGGTGGTGCATCCAGGGCAAAACGCATCGGTAAAGCAAAAAAAGTACAGCTGCGGCCTTTCAGATCACGCTGTTGTTTGTTGCGATCACCCCGTTCACTGAAACCAATAACGACTTCGAGGGTTGTCCCGGCGACCACCGGCGTGGTCGGTAGGGTGATGGTCAGGCGACCGTCATTGAGCGCAGCGCCGGCCAACCAGCCGCTCAGACACTGCAGCAGGACCATTGAACGGCAGATCCCACGAAGATGCACAAACATGTAGAGCGTTCCTTCCTAAGGTGGACCCAGACCATGCTGGGCAGCCACGCGGTGTGACCAAGCTTGTCTGACCACGAGCGTGCGCCGTCCGGTGCAACGGTACAAGCCCGCCCTGGTCCGTATTCCCTACGGGCTAGCCAGCCCAGTGTGCCAGGGTGGGAGTGGCGAAGGGTCGCAGCTGCCTGCTGCCGGCGAGTACCTGGACTCTGCTGTTCGGGTGTGGACGGCGACCCTTCCTGACGGTCCAATGCGCCCATGGACGTCCTGGCTCGCGCACATACGCAACTCGCTACCGTCATCCTGGGCAAGCCCGAGGCCATCCGGCTCGCGTTAGCCTGTTTGCTGGCCCGGGGCCATCTGCTCATCGAAGACCTGCCTGGGGTCGGTAAGACTACCTTGGCCACCGCCCTAGCGCGCACCCTGGGTCTACATCTGCGCCGCATTCAATTCACCAGCGATCTGATGCCGGCGGATATTGTCGGCTCGGCCGTGTTCGATCGCGATCAGCAGCATTTCCGTTTTCATCCCGGCCCGGTGTTCAGCGAAGTGGTCCTCGCCGACGAGATCAACCGCGCCACCCCGAAGACCCAGAGCGCCCTGCTCGAAGCAATGGAAGAGGGCCAGGCCACCATCGATGGGGAAACCCACCTGCTGCCGCGTCCTTTTTTTGTTATCGCGACTCAGAATCCGCAGCGTCTGCTCGGCACGTTCCCCCTACCGGAATCGCAGCTCGACCGCTTTTTAATGCGCATCGATCTGGGCCATCCGGATCGTGAGGCAGAACGCGCCATGCTCACCGCCGGCGACCGCCGCGGCGCGGCGACGGCCCTGCCCGCGGTGCTGGACCCGGCCAGCGTCATCGCCTTGCAGGGGCAGGTCGACGCGATTCATGTCGCCGAACCCGTGCGCGATTATGTGCTCGATCTATTGGCAGCTTCGCGCCGCCTGGGCAGCGGCCTGTCGCCGCGCGCCGGGCTGGCCATGCAGCAGGCAGCGCGGGCGTGGGCCCTGCTCAGCGGACGCGACCACGTTCTGCCGGACGACGTGCAACAGACTGCTGTGGCGGTGATCGCCCATCGTCTGCACGCCGCAGGCGATGATGGCCGCGCTACCGCGATGGAATTGCTGCGTAGCACGCCGGTGCGCTAAGTGCCCGCACGCGGAAAAATGCCTGCCAGCGGAATAATGTCCGCACGCGGCGACATGCCGGCAGCTGGCTCCCAGGGTGTCCACCTGCGTCCTGACCGTGCGCTGTGGCGCGTCGGGGTGGCGGTGATCGCACTGGCTTTGGCCGCGGTTAATTATGAAAGCAACACCGCGTGGTTACTGGCGTGCCTAGTCGGCGCGCTAACAGTGGTTTCTGGATTGCACACGTGGCGGAACCTGCGCGGGGTCGAGCTCGAACCGCTCGCAGTGACCCCTGTTTTTGCCGGGCAGGCCATTGCTCTGCGGGTGCAGGTGCAAAATCTCGTGCAACCGGGGTATGCCCTCACCCTGCGCTTGGGTGACGCCCAAACCCAGATTCCCGCCCTGGCCATTGCCGCTGCCGTGCAAGTGACCCTGCATCTGCCGCCTCTCTCGCGCGGACTCCATCGCCTCGCGGGCGTGGAATGCGTGAGCAGCTATCCCTTGGGCGTCATGCGCGCGCGCATCCGTCAGGCCGCAGCAGTGGAAGTCCTGGTCTATCCTGCGGCGCTAGGCCGACCCTTGGATCCGGCTGCAGGCACCGGCGAAGGAGATGGCCCCGCGCAGGGCGACGGCGATGATTTTGCCGGCCATCGGGCCTGGCAGGTTGGCGATAATCAGCGCCGGGTCGATTGGCGGGCCGTGGCCCGCGGTCGCCCCTTGTTGACCAAACATTTCCATGGCGGCGTCAGCGCGTGTCTGCTGGATTGGCAGGCCACCACGGGAGATCGCGAAACGCGCTTGAGTCAATTAACCCGTTGGATGATCGACGCCGAGGCGCAGGGCTGGCGCTACGGACTGCGCCTGCCCGGAGTCGACATCCCCAGCGGCGCGGGCGTGGCTCATCGCTTGCTCTGTCTGCGAACATTGGCGCTGTATCCGCGCGCAGAAACAGAACCACTGGTCGCCAGCGCTGAAACCGCGCCGCCAACGCCCGTGGGCGCTCCATGAAAACCGCGGCGATCCGTATCGATGCGACCATTATTGGCCTGCTGATCCTGGGTCTGGGTCTGGGTACGGTTTTGCTTGGTCTGAATCTGCCTCTGTGGCTGTGGCCGGTCATGGCAGGCCTGGGCTGGTGGCGCTGGCATTTGGCGCGTCATCGCCGACCGCCGCCGCCGCCACGCATTCGTATCGCCATCGGCTTAGGATTGACCGCAGGACTGGTCCTGACCGGCAATATCGGCTTGGGCCTAGAAGCGGCGATTCCACTCTTCATCGGATTTCTGTGGTTGAAATTATTGGAGTTGGACAACGCCAACGACCTGCTGATGACCGCTGGCCTGGGCAGTTTTCTCGCTGGCGCCGATGTGCTGCTCGATCAGTCGCTGGATCAGGTAGCCCTGGCCTTGATGATCGTGGTGATTTTATGGACGGCGGTGGTCATGGCGCATCGTCCTTTGGGCCCCACACGCTGGCGTAATCTGCGCCCGTCGCTGGCCGTGGTATTGCGGATGGGCGCGCAAGCGTTGCCGCTGACCGCCATTCTTTTCGTCCTGCTGCCCCGCCCCGCCGTGCGTTTGAACCTGCCCCAAGGCCAAGCCCGCAGCGGCTTGAGCGATCATTTGACTCCCGGCATGGTCGCCAATCTCGCCAAAGATCAGACCGTGGCCTTTCGCGTAGTCTTTCCCGACGGAGAATATCCGCGTCCAGCCGACCTGTATTGGCGCGGCCTGGTGCTGACGGAAACCGATGGCCAGGGCTGGTATCGCCCGCGCAACCGCTATGTCACCCCCGGATATAGTCCTCCGCCACGCGCGCTCGACAGCCAACGCACCTCGCCGGACATCCTTGTGCGCCAGGATATCACCCTCCTGCCGCATGGGCAGAATTGGCTGTATGGAATTGACCCGCCGGCGGCGATTCAGGGCGATGGCCTGATCGGTCGCGGCAACGAATTGATCCGTCCCGAGGCGGTCACCACGCCATTCGCCTACCGCGTGGCAACGTACCTCGGCCGCGAAGCTGCCGACGCCGGCAATGCCACCTTGGCCCAGGCCCAACAATTACCCGACACCATCCATCCCCGTATCGCTGAATTGGCCACCACTTGGCAGCGCGCAACAGTGGCCCGCGGCGGTGGGGTCGACGCTCAAGCGGCCGTCGCCGCGGCGTGGTTTCAACAACAGGGATTCACCTACACGCTTGAACCTGGCCGCATGGAAGGCGACCCCGTCGCGGATTTTCTCTTCGAACAACGTCGCGGATTTTGCAGCCATTATGCCACCGCGTATGCGCTGCTCGCCCGTTTGCAGGGTTTTCCAGCCCGGGTGATCGTCGGTTTTCGCGGCGGCGAATGGAATGAGCCGGGCGGCTTTCTGGTCGTGCGCAATGCGCACGCGCATGCATGGTGCGAACTCTACGACCGCACCACGGCCAGTTGGCGCCGCATCGATCCCACCAGCGCCCTGATCGAAGACCGCATCGAACGCATCGCCCGCGATGGCGGCGCCGCAGAAAATGCCAGCGATGATACCTCGTGGTTTTCTCAGTCGCAGCGATCCCTGCGCCAATGGTGGGATTGGGCCGACGCCGGTTGGCAAGGCTGGATGTATCGCTTCGACGCGGGTTTCCAATTCGACGTCGCCCGCAAACTCGGTGCCGGTGAGCATGGCCGCTGGGGCTTGCTCGGCCTATCGATCATCGCCGCGACCCTGACTTTGCTCGCCCTGGCCCTGATTCTGCTGCGCCGCCGCACCCCGCGCCTCGACGCCGCAACCCGGTTATATCAGCGCTGGTGCCGGCAATGGCGCCGTCAGGGACTCATCCGCGCGGCCAGCGAGACACCCCGCACCTTTGCCCACCGCCTGGTCACCGCCCACCCCGACGCGAGCCCGGTGATCATGCGCGTGACCACCGCCTATGAACAGGTGCGCTACGGCAGGATTGATGGCGAAGGTCTAGCGCTGTTGCGTGCGGCGATGCGCAGCTCTGGACCACCCGCCGCCATACGCTAAACACATGGCATGGCCACGCCTGAGTTATCTCCCCACGCCCTGGCCAGCCTGCTGGCCATCGCTGAACTGGGTTCGGTCAGTGCGGCCGCGCGTAGTCGCGGTCTGACCCAACCAAGCATATCCCGACAGATCCAGGATCTTGAGCTGCGTCTGGATGCGCAGTTGATAGAGCGCACGTCTCAGGGCGCCAGCCTGACCCCGGCCGGGGAGATCCTAGCCGAACATGCGCGCGAGATCCTGCACGCGTTGGCCACCCTACCCGAACGAGTGAAGGCCCGGCGTGGCGAAGTCAGCGGGCGCGTGCGTCTGGGCTGCGTCGATTCGCTGGGCATTTATGTCTTGCCGCCTTTTCTGGCCCGCTTCGCGCAAGCGCATCCGCGCGTCAGTGTCGAAGTCGTCTGTCATCCCAGCCCGGACCTGATGGCGATGCTATTGGCGGATGAACTTGATGTCGCGGTCGGCACCACTGAACACGCTAAGTTGGCTTCTGAACGGCTGTACGTGAATCCAATCGTCCTGGTCTATCCCAACGGGATACCAAAAGATCAGGTGCCGACGTCGTTCAAAGATATTGCCGCGGCACGCATCGTGACCTTTACCCAGGGTCTGACCGTGCGGCGGATTCTCGATGATGCCTTCGCCAAGGCGAAAGTCCCCTTCAAGCCGGTTCTAGAATTGGCCAACGTCGAGGTCATCAAGGCGATGGTCCGCGCCGGCATGGGCTTTGGTATTATTCCCGACGGCTGCATTCAGGGTTTTGAACTCAACGCTGTGCCCATCCAAGGGCTCAAACACGGGCGCACTATTCGTCTGATGTACCGGCAGCAGAATTTAAGCCAGGCGACCGAGGCGATGATTACGTGGTTGCGGCAGTTGCGGCAGCAGTAGGGCGTCAGTTGTCAGTTGTCAGTCCGAAGTCCGAAGTCCGAAGTCATTCGCATCCGGGTAACGCGTCAACGCCTTTCCCGCACCCATTACTTTGGAAGATGTTTTTGCACACCTAAACTGTGCTTGGCGAATGGTTAGGGCGTCGGCGTCGGCTCTGGGACGACGACCGTCTTATCTGCTGGCTCGGTGCTCAGTGGGGCTTCGCCGAGCATGAGATTTTCCTCGGGCGTATTATGCGCGGGATCCGTATTACGTAACATGATCTGACCGATGGTGCCGATGGCGTCTTGGGTGGTCTGGGCCATTTTTTCCGTGGCCCGCATCAGGGCTTCGGGATCATCGGCATCGAGGTCGGCCATGCTTTCGTTGAGGGCGCGGCTGTTGGCGACGATGCGGAACATCGCGGAGATCAGTCCTGCTTCATAGGTCGCTTGGTCCTGATCGCTGACGTAGCCGGTGGCTTCGGTCGCTACTTGACGTTCCGCTTGCAGTTTGGCATTGCGGGCCAGCTCAGTTTGATAGGCGAGCTTCGCTTGGCGTAGATCATTATCGACCTGGGCCATCTCGTCCTGGATGATGCGAATATAATGTTGAGCAACGAACCACGAGGCGACTGACGACACCACGAAGACCAGGATCCAGAACCACAGCCAGAAGCGCCGGCGACGCCGGTCCTGGGTCTGGACCTGGGCTAATTTATGGTCCATCAGATCGCCGATGGCGTTGAGATCGTCGCTGCTCAAAGACATGACGGCATTGGAACCATGTAACCCCTGCTCGGAATCAATTTCTCGCCCTTGCTGATGCAGGCGTCATGCACGCAGGATGCGAGGATGCGGCAGTTTCAGCGAGAAAACTGCTGCAAGCCGCGCAGATCGGCGCCGTTGAATAAACGGATGTCGCCAATCTGGTGGCGAATCATGGTCAAGCGCTCCAGCCCTAAGCCAAAGGCGAAGCCCTGCCACTCGTCTGGATCGATGCCCCCGGCGCGCAAGACGTTGGGGTGGATCATGCCGCAGCCAAGCAATTCCATCCACTGCGCCAGGCGACCTTCACCGTGGGTCAGGCGGACATCGACCTCAAAGCCGGGTTCAACGAAGGGAAAGAAGTGAGGGCGCAGACGGACTTCGACGTCGTCACGGCGCAGCAAAGCGGTCAGGGTGGTGCGGATGGTGCCGACCAGATGCGGCACGGTGATGTCTTTGTCGACGACGAAACCTTCGACCTGGGTGAAGGTATTATCGTGGGTGGCATCGACGGCTTCGTAGCGGAAGACTTTGCCGACTACGACGCGGCGAAAGGGCGGGGTCAAACGACCGGCGGCGACCTCAGCGTAGGTGCGGCTCTGCACCGCCGAGGTATGGGTGCGCAACAATTTTCCGTTCGACAACCAAAAGGTATCCTGCGCATCGCGAGCCGGATGATCGGCGGGAATATTGAGGCGACCGAAATTGAATTCGTCTTCTTCGATGTGCGGCCCATCGATCACAGCGAAGCCCATCGAACGAAAAATGTCTTCGACCTCGGCGGCAACTTGATTAATCGGGTGGATGGCCCCGCGACGTGGGCTTGAGCCCGGCAGGGTCAGGTCGATGGGCGCTTCATCGGCAGCAGAGGTCAGACGGTCTTTGGCCTGCGCGTAGGCTGCCTTCAGGGCCTGATCGACCTCGTTCAGCGGCTTGCCGACGTTGCGTTTGTCGGGGCCCGGCAGAGCGGAAAAGGCCTCTTTGCAGGTGGTGAAACGCCCGTTGCGCGCGCCCAAGAAGGCCACCCGCACTGCTTCCAAGGTATCGGCATCGGTGGCCTGCTGGAAGGCGGCTTCGCCCTCAGCGCGGACGGCGGCCAAATCGTCGATGAGACCCATGCGGTTCCTCCGTGGGTGGGCACGGTAGAATGCTCGGCGCCGGAGGCAACCAAGCCCGCCCGCCACTGCAGTTGTCAGTTTGGCGCCGCCCCCTACCATCCCCGCCCCGTGATTACCGTCCCCGCCCCCGTCATCGCCGACATGCAAACGCACGCCTTCGCTGGCTATCCCGGCGAGGCCGTCGGCCTGCTCTTCGCCGCGCGCGGTTCGCAAACCGCCAGCCGCTTTGTGCCCCTAGAGAATATCCAGGATAAATTGCACGCCTTGGATCCGGCCGAGCACCCCCGCACCAGCCGCAACGGCTTTCAGGTCAACGGTCGCACGATGCACAAGCATATTGAGGCTGCCGTCGAAAAGGGCGAGGCGCTTTTGGCGCTGTGCCACAGCCACATCGACTGCGGTGCTTATTTCAGTATCGAAGACCAGGACATGGCGGCTCCGCCCCCCGAACATCAGCCGAACGAGCCCGAGCTGTGGCACATTGTCATGGCCTGCTGGCGCGACGGCATGCGTGAAGCCAACGCATTTCGCTGGGATGGTCGCGGTTTTGCCGGCCATTCCCTGCCCGGATTCGCCCTCGCCTACCGCCTCAAAACGCCTGAAAGCGCCTGAAAGCCTGACATGGCCCGTCGCATCGATACTCTTTCCGTCCACGGTGGCGAACCTCGCGTCAAAGCGCACGATTCGCTGGTCAATCCGATTGTTTTGGCGACCGCATATCCGTTTGCCGATACCTCCGAATTGCATCGTTATTTTCAAGGCGAACACCAGCGCGGTGAAGAATACGCCCGCTACGGCAACCCCACCCAGGAAGTGGCCGAGGCCAAATTGGCCGCCCTCGAAGGCGGCGAAGCCGCCCTGCTCACCGCCACCGGCATGTCGGCCATCGTCACCACCCTGCTCGCCATGGTCAAACCGGGCATGCACGTGGTCATCACCGCTGATAGTTATCGCAAGACGCGGGTTTTCGTGCGTGAATTCCTGGTCAAATTCGGCATTGAACACACGGTCTGTGATCCCAGCGTCGCCGGCATCGAAGCGGCGTGTACCGCTGAGACCCGTTTAATCATCACCGAAAGTCCGACCAATCCCTATTTGAACTGCATCGACCTGGAGCGTTTGGTCGCCTTCGCCAAACCGAAGCGGATCAAGACCCTGATCGACGCCACCCTGGCAACTCCGTTCAATTTACGCCCGCTGGAATTCGGCATCGATCTGGTCCTGCATTCCTGCACCAAATATCTTGGCGGCCATAATGATCTCATGGCCGGGGTGGTCATCGGCAAAGAGCCGGTCATTACCGCCATCCGCGATTTTCAGGGCATGTTCGGGGCCTTATGTTCGCCCTTTAATGCCTATTTGTTGATTCGCGGGCTGAAGACCTTTGCCGTGCGCATGCGCCAACACAACGCCAGCGGCCTGCGCATCGCGCAATTTCTCGAGGCGCATCCGAACGTCGAACAAGTCTGGTACCCGGGCCTGCCCAGCCATTCCAAGCACACCATTGCGGCCAAGCAAATGACCGGCTTTGGTGGGTTGATTTCGTTTACTATTCGCGGCTCGCTCAGCGATGCGTCGAAAGTCGTCGACGCAGTTGAGATCCCGTATCTCGCACCCAGTTTGGGTGGCTGCGAATCGTTGATCGAACAACCCGCGCTGATGTCGTACTACGACAAAACCCCGGAAGAACGCGCTGCCTTAGGGATACGCGAAAACCTGATCCGCATGAGTATCGGCTTGGAAGACGCCGATGATTTAATCGCGGACCTTGATCAGGCCCTGCGGCAGTTGTGACCCAGCCGGCCTGGGTTGTTGAGGCGCAGCGCCTACCGCTCGCCTTTGCCCAGGTTCGCGAAGATCCGCTGATTGACGCAACTATTTTGCACCGGGTGGCACCTGGCGCACGGATGTTGATGGTGGCCTCTGGCGGCTGCACCGCTGCATTTTTGGCCGCAGATCCGAACCTGGGGGAATTGTGGGTGGTTGATCCCAATCCGGCTCAGCTGGCCTTGACCCGTTTGAAAATAGCCCTGCTGAGCCAGCCGCCTGCGCACCGACGCGCGCTGTTGGGACATGCACGCATGGATTCGACGGAAAGGGTCACCGCGATTGCCCAATATATGGAGCGCCTGGGGATGTCGGCTGAGGCATTGGGCCCAACGGCGATCGTGACCGAAAAAGGCGCAGATTTTTGCGGACGCTACGAAGCGTGTTTTGCGCATGGCGCGAATATGCTGCAAGGGCACGCGATAGTGGATTTGCTTGCCTGTGATCAGGTCAGCGCCCAAGCCGCGCTGCTGCAGCCCGGCAGCGCTCTGGCGTTGGCACTCGAACAGATGTGCGCCGAGGTTTTTGCGCTGCCGAATCTGATCGGTTTATTCGGCGAAGCGGCGACCCAGAATCCGGCGCGAACATTTCACGCGCATTTCTTGGATCAACTGTTCCGGGCATTTTCAACATTTCCAGCCAACCGCAATCCGTGGCTGTGGTCGATGTTAACGCATCCAGGGCATAGCGGGACTTTGCCGCCGTGGTTGGACCTGCCGCGCCAAGAACACCTGCCCACACTCCATGTCGTGCCCGCACGCATGCACGACGTGTTAGCCGGTAATGAACAGCGTTGGGATGTCATTCATCTGTCGAACATTCTCGACTGGCTCACGCCGGACCAGGCGCAGGCGACCTTAGCAGCAGCCCACGCGGCGCTGAAACCCGGCGGCTGGCTGTGCCTGCGCCAATTGAATTCGACCTTGGATATTCCCGCGCTCGGCGGCGATATTCGCTGGGATACCGCAGGTGCACAGGAATTGCTGCAGCGAGATCGGAGTTTTTTCTACAGCGCTTTGCATGTTGGCCAGCGCCCATGAATCTGCACGTGCTGACCCAGGCTCCGCCGGCTGACTTGGCGGCTGCGTTAGCGCACTTTGAAGCCCAATTCACCTATCCCCTCGGCAATACGCTGCGTTTCCGTATTGATCATGGGCCTGATTACAGCGCATTTTTTCGCTCCATCGGCCCCGGCTGCTGCGTCGTCGCCGTCGATGCCGAGTCCGTGATCGGCGTGGTGGGAGCAGCTTTGCGGACCGTTCGTTTGGCGGACGGGCGCGAAATAACCGCCGCATTTTTGGGCGACCTGAAACTTGCCAGCACCGCGCGTTCGGGCGTGGTCCTGCGCCGGCTAATTCGCACCATCACCACCTGGATCGGCAACCGAGCGGAACTGGGTATTGGCGTGGTCATGGCCGGAACCGCAGTAACCCCCGAAAACTATACCGGCCGCGTCGGCATTCCTGGTTTCGCCATTATGGGTGAACTGTGCATTCTCCGTCTCGTGTGCAGTCCTGGTCCAACCCCAGACCGCTGCACCAACGAAATCGGGCTGGCGGTTCATTCCCGTTTTCAACGATCCGGCGTGTCAGCAGTTCCACTTCCAACAACGCATGAACCACGGTCGGCAATGCCGCCGCAGTGGTTTGCGCGCGCGGATGGCTTTGCCTGTGGTCGCGTTGAAGATACGGATCAGGTCAAACGGTTGATCACCACCACGGATATGCCATTGCGCAGCGCGCATGTATCCGCGTTCGCGTATGCGCACGCCGCTGCAGGTGCCGATCTTTTGCGCCAAGCCGCAGCCTGGGCTGGACAGTCTGGCCACGAAGGCCTTTTTGTTGCGGTACCCGCGCTAGAAGCCCAGGAAATAATTGCTGCCCTGGCCACACACGCTGATTCGCCTTTGGTCACCTGCGCCAACGCAATGGTGTATGGCCATGGCCTGCATAGCGACGCGGGCATGAACCAGACGTGGTGGCTCGATACTGCGGACATGTAGCGCCATTTTATGGGCACGCCCGACCGGGGCTTTCTTCCGCGGGCGTGGCAGCGTATCCTGACACCTCCTCAAGCCGAAAGCCCATCCGATGCAGCCTGCTAATTCACGTGCGCCCCGAGTCGCCGCTCTCGCTGCGACCATCCTCGCCCGACGTGACCTGACCAATAATCCCTATTTGGTTAGTCTGGCCGATGGTTCGATGGACCGGCAGACCTTTATCACCACCCAGGAACAATTCTTTTACGCAGTGACCTTTTTCCCACGCCCGATGGCGGCGTTGGTGGGTCGCATTCCGCTACCTCATCAACGGCTTGATATTCTCCATAATCTTTTGGAAGAACACGGGGATCTGAACGAGGCAGCTTTTCATCATACCACCTTCCGAGAATTCCTGCACCGGCTCGACAGCGATCTGTCCCGTTTAGATACGCTTGCCCTGTGGCCAGAATTGCGCGCTTTCAATAGCGTGTTGACCAACGCCTGCGTCCTTGACGAATTGGAAGTGGGGATTGGCTGCATGGGCATTATTGAACAGGCCTTTGCAACCGTATCGGCCTGTATCGGCAGCGCGGTGGTGGCGCGCGGCTGGCTGAGCTCTGAACGCATGGTCCATTACCGTCTGCACGCGGAAATCGATCAACGTCACGCCGAGGAGTTCTTTGCTGTCATCGAACCGGCCTGGGATGACCCGAGGCGAAGGTACCTTCTGGAACAGGGTCTGGAGCTGGGCGCCTACATCTTCGACCGCCTCTACCGAGACCTGCATCTGCACAGTTCATAAACTTTTGCACATGCACCTTGTCGCACCTGCTTTGCGTATTCGAAACCAGTCTTTTAGCCCTGATATCCGCCGCATACCCCCCACTTCTGCACGAATCTGATCACTCGCCCTGTTCACCGCTGGCCTTGTTGCTGCCATGCCGGTACCGCGACTGCTTCTTTCCTTCGATGCCGATCAATGCGTTGAGATCAGTCTGTGGTACGGCTTGCGGCTCTGGGAATGCCGACATGGCGCGAATTAAAAAAAACACCGACTGTCACGACGACAGCCGGTGTGGAAATACGACGAATTCTGCCGGGCTGGGTCCCGTGCCGACAGGAGCTCAGCTCGTATTTGCTCCCACCAGCGCTTATCAGCTCAAGCAGTGAGCTCACGACATGCACTCGCCGGCGCCGAGTTCATTCAGACTGAACAGTTTATCGCTGCCCAGGTCTTGGAGGTCGGCTTCGGTGATTTCACCTTCGGCGTAAGTGCACAGACCGGCCAGGCGTTCTTTGAGCGCGGCGCGCGCAGTGCGGGCCGCGGCGGTGTCAGTCAGATCAACGCCAGCCTGCGCGCGCAGGTACTGGGCAAAGGTCTGATCCCCGCTGCGTTCAGCGGCGTACCAGCGCGACAACTGGGCAACCACGCTGGCGACCTTGCGCACTGGAATGCGGCAGATCATCGCGCCATGGTGAACCTGTTCGCCTTCATCGCCGCCGCCGACGAAGAGGACGTAATGCGGCACCAATTTGCCGCCGACCTTGGTTGCGGCGCCATGCAAGCCGATGGTACCGATGTGGTGCTGACCACACGAATTCGGGCATCCGGAAATATTGATGCGGCCGAGCAGGGCGCGGGTATCAAGGTTTTCTTTGGCCAGGGTCTGGCTCAATTCGGTGCCCAGATTTTTGGACAAACAAATGCCGAGCATGCAGGTGCTGGCGCCGGGACAGCTGACCACGTCGGTCAGCCCGTGCGCGGGCTGGTCGTACGCGAGCGTGGCCAATTCTTGGTGCAGGCCCGACATCTTTTCGATCTGCACTCGGCGCAGAACGAGTTTCTGATCATTCGTGGAACGCACGTCACCGGCACTGTAGCGCTCGGCGATGGCCACCATCACTGCCCGCGAAACACCCTATCAACGTTGGTTTACCGTTCTGCCCAGCCCGATCGCCATAGATGCGGTTCTGGGACAGGCTCTATCTCACCCTGGTCGATCAAACCAGACGCTTTGTGCGTGGTGATAAGCGTGGGGCGATACCAGCGCATCTGGCACTCATTCTGGAGCGGTTGGAATTAGATCTGAGCGCATGGATGGATCTGATGCAGGGGCTGGGCTTTTCGCGGTTCGGCCTTTGGCTCGATCGTCGCCCGGGCGCGGGAGGCCCTGCGCCGTGGGGCGCGCTGGATTGTCGATCGCACGCGCGGGCTCTATCGCGATCCGGTGCCGATTTCGGCTGCGTAAGCGAGAACACTTTGTGAAAATCATGCTGTCCATCGCGCACTCGTGACGCGAGCCGGGGACACCGTGGACTGTGGTTGAAAATGATCGCAGTTTATTGCATGTCTGGGCGGAATGCTGGCCTGGCCGCTTGATTTACTCGCCTCATTTACCCGTTTTATGTGCCGTGGGACGAGGGAATTGCGGGGACGTAGGGCGCTGGGGAAAAGATGCCTGTCCGCTGTTGTTTGGTCATTGGCTAGATCTTACCGGACGGGGACTTACACCCCGCAAGAGGCGACAAGCTTCGCTTGCCGCACCAACGTAAAGTTGAGGGGCGCGCCGCTTTAGGCGCGTCCCTCTCGAACTGCCATGTTGGACAACGCCCCTCAGATAGTCGCCTGCGTAACCGGCGCTCCTGGGTTCAGTCGTCATGCTCCAGAGTTATGATGACATTTCCCTTCTTACGCCCGGTGTCTACGTAGCGGTGAGCCTCGGCAATCTGCTCGAACGGATAGCGCCGATCAATGACCGGTTTGAATTCTCCCGCCTCAGCCAGCTTCGCGAGGAAACGCAAATCCGCTACGCGCTCGGCGGCTGGCCCCGCGATGATTTTCTTGCTGCTCATCATGGATACCCATGGAATCCGAAGCATATCTGGCAGCCCACCTAAAACCAGAAGCAGCCGTCCTCCTTTCTTTAGCGAACCTTTGCTCCGGGAAAACGGGGCCGTTCCGGCTGTATCGACAATGACGTCATAGGTTTCACCATTCTGCGTGAAGTCCTCTTTGGTGTAGTCGATGACATGATTAGCGCCCAGAGATCGCACCAATTCCACGTTCGCGGTACTGCACACCCCGGTCACGTCCGCGCCGAAGTGCTTGGCAAGCTGCACCGCAGCGGTGCCTACCCCTCCGGAAGCTCCATTGACGAGCACTCTTTCCCCGCTTTGAAGTTTTCCTCTTCTGAAGAAATCCAACGCCGTTGTTCCGCCAAAAGATATTGCTGCGGCTTCATGGTAGGTCAGATTGGGAGGCTTCAGCGCCACCGCCCCGTTTTCCGGCATGCACTTGTACTCCGCATGACAGCCCATGCGGGCACCGCTAAATCCAAAGACCTGGTCACCGACTTTGAATTTTCTTACGTCTTTACCCACCAACTCAATTTCACCTGCGAGCTCTGTTCCCAGAATAGGTTGCCGTGGTTTCGAGACTCCAAAAACCAAACGCGAGATAAGTCCGAAGCCAACAGGCACATTGAGACTGCGCACCCTCCAGTCACCTGATGTTACCGTTGTCGCATGTATTTTTATCAGGACTTCGTTGTCCTTGGGAATGGGCTTTCCCACCTCCTTCAATTGAAGAACATCGGGTGGCCCGTATCTTTCATACACAATTGCTTTCATACGTCGTCCTCCAGGGTCGCTTTGATACACGGTCTCTCGCGTTGTCCGACAGTCTTATTCGTAATAATGCTTGGCGAAAACAATTCGCGAGCCATTCCGCCTAACATCAAGGTATCGGGGACCATGGCCGGTAAAGCGATGGTCGCGTGAGCAACGCTGTGGGCAATTGGAAGATTTGTGTCCGTTCGCGTCGGCATAACATGGGCTCCCGATCAGCTGGACTCGAATCGTGGACATGCACCGATCACACCGGGTCCAATATTGCATTGGTGTTGTCGATCCTAGGCCATATTGACCCGATCCAATGAGTGCATGTCCACTGCTCCCGCGCTGCGCACCGGGAAGGGCGCCTTGCCCGCTGGGATGGATGAACTGCTTCCCCGCCTGGGCATCAGTCGCGACAAGTGGGCCGAGGCCCAGGGCCGGGGCGGAATCATGTCCGGAAATGTCATCGGCAGTCATCAGGCTCGGCGCAAACTTGCGGGTGCGGGGCGCTTGGCGAGTGATAAGACGGGGCTGTTTGGGAAGGGGCTGATATGAACAAGGTGGTGTGTCCCCTTTATGGCTTGATTTACTCGCCTCATTTACCCGTTTTAGGTGCCGTGGGACGAGGGAATTGCGGGGACGTAGGGCGCTGGGGAAAAGATGCCTGTCCGCTGTTGTTTGGTCATTGGCTAGATCTTACCGGACGGGGACTTACACCCCGCAAGAGGCGACAAGCTTCGCTTGCCGCACCAACGTAAAGTTGAGGGGCGCGCCGCTTTAGGCGCGTCCCTCTCGAACTGCCATGTTGGACAACGCCCCTCAGATAGTCGCCTGCGTAACCGGCGCTCCTGGGTTCAGTCGTCATGCTCCAGAGTTATGATGACATTTCCCTTCTTACGCCCGGTGTCTACGTAGCGGTGAGCCTCGGCAATCTGCTCGAACGGATAGCGCCGATCAATGACCGGTTTGAATTCTCCCGCCTCAGCCAGCTTCGCGAGGAAACGCAAATCCGCTACGCGCTCGGCGGCTGGCCCCGCGATGATTTTCTTGCTGCTCATCATGGATACCCATGGAATCCGAAGCATATCTGGCAGCCCACCTAAAACCAGAAGCAGCCGTCCTCCTTTCTTTAGCGAACCTTTGCTCCGGGAAAACGGGGCCGTTCCGGCTGTATCGACAATGACGTCATAGGTTTCACCATTCTGCGTGAAGTCCTCTTTGGTGTAGTCGATGACATGATTAGCGCCCAGAGATCGCACCAATTCCACGTTCGCGGTACTGCACACCCCGGTCACGTCCGCGCCGAAGTGCTTGGCAAGCTGCACCGCAGCGGTGCCTACCCCTCCGGAAGCTCCATTGACGAGCACTCTTTCCCCGCTTTGAAGTTTTCCTCTTCTGAAGAAATCCAACGCCGTTGTTCCGCCAAAAGATATTGCTGCGGCTTCATGGTAGGTCAGATTGGGAGGCTTCAGCGCCACCGCCCCGTTTTCCGGCATGCACTTGTACTCCGCATGACAGCCCATGCGGGCACCGCTAAATCCAAAGACCTGGTCACCGACTTTGAATTTTCTTACGTCTTTACCCACCAACTCAATTTCACCTGCGAGCTCTGTTCCCAGAATAGGTTGCCGTGGTTTCGAGACTCCAAAAACCAAACGCGAGATAAGTCCGAAGCCAACAGGCACATTGAGACTGCGCACCCTCCAGTCACCTGATGTTACCGTTGTCGCATGTATTTTTATCAGGACTTCGTTGTCCTTGGGAATGGGCTTTCCCACCTCCTTCAATTGAAGAACATCGGGTGGCCCGTATCTTTCATACACAATTGCTTTCATACGTCGTCCTCCAGGGTCGCTTTGATACACGGTCTCTCGCGTTGTCCGACAGTCTTATTCGTAATAATGCTTGGCGAAAACAATTCGCGAGCCATTCCGCCTAACATCAAGGTATCGGGGACCATGGCCGGTAAAGCGATGGTCGCGTGAGCAACGCTGTGGGCAATTGGAAGATTTGTGTCCGTTCGCGTCGGCATAACATGGGCTCCCGATCAGCTGGACTCGAATCGTGGACATGCACCGATCACACCGGGTCCAATATTGCATTGGTGTTGTCGATCCTAGGCCATATTGACCCGATCCAATGAGTGCATGTCCACTGCTCCCGCGCTGCGCACCGGGAAGGGCGCCTTGCCCGCTGGGATGGATGAACTGCTTCCCCGCCTGGGCATCAGTCGCGACAAGTGGGCCGAGGCCCAGGGCCGGGGCGGAATCATGTCCGGAAATGTCATCGGCAGTCATCAGGCTCGGCGCAAACTTGCGGGTGCGGGGCGCTTGGCGAGTGATAAGACGGGGCTGTTTGGGAAGGGGCTGATATGAACAAGGTGGTGTGTCCCCTTTATGGCGCTCCCCTTTATGGCGCTCCCTTTATGGCTGGCTATGGCCATTAAATTAATTGGAAAATAAATTGCCTATATTAGAGCATCAATACCCGCCATCCTACCGGTGACTTTTATTGCGAGTCTATTCTTTAATACAGCGGTTGAAGAAGATAATGTAATTATTTTTTTAATTTTTTTCTTTAACAGAGGAAGGATATAATCTTTTCCACTGATACAGTCTATTACCGAACCAATTTTTTGTGTCCTATTATTAATTTCAACATATTCAATTTGTATCTCATCGCTCGTTAATATTTCCATTAGCTTATCTTTAATCTGCTGAATTCTTTGTTCTACTTTTGACTTAGATAAAAAGCCAGTGTCGTCACCTGTCAATTGATTTACCTTGAATCCAACCGTTTCTAATTCTGGCCTATGTTTTTTTGCTATGGCGTAATAAATGAATAATTTATAAAGTTCAGATTCTAAATGTTTTTTCCATTCAATAAACTCCAACATTGCAGATAAATTCAATATTCCTCGAGTTGAATCCTCCTCAAATAAAAATTCTAAAATCGCGCCTTCATCGATTAACGCGTTCTCTATACAATAGTAAGGCAATCTATATAACATTTTCAATGGTGGCAATGGAGTTCCCAATAAAATATCTAGATCACAATCAATTATATAAATTCTTTTTCTTCCGCTATTATCCTGGTTTTGTCTGCACTTCTCAATCACATCTCCCCTCGGCCCAATCGGAAACACTTTGCTTATTTTTGCCCTATCTCCAAATTCTTTTTGCAATAATATTTCAAATAACTTTTGAGCTCCCTCAGATGAATCTTCGATGTAAATATCAACATCGTTGTCTTTTGTAAAAAAAACGGCTTTTGCGTGCCTAGCGTTTATACTTCTCTCAAGCATTTTCTTCAACCTGTACACACTTCGACTCTCTATTTGCAATTATTTCAGGAGAGTGAGTTGCCATGATTACCTGAAAATTTGGAGATGCTTCAATCATCTTTTCAACCATTATTTCCTGCCACTTTAGGTGCAGTGATAATTCTGGCTCATCAATGATAAAGACGCCACTTCGACTAGATGATTTATTAAAAATTAATTGTGTAAAAATAATTAATAATTGCCTTTCGCCACTAGACAGCGCCTCAATTGTTGCCTGCCTACCATCTGGCCTAGTTACATATAAGCATCCAATTGGGTCAATCCCAATTTTCTTTTTAGAATCGGTATAGAAATAATTAAGTAGTTTAATAAATTTATTTATTGGCGCATTGATTTTATTTAACTTTTCTTTATTTTCGTCAATTTTCTTTACAATATTAACAATTCGATCTATTTGCACCTTGTTTACAAGCCATTCAATGTTTATTGAGCCACTCGATGTTTCGCTTGTCATTTGCGTAGAAAGGCTTTCTAGCTTTGAGAAAAATGACTGAATTGCTTGTGAAAGCTCAGTCCCCGAATCGCCCATATCGTTTAGTATGTTTTCAATTTCTTGTCTTCTGTTTAAAACGCTACTATTTTCAACCCAATCCATCCGCAATCCACCGTCTTTAAATATTTCAGCTCCATCCGCATAATGAAATGACGATATCAATATTTTGTTTTTTAATTCCTGGGAATTTCTGTCGTGGATATTTTTTATTCTCTTAAAGGCATCTTGCACCATTAATTGAGTTTCCGTTAAACCAAGTGCCAAAGTTCCCTTGAATTGCCTTCTTCGAGCCTGAGGAATCCGTGAAATATATCGCGCTCGTTCGCTGACCATGCCATGAACCGGCCGTTCAAGACCTCGTCGTTCTAAACCGAGAACGAATGGCGATTCTAGATTCATGATATATTTAAAAACAGGGTGCTCTCTCATCTCCATCAGCGAAGAATCATACCCCCCTTCAAGTAATCGCTCACGTTCAGATTCATTGGGATAAATACCTTCAAATTCCTCCATATTAATTTTGGGAAGATGAAGGTCGCCTAAATCATTTCCAACATTAATTTTAATTGATTTTTCAGTGACATTGGCAGAAATTATATTCACTATCCCTTTATCAGTGTACTGAAGATCCAAAGAGCTAAATGGTATAGAATTTAATTCTTTTACTGAAAGGGAAAATATAGATTGAATCAATCGAATAATAGTTGTTTTACCACACCCATTGCCCCCTGCCAAAAAAGTTATGTCTTCATTAAATTTTATACTTGGATTTAAATAACCATAAACAGCGGTGGCGTTGAATTTAATAAGCTTCATGATAACTCCGGTAATTTGAAGGTTTACAATTTAATATATTGACGTGAGGCTTAACAATTTAATTAAATAAAAATAAACAAGCGTTTCTAATCAAACCTACTCAATGTTTTAACCCTTTGACTTCGGGTCATTCGGGTCTGCCCTACAGTCTTGTTCGGAAGAATGCTTGGCGAAAACAATTCGCGAACCATTCCGCCTACATCCTAATTTTGGGCTCGTTTTCATGTGGTGAACATGCTCTATGTCGAAGGCCCTGTCAACTCAGTCTCATGTCCTCTGTCTTCCCTGGTCGGCTCGAGATGCAGACACCTCAATGACCCCTACCTATTGATAATGAATATCACTTGTAATGATTCTGGCACCATTACCGTGCGCATGCAAGCGATAGGAGATCCGGTTTATCCATGCCGACAGCACCTACGGCACCGGCTCCTCGGGTGGACGACGGCACGCTGCCGCCACCGCCCATCACAGCCTTCCCCATCCGAAACCTCCGTTAGATTGTCCCCCCTCATCATGCTCCGTACCGTGCCTCTTTTACTGTCCTGCGCTTTGGCTGTTGCCGCCGAGGCCGCCGCGCCGTCCATTCCTCAGACGCATCTCGCCGAAATAACTGCCGCCAACCAGGCCCGCGCCGCGCTGGCGCACGAAGCCGCAGCATGGCAGGCAGAGAGCGAACGGCTGCGTGGCCTCATCGCCGCCGTGACCCAAGAGCACGAGCGGCTCGCCGCGGAAGCCGACCGCTTGAGCGCAAACAACGCCGAGTTGCGTGATCGCTTGGCCGTTGCCGGCGAAGCCGCTGATCTGGATGCCGTGCGCGGAGAGCTCGACGCTGCTGCCACGGCCATTCGCGACCACCTCAGCGCGCTGGCGGCGCGCAGCCTGCCGGGTGCGGTCGTGGTGCCCGCCAGCGGCGGCGATCGCCCCTTTGATGAAGCCATGCGCGCGCTGGATGCGACGGAACGTGCCGCTGCGAGCGTTGCGGTCGAAGTGGTCACCGGAAAACGCGACGGCGCCGAGATCGCGGTGCGCCTGTTGCGCCTTGCGGGCGCCGCCGCGTGGTGGGTGGCCTTGGACGACGGCAGCGCGGGCACTGCCAGCATGACCGCCGACGGGTTGCGCCTGGAAATCGTCAGCGATCCTGCGGCCCAAGCCGCCATCCGCCGTGCGGTCCATATCGCCGACGGTCGGCAGGCCGCCGAAGCGGTGCTCTTGCCCTTGGCTGGAGGCACCCCGTGAGCCGCTGCGTTATTCTCGTTCTGCTCACGTTCGCGGCTGTCAGCGCGAGCATGATCGCGGCGGAGTCGCCCCTGGCCGGCACCGTGATCGCCCTTCGTGCCGAGGCCGAGCACAACCTGGCCGCCGAACGCGCCCGCATCGCGGCCGCGCGGACGGCCACCATGGAAAACCTCCAGGCGGCCCATCGCACAGCCACCGCGACACGACAGCGCCTCGACGAGGCGCTGCGGGAGCACAACCAGTTCACGCAGACCTGGCAACGCCGTGAACGCGAACAGGATCAGGCGTTGGCTCTGCTGCGGTCGCTGGCGGATCGCGCCGTCATTGGCGCCCGCCTGGATGCCGAGACCACCGCTGCCATCGCCCGCGCCGAACCGCGCGCGCGTGTCGCCGCCGCGATCACCACCGCCATGGCCCGGGTCGCTGCGGTGGATGCTCGCCTGAGCCAACGCTGGGGTGACGAACCGATCATCGCCCGGGATGGTGTCTTGCGCACCGCGCCGGTGCTGCGTTTCGGCGAGGCCCGCGCCGTGGCCGTCGGCGACGATCATGCCACTCGTGGCCTGTTGATTCGCACCGACGATGGCGCCGCGTGGCGCGTCGCTGGCCCGGCCCTGCCCGAGAGCGTGCGCGGTCCGACGCTGCCAACTGCCGTTCTGCTCGATCCCGACGGCAGCGTGGCTGGCGCGGCGGCGCTCGAACCTTGGAGCCTGGGCGCGTGGCTCGCCGCCGGGCGCTTCTTCATCTGGCCCATCGTCGCTGTGCTGGTCATCGGCCTGCTGGTGAGCCTGGAGCGCATCGTGACCCTGACCCGCCTGTACGTGCCCCCGGGACGACTCTTGCGCCTGGCGACACGCCTGCGCCAGGGCGACACCGCCGCCGTCGCGGCCGAGGTCGCAGGCAGGCGCTCGCCGCTTGACCGTGTCGTCGCCATCGGACTGGCGTATCGGGATCGCAGTCGGGAAGCCCGCGAGGCCGCCATCGATCAAGCCCTGCTCGCTGAGGCACCGCGCTTCCAACGCGGACTCGGCACCATCCTAGTCATGGCCGGCATCGCTCCCTTGCTCGGCCTGCTGGGCACCGTCACCGGCATGATCGACATGTTCGCGGTCATCGCGCAGCAGGGCTCGGGCTCGGCCAAGTCGCTGTCGGGCGCGATCTCAGAAGCGCTGGTCTGCACCCAGGCCGGCATGATCGCGGCCATTCCACTGCTGCTGCTGCACGCCGCGCTCAGCCGTATCGCCGATCGTCGTCTGATGCTTTTGGAGGAAGCCGCCTGCGCGGTGCTGGGTTTCGACAGCGCCCGTCCGGCCGAGGCCGACCTCAACGCCGACGCCCCCTTGGTGAGGGTCTGATCGTGCACCAGATCTGGCAACAAGTGACGCAGTGGTGGGCCGGCGGCGATGTGCTTATGTACGTGATGGCCGGCGTCGCGCTGGTCCTTTACGCGCTGGTCGGTGAACGCGGCTGGGCCCTGTTCGGTCCCGACAGCCGGCGTGCGCGGCGACGTGATGAACTGGTGCGGCTGCTCACCGATGGCGCCAACGACGATCAACGCGCTTGGGCGGCGCGCTATGTCGGTCTCGCCGAACAAGCGGAACTCACGCGTGGACTGGCCATGATCCGCGCACTCACCACCAGCCTGCCTCTGCTCGGTCTGCTCGGCACGGTGTCCGGCATGGTCGTCACTTTCGGTGGACTGGCCCACGCGGCCGGTCCCGGCTCAGCCGCGGTCGCACGCGAAGCCAGCGCTGGTATCGGCTTGGCGCTCACCGCGACGCAGTACGGCATGGGTCTGGCGATTCCCGGTCTGCTGGCGGAATGGCTGCTGCGGCGTCGGGTCGATCGACTCGTGCACCACCGCGAAAGCATCGTGCTGGGTCTGCGCAGCGCGAACGAAGGAATCGTCTGATGCGCCGCCGTCGTACATTTGCGCATGGCCACCAGGGTCAGGTTGAGCTCAACGTCATTCCGCTCATCGATGTGGTGTTTTTCCTGCTCGTTTTCTACGTCATCTCGACGTCGTTCATCCAGGAATCGGCGGTCGCTATCGATCGCCCCCGGTCGAGCCGCGCGGAAACCGTCTCCGGTGCTTTCGTGCCGGTGGCCGTGGTCAAGTCGGGTGCGATCCACGTCGGCAACCAGGTCGTCGATCTGCAAGCAGTCAGCGACGAGGTCCGCGTCGCCCTGGAGCGCAGCGGCACCGAACGCGTCTTGCTTATCCCCGATCGCGAAGTCCCCACCGGCCTGCTGCTGGCGGTGATGGACGCCTGCGAAGCCGGCGGCGCCACGTCAGTCGATGTCGCAGCGAATCGCGAATAAACGCCATGTCGCCCGCTGCCACCCCTTTGCCCAGCACCCGCCTGATCCGTCGGCGCACCACCTCGCGCGGTTGGCTGGTCGGCGTCGCGCTGACCATCGCGCTCAATCTGGCGCTGGTGGTCGGCTTGGCCCAGGCGAGCCACCTCGCTGCTGATCACGTCGAACCGCCTCAACCGGTGCGCCGCATCCAGCGCACGGAAGCGCCACCACCGCCGCCGGTGGAACCACCGCCACGGACGCGCCCACGATCGACGCAAGAACAAGCAGCGCTGCCGACCGTCGCCCTGCCCGCGTTGGACCTAGCGAGCGCGCCGCTGGAAGCCGACCTGGAATTACCAGCGTTCACCGCCGTCACCGATGTGCTCGGTCTGCCGGACACGGTGCCCGCCTTCGCCGCTCTCGGTGTCGAGACCGTCCTCAGCGATGGCCTGGAGCCGGGGACCGGCCTCGACCTGAGCTTCGACGAACCGCCGGCCCTGCTCGCGGCCCTCGATCTGCGGCGCTTCTATCCGCGCCAAGCCTTGGTGCGGCGCATCGAAGGCCAAACCGTGCTGCGGCTCGAACTCGACGCCAGCGGCGCGGTGCGCGTCGGCACCATCGTCTCCAGCCTCCCGGCCGGCGTCTTCGATGACGCCGCCCAACGCTTGGCGCGCCAGCTGCGTTTCTCACCCGCGAAGCGCGCCGGCCAAGCCGTCGCAGCTATCTTTACCCAGACCATCCACTGGTCCATCGAGCGTTGACCATGATGCGATTCCTCTCTCTCGTCTTGACCGGCCTGGTCGCCCTTGGCGCCGCCGAAACAGCGACAGGACCGACTACAGTCCCGGCAAAAGTGCCCAAGCCGGTGGCAGAAACACTGACGGCCGCCCAGGAAGCGACGACGGCCGAGGCCACCCTCGCGGCGCTCGACGCCCATCGCGGCGAGGGCCATGCGCTGCTCGACCTCGTGCGTGGGCAGACCCTGCTGCGCTTAGGCGCCGATGACCCCGCCCAGCTCGGAGCGGCGGAAGCGGCGTTTACCGCCGCGTTGGCTCGCGATGCCGGACTGCGTCAAGCGCATCTCGGTTTGGCGCAGACCGCCGCGCTGCGCGCCGATTGGCCGGCCGCACTCATTGCCTGCGGCGCGGCCATCGACCTGACCACCGCTACCGCCGATGAACTGAACTTTTACGCCACTGCCGCCTGGCAGGCGCGCGACTGGCGACTGGTGAACGTGCTGCTCGCTCACGGCATCGCCCGCTTTCCGACGCACGATGGCTTCCGCCGCCTGGAATTGGCCGCGCTGGTGCACGGCGGTCGTGCTGACGAGGCCCGCCAAGCGGTGCTCGCCCTGCTCGATCGTCATCCCGATGACGCGGAACTGTGGCGCCACCTCGCCTGGAGCGCGCAGACCAGCGGCGATGAAACCCAAGCCCTGGCTGCGCTCGAAATGGCGGTGCTGACGGCGCCAGACGATGCCGCGTTGCGCCAGCGTCTCGCTGCGGTTCAGCTCGGGCGCGGCATGCCGGTCGCTGCGCTCGCCACCTTGCGCCCGCTCTTGGTCGATCCTGCTGCCGCCGAGCCGGCGCTGCTGATGCTGGCGGTGCGCGCCGCTGCCGATGGCGATGCCCGCGATCAAGCGCGCGCTTGGCTCGCCGCCGTGCCCGAGGCGCGACGTACCCGCGATCAACGGCTGGTCGCGGCTCGTCTGGCAGTTCAGGACGGCGATCACGCGGCGGCGCTGACCGCCGTCACCGCGCTGGTCGAACTGGGCGAGAACGACGCGCAGGTGCTGGCCTGGGCTGGCCAGGTCAGCGAACAGGCCGCAGACGACGCCCGCGCCGAAGCGTTCTACAGCCAGGCCGCCGCCACTGAGCATCCCATCGCCGCCGCCGCTACCCTGCGCCTGGTCGCGCTGTATCTGCGCCAGGAACGCCTCGACGATGCGAGTGCGCTGTTGGCCCTGCACCTCGCCAAACATCCGGATGATGCCCAGGCACGGACGCTTCAGCAGCGCCTAGCCAGCCGCTCCCCGTGATCGGCGCTTTAACACCCACACGTTCATAATCAGGAAGAGCATCTCGGCCATGACTGCCTGCTGGGGGATACCGAATCGGCGGCTGCCCGATGATGGCCCTGTACGTCCTCGCGACACTGGCTCCCGGCCTGCTGCTGGTCACCGGCGTTATGCTGTGGTGGCGTCGCCACCGTCGACGTCAGAACAACGCGGCATTCGTAGCGCGGCATTCGTAGCGCAGCCGAGGGAGCCCGTGCCCAGGGTCTCTTGAAAGCCGCCCATCAGCCACCCCTCATGTGCCCAAAGCGCAACCGGATCGGCACGAGGGACAGGCGCAGCGCAGGTTAGCCACATGTGCCACGATCAAGGCCACGCCGCCGAGCATGGTGACGATGCTGGCCGGAGGCACCCGCAGCGCCCAGGTTCCCGTGACGGCGTCGACATGAATGGTTGGACAGCATTCACGACAGAGGCTTGCTGCCGCGTCGGCTTCGGCGACCGGCGGTGCGCCGGTGGAAAAGAGCCAAGGCAAAACCGCACCGAGGACGACCATGGCCATGCCAAGGCCCCCGATGAGGGGAATCCACCGTCGATGATGCTGCCGATATCCCCGGGCGAGGGCCAGACCTGCTATGGGTAGCACCAGCGCGGCGATGAGCAGATGGGTCAACGGGTGCACCCACCAGCCACCGAGGGCTGGGGCAAGCAGCACGAGCCCGGGCGCAATCAGACAATGGATGGCACAGCCGACGGAGGCGACCACCCCCGTGCGGTCGAGCATGCGCTCGGGGAGGAGGGAGACGGCGGCGGCAGAAGTCATGTGATAATGGATTCTCACTAGTCAGACATGAACGCAAGAGCCCGGTCCGTCAGCTTTTTTCCCAATGTATCCTTATTGATAATAATTCCTATTGACATGTAAGCGAGGCCGACATGCTGCCCACCCATGAGCGACGAGCCTTCAACCGCGAAATGGCCTCCACGTCGCGTCGACGGGCAAGCGCTGCTGGCGGGCGCCACCGAGATCATCTTGCTTCAGCACGGCCCGGTGGATGACCCCCGAACGTTCTTTGCCCACCATTTCTATCGCCGGAACTCCCGGCCCCGTCAGCCAGCAAGCATCAACACCCGATGCGGACAGCCAGCCACCGGAATCACTTTCGCCACCGGCGGACTCCGAAAGCGCTGACTATGCTCTCCTCCCTGACGTACCGCACCTGCCTGGCCATCATCACCTTCATCAACGCCAATGTCAGCGACACCGTCGGCCCAGCCGAACACGTCCGCCGCGCGACGCTCGTCGTGACGGTACCTGGCGCCTGATCTCAATCACCTGCTCACCATCTCATTTGCCGGACCACACCCGGCATCCCGCCAGCCAGCGATCGCCAGCCACCGGGTTTTGCTTCACATCCGACCCCGCACCTCGCGCGGTTACCCCCAAGCCAGCCGATGCCAGCCAGGGACCAACCCCCTCTGGAGTTTTCCATGATCCGTCCGTCAGCCGCTGCCATGCGCGCCCTCGTTCCCACCATCGCCCTGCTGATCGGTACCGCCTCTGCGGCGGAAACCAAACCGGCACCGCTGCGTGAACCCACGCCCGCACCGGCAGTGGAGGGCGAAGGGAGCATCACCGTCACCGTCACCACCGTCGCCGCGACCAAGTTGGACATCCCCGCGCAAGAGGTCCCTCAAACGCTGACCGTGATTTCCGCTGACTTGATGCGTTCGACCGGCAGCTACACGCTGCGCGATGCGCTGCGCAACGTCCCCGGCGTGACCCTGCTCGCCGGCGAACATGGCGTCCGTGGCGACCGCATGTTCATCCGCGGTTTTTCGGCCAACACCGACATCTTCATCGACGGCCAACGTGAGGCTGGCCAGTACTACCGCGATGGATTCAACATCGGACAGATCGAGGTGCTCAAGGGCCCGTCGGGCATGCTCTTCGGCCGTGGCACCACCGGCGGCGCGATCAACCTGGTCACCAAGCGTCCGACCGACGAATGGTCCGGCGACGCCGGCTACACCATCGGGTCCTACGACTTCACCCGCATCCAGGGCGGAGTCGGCGGTCCGCTCGTCGACGACAAGCTCGGCATGCGTTTCGACGCATTCACCCAGCAAGCCGACAGCCACCGTGATGAACAGCACTCGAAGAGCTGGGGTGTCGCGCCCACCGTCGGGGTACGGCTCGCGCCCGAGACCGATGTGTTTCTGCAGTACTTGCACCAGGAGCAGGACGGCACCATCGATTACGGCATCCCGATGTATAACGGCGAACCGATCGACATGCCCGTCGGTACCTATTACGGCTTCCGCGACGATTCGATGCAGCGCATCGAGGTCGACACGTTTGGGGTCACCTTGGAGCATCGGCTCAGTGATCAGTGGACCCTGCGCAACGCCACGCGGTATGGGGAGTCCTACCGCACCCACCGCAGCGAACGCATCAATTCGATCAATAACGTCACCAACGTCGGCACGCGCAACCAGACCCTCTTCGGCAGCGACTGGACCAGCCTGGCCAATCAAACCGAACTGACGTATAAAGGCAACCTCGCCAACCGTCCATTGTCCGTGGTCACCGGCATCGAAGGAGCCTCAGAAACCTACGAAGATCGCACCCGCGCCTCGACCTCGGCCGATCCGTCGGTGTGGGAAATCGACTTGTTCAATCCGATTTCCGCGCCCACGGTCGGCGCTGGTCGGGCGGACAGTCTCAGCGATCCCACCGGCCACACCCGGTCCGAACTGAAAACACTCGCCGCCTATGCCTTTGGCGTCTACGACGTGGCCGACGAATGGACCCTCTCACTGGGCCTGCGCCTCGAATATTTCACCGCTGACGTGCACAACTACATTTCCAACGCCGATTTCGACAGCGCTGCTCTGATGTTCAGCCCCCGTGGTGGCGTGATCTGGAAACCGCTCGAAGAATGGGCGTTCTACGCCAGCCTGGGCATGTCGCATAACCCCGCAGCTGAGAATTACGCCCTCAACACCAACACCGATGAACCGGAAGAGACCATCTCCTTCGAAATCGGCGCCAAGGGCGAATTGCTTGACGGTGCACTTGGACTCAGCGTGGCGCTCTTCCGGGTCGACAAGTACAAGGCCCGCACCCCGTCCACCGTCCCCGGTGAACCCAACGTGCTCGACGGCAAGGTGGAAAACACCGGCATTGAATTCGGCGCCAACGGCAAGATCACCGATGCCTGGACCGTCTTCGGCGGAATCGTGCTGATGGATCCGGAGATTGTCGAATCCAACACCGCCAGCTTGGTCGGCAACCAGATGCAGAACACGCCAGAGACCAGCGGCAACCTGTGGACGACCTACGAGGTCGGCTACGGCTTTACCGCCGGCCTGGGCTTCATCTACGTCGGTGAACGCTTCGCCAATGACGCCAATACGGTTGAAGTGCCCAGCTATATCCGGGTTGATCTCAGCTTGGCCTACAATGCCCCGTCGTGGTACGCGCAATTCAACCTGTTCAATCTCACTGACGAAGTCTACTACGCCGAAGCCCATTCCGTGTTCGCTATCCCGGGAGCTCCGCTCAGCGGCCAATTCACGGTCGGTGCCACCTTCTGAGGACCTATGCTGCTAACGATTCTCGGAATTCTGAATGCTGATGCATTGGCCCAGGTCCATCGCCAGGTGATGGTGGTGGACTGGGCCGATGGCCGGGCTACGTCCGGCCATCAGTCGGCCCTGGTAAAGCATAATCACCAGTTGCCGGAAGATGCGCCAGCCACAGCGCCCCTCCGTACCCTGATCCTGCAAGCCCTCGGCCGCAATCCCGCCTTTACCAGTGCGGCGTTGCCATTGCGGGTCTTCCCGCCTCGCTTCAATCGTCATGCGGTCGGCATGACTTTCGGTGATCACATCGACAATACGATCCTTGATCATCCGGGCGGACTCCTGCGCGCCGACATGTCGGCCACCATCTTCCTCACTGCGCCGGATGCCTATGATGGCGGTGAATTGGTCATCGAAGACACCTTCGGCAGCCGCACGGTGAAATTGGCTGCGGGTGATATGATCCTGTATCCCTCCGGCAGCATCCACCGCGTCCAACCCGTCACTCGTGGCGAACGTCTCGCCTGCTTCTTCTGGGTCCAGAGCATGATTCGCGACGATGGTCAACGGACCATGCTCCATGATCTTGATCTCGCCTTGCGCGGCCTGCGCCAGCGTGGTTTATCGGGCGAACAAGAGATGGTGATGCTCACGGGCGTCTATCACAACCTGCTCCGTCGCTGGGCCGAGCTCTGACATCCTCTACGCGCCGGGCCATCCGTACCCTGCATCTCATCCTCGCCCTCGCCGGCGGCCTGCTGCTCTCGATCGTCACGGTCAGCGGCTAGGTGGTGGCCTTTCGCACGGAACTGGACCACCTCCATGCCAACTCCCCCAGCGGCGCCGCAGGACGAGCCGACCTCGATGCCGTCATCGCCACCATGGAAAGCACCTATTCCGGCGCTGACATCCAGCGTTTGGTGACTCCGGAAGCCTGGAGTGGCGGCCTGCACGAATGGTGGCTGCGTGATGATCAAGGTACACCGCGCGACCGCGAAGATGACGAAGCGTGGAAGGCGTTCACCGATCCGGCCACCGGCGCCATCCTGGGCGATACGCGCGGCAGCACGGTGTCCGCCGCACTGGCTTGGATCGCGATGTTTCATCACAACCTGTGGCTGGGAAAGACCGGACTCATCATCATCGGCAGTTCGGGGCTATGCCTGTTGGGCTTTGTCGTGACCGGCCTGTGCCTCTGGTGGCCGGGTTTGCGCCGTCTCCGCAATGGCTTCACCGTACGCTGGCATCGCGCACCTTCCTGCGCCACTTCGATCTCCACAAGGTGGTGGGAGTCCTGGGCATCCCCCTCTTCCTCGTCATTGCCATCACTGGTTGCCTCTTCGCCTTTCCCTGGATGCGCGCCGTCGTCCACTCGGGTCTGGGCGGCACAGCGGCCGACCGACCACTCGCGTTGGTGCCGCAGGACCAGCGCCCCCGGTCGACGCCCGGCACGGGTGCTATCACCTGGAGCACCGCCGTCGCCACCGCCGAGGCCACCGCCGAGGCCACCGCCCCCACCGCACGCGTCGCCGTGGTCATGTCTCCGCGCGGTGAGACCGGCACCTGGACCGTGTTGATGGCGGAGGGCCTGGCGAGCACCGGCGCCTACACCGGCCTCGCAGTGCGGCTCGACCGTCACACCGGCGCAGTGATCGACACCAGCGATCCGCGCGCCATGAGCGTCGGCGGATGGATCAACAGCCAAGTCTGGGGCCTGCACGTCGGCACCTGGGGTGGCCTGACCACGCGCATCCTGCACACGCTCTGCGGCCTGCTACCGCCGGTGTTGCTGTTCACCGGCATCGCGATCTGGTTGCATCGCCTGCGCTTGGCAGGGCAGGTCCGCCAGCAACGGAGCGCCGCCAACGCCACGGAAAGCTCGCCGACCGAGTCGCCAGAACGCGCCCTCAATCCGCGTGAGTCGCTCCCGATGGGGTGAGAGACCATCGCACCCTACGGGGGTAGCGATCTTGCAAACAAGTCGCAAGGATTGTCGTTGACGGCACCTGGAATTCGGGTGAGAAAATAATTCCCGTCAAGCCATCGCCAGTCTGGGAATCTCGTCTCACATTCGCCTCACATTCTCTCGACATCCCCGGAGTCCCCATGTCTGCCAAATCCCTCGATAACGACGCTGTCATCGCCGTCCTCAACCGTATTCTCGAACTCGAACTGGCCGGGGTGGTGCGCTATCTGCACTACAGCTTCATGATCCTTGGCCATCATCGCATTCCGATCTGCAAGTGGTTACGCGACCAGTCGGACGAGTCCAACACGCATGCGATCCTCGCTGGTGAACATATCACCAGTCTCGGCGGTCATCCCTCACTCAAGATCGGTGAATTGCTGGAGACCCACAAGCACAGCATCGACGACATTATGCAGGAACCCTACCACCATGAGCAGGTGGGCTTGGCCGAATACCACAAGCTGCTGCGCTTAACCGAAGGCGCCAGTATTCTGCTCGAAGAATATTCCCGCGCTCAAATTGCCGCGGAAGAAGAGCATCTCAATGAAATCCGCAAGATGATGCGGCGCCCGCAAAGCTGAGGAGAGGCTGCCGGCTGTGGTAAGGCTCCTTACCACAGCCGGCAACATTCGAATCCAGCGATTAGCTCAGAATCAGCTCAGGACATGCACTCGCCGGCGCCGAGTTCATCCAGACTGAACAGTTTATCGCTGCCCAGATCTTGGAGGTCGGCTTCGGTGATTTCACCTTCGGCGTAAGTGCACAGACCGGCCAGGCGTTCTTTGAGCGCGGCGCGCGCAGTGCGGGCCGCGGCGGTGTCAGTCAGATCAACGCCAGCCTGCGCGCGCAGGTACTGGGCAAAGGTCTGATCGCCGGTGCGTTCGGCGGCGTACCAGCGCGACAACTGGGCGACGACGCTGGCGACTTTCCGCACCGGGATACGGCAGATCATGGCGCCGTGATGAACCTGTTCGCCTTCATCGCCGCCGCCGACGAAGAGCACGTAATGCGGCACCAATTTGCCGCCGACCTTGGCTGCGGCGCCATGCAAGCCGATGGTACCGATGTGGTGCTGACCACACGAATTCGGGCACCCGGAAATATTGATGCGGCCGAGCAGAGCGCGGGTATCCAAATTTTCTTTGGCCAGCGTCTGACTCAGTTCGGTGCCCAGATTTTTTGACAGGCAGATGCCGAGCATGCAGGTGCTGGCACCGGGGCAGCTGACCACGTCGGTCAGCCCGTGCGCGGGCTGGTCGTACGCGAGCGTGGCCAATTCCTGGTGCAGGCCCGACAGCTTTTCAATCTGCACCCGACGCAGAACGAGATTCTGATCATTCGTGGAACGCACGTCACCGGCGCTGTAGCGCTCGGCAATGTCCGCCATTGTGCGCATCTGGGCGGGGTCCAGATCACCGCGCGGGACGGTGACCGAAACCACGGCCAAACCGGCTTCGCGGTGGCTGCGCACATTGGCGCGGCGCCAAACGCCTTCGGCCCCGGTGGCGGCGGGAATCGGGGTGGGGTTCGCGGCCGGCAAGGTATCGGGATGCAGGCTGCCTTTCACACCCGCCGATTTGGCTTCAGCCAGACAGGTTTCAAAGAGCGCGCGGAAGCCGTCGTCGCCGTGCTTGCGCAAGACGAATTTCAGGCGGGCCTTAGCGCGGTTGGTGCGATCGCCGTGCTGATGGTGTACCCGCACCAGAGCGTCGCAGACTTCCAAAAGCTGATCCTTGGGCAGAAAGTCATAGAGCAGGATCGGCGCTTGCGGCGACGAACCCAGCCCAGCGCCGGCGACGACGCGGAAACCTTGTTTGCCATCCTTGACCACGGCCATGGCGCCGATGTCTTGGATATTAACCTGCTGTAAATTATCGCGGTCAGAACTGCCGAGGGCGATCTTGAATTTGCGCGGCAGACTGGCGCTTAAGGGTCCACGCAAGAAATGCTGGAAGATTTCTTCGGCGTAGGGTTCGATGGCGAAAGGCTCATCGACCAAAGTGCCGGCGTTGGGACTGCCGCACACGGCGCGCACGGCGTTACCGCAGGCTTCACGGGTGGTCAGGCCGCATTCTTCCAAGGCGCGCAGCAGAGCCGGGGTGTGCTCCAGTTCGACGTAGTGGAACTGAATCGCCTGGCGGGTGGTGATGTGCGAAATGCCATTGGAATATTTCTCGGCCAGTTCGGCCAAGACGCGCATCTGCGGCGGGGTGACCATGCCGTACTTCAGCTTGATGCGCACCATCTGATTGGTGCCGCCTTGACGCTGACCGTAGACGCCGTGGACCAAGCGAAAGGGTTTGAACTCCTTATTGGGGTCGATGGCGCCCTGTTCGAGCAGGTCGAGAGTATTCTTGTACTTAGCCAGTTCGGCTTCGACGGGGGTGGGCAGATCGATGGTGGTCGGCGGCATGGAGTTCTCCTGCTAGAGCGGAGTGTCAGTGTGACCAGCCAGCAGGTGGCGGCCCATGCAAAGACGTGTCCCGCGCCATACGGGGTGGCTATAGGAAGTCGGGTTTGGGTGTCGTGGCCGAATCCCACCCGTGCCCTGGACGCCGGGGCAGGGTCATCCATAGTCCCGACCCTTCCCGATGCCCATTCCAGGGGTCGACCACTGGGCACTTTCAGCCCTGGCCAGGCGCCTTACCGTCCAGCCCTTCGCCCCGCAGGCAGCCCAGCATATGGAAAAAGCTATTCTCGCGGTCGGGCTTTTGGTCTTTGTCGGCCATCTGCTGGCCGGTTTATTTAAGCGCACCCGCATTCCCGACGTCTTGGTGCTGACTCTACTTGGCATCACCTTGGGACCGTATGGCCTGGGCTGGGTGTCGGTGGAACAGATGGGCATGGTCGGCTCCGTATTCTCGGCCATCGCCCTGGTCGTCATCTTGTTCGAAGGCGGGGTCAACATGAACCTGCGCGCGGTCAGTGCGGCGATGGGCGACACGTCACGGCTGACGCTGATCTCTTTTACCGCCACCTTGCTGATCACCGCCGCCCTCACCCAGCACATCATCGGTTGGCAGATGGCGTTTATCCTGGGCGGCATCCTAGCGGGCACCTCGTCGGCGGTGGTCATCCCCATGGTCAGTTCGCTGAAGCTTGGTGATCGCACCCGCGTGGCGCTTTCCCTCGAATCGGCGCTCACCGACGTGCTGTGTATCGTCGTGGTGTATGCGTTGATGCAGTCAATGATCAGCGGTGGTGAATTGCAGGCCCTGAGCTTGGCCGGGTCGGTGGCTTCGAAATTGGTTATGGCTAGCATTATCGGCTTCGGCGGCGGCCTCATCTGGCTGGTCGTGTTGGGCAAAGTTCGGCAAATTCCCAATACGCAATTCACCGTTTTTGGTCTCGCCTTCGTGCTCTACGGCTTTGCCGAATTGATGGAATACAGCGGTGCGATCGCCGCCCTGGTCCTGGGAATCACCATCGCAAATGTCAAGCCGCACACCTTCAATAATGCGCCGTTTCTGGATCGATTGCCCATCGCGCTGGTATCAGCGAGTGAACGCAGTTTGTTCGGCGAAGCGGTATTTCTGGTCAAACTTCTCTTTTTCGTCTATCTCGGCATCAACCTGCCCTTCAGCCAACTGAGTCCATTCCTCATCGGCGGCACAATCGTCGGCGTGGTGTATGCGGCGCGCATCCTGATCGTGCTCGGCTCCTTGCCCGGAGACTGCCAGCGCCGCGATGCCATCATCGCCGCAATCATGATTCCCAAAGGACTGGCGGCTGCGGTCCTCGCCACCCTGCCCTTGCAGGCCGGCCTGAAGGACGGTGATTTCGTGCGCGATGTCGCCTTCGCTGTCGTCTTCGAAAGCATTCTGTTGACCTCAATATTGGTGCCGGTGGTCGACATGCCCTGGATCAATCGTTTTTTGCAACGCACGCTCTTCCGCCGCTTTGCCGATGAAGGACGTTCAGTGGTGTTGCCCAGCACAGAAGCCGGCACGACCCTGATCGACGTCTTTCAATTGACCGCCCAGCTGCGTGCCGAGGCCGATGCCCAGGAGGCGCAATCCAATACCGAGGCGATCGCACGCAAGTCCGCCGAGGACCAGCGCCTGACCAATATCTCCCTGACTGGCACCGGTCCCGCGCCGAGCATGCCGCCGGATAGCCCGGCGGCGGCGACAAAATCCTCCGCGCCTACAAAACCAATCGTGCCGGCGCAGGCGGTCGCGCCCGCTAAGGCGATCCCACCCCTGCCCAAATCGGCCGAGGAAAAATCGACCGCGGATGGCGCGGATTCCGCGCTGAGCCGCAAGGCCACCCCACCTCCGAAAGCGCAGGCGCCGGGACAGCCTGCCGCTGCGACAGCACCTCCTCAGCCGGTCGCCAAGGCGAGCGACGCGGCCCTTGCCAGCACGGGCGCTAGCGCTCCGCAAGCGGAAGACGAGTCCGAGCCGGAAGACCTTCAACCGACCTGAGCGGCCCTGGACAGCCGCACATGGCTGCCCAGGGTCGCCTTGACTCATTCGGCGCAGCGGAATGATCCACCGCCGCTTCGCAGCTGCGGATCCACCTCTCGACCAACCACAATACCCAAGGAAAACCTCATGTCCCTCGTCCAGAAAAAAGCTCCCGAATTCAAAGCCCAGGCCGTCCTCGCCGATGGCTCCTTCAAGGAAGTTTCCTTGGCCGATTTCAGCGGCAAATGGGTCGTTTTATTCTTCTACCCCCTCGACTTCACTTTCGTCTGCCCGACCGAGATCATCGCCTTCTCTGATCGCCACGCCGAATTCACCGCCCTGGGTGCGCAGGTCATCGGCGTCAGCGTCGACAGCCAATACTCGCACCTCGCGTGGCGTAACACCGACCGCAAGAATGGCGGGCTCGGCAACATCGCGTATCCGCTGGTGGCCGATCTGAACAAGTCGATCACCCGTGATTACGGCGTCCTCATCGAAGAAGCCGGCATCGCTCTGCGCGGCCTGTTCGTGATCGATCCCAAGGGCGTCGTCCGCGCCGCTACCATCCACGATCTGCCGGTCGGTCGCAGCGTCGACGAGACCGTGCGCGTCATCAAGGCTTTCCAGTTCGTCGAAAAACACGGCGAAGTGTGCCCCGCCAACTGGTCCGACGGCAAGCCGACGATGAAGGCCGATCCCAAGGGTTCCAAGGCCTACTTCGAAAAAGTGAACTGATAAAGAAACGCACCTGGCGTTGACGCCCGTGCAGAGCCCCTGGCTCCGCGCAGGATCTGGACCCCGACCGCTTGGTCGGGGTCCCGTCTTTTCTGGAGGTAGCGGTGTCGCCGGGAGCCGCTTCCGCAGCCGGTAAAAACGTTCCAACCTCGCTCCCACGCCCGTTTTATACCCGGGAAGTGTATCACTGGCACGGGGCGAGGAGCGGACTGCGGCGATGCCTTCACTGATGGCAGCGGGCATCCTGGCCTAGACAGTCTTGATGGACCGTCTGAAGGAACCCCCATGGCCGCGAAAAACGACCCCAAGCAGTTGCCCGACATCGCCTTTGGTCTCAACCAATTGGGCAAAGAGACTACTGCTGCCGAACTGGTCCGCTCTCAGGGGCAATCGACCAAACTCAAGGTCATCAGCGAAAAGAAGTTGATGAGCTGGATCGAATCGATCCTCAACCGGCATCGCGCTGGTCAGGCCGATGCGATGAGCGACGAGGAAAAGCAGGAACTGCTGGCCAAGGCGCAGATGGAGATCCAACGCCGGTTGAAACTCGAAGGCGAACTGGCCAAAGAAAAAGAACGCCGCGCCGCCGAGGTCGAACTCGCCCAGGCCAAATTGGCCTCGTCGACCAAGAGCACGGCTGACTACGAAGCCGCCATCGCCGCGTATAAACTCCAACTCGAACAGCGCGACAAGACCATCGAGGATGTCCAGCAGGATACCTTCGAACTCCAGGACGAACTGAACCAGAAGGTCGCCCTGCTCAGCAGCACGATGCAAGAGAAAGAAGCCGAAAAAGAAAAGCTCCAGCATGGCCTGCGCAGCCAGATGATGCGCTCCAGTGATCTGCTCGGCGGCGTCATCGGCCTCGACAACGATTATTACGGTAGCCACCATCAGGCGGGCATGCCGGCCAGCGACAGCGCCACCGCGGAAGAACAATTCTACCACGATTTCGATGTCGGGTCGGCGATCATCGCGACCTTGGCCGCTGATTTGGGCCGCGTGCGTGGCATCGCCCAAAGTACCGGCAGTACGGACGGATCCCTGCTGGAAAGTGATCTTGCCCTGCTCGCGCAGCTCAAGGCCGGCAGCCTGGGCGCCATGGATGTGGCCTCTCCCGTGGCAAGCCTGGTCGAAGCAACCACCGCCGCCCGCGCCCAAGCGCAGGCCCTGGAAATCGCCACCAACGAGGCCACCGGCCTGCCGGCGCCGACCGCGGCCCTGAGCCAAGTGCCCGACGCCGAAGGCGATCCCGCGACCGTCATCGCCGGCACCACCCAGGTGGTGCGCGAACTCGAGTCGCTACTCGCCCGTGAACGCTCCCGTCTCGGTGCGCTCAAGAGCATGGTCGACGAGGCCGACGCCGCGCGCAACGCAGGTGAAAATGAACTCGATGCTATGCGCGCCGCCTATGATAACTTGGTCGATCAGGTTGCGTCACAGGCGATCGCCGCCGATATGGCAGTGCCGGAATCGCTGACCGACGTCAACATCGCCCCGGGTGAACGCGCCGAGATCGCCCGCGCTATGCTTGATCAGATCGGTGCGCAAGCAGCCAACCGGGAAAATCCTGAAGTCAAAGCCTTGCAGACCTCGGTCGCCAGCCGGGTTCGTGATCTCGGCCGAGCGGTGGCGGACACCAAGAAATCCCGTGGCGAACCGCACGGCGAGTTGACCACCCGCATCGTCGATCTCGATCGTTTAATCGCCCGCCTTGATCAGGATCATGCCGCCGTCGACAGCAGCGATCTGCTGCGCACCACCCACACCGCCCTGGATACCGTGCAGGCGGAATTGCACGAACGTGATCGCCTCCTGGCCGAGCAGGCCGCGACTTTGGCCGAATTCGAACGCAATCGCAGTGAAGCCGGACAGCGCGTCGACCGCGTCCAGGATGCTTTATCCGCAGCCCAGCAAAGCCAAGTCGTGCTCGGCACCCAGGTCCGCGATCTGGGCCGAGCCGTATTCCCCGACGACAATACCGACGGCGTTGAAGTCACTGGCAGCCATGGAATCGGTCAGACCCGCGTCAAATCCTTGGCCAAAGCCTTGGCGGGCGCCGAACCCGCCGCTATCGCCGAAGCCACCCGCGGCGTGCTGGATGCCCTGCGCAAGGATTCCGGTAAATACCGCGACAAGGCGCTCAAAATTCAAGTCGACAACAAACGCCTGGGCCACGAAAACCAGTCGCTGTACGATCGCGTCGATGCGCTGACCAAACAGCTCAACGATGAAAGTGCGCGTGCTGACGAATTGCTGCGCAGCGAACGTGAATTGTCGCAGTTGCTGATTGGCGCCGCCCAGGGTGATGACGCCCTCGCCGATACCGCCGCCGATCTGGCGGTAACCATCGACGACGCCGACGCCACCGTCAGCGATCTCAATGCGCATTCCAAGCAGGCCGTGGCCCAGCTGATTAAGCGCAAACAGCAGCTTGCTGGCGAACTGGCCAAGCTCAGCAATAGCCAAGCAGATTTGCAGACGCGTACCTTTGCCCGCGCCAAAGGGCTGGAGAGTGAAATCCAGCGACTCACCGCAGAAGTCGCGGAAAAAGATCAGGAGCTGGTACGCATCCACGCCGACATGGCCGAGGTGCAGACCCAGGGCGAAAGTGAACGCAACGACGCCGTCGAAACCGCCGCTTCGGCCAAAGAGGTCATTCAGCAGTTGCGCAGCCAGATGGAGACCCGCGACAGCGAATTGACGTCACTGCGTCAATCCACCGAAGCCAACCGCAACGAACTCGCCAGCCTCCGCGAAGGTGCCGCGCACGCCGAAACGTCGACCAAACTGCTCGGCGATACCCTGTCGGGTCTGACCAGGCTCGCCCAGGAAGACGAACATCTCGCCCCTGCCCGCGTAGCCCTCGAGCATGCGCTTGAGGAAATGCCTGGCGAAGCCGGCATCGCCCTGAGCGACACCGCGGCAGAGCGGATCGCCAAGGCCGCGCAAGGTTTAATCGGCACCATGTCCCTGCGGCGGGCCGAATTGACCGAAGCCGAAACCGAACACGAACGCGAACAGCAGGAACTTGTCGCCCGCCAGCAAACGCTGACCGCCGAAGTCACGCAGGCGCGGCAGCGCATCAGCGAACTCGCAGCCGACTTACAGTCCCAGGCTGCTGACGCGGTCGAGACCGCGGCCACCGCCAAAGAGATGATCCACGCCCTGCAAAGCCAGGTCAGCGGGCGCGATGAAAAACTGCGCGATCTGCGCAGTGCCGAAGAACGTCTGAGCCAGGAATTGAACGCCAACCGCGCCCGCCTCGCCCAGGTCGATGCCGCCAATCGCCGCTTGGCCGAAACCTTGTCCGACCTCGCCCGCGCCGAATTGGCGACTGCGCCGGATCTCGGTCAACTCGAAGGAGTCGAAGAATCGCGTGTCGATCTCGAACTCGCCTTGTCAGAATTGCCTGCCGAAGGCGAAACCGGCGTGGTCGTCAGTGCCGATCTCGGCCAGCGTCTGGCCGAAGCCGGACACAAGACCGCCGCCGCGCTCGCGGCCCGGCGCATCGCCATCGCCGCCGATCTGACCACTGCCCAGAAACAGGCCGTGAGCCTGGCGAAACGTACGCAGATCTTGGATGAAGAACTCACCGTCGCGCGTAAGGCCGCCAGCGATCGCGAATCCGCACTCAAGCGCAGCCAGGTCGAACTCGAAAGCACGCGCACCGATTTCAAGGCTCAGGCGACACAATTGTCCCTGGCCGCCGAACAATTGACCGCCGTGCGCAGCCAGCTCGCTAGCGGCCAGGCCGAACTTGAAGACCTGCGCACGCAGGTCGAAGTCCAGGACAAGCAGATCGCGGAACAACGACAACTCGCGGCCCAGGTCGCCCAGCTGCGCGAAGAACTCGACGAGACAAAGACCTTTGCCGCCAGCTCGCAGCAGGCGCAAGAGAAGTTATCCGAAGCCGTCGGTGAATTGACGCGTTGGGATGATTCCGAGGTCGCCGCCCTGGTCGCACCGCCGGGATCGAATCTGGCCAGGGCCACCGGTCGCTTTACCGCCCGCGAAGCCCGTTCGCCAGAAAACGCCGCTAGCGCCGGGACCGAAGTCTTGCGTGGGGTCAAATCGCAACTGACCTCCCTGGCGACTGAATTGGTGAAGGCACGCAGCGAACAACAAGGACTTGGCGACAAGAACGAACATCTCCAGGCTGAACTGAGCCGCAGTCAGAGCACTGCGGTCAGCCGTCAGCAGGAATTGCAGCAGAACCATGAAGAAATTGCCGCCCTGGGTCGCCGCGCCACCGCCGCCGAAGTCGCCGCCGCCGAATTGGCCCGTGCCGTCGCCAGTCTGGATGATTCCGGAGCCGCGGCAGCTTTGGCCGATCACGCCGACGATCCAGAACGGCTCACCGATCCGGAGGCCGTGCAGAATGTGGTCGCCGCTGTCCGCGCAGTTGCGAATCGTACCCAGGAACTGGGTAGCGAACACCGCCGACTCAGCCAGGAATTGGTCGACCTGAGCGCCGACCAGACGCGCTTGCAGCAAGAATTGGAGCGCGTCCGCGCGGAAGCCCACGACCGCACTCGCGAAGCCGATGAAGCCCGCAATGCCGAGCGTGCGGTTGCCACCACCGCCAGTGAGTTGGGTCGCGATCTTTTGATCGCCGCCAAGGCTGCCGCTGCGAATGTCGATCCCGATTCAGCGCAGGAAGCAGGACGTCTGCTGGATGGCTACGATCGTCTCTCGGCCGAAAGGCGGGTCGCAGCTGCGGCCGGCTTTATGCCGACTTTGCGTGAAATCGTCACCAATCTAGCCATCGCCCAGGCGGAGACCCAAGCCGAAGTCACCACTGCCCGTGAGCGCCATATTGCGGAAATGGCCGACTTACGCAGTGAATTGGACCGCGCCGCCGCAGAACGCAGCCGCTTAGAGAAATCTACCGCCGCCCTGACCGCAGAACGCGAGCGTCTCGCTCACGAACTGGCCACCGCCATGCACGCGATCACCAGCGCGCAGGGAGTGGCAAGCGGACTTGAAGAACAACTCCTGCATTCCCAGGCTGAATTGGACGAATGGCATGCCCGCGGTTCGGCCTCCAGCGGTTCCGCCGCCGAAGCCAGCGCCGAATTGCGCGAGCAATTGGCTGCCGCACGTGCCCGCCTGGACGCCAGCGAGAACGACCTCACCGACCTGCGGGAAAAGCTGCACACCACCGAAGCGCGGATGACCAAGAGTCGCGAGGAATTGGCCTCTCGTTTGGCCGAGCGCGATCAATTGATCATCGACAAAACCCGCGAACTCGAAGATTTGGCCAGCCAGCAGGCCGACTCCGCGTCCTTGCAGGCTCGGATCTCGTCCCTCACCAAGGATCTCAGCGAAGCCCACGAACAGCTCAAGCAATACCGCCAGGTGCATGGCGATCTCAGTGGCGCCACCGCCCAGGCCGGCGATCTGCGGAAGACGCTCAGACAGGCTGAGGCAGAACGTGAGCAACTGCGAAATCACCTACGCGAACTGGAAAGTGAGCTCGCCGATCGCAAAGGCGAAGTCGAGGAGGCTCAGGTCTCTGCCGCGGCCAAACAAAAAGAACTCGCAAAAGTCCGGACCAAGAAGGATCAGGAGATCGAAGAGGAACGTGCCTCCCTCAGCAAGGCCCGCGAGGCCGAACGGCAGCTCAAGGAAGAAAACGTCGGCCTGAAGGCCCGTCTGCGCCGGCTCACCGAGAAGTAAGCCGTGTTGCACCCTGGCGCACCACGTAATGGCGCCAGGGGCTGAGGGCCTAGGGGGCTTATGCCGCTCCTTGTACTATAAAAATAGCACAATGCTCCTCAATTTCAGCTTTCCTCGTATGTGGTTCCTACCGAGTATGGTCAGCATACTCTATGGGCGCAGAAATGGACTTTTTTGATACGACGAATTTCCCGGCGCGTTGGGATTGCGGTAATTGGAAAGATTGGGGCGGCCTGCTCGGCTGGATGCATATTATCAGCGACCTAGTGATCTTCGCCTCCTATATGGCGATACCGCTGGTCATCGTTGCCTACATGCGCAAGCGCCGCGAAGTGTTGTTCCCGGCTGTGTTTTGGATTTTTTGCATCTTCATCATTTACCGAAACCAACCATCGCCAATGGGATGTGGTGCTGCTGGACTGGCACCTGCCGCATTGGCCCGCTAGCGAGACCCTGGCGCGAACTGGCGCTGCCCGCGGGGATCATCCGCTGGGCATCATCGTTCAGAGCGGCGGCCATCCGGAGATACCCAGTCCATTCTCGGATGGCCTCATCCACTGTGCAACGCTGTTGAAGCCCTTCCGCATGCTTGACCTGATCGAGGCGATCCATCAGGCGATGCCACCGGACCGGCAAACCTGACTTCTGCGACGCGGTCGCAGCTTCAGAAGCTCAATATATCTTCCTGCTTAGCCTTGACCGTCGCGTCGAGTTTGCCCTCCCATTGTTTGAGCAATTCGCTGATCTGTTCGACGGCTTTCTTGGTCGCGTCCTCGGGCAACTTCTGTTCCTTGCCCCGCGCTTCGACAGCCTTGATGCCGTCGCGTCGCGCATTGCGCATCACGACTTTGTGTTTTTCGCCGAATTCCTTGGCTTCGCCGGCCAATTGTTTGCGACGTTCCGAGCTCATCGGCGGCAGTTGCAGGCGAATGACCACGCCATCGTTCTGCGGCGACAGGCCGAGATCGGAAATAACGATCGCCTTTTCGATTTCCTTGAGCAGGGCCTTGTCCCACGGCTTGATCATCAGCTGGGTGGGCTCCGGCACGGTGATTGCCGCGCATTGGGTGATCGGCATACGGCTGCCATAGGCTTCGACTTGGACGTGCTCGATCATCTGCGGATTCGCGCGGCCGGTGCGCAAACGGCGGAAATCGTGCTCGAGGGCGGTCAAACCCTTTTCCAGTTTTGCGCGGGTATCCGTGGTCAGATCGTCGTAGCTCATGGTCATCTCTCCGGTGGGAAGGGAAACGTTGGGTCGGCAGCGTCCGCGAGCAAGGCTCAACCGACGCGGGTTCCCGGTGGGTTCGGGCCGAGGGCCGCAGTGATCGCGCCGGCGTAGGTCATATCGAAGACCCGGATCGGGACCCGGTTTTCGCGACACAGGGCAAAAGCGGCAGCATCCATCACGCCATAGCGCCCCGCAACGGCCTCATCAAAGGTCAGCGTCGCTAGGCGCGTGGCAGCAGGATCTTTTTTCGGATCGGCGGTATAGATGCCATCGACCTTGCTGCCCTTCAGCAATTCCTCGGCGCCGATCTCGGCGGCACGCAGGGCGGCTGCGGTATCGGTGGTGAAAAACGGATGTCCCGTCCCGCCGCCAAAGATCACCACCACACCGTCGCGGAGCCAGGTCATGACCTGAGCCCGGTCATACGGCTTGGCCACGTTGGCCACCGCTTGCGGGCCGACGACCTCGGCGCGGCCACCCAGACGTTCCATGGCGTCCTTCAAGGCCAAGGCATTGAACAGCGTCGCCAGCATGCCGAGATAATCGCCCCGGGTCGGATCCGCACCTTTGCGGAACTCACCGCCGCGGAAAATATTGCCGCCGCCAATGACGATGGCGACGGGCTGACCACCGCGCACGGCGCCAAGGACTTCGCCACAGACGCGATCGACTTCGACCGGATCGAGCACGCCGTCGGAGCTGCCTTTGAGCGCTTCTCCAGAGAGTTTGAGCAGGCGGGGCTGACGCAGGTTAGACATGGGCGGACAGTGTGGCCGCAGGCTCACGCAAGCAACCCGCCCACGCTTGCGGGGGTAAGCCCACTGCACCTTTACTTGGGAGGCGCCCTCCACATCACCCGGAGCGCGACTCCATGCGTCGCCGGGCGATTCTATCGACCCGGAAAACACTGGAATTGGCTACGCCTTCTTTGGCGATGGAGCCGCTAACGAATCTCTCTCGCCCGCAGCCGCCCGAAGGGTCGCGTTCCGGGTGGAATCCAGGCGCGGTTTATGGGGTGATCGTCACTTGACCGGGACCGGCAACCTGGGCGTTGATGGTGCGCCCGTCGGTCAGGCGACGAACCATGATGGTGTCACCGATCTGGCCGTCGCTCAAAGCGGTGGCACTGGCGGTCAGGGTGAATCCTGAGGTCGTCACCGCCATTTCCACCTGACTGCCTCCGCGCACCACCGGCGGCATACGCACTGCCCCAGCCGGAATCGGTGCGTCCGCCTGCAACGGAATGCGAACTTCACTGCCGATCAAAATCTCCAGCGCGGCGGTTTCCCAGCGCCCACTGGCAAGGTCGACTTCTCCCCAGCGCAGATCACCCAGCGCGAGCACGTCACCGCGCGCCAAGGCGCGCACCGGGATGGCAACCGACTGTTGCTGAGTCACAAAAGCCACCGCAAGCGCACGTCCGATATCCTGGCCATGGCGGACTACCCGCACCCGCACCGGTATTTCGCCGACGGGACGATTCACCAACGGTTCAATGATCAGCTGCCAGCGGGCACTCTCATCCGCAGGAATCGGCACCGCCGAGGGCGGACGCCGGAATGTTACCATGGCCCCCTCGCCGCCGAGCGCCTGCAGGTGGGCGACGATGGCCTCCTGCATCGGCTCGACCGCGACGACATCGACGGCGCGGACGAGATTGGTTTCCCCCGTCACCACCAAAGCGGAACCCGCGGCCACCGTACCCAACAGGCCACGCACCTGATGACTGAGAATTCGCCGCGGAATGGTGTCCGGTAAATCCTGGATGACCAGGGTCGCTGCGAGGTCCGCATTGGGCCCACTGAGATCGGCGATATCGCCCAAGGTCGCCTGTGGCCGGGGCACCACCACGTCGGCGCGCAGCGCCACGCGCAGCGGTTCGACCCCGGCCAGGGGAACCCAGGTCGCAACCAATAATCCAACGAGCGCCGCCAGGAGTCGCATCAGCGCACGATGTCGTTGGCCTGTTGCAGCATCTCGTCAGAAGTGGTTATGCTGCGCGAATTGAGCTCATAAGCACGTTGGGCGACGATCAGATTGACCAGCTCGGATACCACCTCGACGTTCGAGCGTTCAAGCGCACCCTGACGAATGGTGCCGAACGCAGTGTCCCCGGGGTTGCCGGTCTGGGGCGTGCCGGAGGCGGTCGATTCCACGAACATGTTACGCCCGGTCGCGATCAGGCCCGCATTATTGGCGAACCGTACCAGCGAGATCTGCCCGATCTGTGATTGCGTGGTGCCCTGGACCACGGTGACGATTCCGGTGGAACTGATCGACACCTGTTGGGTGTCCGCGGGAATGGTCATTTGGGGCACCAGGTAATATCCGTCGGGAGTGACCAGATTGCCGTCGCCATCGGGACGGAAATCACCCGCCTTGGTATACCCGCTGGAACCATCGGGGCGCACCACCTCAAAAAAACCGTCGCCTTCAATGGTCATATCGTATTCACCATCGGTGATTTCGATATTGCCGGTGGTGAAGGTCCGCGGTGTCGCCGACAGCTTGACCCCATGCCCGATCTGAATGCCGGTCGGCGATTGTCCTTGTTCCCCAACGCGTGCGCCCGGCGCTTGGGGAGTAGCGTAGAACACATCCTGGAAACTCGCGCGTTGACGCTTGAATCCAGTGGTATTGACGTTGGCGATGTTATTCGCGATGACATCGACATTGGTTTGCTGGGCGATCATGCCCGAAGCGCCGGTCCAGAGTGCACGTGGCATGGGTGGAAATCCTGGGGGTGGAAAAAATGAGGTCAGGCGCCGCGGAGAAGGTCACTGAAACCGCGGCCGGTTTCGGCTTGCTGTTTCAGGGCTCTCTGCGCGGCTTCATAGCGCCGTTGAATTGAAACCATTTGCACCAGCTCTGAGACCGGTTCGACATTTGATCGTTCGATGCGGCCTTGCACGACTTCGACACTGCCGACCGTCACATCTGCGGGCTCGTTGCGGGCAGCGAAATATTGGCCATTGCGCGGCAGCAGGGCGACGGGCTCGTCGACTTCAGCGATGCGGACTTGATCGATGAAACGAGAATCGATCTTGCCCCCCTCGCCAGCCTGTTCGGCATAGATGCGACCCGATGCATCCATGCGCACCCCCAATGCATCCTCCGGAATGACAATGGGACCGGCCTGGCCCTCAAGGGTCCAGCCATCGGGGGTGACCATACGACCGCCACTATCGAGGGCGAAACTGCCCGCCCGGGTCAGCCACAGGCGGTCTTGCTGATCGCGAACGCGGAAAAAACCGTCGCCATTGAGGCCCATATCGAAAGGATTTCCGGTCTCTTGCAGTTCGCCCTGGGCAAAGCTGTGGATGCTGCCTTCCGGATAGATGCCGGCGCCGCCGTTCCCGGCGAGATCTTCGGTCCGGCCGCGTTGTGCCAGCAAATCGGCAAAACCGTTGTGCATGGCGATCTGCCGCCGATAGCCGGTGCTCTGCGCGTTGGCGAGATTGGCCGCCGCGACATCCAACGAGCGCGTCTCGGTACGCATGGCGCTAGCGGCAGCGTAGATTCCTTTCGGCACGGTCCCCTCCCTTCGTGGCGGAATGCGACAAGCGCAGAGCCGTTGGCAGGACTTCGCACGTGCTGTGCCAATGCGGCACGAAATCGCATTCCCTACGGAAATGGGCACGCCTGCAGCGCCGTCCGGACTAGGCCTGCATAGGTGTGGTCGCTGATTTCATGGGCGCCAAAGCGCGCCATATGCGGAGTCTGCTGCTGACAATCGAGCAGCGTGAAGCCATTGCGTTGCAGGCGATCCACCAAGTGGACGACGCAGATCTTGGCCGCGTCATTGGCGCGGTGGAACATGCTCTCACCGCAGAATATCCCCCCCACCACCAAGCCGTAGAGCCCGCCCACCAATTCCCCTGCCGCATTCCAGGCTTCGACCGAATGGGCAGACCCTCGCTCGTGCAGGTCGCGATACAACCGTTCGACGTCGAAACTGATCCACGTGGTCTGGCGCTGCGCACACGCGGCGATCACCGCCGCAAAGTCGGTATTCACCGTGATGCGAAAGGGCTGCTGGGCGAGGCGCTTACGCAGGCTGTCGGGAATTTTCCAGGCATCCCAGGTGATGACGGCACGCACCGGTGGGCGAAACCAGCGCAGCCGGCCATCGCGCTCTTCGGCCATGGGAAAACACCGCTGACGATAGGCTTCGATCACCAATTCAGGGGTGACTTCATACCCGTCTGCATCAAGCACCGGCGTGGTCATCCCCGATCCCCATCGTCAATTTCCAGCACAGTATCCTGGCGCGAATAATCGCTCAGGATGCGCAGCCAGTCCGCTGGGGTGGCGGCGCTGGCATCCACCGGCTCGCCAGCATCGTCGCCAAAACCCCAGGCACACCACAGCATGCGCACCTGTGCCGCCCGCGCGGCGCGGATGTCGGTGTGATGATCGCCGATCATCCAGGCGCGAGCCGCGAGAATGCCGGTCACCTCGAGCAGATCCAGCAACTGTCCAGGATCGGGTTTACGCGTGCGATCGCCGCCGCGTACCAACTCGCCGACCAGCCTAGCCAGGCCGCTGCGCTCCAGCAGATCGCGGGCAAACTGCGTCGGTTTATTGGTTGCCACGGCGATCACCCAATCGGCTGCAGCCAAAGCCGCCACCGTCGCGGCAACCCCAGGATACAAGCGGGTGTGATCCCAGCAGTGCTCACCGTAGTGGATGCCAAAAGCCTGTTTCGCTGCCGGTCGCAGGCTGGATTCTGGAATTAGCCGCGCGATGAGGGCATCCAGGCCATCACCCACCATCGCGGCCACGGCAGGCACCGGCATCGGCGCCAAGCCCACGCTCATCCGCGCGACATTCGCCGCTTCGGCGATATCCCGCCGACTATCGATAAGCGTGCCATCCAGATCGAAGATGGCGAGACGTGAAAGCTTTGGATCAGCGCCGGAGACAAGCATGCTGCGCTACCATTATTCCGGCGACTCGTCCTCGGCGCTGTCGGGCTCGAGAACCGCCAAGGCGAGGATGGTCAGATCATCGTCCAGGGGCTTACCGCAGAAACGCAAAACGTCTTCGGCGACCCCATCGACCAGTCCCTGCATGTCGAGATTGAAACGACTGAGAAAAGCGCCGTACATGCGATGGTCGCCGTATTCTTCGCCGTCCGCGTCGGCAGCTTCGGTAGCGCCATCGGTCCACTGCATGATTACATCACCGGGTTCGAGCTGGACCAGCTCGGGACGCAAACTGCGCGCAAAGGTCGCTCCGCCGACCAAGCCGATGGCCATGCCGGACAAACCGATTTTGCGCACCGGCGCGGCGTGGGCGAGATTGATAATCACCCCCGGATGGTGCCCCGCGCGCAGGCAGACCATTTCCCGACTTTCCTGATCGAGAACGCTGGCAACCATGGTGATAAACTGGCCCGGAATCAGATCCGCGCGAATTTCATCATTGAATTGGGTCAACAACGTGACCAGGTCGCTGGTCTGACGGGCCAGGAAACGCAGGGTTTTCAACGCGGTCGCCACGACCAGCGCGGCCTGCATGCCGTGCCCGCTGACATCGCCGAGGACGAATAAAATACGCCCGTCGCGGAGAGTTAGCGCTTCATAGAAATCACCGCTGACCCCGGAATGCCCAGCGTAATGCACCGCGATCTCATAGCCCTCCAACTCGGGCAGGTCGGCGAGCATATTCTGCTGCACGGTACGGGCGCGGGCGAGATCATCGCTGATCTCATTACCGATCGGAGACTGCTCACTGGCCGGAGTGGACGGCTGCCGGTTCTGCTGCGGAGCAATCCCCAGCGCCTGCATGCGCGCAAGCAGCGCTTGGTTGTCCAGAGGCTTCGCGCCCTGTATCGCTTGCGGACAGGTCGCCAGATGCTGCGCGATCGCATTGACCGTGCGCACCGTAATTTTGCCTTCGTCGCGGCCGATATGGGGGACCAGATCACCCGTGAAGGGATTCATCCAGCCTTTGCCATCGCGACCGAAGACGCGCAGGCGTGGTTCGATAGGGAGCAGGCGGACCAGATCCAGACGCCAGCGGGTGGCCTCTAAGTTTTCCCGGGGCAGGACCTCGCGTTCGCGCCAGGCGGTGGTCTCCATCAGATATTCTTTGGCCGCAGGAATGCGGCCGAGCGAAGCGGGGATCGGCTGCGCGGTGTACGGATCAATCCAAAATTGATTGTCCGCGGTCATGATCTGGAACAGCGGATCACTGTCGAGGCGGATCAATACATCTTGGGGCAGGGGCCGACGCTGCCGCCGCGGCCCCTGTCCCACGGTGGTACGCCGCGGATCCTGGCGCCCGGTATCACGACGCCCGACCACTTCGCGTCGTGCTGAGGCGTCACGACGGTTCGGATCACGCCGGTTGGGATCCGGGCGCTGGCCAGGTCGGGTTGCACCGGGTTGCCCCGGACGCCGGGGAGGCTGCCGCATCGGCTTGACTGTGGGGTGACCCCCTGGTAGTCAATCTAGGAGGCACGCATTCTCAATTAGGCGCACCAGTCTCTTCACTGGTGGTGGTGTTGTCGGAGGCATCGCCACTACCGCGATCGAAGAGCGTCAAATGTTCGATCGGATCCTGGCTCATGCCGCTGGTCAGATGGCCGAAGAAATCCTCGACCAGGGCGATGAAGGCTGCGCGGTCGGGAATACGCGCAAAACGATCCCGGAAACGACGTACTCCAGGCAGGCCATTGCAGTAAAAGAACGTATATTTGCGCATGACCCGGCAACCACGGTCGTCGCCAAAGAGACCGCAGATAAGATCGAAATGGCGGACCAGCAGTGCCCGGCGCTCTTCCAGCGACGGCTGATACGGAGTGCCGCCGGTCAGCTCGGCGATGAGATTGCGGAACAACCACGGGTCACCGCAGGCGGCACGCCCGATCTGATAGCCATCAACCCCGGCCTCATCCTTGGCACGACGAATCGCCTCTGCCGTATCCATACTGCCATTGACAATGACCGGCACCGGCGACCACCGTTTGACCTCGGCGACGGGGGCCAGCTCGACCTCCTGACCGTGTTTGCTTTCGCCGGTACGCGCGTGCACAAACAGGGCATCGGCGCCGTTGTCCACCGCTTCGCGCGCGACTTCCAGGAGGGTGCGGTTTTCCGCATCGAAGCCAAGGCGCATCTTCACGGTGACCGGTTTTTTCGTCACCGCCCGGATGGCCGCAACGATGCGCCCGATCTGTGCGGGCTCGCGCATCAGGGCAACGCCGCAGCCGGACTGCTTGGCCTTTCTCACCGGACACCCGCAATTGAGATCGATAAGATCGGCGCCGCGTTCATCCAGGGCCCGCGCCGTTTCCGCGCACAAGTCGGGATCTCGGCCATAGACCTGCATCGCCAGCGGGCGTTCAGCCGGGACATTCTCGGTCAGGATGCGGAAGCGGTCCTCGGTACCGGCGTTGCGATGGCCTAGAGCCGCCACCATTTCACTGGCAACCAAGCCGCAGCCCCCGACCTCCTTGGCAATCAGGCGGAAGGCGACATTGGTAAACCCCGCCATCGGCGCCAAGCACAGATTGTTTTCCAGGCGCAACCCGCCGATCGTCAACGGATGCACATAGCGGCCATCACCAACCGCTTGGAAACCATCAACCTGGGGTGAACCGCCAACGGAGGTATTACTCATCGGCGCACAATCCTATTCCAATTTTGTTAGAGACAAGGACACCTGTAAACCATTGCCACTGGTCCTAACCAGTGCCACTAGTCCTAGGTCCTAGGTCCGAAGTCCTCGAATATTATGCAAGAGTGATATTCTTCCTGCCGGATGCTTGCTCAATGCAGCCAACCGTACAAAAAATGTGCCCTCACAAAAAAACTCCCGGAAAAGTACTTCTGGACGTAGGACGTAGGACCTCGGACATAGGACCAAGTGGCAATGATTGGAAACTTACCGTTGAAAAATTGGCAAATAATTGTTCGGAATCTGCAGGATGATCAACGCCATCGCCGTCGCATAAGCGGCGCCGTAGCTCTCGGGCCTGGTCCAGGTGCCATCACTATTCTGCAAGGCGGCCATGGTCTTCCAGGCCCGGGACCAATAGCGGTCCCAGTCCTGGGGATCCGGACTGTGGAACAAGGCCTGGGCGCTGTAGTACTGCCCGTACCAATACCAATTTCCCTCGCTCTGCAGATGCGCCTCAACGTGACGGTTCAAAAAGCGCAGGGATGGACCCAGGACGGGATCGCTGGTGTCGTAAATACCCGCCCCGATCAGGCTCATGGTGCCGGCGGCGCAGCGCGGGATGCCTTCTGCTTCCTTGGTGCCCCAACCACTGCCGCTGCCGATGGTATAATTAAAACTGCCATCGGTGTTGGCACAGCGGCGCACATACCCCAGGGCGCGTTCCATCACCTTGGCATTCTTGTCGGTACCGATGCCGACATTGTTAGCGGCGCGGATCGCCATGATTTGGCAGATGGTCACCGAGATGTCGGCATCGATGGGTGCTGGAGTATACCGCCAGCCACCTTCGCTGTTTTGACTACGATGGATCAGGTCGATGGCCGATGCCAGGGCGGTCTTTAACTGGGGATTTGGAGACATGCCATAACACTCGGCCAAATACAACGTGGCAAAGCCATGCGCATACATATTGCCGAAGCCACCACCCAGATATCCGGTCATGGCGTCTTGGGAGGAGATGACATAGCGCAGGGCTTTGGCACTGGCCTCACGATAGCGTCCGCGCGTCGGCGTGTGGCCGCCCGCCAAAAGCGCCATTCCAGCCAGGCCGGTGATGCCCGCGCCTTCGCCGATGGCCCCTTCGGGCGTCTGCAAGGTTACTAAAGCGGCCAGGCCACGATCGACCACGGCATCGGGGGTGAGGGCGATTTGTTCGGCCAACAGCGGACTCAGCACGCACACCAGCAGAGCGATGACAGGCCCGCGTAGGTCAGCAGATGTGAGATAGGGCTTCATGGCTGTTCCTCTAACAGTTCGAGATAGCGGCGATACAGCGGCAGTGCCTGCGGCGGCAGATGCTGCTCCAGGGCCTGACGCAATTGTTCGCGGCGTTCGGGCGGCAAGTGCAGATCGCCCCCTTCCTGGTGCATCGGATCCACGGTCACCTCGCGACCCTGACCGGTGCTGGGCGTCTGATTTTCAGGGGATGAGCCTTGATTATTGCCCTGACCTTGGCCTTGGGCCTGACCGTCTCCTGGTTTGGGATCACCACCCGGGCTTTGTCCACCAGGGCTGGGTTTACCATCCTGGCGCCGCTGCTGCTCGGGTGATTGTGGTTTGTTCGATGATCCCCCACCTTGGGAGGCTTCGGCCTCTTCCAGAATGCGGCGTAGTGCCAGGACCGCGAGTTCCTGTTCGTGGCGGGTGGTCAGACCCAGGTCCGCCTGCCGCAGCCGATATTCGGCGCTCGCCGTGGCGCGCCCGGCCCGTTCCATCAAGATGGCCGGGCGAGTTCCAGGACGGGCCTGGCCACGCAATAATTCCACCAGGTCGGCGATCGTTTTCTGATCTTCCGCGACTTTTGGCAGACCCGCGCTGGTACGCCGAGCGACTTCTTCCTGCATCGCAGTCAGCAGGGCCAACTCGGCGGCGGGTGGGAATGGCGCTTGGCCGCCGCCCCCTTCGCCTTCACCGCCGGGTTTGCTGCTCGGTTTACCTTGCGGCATCGCGTCGACGATATCCAGCAGCCGGGTCATTTCGTACAATGCGATTTTTTCCAGAATGATTCCGCGTTCGCCCAAGGCCGGCTTGGCAAGATGGGCGGTGACCCGTTCAACCGCTTCGGCGACGCGCTCCAGGGCAGCTTTAGCGAGCGCCATTTTCTCCAAGGCGGGCAGGGCTTCCCCGCGCAGGCGCAGGGATATTTCAATCTCCTGCTCGGCCAAGGGCTCGAGGTCGCGTTGCGCAGCGAAATCTAAGTCGCGTTCCTGGATGCGATCATGGATCGCCTGCGACGCATTCAGGATCTTGACCTGCATGCCGCGCACTTCGCGCAGGATACGCAGCACCTCCGTGACGCTAGGCTCGTCTTTCTTCTCCTCGTCTTTTTTGTCCTGTTTCTCGCCCAGTTGGCGCTGAGCCTCGCGCAACTGCGCTGCAGCTGCCGCGGCTTCGCGCGCGGCAGCACCGGCAGCGCCAGAACCCATGGCCTTGCTGGCGGCGCCTTCATCGCGCTCGGCGCCGCGCATGGCTTCGGTGGCCGCTGGATCCTTGTCCTGGTTTTCGAGAAGTTCGGCCAATTCCCGGGTTTCTTTTTGGAGTTGGTTCTGGCGCTCTTGCAGGCTGCGCGGATCGGTGCCGCGTTCCAATTCCTTCTGGATCTGCTCTTGACGATCAGCCAGGGCGCCAATGCGTTCGGCCAGGGCGCGATCCGCATCACTGCCCCGCAATAATTCCAGCAACCGTTCCATCGCCGCCAACGCGGCATCCTGATGCGGCGGGGCCTTCGCGCGATCAGCTGCCTTGGCCAAAGCCGCTGCCGCCGCGGCCAAGCGGTCCGCCGGATGATCCGCACGCACCAGATCCCGGGCAGGGTCCAATTGACTGCCACTGCTAGCAAGCAAACGGGTTTCAAGATCGCGGAGTTGATCGGCCAAAGCACGCTGACGCGTTGCCAAATCTGCCGAACGAGCGGTGCCGGCTTCGTCCAGGGCCTTGACCAAATAGGTGCGCACATGGGTCGCGGTTTCCACGCCGATATTGCGCTGCAGTTGAATCAGGTGCGCCAACAAACGGCTAAGGTCGCCTTCTTGGCGCAGGCTCTGTAATTGTTTTTCGGCTTCGGCTAAGGCCGCATCGGCGGTGCGTGCAGCAGCGGCGCCCGCCTCGGGATCACTTTCGCCCGCTGATTGCGCCAAGGCCGGGGTGGCCTGATCATTGACTGCAGCAGCGGCGGCAGCCACCGGCTTGGCCAGATCCTGGTCCAAACGATTCGTCATCGCGCGACGGTGGACTTGATTCAACAGATCGCCAGCTTTGCGCGCGGACATCATCGCATTGCGTGCCGACTGCGGCCGCTGATTTTCATCGGCCAAGCCACGCGCCACGTCTTCGCGGCTTTGCCGCACCCGTTCCAAGGCCTCGACGATTTCACGATCCAGATCCAGACGCAATTCCTCATCGCTGACCAGACGCAAGACCAGCACCTCGCTGCGTCCGATGCCGGGGCCAGTCACGGTATTGCGATCCTGGGCGACGCCGACCAGGGCAACCCGATCCCCGGCCTTGGCGATGGTTGCCAATTCAAGGGTATGTTTGCGGGTGGTGGCGTCACCACCAACACCAGGGAAGATCACCAGATCTTGTTCCGCATCCGGACCACTTTTCGCCGCCGGAGATTCCTGTTTCTCCTTGGCTCTTTGATTCAGGGCGAAGCGCAGGCGCAGATCGCCGAGGCCATAATCATCGCGGGCTTCCACGCCCAGAGTCACCACCGCCCGGGCAGAAATCATTTCGTTATTGCGGACCCCGGCTAGGCGCACCACGGGGGCGCGGTCCTCACCGAGCACCACCGTGAAGCGTGGTTCGGGACGTGGACCGATGCCATCCTGATCAGAGATCACTGCCACCAATTCGCCGCCCTGTTCGATCACCAATTCACCACGAAAGCCGTGCTCGGTCAGGGTGATCGGCAATGTGGTAGCGCCGAGCATCAGCGCATATTTTTCCACCGTGCGCCCGGCTTCCTGGCGAAACGTGACGGCAAAAGTCAGCCGACTGCCGGGCAGGGCCGTGCACGCCAGCGTGTTCAAGGATTCCTCGGCGCGACCGGTATATTCCGGATACGCGAGCGTGGCCGTGATCCGTTCTAACACTGGACGCGCCACCACGCGGACATCCGCCGACACCGGCAGCGCATCGCCACTTTCGGCAGTGATGCGATACTGCCCAGGCGGCAGATTCAGCGGTTGCCGGCGCGCGATGGCCCCGACGGTGCCATCGACCAGGCGAGATTCCTCGCTACGCCGTTCGCGATCAATCCAGGTCAGGCGAACCACAGCGTCGCCACCTTTGGGTCGTGACACCGACACCACCACGGGTTCATCCGCCGGGACGACGCGACGATCGAGTTCAATTATCAAGCCAGACGTCCGCGCCCATTCGATCCCTGACAAGGGCATGAAAAAACGCTGCAAACCGGGCAGGGTAAAATTCGGCGCTGCCACACTGGCCAGAATGATCACGGCCACAGCGCCGATCGCGGCACCCAGACGCCGCGGCAAAGTAACGGCCGGCACCAAACGCTGCGGCGCATCTGCGCTGAGATTTTCGGCAAGAATCTGCTGGTCGGCTGGACGTAACGGCAGCCCTTCAATTCCACTCAGCAGACGCCCGCCCAGCACCGGCAGCCGACGTTCGGTAAATCGGGCCAAGGTCAGATCATCCATCGGTCGCGACAAGGGCCGCTGCAGCCGCAGCCACGCCATCCAACCAACCGTACCGACCAGACCAGCAAGCACCAACACCCGCACCGCAGGCGGCAGCCGGAAAAGGAAATCAGCCGCCACCGCCGTCGCCGCCACCACCACCACGGTGAGCAGAATCCGCGCGCTGGCATCCAGAATCAGGACCCGCAGCAGACGCTGACGCAAGGCAGCCAGAAAGTAACGCAGGTCCATGGGCAAAGTCTGGTCCTGGGCGGGCGCATTCAATCGTTCAATTGTGTTTACTTGATCTCTTTCAATGCCACTTCGTCCTGCGTCCTGCGTCGCGACATTCGAGGGATTGCCACTGTCATTGCCTCTGGTCCGAGGTCCTATGTCCGAGGTCCCGAGCTAGTTTTCGGTGGTGTGCCTTGCGTAAGCCGCTGTGTTTCATTATCGGCTGACCGAGCCAGCGCTCAACTGCACCAACACTACCTTAACGAGATGTTCGAGGACCTCGGACATAGGACCTCGGACTTCGGAGCTTCGCGACGCAGGACGCAGGACGCAGGACCAAAGTGGCAATCCCTCGAATGTCGCGATGCAGGACGCAGGACGAAAATGCCTACACTACCCGTCCATCTCCTAGTTTCCGTCGATCATCGTGTTTGCCGTGAATTATTGTGGCAAAATAGGTGCCATCTTCGCATTTTCAGCGGTAGTCTGACGATCGTAATCGGCTTCCATTTTGCGGATTTTAGCTTCGCCGACGGCGACGCGATGGGCTTCTTGGGCCTCGGCGGCGGCGCGGGCTTCGCGAGTGCTGCGGATGGCGGCGAGGTCGGCTTGTTTGGCGTGCATGCGGGGCAGCCAATCGGCCATAATCGCGCTTTGCCGGGCGGACACGTCGACTCCGTCGATGGAATCCGTCGCGGCCTCTTCATGGGCGACGATCCAAGCCTGGGCAGCGAGTTGCTCGGCGGTGGTCGCGTGATCAATATTAGCAGGCAAGGCCGGCACGGGAACCTGAGCTGCCAGAGCGGCTTCGGCTGCCATCGCGGCTTCTTCCTCTTTTTTGTTACGGTACTTCTTTTTTTCGGCTTTTTTCTCGGGCTGTGCGGCAACCGCCGGTGCTGAAGTCGGTGCTGAAGTCGGGGCTGAAGTCGGGGCTGAAGTCGGGGCTGAAGTCGGTGCTGAAGTCGAGCTGGCAGCCTGCGTATCCGCAGCCGCACGGCCACATCCCGAACCAAATTGGGTCAGAACCAAGCAGACCAGGGTTCCAACCAGATACTGCGGGCGCACGGTGATGCTCATAGACAAACGATCCCTTCGGGTGGTGGCCCTATGCTGGCGCACGTGGCCGCTGGCGGCAGGCCGACCCCCGCGTGCATCCATCACCGTGTGATCTGCCGGCGATCGTTCTCAACGTGCCCAGGGCGTGCGGGGCGGGGCTTGTACGCTTCCCAGCCCCTTCCATTCTGGCCCTGCATCCCCAGCGAAAGGGCCTCTGATGTCTGGTATGACCCGCGAAAACGCCGAAGCGACCGCCAACCTCCTCAAACAGGAGCTGGGCAAGGTCATCGTCGGCCAGCATGAGGTCGTCGACGAGATCCTGATCGCCTTGGCTGCCAATGGCCACGCTTTGCTCGAAGGGGTGCCCGGCTTGGCCAAGACCCTGCTGATCAGCACGCTGGCCGCGGCGACGCGCCTGTCTTTCAACCGCATCCAATTCACCCCTGACCTGATGCCCGCCGATATCACCGGCACCGAGGTCATCCGCGAAGACAAGGCCACTGGCGCCCGCGAATTGCAATTTCTGCCCGGACCCATCTTCGCCTCGGTGATCTTGGCCGACGAGATCAACCGCACCCCGCCGAAGACCCAGGCCGCGATGCTCGAAGCCATGCAAGAGCGCCAGATCAGCGCTGGTGGAAAGCGCCGCCCTCTGCCTTCGCCCTTTTTCGTGCTCGCCACCCAGAATCCGATTGAGCAAGAAGGCACCTATTCGCTGCCGGAAGCCCAGCTTGATCGCTTCCTGCTGAAAATAACCGTTGGCTATCCCGGTGAAGAAGACGAACTCGAAGTCATCCGCCGCACCACCGGCAATGCCAAGGCCGCCCCCGATCCGGTCATGGACGCGGAAAGCCTGATCGCCTTGCAGCATCTGGTCCGTGAAACGCCGGTCGCCGAATCGGTCATGCGCTACGCCCTGGCCCTGGTCCGCGCCACCCGCCCGCTCAAGGAAGGCGGCATCAGTGAACTCGCCCCCCTGCTGCGCTGGGGCGCCGGCCCACGCGCAGGCCAGGCCCTGGTTCTGTGCGCCAAGGCCCACGCGACCCTGCGCGGGCATACCTTCGTCAGCTTAGAGGACATCCGCCGCGCCGCCAAACCCGTGATGCGTCACCGCATCCAACCGAGCTACGAAGCCGAGGCCAAAGGCCTCAGCGCCGATGACATTATTGATCAATTACTGAAACTGGTGCAGTTACCGGCAACGGAACTGGAAAATGACCCTGCGGTGGCGGAAGCGATCTGATTGTATTCCGGATGGCTGCCTCCAGGGGCCGCCTCCTTGGATGTCTTCATGAATGTCTGCATACACGTCGAGTCGGTCACCCCAACTGGCCGCAGGTGTTGCAGAGTCCCTTCACCAGGACTTCGAGCATCGATTGCTGAAATCCTCGGGGAATCTCAATAGACAGCCGGATATCTTGTTCCAGACATGTGGTCAGGCCGCAGTTCGTGCATTGGAAATGCGGGTGCTTGTGGCCATTGTGGGATTTCCCGTAGCGGCGCACGCCATCCATGCCCGTGGTGCGATGCGCCAATTGATGCTCGGCCAACCAATCGAGGGCACGGTAGAGACTGACCCGGTCGACGGTGGGCAGCATGTTTTGGAAATCGGCATGGCTGAGCATGCCGGACGAGCGCATTAACGCAGCCAAGACCAAAGCCCGAGGCTTGGTCTGGCGACCACCTGCAGCTGAGATCAGCTGACGCGCTACCGAATCGAGATCACCAACGGCCATAGCCGGACAGAGTAGGCGGAAATCAGCGCAGGTCGAGGGTGACTCCCGGCTGTCCAAACGGCCCCGGTTGAGCGCATGACGGGCTCGTCGCGACCAGCGTGCTATTCTGGCGCGGGATTCCCCCCTCAGCCAAATCGTCCAGGTCCGCGCTCACAGAGATTGTCGCCATCCTGATGCGAATAGTGCGCCCGTCGACCGATGCACCGGCCCAGCAGTCCATGCCGCGGGCTGAGCAGCAACGACAGGATATAGCCAACACCCAAAGCACCGACCATGCACGCCCCACTCGGCAGGTTGTGATGATAACTGACCAGCAGGCCGACGGCAGACATCACTCCACCGTAGGTGGCGGAGACGATCAGCATGGTGCCGAACCTTTCGCACCACAGGTACGCAGTAACGGCTGGAATGATAAAAATGCCTAAGGACAGCACCATGCCCACCGCCTGCAAGGCGGCGACCAGATTGATCACCACCAGGATCAGGATGCCCAGATGGGTGACCAGACTCCAGCCACCGCAGGCGCGGTGAAAAAGCGCGTCGAAAGTCTCCATCACCAAGGCACGATACCAGATGCATACCACCAGAACCGTTACGCTGGTGGTGGCGTATACCAACAGCAGATCGGCGCGGGTGATGCCCAGGATGTTGCCAAACAGATAATGGAGCAAATCCATCGGCGCCGCGATACGCGACATCAAGGCCACCCCCGCGGCAAAACAGAGCACAAATAAACTGCCAAAAGCAGCGTCTTCCTTCAGCCGAGTCAGACGATTGATCACCCCACTCATCACACTGGTGAATAGGCCGGCCAGGATCGCGCCGGTAAACAAGGAGATCAGACCCGGACCGAAGAACACATAGGCCACCCCGATACCCGGCAGCAGCGAATGACCAAAAGAATCCGCGACCAGGACAATGCGCCGCAACAGCAGCAGGCAACCGACCAGGCCGCCAGCAACGCCCAACAGCAGAGCCATGCCCACGCCACGAGCGACGAACTGGTACTGGAAGGGTTCCGTCAGCCAGGCGATCCATTCGGTCATGGCTGATGATCCCCGAAACAGCGTTGCCGATTGACCTCATTGAGCACGTCGTCCGTGCGCCCACTGGCGATCAGTTCGCCGCGCAGCAGGACGGTGTGTGTACACCACGCGCGAACTGCATGCAGATCATGGATAACCGCGACGACCAAGTGCCCGCGATCCGCCCATTCTCGCAAACGGCGTAAGAGATCGTGGGCCGATGGCTCGTCCAAACCCGTCAATGGTTCATCCAGCAACAAAATGTCGGCACCAGTGGCTAAGGCGCGGGCGACGAAGGTACGCTGCTGCTGGCCGCCGGACAGGTGCGCCAGAGCCCGCTCACGCAAGTGAGTCAGACCCATCGCATCCACCGCCCGCTCTACCGCTTGCCGATCGTGATTGGTAAAACCCCGAAAAAGACCGCGCGACAGAAATCGCCCCGTCGCCACGACATCCGCCACCTGCATGGGAAAATCGACATCCTGGGTCCGGCGTTGACCGAGATAACTGATTCGCCGCGGGTTCTGACGAATAGAAGTGCCGTCAATGGTCACCCTACCGCTGGTCCACGGCAGCCAACCCAAGAGTCCATGCAGCAAGGTGGTCTTGCCCGCGCCATTCGGGCCAACAATTCCGACCAGGCTCCCTTGGCTCAGAGCGAGATCGACATGATGGACCGCGGGACGGCGCTGATAGCACACGGTCAGATCCTCACAGCAAAGCTGGAATCCCGTGGCCACGGCAGGTACCTGCAACGCCGAGTTCATGGTCGACTGACGGTCGTCGTGATGTTTCCTTCGCCCCACGCCAACCGCGCGGGAGCGGTGCCGAAGCGGATGCGTAGGCTGCGGTGGGGGGAACCCGCATCATCCGCGGCTTCGGCCTGGATCAGTACCTCATCATCCGGCCCCACTGCGGGGTGGCCCTGCCAAGTCCACGAATCCTGCATGAGAGCAACCACAGGAACGCCCAGAATCGTCACCTTCCATTGGCTGACGGCGTACGTGCTTTCCATGGTCAGATGCACACGGTCGCGGGCGCCGCTCTGGAGGTTCTCACGGGGTGATACCGATGGACGGTCCCGCGGACGCTCAATGGCGACCACCATCCAGCCCGCCAAGGCGATCACGACAAGACCCAGGCCGATCCGCGAAATCACGGAAGCCGAAAATCCGAGATGCAGGCCGATCATGCCACGCTGCCATCGATGGCCGGCATTCACCGGGTCAGTGCGGTGTGTATGGTCTGAACGTTCGTGCGGAACATACCGACGTACGTCGCCACAGCGGAATCCGCTGGACCGAGCCCATCCAGATACAATTCACCGCCGGTTGCAACGCCGGCTTCACGCGCGATCTGCTCGATGACCGCGTGGTTCTTGGCATATTCGAGAAATATTCCCGCCACCCCTTGTTCGCGGATCAGGGTGACCAACGCAGCGACCTGCTGCGGGCTCGGCTCGCTGTCTTCCAGTGCTGTATTGGGAGCGAGAATAGTGAAGCCATAATCGCGCGCAAAATATTGCAAGGCATCGTGATTAGTGATGATAATCCGCTGCGATTTTGGAATGGTTGCGAAGAGATGCTTGGCCCAGGCGTCGGTGGCGCGCAGATCGCTGATCAGGGCCGTCGCGTTGGCGCGATAGGTTGCGGCACCTTCGGGATCGGCTGCGCTCAGGGCATCACGGATATTTTCTGCATAGACAAGGCCGCACACCAGAGAATTGAAGGCATGCGGATCGGCGACTCCACCAGCCCCATGCCCGTGACCGTGGGCCGCATGAGCATGGTCATCTCCCTCAGATATGGTCAGCACCTCGACCCCAGCACTCGCAATGACCACCGTCCCACGAAAGCCCGCATCGCTGACCAATCCTTCAAACCAGCCTTCGAAACCCAGGCCATTGATGATGCACAGCTGTGCGTCCGCCAAGCGCTTCGCATCGGCCGGAGTCGGTTGATACGTATGAGGATCTTGCCCCGCCTGAAGCAGACAGGTGGCTGCGACCCGGTCGCCACCTATGCGCTGAGCAAGATCCTGAACCACCGTATTCCCGGTTATCACGCTTACCGGTTCGACCGCTGCGAGCGCGCTAAGAAAAAGGAGTGGAATGAGGAGAGAAAGGAAGCGCATGGGGGAAACCGTAGTGGGAATGCAATCTATCGCAATGGTGTTGCATTATCATAGGGGTCAGGACGATGCGCCGTTCACAGCAGAATCTCGCTCGATGGAATAGCCATGCCTCGTCCGTTGTCCCAGCATCGCGGTGGCCTTGTGGCAGTGGCGGTACTGATCGTCATGGGCTTGGTGTTTCCGCCCTTCGCTCCGCGTCAACCCTGGCACGCGACGTTTTTGACCTATGTCGTGGCCATTGTCCTCCAGGCGGTGCCCTATCTGCTCTTGGGAGCTATGATCGGTGCGGCGATCGAAACCTTTGTCCCCATGCGCTGGCTCCCAAAGGTGGCGCGTCGCCTGGGGCCCTGGGGCTTGCCAGCCATGATTGTCGTCGCGCCGATCTTTCCGACCTGCGAGTGCGCCGTGCTGGGCGTGGGACGCGGCCTGCTGCGACGCGGCCTGCCCTTGCCGCATGTGGTCACCTATCTCATTGCGGCACCGATTCTCAATCCCACGGTGTTGGCCTCGACCTGGATCGCCTTTGCCGATCCATTCCCCGCCGTGTTGCGTGGCGTGGGTGGCGGCACGGTGGCCTTGCTGGTCGGCTGGTGGGTGTCCACCGTGTCCCCAGCGTGGTGCCTGCGCCCCCGGCCTCTGTTGACTGGATTCGCCGCCGCGCCGCAGTCTGCGGTACCGCTGGCGGCGGCACCAAGCCCGGTCGCCACGGTCAACACCGGCACGGGGTGGCAGGCTACGGGCCTCCGCTGGTGCACCACCAGTCTGGAGCACTTTCTGGATTTGGCGGGCTGGTTCCTGATCGGAGTGGCCTTGGCCGCGACGCTCAAAACCACCATCGGTACCCGCGTGCTTGAAGACCTGGGCAGTGGTCTCATCAGCGGCCCCGTAACCATGATGATCACCGCCATCGTGCTGTCATTGTGCGCCGAAGCGGACGCTTTTATCGCGGTATCATTCACCGGCTTCTCGCTGCCAGCCTTGTTGGCCTTTTTGGTGCTCGGCCCGATGCTCGACCTCAAGCTCATCCTGATGTACCGCAGTATTTTCACGGTTCGTTTCATTGCCGCCTTAGCCAGCGCGATGCTCGTGCTGGTGTCGGCGTATATAGCTGGATTGACCTTCCTGCTATGACACCCACCGCGATGAAAGGCCTGTTGTGGCTGGCGTTCCTGCTGATGTTGCTGGGCAACGCCCGTTATCGCGAATTCGTGGTCCACTGGCATGTGTGGCTGATGTTGCCCTCGGTGTTGGTTATTTTCCTGGCGGTGCTGGCCTCCCTTGGGCGCACCACGGTCTGCACGCAGCCACACCACGACCATGGACCAGGTGTGGCCTCGTGGTCGTCCCTGCTGATGCACGCCATGCCCGTACTTGCCGTATGGATGCTGGGTGATGGCAACCTGGGCACGCACGCTGCACTACGTGCTGGTTTCTGGCAACCACCTCCGACCGTGCAGGTAAAGTTCAGCGCAGGGGAATCCACCGATAACTTGCTGCGACTCTACGAATCTACAGAACTCGTGGCGAATAAACCGGTCACTCTCGTCGCCCGCTTTCTCGCCGGTGCTGATCCTGATCTGATCACCGCGCAGCGCTTACCCGCAACGGTAGCCCTGGAACAGGTTCACGGGGTCGCGTTTCGCTTCGTCATGGTTTGCTGTGCGGCCGACGCACGCCCCGTCGGTGCCGTGGTCATTGGCCACAAGCCGCCCATCACCAGCGAACCGAACCACTGGTGGCGCCTGCAGGGCCGCTGGATTCCCGCACCGACCGTCGGGTTCGCCGCCATTGAGGTCGATAGCTGGGAGCCAGTCTCCGCCCCGGTACCAGAGTATTTGCCGCACGACTAAACGGCTGAGGGTACCGGTCTTTGTTTTGAAACAGTGTTGCACTAGATGATGGGCCACTTAGCTTGCCGCCCATGCTCAGCCTCAACCCGCACTTTGTTCCTGCACCCGCGTCTGTCAGTGCGCGACGGCCATGGCACGTACACACGCGCATACTGGCGCCGACCCTGCTCGCTCTGGTGGGATCCAGCCTAGTGGCAGAGGACGCGCCCGTGGCGGCAAACCATGCGCCGCTCGTGGTCACCGGCACCCGTTCTGCTTATGCGATCGATGACGCCCCGGTCCGTACCGAGGTGGTGACCGCCACCAGCATTGAGGACAAACAGGCGCGAACCCTCTATGAGGCCCTGGAAGGCGTCCCTGGCGTCCGCGTTGAAGAACAATGCTCGGCCTGCAATTTCAGCCAGATTCGCGTGCAGGGCCTGGATGCCGGTCGCACCCAGGTTTTGCTGGATAGCCAGGAATTATTCACGGGGCTCGCCGGGGTGTACGGCCTGCAGCAGATTCCAGCGTCCAGCATCGAACGCATTGAAATCACCAAAGGTTCGGGTTCGGCGCTGTACGGCGGCAGCTCGCTGGGTGGCACGATCAATGTAATCTCGAAGTCGCCGACCAAGTCCGGTGGACATATCGGCGTCAGTCTTGGTGAAGAAGGCACTCATACTTTTATCGGTGATGCCACGACGGTAGCAGACAACAACGCCCTGACGGCGTATGTCCAGAAATCCCTCGCAGATGCCATCGATGAAAATGGCGATGGAATCACCGATCGGGTCGACACAGATACGTTGGCTGGTGGCCTGAGTGGGCAATTGAAGAATGTCGGATCCGGCACCCTTCGTGCGGCCGTGCGCTTCATCCAAGATGATCGCATTGGCGGCGATCTCGCCACCATCGACAAGCCATTTGCAGCCGGGTCCGAACATATTCAGACCAATCGCTATGAAGGCACCGCCGGATATGATCTGCCGGTTGGTGAAAAAGATCTGCTCTCCTTTGACCTCGGCTACGGTCATCATCGCCGATCGGCGACCAACGACACCTTTGTATCTGACTACGAAGCCGCATTCGGCACGCTACCGACATCGGATCTCCTCGAGCCCTATCAGGCCGAAGAAGATCAGATCGTAGCAGGCACGCGGTATTCGATCCAACGGGGTACCCACACCGTCCTGTTCGGATTTTCCGGGCTGTTCAATAGTCTTGAAGAAAATGGGGCCTACGTCGACCCCGTGGGTCCGGAAGCCTACCGATCCGAGTCCGTCAAAACGACGGCGGAAATCGGGGTGTACGTTCAGGATGAGTGGCAAATAACCGACGCTTGGCAGATGGTCGCCGGCGCCCGCCTTGATCACCACCGCACCAGCGAAGAATATCGCAACACCCAGACCCTCAATCCGATTCCAACGCTGACCAATGATTATGACAGCACTTCGGTCAATCCGCGTTTGGCCGCGAAATGGGCTACCACCGAAAAATTGACCCTGCGGGCGACCGCCGGCAGTGGTACCCGCAATGCCTATGGTTTCAGCGAGGATTTACATCTGGTCAGCGGCAGCCCGCGCATCTACTGGGCCAATGATTTGGATCCAGAACGCAGCTATAGCACCAGCCTGAGCGCCGATTGGAATGATGATCGCTTCGATGTGGGCATCAGCCTGTTCTACAATCGCTTGATCGAAACCATCGTCTTTGGCGGGGCTGGAGCCCAGGCGGCCGCGCTCGGCTACGATTACGAATTCGTCAATGTCGGTGATGCGTATACCTCTGGAATCGAAGGCTCACTTCAGGTTGAATTGATCGAAGACCTGCAAGCGAGTGTGAGCGGCACGTATACCCGCGGTTTTTACGACGAAGCCCGTCCGGATTGGGTCGGCCATGCGAGCGGCATCGATTTTTCCGACGATAGCAAACACATTTCCCGGGTCCCCGACTGGACCCTGGGCCTGGATCTCGCGTATTCCCCCGGTCCGTGGCGGTTTGCCGGCGGGGCCCACGTCACCGGCCCGATGTGGATCGATTACAATGCCGACGGTGACCCAGCCGATGCCAACAGCCGCATCGTCCGTACGGATGCCTATGTGATCGTCAATACCAAAATCAGCTACACCTGGAAATCTGCTATTCTCTTTATCGCGGCGCGGAATCTCTTCGATGAGGTGCAGGATGATCGCCGGACCGATGACACTGCATTCATCTACGCACCCTTGTTCGGTCGGATTGTATCAACTGGCTTTGATTACTCTTTTTAAGGAATATTTCATGACGGTAACCCGCCTTCCCGTGACCGTTTTATCAGGCTTTTTAGGGGCCGGGAAAACCACACTTCTCAACCACATCCTGAATAATCAAGAGGGAAGGCGGGTTGCGGTTATCGTCAACGATATGTCCGAGGTCAACATCGACGCCAAGTTAGTAGGTTCGCAGATTTCGCGCACCGACGCCAAAATGGTCGAAATGTCGAACGGCTGCATTTGCTGTACTTTGCGAGAAGATCTGCTGATCGAAGTTGGCAAGTTAGCGCACGAGGGCCGCTTCGATTACCTATTAATCGAATCCACTGGAATTAGCGAACCGCTGCCGGTGGCTGAGACCTTCACGTTTACGGATGAGCACGGCAAGAGCCTCGGCGATGTAGCCCGCCTCGATACCATGGTGACGGTGGTGGATGCGCGCAGCTTCCTTGATGATTATACCACGACCCAGGATCTGCGCGACCGCGGCATGGCGATGGGAGAAGACGACCACCGCTGCATCACCAATTTGCTCCTGGATCAAATTGAATTTGCGGACGTCTTGGTGCTCAACAAAACCGATCTGGTCAGCCCCACCGAAGGCCGCCGTTTGCAGGATATTTTGCGGGCGCTGAATCCCCAAGCGCACGTGGTGGTTGCCGATCATGGCGCAGTTCCCCTGGACAAGATCTTGAACACCGGCCTTTTCGATCTCGAACGTGCCAAGCAAGCACCGGGCTGGTTGAAAACATTGCGCGGTGAGGAAGTGCCAGAATCCGAGGAATTCGGCATCCGTTCTTTTGTCTATCGCGCCCGCCGTCCTTTTCATCCCAAGCGGCTCCTGGATTTATTGACATCGTCCAGCGTCGGCGGACTGCTGCGCTCGAAAGGGTTTCTGTGGATCGCGACCCGGGCGCAGCAGGTCGCTATCTTTCATCAAGCTGGCAAGCAGATGAATTTGTCCCCAGGCCCACGATGGTGGATGTTGACGCCCGCAGCCGAATGGCCGCAAGACGAAGCCACCCTAGCTGAAATTCGCCAAGACTGGGATCCAGAGTGGGGCGACATTGCCACGGAATTGGTTCTCATCGGCTTGCGGTTGGACGAAAAAGCCCTGACCAAAGCCCTCAACACCTGTCTGCTGACCGACAAGGAAATGGTCGGGGGCGACGCCCGTTGGGCGCGCTTCGAGGATCCGTGGCCGGCATGGCCCAAGCCTACGTCTGACTCGGCCACGACGCCATGACGGCGGCGTCCTTCCCATCATGGCCCGTCTCGGCCTGCCTTCGTCTAGGCCGAGTGGCGTTTGGTTTGCCCGCACCAGCCCCGCCGCCGTGCATCGCTGTGACATGGCCAGCCGCCTGCATGCGCAGGCAGTGTTTGGGATTCGGGGTCTACGCACCGTCGTTTCTCGCCCATGCCCTGTATCTTGAACCGCCCATGTTGATCCGACTCGAAACCACCACGCCAACGAACGACATCATCTCGTTATTCACCCAAGGAGATTCACCATGAACGTCGCGTACGTATTCACCACCAACATGTCCACCACGTTTAAGCTTGCGGGCATGATTCTGCCGCAGCTCGAGCAGAACCGTCACGGTGCCAAGGTCGTCGGCATGATGTTCTTCGACGATAATATTTTCTGCCTTCGCCAGAATGACCCCATCGGTGAACGCCTCGCCATCGTGGCCAAGCAGCAGAATATTTTACTCATGGTCTGCGATCAATGTGCGGTTCGGCGCAACCTCGCCGAGGGTTCCTTCGAGCAGTGCGGCAGCGGACAGGTGAAGGCCAAGGGGCTGGTCGACGGCGTCATCGCTGGTTGCTTCCCGCAGCTCTACGAAGCACTGGCCGGCGCTCAGGTTGATCAGGTTATCTCGCTCTAATGTCATCATTTCCCGACTTTCCTGAACTGGTTCCTGACGGGGCTATTGTCAATTCCCTTCACTGGGGTCGCGATGGACTGCTGCCGGCCATTATGATTCGGTCAGTGCTTGGCTGGCGCAGCAAGCCGGCGTCACCATCGAGGCGCTGCCCAGTGACGGTGCCATCGATGCCCGCATCGCAGCTTTGCTCGCCTGACGGCTGATATTTTCTGCCGTGTGCTGATATCCATTACGGCTGAGACCCAGCCGGGCAGGAATGTGATCGTCTATTTGGTGCTTTAGAGCTCGGCGGGTTCTTGTTCCAGGCCGCCCGTCGCGACGCCTCGTGACCAGTGCGGTTTATCCCTGCACGAGTGCGTAGGACGATTATGGCTTTCTTATCAATGCAACGCTGTTGCATTACGAAATAATCTTTCCAGAGTGCCGCCATGCGCCGAGTCGTACCTTCACCTCTGCCTTGTATCTCAATCCAGCAGCATGATTCGCTTACCCGTGGCGAGTCTGCCCGTCTTCACGAAGGCGGGCCCGGTGAAAGCCGGCAAGCGCAGCCCGTATCCCAGCCGGTGTGGCCTGATTCAGCGGCGGCTCACTTCGCGCGCTGGCAGCGCTATTCCGATGGGATTCCTGCCCTGGCCAGCGCCATCCGTTCTGCCATTGGGCAAGTGGCGGAATTATTGGATATCGGCGCGGGAACTGGCGTCTTGGGCGCATCTTTGCTGCGGCCGGGTGGGCACCATCGCGCTCTTGAGCCCAACGGGTACATGGCCAGACGGCTCCGACGGGATTGTCCACGCCATCTTCAACGCACCGTCATTGAAGCGCCGTGGCAGGCGGTGCTGCCTGACGCCCACCTGCGCAGCGAAGCGGTCCTGTGTGCGAATATTCCTGGTTTGGTGGAAGAAGCGGCCGCCACGTGGCGTCACGTCAGCGGCCTCGCTCACCGGCACCTCGTGTGGATCGTACCCGCCCAAGCTGCACCACGATCCTGGTGTCTCTCTGGATTTCTGCCGCCCCATTTGCACGGCAGCGACACCACGCCGGGTTTCGCCATAACGCAAGCGCAATTGGCCGGAATCGCTCCTGAACCACAGATCATTTTCGTTGATTGGACCTGGCGAGTCAGGTTTGCGTCTCGGCCAGCTGCCATCGCCTGGTTTACCCCGCGACTTCAGAATCCCACCGACCCCACTTTGCAGGCCGCATTGGCGACCTGGTGCCATCAGCATCTCAAACGCGCTCATCGCGGCTGGATCGCGGAAGCGCCCAAACGCAGCGCCATCATGCTGTGGTCTTTTCAACATCCTCAGGAACTAAACGAATGAAAACGCTCTCCTCTCATCTGTCCTCATCGACACTGTTCTTGCTGGCAGCAACTGCGTCGGTCGCGTCGGTCGCTTCTGCCGCTTCTGCCGCCGAAACGCCAGCACCGGTCATCACCAACGCACCACCGTTGATCGTCACGGCAAGTAACCGCGGCGAAGATCCCACGGAATTGCCCACTACCGTGCGTTCATTTGAGGTTGACCCGGTTATTTCCGCAGTGCAACCCTCGGTGACAGATCTTTTAGCACAACATGCGGTGGGATTCCTGAGCGAATGGACACCCGCACAGACTTCGATCAATATGCGCGGAGCCGCCAGCGACGGGCAGGGTCGAGATTTTCGCAGTCAGATATTGGTCTTGATCAATGGACGCCGTGCCGGGACAGCGAATCTCTCTAAGTTATCCAGTGCAGATATTGAACGCATCGAAATGGTGCGTGGGCCAGGATCCGTCGTCCATGGCAGTCAAGCCATGGGTGGCGTCATCAATCTCATCACCGCCGACGGCCAAAGCCGAACTGGTGGTCGTCTTGGCCTGCAAACGGGAACCTGGGGTCGCTTTGGCGCTGGTGCCTCGTATGGATTCGATCTGGATTCTGGCGCTGATCTTTACCTGTCTCTGCATTGGCTGCGGCGTGGCGATTACGAATCCGGTCGCGGGGGCAGCACTCAAGAAAACACCGATTTTAGTCGCCTGGGTGGCACGGCGGCACTGGGAGTACAGCTCGCCGAACGACACCGGCTGGAGTTGATCACCCGGAGTGATGGCACCTTGGATGCAGGATTCCGCGGATCGTCGTATGATATCGACAATCGCGAATCACGTCGGAACTCCTCGCAGGAAATCGTATATACGGGCTCCCTTGCTGAAGATTCTGTCAGCTGGACGGTGCATCCCTACGCCATTCTTGACGAAGATGATTTCCACTGGGGATCCGAAGCTTCTGGGATCGATACCGATGACAATAATCGAAAAATGTATGTGTTGGGCAGTCGGCAGTTCGCCACGATCCCCTTGACCACCAGCAATACGCTGGTCACCGGGTTTGATCTTGAGCAGTCGAAAATTCGCAGCACGCGTTCACGCACGCGGGTGGATGGAACTCCCGTCTCCCAATTGGCACCTTTTGACAGCAATAGCAACTCCGCCGTCTTTGGAATCTACGCCGAGGATGCCCAACGATTTTGGGATGATCGCCTGACCGCTCGCGGTGGTCTGCGCCTGACCGTCGGAGAAGAATCCATTGTCGAAACACCCAATGCCGCGCTTATTAATCCTCGCACTGAACGCTATCAGGCCGTTACCTGGTCCACGGGCATTGCCACTCAGGTGACCGATACGGTGACCGTGCGGGTTGGCGCTGCCACCGGATTCCGCGCGCCTACGGCCAGTGAATTAGCCCTGGATTTCACGTCCGTGCTCGGCGGTCAGACCCTGGGCAATGCCGACTTGAAACCGGAATCAAATCTCGGCTTTGAACTGGGCACCACCTGGATCGGCACTGACACCTGGCTCGATGTGGTGCTGTTTCGCAACACGATCAATGACCGTATCCGCACGGTTCCGTTGGGTGGTGGCGTCAGCCAGTGGAATAACAGCGACGCCGATTCCGTCGTCGAAGGCATCGAAGTCGGCGTAACTTATGATCTGGCTTCCGCCATTGGATGGCATCGCTGGCGGTGCGACCTGCGCCTGGATGGCACCTATAATTGGCGAATCGATGACGAAAATGACAATCCTGCTATCGCTAACAGCGACAAGATTCAACGTATGTATGTCTATCAAGCCGCGCCATCCGTCACCGTGGGGGAGCGCACTCGCTGGGATGTTGGTCTGCAAGCCATCCTGCGTGGTCCCATGTATTATGATACAGAAGAACGACTGTTGATACCGCAGGGTGAACCCGCTGCCACTTTCATCCACGAAAAAGAATCATTCTGGGTCTTCAATCTAACGGCGCGCTGGTATCCGGTGCGCAATCTGACTATTTGGGGTGCGATCAATAATCTGCTTGATGAAAATGCACATCCGATTTTCATTGCCACCGACAAAGAACCATTCATCTCGAATCCCGCCCTCACCAATGGCGGACGTGGCAATAGTATGCCTGGCCGGGAACTCATCCTTGGCGCCAACTGGAATTTCTGATGACACGGGCCGGATGGTCGATTTCATCAGTGTTGCTGTTTGTCGCAGCACTCGGTCTCATGCGAGAGGGATACGAATCTCAGCCGTTGATGGCTTTAGAACCCTCTGAATCGGCAGGCTGGGTCACCGACGGCCTGGGCCGCGCGGTGGCTATTCCCCAGCCACCGCAACGGATCATCAGTATTTTCGCCAGTAATACGGAATTGCTCTGTGCCATCGGTGCAGGGCCACATATTGTCGGCATCGAAGAAAAAACTCGATTCCCACCCGATATACTCGATCGCCCTCTGGTGGGTGGCCGCCTGGGTTTTTCGGTCGAGCACATTGCCGAGCTTGCCCCGGATCTGGTGGTGATGACCACGGCGCGTCATGCTGCTGATCAATTGTTGCGGCCCCTCTCGGCGATTGGGGTGCCGGTGGTGATTCTGCGCCACCAGACCATTGAGCAGGTCTTCACAAATCTGGACCTGCTTGGGCAGGCCACTCACCGCCGAGAAGAAGCTGCTCGCTGCATCGAGCAATTGCGTCTCCGTCTGGGGATGGTGACCAACCGCATTGCCGGACAGCCGCGACCGCGTTGCTATTTCGAAACCGGGTCGGCTGGTTCGGCGGGATTTATGACCGCAGGTCAGGATACGTATACCCTGGATGCTCTCCATCTCGCAGGTGGAGTCAGCATTTTCCCCGATCGGGTCAGTGGCTTACCGGTCAGCGGCGAAGCGGTTTTCCTCGCTGATCCCGAGGTCATCCTGGTCTGCGGAGATGCTGCAGCGGCTACGGCCTTGATGGCTCGGCCTGGCTGGCAGCACCTACGGGCCGTACGCCAAGGCCGGGTATACCCTATCCCGCGCGCACTCACATTAATTCCAGGTCCGCGTATTATTGAAGGGGTCGAACAATTGGCCGCAATCCTGCATCCGCAATGACCACTCGCCTATTTCTCCTCGTGCTCTTATTTGGGGTCGGTGGTGGGGTTGGCCTGATCCTTGGCGCCAAACCCCTGTGGGGTTCGACGCTGGCGACGATCCTAGCTGAACCGGACAGCGCGTTGGCGCAACTGGTTTGGTCGTGGCGGCTGCCGAGGGTCATCACGGCCTTATGCGTCGGCGCCTGTCTGGGGGCTGCGGGTGCGGTGTTTCAGGGTATTTTCCGCAATCCATTGGCTGAACCCTATCTGCTGGGCAGTGCCTCTGGCGCGGCGTTGGGAGCCGCCTTGGTGCTGTTGTTGCCGGCTTTCATGCCCACTGTTTTTGCCTTGCCGGTCGCAGCATTTGCTGGCGCTTGGGGTGCAACGTGGCTGGTCATCACCCTGGCGAATGTCGCGGGAGTGCGTGAAGGCGGAGGTCTACTGCTGGCTGGCGTGGCTCTGGCTGCGGTCTTATCAGCAGCCAAGAATTTATTAATGATCGCGGCTTCTGATGAATCCGTCACCTTGAAATCGGTGTTGGCGTGGACACTGGGCGGCATCCAGACCCCCGACTGGTCAGCGGTGCCTGCCATGATGATTCTAACCCTGGTTGCGGTCGTCGGCTGCGTACGGCTGGGTCATGGTTTGGACGTTTTGGGTTTAGGCGATGAGGTCGCGACCACCCACGGCATCGCGGTGGCCCGGTTCCGCGCGCTGGCAGCCCTGGCTGGTGCCTTTGCCACGGCCCTGGCCGTGGCGTGGGGCGGAGTGGTGGGATTTATCGGACTGATGGCACCGCATTGCATGCGCTGGTGGATTGGTCCGACACATCGTCTTTTAATCCTGACCTCAGCACTGGCGGGTGCAGGTGCAGTTGCTGCCTTTGATGGCCTGGCACGATATGTTTTGCCGCCGTCGGAAATTCCACTGGGTCTCTTAACGGCCTTGGTTGGCGGCCCCTTTTTCCTTTTTGTTTTAGCCCGTGAGGCTCGGCGATGATTGCGGTCCAGGCTGCCCGTATCGCGGTGGCGCGCGGACGTTCGCACCTTCTGACGGGGGTCGACCTTACCGTGCGCTGCGGTGAATTCCTGGCGCTCGTCGGCCCGAATGGTGCTGGAAAATCGACATTCTTGCGCACCTGCGCCGGAGTTATCGCACCGACTTCGGGTACGCTTGAGTTGTTTGGACGTTGCCTTGCGGATTGGCCTCGCCACGAACTCGCACAGGCCATCGGCTATCTTCCCCAGGAACCACAGTGCCATTGGCCTTTTACGGTCCAACACCTGATCACCCTGGGGCAGCATCGTGGCTTGGGCCATCTCGGTCGAAGCCCGACGATAGACCTGGCCTTAGTGCAGCAGATGCAGATTCAACCGCTGCTGCATCGACGCATTACCACGCTTTCAGGCGGTGAGCGGGCGCGGGTTTTCTTGACCGCTGCCTTGGCCGGGCATCCGCGGTTGCTGCTGGCCGATGAACCCGCGGCCAGTCTCGATCCAGCCCAGCAAATCCGCATGCTCACCACGATTCGCAAGCAAACGCCACAGGTGACGATTATTGCCGTCTTACACGATCTCAACCTGGCCTGTCGTTTTGCCGATCGAATAGCCGTCTTGGTGCAAGGACAGTGCGTCTACATAGACACCCCCCAGGCATTTCAGGCCAGCACCATCGCCGTCTCGGCATTTGGCATCGGATTTTCCTCGGGGATGGTGGGTGGGCATCAGGTCTTGGTACCTACTGAGATCATCGAGTGACCACATCTGTTGACCACATTGGGTGACCACATGGCCAGAAAAATTGCGGCGGTTGAACCGTTCTCACCAAGACTTCGAGTCCTGCACTGCGGCCCACACGCGTGCGCGCCAGCTTTTTTCGACGGTCTCCAGGTGAACGACAGCCATGCCTGTTATTGGCTGACTATGGTCATTATAAATGCAACAGTGTTGTATTTATAATGAGCGCGTCAGAGTAAGCGCATGCATAGAGATCTTTCACCCCACAGAGAAAACCTCCTGAGCCATGCCATCCCGGACCTGCGGTCCGCCAGCACGCAGAAAGCGTGTGGTTCGCGATTGCTCAGAAACAGCACAAATAATCGAGCGGCACAACCGACGGAATCCAAGCGACACCAAGCTCTGGGCGTAACGCCACAACTGATTGAGGCCAATGACTGGGCCGGCTTGGCTGCACTGACCCGTCAGGCCAGCAATATCGGCATCTGGCAGCGAGCCCTGCCCGAACGTCTCGTGTCCTGGCTGGATTGCTTGGATCCAGCGTCGCTACCCACCGCCACGGGACACGGCACCCCTGAGGCGGTCGCCGAACAACTTCGCGAACAGATATACCAAATGCCGGACGAATCCTTGGCGCGAGCGGACCTCGCTCACGATCTGACAAGCTTGGTCCAGGGCTGGGCTGAACTTACCGGGACACGGCACTGTTTCGCACAATTGGAAGTCATTAATGTCGACCTATGCACGCGCTTTCACACCGACATGGTCGGCATCCGTTTATTGTGCACGTATCGTGGTCCTGGCACGCTCTGGGTGCCCAACCAAGCCGTGCGCCGGGATCGTTTGGGGACCCCGCCCACGAGCCCTGATGACCTCGTGCGTGACCCGACTGCTATCCGACAGATTCCTCAGGGCGCCATCGCCTTGCTCAAGGGCGACGATTTCCACCCGAATCACCCTGGGGTGGTCCATCGTTCGCCACCGGTCGAACGCGAAGGACTCACCCGACTATTATTTCGCGTGGATAGCCACCTCGGCTGTTCACGGTGACCACCTAGATTTTCGAAAGGTTTGCTGCACACGACGGCGGAAACCGTTACGCGCGCTGCGGGCGCCAACGCAGCAGTAAACCGCTATTGAGGATAACGCACGCCGAACCAGCCGAATGAAGCGTTGCTGCCATGATCGGGCCAATCAGGCCCAGGCTACTGGCGGTGATGCCGAGGCCAATCCAAGCCATGGCTAGGATGATATTAGTGGTCACCGTATGTTGAGCTCGGCGGCTGAGTTCGACGGCGTCGGCTAGGCCGCTCAGGTGGTTGCGGGTCAGCACCAGGTCGGCACTAGCGATGGCGACCTCGCTGGCGCGTTGACCGATGGCGATACCGACCGCGCCGGCACGGATGGCCAGCGCGTCGTTGATGCCGTCACCGACCACCATCGGCACCCGACCGGCACGCAATTCCTCGCGCACCGTGGCTAGTTTACCTTCTGGCAAGACTTCGGCGCGGATGTCATCGATGCCGACCAGGGCGGCGACCCGTTCGGCTTCCTGGCGGCGGTCACCAGTGACCAAGAGGGTGCGCGTGATACCGGCCTGGCGCAGGGCCGCGATAGTTTCTCGGGCCTCGGGCCGCAGGCAGTCGCCCAAGAGGATCCACCCCAGAAACTGTCCGTCGCGGGCGACGCCGACTACAGGACCATGATGATCCATCGGCGCGACAGTCACAACGATGCCTTCGGCTGCCAACCAGCGAGCGTTGCCAAGGAGCACCAAAACGCCCGCGACCATTCCGCGCAGGCCTTGACCAGGAATTTCTTCGACGTCAGTCGGTTCCGATTCAGCGAGGTCTGCGGACAGCGTGGCTCCATATATCGTGATCGCGCGACTGATCGGATGCCGCGACGCGGCGGCCAGACGACTAGCGCAGGCCTGCACCTCCTGGGCATCGTGACCAGGGCTGGGGAGCACCGTGGTCACGGTGACGGCGCCATCGGTGAGCGTGCCAGTCTTGTCGAAAATCACGGTATTGCAGCCAGCCAGCCGTTCGAGAAAGGCCGTGCCTTTGAGGAGAATACCCAGGCGTGCGGCGCTAGCCAAGGCGGCGATGGCCACCGCCGGTGCGGCAATCGCCAAGGCACAGGGACAGCTTGCAATCAACACTGCCATGGCTGCCGACATAGATTGGGTCAGAAATAAAGTGATGGCACCCAGCATCAGGACCACGGGCAGATAAGCGCTGGCAAAGCGGTCCAGCAGGCGAGCAGCGGGAGGCTTGGCTGATTCCGCCTCGGCCATCAGGGCGGTCAATTGTCCGATGGTGGTGGCGCCTGCGACGGCGGTGACAGTCACCTCTAATGAACCGGACTGGTTGATCGTTCCGGCATAAACCGCGTCCTGCGCACCCACCTCGCGTGGCACGGCTTCGCCGGTGACGGGCGACGTATCCACAGCTGAATGGCCAGACAGCACCAGTCCATCAGCGGGGACCCGGTCACCCGGCGCAATCAGGATGGTGTCGCCGGGCACTAAGGCATCCGCCGCGATTTCGATCAGGCTGCCAGCGCTGGTACGCTTCTGCGCCTTGCCTTGAGTTAGGGCTGCCAACGCGGCGAGCGCCTCTTTGGTGCCCAATACACTGCGATCTTCGATGATGTGCCCGACCACCATGGCCAGGGGCACCACTGCGGCTGCTGTCAGATCGCCCACGGACCAAGCCGCAATCAAGGCCACGGCAACGACTTGATCGGTCACATCATGAAGGCTGCCCGCCAATAATGAGCGGGCGGCACGGATCAGCACCGGAATACCAACCAACAGCGATGCCACTCCATCCAGCAGATCGCCAATAACTGCCCGCTCAGGCGTCAGCCAACGAATCAACAGCGCCAATACTAACAGTGATCCAGCCAGGACCGCCAGAGTAATGGACAGGCCAATACTTCCATGACCATGGCCGTGATTATGCTGATTGCCGTGATCGTGATCGTGATCGTGATCGTGATCGTGCGCGGCGTGCGACGCCATCGTCATGGAATCCTCATATACATCTGCACCGGCACGCGATCATCGACGTACTGTACGCGGATGGTGGCAAGAATGCGATCCAGGCTGTCACGATACAGACGTTCCAATTGTTGTTGGCGGTCAGCCTGATCCTGAGCCCGCACGGCAGAGCGGATAGGATTGACGGTAATATGGGCGGATGAAATCAGTTCGGACCGCCGTGCCTGGGCCTCGGTGAGGACCTGCGCGGCTTCACTGCGGGCCAACGCCACTCGCCGCCCGGCGGCTTGCTTCGCGCTGGCGACGGCCGAGTCGGCTTCCGCCGTGCTGCGGTCGGCGGCTTCAAATGCCAAGCGGGCTGCATGGGGGAGCTCGCGGGTTAGATCAATACGCTGGACCTGGACACCGATCGCATGGGCGCCGGTGGACAATTCCTGCCGCATTGCGCTGAGAATTTTATCCTGCAGCAGACCTTTTTCGCCCATCAAGAGGTTGTCCAAGGTATGCGTCAAGACGAGGCGCAGCGCGACGGCACTAAACAACCGCTGCACGGTTATTTCCGTCCGCTTCTGAGCGGCGCTCGCCTCGGTGCCCATGGTCGCTACATAGCGGACGGGGTCGGTGATCGACCACGTCAACGTTCCAGATACATGCAGCACTCGGGCATCAGCGGTCAGGACATATGACAAACCCCGTGTCGATGGCTGAAAGGATTCGATCTGAATTTCAAACTGCCGTTCGCTGGCAGGAATGCGAATAATCGAACCAATTGGTGTTGGCCATGCCCAGATAGTTCCGCTGGATCGCTTGACCTCCACCGGTTCACCCAAACGCAAGACCACGGCCTGTTCATCCGTCTCCAAGGTGGTCAATCCCGAACCGACCCACATACATGAGGCAATCACCAGCAGACCGGTGATTAGTCGCACCCCCAGCCGCAGGCTAACGGCAAACGCGTCGCCCATAGTGTGGGCGCGTGCCCCTGGTGGGGTTGACTCAGGGTGCATGGTCATCAGTCACCACCGGAAGGAGCGAATCGACGCCCTCGACCAAACTACGGAGCGGCGGTGCCGAGGCCGACAGCACCAGAGTCGTGCGTTCGCCCAGCGCCTTTTCCAAGGTCGCCATTTCGCGCAGGAAGCGATATAGTTTTGGATCGGCGTCATGCGCCAGGGCATAGACGCGATTGGCTTCGGTGGTGGCCTGGGCAAGAATGGTAGCGGCCTCTTCGCGGGCGTTTGCCAATAAGGTCCGGGATTCCTGATTTGCTTGGGCGGTGATCGCGGCAGCTTCGGTGCGGCCTTCTGCCAAACGGCGCTCGGCGATGATTTTACGTTCCTCGGCCATGGTAGCGATTGTGCTGGTTACGATGCCTTCTGGCAGGAAAACCCGCTGAAAACCCAGATATTCGATACTGATTCCGTAGCGGTCACCCAGTTGGCGCCGCACTTCGGTCAGGACATCCTGACTCAAGGTGTCGATGTGGATCGCCTTTGGATCCAGATTAACGATCTGATCCAGGCGATATTTTCCGGAGGCCGTTTGCAAGGCCGAGGCCATAATCGTGCGCAGTAACATCGCTGCCTGGTCGGGGTCGTTGCGCGTGGCCCGCAGCCACGTTACCACTTGGCTCGAATCGACGCGCCACAAAGCATAAGCCTCAAAAACCAACGAAATACCGTCACCCATAATGGTACGGATCTGTCCCGAGGCGGTGGTGCGCAAGGGTGTGGGGATGACCACCGCGCGTTCAATGGGGCGCGGCCAGCGCAGAGCTGGCCCCGGTTCGTGGAGGACCGCCACCGGATCCCCCAGCCTGGTGATGATCACGGTCGTGCCCGGACGGACCTGGATCAGGCAGGCAGCCACCGCGAAAATCGCTACCAACAGAAATGCGATAGATAGACGAAAAGCCACACCCAGGCGGGTGATGCGAGGCAGCGTTGACATGCGTTAGGGTACCTGAAGGACGGGAGCGAGACCTATTCCTGGACTCGCCACGGGAAGGCGCGGATCAAGAATGGTCAATTGCCTACCACGGACGCCACGCGACCAGGCTGCAAGCCATTGTTCGACGTAATACGCGGTGCCGCCTTCGGCGGCTGACCGTACATCGGTGGTAAATTGGATGCGATCCCGATTCGCCGCGGTGCGCGTTTCCACGGCGCCGGCAGTGGCATCGCTAAGCGCAGTGTGGGCGTCATTCCGCGCCTTGGTGATGGCCAGCAACGCCTGGACCCGGCTGCGGGCCAACATGGTGGCGACTGTTTCTTCGGCAGTCTGGACCAGATCGAAAGCCGCGCCCGCACTGATCGGGGGGTGGATGGCTTCCAGGGTAACGGTCGTGATGTCGATCCCGGCACCGAGGTGATCCAGCCGGGCTTGCAGGTGCGTGTGCAAATCTTGGCCGATGGTGACCCGCTCTGCCGACAATAATTCTTCTGCAGCCAAACTGACCAAACGTTGCTGAATTAATTGCCGCGTGATCATTGTGACTAGGCGAAGATGGTCGGCGGTCTGATAGGTGTAGGCCTGGGCTTCTGCGTGTTCCAGACCGATGCGATAATACACGGTTACATCTGCCGAAAACAGTTCGACAGCGCGGACCTGTCGCGAGCTGGCCTCACCCTCGATCGGCAATCGGCGACGGTTAGCGGTCAAAAATAGGATTTCTTGGCCGTGCATCACCGTCCACAGGCGATCATCGATGGCTTGACTGTCGGCTTCTGCCGGAGTTATCACTGCTCGTGGGCCGAATTCCTCCATGGCCACCACCGCTCGATGGATGACACCGTTTTCAATTACCTGAATTCGCCCAAAGGGCCACGGCCAGTGGACATGCACCCCTGGCCCTAAAGTCTGGGCAGAAGGCCGACCGCAAGATTCAGCGATACCGCGTTGGTCGGTGGTCAAGACGGTCAGCCCGGAACTGAGCCAGCCCAGGACGGCAATCACCACCACCAGCGGCAGAGCCGCTCGCCGTAAGAACAACAAGCCTTCATGTGTCCCCAGGTCGATACCCAAACGTTCCCGCAGCGATTCCAAGGCCGGACGCTGGCTACCCAGTGCCAGTGCGCCCGCGATGGCACTCGCGCAGGGCAGACGGCGTGCCGGATCGTTGCTCGGCAAGGCCACCTGCAGCACACCCCGCAAACCATGCTCCAGCACGATGATTCCGGCCAAGAGGCCTAGGACACGCATCGCCCACGCGGTCGTGCTGGTGCCGGCAAGGGTCGTCTCAAAGCCCAATGCTCCCACCGTCGCGACCAGGCCGACCAGTAGCACCATTCGCGCCGCCGCGTGCACAGACACCGCCACATGATCACTGTCGGGCAGCCGCTCCTGGTCGAGGCTCGCCAGCCGGGCGGCAAGGCCCACCATCACCACCCCAAAGATCACTAGAATCATGGCCACCGGCAGACTCGCCGGTGCCGCCGTCGTTGGCCACGTCAGCCACGCGACCAGCAGGGTCACGACCGCACTCACCGCTAACGCCACTCCGACCGGCCAACCACTCCAGCGGGCCAGCCGGGCGGCAGCCTGCTGGGATTCGGTGACGGTCGGCGGGGTGCTTTCTTGGCTCTGAAACAACGATCCCGAGCTGCGCTGGTGAAGCCGGGCGTATGCAGCATCGCGGTGCAGTGCGTCGACCACACACCAGCGAAGATGCGAGAAAAAGGCGAGAACGCCGCTGAGATAGACGGACGGAGCAAGGATCAGGGCCACCGCCCACCAAGCTCCAGCCTGCGCGGCCGGGCTGCGCACGGCGATGAGCCCCAGCACGGTTAAGCCAAACCATCCGACCCCGCTGGCCAGGCCCCAGCGCCACCGCAATATTCCCGCATCCCGGTAGCGCGGATCACGCAGACGCGGATCGTTCTCGGGAGCTTCGTGGGCTAGGACCAGGGCGGCATCAGCATTGCGATCACTCATTGCCGATCAAAGCCCACCAGATTGAGGAGGGTCAGCTGACCGTGTTCGTCACCCACCGCCAAGGTGGCTCCGTCGGGGCTCCACCGTAACGCGCTGATGCCGGCTGCCGCCTGCCAAGTCTCGAGCGATCGCGTGAGGTGGTCCTTGATGCCCAATTTCCAAATAACGACTTTCCCGGAACTGTCACCCGTCGCCAGCCAACGGGATTCCGGCTCCAACGCCGTAGCCTGGATTAAATGCGCATGCACTTCTGCATCCGCGGCTTGCACCGCGCTACGTCCCATCGGACCCGCGCCTCGGCAATCCCACAATAAGACCTCGGTGCCACTGACGCTGATCAGATGGCTGCCCCGATTGTACCACAGCAGACCTTGAATTTTCTCAGGGAAGCCGGTCATTTCGCAATCATCGGCATCCATGACCCGCCACATATGCACGGCGCGATCCTGGGTTGCCGTCGCAATCCAGGCGCCGGTTGGGCTCCAGACCACCTGCAATTGCGAACCTTTCAGGGGCAGTAGGCGATCTTCGTCCTGGTCTGCTGGACAAGATTCCAACAACAGACTGATGCCACCGTAATGGCTCGCCGCAAGAATGCTCTGCTGAGGGTGCCATTGCATGCCGTTGACGGTGCTGGCGCGCGGCGCCCAGGCGCGGAGAAGTTCACCTTTGTCATTCCACATCCGCACGGAGCGACCCGCACCTGAGGCCAGAATGCCGGTGGCGGAAACCGCCAACTGACCGACCCAAGGCGAACCTGCAGCTTCTGCACGATTAAGCGCACCGGTGCTAACATCCCACCAGCGAACGTGACCATCCTGGCCCCCGCTGGCCAGAACGTTGGCGGCTGTCCACGCAAGGGCCAGCGCCCCACCAGCATGACCCGGCAGATGGATCGGCTCTGCCGGATTGGTCACCGCGAGGATGACCAGCGGACCGTGAACCGCAGCCGCAGCCACCTGGGTACCGGCCGCATTCCAAGCTACATCCACGATGCAGTCACCCACCTCTGCTCGCCGAAGTACCTGGATACGTGCGGAAAGCTTCTTCATGCGAGACACGCCGTAAAACCCGCGTGAAGTGCTTCGCGATCCAGATTCCGGCCAATAAACACCAGCATATTCCGGCGTTCTTCGTTGGGTTTCCATGGCGCTCCCGCGGCGCCATCCATCAGCATATGGACACCATGAAACACGTACCGTGCGGGATACCCCGCCACGTGCAGGACACCTTTGCTACGGTAGATATCAGCGCCGTGGGTTTGCAGCAGGCTCGACATCCAGGCTTGAAAGCGTTTACCATCTACCGCTCCGAGCCGCTCAATGCCGACCGATCCCACTCGATCATCGTGAGTGTGATTGGCGGCAAAACGCTGTTCCAGCCGCATATTCCAGGCCGCAAGATCCACGGCGAATTCTTCTGGTCCGTGCTGCGTGGCCAAGACATAGCGGCCCGCCGGTGCCGCAATCGGCACCGTAATGGCGTTCGTAACCGGAATCTCGTAGGGCGCTGGGCTAGGCCGCAGGAGGTGCGGTGCTGTGTAGGGCGTGGGGCGCTGCAAAAATGCCGCTGTCGCCAAGGCTTCGGGTTCGTCGGTTCCCGTCAGCGGGATCAGGGCAACGCCGATTTCGGCATCAGGGCCTGGCGAAAATTGCAATTCTTTGTGACTGCCGTCGTGATCGAACACTCCCAGCCATTCAAAACCACGTTCGGCTTCCAGGAAATCCGGGCGGTCGCGCAGGACGCGCTCCAGATCAAAACCACCGATATCCAACAGCGCCTGCAGATCGACTTCGCAGCGCACCGCTTGATGGACCACCGCCGCCGCATTGATGCCACGCACGCGATCCAGCACTGCCGATAGGGCATCTGGCGGCACCGCATCAATTTTATTCAGAATAATCACGTCGGCAAAGGCGATCTGACTGCGGCTTTCATCCGATCCATCATCCAGGTGCTGACGGATATGCGCTGCATCCACCACCGTGATAATTCCATCCAAAACGGTCTGACGAGCGATCTCGGGGTCGACGAGGAAGGTTTGCGCCACCGGACCCGGATCAGCCATGCCGGTGGTTTCAATGAGAATGCGATCAAAACGGTCGCGCCGTTTGAGCAGATTGCCCAAGATGCGGATCAGATCGCCGCGTACGGTGCAGCAGATGCAACCGTTATTCATCTCGAATATTTCTTCTTCGGCGCCGATGACCAGGTGGTGGTCAATGCCGATCTCACCGAATTCATTTTCGATGACCGCAATCTTTTGCCCGTGTTGCTCGGTTAAAAGGCGGTTAAGCAGGGTAGTTTTCCCTGAACCAAGAAATCCGGTCAGGACCGTTACCGGCACCCGTTTGTTGCTGTTCATAGCGACCTCCGCCGGGACAGTAGTTGCTATCCATCTGAGTGCAATAACGTTGCAAATGATCCATGCGTCGACATGATCCAGCAATCATCGCCGTTTTGTGTACGAGATGCAGAACTCGTCTCTTACCGCTGCGCCTGCCAGCGCGAGAACTCTTTGGCCTGCAGGGCCCGAGGCAGCGGCGTGGGTCCGTCGGCGCAGGCCTGAGCCCAGTCTGCTAAACGATCGTAATCAGTGGATTCCAGGCGGCCCAGCCAGGTACTGCCAGCCTGCGTCACTATGACGCAGACATTTGCGATTTCACAGGGACCCAGGCAACTCGTGACCGCCAGCGACACCTGCGGGGTTAGATTCCGTTCTTTCCACAGCGCCCGCAGGTGCGCGAGCGGAACCTTGATGGTGCCACCATTCGAGCAATTGCCGCAGGCCCCGCCCTCGCACAGCAGGATCTGTGCATGGCGCAGGCGCTTGGCAGACAGGGTCGTCCGACATGAGGAATCCGTTGTCATATGTCTTCTCAGGTTGGGGCTTGTAGTATACACAACTGATACAGAGTTTCAATTATGTCAAGCCATCCTGATCTCCCCCTTCACATTCCCGCAGAAGGTGTCTACGCCGCGCTGCACTGGGATGCGGATGGACTGATACCCGTCGTTGCCGTGCAATACGATACCGGCGAGGCCCTCATGCCCGCCTATGCCAACCGCGCAGCCCTGGCCAAAACATTGCACAGCGGCTGGGCCACCTATTGGTCGCGCAGTCGCGGGGAAATCTGGACGAAAGGAGCAACATCGGGAAATCGACAACGCGTCGTGGCGGTGCGCTGTGACTGTGATGGGGACGCGCTTTTGTATCTAGTCGACAGCATCGGGCCCGCGTGCCACACGGGGCGCCGCTCCTGCTTCAGTTGGTTGATCGCCTCCGATGGCGGCGTGGTGTGCGATCGTCCGCTTGAAAATCCTCTAGATCGGAACGCTGGGAATGCCACGAGGTCTGACAAATAATGCAATTTTGTTGCATAAATTAGGATTATTGATACGAGCGCGTATGGACACTCGTGCACGACCGCCGTTCTTGACCCGTCGAGATGTTTTGCTGGTCAGCCTGGGAGCCCTGGTAGCAACGACAGGCTGCGGTCGCCGGAGTCGCTCTGAGTCTGCCATCAGCGCTCCGCAGCCGACTGTAGTGCCCTCGCACATGCCACCGGCAGGGCCGGTGATGCGTCAACCAGCGGCGCTGCCAGCTGTCGCCCAGGTGCCCGTGGTGCCGCGGACGGCCTGGACTGCCAATGCCGTTGGCACCAATTGCGAACCCATGGGCGGGATTACCGCGATCACCCTGCACCATACCGGCGAACATTTGTCCTCGAGCGGCATCCCCGACCTGGAGTTGATCCGCCGCATCGAAAACCACCACCGCAAAAACCTGGGCTGGGCGGCAATCGGCTATCATTATTTAATCGGCAAGAATGGTACCATTTACGAAGGACGGCCCGCGCAATTCCAGGGCGCGCACTGCGGCGGCGATAACAACCGTCGCAATCTCGGCATCACCATGATCGGGGAATTCGATCACGTCCTGCCCAGTGCAGCACAATTGCACGCCTTGACCGCATTCCTTAGGGAAACGCGGATCCGCCTGAATATTGCGGGAAAATCGGTCTTTGGTCATCGCGATTTCAAGAACACCATCTGTCCTGGCAACACGTTTTATGCCTGGATTCAGCGTTATCGCCAAACCCCGCTCTGACGCTCATTCTGCGTATCCAAGAGCCTGCAAGTACGACCATGCTGCGGCCGGAATGTAAATTCAGAGCTCAGAATCATGACCTCAAATCCGCACCAGAACGGCAGCATATCCCCCACCCAACCAGCCATCTGGCCAACGCAATTGTTCGCGCCAGATGCGCCAGCCTTTGAGGCCGTGGGCGATGCCTTGGTTTTCACGCGGGGTGAGACTGCAGGTGGAATAGAGCAGGCGGCCGTCGGGGGCGACCAAGTCGGCGGCGCTGCGCAATAACCGACGTTGCAGGCCGACGAGGTTGGCGAGGTTTTGTTCGGTGTAGCGGCGGGCGGCTTCGGGGCGGCGGGCGAGGACCCCGGTGTTGGAGCACGGTGCGTCGACCACCACCAGATCGAATGATCCGGCGGCGAAGGGCGGTTTGCGGCCATCGTGGGCAATCACCGGCACTGTATTCGGCACATTGCTGCGCAGGCGGGCGAGGCGTGGGCCTGCAATATCGGCGGCGACGACGCGGCAGCCGAGATCGTGTAACAGCAGAGCTTTGCCGCCGGGGGCAGCGCAATAATCCAGCACGCGCTCCAACGGTTTCGGCGCGGCCAGCAGAATTGCCTCGGCTTGGGCGCGATCTTGGACCACGCAGCGGCCATCGGCGACAGGGCCGCGCAGAGCCTCTTGGCGCACACTCCTGGGGTTCACCGAATATTATTTCCAGCCCGGGGCATGACCGGCTTGAAAGCCTCCAGGCTGGTGCCAAGCGCTGCGCACGCTTGGACTTGCCACTGTTCAAGCCCCAGCGTCTACTTTTCCCGGCGTCCGTTGCCGTCATCAATGACTGCCGTTTGCACGCTGGGAAAGAGTTCGAAAAGAAATCGGGTGGTGATGTTGGCTGAGGGTTTATTGCGGTGATAGGGCAGACCGGTGTTGGTCGCGGTGAGATGGGCGCGGACGGTGCGCTGAATAATACTCCAGGTCATCAGGCCGACGCAGTACATAAGGCCCATCGAGGCGATGCGCGTGGGGCTTTCGATGAACATGGGGTTGATGTTGGCTGCGGATTTGAGCCAGGCGAAGCCGTGCTCGCAGTGGTATTGCTGGCGATAGTGGTCGATCATCTCGGCGTCGGTGAAGTGCCAGTCCGGGCTGCGGGTGCGGATAAGAATGAAGGAGGCGTGGTCGTGCAGTCGTTGGGTACAGATTTCATCGCTGACGGGCGCGGTGCTGAGGCGGATGCGCCAATGTTCGGCGGCGTTCAGGGCGGGTTCTTGCCGGCGACGCGGGCGGCCCGGGCCGCGCTGGGCCGGGCCAGCGCGATGCTCGATGGTGGCGCGGAGGTCATAGGTCACGGCGTCGTGCCGCGCGAGATGCCGATCGGCGGCGCGCTGAGCATCCTCGGCACACGCGTACGCCGCCGCCTGCGCGTCGCGAATGTGCGCGAGTGCGTGCTTGGCTTCGCGCACACGCAGACGCGCTAGCGTTGCCAGCTTGGTCTTCAGCAACGCGCTGGAATAGATGCGCACTGCGCGCGCCGGGATGTGCCGGGTTTCCGTGGAGGTTGAGCCGTCGGCCTGAATCATCGTGACGGTGATGGCACGGGTCACGTCGAAGCCCATGCATTCATTGCGTTCCGGGCCCGCTTTCGCGGTGCGCCCCGGGCGCTCAATAACCACGTCCGGTTTCCACGGCAGTGCCATCAGATCGCGGTGCATCCGCTCCGAACGTGGCAACCGGGACAACAGGCGCAGTCCCGCGCTGTCGACCACGGCCAACGTGCGGTCGCACCAGCCTTTGCTGTCCGCCACCAAGCAGACCGCGCGCGGATCGCTGACCAATTCGCGCACCCGGCCAAAGAATTCCGCCGCCGCCACGGAATCCGCCAGATTTCCATCCATGACCTTGCCCAGCAACGGCACCCCGCCATCCGCCGTCACCAAACTGCCGAACACCACCTGATTCAAATCCGGTCGCTTCGCCTTGCTGTGCCCATACGTCACCTTCGGCGGAGGCTGGATGCCGTCGCCAACGGCGTCCAGACCCTCCCGTTCATAGGCCCCATAAAAACTCAGCGTCGTCGTATCGAAATGCAAAAACCGCGTATCCAACCCATGCTGACGAATCGCCTCTAGCGCCAGGCTGCTCATCACCCGATCCGGCCCACAGACGGCGGTGGACAGGCACCCGCTCGATTGGTTTCCTTGACTCATCTGCAACGATTCCGGACTGACTGCATTCGATGTGGTGCGCTTCAGCCACAGATCGTTGCAGATGAATCCAAGAGACAGAACGCTCGGGTGCATGTCCACGTCTGCGTCCAGGTAATGCCAATATCCGGGACTGGGTCGACTTTATGAGAAGAAATCCCGGAGCTCAGCAAAGGGCGCTGGATATTTTGCTCAACACTTCTCGCGCATTCGATAGTCGGTATGGAACAAGCCTTGCGCCAGCAGTTTGGAAAGAGATAAGCAGCGGCGGATTTAAGGCTTTCCCGTAACCCATGGCCACAAAAAAGTATGTCACAGTTGGCTCCGACTATCCAGAGCCATTCACCCCTACGCAGGATTGGACAACCGCGACGCTTCTGAATTGCTGTATAAGGTGTGGCGCTCTAGCATCGGCGCCACGATCCATCACAGTTATCCATGAGGACGATCCCTGCCCAGTTAATTTTTGCGGCTTTGGACGAAATACGTCCACGGTCCTGCGCGACGACCTTGTCGCTGCCCTATTCCCGAAAGGGATCCTAGAGGAGCATTGTACAGCTTCTGCAGTAGAGTCTGAGCGAGGCGCCATTCCCTTTACGGCCTTTTTTCCCAATCGTAGCTGTCCTTGGGTTGTTCGCGGGGGGGAGAGGTCTTGGTTTTGGAAGTGCAGCCTTTGTGGAAGCCTTTCTTACACGCCCATCGGGCCGCGCTATTTGCTCACCGAGCCAACATTACCAGACCATCCATTTTTTGATGTGTGTGGGGTATTGATCATTCCGGAGGCAAATCGCTGCCTGCTTGGGCCACCCACGCGCGGCCAATTTACAATCCAAAAATTGCGTCTTTCCGCAACGCCCCAAGACGGACTGCCACCCGATCTGCGTAAAGCGTCTGATGTATATGAGTTCCCTGGTCCCTCTAGATAACCTAGCGCGAATAGCGGACAGAAGAATAGCGCAAATAGCGGACAGGCACCGATTTCAAAAATACTTTTACGCGGCCTCGACGAAAAATGGCACATCGCCAGCGCATCGATATAGAGGCTCATTGAGCAGGATGTCATGGTCGACGAATTATTATTCGCCCTCAAATGACGAATAGCGGACAGGCACCGATTTCAAAAATACTTTTACGCGGCCTCGACGCAAAAAAGCACATCACCCATGCATCGAAATGGGGCCTCATTGAGCAGGATGTCATGGTCGGCGAATTATTTGTAAGCGGTTCACCGCGGTTGCTCGACAGCGTTTTCGGCTTCTTTTCGGGCCGCGTAGCGGGCGGGGGTCAGTTCGCTGGGGGTGCGGCGCCGGAAATGGAGGTCGTCGATGACGTCGGCGAGGTAGCGTTCGGGATTGAGGCCGTGCAGGCAGGCGGATTGAATGACCGTCGAGAGCGTGGCGTAGGCTTCGGCGCCTTCGACCGAGGCGCTGAAAAGACTATTTTTGCGATGCAGGGCGTTGGGGCGCACGGCGCGTTCGGTGCGATTATTATCAATGGGCGAGGCGCCGATGGTGACGTAGGTGATGAGGCCGTCCCATTGATTGAGGGCGTAGGTCGTCGCGCGGCCGATGCTGGATTTCGGTAAAACGGTGGGGTCGGCTCGCCACGCATCGAGCAATTGTTTGAATTGCGCGAGGATCGGCTTGGCCCGCTTGGTACGGATAGCGACTTTTTCGGCCGGCGAAGCATCGGTGAGTTCGCGTTCGATCAGATAGAGTTGGCCAATCAGATGCAGGGCTTGCCGCCATTTGACGCTCTCTTCGGCCTCAAAGAATTTCCGCCGCACATGCGCCCAGCAATACAAGGCGATGATGTGCTGTCGCTCCAAGAGGACGTTATGCCCGCTGTACGCGTCACCCATGACGCCGCCGGTGAAATCACCCAGCAGTTCGCTGATCCATTTCCCTTCGCGGGTTTCCGAGAACAGATAAAAGACGTCTTTAGCGCCCGTGACCGCCCACAGGCGTCCGTTTTTGCAGCGGCGCAGCTCTGCGTCGAGCAAGCGGTGGATAGTATCGTCAATGCCGACGACGGCCTCTGTGATGATTTCCTGAAAAATAGCGCCGGCAACATCTTCAAGCGCGTTCGCCAGCGCCATGTGCCAGCGGCACAATTTCGCGCGATGAATGGGCAAGCCCATGCGCTCAAAGCGGAGCGATTGGCGATAGCTGGGCAAGTAATCGAGGACTTTATCACAGG